>Ga0160432_100005_pt1 | contig 533375 bp, 469 predicted proteins | sample HID1971M_E0MG_FD_108250 | JGI IMG/M metagenome (GOLD analysis project Ga0160432, IMG submission 108250) | Enriched millipede-associated microbial communities from UW Madison campus, WI, USA - HID1971M_E0 MG | ecosystem: Host-associated > Arthropoda: Insects > Digestive system > Unclassified ... | reverse complement strand
CCTGTCGGAATATTGATATAACTCACCATCTTCGCTGCGTTCGGAAAAGTTACATTAAATGATTTTTCAAAAAAATGTTGCGCTTGTAATTGAACTGATAACATTAATCCCAGAAAGCTCAACATGGCGGTTAAAATGTGTTTTGACATAATTGTTATTTTTATATAAATTGGTTAATTCAGGTGTAAAAATATAACATTTTTAGTGTACTTGGTAATGTGAATTTAGGACTATATTTCTTAGAAATTAAGGATTAGGTATTATTAATTTTGAATTATTAGCTGATTGAGCTCATTTGGAGATGATTTTGTAATCTATGGTTTTGATTTTCAAATTTAGGTATGTTTTTATAAGATAAGCAAAGAGCTACTCATTTATATCAATTGAAGGAAGTAATTTGAATAAATTGTGAATTTTTATAAAATAAAATACCGCCTAAAAGCGGCATTTTATTTTAATATACTATTATCTCTGAGTTCTACCAGTTTCATCTGTGGCATAACTTTCAAGAATATTAATACTTAAGTAAGAAGCATCTTTATTTATATCCATAAAAGCCGTAGTTTCTTCCTTATAGATAATTGGCCTATACTTTTCTTTATTCAATAAGTAATCAGCAAAAAGATAGACTTTATTTACAGGGTCATAAGCTTTATAATCATAATTTGATTCTTTTCTTAACAAAATAATATTTGGTAATTTATCGGAATAATAAACAGTAAGATGAGCAAGAGTTGGCATCTCCACATAACCATCTTTTGGTTTAGTAATACCATAATATTTACCAGGTATTAGATAGCATATTCCTCCTACCCTTTTCCACATTGTGATATACTCTCCATTAGTTGCTTTAAAAAATGAACGTTTTTGATCATACCATATTAATATAGATCCTATAACAATGATTATTAAAACAAATATTCTTAAAGTTTTTTTCATAAAATAAATTATTTAGGGCCACGTAATGGATTAGAAAATTGGAAATTACAGGCCTCAAAACGTCTTGTATTATACTTTGAGTATCCTACATTATGTCCAATCTTTTGATACTGTCGTATTATTCCCTTTGTCGTCACGAATATTTACATTACCCATAATATCTTTTGGTACTGTTGTACGATTCCCTTTTTCGTCACTTATCTCTAAATGGCCCATTGTATTTTTACTTACTGTGGTTTGAGTAGCCTGATCTTTTATTACCACGATATTGCCTGAATAATACGGATTTCAGAACCATTATTAGTCACTTTCGTAAGATTGCCAGAATAGTCTTGCTTGTATTTGATATTTTTAGACCACTGATCTGAAACAGTAATATTACCCCAGCTATCAGTTGAAATTTTTAGATGGTTTTTATCTAAACCATCCGAAATTGCTGATTTTATAATGTAGTTTTTCATATTATTACTCAGGGTATCAGCGTCGTGAGAAAATAGGTTCTGTAGGGACAGAGCTCAGCCTTTATTGCAGTTGTAGAAAATATCAATACAAAACTAAATATGATAAATAAACGATCCATATATGTGTGATTTATTATTAAATATACACTTTTTTGTGATTCTAAATTGAAGAGGAATAGATTGAAAAATTGATAAACCTTGTGCTAAGTAAGAGTAGATTGGATTTGACAAGAAGGTATCAATATCTAAATTGATAGAGCGTTTAAAGGACTCTCCTATTTACATTATACTGAAGAAATTGATCAATGCTTTAAAACGGAGTTTGTTTGCTGTGAAAAACAGTCAGAGCACTCAAAACCGAAAATAGATACACCGATCCTGGAAAGGTGCTAGAAGAAGAAAAAAAGCCTTGGCAGTTTAATAACCGCCAAGGCTTTGATGTTTCCTTACCATAAGCTAAATTACGTTTATGATATTTAAGCATTCTTAGCAAAAAATGAATATGGTTTATAAAATCCACATTTTGTCATAATCAAAATTACCATTTTTGAAAGAAAATAGCTGATAAACCTTAAATCCTATCATATGGTTGACATATTTTGCGCCTTTAAGCTGTCTATCTATTTCCCTTAAATTGATCCAACTAACGTTCTTAGTAGCGATAATACTTTCTTTCAAATCAATCTCAATATCTTCCATTTCAGCTACTGTAAAAACTTTATCTGCAGATATTTTCCTAAATAAAAAATATACTTCCTTTACTTTTAAATTTTCGGGATTAAAGAACAGTCTAATATAAACTTCTGCATCCTTATTTACAGAATCTTTAGCAATTACGTGTTTTGTAATTATTTTTTTAAGATTTTCTATATAATCTACTTTCAAAATGTTAGGATCCATCAAAAGTTCTGGATCGTTACTTTCGCTAAATAATTTATTGTTCCTATTTCCAATAATTAAAATCTCACTTTCTTTATCTGAATGAAAAACCTTTAATTCAAAACATAGAAAAGACATTAATAGGAAGATAGGTAGAAAATAGAATATTCGATAATTCATCATAAATAACAATTAAAATTGTTTAAACTTACCATAAGCTAAAGTACGTTTATGACATTTAAGCACTCTTAGCAAAAAATGAATATGGTTTATAATATCCATATTTTATCATAATCAAAATCACCATTTTTATATGAAAATAGCTGATAAACCTTAAATCCAATTATATGATCAACAAATTTTGTTTCTTTAAGCTGTCTATCTATTTCCCTTAAATTGATCCAACTAACGTTTTTAGTTGCGATAATATTTTCTTTCAAATCTTTCTCAATAGCTTCCATTTCAGCTACTGTAAAAACTTTATCTGCAGATATTCTCCTGAATAAAAAATATACTTCTTTTACTTTTAAAGTTTCGGGATCAAAATATAGCTTAATACAAACCTCTGCGTCTTTCTTTACAGAATCTTTAGCAATTACGTGTTTTGTAATTATTTTCTTAAGATTTTCTATATAGTCAACTTTTAAAATTTTAGGATCGGCTAATTTTTCTAGATCAATTGCTACATTAAACAACTTATTCTCCTTATTTCCAACAATTAAAATTTCACCGTCTTTATCTGAATGGAAAACCTTTGATTCAAAACATACAAAAGACATTAATAGGAATATAGGCAGAAAACAAAATATTCGATATTTCATCATAAATAACAATTCAAATTATTAAAAAAATATTTTAGAGCTGTAGGTTTTTAATCGATCTTACTTGATAATCGCCTCTGTATAATCCGTCTTAAGTCATTTACATCATTTAAACCTGTATAAGAATTAGTCAAGACTAAACGATCCTTAAGGTGTGTAGGTAAATCATTCAAGGACTTATCATCATCTATAATGACAACATCTTTATAGTCTAAATTATTCGATTGAATCCATCCTAAAATTTCTGCTTTTCTAGTATGTCTATGATTTGACAAAGATTCCTTATCATCTAAAATGGTTAGATTTCGTATCTCCAATCCTCTAGTTTTAAAAATGGTCTTCCATCCTGAAATACTGTATCTAAAACGATGTGATGTAGAAAGAATGACTTTATCTTTTGTTTTATAAATAACAGACTTTAGAATCTGAATAGATTGCGAATTAAACCTATAAAAACCATCATCCTCCAGCTCCACCTTTTGATGTGGATTAGCATGAACCAATACTCCATCTATATCTAAGAAAAAAATCATTGTACCGTCTTTTATATTTTGTTGAATGGTTTGGATTTGGAAAATATAAGCTATCCTTTATTAAAAATAGCGATTTATTTCTGTATATATCTTAAAAGAAATACTTTATTTAGTGATCTTAAATTAAAGAAATAAATTTCCATTAACTTTTGATTATCACGTTTCTTATAAATTATCTGAAAAATTTTTGGACACTCTTTCTTCTCTTCATGACTAAAAGAAAAGTTTATCTTAAAAAGCAGATATTATTAGAATATCAAAAAGCAGAAAACTACCTTTCATTCATAGAAGAAGGAATGATTTGGAATTGCACAAAAAAAACCGCTTGGTCATCCCAAACGGTTCTGTATATTTTAGAACACTGTTCTACTTCAGTATTTCGATCTCTTCTATTGAAAGTCCGGTACCCTTAGCAATTTGCTCTACAGGTAAACCCATCTCTTTAAGCCTCAAAGCTGTTTCAATGGCATTTTTGTGCTCGCCTTCAGCAATACCCTCTGCTTTAGCTGTAATTGATGCTTTCTTAGCTTCTCTTTTAGCTTCTTTCAATTGCTTTTCTAATCCCTGCAGTTTCCCTTCAAGTTGTTCTTGTTGTTCCTGTTGGTACATCCGCACTGCTTCAGCATCCCATTTACGTTTTAAACTAATATCATACATAGTCTTTTCCTCCTTTGTCAATTTTGCGTAGCTGGCCAATTGAAAGAAACGTTGAAATACTTCGGAATTCATAATCCTTGGCAGGGTCTTTAACGTAGACATATTCTTAAGCATAAAGAATACTTTATCCAGTTCGTCTTCAACCTCAGCTTCGCTTTTAACAAAGTTAATTAATTCCAAGTATATAAACCCAAATCCTTCATAGAAAATTTTTCCTGAATCTCTATGACACAGGCAGGTATCGTGAAAATAGGTTTTATGATCACCTCCCGGCATATGAAAACCGTCCATCAGGACGATGGTATAAACCTCGGGAATGGCATACCCCCAAGCTTGGCGGTTGCCTTTGGGTGCTGTGTCTGAAATGACCTTGCTGGCATAGTACAGCATGCGTTGCTTCAGGTTCGTCTGAGTACTCGTCTGCATCTCGATGATGATCTCTTCTCCTGTACTGGTCTGGACTACAAGATCAAAGATAACTTTACCGATCTCTTCGATCGCTCCGATACGCTCGGTATCCCGATAAGTAAGATCTGTAATGATCTTACGACCACGAAAGATGATGTTTAGAAAGTTGATCAGGTTGACCTTGTCTCCGAATAACCGCTTGAATCCTTCATCAGTGGTCGGATCAATAAATACGGGTTGTGAATGCGCTAACATAATTTTAGGATTTACTTAAATAATTAATTACATAAATCAAATATGATAAAAACTAAAAATATTAGCCGGTTATTAAACGTTTGTAGTCGTTTGTAACCGTTTGTTGTCGGCTAGCACAACTTGTATCAATCTTTAGAAATACAACAGAAAAAGCAAAGCCACATCTCACGACATGGCTTTTACTAAACATATGAATTTAACTTAACTTAACTTACTTATACGTGTTGATAGATTGGGATACTTTCCAGTTGCCACCATCATTGACCAATGTGATTAAATCGGTCTTGGTAAACCCTTCAAATTGTTGGGTTACTTTTGCTACCATGAAGTCACTGGACTGCTCAACAATGGTTGTGCTTGTTTTACAATTGAGTTGCTCTCCTTTTTGCTTTTTCAAGAAGGAAATTACTTCTGAACGGCTATTGATCTTAGCTTCTGCTGCCTGTACTTTTTGATTAAAATCTGAAGTAAACAACTGCTCTACTCCTTCCGACTGTCCCTCTGTCATAACTGCTACATAATGATCAATGGCTAGGTCTGCTGTAGATAGATTAACGACTGCTTTTTTAGAGCTATCTCCTGCTGGTTTGCCTGCTGCCATCGTGAATGTTGATACTGCGATCAAGGCTGCTGCTGTTAATGTTTTTGCTAATGTTTTCATAATGTCTTTATGTTATATTGTTAGTTTTTTGTTCTTAGTTGTTGATTCAAAAGTAGGGTGTAATTCGTCCCTACCCTATGGCAATTAGACCAAACCAACTAAAAACTCGGTGAATGGTGGAAATGGCTAGGTGAAGTGGCCGAGCCTGGAATGGGGTTATTCTGCTGTCGCCCACTTGTCAAGAACAAAGGCACAAAAAAAAACCGCTTGGTTATCAAAGCGGTTCTTTATATTTTAAAAATATAGGTTTCTTGATTTTTTCTATTTTACTGCGTAGAATCCTTCGGAGTTCTTCTATGGAAAGTGTGGTACCCTTAGCAATTTGCTCGACAGGTACACCCATTTTCTTAAATTCTAATGCAATTGAAATAGCTTTTTGACGCTCACCTTTCTCGATACAATGCTTCTCTGCTTTATCCAATAAATAGCATAGAAATAAAAGAACTCTTGCTAAAAATTGTCATTCTGGGAGCAGATCTTGAAAAGAAATGCATAAACAAAGAATGATTGTAGGAATTCAGACCAATCCCATAAATGGTTTAAATATTTGTTTAATTTTGTTATAGTTATTTTATAAAATTATAGCCAGATAATGAAAAAGGTGTTTACGATCATTGTATGTTTAATCCATATTTCAATAGCATTTGCACAACAGTCTAAAGTTGAAAATATAGACAGTATCTCCAATTATTTCAAAGAAATTAAATATGTAACAAAACAAGAGGTAGAATTATGGAATAGAGATTTATATGGAAGTATTTTATTAGTTAATCCTGAAAATCGCCTACTATACAGTAATGAACCTGATATTAAGAATACTTTAAAGCTACAAAAAGATATTTATGTTGGTACATTACCCGACAGCATTAATATTGCAAATACCTCAATGCAATGGAATGGCAAAACTTGGGCAATGATAATGCTTCCTCTGTCTAAAGATAGATATGACAGAATCAACTTATTAGCTCACGAGCTTTTTCATACAGTGCAGATTTCTTTGGGATTTACCCAATATAACAAAGAAAGTAACCATCTGGATCTGAAAGATGGAAGAATATATTTACGGTTGGAATTGGAAGCTCTCAAGAAAGCGATTCTTTCTAATACACAGAAAGAGCAAAGCAAGCATTTAACCAATGCCTTTATTTTTAGAAAGTATAGAAATGCTATTTTCCCCGAATCTTATGACACTGAAAATCAACTCGAACTTAACGAGGGTCTTGCAGAATATACAGGTTTTATGATTAGCAATAGAAATAAAGAAGCGGCAAAAAAGCACTTTGTCAATAGTGTAAATACTTTTATTAAAAATCCTACCTATGTGCGGTCTTTTGCTTATAATACTACTCCTATATATGGTAATATTCTACGTAAAAAGGATAAATATTGGAATCAAAAAATATCTGCTGATAATAACCTAACAGATTTTTTTATTGAAAATTTAAATATTAAGATACCTACTGATTTAAAAGCTACTGTTGTGAAAATTTTTAAAGAATATAACGGCGAAGAAATTATTCAGGAAGAAGAAATAAGAGAGGCAAAAATAAAAATAAGAATAGCAGAATATAACTCTAAATTTATAGAGCAACCACATTTTGAAATAGGTTTTGAAAATATGAATATTTCTTTTGACCCACGCAATATACTTCCAATCGGTGATAAAGGAACAGTTTATCCGAATATGAGAGTAACAGATAACTGGGGGGGTCTTGAAGTAAGTAATGGTGCTTTAATGTTCCCTAATTGGAATAAAATATCTATCAGTATTCCTACAAAAATAAATGGCCAATTAATAGAGGGGGACGGTTGGTCATTACAATTAAATAAAAATTATACGGTCATAAGAGATGAAACAAGCAGTAATTATATCCTTGTTAAAAATAAAAATATATCTCTCTTGTAGGAGCTGTTACACCTCTGCATCGATTAAGCAATCTATATACAAATGAAATTGGTTTATATCTATATTATTTAAAATGACACCATACATTTTAACACTACTATTTCTTATTTTTTCTATGCACTCAAATGGACAAGTAAAGAATAAAGCTAAGTATAACTATGACTTGTATCTGCCAAAGGATTATAGTTCTAGTGTAAAAAAATATCCACTATTAATTTATCTGCATGGAGGATCACAAAGAGGAAATGACATAAATAAGCTTAAAGTGTACGGAATGCCCTACCTCGTACAAAAGGGACATGATTTTGATTTTATAATTGCTTCTCCACAATGTCCCGCTGACAAATATTGGTCATCAGAGAATTGGTTTGAACCTCTTTACTCTGATCTAATGTCTCAATATAGAATCGACACCAGTAGGGTTTACTGTACTGGCATCAGCATGGGTGGCTATGGGACATATATAGTTGCCCTGGATTTCCCCGATACCTTTGCGGCTATTGTACCATTGTGCGGTGGAATTAACGATAGTGATATGACAAGAGTATGCAATCTTAGTAAAACACCGATCTGGACATTTCATGGTACTGCTGACGATCAAATCTCTATCAATGAAACAGAACGAATTGTCAATGGTTTGAGAAAATGTAATGGAAAAATAAAATTTACCAAACTCAAAAATAGAGGTCATGGGATTGAAGATTTATATGAAACTAAACTGGAAATATATGAATGGTTGCTTAAGAACAAAAAGTAGCTATTGGAGTTGCTAACTCTGTGCACAGACGAAGTTGGATATCTGTATATTTGTTACTTTTTATAATCGGCTTTCTTGATATCATGAGTTACTTAGGGACATTCATTTCGATTTTTAATGCCAGTTCACCAAGGTTAGCAACATTCGTATTGCTCAGAATAATAATCGTAGTGGTCTTATTCAAAAATTTCATCCATACTGCATTAATACCCATTATTTGTCCATATCTCTCCATTCGTCTTTTATCACCCACACCTCTAATCCATACCCCATAACCATAATCATCAAGTCCCGGAGTAAGCATTGAATCAAGACTTCTTTTATTTATTAATTTTAGCCCATACAGGGCGTTTGAGAATTTCAGTAGATCTGAAGGTGAACAATACATGGCGCCAGCGGCATACCAGTTTTCTATAAACATAGGTAAACTATTAATGAAAATAGCTGAATTTTTGTCCTTAAAATAAGTACTTGCTAGATTTTTTATTATATCTTTTTCGTGCATCACGCCCGAATTATACATGTCCAAAGGTCTTAATATCTTTTCATACAACACCTCTTCATAATTTTTACCATAGATCTTTTCAATGATTTTCCCTAAAATAATGTAATCTGCATTATTGTAAGTGAACTTAGTACCCGGTTCATTTGCAAGAGGTTTATCCCAAAAACTTTTTATAATCTGATCTGAAGTATACGGAGTCTGAAATATACCCAGACCATATTTCATCGCATTATCTACACTTGAAACGGTATCAATGAGCACAACTCCCGAATTATGGTTAAGCAGCTGATGTAAGGTAACTTTTAAACTAACTTTATCTGGATATTCAGGTAAATAAGTCTTAAAAGGTTTATTTAACTCCAGCTTACCCTGCTCTACCAGTTGAAGGATCAGGACTGCTGTAAAAGCCTTTGTTATCGATGCAATATTGTAGATAGTTTCATTGTTTATTGGAACATCAAATCTTCGATCTGCTATACCAAAGCTCTCATGGTAGATTATAGCAGAATCCTGTTGAACTAGTATAGTTCCCTCAAAGCCATTCTTCGTTACATAAGATTGAATAAAGGATTTCAGAGAGTCCTGTTGTGCTATTGAGTTGTAATGGAATATTATCGTTAAAATAAAAATGATCAGATATTTCATTTTGGTTTTCATGTATATTGGATATAAAGCATTCATTCTTGTTTCAAATTAATATTTCGAATGATAATTAACAATAGATTTGCCAAAGACTCAATTAACTTTTAATGAGTGTCTTACACGTACTCGTAATGTCCGATATCGGACGATTAATATTAGATAGTGGACATTAGTGATATATATCTATTAATTTATTTCAAAGCTACTTTACTATATAAAAAGACATTGTTATTTACTGGAAAGATTCAGTCTCTATTCGGGAATGCTTCGCCCCTTCTTCGGAACGTTTCTATTGTTTTCCTACCTTGCCTATACTGTTTTTGTAGAGGCAAGGTAGACAAACAGTATACTGACAGTAGAGGCATAATGGACGTTTCCCGAACAGCGTGCGAATACGTATTGAAACTGGCTATTATAATACTTAGCTGCATTCCAGAAAAGTGTTGAAATTCTTTTGCCATCTACACCAATTTTGCTCTGAATGAAGATGAGCTCGGATTTGACAAGAAATGCTTGTTACATTTATTTAGCGTTTAAAAGACTCTCCTATTATAATATACAGAAAACATTGATTAATACCATCACACGGTGTTTGCTTGCTATGAAAACATTCAAAGTGCTCAAACCTAAAATAGATACCAAGATCTAGAAAGATTTGTTGGAAGAAGAAAAATGAATATTATGCGGTCAGTACTAATTCAGACAACTTCTGTTCTGAATCAGATGACTTTTTCATATAATCCTTTTTACATTCATCCAAAGATTTATCCAATTTATCGAACATACCTTCAAAATCAAAATCCTTGATTTTTCTTCATTATGATTTTCCAAGTCCTTACTTTTTAAGCGCTCAAGAACTAATTCGAAATTGCTCTTAATCTCTTCCATAATATTTCAAATTATTGTTAAATGAACCATTTTTTCCAAAAGGGATCGCTACTGATATATCTTCTGACATTTTTCTTCGAACAAAGGCATTATCAATAAATGACCCAATGGAAAAACATGTGAGCGACAGACAAGCAATGCACTTTAAGCCTTCAAGTTGGTGAGGCAGAATAGTCTTTATTTCCAAGCAAAGAATTAATAAAGCATGGTTTCCTAATTTTTGTTTTTGATTAAGTAAATTTGAATATCTGCTTTCAATCTTTGAGGTGTTATAAAGAACAATTTAATAATGAAACAGAGAAAATCAATTGGAATAACCTGTTGTAAAAACTATTTGCATTAATATATAATATACTTTGAAGACGAATAAGAAAAGGGGCGCTGTCGCCACCATATATAATAAAGAGAGAACTAAATCGAAACTGATTAGGGCAGTTGGTGAAATCCTTGTGAAAGAAGGACATCAAAATATCAGGATCAATAAAATTGAAGAAGTTTCCGGGGTAGCTAAAAAATGTATCTATGATTATTTTGGAGGACTTGAAGGCTTAATAAAAGCCTATCTGGATCAAGTGGATTTTTGGAAAGTTGTAGAACATCAATTGGGTGCAAAAGAAAATACCGCACTTCCGGATATCAATGTGGACTTCATGTTTGATCTTCTAAAAAATGATTTTCAGTATTTTCTTAAGTCTACTGAAATGCAGAAGATTGTCTTATGGGGAATAAGTGAAAAAAACAAGACCATTAGGATGATGAATGAAGATAGCGAAAAACTGGGTGAACAAATATTCGAGAAAGCTGATGAGAAATTTGAAGAAACTGAAGTGGATTTTCGTGCCACAATAGCAATATTTGTGGCTTCAATTTATTATATGATTTTACATTCCAAGAATAATGGTAGTACAATGTGTGGGATAGATATTTCCAATGAAGAGGGTAAAAATAGAATTTTCAATGCTTTGAAGCGTTTATTAAATTTAACATATAAGAATGCTAACGATAAATTTTAGATAACCTATAACTTGGATGAGGAACTGATTTTACCAAAACCACAGACGTAAATAGAATGTAAAAACATCTAAATCAGTTGATTACAAACACAAAATCTCTTTTCTTTATTCTGCATACTTAATCTCTCATATCTTTATTAAATCGAAGGATAATAAGAGATTTTGATTCCATTTTTTACCCTTCTGTTTTTATAAACCTCTTCCGTTGAACTATTTTAGTATTTACCTTCTGTATCTTGCCTTCAAAATTTCATAATAAGTACCAAATTAAGAGATTATTACATAATATTTACCACTATTTGGTGGCAATTTAATAACTTTAACAGAAAAACGACTTATTTATAAATCTTATATCCTTAGACATGAATCATCAAAATTTTATGAGCGCTGTTGACCAGAGTATCTCTGATGGCGTTAAGAGGGGAATACTCCATTTGATCCAGGAAGGTGTGCTTACAACAGATAACATTATCCGAATCAATGACTCCGAATTAATTAACTTCACTTCCTGCAGCTATCTTGGACTTGAACATGACGATCGTTTAAAACGTTCGGCAATATCTGCTGTAGAAAAATATGGAGTGCAGTTTTCAGAATCTAGGGCATATGTTTCCATCGATCTGTATAAGGAATTAGAAGTCTTGATGAGTGAAATTTTTGGAGCCCCTACTATTATTGCTCCGACCACAACTCTAGCTCACCTGTCGGCCATACCAGTAATATTGGATTCCGAGGATGCTGTTATTGTAGATCAGCAACTTCATAATTCAGTATTGAGCGGTATAAATGTTTTCAGAGCAAATTGGCCAATACACTTTGAGGTTCTTCGTCACAATCGGTTAGACCTTTTGCATGAGCGGATTCAAACCCTTCAGGTAACGCATAAGCGGGTCTGGTATTTTGCCGACGGGATCTATTCCATGTTCGGTGATCGATGTCCAGCTGATGAGATCTTCAATTTATTAGATACTTACCCTTCCTTCCATACGTATATTGACGATGCGCACAGTATGAGTATTATAGGTAAAAATGGAAAAGGATTTATACTAGGCAACCGTTCGATACATGAAAGAATGATTGTAGCATCTTCAATGGCCAAAGCATTTGCTACAGGTGGAGGCATCCTAGTATTTCCAAATAAAGAAATAGCCAGACGAGTGAGGGCATGCGGAGCTCCATTTAACTCTTCAGGGCCGTTGCAGCCAGCTACACTCGGTGCCGCAGTAGCTTCTGCAAAGATCCACCTAACCGATGAGATCTATACACTTCAGACTGAATTAGTGAATAGAATTAAATATGCGAGCTCTCTATTTAATGAAACATCACTGCCTTTAATTTCAAACTTCGATTCGGGCATATTCTTTGTCGGTACTTCAAAAGCGGAGCTAGCCTATATTATTATGGAAAAGATGATGAAGCGGGGATTTTTGTTGAACATTGGCGTATTCCCTGCGGTATCAAAAAATCATGCTGGCATAAGATTCACAATAACTGCTCTACAATCCTATGAACAAATACGGATGATGGTGACGACTCTAAATGAAGTATTTTTAGAAACATTAAAAGAACATCAATATACAATCGATCAGATCTATAGTGCATTTAAAGTGGTAGCCCGATTAGAGGATCGTCCAGTCGGAGAATTCTTAAACGAACATATTGCTGAAAGCAATTAAAGATGACGATAGAATTTTCATTAACAGTGTGGGATAAGGGGGTATAAAAAGCCCTCTTACTACTTTCCGAAGCTCTAGAGCTTTTGGGAAACTAACAGATACATTAAATTGCAAACTATTAGTACTTCACAAAATCTTGCTCTATTTTATCAAATATTTTGTAAAAACGAACCTCAGGAAAACTAACTTAAACTACCTCAAGAAGTAGGAGTACCCTCACCCTATCTTCCAGTCCCTCGCTTTACTGAACAATTCGAAAAGTCCAACTTAAATATCAAGACCTTTATTATTTGGGAGGTTCTTCGACTGAGCTATAAGCCCATCCCAAGATTTTCTTAATAGACGATTTTATCCTATCCATACCTTCTTCCGTGGATAAATCGATTTCACAAACGGTGCTTTTTATATTCGCCGAATGAAGAACGATATAATAAATACCTGCAACAAGAACACTGACTACTCCACGTAAGTCAAGGTCTTTTCCTTGAAGTTCTTTGTCTGCAAAAGCAAAGAACAGGGCACTCATCTTTTCGCGTTCCTGAGCAACTTCGGACATGATGGAGGATTCTTCACTCATCTGCCAGGCCACTATCTTCTGCATTTCACGATTTTCCCGAAGTTCATCAAATTGATTTAGTAGTAAGGACTCTAAAAATCCCATTGAACCCTTCATAGGCGAATTCCCGAAAAATTCAACAGCCCCCATAGTTGCTGAAACCCAATAATCTTTCCCCTTTATATAAGTTTCAACCAAATTTTCAACGGTTCCGAAGTATGCATAAATTAGCTTACGGTCAACTTCTGCATATTTTGAAATATTACTCATGGTAAGCCCTGTGTACCCCTTTTCTTCAAGCACTTTACCTACAGCTGCAATGGCCTTCCCCATGGTTCGCTCCTTATTATTTTTTGCTCCTTGATATATTTTTCTCGATTGTTGTTCTTTGGTCATAATATCGCTTTAGACCCAAAATTTTACGGATCAAAATCAAATATAGAAAAAAATAATTTTCACTACCCTGTTATTTTTGATAAAGTGTCTTCATTTTTTTTAAGAAGACACCTATTTGTATTCTAATAGCCTTCTCATATTATATTCGACAACTTTTCAACAAAATATTCAAAAAACAAATTTTAGCAGATTTCTAGAGTAGAATTGGAGTATTTTTGTTATTTTAATGCAATAATCTTTTAATATTTAGGTCATGCAGTTTATAATTACCCTTACTTCCTATCTAGATAGGCTTGAGAGGACAACTCCAATTGCCCTTCAATCTATTCTAGAACAATCAGAGAAACCTGATCGTATTGTTTTGTGGCTGTCTTATGGTACGGAAATTACCTCTTCATTAATGGATTTTAAAAACAGGGGTATTCAAATCGAATTCTGTGAAGATCAGAGATCATATACGAAACTTATTCCGGCTTTGTTAAAATTTCCGGATGATGTACTAATTACAGTTGATGATGATGTTTATTATCCTACAGATTGGTTTAAGAATCTTAAGTCCTCCTATTTTAGAAATCCTAGTGCTATCCAGGTTAACAGAGCGCATGAAATAAAAATTGCCAATACCGGAGAACTGGGACTTTATAAAGATTGGAAATACTGTGTCACACAATTCCAAAATGAGCGGTGTATTTTCCCCACGGGTGTCGGTGGAATTTTATACCCTCCAAAAACTTTGCATCCCGAGGTATTTAACAGCGATGTTTTTCTATCAATTGCTCCAAAAGGAGATGATATTTGGTTTTGGGCAATGGCTATTATGCAAGGTTCCAAATATTATGTTCTTGAAAATGGTTATTCGGATATCCAAAATATAGACGAAAACGATACAGGAATGTGGATTGAAAATATTCATTTCGGAGGTAATGATATTCAAATGATTTCTGTATTAGAGCAGTATCCATTTTTGATTTCATATTTGGAAGAAGCTATACCGGATGATGTCATTGAATAAAATTTATTTAGAAATTCGTTTGACAAAATAAGATCATTTCTTTTTCCAAGCTTAAATTTGAATTAATTTGGTATTGTCAAAGCATTTTTGATAATACTTGATAAAATAATCTTGGTCAAAAAATGTAAATTCCTTGTTCACTTCTAATATTTGATTAAGCAAATCAAGAACAAGCTCGATCTCCCAATCATAAAGAGGTTCGTTCAACATAAATTTATTTAAGGTCGATATGTCATTCTCCTCATGAATACCATACCTTTGAAATTGATTTTTTCTTACATCATTTGCAATATCTCTTTGCAAGGCAAATTTAGTTTTTGAAATTTGATTGTCATGATATCGATATATGGATAAATATTCTTGCATACAAGCGATTTTAAACGAATCGGAAATACGAACAAGGAAATCATAATCTGCTGCATATGGTAAAGTTTCGTTATAGAAATATTGCTTATTTATGATGATTTCAGATCGAAACATTAAAGATGAATGTAAAATGAAGTTATTTCTTAAAAGTGTAACCTTCAATCGAGAATGAGTTTCTGGCAGTTCTCTTTGTGAAATTTTCACCCCTGATTCATCAATTACAATAAAATTAGAAGCCACCAATCCTATATCCGGAAAATTTTCAAGATATTCTACTTGTTTTTCAAGCCTGTTTTTGTGTGCCACATCATCTGCATCCAAAACACAAATATATTTGCCAACGGCAATTTCCATTCCTATATTTCTTGCATAATAATTCCCTTTATTTCTTTTAAGCCTAATGAGTTTGATTCTTTCGTCCTGAATTTTTTCAATAGTATGTACTGTCAAATCCGTCGATCCATCATCTATAACCAATATTTCAAATGTTTTCAAGGTCTGTTCTAGTACGCTTTGAATAGCCTTTGCGATAAATTTTTCAGCATTAAAACAGGGTATAACGACTGAAACCGTGCATTTGTAATTTTTCATTTACTAATAAGTTTTCGTGAAACCACTGAAATAAAATAATGGAATTCTTAAAACAAAATTATAGCTTCCAACGACCTTTATCAACTATCCTCATCTTATAAATCCAAGAGGTTAAACTGAAACTCCTATAACTATCTTTCTCTCGTAATTCTTTTAAATGGATCAGACAATTTTCTTCTAAGTTACCATAGGAATCAATAAATGAGTTTTCCTCAATATCACCGTGAAGATCCATGAAAACATGTCCATTTGAACTATTTGAAATTTCATAGAATCGACTCCCGGATTTATTTCGAAACTTCCTTATTGTAGTCCATACTTTTTCCGAAGATTTAGTAACATCCCATTTTAAAAGATTACGATGGAGAAATATTATATCTCCATTTGGATCATGCTGGGCCATGGTGATACCTTTAAAATTACCCGACAAATCCAAATATCCACAAGATGATGGCTCGTCATTTATCATAAAATATTCAGTATTAAGAGCCTTCCAAGCAAAGCGAAACGTGTCTTTGTCTCCATGTATCAAATGATAATAGACATATGAATGTTCATTCAGGTAAATACATAAATTCAGTTCTTTCCAGCATTTCTCCTTATTGATCAGAATCTGACCGCTCTCCTGCTCATTTTCAAATATGTATTCAGTATCAATGATTTTCCACATTGGATTTTCACGGTGTGTTTTCCAGAAATCCGGCCAAAAGATTGTCCCCTTTTGTAAATATTGTGGTTCAGCAAATAATTGTTCTGGATTATTTAAACAAAAATTATCTGCATCTAAAAACAATATTTCTTTGAAGCTACTCAATTTAATTGCAAGAGGTTTTAGCATATAGCCTGAATTTATATCTGAAACTCCATAGTCGATAAAGTCTTTACAGGTTACTCCTTGAGCATTCAATTCCATTTTGATTTCACCCGAAAGTTCATCACCTAAATGCCATACCTCAATCGGCAATTCACATTCTACATCTTTTAAGGATTTTAATAAGATCCAGCAACATGTGAGATAGCTGAATCCGCCGGCACATATAACAATTCCTTTACCCTCGTATTTACCAGGATAAGGAGGAATACTTTTCACAAATTTCCTCCAATGAGTTCTCATTCTTCTTATTTCATTCTCTTGAAGCTCTAAGTCGATGGTTCGAAAACCATCACGGTTGAAAGTGTTCATCATATCGTTGAATTCGCTGTATTTGAATATTAATGACTTTAATCTATCCTAGAATCCTTTTCCAACTTTTTAGCCTGTTTCGTAGAAAACGATTTTCCAAAATTGTATGTTAAACTGAGTTTCAGATAGCGCGACGTTAATTTATTAGCTGACTCTATTAAAAGAAAATTACTGGTACTTGAAATCGGGAAATTTTGCAGATCGAAAATATCTTGACATGTCAAAGCTATGTTAAGTTTGTCTTTAAGTGCTTTTTGCTGTACTCCCACTGTCAGATAACCATTTGCACCGCTTTTCATCTGAAAGTTATTTCTATCCGATGTATAAAAACCAAGCAACTGGAGAGTAGTTTTTGGTAATACATTAATAAAAACGTTCATAGATCCAGAAAATGTTGTTATCCCAGGTAATAAAAAATCTTCAGATACATTTGATGTAAAACTTGGTCGTTGAGCAGACAGATAGGTGCTGATATTCACTCGACTTCCAAATCGGTTTTGAAGCATCAGGTACCCTCCAATCTCTTTTCGATTATAATCATTGTAATAATTTATTTCAGCACTTCTAACCTCCTCATTAAATCTTGATATACTCGCAAAAATGTTCTTCGAGGAACTTCCATACACAGAAAATATTAATGAATGATTGCCACTAAACTTATGGGAATACTGTGCATCCAATCTATTGGTAAAATAAGGTTTCAAATATGGGTTACCGTTGCTAAAAAAACCAAGACTGTTATCTACGGCAAATGGGTTGAGCATACTGTATCCGGGCCTTTCAATTCTTCTATTTCCCGACAGGGAAACACTGTTCTTTTGATTCTCCGAATCATATCGTACATAAAAGTTGGGAAATAGGTTCAGATAGTCATTTTTTATCTGTTCGTTTATCGAGAGAGATCGCAGTTTGTAATTGAATGATTCCAGTCGCAAACCAACATCGAACGAAATATGATTATTTTTTCCACCAAAAGAAGAATAAACCGCTTTTATTTTTTCATTGTATTGTATTTCATTTCTGCTGTTTCCATCTTCAGCAGGTGTATTTTCATTTATTACCAAATTTCTAAAAGCACTTTCCGTATTCGCCCTGTTGTATTTTGCGCCAAATTTCAACTCATAGCTTTTTCCTATGCTCCTTTTATAGTCAGCATTCAAAGTCCAAATATCATAGGGTCTATTAATGATAAGATTTCTGCTATCATTTTCAGAAGAATTGATTTCTAAACCGGATCCATCGTATGCAAGACGATTGAACGACATATTATTCTCATTGGCATAATTGGAATAATTTACTCCTACTGATAACTTACTTTTTTTTCCAAAATTTTTATCGTAAATAAAATCAATGATGTGGAAATCATTATCAAGAAAGTTTCTGTCTGTCTGTCTAATCTGTCTCTGAAAATTGTCATCTCTGTCAAATATATCTGTAGTCTTTTCACTTGGATCAAGACTATATAGATATGCATACCAATAGTTAAAAGAAACGGTACTAGTAGAATCTATACTGTAGTTCATATTCGTCTTAAAAGAATGTGTTTTTTGAGTTCTGTTAGCAATCTGTTGCTGCCTAAAGAGATAACTTGAATCAGGTAACAAGTAATTCTTTATAAGATCATTTCTTCTATACTGATTCTCACTATATGAAAAATTATATCCAATTGAAACCTCAAACTTAGTTTTTTTAAGGTTTAGATTGATCGATTCATCCGTTCCCCAAAGTGTAGAAACGCTGGCACTAGCTGACCCGAAAAAACCCAAATTGGAATTCTTTTTCAATCTAATATCTAGTACTCCTCCATCACCTGAAGATTCATACTCTGCTCCTGGATTGGTTAATACATTAATTGAGAGAACATCATTGCTTGGCAGAGATTTCAGATACGTCAATAAATCTCTGCCGCCCATGTTGACTTTACGGCCATTGATCAATACTGTAGGGCCTTTTCCAAGCAATTGTAATTTACCATCCATTTCATCAACAGTAAGTCCAGGTACTTGCTTTAATAGTTCTGCCATATTGGTACTGCTCCCTATAATATTGTTGTCAGCATTGAATTTATATCCGCCGGTGACAAGTTCTAGCGTAGGTCTTTTTGCAGTAACAGTAACTTCTTCAAGCTTATTATCGATCTTATTTAATCTAACTGTACCAATATCGAGATTGCTACCGTTTTGGGCTTCATATTTGCGAATTATGGGTTCATACCCCATAAAACTGAATTTTAGAAAGAATGGTGAATAAGTATGCTCCAATTTGAAATCTCCCATCTCGTTCGTCATTACTGTTTTGATCGGCGTGGTATCATCATCATTGTCCAATAAATAAATCGAAACAAGATGTACCGGTTGCGTAGTGGTTGAATCAATCACCTTCCCGATGACTGAAAATGTTGAATCAATCTCAAGACTATAATTTGAGCAATAAGCTATTGTGAAAAAGAACAGACAAGGAACGGATAAGAGGATTTTCTTTAACGTATTCATAAAATTAAGTTTTTTTATTGATAGTCAAGTGAAAGTTGATTTTTTACTAATTTATAATAATGCCCTCGTTTTTTGAGAAGACTAATGTGCGTCCCGACTTCTATAATTTTACCATTTTCCATAACTACGATTTTATTTGCATTCTGAACAGTACTTAAACGATGAGCAACGATTATGGCAGTTTTTCCAATAAAATATTCATTTAGATTCTTCATTATTATACTTTCGTTAGACGCGTCTAAGGCATTCGTCGCTTCATCAAAAAAAATATATTTAGGATGTTTATAAATAGCTCTAGCTATCAATAAACGTTGTTTCTGACCTTGGCTTAAACCCACCCCCTGCCCCCCAATTAACGTATTTAATCCATTAGGAAGGCTCTTGATATATTCATCAATATTGGCCATCTTAATAGCAAACTCCAGTATCACTTCATCAATACATTTGTCTGACATCACTATGTTATTTCTAATAGTATCAGAAAAAATATACCCATCTTGTAAAACGGTGCCGCATAATGACCTCCATGAAGATTTGTTAATTGTATTAGTATCATAATCTCCAAAAAATATTTTACCCCCTAACGGCTCATGTACAAGGAGTAGTAAATTTAATAAAGTTGTTTTCCCGCTCCCGCTTGCACCAACAATGGCTGTAATCTTTCCTTCTTCTATTTCAAGATTAATATTATCAAGTGTCTTTTTATTGAAACTACCTGGGTAAGAAAAGCTTAAATTTTCTATCCTTATATTGCCAAGGTTTTCTTTTTTCACCATTATACCATCTTTTTTCTCCTCCAGATCCATTTCCATTACTTCATTTAATCTATCTACACTTAATTTTGCATCCTGACCTGTCTGCATAAAATTAATTAGCTGTTCAATTGGACCGTTGAGCTGTCCCACGATGAATTGGATAGCTAACATTTCTCCGACGGATAGTGTTCCCCTTGTTACTGCGTTAGCTGCTAAAAAGAGGATAAGGATATTTTTAATTTGATTAATACTAGAACCTCCAATTTCTTGGAATTGGTTCAATTTTAAAAACCTCGAATTCAACTTAAAAATTTCGGCTTGTAGTGTCTCCCATTCCCAGCGTCTTTGATCTTCGGATAAACTTAATTTAATATCCCGTACACCGTTTACCAATTCTATCATTTTGCTTTGGCTTTTCGACTGTAGATCGAACCTCTTCGTATCTAGTATTTTTCTCTTTTTTAATGAAATCCACACCCATAAAGCATACAATATACTTCCAACGATAAAAACTAGGAAAATACCTAAATCATAATTGCCTAAAACTAGGCCAAAAACTATTAAGCTTATTAAAGAAAACAAACTGGAAATCGAGCTACTTGTTATAAATGTCTCAACACGATTATGGTCATTAAGTCTTTGTACCATATCACCAATATGCTTTGCATCAAAAAATGAAATTGGTAATCTCAAAAGTTTATAAAGATAGTTCGTCAACATTTTTAGGTTGATTCTAGTACTTATATAGAGTAGAATCCATCTTCTTACAAAATCAATAGAGATCATTCCCGCAAACAACATTAGCTGTCCTAACAAAATTAAAGTTATAAAATTTAAGTCTTTGTTGATAACACCAATATCAATCATGTATTTAGTGAGTGTAGGTTGAAATAGTTGCAAAAAACTTCCTATAACAATTCCTAATAACATCAATATGATTAACGGTTTATATTGAAATAGCGCTTTATAGAGGTATTTAAAACCAAATGTTGTATGTGGGATAGACTTATTCTTTTCAAGAGCTTTTTTTTGTGGCTCCAGAAACAACACGACACCTTTTCCTAATTCCTCTTTTCCATACAACCAACCATCCAAAAAGTCTTTCTTTCCATATTTAATTTTTCCTTTTGCAGGGTCAGCCACATATATAATTTCGTCCTTAATTTCATAAACAACCACAAAATGATCGTCATTCCAATGTACAATACATGGAAGAATATTGTTCCGCTGGAAATCATCAAAGGATAATAATGCAGAAATAGGTTCAAATCCCAAATTTTTTGCAGCTACTTCAAGTCCAGAGAGGGAAACACCGGTTCTGTTGACTTGCGATTGTTCACGCAACAACTGCATCGGAAAATCTATTCCATAATATGCAAGTATCATTTTTAAACAAGTTGGACCGCAGTCTTTAACATCAAATTGTCTAAAGAAAGGAAATCGTTTAAAGTTGAAGAAATTAACAGTCCTAAGTTCTATTTTATCTGACAGCATTCGTCGTATTAATTTAATTTTGAAAGTTGACTTTATTATTTTGTCAACGATTTATAATCATTTGCTCCTTTTAGAAATGTTTCAGCTCTGAAATAATATTTCTCTTGTATGACTTGTGTTTCGAATTCGGTATTAGCTACTTTGTTTAAATAATGATTAAGATATTGAGGAACTGTATCGAAATCTGTTATATAACAAAGTGCTGCTCCAGCACTATAAAATCTTTCCAGTGGTAATTCACCAATCCTATTATCAACATCAAGATTTTGTATTGTAAAAGTATAAGGCACATACTTGATCTTTAAACCTTTCTTGATTGCATCTGAAAGAAAAACCTTATGTAGGTCATATTGAAAATATCCGCCAGGACCAAATAATTTACAGAATTTTATCCCATTGTATCTAAAATTTCTAGTTTTTACCGTTATCTCGAAAGGAAGAACTCTATTGATAGAGTTTTCATCGAGGTCGAATTCACTTAATTTGTAGTGTCTTAACCATCTTCTATTTGAATCCAATACCTGAAAAATCAGGATATCATAAGCATTGTGCTTATCATGAAGCTGATGAATAATTTCAAGTTCTCTTTCATTAAGAACTGAATCAGAATTGGTAAAAGCAAGAATTTCGTCTGCAGGAGATTCTAAAATGCTATTATAAATTTCTACAGCAGTACTACCCTCTCGTTCTATTATTTTAAACTGGTTTTCACTCCAATCAATAATTTTACCTGTCCATTCAGAACTATTGTTCTGTGGCCTAAGAAAACCAAATAATGGACAATATAAATCAGCTACAACTATTTTCATTTTTTTGATAATTAATATAGAAGTAATTTCCTCCAATTGGGATTATGTTCGATATTTGGATACAAGATTGTTAATAATGCTCCACAGGCTCCGTCGTAAAATGAGCCACTCATTAAATGCTCATAAGTCGAATTATCCATAATAGCATTGCATAATTTATTATGGTGAAATTCAAACCAATTCTTTATCTTCTTTTGACGGACTAATAAAAAAATAGATCTAACACATTCAAGAATACCACTAAGCCCGTTGGCCTGACCAAGTTCAAATTTTTCAGGTAGATCCAATTCGAGTTTTTCTAATATGAACTCGCAACAATTAAATGCAAAAGTTTTAGAAACACTTTTATCTTTTTTATCGTTAAATTTTAAAAGAAATAGACATATCATTAAATCTCTCTTGAAATCAGACATTCGAAAAGGAATAGTATCATATTCATCCAAACGCTGCTGTAAATATTTTTGAAGTATGTCTTCCCCTTTCTGAAGTATAAAATATTCATTGTCGTGTTTGTTATTACCCAAACCGTAACAATTTAGAACTACCAATAGAAAGCCTGTAATACCGTGTGAAACAGTTAAATTAATTTGTCCCCCTAAATTTCTAAACCTTTCATTGAATGTTGACACTTGAAGGGTATTGTTTAAGTGTGCAAGCGATGCTGTTAATAATTCCTTATCAATACTTGGGTTTGTGGTTAAATACTGTAATAGACCAGCAACCCCATGAAAAAAACTTAGATTAGATTCAGAATCTATTTTTGAAAGGGTTTCATAGATGAAACATTCGAAATCTGACTGAGCTAGCAAATCATTTGGTTCATTCTCATCGGATTTAGAATAAATAATATTATATGCTGAATAAACTCCTATTAAACCGAAAGCGTATTTGGTTGGGAAGAATGTAAATAGATTTGATTCTGTAAAATATTCTGGCATATATTGAGACAAAATTTTCTCAGTCCTTTTTTTAAATATTCTTTGTTTAGTAATTTGATATAGAGAATCATATATGAGCGAAACACCAATATTTCCAAACAAAAGCCCTTTATGCTCATTTGTCTTCCACATATGATCAGTCAAATTCACCACCCTGTCTAATAATTGTTTGTTCATGAAAAGATGCTTTTTATAAAAGAGAAACGTTTTATTTTAATTTTCCCTCTAATGGGATAGTTTAAAAATATCCTTCCTCTGAAAAGAGGTTCATCTGCTAGCATTTTGTTAATCTGTAAAACTATGAACCCATTTTTTATTTCAATTACTTCCCCTGGGATACCATCGGTATATTGATTTCTTCTTCCTTCTTCAAAATATATCACCACCCCTTTGTCGTAGGAATTGCTAAAATAGTCTAAGTATTCTTCAGAGAGCTTGGTTGAGACAATAAGAATATTGTCTATATTTTTCGGAGATTTCTTCTCTTCTATCATTAAGGACACATTTTCAATTTGACCAGTTCCCAAATTTATCAGCTCTGAAGAAATTCTATTTTTTTCAGAATTCATTACAAAATCGCATTCGTAATAAGTATCGTACTTCACCAAAATGAGGTAGCAAATAGCAATTATAATTACTGCCAAAAAAACGACAGCGCTTAACCTAAACAATTTCCTAGGCGACTCTGAAAATATTGAACTGACATTCTCACTATTTTTCATCATCTAAATCTTTTTTGATTTTAGTACACTTAAAAAGTCCCGCTCAACAAAGTCATATATGAAAAGCTCCTGCAAACGTTGCTTCTCGCTAAAAAGCCGATTTATAGACATGTGAATATAACTTTTGAGTAAATCTATATCTGATCCATAAAAAGGGATTTGTTGCACCATATTTCTCTTTTCCTCAATGAAACTATTAAAGATGTTTAATACTGATTTGGTATCTACATCAGCTTCGTATCGTTTAAACAGATCTTTGTAATACCGCCTCTTCTCAGCTAGCATTTGTTTAATATTTGGTATATGAGAATATTCCAAATAATATGCGCTTTGCATTGTGCTGCAAAAAGAATATTTATCTTGAGCAGAGTTGAAGAAATCATCTAAATAATTTCTCATGAATAAAACTCCTAGATAAACACGAAAGCTCTCATCCAACTGTTGCTCTTTTAAGAAAGTAAGAGCTTTAATGCATAATAAGGAATCTGCCTGAAAAACCTGCTCACTTCTCTCTATTTCTTCTCCATATCTTTTTAGCTCTGGCTCGTATGTGTCAAATTGAATTTTATGCACTGTATTGTCCTCCGTTAATGGAGATAAGATTTCCATTATATGTTTCAAGCATTGTCCATATAAAAAATCTGTTTCTTTGCAATGTATTCTAAATCGAAGATGGTTATCCGGATCGCTATACCTAATGAAAAAAAATCTAATCACTAATTTTTCTGAAAGCAATTTTAATACTATCAGTGATATCTCTTTGATAAGAATGTCATCTAATACTTTTGGTCCGGAATAGATTTTAATATACAACCATTCATCTCCAGGAAAAAAACGAAGAGGATTAGGATTATAATCCATTTTTGTTATTGTAAAATCATTGCTTTTTTGCTTCTTATCTCTTTCGTCTACCACCTGAAACAAAACTTCATTGCAATAGCTGCCGTTTTCGCCATTAATTAGGGTTGACCGTTCGCTTTGTAAGGACTCGGTTAGCAATACCATTTCTTTATTTTGAAGATAATCATAGATAATTCTTCTTGAAACCCAGTTGTCAATATCTAATAGGATCTCATTGTCAGAATGGGTTAAAGCAACAAACTTAGGAACTCGATACTTTTTTGTGAAATCCATAAAGAAATTTTCGAATTCTTTTAAAGTTTCACCTCTAAAATCGGCATTTGTAATTTTCCAATTTGCCTTACTTAGTATTAAATTTTTAAATCTAATTCTGGGCGAATATATTGATCCAGAGGGAATGTTCCATATGTTGTTCATTCCAGCGACCAGATCCTGCTTTTCTAGATCACTCAAAAAATGATAAATCGGGATGCCATTTCTGAAATTATGTGCTGATGTAAGCTTTGGATATATAGTTTTGTTTAACAACTTTGAGCGTAAAACAACTTTCTGACCTCGCACAGAAACATATAAATCGCTAAGATCGATTCTTTTATCAGATTGAACAGAAGAGGCTGCAAAGAATGGAATTTCATAATCAGCTAATGCAGGTCTTTTCAAAACATTTCCTGCAGAGTAGCTGGGAAGATGAATTATTTCAGCAACAATACCACCATCTTCCGACTCGTTTGTAATTCTATATAATTCTTTATTCCATGCTTTTACTTCTTCTTTGAGGTGTCCAAACCTGCTGGCTAATTTTGTTGCCGAAGAATGTACTGCAACATTAAGATCGAATAGATAATTATTTTTGTCAAACTCTTCTGTTGAAGATGAAATTATAGACCCTAGCACATAAAAATCTCCCTGTTCTATAAAGGGATCCTTGCCAACAGATGCTTTCAATTCTTGAAGATCGTTATCTTCCAGAACTATCTCCGTAAATCCATTTACAATGGATTGTTGTGCTATCTTATTCTTAAATGAAACGAATGCAGAATTATGATGTTGATAATCATCAACTTTAATATCATAATGATACAACTCAAGACCCTCCAATAATGGAGATACCAATCCTTCATTTTCATCATATGAAACACCTACTTCTGGATCAATTGCGAGTAGTAATGGTATCTCCCTTTCACCAAAATGTTCTTGGAACTTTTGAGCAAACCGAGATAGCTTGACATTTTTTTCCTTATAACCTAGTATGCTTAAAATTTGTCTTATTTGAACAACCAGTTTATCAAGTATCTTCACATTTAAAGAAAACTGATTAAAATCCAAATTCAGATCTGCTTGAAAATAATTTTTAATTTCAGTTGTCGAAACCTCCTTGTTTACTTGCTCAAAAAGAAATTCATGATCTTTCACACCCGAATTAAAATCTTTTACATGATCAATTAAAGTCTGTATCCATGTAAATTTATCTTTCTTTTCCCCAAAAGCTGATTTAAATATGAGAAGAAGTTCTGATAAGAGATCCTTTTCAGTTATGTAATGTTGTAAATCTGGAAGGACAAAACAATTATTAACCAATTCATCAAAAAAAGATTGAATTTCCTCTGCTTCATCCGTAAATCGTGACATCAATTCAAAAAAATCTTTTTTAGAGAATCCTGTTTTCAATTTTTCGATTAGCAGGGTAATATGCTCTTCGGCTGGTACGGATGAAATTACATAATCTATTCTATTACCATTATCTTTTTTTTCGTAATATCGGATATGATCTTTAACTCTATATATAGTGTTATTGAGAGAAAAAGTGATATGGTCTTGTAACTCGCTTTGTTTTAAAATGATATTTAAGAAATGGTTCTCTGCATTAGTATCAAACCTGACTTTTAGCTTACCTAACGAGTTATTTCTCAACATAATAATTGAGTGATCTTCCAATTTCCCGATATCAATTCCAGCAAAGGCTCCAAAAGGAGTTGATCGAAATGAAGTTCTAGATATATATTTAAAAATAGATATTGAATACCTCAGCGCATCTTTTTTTGACATTTCTCCAGAAAGAAATTTTGGCATAATTAGATATAGATCATGAGATGCAAAGAAGATTGCTTGCTTGAATTTTGGATTGTTTAAAACATTCCCAATACATTCAATCAATTCACCTTCACCTTTTTTCGAATCTCTGTTAGCATCAAAAAAAAAATCTAAGGGAAAAGCTGGACTCCGAACAATAAACTTTTTATGAATCATTTAATAAAGGGATCTAAAATATTAATAATAAAACATATGCTATCCAATTTCTAGGATAGCATACATTCCATTGATTAGAAAATGGTGACTAACCGCTACAAGTATAAGCGTTTGTATTACATACGCCTGTGTACTGAGTATCGTCAAAGAACTTGGCACCGCCTTTCATCATTTGTTTTTGTTTTTCGTTAAGCTTTACAATTGTCTCTTTGTTGAATCTTAACTTTTTTGGATTTTGATTTGAATTCATGATAATTTAGTTTTAAATTGTTAAACATATATTTATAAAGCGCTTATAAATCAAATTAATTAGTCCTGCACTACTTATGCTGGAACATTTTGCAAGTCTCTAAGGCTACATCTTATTGCAACAACCAATGATATTCGTTCGATTGTGGGTATTCGGTTTGTTGACAAAAGCGCACTTAATATCTCATAAAATTTTTGCTTCGCTTCATTGGGATTATACTCTTTTTTATTAAGAGGTACAATCGAATCTAATAATGTATTCCAATATTGGAGCCACTCCATATCTGCACATAAGCTATACTGCTTTAACTCTTTAACAATAGATAAAAATACTTCTTTTTCGGCATAATAAAACTGTTCAAAGGGTTCTATTTCCTCGTCGTAAAGTAAATCAAGAAGTTCATTAACTGTTACAAAAACAGTATTTTTTTCAAAGTGCGAAGCAGTCAGATAAATTAAGGCAAATAACCTTATGAGTAATATATCGTAACTAAAACTACTGTCGATAATTATCTCCCGATTAATTCTACTTGTAGACGAGTAAACAGAAACAATTTCTTTTTCCGTATAATTTGAGATAGAAAAAAGACCGTATTTTACTGTATGTTCCGAATAGGGCATCCATAAAGACTCGTCAATACGAGAGTTTCCGATCATCGGAAGATTAGCAGACAAAAAATATTGTTTTAGAAATCGATCAAAATAGCGCGCCGCATAATATTTCCTTGAACTTGGGACATAAAGATGTAGATATAATTGATTAGGATCTGCCATGTCGTGCCCTATACAAAGCTTAGTCGTTTGAAACTTTGTTTGCATATTGATATCCAACTCATCAAGGGCATCCAAAATAATTTGTCTCCATTGACTGTGATCGATAATAACAGATACTGTGAATGCGAGAAAAACATCTTTAATGGTAGTATTATTACACATAGTATACCTCCTTTTGAAAGTTTTTAGAAACACACCCCATGCCATACTTATTGTTTATTCCGACAGCATTATTCTCCTCGTTTTCTTTCATTAAGTACCAATTGTTCAATATTAATAAGTTTGACTGTAACTTAGATGCAAGAACTTTAGAATTGATTTTAAGATAATTTTCTGAAATTGCATTATCATTGATAGCAGTTTTAATAAATCCATTTTGAAAAATTTCACAATAAGACTCGTTATTATCAGAATATCTCATTTTTATGATCTTGTCATCCTTTTTCAAAAGTTTACCATTTTTCTTCCATCTAATTTCAAATGCAGCTACTGTACTATTTCTCTTGTATGCTGACCTAAAATTGTCAGCATCTGAGAACAATTTACGCTCTAGTAGAAGTTCTTGAAAAGTATCACCATAAACGAGTAAGGCTTTTGTAACTTCTGGTTTAACATATGAAATATATAATTCATCAAAAGATGGTGGCTTAACACTATACCTCCGCTCCTCACTATGAGAGATGAATCTGCAGAATTTCTCATCGTCTAATACGATCCTTTTAATTTTGAGCATAGAAAGTCGATTGACAAAATCAATATCTTCAAAACCATAACCTTTGAATCGTTCGTCAAAACCTGTGGATTTCTGAAAATCTATTTTCCGAAGTGCAATTTTTCCAAAGACGTCAGTGGGGGGGCGCCATGAAGATTTATAATTTTTTGGTATTTGAGGAGTAACAAAAACTGCCTTATTCTTGCCAAATTTATTCCTTAAGAACTCAGAAAAACCCTCTCCGATAAAATGGTCAGCATTAATACTACATAGAATATCACCAGAAGCGAGTTTAAATACCATATTTTTTGAATGGCTGTGACTAAACTCTTGCGGATCTTCAGTTCTGTAATAGATCAATTTTCCAAGATCGATTTCGTTTTTAAGGGTATTCTTAACCCATTCATCCATCCCATCCTCAGAATTATAGTCAAGAAGAATGAATTCAACATTGAGTTCATTCTTCGTATCTTCTAGATTAGCTAAAAGTGTACTTTTTAGATGATCAAGTCTGTTCATGCAAACTATGCAATATGAAATTCTGAGTTTTTTCTTGCCCATTGTACAAATGCTAAAATTATGAAATGGTATTTGGGATTAACCATGAATGCATCCAATAATGAATCATTGGTGCAGTGGTTTCAAATGAACTTGTAGATCGAATTTCTTCATAATCAAAAGCAAAAACATCTTTAACCTTGATTATTTTCATTTTAGTATTTTTGTGAGTTTTAAGACTATCTCTCATTCTAAATGGGCCCGAAAATTCAACTGTAGTAAACTTTGATCTTTCACCAGATTTATAGATATTAACTATATCTCCAATCAAATTATTTAAATACTGATCTTTGGGTACAGAACAAAAATGTTCCGAAGCTATTGTTTCATTTTTTGGATCAATAAGAAGGTATCCATTTTTGTGTGATTCCACCAGTGAGATAAATTTCTCTGAGTTCAATAATTCAATATCCCAATCAACATATATTCCTCCAAAGTGGTAGACTAAGAGATATCTTGCGATGTCAGCAGCTTCGGCGTAGTTTCTGGCATTTAAAAATGCAGGAAGGGCATATTGATATTCACCTTGAAGAAACAACTCTAATGTAGCATCGTTCCAAATCCAAATTTCGAAGCCCTGATCTTGGATACACTTCCAAGAATCAAGACAACTCTGTATTGATTCATTTATACTAGAACCTACAATCTGGTGAACTATCTTTGGAACCATAATTATTTTTCTTTGTTTAAAACTGGTATTTATTTATAACGAATGTAAAAAATTTAAAATAGAAAAACAAGTAATTTTCACATATGTGTTAAAATTATATTTTTGGTATTTTTAATTTTTAAAGCATTAAAATTTAAAAACATGCTATAAATATAGTTTAAACAAATTTTTTGTTAATTTCAAATATAAAATTATAATCAAAAAAAATTTGAATATTTTTATTTTTCTTAAATTTCACATGAATATGATTTTAGTTTATTTTGAGATATTCAACTGAATATATAATAGAAGATAACCTAAATGAATACGGAAATAGTGATAGAAAAGGATGAGTGCCTATCTGCAAAAAGACCGATTGAAATGGGTTACTGTCTCACAAAGATCGGAAACCGTCCGGCTACCTGAATACATACAGTACTGGTTATACATGGTCTACTCAGAAATACCGTAATATAGCTTAAAAGATAGTTCATGTGCATAAACAGTTGTTGTTATGGTAAAATAGATGGTTCTGCCTTAGCAGGTTGAATGTCGCTGCTAAGAAATAAACTTCATCTAGTAAGTGGAATCGGTCCGCATAGATACCTGCCAAGGTCAACCTGCGTTTGCTAACGATAAGGGTGACTGGCAACTTTTTAATCACGTGACTGCTTATATCTGTATTTTACCAGGCCAAAGTTTTAAAAGCTTTTCAACTTTTTATCGCGAAAATTATACTGAGAACAGTTTCAGTAATTTTTCAAAAGAGAGATTGATTCCCAGCTTGCAGATGTGTCGCCGTTTTTGTTAAAAATATTTATGATAAAGAATTCTCATCCGTGCAATTGAGTGGAAAATGGACCTTCGTCGATTTTTGGAGCACCTGGTGAAACTGCGGATAGTTCTCACATCGTAAATATATACTCGAAATGTGTAACAATTACACAAAAAAACCGTTTGGTCATTCCAAACGGTTCTATATATTTTAGAATACTGTTCTATTTCAGTTTTTCGATCTCTTCAATGGAAAGCCCGGTACCCTTTGCCATATCTGCTACAGGTAGACCCATCTCTTTAAACCTCTAAGCTGTTTCAATGGCTTTCTTATGCTCCCCCTAGGCTTCAGCACTTACATTTGCTTTTTTAGCTTCTTTCAATTGCTTTTCTAGTCCTTTAACTTGTTCCTGTTGATATATCCGCACTGCTTCGGCATCCCATTTAAGTTTTAGAACGAATATCATACATAGACCGTTCCTCCTTTCATATACATGTGGCTTAAATAGGTAAAATTTTTGATCGGATTATCACTTTATGATCTATCAACTTTCAGGTAAAATGAATGATCTAACCTGATTTTATAATTTAGTTAATTCTTAAAAGCTTCAATCAATATTGAAGCTAACTTTATAAAATCCTAAATATTATCTATATGTTAAACGCTAGTGATCGAGTAACACAGCTGATAATAAAACAAACAAAGCCACATCTCCGATGTGGCTTTTACTAAACATATGCATTCAAACTTAACTTACTTATAAGAATTGATGGATTGGGATACTTTCCAATTGCCTCCGTCATTGACCAAGGTGATTAAATCGGTCTTGGTAAATCCTTCAAATTGTTGTGTTACTTTTGCTACCATATAGTCGCTTGATTGCTCAACAATGGTAGTACTCGTTTTACAGTTCAACTGCTCTCCTTTTTGCTTTTTCAAGAAGGAAATTACTTCTGAACAGCTGTTCGTCTTATCTTCTGACGCATGTACTTTCTGTTTAAAATCTGAAGTGAACAACTGCTCTACTCCTGCCGACTGTCCCTCTGTCATAACCGAAACGTAATGATCAATGGCTAGATCTGCTGTGGATAGAGTCATTACCGCTTTTTTGGAGATGTCTCCTGTTGGTCTGCCTGCTGCCATCGTGAATGTTGATACTGCGATCAAGGCTGCTGCTGCGAATGTTTTTGCTAAAGTTTTCATAATATCTTTATGTTATATTGTTAGTTTTTTGTTTCTAGTTGTTCTTAATTGTTGATTCAAAAGTAGGGTGTAATTCGTCCCTACCCTATGGCAATTAGACTAAACCAACTAAAAACTCGGTGAATGGTGGAAATGGCTAGGTGAATCTTTCTAAACTTTTTTGAATGCAACGCATTAACTGATATTTCTATAGCATTAAATCCATTTATGTAATAACTCTTCACAGTATCCTAAAATTCAATATGATTATTTCTTACAAAGGAATAGCAAACCAATAAATATCTTATTTACAAATTGTTACAACAATGGAGATTATCTCTCGATATTTTAGATAAAGCTATAGATGTGAATTCTAATATATTTTCAATAAAATATAAGTATACTTTTATACTTTGTTAAATAAATATTAGTACATTTATATACTTTAAATATAGATATGAAATACGATATGGTAAAAAATGTTTTAAAACTTCTAGAACAATTTGAGCTAGAGAACGCTTTACACATAAAGTACCAATCTAATATTGAAGACTTTAAGAATTGGATTGCTCTTAACTGTATTGATTCCAATAAGCAAATTGACCCTTATTGGGAGGGAAAAGAAAATGGACGTAGTGCAGCTAGTGTAATCAATACGTTGATTGTACATTTAAATAGGTACGCTAAGAGTTATTCGAAATCCGCCATATTTGGATCCGAATTTTCTACTCAAGAAGATTTTATCTATCTCATTATCTTGAAAGATTTTGGAGAAATGATCAAAATGGATTTAATAAAAAGAAATGTACATGATAAACCTGCAGGCATGCAAATAATAAACCGATTGATTACAAAAGGTTGGGTAGATCAAACAAATTCTGACGTTGATAAAAGAAGTAAATTTTTAAAAATAAATGATAAAGGCTTAACGGTTTTAGAACGGCAAATGGAAAAGATAAGACAAGCTAGCGAGATGGTGACAGGTGATTTAACGGATAACGAAAAAATGGAATTAATAAGATTACTGAATAAGCTCAATGAATTTCATATGCCGATCTACGATAGAAATATTGAATCTGAATATTTATTGACTGAAGTTTTAAAAGAAAAAAAATAATGGGGAAAAAGATAGCTGTTATCGGTTCTGGCTTTTCGGGTCTGTCTGCTGCTGCCTATTTGGCAAAAGCAGGAAATGAAGTTCATGTTTTTGAAAAACATGACCAACCCGGAGGAAGGGCCAGGCAATTTAAAACGGAAGAAGGGTATGTTTTTGATATGGGACCGAGTTGGTATTGGATGCCTGATATTATCGATAATTTTTTTACTGATTTTGCATCTAAAACTTCTGATTTTTTTGAGTTAATTTCATTGAATCCACAGTTCGAAATGATCTTCGCCGATGATAAAATTGCTGTACCTGAAAATTTAGATGAATTAAAAATCTTGTTTGAAAAAATCGAAGAAGGTGCCGGATTGCAATTAGAAAAATTTATGAAATCTGCCAAATTTAAATATAAGGTGGGTATGCAGGATTTTGTCAATAAGCCTTGCCACAACTGGGCAGAATTTATCTCTCCTAAAATAGCCCGAAGCGCCTTAAAATTAGATCTGCTATCAAATTTCAGAAACTACGTCGCCAAATATTTTAAGAACGAAAAGCTAAGGACTTTGATGGAATTTCCGGTCATATTTCTGGGTGCTTCACCAAAAAATATTCCTGCTTTATATAGTTTGATGAATTATGGCGGTTATGCTCTTGGGACACATTATCCAGTAGGTGGTTTTTATCAATTGGTATTAGCGATGAAGCATGTTGCGGAAAAACAAGGTGCAATTTTTCATTTCAGTAAAATTGTTGAAAGCATAAATACTGAAAATGGAAGCGTTATTTCCCTAACTGTCAATGGAAATAAACTAGATTTTGATACGGTAGTTGCTTCTTCAGATTATCATCATACGGAGACGCTCCTCAATAAAATGGATCGAAATTATTCTGAAGAGTACTGGAAAAATAGAGTATTTGCTCCTTCGAGCTTAATCTATTATTTGGGCATTAACCAAACTCTTCCTAATCTTAGGCATCATACGCTTTTCTTTGAGCATGACCTGGACGAACATATTGATTGTATATACGAAGATAAAAAATGGCCGGAGAAACCGCTATTCTATGTGTGCTGTCCATCCAAAACTGACCAAGGTGTAGCACCTGACGGTAAAGAGAATGTATTTCTGCTGATGCCTTTAGCTACTGGAATTAATGATGAAGATGCTGTAAGAGAAAAGTATTTGGTAGCCATGCTTAAAAGACTGGAAAATCATCTGGGCATTAGTGATCTAATGACAATGATTGAATATAAAAGAAGTTATTGTGTGCAAGATTTTATTTCAGACTATAATGCCTATGATGGCAATGCGTATGGACTGGCAAATACATTGGGTCAAACTGCTGTTTTAAAACCTAAAATAAGAAACAAAAAAATTAAAAATTTATTCTATACCGGTCAATTAACGGTTCCCGGTCCTGGAGTACCTCCATCTATCATTTCTGGTAAAATTGTATCTAATGAAATTATTAACGCTAAAAAATAATCTATATGAAACAACTATTCGACGAACTTTCTTTCGTAGTAAGTAAAATCACGACGCAAAAATATAGTACAAGTTTCTCACTAGGCATTTTAGCGCTCAGTCCTTCCATTCGCAATGCGATTTATGCCATATATGGATATGTTCGGTTAGCAGATGAAATTGTAGATAGTTTTCATGGATACGATAAAGAGAAACTTTTGAATAGATTAAAAGAAGAAACAGAAAATGCGCTGGAGGAAGGAATTTCACTCAACCCGATTTTACAATCTTTTCAACACGTCGTCCATCAATATTCAATTGACACAAAACTAATCAGCCAATTTTTACATAGTATGGAAATGGATCTGCACAAAATAGATTATAATTCTGAACGCTATAAAGAATATATTTTTGGCTCAGCAGAAGTAGTCGGCTTAATGTGTCTGCAGGTTTTTACAAATGGTAATAGAGAGCACTATGAAAAATTGAAACCTTATGCGATGAAATTGGGCTCTGCCTTTCAGAAAATTAATTTTTTAAGGGATTTAAAAGATGATTATCACATTTTAGGTCGTACTTATTTTCCAAACATTGATATGGAGGTGTTTGATAATCATGTGAAAAGTAGGATTGAAAATGAAATTGAAGAAGAATTTAATGAAGCATTATTGGGAATAAAAAAACTTCCGAATTCCGCTATGTTTGGTGTTTATCTGGCTTATAAATATTATCTTTCTTTATTTAAAAAAATCAAAAGAAAATCATCCGAAGACATATTGAATAGCAGAGTGCGAATTGCTAATTCTGAAAAAGCATATGTAGCATTTAAAAGCTATGTGAGGTATAAAACTGCTTATTTATGATTGAAACTATTTCCTTATTCCTGCTTTCACCTTGTTTTCTGAAATGCCTCAAGTCTCCCCTTTTGACAATATTATAATGGGAAACAGAGAAAAGATTAGTGGAGAGATTTTGAAAAAAACATAATACGCTTAAAACAACTAGAAGATGAGACATCAACTATATAGAGAACAACAATTAAATTGCGATATTAAAACTGCTTGGCACTTTTTTTCTTCTCCGGCTAACCTGTCGAAAATAACCCCAGAAGATATGCGATTTAAGATAATATCTAAAGATGATCATCAAGATATTTTTGAAGGGATGATTATTGATTATACTGTTTCGCCCATGTTCAAAATTCCGTTAAAATGGAAAACAAGAATCAGTCAAGTTGAGTTTAAAAGGAGTTTTACTGATTATCAAGAAAAAGGTCCGTATAAATATTGGAGCCATTTTCATGAATTTATCCCAAATAGCAACGGGGTACTGATCAAAGATACTGTAGATTATGAATTGCCGTTTGGTCTATTGGGTAATATCGCACATCGGATATTTGTAAAAAAGAAACTAGCTGATATTTTTGATTTCCGATATGCTGTACTAGAAAAAATGTTTAACACCCTAAAATAATAGCATGAACTTTTTAATAACAATGATCGTTTTTGTACTGATGGAAGGCGCCACCTGGATTATCCATAAATACATTATGCATGGCTTTTTATGGGGCTTACATAAGGATCATCACGATCACAGCAATGATGGTCCGCTCGAAAAAAATGATTACTTCTTTGTGATATTCGCGATACCCACGATAATTTTAATGTACTTTGGTTCCCTAAAAGAGTTTAATTATCTATTTTATATTGGATTGGGTATCATGCTGTACGGTATGGCCTATTTTTTTATTCATGATATATTTATCCATCAGCGGATTAAATTCATGACCAAAACTCAAAATGCTTATTTTTTAGCACTCCGTAGAGCGCACAAACAGCATCATAAGCATACTACGAAACACGATGGTGAATGTTTTGGTTTTTTATATGTGCCCTTCAAATATTTTCAAATGTATTTTAATTCGGATAAAAAATGATGACATATACGTATTCTTTGATTTTATTTTTTACAGTCATCATTTGTCTGATCGCTTCTTTTGATAAACGAATTCTTTTCAACCGACATTTTGGAGCATTTTTTAAAGCAGCTGTAGTGGTTGCTATTCCCTTCATTGCTTGGGATGTCTGGTTTACCTCAAAAGGTGTTTGGTGGTTCAATACCGATTACACGCTTGGAATTGTCGTTGCCGGTTTACCTATCGAAGAGTGGTTATTCTTTATTTGTATTCCGTTTTCTTGTGCCTTTACATATTTCTGTTTTGATAAGTTTTTCAAATTAGACAGACTTTCAGCTTTTAATAATATAATTGTTTTTGTCAGCATTATTGTTTGTTCGGTGATCGCTTTGCGGCATCATGATAAGATCTATACTTTAGTGACCGCAATAGCGACAATCATAACCTTAATTTATCTCCATTTTATTGCCCGAGAAGATTGGATTAGTAAAGCATCCTTAGTATTCAGTGTTTTGATGCTTGGCTTTCTTCCGGTCAATGGTGTGCTGACTGGCTTTGGATTAGAATCTCCTATTGTAAATTACAACCCCGGTGATTTTTTGGGTATACGCATACTAACAATACCGATCGAAGATGCTGTGTATGGATATACTCAGTTTCTATTGGTCATTTATTTTTTTACAAAATTTAAAAAAAATGAAAACGCATACTAAAACTTTAACCTCTATTTTTTCTCTAGTAATTGTACTCTTTAATTCCTGTGCTTCAATTCCAAAAAACACAAAGGCAGTTGCAAATTTTGAGGTCAATAAATATTTAGGAACTTGGTACGAAATAGCACGTTTTGATTTTCGTTTTGAAAAAGATCTAGACAACGTTTCGGCTCAGTACAGTTTGAACGAAAAAGGAGATGTAAAGGTATTAAACAGTGGATATAATTTTAGAAAGAATGAATGGAAAAAAGCCGAAGGGTTGGCAAAATTTAGAGGAGAAAAAGATATCGCAGCATTAAAAGTTAGTTTTTTTGGCCCTTTTTACTCGGGATATAATGTTGTTTCAATGGATGATGATTATAAATATGCATTGGTGGCAGGTAAAAACTTAAATTATCTATGGATTTTATCAAGAACAAAAGAGATTCCCGAAGCGGTTAAAACGAAGTTCCTAAATACTGCGACAGAAATTGGTTATGACACGTCTAAATTAGTGTGGGTAAAGCATGACAGAACGGATAGTCCATTTATCCCGAAAAACTAAATTTTCAGTTTTTTGGTTCCATAGGGATCTACCATTAGAGGCTCATTTGGAGTGATAAAAATCACCTTCTTTCAGCACAAGCAATACAAAATCTCAATTTTAATAGAAATAACTAAATATCATTCAAAATGAAAAAAATAACTCTTATAGTTTTAGTCTTCATCGGTATAGTGCAAGTGAGTCTAGCTCAAGAAACTAAGTTTCAACTTTCAAGTCATATTTTAGACATCACGACCGGTAAACCTGCTACCAATGTTAAAATTACACTGTCGAAAATGAACAAGAATCAGAGTTGGACTATGGTAGAGGAAAAAAATACTGATAGTAATGGTAGAATAAAAGATTTTTTAAAACAGGACGGAAAAGATAATACAGGCATTTATAAGTTAACATTTCACACCAGTTCTTACTTCAAATCTCTTGGAAATAAATCGTTCTACCCGTTTATAGAAGTTGTTTTTGAACTTGTTGACAATGAACATTACCATGTACCTATTACCCTATCTCCTTTTGGTTATTCGACATATAGGGGAAATTAACATCTTTTTCATACGATGATTACCTGACTATTACGCTAATGATATTTAGAGCCTATTTAAATTAAATAGGCTCTAAATATTTTAAAATAAATCAACATGTATTGATCTTTTTGTTTTATTGTTGAATAATAACAAACAAAGCCACATCTCTCGATGTGGTCTTTACTAAACATATGAATTAACCTTACTTACTTATACGATTTAATGGATTGAGATATTTTCCAGTTGCCACCATCATTGACCAAGGTGATTAAATCGGTCTTGGTAAACCCTTCAAATTGTTGGGTCACTTTTGCAAGCATATAGTCAATGGATTGCTCAACAATGGTAGTGCTTGTTTTACAGTTTAACTGCTCTCCTTTTTGCTTTTTCAAGAAGGAAATTACTTCTGAACGGCTGTTCGTCTTATCTGTTGATGCCTGTACCTTCTGTTTAAAATCGGATGTAAACAACTGCTCTACTCCTGCCGACTGTCCCTCGGTCATAACTGCTACGTAATGATCAATCGCTAGATCTGCTGTAGATAGATTGACAACCGCTTTTTTAGCGTTATCTCCTACTGGTTTGCCTGCTGCCATCGTAAATGTTGATACTGCGATCAAGGCTGCTGCTAATGTTTTTGCTAAAGTGTTCATAATGTCTTTATTTTATATTGTTATTAAGTTGCATCAGCCCCACATCCACCAACTCAAACCCTGATGCCTGCTTTGCAGTTCTATTTGTTTGTTGATTCAAAAGTAGCGTGTAAATCGTTCCTATCCTATGGCAATTAGACTAAATCAACTAAAAACTCGGTGAACGGAGGAAATGGGGAGGTGAAGTGGTTGAGTCTGAAATGGGATTATTCTACTGTCGCTCACTTGTCAGCGACAAAGCCATAGATAGCTCATACTACTAGTAAAAATATCTCCCAAATATTATTGTTATTCATTTTCTATTTAAAATAAGTTGTATGACGATTCATATCTAAATCGACAACATAATCTGGACATAATTCATTAAAAAAATAAGTGGTTGTTTTCTTTAAAATATTTATCTTTAATCGCCATACGACGTTCAAAAAAGAAAACAGCAGAAGACTTCCTTATATTATTAAACAATTTAAGTATTCCTAAAAAGGAAACAAAATAATGACGCCAGAACTTAAAGAACTAGAAAGACAGATAATCAAAAAACATAAGTTTGGATTTACACCCAAATATGAATCAGGTTTTCAAACATGTCTTTCGGAAAAAGCATTTTTTGCGATTACGAATCAAGTCTTCGAAAAACTTGAATGGGATATCATTTACATTGATGAACATGCTGTCGAAGCCAAACGAAAAGTAAAAAGTTTAGGAATAACACAATACACAGAATCTATAATTATCTCCTATAACTATGGGAGTATAACGGTCAAAAGCGAATCCCTAGGAAGCGAAATGTGGGATAATGGCCGAAATTCAAAAAGAGTGCATTTATTTATGCTCGTATTTCAAGATATTGAAAAAAATTATAATCGAGAAGATTTAAAACAATTAGAAAAAGAACAAGAATCTATAGAAAACTGGGACAACTACATTATCCCAAAAGAACTACCTAAGCCTAAGAATGTAAAAAAGCCAACTATTATATTTGTATTTGTAATCGGTATTTTAATTTCTATCATTTTGGCCTTCCTATTGGCTAAGATTTCAATAACAGGTAGATACATAATTTTTTTATTTGAATTCTTAGTTGGTCTTGCTTTAGCATTTTCAATAAAACAAGGTATTAAACTTGGAAATTACACGAATTTAACTAAGTTAAAATATATACTTATTTTGTGCACATTGATTATTTTTGTAGGTACTCAAATTTTTGAGTATTATATCATTCTAATCGAGAACAATTTTGAAAAAATAGGTTTTTTTGAATTTATGAAAATAAGACTTCAACAAGGACTAACCATAAAAGACTTAAATATTGGAAGCATCGGACTTATCATAAGTTGGATAATTCAACTATTTTTAACGTTCATATTTGGATTCTTATTTTTGACAAGATTCTTAATCAATTATCTCATTAAGCGAGTACCACAAGAAGTGACAGAATTTGCATATTATCTCATTATCAAAGGAAAAGATGAACATGAAGTGAGAAAAGAATTAACATATTTAGGATGGTCAGATGAAATAAGTCAAAATGAAGTTTTTGAGGCAATTGATGGAATCCAAGGTAACAACGAATTGAATAGAACAAGGTAGAAATAATAGCAATAATCTAATAATGAGTGTAAAAAGAAAAGTTTTAGAAGCTAAAACTGACCAAGAATTAGAGTATTATCTTCAAGAGGACAATAAATTTGTACCTCAAGCAAGTCAATTTGCATACGAAATTCTGAAATCACGTGGTCGGATTTTTACTCCTGAAGATACGGAAAGAATTACATTGATGATTGAAAAGAAGTCAGAAGAAGATAAAATTATGATTCATGAAAATCACAAAAAAGCGGCAAACTTAATTTACATATCAGCGACACTGGGGATTGTAAATATGATATTATTTCCTGACTTACCTTTTTCATTCTTCTCCATTTTTGTTGCAATTATTATTTTGGGGTTCATGTTTGGAATTGGTTATATGATTAGCAAAGGAAGTAATGGTGCAAAATATATTTTATTAGTATGTTTGATTTTTGGAATTATATACATACCCTTCATCCTTTTAACTATAACCCGAACTCCAGTTGTAGGAATTATTAATATAGTACAGACAGTATTACAGGTTTGGGCAATAGTTCTATTATATCAAATACCAAAATATAAATTGGAGTAAAGTGGCGATTTTGCCTTTATTGTCATCCGTTCCAACATTAATAAACCAATATCAATATATTCTTGAATAACATGAGTGTACAGTAAAAATAGAAAGGTCTCCTGCACCAATGTGGGACCTTATATAAATTATGTGGCGATATTGATTCCACCAGTTTTGTTGTTGACATTTGGCTGATGATTTGCGCATAGAAATATCGAGAAACAACAATTAAAAACTTCTATCGCTATTGCAGTCAAAATCCACAAATATATGTCTGCAAGTGTCTATAAAGGCAATCTGACAATCGAATCTGATGCCGTCGATAAACATCAGATTCCTATTATCGTACTTAGCTAGAAAGAATATCTACGCGATTAAATATTGAAGCTGTAATCCTGTAAGAATATAACGAAATTAAAAAAAATGGATAAAAACCGTCCTTCGCTCATCAAGAGAATATCAAAAATATTCTTGAAATCAATCATCGGAATTGTAGTGATAATCGCTATCCTACTCTTTGCAACATTCGTGATTCATCAAATTAATTTAAGTAGCGAAGCCAATAAAATTGAAGATTATGGTCAAAAAATAAAAATTTTTGACGGTACAATAAATACGACAATAGATGGACAAGGTGCAGACACAATTGTATTACTCACCGGATTTGGAACGGCAAGCCCAAGATTGGATTTTGAACCATTAATCAGAGAATTAGACAAAAAATATACAGTGATCACGATTGAACCTTTTGGTTATGGATTGAGCAGTGAAACAAATCGTGAACGCAATTTGAATAATATGGCGGAAGAAATCCACGAAGTGGTGAAGCAATTAAATCTAAATCGTTTTATACTAATGGGGCATTCCATTGCTGGGCTTTACAGCTTAGCATATATCAATAAATATCCAGGTAAAGCAACCGCTTTTGTAGGTATTGATACGAGCGTGCCAACACAACCTTGGCCGGGTTATAATTCGGCACCTTTGGATTTTTTAGCTAAAGCTGGTGTAATGCGTGCATTTTTTAAGTTTTTCGGTGACGAAAAACCTAAAGACAAATCAGAAGCACACCGTTTTGAACAAAAGCACATGATTACGATGAAAGTAACCGGAAACAGTACTTTGGGCAGAGAAGCAACATCTTTGAGTAATAGTTTTAAAGATGCTCAAAAACTAGCTTTTCCGAAGGATTTGCCGGTTTTATTATTTGCAGACGAAAACTCGGCTGTCAAAGGCTGGACAGAACTACACCAAGAGCAAGCCAACAGCGTGGATAAGGGAAAACTAATCTTATTGCCCGGTTCTCATTATCTACATCATACTCAATCGAAACGAATTGTAACAGAGCTTGAGTCGTTTTTAGGAAAACAAAATAATTGAGCAAAATATATTATTATCCGTAATCGGAATAGTTTCTTTCTTATGAAAGTTATTAAGATGGGTTAGCCAATTCCTTTTATGCAAAAAAAGCGACCGTTTAGATAACGGTCGCTTTCTTTAAATTTATTGACGTATAAAACGGGCGACTAAACCGCCACCTGATATAAAATTTTGTTTAATAATATTTTTCGGTGTAACCAATGATGTTTTGATTATGATTTTCTTGGCATCATCTGGATTATCCTGAATGAGTTCCATTTTGTATTTGCCTGTGGGTAAAAAGTCTAGTGAAAAAGTTCCTGATCGGACTCCCTCACCATTCAGCACGCTGAGGTACCAGCGATCATCTTTCCTTTTTGCAAATGCAGCTAATTCTCCAATAGTACTCTGCGGCAAAACAATTGTTTTGTCCCACTCCACCGGAACGGTTTCAATAAAACTCCGCGCTGGGGAAGATTGCAGATCTTCCATATCTGCTGCAAACATCAAAAATGGTGAGGTCATGATATACATGGATGCCAGCTGATGGGCATAGCTTGTTCCTCCTGGCCAAAAGGCTCTAAAATTAAGTAAAGTATAATCTGCAGGCCCTGCTAACCAGCGTGTAAAAGGAATAACGGTATTGTGATATGGCCACGGTGGTCCTGGAGCCCATGAGTCTTCTCCGCCAACTGTCTCTAATCCTCTTACTGCTTCTTTTGCTAGAAGATTGGGATAGGTTCTGGAATCTCCTGTCGGTTTATTCACGCCGTGAAAGATGACCATCAATTTTTCTTTTGCAGCGTCTTTCAAGATATCTTCCATTAGGTTAACGGTGTATTCATTTTCGGTATGGAAAAAATCGATCTTCAGGCCTTTGACCCCTATTTCTGCACATTTTTTCATAAATGCACGACGCTCTGATGGTAAATTTAAACCGATGTCACTACCATTGCCATAACGGGGTGCAACGGGTCTCCATACCCAGATATCTATTCCTTTTGCTGTAGCATAGTCTGTGACTTCCTGAAGCAGCTGCCATTTATTTTTAGTGCTCCCTCTCTCTGAGCCCCATTTCTCCCATCCATCGTCTATAACCAGCGATTTAATATTCAAATCAGGAGAATCGTCAATATATTTTTTATGTGTCTCGACACTTAGACGCTCTTCTCCTCCTTCTCGTAACCAGGTGAAGATGGAACGGCTTGGACGGATCCACTCAGTCTCCATGCCTTTTGGAAAAAGCTTTGGATCTGGTTTATCGGCAACATTGCTGACCATATCATTATTAACTAGGCCGTTCAGATCGGAACTGATGGTCAGCACACGCCATGGGGATACGATTTCATTCGAATCGGTATTTGGCTTTGCGATCCAGGGAAGTCCGGTCACTTTCTCATGCCAGTATTGACTGGACGGTAGTCCGATCTCAGCTCCTGTAACCACATGCCCTTTGTTTTCCACAAAACCAAACTTGACCTGATTGGCTTTTGTTCCGAACAGGACAGCTCCATGAAAATTGAAGAGATTGCTTTCTGTAATGGAGGCATAAACGCCATTGGACAATAAGAAAGTGGGCGGCGGTGCTAATAGCTCGCCTTCGATCTTTGCTAAATCACGATGCTGATACTGTTGCAACCAATCATACTGAAAGGGTCCGCTAGCATACCAGACTTTGGTACCCTGTGGAAATTGGAAGGTTGTTTTGTCATCATAGATAGCACGGGGTGCTGTCGCCGAAAGGCGGTATCTGATCGCCACACCGTTTGGATAAACACGGGTATCTAAATAGAAAACCTGTCCCGTAGGATTATGCTTCAGTTCGAAGGTCTTACCGATATAATGATTGCGATTGAACACGTGATTGCCACGGCTCTTATAAGTCTCGTCATGCTGCGTATCTTTAACATTTAGTACGGTAACATCGGTCGCTATGTTTTGGTTATCGACCACCATACCTAATGAAGAAGCCAGAATAGCGGGCTGACCTTTGTATTCAACAGCATAGCGAATATCATCTTTTAAGATATCTACGTTTAGTTTGAGTACTCCTGCAGCAACTGTTTTTTCTTCTAAAACCGATTGCGGTGAGCTTAATGTATAATTTTGTGCATGTAAACAGCCGTATAAAAATGTACTGCTGAAAAGCAACCCTACGGTCTTAATGGTTGTGTTGGTCATATGTACGATTTTGTTATTATTCTTTGTTTTACTGAGACATACGAATTTTGTTTTTTGTCCATTTGCCTTCAAATTCTACATCGACAATCAAAACATTGAATATAGTGATGCATTCTCCTCATATAAGATTAAATTTATAAAGTAATAGGCTTTAAATTCGGATATGCAATTGGTGTTTTTTCAATATTTAAGTACAATAATATTGTAAATCTACTTGATATTGTAACGCGATATTGCTGAATGTAGATGCTATATTAACATAAAGAAATTATAAGCTATAAACCATCAAATAGCTATCGTAAATATGAATAAAGTGATGGGATCGAAAACATCTTGATAACTGTTTGTATGTTTAATTAGCAGTATAAGACATATGCAAGATATATCGTACTTTTGATGGAATTTTAGATGCTGTTTTTTCTGATGCGGCTTTGTTTTCCTAATGCAACATTTGTATAAATATATCTTATTTTTGCTTCAAAAATCTGATTTTAGGTTGTAAATTAAAATAGAATGATTGATAAATTATACCAGGATTCAAATTTGGTGCAATTCTATGATTATGATAATCCATGGTCAGAGAGTTATGATGTGATTAGTAATTTCGTAAAAATAGATGATAGCGTTTTAGATATTGGCTGCGGCACAGGTACATTAGCTAGCGAGCTTATCCATAGGTGTAAAGAAATATACGCTCTGGATATATCTGTAGAAATGTTAACCACAGCGAAGGAAAAAACATCAAACGTCAATTGGATTCATGCTAGTGCTTCAGAATTTTCGTTTGATAAAAAGTTTGATTTCATTTTTTTGTCGGGTCATAGTTTCCAAACGCTGTTAACTGAAAATGATCGTTTAAAACTCTTGAAAAATATCAATAATCACTTAAAAGATAATGGAACTTTCGTTTTTGATAGTCGAAATCCATTAGTGCAAGAATGGACTACATGGGGAGAAAAAGAGTCGACTCGATATTTTAAGCATCCTAATTACGGAATTATAAAAGCGTGGAATGATTGGGAAGCGAAAGATGAAATTATAACATACCAAACTTTCTATGAGGTTTTGCATACTGATAAAAAGTGGGTTGCTTCTTCTCAAATATCTTTCCCTAAGAAAGAAGAAATCTATTCATTACTTGATCAAGCAGGATTAAGTGTTAAACATTTGTATGGGGACTGGCAATTAAATCCATATACTGATAACAGTGATGAACTGATTTTTGTGGGTGGCAAAAGAATAAATCAGTCTTGAATGATTTTAAGAATTTAGTGAAATTAACCTGTTCTATAGTGCAGAATGGGGAAACCTGATTTGGACAGGATAGTATGTTTAAGTTTTATACAAAAAACCATCATGGTCCACTCTCAGCGACTTCCTTTCTACTCTTCTACCCTTTTTGTAAGGTACTCCAGATTTTCGGTTATCCTGTCCAAATCCCAATCCCACCATTTCAATTCTAAAAGTTCCTGTATCTTCGCCTTCGAGAATCTCATTTTTATTAGTTTTATAGGATTGCCCCCAACAATCGAATAAGGCTCTACATCGCGTGTAACGGTAGCATTTGCGGCTATTATAGCACCGTCACCTATCTTTATTCCCGGTAAAACTGTTACATTGGTTCCGATCCAAACATCATTTCCGATCACGGTATCCCCCTTATATGGAAGCTCTGTTAATTTTGGCTCCACTTTCTGCCATGCACCTCCAAATATATTAAAGGGGTAAGCTGTAATACCATCCATTTTATGATTTGCTCCATTCATTATAAACTGAACACCGGAAGCAATCATACAGAACTTCCCAATGATCAATCGATCTCCCAAAAAATCAAAGTGATATTTGACATTCTTCTCAAAATTGCCCACATCTTCAAAATCGTCATAATAGGTATAATCTCCCACAATGATGTTAGGGTTGTTAATCAGGTTTTTCAGAAAACAAAGTCTGTTATAATTTTTAATAGGATATCTATTATTCTTATCTGGTATTTTCATATTTATACAATGACTTCTCAAGTGTGTAAGCTGTTTGTCATCCAATTAATATTACCATTGCAATTTTAGTGCAAAGACGACTTATAAATTGAATGATAAAGCTTATAAAGATAAAAATATTCTTCGGATGCCTCTATCCATTTGTTTGCAAATAGGAATTGGTTATTACAATGCTATAGCTCCTATGGTACAATCCCAAATAACTTTATAGTTAAGGAGTGCATAATAAAGAAATAAGCTTTTAGAGACTACAGAAGTATGGGTGCGGCCAAGAAACAGCAATCTTAACAGTGTAATGGTTACTTAACTTACTTATACGAGTTAATGGATTGGGATACTTTCCAGTTGCCACTGACATTAACCAAGGTTATCAAATCGGGCATGGTAAATCCTTCAAATTGTTGCGTTACTTTTGCGACCATATGGTCACTAGACTGCTTAACGATTGAGGTGCTTGTTTTTACAGTTCAACTGCTTGCTTTTTCCAAAGTGAATTTAATTTTAGTTTACAAAGTATGATATTAAAAGGAGAATTGATCGAAACCAAATTATCTTTTGCCGCCATTCAATAATTATGATCCATTTCATCAAATTAAAATCATCTTAAAACTTTAATGACTTCGTCAAATTCAACCAGATTCTTTTAAAAATAGACTGATCTTCTGTAATAATATCAGCATATGCCATAATACCTGGTTTTAGCTTAATGATTGAATCTTGAGTATTTCTAATTAACATGACTTTAGAGAAAAAGACACTATCCCTGATCGGTATATCGGATATATAATGAATCTTACCCTTTAAGTATCCATATTCCTGATAAGGGTAACTTTGAACCTTAATTAATACCTTCTGCCCAACTTTTACTCGCGATGATTTCACTTGTGGAATCAATATTTCTCCATAATAATCATTTTTATTAGCATTGATATAAAACAGTTCATCCCCCATTTTGACCAATTGATTTTCTTGCAAAAAATCACCATAAATCAACCTACCATCTGATGTACTACTGATGACGTATTGTTTTTTCCAGTTCTCAGCATCACTGATGAATGTACTCAAAGATTGATGAAATTTTTGTTCTTCCTCAAACATTTGATTATTAATTTCTGACATCTCTTTATCTTTGGACAGACGACTACTCAGGTTCGTAATGATTGTATTCTCTGTTTGAGGAATAGATTGCCGTTTGGCTAAAAGAAGTGATTCTTTTTGCTGAAGCTCAAGCTGGCTGATCACTTTTTTTTCGGCTAAAATCTGATACTTTGCATACTCCTCTTCGGCTAGCGCCAATTCTCTTTTTTGAAGATCAAAACTTTCCTGAATTCTCTGGCTCTGTTCATTAATATATTTCACTTCATTTTGGATAAAGTTTTTTCTTTTTTGATATATTCCTTCTTTATTTACACCTACATAATTCAGATATGCGAGATAAAAATTTTGATAACTATTCTGGAGTTCTCCTAGTTTTAACTCAGTTGGTATAACAATATCTTTTATAGCTGTTAAGGCAAATACTCCACTTTTAATTTTCTTAATCTTTTCGAGTAAATCCAATACCTGTTCGTGGTCTGCAACACTTTCTAGATAAGCGATGTCAGTATTTTTTTTAATTAAAGTACCATCTTTAATCAAAATTTTGATCAAATTACCATTAACTTTACTAATAAGTGGTTTTGGCGCATCACTGGTATTAAATTTCATTGATACAGTTACAACTTCGGGATAACGAATAAAAAAAGACAAGCCAAAAATCATACTGATTGTCAGGACAATAAAAGTAATTCCCCTCTTAAGCAGCCATGATGGTGGTTTGGAAATAATGTCCTGTAGATCCTCAGAATGAATACCCTCCTCTATTAATGTTTTCTTGATCATAATTGCTAATTTCCTAGTTCTAATTGATTTTTAACCAACTCATAGTAGCTTCCTCTTAACGATGTCAATTCTTGATGTGTTCCCTGTTCAACCACTTGCCCCTTCTCCAGTACAATAATGTTATCTGCATTTTTAACTGTACTTAAACGGTGGGCGACAACAATTACAGTACGTTTATTAAAAAATTGATCTAGCTTCTCAACTATTTCCTTTTCATTATTGGCATCTAGCGAATTGGTGGCTTCATCCAAAAATATGTATTTGGGATTTTTATATACAGCTCTTGCAATCATCAAGCGTTGGCGCTGTCCTTGACTGATTCCTTTTCCAGCTGTCCCAATCTTTGTTGCCAATCCAAAAGGTTCATTCGCAATAAAATCTTCCATATTAGCAACTTTGATTGCATTATTCAGAAGTAACTTGTTTGCAAATTCATCATTAACAGCAATATTACGTTCGATAGTATCTGCATATACATAATTTTCCTGCAAAACTGATCCACAACTATTTCTCCACAAGCCAAAATCAATTTGGTCTAATCTCTTTCCTCCTATCAATATTTCTCCTTCTTCAGGAGTATAATATCGAAGTAGGAGTTTGATAATAGTTGTTTTTCCGCTACCACTCGTACCCACTATTGCTGTAGTCTTTCCTTCAGGAAAACTCAAGTTCAATTTGGTAAAGATCGGATCATTGCCTGCACCAAAATAACGAAATGTTAAATTTTTAATCTCGATTGTTTTATTCTCTGGCAATTGTGTTATATATTCTTTATTCGTATTCTCCTCTTCTTCTGTTTCATATATCTCGTTCAATCGTTCTAAACTCATTTTGGCATCTTGATAAGACTGCATAAAACCCAATAAAGCTTCTACAGGATTACTAACCATACCAACAATATATTGAATAGCCATCATACCTCCTAGGGTGATTTCTCCATCTATAACGGCTTTGGCACTAATGTAAGTGATTAGAATTCCTTTTGCCTGATTGATCGCCATAGATCCGATAGATTGATACTGAGAGACTACTAAGCTTTCTACTTTAAATTTAAACAATCTTGCTTGCAAAGCCTCCCAGCCCCATCTTTTTTGCTTTTGAGCATTATTTATCTTTATATCCTTTATACTCTGGATCATTTCAACCATATAGGTCTGATTTTCAGAAGCAATTTTAAATCTTTTTTGATCCAACTGCCGCCGGTACTTCATAAATGACAATATCCAAATGGTATATAACGCCGTTGCGACAAAAAATACAAGAAAAATTGTTTTATTATAAATGATAAGCAGTGTACCGAAGATGACCATATTTACAATCGAAAACAATGTATTTAAGGTACTGCCGGTGAGAAATGACTCGATACGCTGCTGATCTGCCATACGTTGCATAATGTCGCCATGGGTCTTTAAGTCAAAAAAGTTCATCGGAAGCTTCATAAGCTTAATCAACAAATCTGTTAAAATAGAAATATTAACCCGAGTAGTTATATGAAGCATGATCCATGAGCGAATAAACGCTACCGCGGTACTTCCTACAAAAAGCATCAATTGTGCGATCAGGATCAGATTTATAAAACTAATATTCTTGGTGTTGATCCCAATATCGACGACAGACTGGGTTAAAAAAGGCGCTATTAGGGATAACAGAGTTCCCAAAAGCATACCTAAAATCAATTGAAGGAATAGTTTCTTGTATTTTAAAAAGTACGTGAAAATTTTATTCCACTCCAGTTTAAGCTCGGGTTCCTCTTCATCTATTGTGTAAAAAGCAGGTCCGGGGCTCAAAAGTAAAGAAAGTCCTGCATGGCGCTCTTTAGTCGAAAACCAATTTTCACAAAATTCCTTTTCTTCATAAATAATTAATCCAGATGCAGGATCTGCAACATAATATTTTCCACGTCGGATTTTGTAAAGTACAACAAAATGATTCTGATTCCAATGCAGAATACAGGGAAGTTCGGCTTCTTGTAATTGTTCAAGCGAAAGACGTACACCATAAGTTCGAAATCCTAATTTCTCGGCAGCTTCACTTATACCTAATAAATTTACACCGTTTTTAGTCGTCTGACATAATTTTCGGATCTTATGAATCGAGACTAGCTTACCATAATGCTTGAAAATAATACGAAGAGATGTGGCACCGCAATCCATCTCATCTATTTGTTTATAATGTGGGAAACGCTTTAGCAAAATTCAAATAATTAATAATAGTAACTTAGTTGGACATTTTTAAAAACTGATCATTGATTAAGGCTAAAAAAGTGCTTTAGAAAATTTCATTTTCAAAGTATAGATATGATATAGAATTCATAAATAAAAAATTTTAATTGCGCTAAATAAAGACAATATTCTAAAACTGCTAAAGATCATTGATAGAAAAAGTTTGTTTTTTTGACAGTTCTTAACAGATGGATTTTCCTAAAAAAAATATTTCAAATCCTTTATACTATAACCATCAGGTAGTTCTCTTCCATTTATAAAAAATGTGGGCGTGGCACGGATTTTCATATCATTACACCAGTTACGCATGGTTATTATTTTTTCTTTTTGCTGAGCAACATCGCCTTTTAAAGGATATTTCTTTGAAAAAGATTCATAATCTTTTTTTGGTGAAAGATACCAATCGTTTAATGCCTCATCAACTATTATGTCACCATATTCTTCTTGAATAGCAAGTAGGTGTAATACAGGAGGAGTTGTGAAATCATGATCGCTTCCAGAAGCAGTGAAAATAATACGTACTCTCAAATCATGGTTGTTTTTAATAATATTATCCAATTCAGGGTGCGCTCTCGAACATGGCCCACAATATGGATTACATACCTTAATAATTTCTGTACTAGCATTTTTATTTCCGATGATGATCCCCGTATCGTGAAAAGGGGCTGTAACCTGATTACTCTGAGCAAGTAGTGAATTGAAGATAGATGCACTGTAGCGTAGCTTTTTCCACCTCATCTCATAATCATAGCTATCACTAGCCCTTTTTAAAATTATGATAGTTAAATAAGAAAGTGCCAAAGTAAGTAATCCGAAAAGTAATATCACGAGTAAATTATAGTAATTAATCATTGCCATCTCAAAGTGATATTTTTTAATAAATAAAATACCAGCTAAGGCATTAAAAAAAATCAACCCTTGAACTGCTAGACATAATGGACACCACTGTTTTATTGTATGCCATTGATAAAATAGAGAAAATAATAGATAAGGACTTACTAAGATCGATATTAGTGACCATAATACCAGATTATCCAAACTTTGCATTAAAAAAATATGAGAAATAAAACCGCTCAAAAAAAAAGAAAATCCCCATACTGACCAAGAAATACCAAGAAATGAAGATCGTTTTGATGACAAAACTAATGTGCAATTAGATTTTTTTCCTAATATACCGCACACCTCCTTTACAAAAGGATCGTGGGAATTAACTTCATGACGAATGAGCAAAGTTGATATCAGTATTCCAATTAAGCTTGTTGATAAAAATACAGCCTTAATCCCAGACTCTAAAGTGATTCCGTGTAAGAAATTATTAAATATTACATAGATAAAGAGGGCTATTAACAAAAGAAAAGGAGAAGTCTCAACAATATTTTTAGTTATTTCAAGTTGCTTGTTTTTCAAATAATCAACTTCATCTCGAGCTTCTTCGAAATCAATCAGTAATATAACATCTTTATCTATTTTTGAAAAATCTTTGGTCGTTATTTTGGTTGTTTCATGCAACAATGGATCTAAATAGGTTATTTCCAAAGCATCAACCTCTGTAACAACAGTAAAACAAGGACTTGACCATCCTTCTTTTTGAATCGAACAGACAAACGGTGTTTCGATATCATCATAAGTATAATTTCCCTTACGAATAGCAAGGCTAGCAACATTATATTCAGCTAAAACATCTTTCAAGGAAAGTAAAGATGGATACTCAACATGAGCCTCCAAAAGACTTTGAAGAGTTGATTTATTATACTTTACATCAGAAAGCTTCAGAACAAAAGCACAGGTATAAAATAAATCATTATATCTTTTATTTTTAAAAAAACTAAGCTGACTCATAAATAATTATATAATTAGCGAATAAACAATATGTTAATGCAATAAGGATATTTCATCTCTTATTTACTAGGAATAATCAGCACCTTCAGTACAGGCTTCATTTGTAAAAGAGAGCACCTTTTCAGGTGCCTCTTCTATAGAAAATTAATCACATGTATAGCTCTGTGTTTCTGATGCATAATCAATACATATTAATCGAGAACAATCAGTAGGTCCCCATGGTGGTATAACACAAGTCCCAGTATAAGTTTGCCCTTCAGAACCACCATGTGTACCCCCTCCATAAGTAATACATGACTGATTTAATTTCGGATGACAAGGAGGCTCTGTAGTCGTTACCTCTGTAATAGTAGGAACAGTAGTTTCCCCAGAATATCCACCAAGGATATTTTTTAACTGAGATCTTGACATTTTCTCCACCTCATTTAGGTTAAGGTTTTTTAAAGAAATTTTTTTCATAACATTTATTATTGATTTATAGAGTTCAATTTATCCCGAACTCTGTAGGATGCAATGCATTATTTTTCGAAATCGATCATCTTCAATGGTCTCTTATTTCGAAAAGTCTTTTCCCCCCACATCTGCAAATCGCGGTTTTTATTTGCATCATTATTATCATGTCCTCTATATTCGTATAAGGGGGTATCAATGAATTGAATTTTTTCATATCCAACTATTTCAAGAAGATTAAAGAAAATTCCCATATCATAAGGCATGTGAATAAAAGTACCATCTTCCGGAGATCTCAACTGTTTAAATTCTGGATCTTGTTCTAAAAAGTTCTTGAATACTTTATACTTAAATGTACGGAGCGGATAATAATGCCATGGAGCCTTCCTTATATTGTCGAAATCTGTTCTAATATATGTTCCCCCATGTTTATGAATTTTATTGAAATGCGTAAGACTGCCATAAGTAAGCAAACAATCATAACGATGATAAAACGCATTGACAATTTCAAAAACACCTGCATGTGGTAAACGATCATCGCCGTCAACTATACAAATAATATCATCCTCTTCAAACGTATTTTCAAGCAATGCTGTGAGAATATTTTCCAATGCAAATTTTCGTTTATCATTATATTTCAAAATTATTTTGTCATGAACTGGGATTAATTGGCTTCCACAGTCAGTAGAATTATCATCTAAAAAATATAATTGGAAATTGCTATAATTTTGCATTAGTAATGAATCCAAACAGTTTTGAATATATTTTTCAGCATTTCTAAAGGGGGAAAGAATATGAATTTTATGCTCAGGTAGGGTCAATGGCAACGGTTTGTTATTGACAACGAAATTAAATGGGCAAATCAATTTAAAAATCAAAATAGGGTCCACATGATCAAGATTTTGACAATCTAAAATATCAAAAACATAATTGTACAAAGGTCTTAATATAATAAAACTCTTAACCTCCTTTAATACATGAATTAGAGAGAAGCATTTATCTATCGAAACCCTGTCTTCTGTTTCTACATCCAAGTACAAAAAATAGATTTTCTTTGTGGCAGCCTGAAGTATTACTTCTTCTAGCATTTGTGAATCTATCTCATAATCAAACTGTTCATCAAAACTAAAAAATATAATATCTTCGTCATGTTCAATTGCCCAAGAAAGTCCTTTTTTCAAATTATTAACCCAACTATCAGATTGTTGATATTCAATATTTTGGAGAGTACTTTCAGACTTATGAGCTGTAGGACCTGTACAATCAGAATTAAGTATAAATAAGGGAATACTCATATTATTGTTTGCATTTAAAATAAAAATAATGTGCATTTATATGCTAATCTTAAAATTAGAGACACAAAAAAACAAGTAAGGTATATTTTGTGCATAAGTAGATCGGGGCAGGTTGCTTAACAGAAAACCATCCTCTGAAAAGTTCGCTCTTAAGTGCAATAAAAATTTAAAATCTTCGCTACTCAAATCAGTATGCTTCAATATATTTTCAAGACTCGCTATCCAATAAGGATTTTTATATTGCATAGCAGCAAATAAGGTATTTAACAGTGCCCGTTTCTCTCCCTGTTTGAAAATAATATTCCGCTCAAAGTATGAAACTAATTCTTCTATAGTTCCATAAAACATTTCCTCTATCTCTTTTTCATTGAGTGTAGTAGCAGTTAGATAACTAAACCGCAGCATGATAGCAGACTTTTCCTCTAGTTGTGTTTCTATTGCTGTGCTCTTTAGAAAGACTCCAATTTTTTCAATTAGAAGTTTTTGGGATTCAAATAAAAGAATTTTTCTGTTTGAATTGAACTGGGTCATATTATTTTGTAATCTCTGTTGAAAATAGAGTAGTTGAGATAATAATTCTTCAATATGGATTTCTTTTGATGCTATACTTTTAATAGTCATTTTATAAATGTTATCATCGAAATCGTATAATACTTCGTCAGCATCCGCTTCTAATAAAGCGTATTTTGTAAGAAAAGAAATCAGCCATCCAAGTCCAACTAATCCATCAGAAAAGGAATAATTATTTTCAATGGAAGCTTCTAAAATTAATTGTTCTAATTCGGACTCTAGATCTAATTCTTTACGCTCAAATAAATATTGATCCAATAAGTTATATATATTTTTTCTAGGCACTTCAACTGAATTTATCATCGATCTATGCTAATTGATAAACAACTTGTTCTGAAAATTTGATTTTTGATAATGTGGTATCTTTGGATTCATACCAAAACTCTTTTAAACCATATCGATCACCAATAAATATGGAAAGTTCATCAGACAGTTGGTTTAATTTCCCTTGATTGTCCTCTAAAAAGTTTACTTCTAAAATTTTAGAGAAAATTTCGTCAATCAATATATCCATCTTAAATTGATTATATTTTACAATCTCACTACCAACCACTTCAAGACTTTTATTTAGTAATTCACTCAAAGACTTCTCTCCTAAAATAGTATGACATGAAAAAAGAATGAATTTATTATAATGTTCAAATAGAGGATCATCGATTTGAAAAGTATTTTTTTGAAAAATCGGTGCGCTAATATCATGTAGAACATCGTTAGAATCTTTTAGTATCAATACAATGTCGACATCAAAATACTTATTTATAAATATTTTATTGATATTAAACATACGTATCGTTGAGCTATTCAAATTGGTTGCTTCTAAAAGAATTAATGTTCTTTCATATTTTTTTCTAGAAGAATTAAGTTCTTGCCTTCTACTTTTTATAAGTTTAACAATATGATGGCTACAGCTATCCTTAGCTACTGTATCTAATGCTGAATCAAACCAAGGTGCATAGTTTATATAAATAATTTTACTAAAATGTTTTGATGGGTCTTGAATATTACCAGAATAATGTTGTATAGCATATTTAAACCAATCTGAACTTTGATTATATGGCCAAGAAAACGACATTTCATCGTGAATCTCAACTTTTTTTTCAAAATACCACAAATTCCATAAAACAGCCCACATATCCGCGCACCATGCTTGTATTCCACTTTGTCTACCACGATATTGTCGTGTACTTGAGTATTCTTCCTCCCATTTTTTCAAATTAAAAGTTCGCATCAACTGGTACAATGCTTCCGCATCTTTTTCCACTTTCTTCCAAAAACTTGAACTAATATTTTTGACAATATATTGAGCACCTCCACTTTGGTGATCTTCTGTTTCCAACTTTTTCTTATTCAAACCTACTTGGGCCAGCATCTGATCTAACAGTACTTCAGAACTTGATTCTCGTATATAATTTAAATCCAAGTAACTTCTCGTATCAGAAACATAGCAAATTTCACTCTTATCTATATCAGGAATTACAGGCAATCGGGATAGGAGAATATCAGAATCATGATAAAAAAAAGTTTCCTTTTCTAATGCTCTGAATCTGGAAAAATGCTGTGCTAGTATATGAGGTCGAATAGATGAAGTATAGTTAGGATTAATCCTTAAATCGGGATAAATAAAAATTTGGGCTAGTGATCGATTATTTTCTATAAAAATATTCAACTTAGGGTTAATACCAACATTTTCAGAATAAGAAAACAATACATGTATCCTATCCTTATTAATTCCCAAAGATTTAAAATTTCTCAGTTGAAGCTCAATCTGCCAAATAAAATACTGTGAATCAGGCTGAACTGATATGTATATCATATAATCATATTTTTAAATACACTTCAAATTTATTAGCTCATTATATAAATAAAACGTATTGTGGTACCGATAAAAATATTAAACCTCACCAGACCTATATGATACCCTCCTTATTTCTAAATAGATAGATAAAGAAAAGTATATCAAAAAAATACATAGCTAACTCGCTTTAAAGCAAGGAGTAATAATTGTTATTTCTTAATAATGGATTATTACACATTATTAGTTAATTAACATAACTATTTATTTTTGACCGTTTTGGTAAAGTATATTTGTATTGTTAAATAAAGTGTGGCACAAAGTTTAAATTGGTTGATATCGCTAATACAATACTAACTAAATGTAAAAGCAAAATTTCAGAAAAAAAAGAGATTTTTAACATCAAACGATTGCGTAATTTTTTATCATTTCATATTCATATAAGTGTGCGTGATAAATTCAGGATAACTGAAAAAGGAGTACAAATTTATATTTGTGACAGCTAAAGCAATTATTGATTCAAAAGTGAAGTAAAAATCATCGCTAAACGATAGGAATTAGAGTAAACAAAAACTCAGTAAATGTTGGAAATGCGACGGTGAACATAAGTTCTTTAAAGAAATGCGAAATTTGCGAATCAAAGTTGGTATTCCCGATCTCATCAAAGTCCCAATACAATAAACTGCAAACATCAACTTTATCAAGGTTTGACAGTTGGACCGTCCACTATAAGCTGACCGTTAGGTAAAATTCTCAGTTCATCTAAGAATACTAAGCGCTGACTGCCTGTTTTGGTCGTGCGGGCATGATATACACACCATACTTTACCTTCTTTATCTTTCAGAAGACTGTTGTGCCCCGTCCCTGAAACAATACCTCCATTGGATATATTTTTTTGTAATATAGGGTTTGTTGCAGACTTTTCGAATGGGCCAAGTGGATTGGAGGCTGTTGCATAGCCAACAGCATAATTTTCTCCTCCGAAATGATTTGCGGAGTACATCATATAATAGAGATTGTTATGCTTAAAGAGATAGGATCCTTCTGTCCATCTTCTATTTACTTCACCTGAAGTCACAGACCTACTCTCCCATTCAGATTGTTTATCATCCCTTGAGATAGGAGGACGTAACAATAAGGTTGGCTCTCCTATTACATGTGAAAAATCTGAAGTTAGCTCTACTCCATATATCCAGCTTTCTTCTATTTTATCAAACATCCCCTTTTGCTTTGCCCAAGCTGCAATCTCAGACTGAACTGGATTTTTATAACAGCATCGTGAATAGTAAAGATACAAACGTCCATCTTCAGCAAAGTACACGTTACCGTCAATAATGGGATATCCAGGGTCAAATAACGGACGACCTGTCAAATCTATAAATGGGCCTGTAGGATTGGTTGAGGTTGCGATACCAATGCGATAATTTTCTAATTCATCATTCGGATTTTCTTTCCAATGTGCACTATAAAACATATAGTATTTTCCTCCGCGCTTATATACTTCCGGGGCCCAAAAATCTTTCGTCCCCCAGCTTTTATCTTGCTGAGCGGTATACACTCTGCCCCTATTCTCCCATTGTTTTAGATCCTTAGAAGAATAGGCTACAAAACCATTCTCTACTCCACCAGTACCATACATATAATAGGCATCTGTTTCTTGATCGTAAAGTACAAATGGATCACCAAAAGCAACATCAAGTGGATTATTTGATTGGGCTTTTGAGGTGGAGAATAACAACAGCCAGCAACCAATCAATAAGGATAAACATAAATTTTTAGTAATCATATTTCAATTAATTTTTAAATACAGTGCCCACCTTCGCCGAATGAACAAGATCGTCCGATTGTAAGATAGGCATCAATCGATTCCCATTATCACCTCCCCAGTTGTATTCAGTTCTATGGAAATATCCAGCTTGTTCATTTCTTATAACTGTAGAATCTACCAAAATGGGTTCAAATACCGGGTTTATGTTTTTTCGTCTTTGATACACCTGCTCGTCTACATTACGTCTAAACACAAATAGTCCACAGGATTATGCCGTTGATAATAATCCAATAGAATAAATTAAAAAACTTAAAGCGCTGTTTTAATTTCACATCCGTTTACAATTTGTTTTTTTACATCTACTGACTGACTATTCACCTCAGGCTCTGTAATTTCTCTTTTTATTTATAAATTTTATTTTTTTGTTTATAATTGTATTGAAGCCCAATTACAAATCTATATCACGTAAAAATGTAAATTAAAGTTTACATAACATTGCCCATTTTATTCAAAATTATTCCAATTTGTATCATGCATGAGCAAAATGCTCAACAGATTCATCGGTATTTGAATTTATGGCTAATTCTTCATAAGATTTGAATTCAAAAATGAAAATTATGACAAGCATTCCCTATCGTTTAATAACGATTATCAGTTTATTTTTTATACTGTTTTTATATTGTAATGCAAATGATAATAAGTCTGTTAAAATTATCGAAAACGAGCTACCTATTGCAGACCCTTACGTATTATTCCATAATGGCAAATACTATGCATATGGCACCCGCATAAATGGATTTGAAGTTTATATTTCCGATGATCTAAAGCATTGGAAGCGTCATAAAAATTTAGCACTTTCCCCTCAAGACTCTTGGGGAACACGATGGTTCTGGGCACCAGAAGTATATTATTTAACCGCTCACAAAAAGTTTTATATGTTCTATTCTGTTGATGAACATATTTGTGTTGCTTCTTCCTCAAGCCCAGAAGGGCCTTTTATTCAAGAAGAAAAAAAACCTATTATTCCCAATGAAAAAGGAATTGACACTTCTCTTTTTATCGACGAGGACGGAACGCCATATTTATTTTATGTCCGATTTACGGATGGAAATGTCATTTGGATGGCCGAGATGAATAATGATTTACAAAGTATAAAAGCTGAAACGCTCACAAAATGCATAAGTGCAAGTGAACCATGGGAGAAGAAACAAGCTACAGTCGTAGAAGGACCGTCAATCTTAAAACGAGGCAGCACGTACTATCTAATTTACTCTGCCAATCATTTTGAAAGCCAGGATTACGCCGTAGGCTATGCAACAGCCAGTTCACCCAAAGGTCCTTGGAAGAAATATAGTGGCAACCCCATCCTAAGGAGAGATCATCCCTCAGCATCGGGATTGCTCGGTACAGGCCATGGAGCTCCATTTATAAGTGCTAATGGCGGATATAAATATATATACCATGCTCATGCCAGCTCCACAAGTGTCGCTCCACGGACATCATACATTAATGATTTAGCAATTTCATCTGATGGCGTAATAAGCATTGTTGGACAACCTATTAGACCGCTAATTGTTAAGTAAATCATGTCAATATAATTGCCAGCGTTACAAAGAAAAATGTGCAAAAGTCTGCTCTAAAATAAACTTCCATAGCTGATCATCAACATTGCTGGAAGATTTACTCTTAATAAACGGCTTATAATAAAGCTACTATAGTAAAAATATAATTATATACAAATTTGAACTACACAAAATGATCCTACAAGCGTATTTTCGCAACTCTCATTTATTTTAGACTCCTGACATAAGGCTGTCACTTCTCCCTTATAGATTTGCGTCATTAATTAATATTTAAAAGATATAGGAATGACAAACGTAATCAATACTGGATCTAATGCAATCGAATTTCCAGAACCTACAATGATCTCTGTTAATGGAGTAGTTCTGGAAGTATTTGAAGCAGGCCAGCAAAATTCTGAGAAACCTATCGTTCTCTGCCACGGGTTTCCAGAACATGCATTTTCATGGCGTTATCAGATACCGGACCTTGTCGCAGCTGGCTACCATGTAATTGTCCCAAATCAACGTGGCTATGGTAATTCTTCACGTCCGACTGAAGTGACGGATTATGATATTGAACATTTGACTGGTGACCTTATTGCCCTGCTCGACCATTATGGATATAAGAATGCTACATTTGTGGGTCATGACTGGGGTTCAAATGTGGTTTGGAATCTAGCACTATTGCATCCTGATCGGGTAAATAAAATCATCAACTTGGCTTTGCCTTATCAAGATCGTGGTGAAAAACCATGGATTGAGTTGATGGAAGCAATATTTGGAGCAGACTTCTATTTTGTTCATTTCAACAGACAACCTGGGGTAGCAGATGCGATTATGAATGAAAACACGGCTCAGTTCCTTCGTAACATATTCCGCAAAAACTCAGCTCCCACACCTCCTGAACCAGGAATGCTGATGATTAATCTTGCAAGGGCGGAAAAACCGCTTGGCGAACCCTTGATGAGCGACAATGAACTCGCGGTGTTCGTTTCTGCCTTTGAATCTTCAGGATTTACAGGAGGTATAAATTGGTATAGAAACATGGATAGAAACTGGCACTTAATGGCCGACGTAACACCAATCATTCATCGGCCGACTCTTATGATATATGGTGAGCAGGACACGATTCCAAAGTCTGAAAACCTAAAAAATATTGTTTCTAATCTAGATGTTGTTAATCTGGATTGTGGTCATTGGATACAGCAAGAAAAGCCAGCGGAAACTACGCTATCAATTATAAAATGGTTAGAGCAACAAAATAATTAACAAGAGTGTAGAAACAGATTGTCCTCAACGCCGAACAGATTGGAGACTATGTACATAGCTGATGATAACAACAAACAAAGCCATATCTCTCGATGTGGCTTCTACTAAACATATGCATGCTAACTTTACTTACTTAATACGAGTTGATGGATTGGGATACTTTCCAGTTGCCACCATCATTGACCAAAGTGATCAAATCAATCTTGGTAAATCCTTCAAATTGTTGCGTCACTTTTGCAAGCATATAGTCACCTGATTGCTCAACAATGGTAGTACTGGTTCTACAGTTGAGCTGCTCTCCTTTTTGCTTTTTCAAGAATGAAATAACTTCTGAACGGCTATTGGTCTTATCTGCTGATGCCTGTACTTTTTGACTGAAATCGGATGTAAACAACTGCTCTACTCCTGCCGACTGTCCCTGGTTCATAACAGCTATATAATGATCAATGGCTAGATCTGCTGTAGATAAATTGACTACCGCTTTTTTAGCGTTGTCTCCTGTTGGTTTGCCTGCTGCCATAGCGAAAGTAGATACTGCGATCAAGGCTGCTGCTGCGAATGTCTTTGCTAAAGTTTTCATAATGTCTTTATGTTATATTGTTAGTTCTATCTGTTTGTTGATTCAAAAGTAGGGTGTAAATCGTTCCTACCCAATGGCTATTAGACTAAACGAACTAAAACCTCGGTGAATGGTGGAGATTGGCAGGTAAAATGGTTGAATCTGGATTGGGATGATTTTTGTGATGTCGACAGTAATAACAAAAAAAACCGCTTGGTGATCCCAAACGGTTCTATAAATTTTTAAAAACTAATATTTCAATTTTGAGATAGAAGTTACGTCCTGTATTCCTGTAAACTTTACACCTCTTGTAGCTGTTGCTTTTTCGGTATCAATTGTGTAAGAATATAACACTTTACTATCGTCTTTTAAGACATAATAAGCTGTTTTTCCGTCCTCTTCTATAAAAGTTTTATTCTCGTAGGGCATCTGAGCATGATTGGGTATTCCTGTAACATTGGTCACAGATTTATTGATAACATCTACTATTGCCAAGTTGACAATACCGCCACTTACACCGCCAGTCACTTCAGTCTGGTAGAAGGTCATTAGAAATTTTCCATTTTTAATATGTGTACCACGGGCAATTTTCTTACCTGTTTTTGCTTGTACATCAAAGTAGTAACTTGGATCAACTTGATCTGTTGTAGCATTTATCTTGATAATTGCAGAAGGTTTGGTTGAAGGTTTACCTGTTATTCCTGCCGAAGTAGACCATGCATATACATCACCATTCTCAATTTGCTGCACACCTTGCATACCAAACCAGTTTCCGATTGGTCCCATTCTGCCATCGCGGATTACTTTTTGATAAGCCATATCTGCTTTATTAAATACGGCAATCCAGGTACTGTCCACATATTTAGTTACTTGACCCGTTACTCCTGGTGAACAATTAAAGGGCATATAGATTTTATCGTTTACTTCAAAAAGACCGTTGAAATTTGCCATCTCACCGTTTCCTGTTATTTTGGCCAGATTAACAGAATTTCTACCGGCTAGCATCAACTTTTTGGCATCAAATTTATAAAGTGTCGCAACTGGACTTTCTAAAGACCTTGCAACAGAAATACCGACATAGGCTTCTGTACCAATTTTGGTATAAGCTCCTGTAAATTCAGTATTGACCTGATTGCCATATTTCCGGAGTACACCCGTTTCATCAAGTTTATAAGGTTGCGTAGGCCCCTGGTCTGCATAGGTGATACCAAATAGGGTATTATTTTGTGCAAGGAATGAGTAAGCGTTTGTTTCTACACCATTGTTCTTGACACTGATCTCTCCACTTTTGATATCATCAGCACTGATGATGTAACGCGATGCCTCCCCGCCAGAACCATCTGAAAATACGACAAAAACATATTTGGATTTACCTGTATTCGTACCATTCCCTAAATCGATTGTACCTGAATCTTTGCTTTTACTGCATGAACCCAGTAACATCATCGCTGCTCCTAGAGCTGCCATGGAGGAGTGTAAAGTTATTTTCATATAATTTATTTTAAGTTGTTAAGAACATATCTGAATTTGACATTAAAGTTTCTACTAGGTTTCTGCAACATATAATTATCGTATAGTGTGGCATCGGTGAGGTTACGTACATCAAGTCCAATATTATAGCGTCCATTATGGAACGAATACGTTATATTGGCATCATGAGATACTTGGGTGGGGATGACTTCTTTGTCTGCAGCACCAGCGGAAGGCCATCTCAGATAGAATGAGTTAACGTAAAATAAGCTATAACCTATGCTTAGTGCCGACTGCTTGATGAAAAGATCCTTGATCATGTAGGAAATCTCCGCAGAACCATACAGATAAGGAATATTTGGTATACGGTCTTTATAAAAGACACTGATTTCCTCTTTACCAGGTTCACGTTCAGTTCCATTACGCAGATTTTGATAAGTGAAATTCCCGCCTATAAAAAGCTTTTTGTCGAAAGAATAACGAAGGTCAAAGTCAAATCCCATATTGTTTACATCACGAATGTTTTCAGATACCTGACGCATTATTCCATTGAAATCTGTGTTACTGTTGGAAAGACGGATGAAGTCCATTGCTTTTCTATAGATCACACCACCATTGAGGTTAAAAGCATTTTTTTCGTGCAGCGTAAACAGATAGTTAATGCCGAGATTGATATTGTGAGAACTTTCTGGTTTTAAATTTTGATTTCCTTCCAAAGCGTCAACATTGCCAAAGAGTTCGTTGAGCTCGGGTATGCGGTAAGCCTTTTCGTATGATAGCTTGAGTTGTATAGTGGGTTTCAGATGATAAGAAGTCGCCATGCCATAGCCAAAAAGATTTCGGTTTGCATTTAATGGTAAATACTCACCTGGTATAGCCGATTGATAACCTTTTACTTGCTGATAAAAGTATTTGACAAAAATACTGTAGTCCAGTTTCTCTATAGCATTATTGTAAAAGCCTAGAGAAGCAATATTATTATTGGTAATTGAAGATTGATCGTATATCCGATTATCGGGATCTAATTCGCTTTTTGTCTTTCTATTTGCTGTCTTGAGCGTATTGTTGAAAAAGAGGTGATTATGCTCATTGATTGTATATTTCAGATTGAGTGCGGCATTGCCTCTATTGTTTTTGTATTTGTCAAATTGTCGACTTCGTTCACCACCTACATCTTCAGGTTTGGCTTTGTACTCCCAGCTTCCATCCCAAAAGTACCTTTTAAAAACTGTATCCGCCAGGGTTTCTTCCCCAAAGTCATAGTTAGCTCTTAATGATACATCCAATCCTGCTAGCAAAAAATCATTCTTTTTATATTGAATGGTTGGCTGGAGCAGATTTCCCCTCTTGAATCTTTCACCGTAAACTTCATACATACGATTTCCGGTTTGAATATCAGCCCTATTATCTCCAATATTAATACCGAACAATAATTGATCAGCCCAAGATTTATTAGACCAGCCAATGTTGAAGTTGACCATCTTGTTTTTGTAATTGTCATGAAATCGACGTACGCGGGTCGGAATGTATTGTCCTGTGGGTTTGTCAACCAGATCTACGTCAACCCAGTAATTATTGTCCGAGTAATTCTGATAAGCATTTAGTTCCATGGTAAATCCATTGTCGCCGATATAACCAGCATTAACAGTAGCACGGTGCGTGTTGAATGAACCATGGGAATATGATACATCTAGATATTTTCCAGGATTGGTGGATTTCACTAAGTTTATAGCTCCGCCAATAGCATCACCCCCAAGCCAGACGGGGACAACACCTTTATAGACCTCAATGGCACTCACATAATTGATCGGAATGTTATTCAGCTGAAAAGATGAACCCTCATTATCCAAGGGTAATCCATCCATGAATAGTTTAACTTGATTGCCTGTAAATCCATTGAGAGAAATCGACATTTGCGATCCTAGACCACCAGCTTCTTTAAGCTTCACTCCTGATATACGATTAAGTGCCTGGCCTACATCAGTCGATGAATTGTGAAGCTTTTTAGCATCGATAGCGGTCACATTATAAGCTTGCTTATTCGTCTGATCTACTTTCGAAAGACCAAGTATATCAACTGCATCTAAGATTTTCCCTTCGTCATTCATCGTGAATACGATTGGCTTCGCGCGCTCATCGAGTGGGATTACTTGTTTGATTTTTTTCTTTCCGACTCGAGTAATTTCGATGGTTACTTCTTTTCCCTGTAGATTGTCAATGGTAAATTTCCCTTCGCTATCAGCGACTACGGTGTGCTTGCTAACCCGAATAGTCGCTCCACTGATTGCTTGTCCATGGTCATCCCGCACATAGCCGCTAAATTCTATACCCTTATTTTGCCCATATGACTGTAGACTGAATATGAAAAAGATGACGGATAAACCTATTAGTTTGGTGAAGGAGGTTGTTTTATAATTCATTTTGGTTGATGATATTTGGTAAGATAGTTAGTTGCAACAGTTATGGGGCTCCATTAAATTATGAACAATTTCTACTGCATTTATTTCATAAATGTGCCTATTGGAATGCAGCAAAATCGGATAATATAGATCGTTGTTTTTCATTTGAAAGCGCTTATACTTATTTAGATTAATTATAAACAAAGCAAATGTAAAAAGAAAATACTATTCTACAAGCTATTTTTCAAAATTATTAAGAATCATTATAAATAGATTTAAATTACATATATATCAGTTATTTATGATTTACTTAACTATCCATATCTGATATCGATTAACTAAATGAGGATATAGAAAGGTTAAAAAAGTTAGTTTAATTTGATGAAAAAGATTTTTTTAGAGTTATTTCAAATTCATTTTTATAGGTCTATCATTGTCTTGGTTTATAATGAGGCTATGCATTGACCTACTCTACTTTCTATAATAATAAATAACACCATGCATGGGGATATTTATTATTAAAACGATCTTATTTTTTGCAATTACTTGATATATCAAGTAATTTATTATATTTGTTTGATATATCAAGTAAATATGAAATTCGAAACACCAACCAGCACCGTACTTTACTCCATTGAAGAAACTATAAAAGCTTACCGTAGATTATGTCAACAAAATATATCGAGTATAGTACCAACGATTACTGTGGACCAAGCTTTGATTCTAATTATCATTGACAGAGAGGATAAAAGTCAATCTGAAATTGCCGATTTAGTTTTTAAGGATTATGCATCAATGACCCGAATAATCAAGTTGATGATAAACAAAAACTATCTAACAAAGACTATTGACGATGCTGACAAACGAAAATCGGAGTTAAAAATCACACCTAGTGGTAAAGAAATCATTAAAAAACTAAATCCTGTTATAAAGAAAAATAGAGAGATTGCATTAAACTCTTTGTCAGAACAAGAATTAAAACAATTATTTGAAATATTAAACAAAATTACCCAAAACTGTAAAACATCTATGAAATGAAAAAATGTATCCAACTATTAGTTGTCACCATTATATTTTCTTGTACAAATAATAAAACCGTTTTTTCGCAAAACACTAAAGCAAGGGAGATTGTTAGCTATCTGGATTCTTTAAGCGGTTTTAGCGGTGCTGTTTTAATAGCGAAAGATGATCATGTTTTAGTGCAGAAATCTTATGGATTCGCGCATTTGGGGCACAAAGTCAAAAATAATACGGACACAAAGTTTTCTTATGCTTCCATAGGGAAATCATTCACAGCAGTTGCTATATTCCAATTAATCCAAGCTGGAAAATTATCCTTAGATGATCCTATTGGAAAATTTCTCCCAAATTATCCAAATAAGGTAGCAAGAGATTCTATCACAATTAGATTATTACTCATACACAGAAGTGGGCTGGCTGATTATTTTTATTCCGATAAGTTTTTGAATACTTCTAAAGTAAAATTTAGAACAATAGAAAGCCTTAGCGATTTATATGAAAATGAACCGTTGGAATTTAGACCGAATGAGCAATTCTCTTACAGGAATACAAACTATATTGTGCTCGGTAGAATTATAGAAACTGTGAGTAAAATGCCTTATGAAGACTATATTAAGAAGCATATTTTCGCCAAAGCAAACATGCAAAATACGGGCAATTTTGATATTGACCATATTATAGAAAATGAAGCAGAAAACTATACACTCTCGGATGTTTATCCAAACCAATTACAAAAAACATTTTTTATGAGTGCTGTCAAGGGTAGTTCTGCAGGAGGAGGCTATACGACCATAAATGATCTTTATAAATTTGCATTGGCATTTAAAAATAATAAGCTCTTAAATGCTAAGTATACAAATTTTATGAAAAAGGAACCTGAAAATGGTTGGTATGGATACGGAATGCAGTTTGCAGGAGCAAAAGAATCTGAAATATACGGCCACAGTGGCGGACATTTTGGTGTTGGTGCTGAATGGCGAATATTTGACAAACAAAATTATATTGTAATTCTACTTACGAATAAAGACCTGGAGCAAGGATTTTTAGATGCTCGTTTTTTTATTGAAAAAACAATTGCTGGTTCAACACCAAAGCTGGATACTTATTTTTACACCAAAAAAGTGATCAACACTTGTTTGGATAAAGGTCTTGATGAAGCTACAATTCTTATACAAGAATCAAAATTAGAACTATCTGAAGCCGACCTGAATGCTAAAGGGTACGAGATGATTAAAAGAGGTTTATGTAAAAAAGCAATAGACCTATTCACACTCGAAATTTTATCTTTTCCAAAATCGTATGAAGCTTACGATTCTTTAGGAGAAGCTTATATGATGGACGGTAATCTAAATAAAGCAATTGAAAATTATAAAAAAAGTTTAGCAATAAACACGGAAAATACTAATGCAAAGGAAAAGTTAAAAGAATTGCTAAAATAAAAGCTGCCCCAACTGGTCATCCCAAGCGGTTCTATTTATTTTGAAACTGTGTCGTACTTCAATTTATCGATCTTACCGCAAAGAGCCCCGAAGGGCTCTTCGATGGAAAGTCTAGTGCCACTAGCAATATCTGTTATAGTTAGGCTTATCCAGCTGCTCTCCTATTTACTTTTTAAAGAAAGAAAACACTTCCGAATAGTTATTGATCTTATCCATTCAGCTGCGCCACTAAAAAAGCAATTGAAAAGCTAGCATAAAAGCTCAACCGAGTAATCAGCATGCGGCAACACAGTAAATTTTAGCATAAGTACTCAGAATTTACAATAGAACAGGTCGTCACTTTGCGGAATTATTATTTATTTTATAATTAACTACTTGGATTTAATTTCTTATTTTAGAGTAATTTAACCAATTAACCGATGAAGTACCTACTCTTAACGCTGAGTTTGTGTGTGCAAGTTACTGTGGCACAGAAGAAACCAACCATTCATTATATCGTAAAACAAAACAGCAACTATAACCGATATGTTGATGAAAAAACCTATCATATAGCATTAATAAAGGTAAAGAAGTTAGCGCATCAAGGTGATCTTATGGAATTACGCATTACTGGCTTTGAAAACAAAAATGGAGACCGTATATTTTCTACTGAAGATCTGAACAAAAGCGAGAATTTCTTGACTTCGACTGCTGCGATTTCAAATATCTATGCATTAACAAAAACATTTCAATTTACGGTGAACAAGGGAGTCGTAACCATAGATACACTTAAATGGAGGGATGACATAAGGCAACAACTTACCTCCTGGGAACTTAAAGATGATATTGTTGAAAGTACCTTAACCAATACATTTTCAGAGTATAGTAATCTCCTGCACTCGCTCTATTTTGCTGCATTATCATCATCAGATGAAAATACATTGCGGATTTCAGATATCACTAAAAAGGGTATGATATATCATATGGTTAAGCAGGATAAATCAGTTTTTTCGGTCAATTATTCACAAAGAGACAGTTCTTCAACAACGGAAGGAAGTGCTGGCTTTGATCCTAAAACTCATCTATTACTAAGTGAAAATCGAATAACTAACTATTCATTTTTAGATGGGAATGGAAAGAAGATAAACGGTCAATATGCTAGCTCAATAGAACGGGCTAATAAATATACGGGACAGGTTAATGATAATGATTATTATGATATGCTGATAAAAGGTAGTTATTGGAGTAAGGCAATAAATACAAATGATAAAACAGATAGTATCAAATTACAACACTACATCGAGCTATACGAAGCGAAATATGCAAGCAACCGAGATTACGTTAAAAATAAATTGGGGCATTTGCAAAATTTGCAGTATAAGCAGTACGCGAATGCATTATCATCTATATCTCCACAGTTGCTAGCAGGTTCTTATCATCTCAGCAATAAGGTGACATCGGACAATATCTCGGACGATTATTTTAAAGAAATTATACCGCTACTGAATGATAAGCAACTCTTCGAATATTTACAACAATCGCTAAGTCAATACATCATGTCTCTTGACAAACCCGCTCTGCAAAAGCTAGAACTTATTGCCAATCAGTTTGACGAAAGAGAACGAGTTGCGGCAAGACCAATGTATCTATGGGCAACGGCAATGCAGACAAAGGATTTAGATAGCCTTAAACAAATCCAAAATGAGGTGCTCCATATGGGAGATGATTATTGGAATCAAGGAAATGCGAGCAGGTATGCGCTACTGATTCAGAAGATCCTTTCTCAGCATGAAGGATATGATGCACAGACAACCCAAAAAATTATCGATAAAATAGGTGCTCTATATGAGGACGAGTCTAATAATAAACGTTTTCTACAAAAGGCTCATTTGGCATATGCTTACTATTTGGCGTATGAAATGACGCCTGTAGATCAAGAAGATCGGGCGCTCCTGTTTCTGGAAAAAGCAGCCTACTATTCTCCTAAAAATCCAAGTGAAAAGGAATATGGAAGTTTTTATGACCGTGTACTTTTGAAATCAAAAGAAAACTACAACGAAGATTATATGGTTTTATTAAGCAAGAAGGGCAAAAAGGATGTGGCTCTTCAAAACTATATACAAGAGTTTTTGAATAACCCTGCGAGTAGTTTTAAAAGCTTATCAACTTTTTACCGGGAAAATTATGCTGAGAGCAGTTTTAGTAATTTTTTCAAGAGGGAGATTATTTCAAAACTTGTAGATGCACCATCGTTTTTATTAAAAGATATGCAGGATAAAGAATTTTCTTCTGCGCAATTGAGTGGAAAATGGACCGTTATTGATTTTTGGGGTACCTGGTGTGGTCCTTGTGTCGCTGAAATGCCAAAATTGAACAAATATTACCTAGAACTAAAGCAGGATAAAATGAGTAAGATTAATTTTATGAGCATTGCCTGTAGCGATACAAAAGAAAAAGTTCAACGTTTTTTAACAAACAATAATTATGAAATTCCAGTATTGATGTCCGATACTAAAGTAGAACAAAATTACAAAGTTCGGGGATATCCAAGCAAATATATTTTGACACCGGAAGGGAAATTGATTCCTACAGAATTTGGATTTGACTGGGAGAGTTTGATATCAGAGTTAAGCAAACTATAAACAAATGTTATAGGTTAACATACTTAATATTTAAAGTGAAATCAAATATTTTAACACTCCTATTTCTTATTGTTTCTTTCTATTCTAATGGGCAAGTTAAAGATAAAGCAAAGTATAACTATGGCTTGTATTTACCAAAGGATTATAGTACTAGAAAAAAACATTGTACCTTATTTTGATATTTTTTGTTGAAGGGTATGGATTCTGAAAAGATTAGCGATCCTTTATTAAAAATAGTGATTTCTTTCTGTAAATATTCCTAAAAAACTTTACTTAGAAAGATGAAAATAGAGACAGAAATTTTCATGAAGCTGCCCTCTCTAAATTCCTTTGCAATATCCCTGATTCTAGGGGTGTTCTAACAGAACTATTCTCTGTAATTTTGAAGAATAGATCACTAATTCTCCTATTCATACTTAAGTAGAATGATAAAAAGTATTTTCAGCACGAATTATTTTAATCATTTATAACAATACAACAAGTGGTATAACGGACTTACGTAAGCATCTATGCTAACGGAATAGTAGGAATTGGAAAAGAAGACTATTTCTAGATAAAGAGCAATAAGATATGAACAGATTTAATGACATCGATGACAAAATCATCCAAAAGGGCATCACTTTGGCTAAACAAAAGATAGAAGCTGATTACAGTGAAAAATTTGTTTATGCTCTCCCAGATTGGGCGATGTTAACAGGCAATCCCGAACCCATCGCTGTCGTACCAATACATGGAAATGAAGGTATTCTGGTCTCAAAGCAGCGAGTGGATTTTGATGTTGATTTTAATGATGAGCGCTCGATCATTTATTACACAAGCTATCTGAACACTCAAATGAACAATCAATTACCCTTATTGGGTTACATATTGTTTTACAAAAATGTATTAATAATACAAAAAGATCCGAGTTATGCTTTACCATTAAGTGACTTCGAGTCGGCTGAAATCATACGTTATAACAGTAATAACACAAGCACAGATTTTTCTTTTATTATAGTTAACAAGAATTTGGAATTGGTGGCTTCTACTGCAGATTTACTAGAGTAACTTTTAGGAAGATTATAGAAAGCAAATTAATTGAGGATGATAAAAAAACCGCTTGGTCATCCCAAGCGGCTCGTATAAAAAATGTTCTCTTTCAGTTTTTCAATCTCACTGCTTAAAGGCCTTCCGAGCTCTTCACTGGAAATCCACAAAATAATAACAGTAATCTCCTCCTTATCATGCCTGTGGTGAGTATATAGCCCTCCAATGTAATTCTGGCCTTATGATGTCTTCGGAAGTTATGCCTGTCCTCTTATACCTTACATAACATAATAAGCTGAAGGCCGAGACTTCTATAAACGATATCATAAACTAACCTTGCAGCTTCTTATTTTCAAAGTAAAGCAGGTTCCAGCAGGACTGACGTTGAGCCTAAACAAAATACCATCTGCATTATTTTAAAAATTTTATCTCCGAAGGATCTATCAAAAGCACTTTACAATTTTATAGTGGCTTTGCCGTCCAAACAGACTACGTTTTTGGGAGGGTTGGGATTAACTGACGGACAGTCCATTCCTTCGGTTAACCACATCTTAGCAGCAATCAAAGAACTGTATTGCTGTTCCATTTCTGCAAAGGTTCTAAAGTTAGGTGTATCTGTGATCGCTATAGGTATAAATTCACAGTCTTTTCGTAAAGTGATTACCCTCCATTTGCCCGGATCAGTACAAGGTGTATCTTTGAAGAAATCGCTTACTTTGGGAAATAGCACTTCCAATCTTTGGCTAATCTCTACTAGATCAAGATCTGTAGCCAATGCTACGATCATCTTCCCATCCTTGCAGCGAACGCCAAAGTGAGGAGGTAGAACTACTGGTGAAGTATCATAAACTAGGCCACCGTTTTTGCCTGGCTTGTAGGCTTTATTAGCTTGTTCAAAAAGTTTTTTGTATTCTTTGATCAATTTGCTATACTCTTTTTCAAAACTTGGATGCACAGCGACATAACGATAAGAAAATGTATCTATACGCCATTCTTCTACAGGTTTGCAAGGTTGATTCTCAGTAAGCTTAATCGCTTCCTGCAATTTTATGTCCGCAAGTTGAGTTAGCTCTTCATATTTATTGTCTTTTTTGCAGGCATAAAACAGAATTACAATAGTCAAAAGACTGCAGACTAATAGGTAAGTTTTATTCATAATTCAAATTATTTAGTGTTTATATTAAATACAACGATTATAAGTTATAAATCGCGACAATAACAAAACCTCTATTTAAGAATAGTAACGATATTGTATAAAACTATAGAAATGTAAAGTAAATCCACAATTCTCAGGATGGTATTAACTAAATACATATGCAATTTACTTTACTGATCTATACCTATTGATGGATTGAGTTACTATCCAATTTGCTTCATCTACTGATTTATCTACTGCCATTGTGCATGTTGATATTCAAATCAAGAGCCTGATGGCCAAATCAACTTTTATCATGATCCTTTGGACCTTGATGTCCATATTCGAAGGAATTATAGTTAATATAGATCTTTATCCGAAAATTTAACATCTTGTATTTTGGGTAAAGGTTTTATTAAAACTCTTTTTTTTCGAACCGCAAGTGGTTTAGTTGATCCTAACTTTTCATCAGATTCGGTTCTAATACCTGTAATCAAGTCAAATTTAGTTTCTGTGAATATTGTATTTTCATCAATATAACCTTTGGTAGCATTGTATGTAAGCTTATCGACATAAATCAATTCAAAATTGCCTTTGTTATATTTGAAGTGGTAGGTAATATTTCCGCCTTTAATTTCGCTCCACATTTTTAAAATTCCATTTTCTATAAAGAAACTAGGAATTTGATAGCCATTAAACTTGCCTTGGTTTTCGCTAGGATACTGCGGTTCGATAATTTTATCTGAGGATGTCGCCAAAGCTGGCTTTCCATTAGGTTGAGATAAGAAAATTTGCAGTCTTAACGGCCTTGTTTCATCTACAGTATCCATTTTCACAGTTACTCTATCTATTTTACCATCATGATTTAGGTCCCCCTTTTCTTCTCTTACCATGTAAGTATATTTGTTTTTATTTTTAATACTTTGGGAGAGTACATGCATCGGAACTGAAATTAAAATGAAAATAAAAAAGCGGTAAAAATATTTATTAATGTTATTCATTTTATTTGGTTAATGAAGTGATGAGTATTGCAACTTGTATTAAAACAAATTTTATTGATTTTCTATATGCCTTGCGTTGTTTGTGCTCTATTAATCAAAAACTGAAATGTCCTTCCTTATATTAAAAGGGCATTGTTACAACTCTAGCTTTATAGATACCTTTTTCAATCTTAAACAATACAGCATATCCGCCTGCACCATCACCATTAACAGAAGTGATATATAAAGTATCATTTAGATTGTCGTAATAACATGCTGCAAACTCACTATTTACATTAAATAGGTTTTCAATTTCCTTTTCTGGAATTTGGATATTCCTACCTTTTATCATAGCTGTTATAGATGTATAATGGCTTATCGGAATTGTACCATCTGTTCCCCAAACCTGCTGCCCTTTAAATTTGTCTTCAACGGTATAATCCTCATATTTTGTCGATGAAAAGTATCTTTTATTTTTTTTATAATCAAATTTTTCGGACTTAATTTCCACAGTCACATCTTTCGATATAAATTTTGCAATGCTATCATTAAAGGATTTAATTGGGATCTTTTCATAGGATTCAATTAGTTTAATTCTAGAATTGTGTACATATCCAGTAATATTCTCATTCTGATGATCAGTATAATCAACAATTACCCAATCCCGAAGTTTTTCATCGGGGAATACATAAACAATCTTATCAGTGTTAATTTTTGAAACAATTTCGCTAGTAACTGACGCTTGCTTCCTCACATTTACATAACCATCCTTATCGATGATTTTTGCAAATTGTGCGTATGTAAAATGGCTTACTATCATAAAAAATAGTGTAAGCAGATATTTTTGATTCATTTGAAATAAACTTATTAACTATAATATTTTAATCAAGCATTGAAATAGGACTTTGGCGAATGGCTAAGATTAATCTTAGCCTCATTCCGGATCAACTCCTTCCTCCGCATGTTAAGATTTCTAAAATGTCAACGTGCGCCATGTTGATTATTAATCAGATACGACTTTGTCCTATAAAATTAATATAATTAAAACAGTTTTTGGCAATTCATTTTACGGTTCCTTACCAATTGAGTGGAGTGATGATGCAACGTTCCTCAGACATGCTGCATTTTTAAAAATATGAAAAATAAATTTTTAAATCCTATACTTTCCTATTTTTCAAGACAGGACACATGATATCCGTGTTCAAGGCCTTGCAATAAGATGGCCTTCCATAGCAGGGCATCAGTACAGCTAGAAAGTGAAGAAATAAATAAAATAGCCGGTGATGGAGATCACCGGCTATTTTATTTATTTCTTATTTCCACCTATTTTTTGGCGTAATCTTTCTCAAATTTATCTGAAGCGACATTGACACCATTCGCCATATCTTCAAATGCCTTATTAATATTGTCCAGTAATCCTTGTTCTACCACCGGATCTTGAGTAGTACTCTTTCTAATATTAATCAGTTTCGGGTAATCTTCTGAAACAATTTTACCATAACCTTTCAACCCTTTTAGAATGGCTTGTTGCAATTGGTCATCACCGTTGAAATCGCCAATTTTTTCAACCTTTTTAATGTCTTCTTTTACAGCTTGGTCCCATTTTATGGCTACTTTTTCTGCTTCATCATATTTTTTTGACTGCATTGCGCTGTTCATTTCGCTAATATGTACCTCTTCACTGTTGATAATCGTCATCAGTTCATTGTTATAGGCAACTGCATCTTTCTTTTGGCCACAACTTAAAAGTGTGCAGAACATAATTAAAGCAGCACTTCCTGAAATCACTTTTTTCATCTCTTTTTATTTTTTGTGTTGATAATTTGTTAAAACCTCTTGTGAAGGATACACAAATTTAAAGGATGAAAAAATTTCAGCAAATCCCTGAATGTAGTGGTTTTTTGGCCATTAGTCACGAAGAATACCATATTCAAGCGCAAGTTTGATGACAGATGCAATACTTTTTACCTCAAATTTTTCGATGAGATTCTTTCTATGACTTTCAACTGTATGATGACTGATAAATAAAGTTTCGGCGATTTGAACGGTAGTTGATCCCTTGATTGCTTCCATTAATATTTCCTTCTCTCTGCGCGTGAGCTTAGGTACATTTTGAAGACCAATATTGTCTTTCTTACTCATTTTTAACTTAGTCTTCGCGCACAAAAAAAGTTCACCCTGACACACGCTCCGAATACCTGCTATAATCTCCGGTCCTAAAGCATTCTTTTGGATATATCCGTCCGCACCTTGGGTGATCATACTATTAATGACAGCATATTCATTATGAACACTGATAGCAACAATCTTCATGTGTGGACACCGTTTCTTAAATAAGGCGACTAACTCTATACTATTCGTGTCAGGAAGATTAATGTCAAGCAATAATATATCAGGATTAATACGTTTAATCCGGTCTAGTGTTGATTTACCATCTGTAAAACAATCCAAAATTCTAAAATCGGGTTCTGCCTCTAGAATATTTTTTAAACCTTCCAACATCATTGGATGATCATCAGTAATTACAATATTAACCATAATAAGGATTATTATTTATCGGAAACTCTATTTCTATACTTGTACCTTTTCCGGTACGGGAATAAATATGCATCTGCCCGCTTAAAAATTCGAGGCGAGACTGCACATTGTGTATTCCGGCTGATTTTTTTCCATCTGCAAGATGCGGATCAAAGCCCTTTCCATTATCTTCCACAGTGATCAGGATATGATCATTGTGCTGCGACAGCTGCACTATAATCTGTGAAGCCTGAGCATGTTTCACCGCATTATTTACCAGCTCCTGGATTATCCTGTAGACGACTATTTGTTTATCTTTTGAAAGGTCGGCTTCCAACTTTACAAATTGACTGGAAATCTCAAGCTCATCGTTACTCATGCGTTCAGCATATTCTTTAAGAGCTTCCTCCAAGCCATATTTATCCAATAGTTCAGGCATTAGGTTATGTGCAATGCGGCGCAACTCGACTACAGCAACATCGAGCTGATCTAAAGATTTATTCAGTGTATTTCTACTGGAATCATTCTCATTCAATAGCGTAAGACCGGATAAAGTGATTTTTGTCCCGGACAAAATACCGCCTAATCCATCATGAAGATCTCTGGCGATACGTGAACGTTCGGTTTCCTGCCCCTCTAACATGGAGACCAAAACCTGTAGGCTTTCTTTCTGTTTTAATGTTTTGAGATGCTGGCGATAAGCATAATAGATCAACATGGCAGCTATGATAAATGTCAGGATAAGGAAAAAATAGACTGAATTTATTTTTGATTTGTATGCAAGTTCTTTTTGAGAAGTTTTAAGTTGTGCTGCGCGTTGCTGTATCTCAACACGTGAAAGTTTAAGTTCTTTACCTCTGTTATCTGCCTCTAGCTGGATAACTTCTATCTGCTGACGCTGAATTTCTTCATTTAATTTTAAGTTTTCCAAATCCTGCAGCTGCGCCTTATTATGCGCATGCATCAATGAGATTTGTTGTTTTCTCTTTTCGGCTTCAAATCGCAGTCTTATCAACTGTTGTTGCTGTCTCTCTTTTTCAAACTGCGCTTCTAATCTGCGCCCCTGTTCCATTTTATTTGCATTGAAAACTTCTTCGTAGAGCTTGACATATTGTTTATAGTAATGATAGGCTTCATGATACTGACCTTCTGTCTCATATACCTCTGCGAGCTTTTGATATAAGCTAAGGGCTATCGTATTTTCTATTACAGTATCTTTCATTAGCGCAGCTAATGAAGCAAGAAGGTACTTTTTTGCCGTTTGTATATCACCTTCTTTCATGCTGTACTCTGCCATTATTCCATAAGCAGAAGCTACCTGCGCATATTGTTCTGTTTTTTGGCCAACTTCTAGTCCCAGTTGCGCGTAGTGAAGTGATTTTGTTTTATAGGACGGTGGATAATACTGTAAATACAGATTGGCCAGGTTAATTGCTGCAAAAGATAAGTCAGAGGGCACAGCCATTATAGCGCTGTTCTTTTCATAGAATTTAATTGCCTGGAGGTAATAACTTTCAGACTGGTTACGAAGATGCTCATTTTCGGGCTGGTTGATATACTGCTCCTGATAATTATATCCCATAGACATGTAAGCATCAAAAATATCCATGGGTCTATTTCTTAATTTAGCGACTTCCAGAGTAAGTTTAGCGTATTTTTCCTGTAAGTCATATGTTTTCCAGTTTGAATAAATCGAGGAAAGTTCCTTATAAATTGCGGTTTTCCGAGATATAACAACATCTGTCTGAGCAGATTGATCGTAAAACACTAAAGCGTTCTGGAAGCATCGGATCGCCTGTTGCTCCTGATTATTCCTAGCATGCATCCACCCCTCACAATAAGACACATACCCTTTAATGCTCAGGTCTTTGGTTTTTTTCGCAAATATTTTAGCCTGCGCGAGATATCTGTTAGCGGAGGTATTATCTTCTAGTAGCTTACTGTTCATTGCGGCGATACCACATAGCTGTGCAGCGTATTGTCCATCAAGCTTTTTAGAAGCTCTAGCTATATTTTTTTGCAGCAATTCCATCGCTTTCTGTTGCTGACCATTAAAAAAAAGTGCATGCGCATATTTGCCGGCCAACAGTAGCTGTTGCTCACTGCCTTCAGCGACCTGATGATATTCACTTGCAGCGCTTTCAACAGCACTCTGAGCACCAAGCTTCCCGAAGAAAAACATCACTAAAACTAATACTAAATACTTCTTCACTGTACAGATTTTCATGTTTGTTTTGAAAAACAAGATTTAGGACAAGAGCAACATCTTTACATCATCATATCTTCTTTAACAATTTATAATTAAACCAAAACATGAAAATACAGTTGAAAGGCTCGTGAAAAACAAAATAGTTAAAAAATAATAAGATGTCCATTCGATATGCTATTATTTTTACAGCATTTTGTACTTATTGACGTTTCGAGCAGTTAGAAAAATGCTGATATAGCTTCTGAACCTTAAAATAAAATTAACAAAGGAAAGTAATCAAAGCTTGATTTTCTGCTACCGCTATTTCCAAAAATTCTTTCAATTTTCGGAATTCCTGAATCAGATAATTTAGCGCTTCAGGATCTTCCCAAAATTCAGGATAAACACCTTCTTCATTCATTTTTTCAGCATTAAACCGATCTGATAAAGAGGATTCAGAGATGTCGTTCAAAGCTTCAAATAATTCTTTCGTCTGGGGTGACGTAAGGTATTTCGCAGGGCCATATCCCATATCCTGTTCCACGTCAAGTATATTCGGGCCAAATACTAGCCATTGCAGAGGCGGGCTGACCTGTTTGTAATTATTTAAAGGTTCACCTGTGACGACGTAAAACAAGCCATCCCAGCTTTTACCGATGTCTAATAGATTAGTTTTTTCCGAATTCGAAGTAGAAAATAGGTCATCTTCCAATAACTGACTGTTGTCAAGATAACGCATTAAAGTAATTTGGTCTATCCGTAGATATTGCTGTATTATTCCCATACAATAAAATTAGTTAATTTTATTGTATGGGAAAGAGTTTTAATATTTTCTCTTTAAAAAGTCTGATCTCCTACGCAATACCTGCCATAGCTAGATTATCCCTTCCTAATTGATTTTCAACTTTTGACTCAACTTCAGTTATAAAAACAATGTTCTATATGCGCTCATCAACCTATGGAAAACAAATATTTCGAAGAAAAACAGCTATTTATTATATAGATATATTGTATCTTTCTAAAAAAAATATGAAGAAAACCAAACTACTAGTTTTAAGCCTACTTATTGCCAATTTCAGTTACGCACAAATCTCACTAATGGATAGTTTAATTCAAAAAAACTATTCCACTTTTAGAAAAAACAACAGCAGCGCATTCGAAGGGAAAGGATGGACTACCCTTCAGGATGAAATCAGCAAAAACAATTCTGTGTTATTGGGCGAATACCATTTCACCAGTGAAATCCCTTACTTCACAAATGCGATTGTTAATAGTATTAAGTTCGACAACTATTTTATGGAAATTGATCCCTACACAATCAACACCATATCAACAAAAATTAAATCTTTATCTCCTGGTGAACTGGATAAATTCCGTCATGAATCTGGTTCTGCTTTATCTTTTTTACAAGGTGAGGCTGAGTTTGATTTATATAAAAACATACTTCAACAGAACATCAAGATATATGGAGCTGAACAAATTAGTTTATTTTCAGACCAATTACTCTTTTCTGAACTGAGTAAAAAATCCAAAAATACTAAAGCAAAAGAAATTTATAAGCAGATGATCGCTAATTCTGCTGCTTATGACACAAAAAACAACACCACATTCTATTTGTTTTCTGATGATTGTCAGGCAAAAATGAACGCATTGAGCACGCTGAATTTAACAGCCAACGAAAAAGAGCAGATTGAAGCACTCAAATTAAGCAAGGAACTATATTTAAGTCGCATTCATCCTTTAAGAATTCAATACTTAAAACACTTGGTGCTGGAAAAACTCCCTGAATGGAAAGACAAAAAAAATCTTTTCAAATTTGGTGCTAATCACATGCCTAAAGGAGAGAGTTTAATGGAAGTATTTGATATTGGAAACTTGGTGTCTAATATTGAAGAGGCAAATTATCGGAAGTCATTACATATCATGATCATTGGAAAGGAAGAAGGTAAAACATGGGCTGATTTGGAACAATATAAATCCTTCTTAACCGTCGTGAAAGATGACAATTGGTATACCTATGATTTAAGGCCCTTAAAACAGGCAATTTCTAAAAAGAAACTTAAAGTGGGGGATTTGACGCTGGAAAGAATTATAAAAGGTTATGACTATCTAGTATTCATTCCAAACCTTACAAAAACTCCAAAAAAAGGCAAACAAGACCATTAAATCAATGTCCAATGCTGTTAAATCATCTATATAAGCTGCCCTGACTTTACGTATGTTAGCTATAAATAAAGGATTATCTACCTAAAAAAATGGGGAGAATAAAAGATTTATTCTCCCCATTTTTGCGAAATTGCATGATAAAGTTGTTATAAATTGTTTCTCAAATATTCTTGAAACTTATCTTGAAACTGCAAACCGCTACCTACTCTGTATTTACTTAACTTGTTATTGAGCGTAAGTCCCCATAGGATGAATTCGGTCAGAAAATAGAAATCTTCAGGCTTCGTTTGTGGCTGATACTGCTGTATCAAACTGCGGATAGGTGTCACTTCGTCCAGCGCATTCTCGTAATCTGCTTCAGTGAGTTCATCGGATAATTCAATACCCTCCGATTCCGAGAACCAGCGGACAATATCATCGTAGGGATAGCGTTCATTTTCCTTTTCAAACTTCTCAATTTTGGGAAATAAAGTAAGAAATATACTTTTAATGGCATTCTCAATCAATTGAATTGCCACAGTACCGGCTCCCTCCTGCTCACCTTCATATACGAGTTCCACTTTACCAGTAATAGCTGGCACAATACCCATAAAATCGCTTAATCTTACTGCTGTGGCTGAAGCTCCGTTTTTGAGCATCCGCAGTTCGGCAGTACTTAATAAGTTTTGAAATGCGGTAATACTCATACGAGCACTGACACCACTTTTTTCATCAACATATTCGCTATTGCGGGCTTCAAAACTGATCTGCTCAATCAATTCACGAGCCAGTTCTGGAACATATATTTGTTCTTTTTGTGCAGCTTCTAGGTTAGCTTCCTGAGCAGTAATGGTTTTTGCAATCGCTACTGTTTCAGGGTAATGTGTTAATATCTGTGATCCAATCCGGTCTTTTAGGGGCGTTACGATACTTCCTCTGTTGGTATAATCTTCCGGATTTGCAGTAAACACAAACTGGACATCCAACGGCAGACGTAATTTAAATCCCCGGATCTGGATGTCTCCTTCTTGCAATATATTAAAAAGTGCTACCTGAATTCTCGCCTGAAGATCGGGCAGTTCATTGATAACAAATATCGAGCGATTCGCCCGTGGAATCATACCAAAATGAATCACACGATCGTCTGCATAGCTCAGTCTCAGATTTGCGGCTTTGATCGGATCTACATCGCCGATCAAATCTGCGACAGTTACATCCGGTGTAGCCAGTTTCTCTGCAAAACGATCACTTCTATGAAGCCAATCAATCGGTGTATCATCACCCTTTTCCTTTAATAGTTCTACAGCATAACGCGATATTGGGTTATAGGGATCATCATTAATTTCAGAGCCTTGTACCACAGGTATATATTCATCTAATAGATTAACCATAAGTCGGGCTAGACGTGTCTTTGCTTGCCCACGAAGACCGAGGAAATTGATATTATGTTTGGAGAGGATAGCTCTTTCTAGTTCTGGAATAACGGTGTCCTCGTAGCCGTGTACTCCGGTAAATACGGTTTCCCCGTTGCTTATCTTTGTAATCAGATTCTGACGCAATTCTTCTTTAATCGCCTTAGGTTTATAGCCAGAAGCTTTTAGTGCGCCAAATGTTGTTATCTTCTTGTAATCCATATGTTTTTATAATGAAGCGCAAATGCTGCGCAAAATGTATATCTTATTAACGTAATTGTTTATCGTATTCTCTTTCTGCGATTTTCTTCGTAATCCTCAAAAATCATTTCTCCGAGATCTCCAAGTCCTGTATAGTAAGCTTTTCCCTGATTTGAAGCCGTAAATTCGTCAACAAATTCCTGCAGATAGGGATCTGAAGTGATCATGAAGGTTGTAATGGGTATTCCCAGCTTTCTGGCCTGTGCGGCCATACTATAGCACTTGCTGGTGATAAAAGGATCTAAACCCATCGGATTTTTATAGTAACTACCATCGGGCAAGTTTAAACAGCTCGGCTTTCCATCAGTAATCATAAATATCTGCTTGTTAGCATGCCGTTTACGTCTGAGGATCTCCATCGCCAACTTCAAGCCTGCGACCGTATTGGTGTGAAATGGTCCTACTTGCAGATAAGGTAGATCTTTTATCGCTATAGGCCAAGCATCATTACCAAAAACGATGATGTCCAGTGAGTCCTTGGGATAACGTGTCAGGATAAGTTCTGATAAGGCCATGGCCACTTTTTTTGCGGGTGTGATCCGGTCTTCACCGTATAGAATCATACTATGGCTGATATCAATCATCAACACGGTACTCATCTGTGATTTAAACTGGGTGTCTTCGACAACGAGATCATTTTCTGATAAGGCGAACTCTCCTATTCCATGATTAATCTGCGCATTTTTAAGGCTCTCCGTCAAGGCTATTTTCTCAAGGCTGTCTCCATACTGATAGTTTCTGAAATCGCCCATATTTTCATCACTCCGTCCTTGGTGATTGGTTTTATGGTTGCCGGACTTTCCTTTTCGCATCTTTCCGAAAATCTGATCTAAGGCATGCTGACGTAAGGCTTTTTCCAGCTTTGAGGTAATAGCTGAGCTACCACTGCCACCTGGTTCCAATTTTTCTCTGATGTATCCTTTATTCTTCAGATCTGCAATGAAATCGTCAACGGTATATGCTGGAGTGGTCAGTTTAAACTCTTTGTCCAATTGCCGCAACCAATCAATAGCTTCATCAAAATCACCGGAGGTGTGTGTGATCAGTTCCTTGAAAATATCAAATAATTTGTCAAAAGGCGTTTGAAACGGCTCGTCATATTGTTTAAAGATAAAACCCTTATTTCGTTTCGTGCTGTTCATGGATTCATTTTATTAGCATAAATGAAGCTATTCGAATATTGTCATCGGAATAACTTCGCAGGTTGAATTTACGAAATAAAAATCCTTATAAAGAATCCTAGATTCTGTGTGATATGAAGAATTATTTTTGTGGCAAGAGGGTTTTGAACTAGTGCTTTTTGTTGTTGTGCGTAAAAGTTTCTGTGAACCTATCTGATCGAGCAACTTTGTATTTTAAGCGGTGGGAAAGTTAGACAATATTCATCTGCATGACCAAAGCACAAATAGCACTAAATGGTGCAGTGTACTTTGTCATGATTGTTAAAAAAAAGTGACGAAGTGCTCAAAAAGATTAGAATTTTATTAGTTCTTATATATCAATGAAAAATCGATCTATCTTTACGAACTAATATAAAACTCTTATTATCATCTGTACCAAAGGATACTTTCATTGTTTTTGGAACTGATAGGTCAATTTTAAGAAGTTTAGTATCTCCATAGACTTTATCACTGTATAGATCTTTAGAATACACTTCCAAAATAAGTTCCTTTGCAACCGACTTCTTTACTTTATAAAGTTTCTGATAACTTTGGGATTTTTGATCTTGTAACAAATTAAAAGTGACAATGTTCTCGCCAATAAAATTTATACTTTGTAAAATCCCCTCATTCTGATTTTCCCAATTTCCTTTCAATACCTCTTTATTTAAAATTGGGTCATGGAAACTGTAAAAAATAAACGCAAAAACAAAACTAAATATCTTTAATCCCATAATACATTAATTTTACTACTTTAATCTAAAAATAATCAGCAAATTAAAAAAGATATATAATTCATAACTTAACTGATATTCGATTATAGCAATCCTCGCTCCTTAATGTCATAAATCTTTTCGAAACTACTGCTGCGAAGAAAACTCAGGATAAAAAACTACTTTTTCCTCTTTAGCTTAATTTTTATTAAATTGCTATTCTTCAGTTTTTTTACCAAAATATACGACCAATGTGGACTTTTACAGTGAAAAATAAAATTAAGGCTGCGATGTTGTTTTTCTCTGTCCTTTGCTTGGTGATGTTGACCAATATTCAAGAGCAACACTTGGTCAAAAGAATTAATAAATCGGTAACTTCTTTATATTCGGATCGCTTAGTGGTGGCTGATTATATTCACAAGCTTTCAAATCGTATGGAGAAATTACTTTTCTTACTATCTGCACCTCAATATTCATCTAAAGACGTTAATTTGGAAATAGATAAAATCAAGCAAATCACTACACTTTATGAAAAAACTGTGCTTACAGATAAAGAAAACGTCAATTTTAATACATTTAAAATCTATATTCAACAAATAGCGCAAAATGTTAATGCCACAGATCATGCTAAAGCTATTGAGATCAGCAAACAAGCACGACAAACTTTAGAAACATTGTCTTCGATTCAATTGGAGGAAGGAAAAGTAAAGCTGGACGAAGTAATCAGTATGACGAGCAGAAGTAGATTAATGTCTTACATCGAAATCGTGATCCTAATTGTTATTGCAATATTAATTCAAATTTTGGTGTTTTCCGCTAAAGTTGAGATGGGTGCAAAAGTTCCAAAAGATCATAACTTAAATTAATTGAAAGCCCAAATTCATTCCCCAGACCTAGTGGCTTTTAAATAGATCGAGTTGTGAGATTTCAATATAAATCCATCATTCTTACGACTTTTATAAAAAAAGTAATTTTTATTTTACAATCAGAATTGGAAACCTTCAAATCTTCGATTTTTTGAACTTTGAACTGATATTTTATTGGAGTTAGTTTTTCAAAATACCAAGTAAAAACTAATATTTCTATTTTATTCCTATGAAAATTATTATGTATGTTTGTTTTAACGATAATCATTCAAACCTAAACCAAATATGAACTTTTATTATTCTGCTCTTTTTATTGTCAGCAGCTTAGCGTTTTCCCTATCTTCTTGTGCTCAATCAAAAAACCTATTTAACGGCAAGGACTTAACTGGCTGGCATATCGATGTTCCAGAAATGGACAAAAATACGACTGTAAAAAGTCCTTTTCTTGTCAGAGATGGGATGCTGGTAAGTATGGGTAATCCAAATGGCCATATTATAACCGATAAGTCGTATAAAAACTATAGTCTGGATGTCGAATACCGTTTTGCAGGAAAACCAGGAAACTGCGGTGTACTGGTGCATGCCTCTACTCCACGCGCGCTTTATGGAATGTTTCCAAAATCTATTGAAGTACAGATGATGCATGAAAATGCGGGAGACTTTTGGTGTATTGTGGAGGACATTAAAGTACCAAATATGGTTGAGCGTCGAGGTGAACCTGCTGAATGGGGCATTACAGAAGATAAAAAACGTCGGATTTTGAATCTTACCGACAATTCTGAGAAACCTCTTGGTGAATGGAACAGTATGAGGATTGAATGTCTAGATCGGAAGATAAAAGTGTGGGTAAATGGTGACCTTGTAAATGAAGGTTACGACTGTACCGCAAACAGTGGTCAGATTGCGTTTCAAGCTGAAGGTGCTGAAGTTGAATTCCGTAAGGTTTTACTGACGCCAATAACGCATCTTTCTAAATAAATGATAATGGCAACAAAGCATTCATGCAAGTCTAAGTAATCATGCATTTGCAATAGTTAGTTAGCTGCTAGAAAATCTAGAAAGCCATTCCTAACGGAATGGCTTTCTAGATTGATAACACGTTGTAGTATTCTGTTCAGATTTATTGTTTACATTAAAAATCGAAAGTCTCATGCGCAACTCTTTCCAGACCTGAAAAGGCATCATTTACCTTATAAATTATATCCTTTTTTATATTTAACAAGCATGTGATTTTATATATTTGCAAAAAATCAATAACTTAAATAAATATAAATAAACATGGGCAAAATTAACTTCATCTTATTTTTCTTAATTTTTCAATTCTCATTTGTATCGGGTCAAGAAAAAGTAAAAGTCATATTATTGGGAACTTATCACTTTAATAATCCTGGAAATGATATGATCAAACAAAAAGACAGAAATATATTATCTAAAGAAAGCCAACAAGATTTAGAAGAAATTACGAATAAAATTAAGGCATCTGCTTATAAACCCGATCAAATATTTGTCGAGAGTAATTTTAACAAAAAGAACGAATTGAATGCAAACTACCAATCATATTTAAAAGATCAATATCACAAGTTCACAGATACAATAAAAAGAGAACGATTAAAAAGATATTATATCGAAGGTGAAACTTTTCAGTTAGGTTATAGATTAGCGAAAAAATTAGAACACCAAGAATTATATCCTATTGATAGTATGATAGAAATGAGATTTGATATTTTATTAAAAGAGGTAAATTCAAATCCAGCTTTGAAAGAAGAATTCAGTAAAATTAATGCTTCTTTGTCGGATAACTGCCTAGAAAAAAGCAATCTGAGTGATATATTTATATGTATAAATAAAAAGTCCAACTTGGATAAAAACATTGGTTTTTATATTTCATTTGCTAATAAAGTGATGACTAATAAAGATTATTTAGGGTCCAATCTCGTTACTGACTGGTATAAAAGGAATTTGGTTATGTACGCTAATATTCAGAATCAATTAAAACCTCATACCAAAACTATTCTTGTTCTGGTGGGAAGTGGACATGCTGCTATACTAAGACAGTTTTTTGAGGTCGACAAAAACTTTGAACTTATTGACTTAACACAGGTTTTCGATGCTAAGTAAGTCAAACTCTTCCTACAGAATTGTGAAATATTATTAGACTCTTAAGCCAGTATATTTGCCATAATAAAAAGCCGTTTGGTCATTCCAAACGGCTTTTTATTTTTATACTATCTTATATATATTTTTTGGTACTGCTGCAAAAACTATAAAGATCACTACCTAACAGAGATATAGGTCTCTACCTCGGCTTCAGGGCCATCATTATATTTTTCACCATGTACGGTAAAATCTGCTTTGTAAGCTCTTCTTGAATTAAATTCTTGATCAGCCCAAATGCCCAGCCAGGTATTGAATATAGCTTCTGGCATCTTTCCTTTGGACACATATTCAGCATAGTCTCCCCCTTCGATCACTAACCCTATAAGTCCTTCTGGAACGACCGTTAACGTGTTTACTTCATATCCGATAATGGTATCGTAATAGCCTGTAAAATCTGTTTCATAATTTGTATAAACGGCATAGATATCGTTACTTACCTTTTGCTCAAGTTGATGTATGGTTTCATCTTTCCAAAACTTTTGCCATAATAATTCGATATCATTTGCAGCCTGTCCATTTTCATTGGTAGTTCGAATGGCAATACCGATAATCTTCTTTTCTTGAATGGTGATGTTGTTCATTTTTTGATTTTTAATATTTAAACGAAGATAACGATGGCGACTGACAGCAGTATGTCAGCAGTAATAACTACATTGAATTAAACTTATGCCCGATTAAAAGGAATCATATATATAGAATGATACGCTGTTAGTTTGCACCTAAATAAAAGCGCCGTACAATTTGAGATGTATGACGCTTTTGTTTAATAATGGAAAGACCGTTGTTGCGACTTTTATGACAATAATGGGTCGCTTTTCGCGTTTTGCCCAACTTCAATACGTCCTGCAAACTGTTCGAAATAGTTCAAGTATCCATTACAGCTTACCTTTATATCATACCAAAAATGCTGTTTGGATAAATCAACTATGGCAACCGAGGTCGAACCGGCACGCACCTTCATGTTACGTACCGCTTGTCCATAGCTGTTATCTTGAAGCAATATTTTAACCTGACGGTCTTCTTGATTCACGATCTCGACCAGTAATCGGCCTGTCAATCCTTTACCTTTTTTATCACGTTCGTAACGACAAGAAATTTTAATTTTCGGATTTTCTTTCCCTCCGGTAAATGTTCGAAAAAAACCATTTGGACCGTAAACGCTCAATTTATAAGCAGGCTTTTCGAAATCATTTAATGACCAACTATCGGACAATCGGTCTCCTGCGACGGTAGCATAGTTCCAACTTCTCCCCTGTTCATTATGATAAGGAGTTTCACTGTAAACCGTAAATGCTGCTCCTGCTGATGCGGCACCGAATACGCTATTTGCAGACTCAAAGGAGATTTTATATGCTGCATTTTCTTGATCAAAATATCCATCAACATAGAGTTCATAAGGTAGCCCACATGAATCTCTATTCCCTTTCTCTTGTTTCGGGAAGTTGGGCGAAGTTCGAGGATCTTGCTCTATCTGCTCTATTTCAGCTTGATTTAATACTTTAAATCCTTTGGGCACATCTTTAAATTGTGCTTGATGAATGCTTTTAATAAATGGCTTTTTCTGAACAAATTCGAGTTTTGCTATCACTTCGCCGTTATATGGTCTGAAAGCGGAGGTTAAATCTCCACAAACGGCCCTCCTCCATGCTGTAATATTAGTCTCTTTGATATCAGAACGTGTTTTGTGATTAATAAACCGCTCTAAAAACTGTAATGGTGAGGTGTGGTCAAACACCTGTGAATTTACCCAACCTCCACGGGACCATGGAGAAGCTATGATCATCGGTACACGATACCCAAGGCCGATGTTACTTTCACGGCCGCTTTCGGGATGATATTGCTCTTCTTTTGTTACATATTCCAACCGTGTGTCGATGCCTTGAGAAACTTTACCTGAATCTTGACGATAAGGGTTTGGCGCCGCAAAAGGTGCCACATGGTCAAAATAACCATCATTTTCGTCATAAGTAAGGATAAAGATAGTCTTTTTCCATACTTCTGGATTTTTGGTTAAGATGTCCAGAACTTCACTGACATACCAGGCTCCGAACCAAGGTGAATCGGGGTGATCCGAGAAAAGCTGTGGTGCCGCCAGCCAAGATACTGTTGGCAGTTTACCTGTGTCGACATCTTCTCTAAACTGATGCAAGATGTCACCCTTCGGTATTTGGAGGTGACGGGTCTCATCGCCTTCTTGATATTCCATCTGCTCGAGCTCCATATAATCGGGAGCAGCACTGTTATTGACAAATGCACGTCGGTGGATTTCTTTTGTGTGCGCGCTTAACTTCTCAAAGTTTTCGTCCGTATACAGCTCTTGCTCTTTTAAGATTTCTTGCAGTTGCTTTTGCAATTTATCATACTCTACCCCAGTTACAATATCTTTTTCCTTTAGCTCCTCAAGCTTTGCGTCGATCTGCTTTCTTTTTTCAATCAATAGATCTTGATAACGCTTGCTATATTTGACAGCATATTGAGGGAAATATTCCATTACATTACACCCAAAATTCCCCAACCAACTGTTTTCTTGACCACTGTAACCGGCACTACTGGAGGATATTTCATTTTGATATATTTTCCAATCCACTCCGCTTTCTGTCAGGCGTTCAGGAAAAGTTTTCCATGTGGCTTTACCACTGAACTCGGAATCTCCGTTCCACACCAGTGCTTTATCGGTCAGTTTTTCTCTGATATTGCCTGTCCAAAAATAAAGCCTATTGGGATTGGTGCCTGTTAGACTGGAACAAAAATGTTGATCGCAGATGGTAAATGCATCGGCCATGGCATAGTAGAACGGTATATCTTCACGCGTATAATGACCCAATGTTAAGGGCATCTCTTTAAAATCTTTAAATCCCGAACGTTTTACATCCAGCCATCGATTCATTTTACCCTGGTTACGTGCATCGGTCTGGTCTGTCCAATTATGTGGCAGACAGCCCATCCAAGTGACTTTAGAATCTTTTATATCCAGTCGAAAAGGAGCGTATGTTTTACCATCAGCTTGTGTCTGTAACCAGACTTTCTGGTTATTGGGCTGACGGATAGTACGTGGATCGTTAAATCCTCGAACTCCCCTTAAGGTGCCAAATGAATGGTCAAATGATCTATTTTCTTGCATAAGCAGCACAACATGTTCTGCATCATAAAACGTACTCCCTAATGTGGGATCTATGGCCATGGCCTTAGCAATAGACTGAGGTAGCAGTTGCGACAAGGACATACCACCTGCCAGCATCGCTGCTTTTTTTAGAAAATCTCTCCTGTTATCCATTTTATCAATTATTCTTTTAAATGATCATTCTTTAATCAGCCCCATCCATTCAACTTTTCCCTTACTCACAAAAATGCGCCAGTGTCTTCTTAATGTTGTAATATCATGTGAGACTTGAAAATACGAATTATAGCTTGTTTATAATGAACAGCAATTATAAACTAATTATTGGAAATAGAATATTATTTTTTTATCAATTCCATGTTTCTGAGTAACGATAGAAATGGGATATTACCCATCGCCGTGGTCATATATTGATTGTAGTGATTGAATTAGGCAGGATCATAAGGGAGAAAAAACTAAAGATCATACGGGAGATAACTTTTGGAAATGTGCCTCTTAACGGTGCAAGTGCGCGATAATCTTATTATCTTTAAGATATATCTCCTTTTATAATTTTTTTAGATATACTATTATGTTTACCAATATTATACCACTTTCCGATCAACTAAAAAAATATATTACCTGTTTTACAGTATCACATCATGGAGAGACTTTTCCTTTAAGGTATACAGCGTTTCCAAATCTCGGCACGTGTCTAGCCCTCTTTAACCATACCTCGATATCCATACAGCCCAACGAAGTTACTTTCACAAGAGATGAAACCCATGGGCCTGAAATTATTGTACTGGGTAGATTAACACAACCGACACTAATCACGTTTAATAATCCTGTAAACGAAATAAGCATTAATTTTACACCCAGCGGTATCAACTTTTTTTTCGAGTTACCATTTTTAGAAATAGCCGCTCAATCACATCAATTACTGAACGAATCCAAATGGTCTAGATTTGCTTCACAACTCTTTTCAATTCCTCTAGAAAAGAGAATTGAATGCCTCGAAGAATTTCTTTTATTAAATTTAAGTGTGCACAAACTTGATCCATTAGAAAGAATTTATAACAGCACTTCTAAAGTCGATAAATTGACCGTGAAAGAGCTGGCAGCATCCGCCTGTATGTCTGAACGAAATTTCTTACGGTATTTTAAAAAGTACGTTGGTTGCACTCCTTCCCTCTTTAAAAAAATAATTAGATTTAGAAATGTACTGGATGCCCAATACTCAAAAAATACAAACGCATACCATAGGTTTTTAATTACGGAAGACTATTACGATTCATCGCATTTCAGAAAAGAATTTGTACAATTTACAGGTTGTGCATTGAGGTCCTTTACAAAAGGTACTTTCCTGCCTGGAAATGGGAGTTCAGTCTTTAAACTGATGTGAAAGTTGTCCGATTTATACCTTTTGGGCTTCTTCCTATCGTTTATTTTTGGTAAGTAAAATAAGTTGTAATTATGAAAGAAGTATTCCTATCAGTATTAGCACTCATTAGCATAAGCTGCTATGCTCAACAGCCATTAAATCTGGAATTAAAGAAACAATTGGATAGCATTCTACAAACTGATCAGGGTATAAGAGAATTTTTAGATCCTCAGGTTACGGATGAAAGGAAAGATACCATTGCTCAGTTCCTCAATTATCCGAGAGCTTTACTGGATAAAAGTAAGTGGAAAATTATGCAAAAAATTGATTCAATAAATATTGAAAAGGTAGAGCATATCATTGAAAAATATGGTTACCCAGGTAAAACATTAGTTGGTGAACCTGAAAATACAGCTGTTTTTTATGTAGTACAGCATTCAGATAAAATCTCAAAGTATTATAAAATAATTGAAAATGCAGGAAAAAATAAAGAATTACCATTTCGATATGTTGCTATGATGCTGGATAGAAAACTTACTAGCGAAGGAAAAGAACAGATATACGGTACCCAAGTATATATGCAAATGGTCAATAATCCAAAAACCGGTAAAAAAGAGCCATTTGAATATGTGATGCCTATTAAAGATGCTAAAAACGTAAATAAGAGACGGAAAAAAGCTGGTTTTGATTCTACAGTGGAAGAAAATGCACAGAGACTCGGCGTGATCTATAAAGCATATACACAAAGGCAAATAAATGATGTTATTAACAATAAGTAAACGTATCTTTAACTGTTTAACGTGAGCTTCTTTTGACGAATGATTAAAAATAAATTGTTAAGTGATTATGAGAAGAACTAAAGCTTATGCAAAAAAAGCATACCGAATTTGTATTGGATTATTTTCAGCATTACTTGTGATTTTATACAGTTCCTGCGGTTCAATATCTCCGAAATATTTAGCAGAAACTGCCAATAACTATACTATTTCTAAAATAGTATCCCAGGAGGTCTACACCTTTGATAATTTTCCACAAAAAATAGGAAACCGTATAAATCCCATTCTGGAAAAGAGTTCACAGGAAAATGTCGATTGTCTCTGGAATTTCATTGAACCTGGTTATTATAAACGGGATAGTCTGCAGTACCTTTACAGAACTTCAATGGAACTAACGAACAAAGATAAAATCCATTTTAAATTGATTGATACTGCGGATCATGTTGTACGGGAAAAAACAATAAAAATCAAATCGGAACCGCAAAACTTTATCTCGTTTCGAAATACAGACGTGGACATTTACATTTTATTAAATAGATTTACCTCGACAACATTTTGCCTCGCCATATCTAAAAATGGCAACTTAATCGTACCAAATGAAACCACAGCAGGTGGTTTTCTCGTGTTTTTTCCTTTTGCAGGGAATCAGGATATTGCGACGAATACTTATAAAAGAATCGATGCAGGCTACAATCATTGACCAAAATTTCAATACCAATTTACAAAAGAGCCGTTTGGTGATTTCAAACGGTTCTTCATCAATCAGATTTTAATCTCATTCTTTCAGATCTGAAACCCAGATATTATCTATACCATAAGTGGAGGGTTCGGCGCAGGCCTCTATCTCCAGTAATCCACCTTTATCAAGTTCATCATGATGTAACCAAAGTCTGTTGATATCTTTACCATTGAGTAAAACCCGTTTGATATAGTTGTTTTTATCGTTATAGTTGAGCACTTTGATCTTCAGTTTCTGCTCTCCCCGCTGTACGATAATCTCTGGAAATAAAGGGATGCTGACATAATAAATGGGCTGTCCGATCAGAGGTTGATGTAAACCCAGTGCCGTGAGTACAAACCAACCTGACATAGCGCCGGCGTCGTCATCCATGGTGCGTACAAATGCTTTGGGCTGGTTTTTGTATATTCGATCTATAAAAGGATCGATACCACGGCTATTGTCATTAAAGTAATATTGTATTACCGTATCCAGAGCCAGTTCCCGTACCAATGATTGATAGCGTGATGGCTTACTGCTGGCATAATAGGATGTGGGTGACTGTATATCGGGTTCATTGGCACGATTAAAATAATGGTGATCAAAAAAATCATTCAACTGTGCAGTGAATGTTTCTTTCCCTCCTGCCAGATCTACTAATCCCTGCATATCAAAGGGTACATTCCAGCGATACTGGCGGATTGTACCTTGATACATATTTCTTGCCGAGATACGGTCTACATCTGGACGATTGAGATCTTTAAATTCCTTTAACCAAACGTTTCTGTAACTACTGGCCCGGTCCAGGTAATACTTGCGTTCTGACTGGAACAGACCTGCCATAGCCCACATATCATAAGCAGCTTCTAAATATTTATCTGGTTTAGAAAAATCAAAACGCAACGTATCCTGCACTAAGGAGTTACGGATAGCGGTTAGATTTATATCATACCCTTTTTTATGGGCATCTAAAAGCACTACCGCAGCATGTTCTGTTCGAACAGAATTTGCTGGTTCGTGAGGACCGGCGAAATCAAATTTTCCATAACGATAGAGATCTGAAACCGAAGAAACAATATCTTGATACTGTTTAGGATAGAGCAGTTCTAAAAGCGGCAACTGTGTTTTATAATTGTCCCAGATGGCCCAACCGTGATAGCGCTTACCTTTGGAATAGTGGACTTGCCCATCTGTACCGTTGTAGTTACCGTCTGATTCATTTATCTGATAGGGTGATTGAAGGGTCCGATAAAGCAAAGAATAGAAAAGCTTCTCGCGCTCAGGATCTCCTTTGACTATAATACCCGACAGGTAACTTTCCCAGCGATGATCTGAAGCAGTTTTTACCTGATCGTAAGTTTTATTGCTATTAACCTTTAAAGTGGTTTCGGCATAATTTGGACTTACAGCAGAAAAAGCGATCCGTAATGTTGTTTTTTTTACCTGCTTATCCAGATGAAGAGTCAGGAGATTATCCGTTCCTATCCAGAGGCTGCCAGATGTAACGGCGATTGCATAATGAATGCTGTATATACCTACGCCGCAAGTTGTTTTTGATCTGACAGTTCCTTTGATCGTACCATTGTTGTCCATGGTATAGGTGTTCGACACAAATGAACCATTGAATGCATGTGCGAGATCCAATGTCAGTCCTTTTTCTCCTTCAGGAAAAGTGTATTGATGAATTCCAAAGTTTTCATGCACGGCAAATTGTGCTTTTATACGACCCTTTAATGCAATGTCATAATATCCCGGTCCTGCCTTTTCCTGCTCTTTAATCAGGGGTTTGCCATCATCCTGATGTCCTAGAAATGGCTTTATCAAAATGAGACCTCCGCTTCCCTTACAACCCACACCTTCAAATCTATTGTGGGTAAATCCCAATATTTCTTTAGCGAGGTACTCATACCCCATATGCAACGTGGGATAGGTTTGAGGAGCGATACTCATCTGATGGAAAGGTGAAGATGCGGCCGGAGATAGCTGTCCGTGATCTCCAGAAGATCCAAGAAATACATTTGTCAATTCGGTCTTTGTCTGAGCATGAAGTGCTAAAAAGGAAATGAATGACATTAAAAAGCTGGTCGATAATTGTCTCAAGTATTTTTTCATAACGCTGTTTACAGGTCTCAAAAAGAGACCTGTAAATTACTATAATTATAGGGTTAGTAATGGAAATATATAAAAATTGAAGAAAGAATCAGAAACAGCTAAGGATCTAACGGTTCATCCGGATCTATGGTTAGAGATTCTATACGCGGTTTAAACTCCATAATGACATCACTGATGCGTTTTCCAAGCTCATACGGTACATATCCTAATTCCCGCATGCAGCGATCGGCCATATTTTGAACGGCATCGATATGTGTTACACTACTATTAACGATTGCAAATTTATCTTTCGGAAATCCATAAGTCAACAGGATACGGGCAGTATTACGCAGGTTAGTGGTGGTATGGCGTGCATGTGGATCAATCAAAATTGCTTCTTCAGGCACACCGAGTACCTGCATCAGGTATTTTTTCATCTCCAGCGCTTCGATGTAGGGGGTCTTATAGGGATGTACACGTCCGCCTGAAACTATAATAAAGGGAGCTAATCCATCGAAATAACTGCGAGCTGCCATTCTGGAACGCAACATCCCGCCGGGGCTGATTGGTTGACCGTATTGATCTGGTCCTGCTCCTAAAGTCAATAACAGGCTATAAGGATAGCGGTCAAAATCTGTTATTCGGATCGCTTCGTATGCTTTCTTATTCTCCAACTCCATCAAAGGTTCCAATTGTGCCGCGTCCCATCTTTCGTTAACTTCCAATAGCCTAACAGCTGTCCAAAGTGATTCGTAGAATGCTAACTTAGGTTGCTGTACATCTTTGAGAACGTCCTGTGCCACATCTTTAAGCAAGTGTAGATATGATTTACTGGTAATATTAAAAGAAATAGAATCTATACGCGGATAATTAGGTTTCTTAGCTCCGGCATAAACATCGATCACATAATTCATTGCTTCAAGATCCTGTCGCAATGCGCGAGCAAGGTATTCATCGGCTTTCTTTCCATGTGAAAGCCCATAGGTCTGTGAATCCATCAGCCGATTGCGGAAGGATTGCCCTTTCTGGGTTTTGGTGTTAGCAACAAAAATGTTCACTAAGAGATCAATCTCCTGTTGTTTCCATTTGAAGGCATCCACAAAGCATGCTACGTCTGCACATTTAGTATTATTGAGGTAGCGGCTATGCCGTTTTTTCAGTAGATTTTGAACTTCAGGCAGAGACAATAATTGTCCAATCAGTACGCTATCTTGACTTAGAATAAAAGAGGCATAATAGTTTTTGGCGATCACCCAATCTTGTGGGCTTCTATCGCTATGAAACTCCTGGCCCCAGGTTACATTCGAAAGGCATGTACCTAGGACCAGAAGCCATATTTTTATGGTATTGATCATAAGAATAGTTTGTCACTAATTTAGTATCCTGTATTTTGATACATCTTTTCAGGATTTAGCTTATACTCGTCAAATGGTATCGGATAGTAGCGATCTTTAATCGAAATATTGGATAACTTGGCATTACCATAGTCGGCCTGACTCTTCTTTTTAAAATATTCGACCAGTGCATTTGCATCATAATTACGGATGAGATCAAACCATCTGTGATTTTCAAAGGCAAGTTCTACACGGCGTTCATGCAAAATAGCCTCTTTCAATGTCGGGTATTTGGCTGCGTAACTGGCATTAGTCCTTGAAACTGCATATGATGGTAGGCCTGCTCGAAGCCTAACCTCGTCGAGCAAAGCAATAGCTTCTGCATCTTTACCCAAATTCATCTTCGCTTCTGCAAGGAGCAACATTACGTCGGCATAACGAATCAGTATCCAATCATTTCCTCCTCTTCCTTCGGTTCCTGCACCTTCACTGTTATCTCTAAATTTGGTGATAAACCAATCTTTAACTTGTGCATGTTCGGCAAATTTGATAGAAAAAATCTTGCGCAGATCTTGGTCTTCATAATCTTTTACAAGATCATGCTTAACATTGCCTCCGATACCTGTTGATATAAATTTCGAATTGATGTTTTCTCCTCTCGCCTGATTATTGCGTGCTATACTTGAACTGTAGTTTTGGTCACCTTGCAGATACTGAATCTGCATTACCAATTCTTTACAGGTACTTTTTTTGCTAACATCGAATACTTCCGTATACGGAATCTCCGTGAGCTTGCCAAATGTACGCATGCCGTATGATGCTGTCAGATATTGCTCTGCTTTTTGAAAATTAGTTTGTTTATCGCCTGCCAAGGTTGATCCCATAGTCAGATAAACCTGTCCTAAAATAGCATTGATGGCTGCCTTGGAAGTTCGCCCTACAGCATACTGCCACTGCACATTGGGCAGGTTGCTGTTCAGAGCATCAGTTAGATCTGTTACGATCTGCTGATAAACAGTAGCTTCTTTTTGTCTATAGGCAATTTCGGCCGCTTGCTCTTTGGTCGTGATTTCGACCGTTGACAACGGAATATCACCGAATTTACGTACCATATGGAAATATAAGAGTCCTCTCACAAACTTGGTTTCGGCAATGTAACGTTCTTTGACTGCATTGTCGACAAATGTTACACGGTCGATATTGGACAACAGCGTATTGCAACGTGCAATTCCATCGTACATAGCAGACCAGTGTGTTTTGATATAAGAGTTACTGGGCAATATGGAGAAATCATTAAACTGGAAGGGTTCTCCTGCATTGGACTGGTTATCATCGCGTCCGGTATTATCCGAACGCTCTTCGCTGTAAAGTGCACTGGACTCGCCGATGGTGCTTCCGGAGCGCAATGCTTGGTACAAACCGTTAACAGCTAACAATACGTCGTTTTCTGACTTAAAATATGTGCCGACAGAGACCGCATTGGGGCTTTCCTGATTTAGGAAATCTTTATTGCAAGAGGATAATGCGAGAAGAACAAAGGGTAGTAAATATCTTTTTTTCATGATAGTCGATTTTTTAAAATGTAACTTTTAATCCGAGATTGAATGAACGTACCAATGGGTACAGACCGTAATCAACACCTGGAGTCAGATTGCCGCGTTGATTGTAATCGGGTTCGGGGTTGTAACCTTTGTATTTACTGATGGTAAATGGATTGTCCACACTCGCGGATATCCGAACGCCCGAAAGGGATAACTTGTTTGCTGCTGCACTTGGCAGACTGTAACCCAGGATGATATTTGTCATCCGAAGGAATGAACCATCTTGCAGGTAGAAAGTCGACAAACGTGTGCTGTTACTCTGGGTTCCACCACGTGAGGCACGATATACTTCACCATTACCTGGATTTGAAGCTGATCTATAGCGCTGTGCAACATCTGCATATTGATTGCCTGACCCTTCCATATTATACAGGTAATAATCGTAGCCATCCAAAACTTTGTTGCCTTGGGATCCATTGAACGAAGCTCTTAAGTCAAAGTTTTTATACCGTGTACTGATCGCAAATCCATATGTAAAATCGGGATGTGGACTACCGATAATACGTTTGTCTTCATCGTTTACAATACCATTACCATCTACATCTTCAAAATAAAGATCACCCGGCTGCAATGGATTGGTTGAACCTGCAGATGGGGCAACACTTTTATAGTTCTCTTCGTTAGCTACTCCCAACACTTTGAATCCATAAAACATGCCGATTGGACTGCCTTCTTGGGTAATATGTGTGATGTATGAGCGCTCTGCCCCATTGGTCATAATGGTAGAACCGCCACCAAGATCAAGTACTTTATTTCGGTTGACATTGATGTTACCACTGATACCTAAATCAAAGTCATTTTTACGGATCAAGGTAGCATCGACCTGAAGGTCAAACCCTTTATTTTCGACTTTACTATTAGGCAGATTGGTCAATATGGTCGTCGCTCCCGATACTGCGGTGATCGGCTGATTGAATAGCATATCGGACGAACGACTCAAATAAATATTAGTCATGATATTCAAGCGACCCCGGAGAAGTCCTAAATCCAAACCAGCATTGTATTGTGAGGTGGTTTCCCAACCTAATTTCGGGTCACGTATATCTCCTGGCGCTAATGAGGTTTCCACTTTATCACCAATGATCACACCTGTGGGTGAATTGTATGTAGTGATGGCATTATAATCGCCAATATTGTTGTTTCCACTTTTCCCCCAGCTTGCCCTCAGTTTCATCATCGATCCCGCTCCTAACCAAGCATCATAAAAATCTTCTTTGGAAATTGCCCAGCCCGCAGATACGGAAGGAAATGTTCCCCATTTAGTTTTGGGTCCAAACCGGGATGAACCGTCGGTACGGAATGACGCGGATAGAAAGTATCTGGAGTCATAGCTGTAATTGACCCGGCTAAAGTACGACTGCATTGTTGTTATTCTTTTGTAAGCGTCACGCAACTGAAAATTTGACGGATCTGCTCCTTTATTGCTAATCTCATCGATTGCATCATTCTGAAATCCGTTGGCGCGAACAGACATATAGTCAATATCTGTCCTTTGGGCTGAGTAACCTAACAGAGCAGTCACTTGATGGTTTTCTGCAAATGTCTTACTATAATTTAACGTCGTTTCGATGAGCTTATCGATCTCACTTCGGGTAGTGGCATCGGCATAAGCTGCTGCTTTTGCAGAATTTGAATAGGGTGCGTTATTACCATTTGAGATACTTGTCGGTCGATAATAATCGTGCTTCTCGTCGTAAGTTGATAATCCACCGTTCACTTTTAGGTTAAGACCATCTATAATGGAGAAATCTGCAAAAGCATTATAAAGTCCACGCTTCCCGCGTCTATTATTTTTGATCTCAGTGACGTAAGCCAACGGGTTTTCCGGATTCTGGACACCATAGTTATTGGCAGAAAGATCAGCCATTAAAAATTTGGCATAGCTACCATCCTCATTATAAACCGGTAGCGTGGGTAAATAGATCAATGCGGCCATGGAAGGGCTGCTGTCATAGCGGCCTGTGGTGACCTCATCGTTATCATTATACGTGAAAGATACATTGGTACCTACAGTGAGCCGCTTGCTGACCTTGGCATCGACATTGGCTCTAAAATTAAAAACCTGTTGTCCAGTACCCAACATAATACCGTCTTGATCTTGATATGATGTACTTAAAAAGTATCTATTTTTGTCATTTCCTCCGTATGCGGATAAGTTGTGTCTTTGAAAAGGTGCATTGCGATAAAGCGCATCCTGCCAATCGGTATCATACTTTGCTTTCTTAGCAAGTCCTGTCGAAAAATCGTAATACTCTTCTGGAATAGAAACAGAACCGGCATTACTTACACGAGCGACGCGGTCGGCATTGCTGTCTAAGCGCATATTATCATTCCAAGTCAATCCTCTACCAGTGACCAGGTCTTTGTAGGCATTATTTCTTCCATCGATCAATAAATCAATAAATTCGGCCGCATTTAGTAGATCTATCTTTTTTGATAATTGTCCGAAACCGCCTAATACTTCGTAATCTATATTACTACGTCCCTCTTTACCACGTTTGGTGGTAATAAGAACCACACCTCCTGCAGCTCTAGAACCATAGATCGCGGCAGAAGCGGCATCTTTGAGGATATCGATGGTCTCAATATCATTGGGATTGATATTTAAGTTATTGCCTGAAGGATATCCATCAATAACGTACAAAGGATCTGAACCTGCATTGATAGATCCTATTCCGCGTACCTTAATTTTGGTTCCCTCATAGGGTGCACCGCTGGTTTGCATGACTTGTACACCAGCTATTTTGCCGACTAAAGCTTGCGACAGTTTTGGTGATGTCAGGTTGAGCTCATCTGCTTTTACACTGGCAATAGCTCCTGTTACATCGGATTTGCGAACTTTCTGGTATCCAATGGATACCATCACTTCTTCGAGCTGTTGCCCTTCTGAAACCATCTTAATCTGAAAACCACTTTGAGCAGTAATGGTCTGTTGTGTGGTGGTATAACCGATGAACCGGATAGAAATGGTATCTCCTACTTTTCCGTCCATCACGAATCTACCGTTATGATCAGTCTGATAATCTTGTTGAGTGCGCAAATTTCGGACAGTAGCGCCAATAATGGGCTGACCAGCTTCATCGAGCACGGTTCCGGATAGCTGCTGTTGAGTGTTCAGTTCACTTTTCAGCAATGCTATTCTTAAATTGCTTGCTTCTGTAGGTAGTGAATGGCATGTAAGTGGTAATAACAGCCACAATAGTCTAGATGATTTAAAGTACATGAGTTTTGCCTTTACAAATAAGATTGATTAGCGGCAAAGCTATACGTTGCGTGTTAAATAGGGATTACCATAAGCTTATGAAATGATTAACAATCGTGTGCGTACCACTTAAAACATATTGTCCACAATAGAACAAAACAAGTCTTAATGATCGTGCATAACATGAATTTAAACTTATTCCTTAATTTTGAAATTCAAACCAACACACGGCATGGGAAATAAGAAAGTAAAAAAGGTCGTAGTAGTACCCTATATTGTAGAATGGGCTACTGAATTTGAAAAACTTAGATCCGTTTTCCAAGGTTACTTGAAAACGCTAATATGTAACATTGAGCATGTGGGCAGTACCGCTGTACCTGGTCTCTCCGCTAAACCTATTATCGATATCGATATTATCATCAGCAATAAAGAAAAATTTGATGAGATCAATAGTATACTCAGAAAACTAGGTTATACGTATTCCGGTGAAATGGGTATTCCTGGAAGAGAGGCCTTTAAAAGAGATGACCAATTAACGCCTATGGATGGTTCTGGCTATTATTGGCATGAGCATCATTTATATGTTTGTGTTGAAGATAGTGAGAGTTTAAAAAATCATTTATTATTAAGAGATTACCTACGCGCAAATCTGGATGAAGCACAAGACTATGGTCGATTAAAAACCGAACTAGCGGCAAAGTATCCTGATAATATTGATCATTATGTAGAAGGAAAAACAGCCTTTATTCTTCAAATTTTGAAAAAGTCAGGTTTCGATCAAGAAGTCTTATCACAAATAGAACTGCAAAATAAGGCTATGAAGTTATAGCATATATAGATCGAATATAATTCTACTATCTAATATCATTTAATTTTCTTTTTTTATTTGTGCTCAATATCTCCGCGAATATCCCGATCGGACACACTGCTGTTGAAAGTAAACGTCTTAAACCTATTTCCCCGGTAGGAAATAGAACTATGCTAACGGTTTCTACTAAAATATAAGCTACAATAATGATGTTCGAATATTTATTCAAAATGTTATCATTTGGACTGTTCAATCAATTTAGTTTACCAGGATAGCGCTCTACATCATTTAGAAAAAATAACAGACCAGTCAAAGTAATTATCTTTCGTCGAAAAAGACACCTACAATTATGATCAATGATAACCTTTCTTCTCTTGACCGTGTTTATTAAATTGTAATTGTGGCTTACAGTCTTAAGATAGGCATCATTTTTTTTAAAATAATATTAATAGTGCAAAAATATATTTCCCAGTTTTAAAACTATGTGGTGAGATTCTATAGTGCATTGCAAAAAAACATTAGAATAAATCAAATTAGCATTAGTAAGGATAATTTTTTTTGATGATTTTCACATAAGAGAATTCTTACATAAATATAGTAATATCGTTATGCTTGGTCGCGCGTATCTTACTCATTCACATTACGAAAACTTTAGCTGTTCGATCTTGTGGGTTACAATAAAAACTTCGCTGTAATGATTTCTTATTTTTTATATTGAAAAAACATACAACCTTGTTATGAAACCAATTTTTGCAAAAGTAATGGAAACGGTGGGGGAAGATTTGTTTGCAGTACGGGTAACACAGCAGCAAGCATTCTCTACCGATTATCATTTTCATAAAGAATGTCAATTGACTTATATTGTGCAGAGCCAAGGTAAACGTTTAATTGGTGATCATTTCGATTATTTTATAAGTGAAGACCTCACCTTAACTGGGACGGAGCTCCCTCATGTATGGTATACTGATGTTCTTGAATCGGACAAGGAACATCATGCTCATTCTATTGCCTTGTTTTTTGATCCGGACCGTTTAGTGGAAATCTTATCATCATTTCATGATACTGAGAAATTACAGGCATTTTTGCTTCTATCTAAAAGGGGGATACGCTATGAAGGAAAATGCAAAGAGCAGATCAAAAAATTATTGTACAAGCTTCTGGATGCTCAAGGATTGAAAAGAATAATTATATTTCTGCAAATCATCGAAAAACTACAAGATGCATCGGACAAAAATGTTTTATGTCACATTGACTACTCAAATATTCACTTTCCTAACAACGCTCTAAAAATTGATAAGATAGTTCAATATGTACTGACCAATTATTCGAGAGAAATCAGTTTAGAGGAAATCGCTGTGGCAATGAATTTAAGCAAAAATGCTTTCTGCCGTTATTTCAAAACTCAAACTCAAAAAACATTTGTGCAATTTGTCAATGAAGTACGCATCATGCAGGCATGCAAATTAATTGTAGAAAATCAACTTTCAATACAAAGAGTTGCTTACGATTGTGGTTTCAATAGCTTATCAAATTTCAATAGAGTCTTTAAGACGATTAAAAACCAAACTCCCAGTGAGTTTAAAAATGCTCTTTATGAAGTGACTACGATTTCATGAACTCGTATTACAAACTGCTTCTTAAATTCCATCTCTTCTGCGTTTAAGAAAATAAACAGGGAATCATATAAACTCCCTGTTCTTTAAATTCTTTACAATGGTTCTGCCTGTATGCAAAACCATTGTAAAGAATGCTGATCGTATTAAGCATTTACAACTTCTTCCAAAAACACAACTCCCTCGTAACAAGCACTATAAATTGCCTTCAATTCTTCTAAAGAAGGAACACGTGGATTGAATCCTGTACATGGATCTACCAGTGCATTTTGAGCAATAAAATCCAAATTTTTCTCCCAAAGTTCTTTTGAAATACCAAAATCTTTGATGGAAGCTTTGTTATTCACTTCAGAGCGTAAACGTTCAATAGCTTGTGCTAATCCTTCTGCTGTCTCTTCACCTACTATTTTCGCTAAATCTGGATAACGTGTAGTTTCTTGGGCATTATAGCGGATTACATTGGGCAGAAAAATCGCATTGGAAGCTCCATGAGGTATTCCGTATAATGCTCCTACCTGATGTGATAGCGAGTGTACAATACCTAACCAAGCGTTATTGAAAGCCAAACCGGCCATAAATGAGGCATCATGCATATTTTGACGTGCTGTAATGTTATCCGGATGAAGGACAACTTCGCTAAGATTGTCAAATACAAGCGCTAAACCGCCTTTTGATAATGCATCAGCATAATTGTTTTCAATGTTGGAAACATAAGCTTCAACACAGTGGGTCAATACATCAAGACCTGTATTTGCTGTCACATGGGCAGGCATAGACGCGCAGATTTCTCCGTCAACAATAGCAATATCTGGTGTAAGTTCGTAAGAAACAACCGGATATTTGACACCTTTCTCACGATCTGTAATCACAGCAAGGCCTGTTGTTTCTGTTCCTGTACCGCTTGTTGAGGGAATCGCTATGAATTTGGCCTTATTTCTTAAAACCGGAACTGTAAAAGGTTTTATAATACTATCAAAATCAATATCAGGATATTCGTAAAAAACCCACATGATCTTAGCGGCATCAATAGCAGAACAGCCTCCCAATCCGATAATCCAGTCGGGTTTAAATGCTTGAATCTGCGCTGCTCCTTTTAAACAAGTTGTTGAAGAAGGATCTTCTTCAACGCCCTCGAAAACACTTACTTCTACCCCTGCTTCTGCAAGAAATGAAATGGCTCTATCCAAAGTACCACTTTTTTTCATCGAGCTGCCACCGGTTACGATTACAGCTTTTTGACCTTTGATATTTTTCAGCTCTTCAAGACTTCCAGCACCATGGAAAACCTCACCTGCAATAAATAATTTACTCATGTTTATATTTTTTTGTACTTGACAAAAGTACATGAGCAGGAATTACCACTGTTATACAAATGGGATTATCCGTTATACATTTGCGACAGTTCCTGCTGCAGCTGTGTAGGTGTTTCTTTTAATTTGGAGCGCACAAACTTGTTCAATGCTGATGGCGAATTAAACCCTAGATCAAAAGCTATCTCTTTGTGTGCTAGATCGGAAAACATCAATTGCCTTTTAATTTCCATTAAAATACGATGATGAATAGTTTGAATAGCTGTTTCACCGCAATGTTTTTTGGTGATGGCATTTAATTTTTTTGTCGTTATCATCAGTTCCGCCGCATAATACTGAACTGTACGATGTTGTTTGTAGTGTATATTCAACAATTTCTTGTACTTGATATAAATGGGCTTATCGCTAGTTTCCTGATACATTATGGGATGTAAACCATGGACAGATTCAATTAATCCGAGTAATAAAATTTTAATATAAAATCTGGCTTGCTCCTTTTTAACTAGAGAGGGGTTCTGATAAACATCTTGAATAATATTGATCATCCCGAGACTCCGCTGAAAATCTGCTGCGGCAAGCATCGTGCAATTGAGCTGGGTGGAAAGGTTAACATTGTATGTACTCAATTCATTTTTCAAAATATCGGAACAGAATAATATTTCTTCAAATAGGATGATCTTACCTTTTAGATCTATACTTTGATTTGCGATTAAACTCACCTGCTCTGGAAATATCACGGCAATCTTACCTGATTTTAGTGTATGGATTTTATCTTCTACACTCATTTGCATGGTCCCGTTTTCAATCACGTAGATGCAAAAGTGATCCTTCTTATGCGCTATTGTATATTGATCCAAATTTTCTTTGGTTAAATCAAACACTCTAAAAGACAGATCCTGGTCTTCCTTCTTTTGCTGATTATCTTTTATTTTTAACTTCTTCAAAATCCTTCGCTTTGTTTCTGATACATCGGGGCGGTAAATCTAAAAAAACTAATGACACTTAAACGTAAAAAATTAAAACGTCCTCGATTCAAAGGATACGAAATTAAAAAAAGAAGTGCAGCAACTGATCTGATGATTTCATCTTTACCTTAATAATAGTATATAGTACTTTACGTCAAAAACTAATCATACTACTAAATTCATCCTGCCATAAATTCCCTATCGTTGAATCTTTGTCTTATTTTATACCGATATGTAAAAAATTAGTGCTTAGCAGCATAAGATAGATCAAATTGTTAAAAAACTAACCCTAGTATTTCGTAAAGTCATGATCAAAATCTGAACATCGATTTCCCAGTAGCGACAACTAATTAAATCATTGGTAAAAAAAACATAAAATGTAAAGAAGTTATTTATCTTTGAATTTTAAATCAATAACATGATAAATAAATTACCCTTGATAGCGCTATCTTTATTTCTATTTGCTTCATGTAATAAAGCAAAAGAAGATAATTTAATCACTCGCGAAGAAAAAATCAATCCTTATTTTACAGGTATAGATCTATCTAATACTGCTCATATAGATTGGAGAACTAAGGATCTTACAGACACCTATTATATGCTCGGCTACGGTTATGATATTACGGGTAAATATGCGCATCCTGCATCTACTAGAAACAAAGTAATCGATGTTGAAGCATTTGACAAGGATGGTGGAACGATCTTTCAAAGTTTCAGTTCAAGCGGTGGTCCTAAATTAGAAATAAGTGGAACAAAAGAAATATGTATCCAGACGATGGGGCAAAGAGCGGGGCTTAGCAGCGAGGAGATTGCTAAATATAAACATATTTTTAGAGAGACTTTCAAATCAGCATTTAAGAATGATACAACATTTAGATCAATAGATTATGAATATGAAGGGGTTTCTCAAGTACTAGTATATGCTACTTTTGGAATCTTTGAAATGGATCTCAATGAATTTCAATCTAAGTATCTAACCTCAGCGTTTAAAAATGATCTGGAGACAAAAACAGCCAAAGAAATAATAGCTCTTTATGGAACACATGTTTTAAAGAAAATCGATGTTGGACAACGAATGGATTACCTCTATCGCCATAATCAAGAGTCTAATGGAAGAAAGTGGTTTATACCAACGATGTATAAATATTTTATGCCCACCCCTTCTACTTGGACAGAAACACCGAAAGAAGCCTCTCCATTAAAACAGAATTTAGCTGTTGAACTGGTTGGAGGAAATAAACTAGCGCCCAATTTTTGGATGATCGATGTCACGAATTACACCGGAGAAAAAATTGTTTCTCAGGAATGGAATAATATTTCGAAGACAGCTCCTACCCTGGTTGATTTTTTTAAAAAAGATGGTGTAATTCCAATCTATAAGTTTGTAAAAGACGAAACAAAAAAACAAGCACTTATCGAAGCTTACAATGCATATCTAGGGCTGTAAGTAAATATAAACTCGGCTTATGTGCGCTTGATTTTTTTGAAAACAACCATTGCGCATGATGAACAATATAGTTCGCGCTAAATCTCTTGAATTAAAGGTGATATTCTTTACCAAATACAAGTTACTTTGCGGGTAAAGTTCAAATTAAACACGTGGCTAGAACTTGTTTTTCAATGGAGGATTGTATAGGTTTGTGTTCGCTAAACATTCAATATAAAAAAGTATATGCAAATGGGCTATGTGATCTTCAACGGAAAATTAATTCCTGAAAACGAAGCTAAATTATCAATTACGGATCTTGCTCTTGTGCGCGGCTACGGTATTTTTGATTTTTTCAAAACGGTACACGGTATTCCAGTATTCCTAGAAGATAATCTAGATCGATTTTATCAATCTGCTGAGCTGATGGATCTACCTGTAAATTACTCCAGAGATGAACTGAAAGCTCAAATAAAAAGTTTGATGGAAGCAAATATGATTCCGGATTCTGGTATTAAAATTTTATTGACCGGCGGATATAGTAATGATGGGTATAGTATTGGTGAGCCCAATTTAATTATCAGTCAACAAGCTTTAAAAAGAAATTTAGTGTTGGAAAGTAAGGGCCTGAAACTACTTCCTTTTCACTATCACCGTCCATTTAGTCTCGTCAAATCTATCGATTATGTGATGGGTATACAGGCGCTTAAGGCAGCTAAATCGCAGGGGGCTGACGATGTGGTTTACATACAAAACGGCTTGATATCGGAATGCCCGCGTGCTAACTTCTTTTTAATAAGTCAAGATGGCAAATTGTTAACTGCTGGTGAAGATGTTTTACAAGGTATTACCCGTAAAAAAATTATCGAATTGGCAAAAACTATCATGGTGGTTGAAGTCCGCAATATTAGCATTGAGGACATTGCATCGGCAAGTGAGGCATTTATTAGTTCTACTACTAAAAATATTACTCCTGTAACTGCTTTATTGGGTTATAAAGAGTTTAGCCCAGCAGCAGGACCTTTAACAAAGCGCCTTCAGGAATTGCTACAGGAATTGGTTTACGGTCATTAATAATTCATCATTTATCCGGTAAGCAGACGACGCTGTTATTTATAAAATTCTATGCTATACGACAATAACTGACACAGTTCTAAAAAAATAAGATCATACTGTTCAAAATTTCTTAACTTCAAGAAAGCTAAATTATGTTGACATGGAACAGTATGCAACAATTATCATTGGAAGTGGATTATCAGGACTCGTTACTGCATATGAAGCGACGAAAGCCGGTAAAAAGGTGCTTATTTTAGATCAGGAAACTGAAACGAATATGGGTGGCCAAGCATATTGGTCATTTGGAGGTCTTTTCTTCGTAAACTCTCCACAACAACGAATTTTGGGGATTAAAGATTCTTTTCAACTTGCTCATCAGGATTGGGAAGGTACGGCTTCGTTTGATAGTCCTGAAGATTTCTGGCCTCGTAAATGGGCTTCTGAATATGTCAAATTTGCAACAGAAGAAAAATACAACTATGTTTCGGAATTAGGAATGAAGTTTTTTCCGATCGTCGGCTGGGCTGAACGTGGTGCTGGTTCGGCTTCGGAACATGGCAATTCTGTACCCAGATTCCACATTACATGGGGCACAGGAACTGGCGTGGTCAAGCCTTTTGTTGACAAAGCATATGAAGCTCAAGAAAAAGGTTTGCTTACGTTCAAATTTCGACACCGTGTGTCGCGGTTATTGATCGAAAATGGAGTTATTGTCGGTGTCGAAGGTGATATTCTTCAAGCTGATGATAAAAAACGAGGTGAGAAAACTAATAGAAATTGTATCGGTGAGTTCTGTTTTCGTGGAGCACACATTGTCATCGCTTCGGGTGGAATTGGAGCCAATCTGGAACTTGTGAAAAAAAACTGGCCGATTCGACTGGGCTCTCCTCCTCAACATATGGTATGTGGAGTTCCAGATTATGTGGATGGCAAGATGATTGAAATCGCGGAACAGACTGGCGCACACGTCATCAACAAAGACAGGATGTGGCATTATACTGAAGGTCTAAAAAACTGGAATCCCATCTGGTCGAACCACGGAATTCGTATTCTACCGGGGCCATCTTCAATTTGGCTCGATGCAACGGGCAATCGGCTCCCCGCTCCTTTCTTTCCTGGCTTTGATACGCTCGGTACGTTGAAATTTATACAAGCTACGGGATACGATTATTCGTGGTTTATTCTCACTCAAAAAATTATTAAAAAAGAATTTGCACTCTCTGGTTCTGAGCAAAATCCAGACCTGACCAATAAAGATTATCGACTCATTCTGAGCAGACTTTTTGGGAAAGCTGCTACAGCGCCTGTGGAAGCTTTTAAAACTCATGGCGATGATTTTATTGTCGCAACAAATCTGGAGGAATTGGTGACAAAAATGAATCAGAAAGCAGGAAACGAACTGCTCGACTATAATACGATAAAAAAACAGATTCAGGACCGGGACCGTCAACTTGACAATAAATTTAGCAAGGACATACAGATCAACTACATCCAGCATACGCGAAAATATCTCGGCGATAAACTTGCCAGAACTGCAAAGCCACATAAAATACTAGATCCAAAAAATGGTCCATTGATCGCTGTACGTCTGAATATTCTGACTCGAAAAACGCTAGGTGGCATTGAAACCAATCTAAATGGTCAAGTGCTTGACGCGGAAGGTCATGTCATGCCCGGATTATTTGCTGTTGGAGAAGCTTCTGGATTTGGAGGTGGTGGAATGCACGGTTATAGGGCTCTGGAAGGAACTTTTCTAGGGGGATGTATTTTTACCGGAATGAAAACCGGTCAATATATAGCAAAACAATAAAGAGATAGCCTAGGCCGAACACAATCTGATTTTTAATCTAAATACAACTAAAAATCAAATCATTAACGCAGACCATATAAGGTCTTACCACCGGAAAAATATCGAATCAGAAGTGTTTAAAAAGCATTCTTCACAATCGTACCCAGCCGTTTCAGATCGGTATGGATTCGTTCGTTCCACTCTAAAGCAAAATTTAATCGCATACAGTTATGATAACGGTCCTGAAGTGTGAACATTCTACCTGGCGCAAAGCTTATATTCTGGCGGATAGCTGTATCAAACAAGGATGCTGTATCAATTCTTTTATCCAATTCGAGCCAAAGCACGAATCCGCCCTGAGGGTCGGATATTTTAGTATTGTCCGGAAAATATTCTTCGATAGCCCGTTGGTACTGAAAGCAGTTTGAATACAGCTTATTTCTAAAATTTTGAAGGTGGTGGTCATAACGGCCATGTTCCATAAAATCTGCAATAACCTCCTGATATAAAACAGGTGTTGAGATGGTCTGCAGCAGTTTTTGCCGAATGATCTTCTTCTTGAATTTTCCTGGCGCTACCCACCCTACACGGTACCCCGGTGCCAGTGTCTTTGAAAAGGAACCGCACCAAATGACTATTCCAGCTTCATCAAAGGCTTTACAGGGCTTAGGTCTATTGGTGCCAAAGTAAAGGTTACCATACAGGTCATCTTCAATCAACGGTATATTTCGTTCTGTAAGCATCTTCACCAGTTCGATTTTGTTTTCTTCTGGCATAAGACTGCCTAATGGATTACTGAAATTTGCGGTGAAGCAACATACATCTATTTTAGAAATAACTTTCTTTAATGCGTCCATATCGATCCCAGAAATCGGATGGGAAGGTATTTCGATCACATGAAGTCCAAGTGACTTAGCTATTTGAATTGTCCCGAAGTATACAGGTGTTTCCATTGCGATCGTATCGCCTGGCTTTGTCACGGCTAACAAACAATTAAAAATGGCATTCATGGCTCCGGAAGTGGTCACCAGATCATCTTCAGTTAGTTGTCCTTCAAACTCCATGCTCCATTTGGCTATACTTCTTCTTAAATTAATACTTCCCTGCGCAGGTTCGTAACTGGTCCCGCCGTCGTCAAGTTTTCGTATCACATTCACAATTCCTTTATTTAGTTTTGCTATCGGAAGCATGCTTTGTGCAGGAACGCCTAAAGAGAACTGTGTCAGATTTTCTTTTTTTAGCGAGTTATAAACTTTATCAATAAGATCTTCCTGGTCGTGCTCATTATCCGAGGCCTGTAATCGACCAACTGAGGGAAGTGATAAACGTCGTTGCGCTATTTTACTCACAAAATAACCAGATCGAGGTCTAGATTCAATCAGAGACCTGCTTTCTAACTCTAGAAAGGCCTGTTTAACCGTATTGATACTCACATGATACATCTTCTGAACCACACGCAGCGAAGGGAGTTTATCACCTAATTGCATTGTTCCGGAAACAATCTGTTCTTCAATAATATGAGCAATCTTGAGGTATAAGGATTCTTTCTTCATGGATTTTACGCTATTTAATTATTTTCCCTTTTTTTAATCTTATTATTCACTGCCTTCAAATTGTTGGATATAGAATACGCTGCAATTTACATATTTTAGGATATCATACGTCTCCAACAGCACCTATGCTATATGTTATAAATATTCACCTTTTCATTCAGTTTAAAGGTTGAGCCAATCAATAAGTCGTTCAATCGCCAATTTAAGTTTAGAGATGCTATGATCATCATCTCCGAATGTCTGGATATAATTTCTTTTTGCTTTGACTTCTAATGCTTCCTTAAGTTCCACTTGATGAAATTCTGATAAAAAGAAACAAGTCATTTCCACCTTGTTTGAATGATTAATAATTGCAGATGCATAGCCAATAACTTCTTTAGCCTGCATGATCACAGCTAAAGGGAGTCCAAATTCGGCCGTCAAAATATTTATCCTTGCGTCCTTTCCCTGAAAATCGGATTTCTCCTGAAGTTTTTTATATAAAGAAACCACAGTACGGAGTTCGGACAAATAAAAATTTCCAATCTTAAATCCATTAATTTCATTAGTCTTCATCTTCTTATTGTATTGGTGATAAGCAAATTTAAAGACTCTATTTCTTTGGGTACAGATACAGAAATACTAATTTTCATAGGTACAGATAGTATTTTTTATACGAGTCCGAACCATTAATTTTACACATTTTAAAACGACATCTAGAAAAAGAATATAATCAGTAATAAAAATAATTGAGAACGAAATACCTTTCCTTATTTTGATTATATTCATAAAAAATTGCATCCCTTAACTATAAACTAAAGTAGAAAAGCCAATGGAGTTTCTGATCATATTTTTTCTAATTTCATTTCCACTACTAGGATTTTGGGTTTATAAACAGTTGCGAAAAAAAGCTAATACCTCTACTAAAATTTCGGAGTACCTTATTATTGTTGCTTTTTGTATTTCGACTGTACTATTTGGTTTCGGACTTATGCTTTATGGTTCGCATTATACGGAAGCAATCGATATTGTCGACGGCGGTTACTCGCCATTTGCTTTAGAACATAGCTTGACATTAGTTACTTTTTTCGCACTTGCCATGTTTGGAATTATAAAGCTATGGTTAAAAGGAAGATTGGCACCTCCACTTCTATTTGTACTGTCACTGATCTTTGTCATTATCGGAATAATTATGAGCGTTGCTGTCTTACTACAGATCTCATCGAATACGCAATTCTACGATTCTTGGTTATTCTTTTTCCTGCCCGTCACCTATATGGTGACTGCGTTTACTTTAATTTTTAGATGTATCGGAGAGGAAGCTATATCCGCAACAAATAAACATTACTCGAATAAATTTCTTAACAACCTGAACATGAAAATGGCGAATGTGAGCCATCAACCCGTTTACGTTCTCGTCTTTCTTATTCCTGTTTTTGTGATTATTGTTGCAATATTGGTTTTATTTGGACAGGAAGTAAATTCCATAACAAAAGTATTTACGGAAACGACTACATGGAATTTTTCAAGCAAAACTCACCCACCTTTTTTAGATCATAGGGGACATTATTTATGTACTGTAGCTGTTTGTGGAGATCCAACGATTGTAAAACCACTTCGTTTAGGGAAAAGGCATGGAAATGAAGTTGTTGTCAACAGGCAACTACTCGTTGCCAATGCTTTCGAAGAACTAATTTCAGATCATTTTCCATCTGTACATCAAGTCATCAGAAGATTTTATGATCGTTTTGGTTATCCTTTATCAAAAAAGATTAATACGCCTCAAAAATCTAATTTGGTATACAGATTGATGAAACCTCTGGAGTACTTTTTTATCTTTTGTCTGTATTTATTCACTGAAAAACCTGAAGAGAAGATCGCTAAACAATATGCTTTATAAACACTAAGAGCGCTTTAAATCAACTATAGATCGCAGTTATCATGTTTGTTTTACTGTTAAAATGTAAAACATGTATAATTGTGATCAATTTTTATTATTCCATTTAATGATTTGGTTCAGCATGGATTTCATAGCCAAATCCATCTTCCTTCCAGGACTCTTTCTTTAAAAGAGCCATATTTGAAGTTTTACCGAGCCAGATTTTGATCACCTGCTCCGCTCTTACACCTTTCCTAAAAAGCTGTTTGAACTTGGCATGGATACCTTTAGTGGTTTCATCATATTTAGGTTTTCCATATAGGGAGGATATATATGTTGTAAAGACTTCCAGTTCTCGTTTTCCTATTTCAGGATTAAACTTCCTATAATCCAAATGCTCAAATCGCACATTTAATTTCGAGAAAATTTCTTTACCGATTTTATTGCTGTAGACTTGAAATTCATAATCTTGTGTTCCATTGTTGGTGTAGCCTATATTTTCATTCGGATCACCCCTCAGCTCACTCCATTTAACGTGCAAAAAGTCTCCATCGCCAGAAATACGGATTGTTGCAGAATCTTTTACAACTAAGTCCTTTCCTCTATACCCCTTTAAGTAGGTTTTATAATTTCCTGGTAAATAAAAATAATGCCCCCAAGCTGTAGTAAACCGATATCCTTCGGATTGTTTAACGACAAGATCCAGTTTCTTGGGACTTCCTTCAACTTCCCATGTGAGCGAATCTAAATTTTGATATTTTAAGGGAATTAACATTGATCCGCTTGGTCCATTATAAGTACTATCTTTTAGTTCAAACATCACCATCTCGTAGAAATTTTGATTATTCTTATCTGCAACTATTCTGATCGGTACTTTTTCTTCTTCGCCAGTAGGATGTTCGACATCAATTTCGTCGACAAGTGAACCAAGTTCTTTGTCAGAACATGAAATTAGTAAACAGCTTGTTAAAAGTAATAAGCAGATCCTTTTAAACATAATTTAAGTCTTACACGGGAGTATTAACTCAAAAATAACAATTAATAATCTATATTCCAAATAGATAATAACTGTTAATTACTTTACAAAATTCTTTTTACGCTTTGAAATTGACCATAAATGTATGATCAATTTCCAGATCAGGTGGCCATGTTTGATGCCTGATTAAAGCATCTGACAAAATAAATGGGGATATTATTCAACAGTGAATTTTGCTAGCGCATGGTATTAATTATAAGAAAAAGAGCCCTAATATAATAAGGCTCCCTTTCTATTTATTGTTTAGCTCTTACAGCTGTTCTATCTGTTGATCAACTAAATACAGCAAAGAGGCAATAGCCGCTACTCCTGATTGCAGTTCTCGTTTATCGACGGCTTCAAAGACATCTTTTGCCGTATGGTGCAGATCAAAATAACGATGCGGATCTGGTCTAAAGTTGAACATTACGGTATTTGGAAAATGCTGTCCCCAGACTCCTGAATCTACTCCCGGACTTCCCTGTAAAAAACGTGATACCCAGAATTTCTGTTCAAATAAAGGCTTCCAATGTTGTTGCATCCACACAACCCTTTCGGCAGATGCTTTAATGTCAAAACCCCTAGGTGCAAATCCACCAGCATCACTTTCTATTGCGGCAACAATCTGTTCCCGCTTATCTTTAGCGACCTGTCCATAGGTTGATGCACCATGCACTCCATTTTCCTCGTTCATATAAAATACTAAACGGATGGTGTGCTTAGGCTTATATCCTAATGCCATCAAAGTACGTATCGCATCTAAAGTCCCCATAGTACCGGTTCCATTATCGTGTGCCCCTTCTCCTACATCCCAAGAATCAATATGTCCACCGATCGTGATAATCTTATCAGGAAATTCTGCACCTTTCCATTCTGCAATAACGTTGTGTGTCTGCACCATACCTTTCCAAGCGGAATGCTGTTCCAGATAAACTTTTGTGTGAGGATTGGTTTTTAATGCTTCGCTCAACTTAATGGCTGAAGTAGCAGATATTGCCATAGCAGGAATACTATCGATTCCTTTGACATAACCTGTTCCTCCTGTATGGGGATAGTCATCAGTTGTGGATGATGATAAAGATCGAAACAAGTAAGCTACTGCTCCTAATTTAGCAGCCTCAGCTGGACCGCGGCTTCGTTGACTTGAGTTGAGTCCATATGCAACACCAGTTTCTACGATAGACTCGTCCCATGGTTTATTGACGAAAACAATTTTTCCACGTACCTGGTCACCAAATTTCTTCAGATCACTTAACAATTGGACTTCAATAACCTCGGCTGTTATCCCTTTGGATGGAGTGGCTACTGAACCTCCTAACGCGAGGATATTTAGAGACTCCTTTGAACCTACTATGTAGGCTTTTTCTTTTGGACCGCGATCCCAATAAGGGAGTTTTACATCCTGTAGGTATACCTTGTCGAAATCAAGTTTTTCCATCAGGCTTTTGGACCAGACTACAGCTTTATCAGCCGCAGGTGATCCGGCAATACGATGGCCGATCTGTTTTGTGAGGTAGTGCAAATTGTCGTAAGCCTGTCCTTGATAGAAAGATTCATGATAGATTTTATCTAACATCATGGAATCCTGCTGTGCAAAAACTGCAGTGGTAAAGGTGGAAATAGAAAGTAAGGTTAGTAATGCTGTTCGTTTCATTCGTTTATTTTGTATTCAATGGAATAAACATAGTTATTTTTTTTAGGATACGGGTATTTCTTTTCCTTTGGCGTTCAATTTTATAGATTAACATTTCCTTAATGACAACTTTACATCTTGATAGCATTGATTGGATAGCTTTGTCTTCCATAAAATGGATTGCGATTGCAAATCCTGAAACGATCTGCCAAATACATGTACTGCTATGGATAACTTTCTAATTACAGATACCTCACAACAACCTATTGCTATCGACATGCATAAGTTTGCACAGTTGTATGAAACATATGCAAATGCGGTATACGCTAATATTCTGCGTTTGGTTAAGCGACCTGAATGTGCTGAGGATTTATTGCAAGAGGTATTTACTGCACTTTGGCAAAATAGACTAAAGCTGGTGGATGATAAATCAATTCCTGGGTGGCTATTTGTGGTGAGCTATAATAAATCCATTACTTTCCTTAAGAAAAAGGTGAAAGAAGCTATTGAAAGTGTGGATACTTATGATCAATACCTACAACTTGAAAATGAAGATGTGATTGATGAAGATCTGTATGAACAGCAAATCAGGATGATCCATCAGGCGGTTGAAAAATTACCAAAAAAGAAACGGGAGGTTTTTAAACTTTGTCGATTTGAAGGGAGATCTGCGGATGAGGTCGCAAAAATAATGGGGATAAGCAGTCATTCTGTTAAAGATTATCTGAAACAGTCTAACCGTGCAATCAAAGATTATATCCAAAATGAGGCTCCATATACTGCACTGGGACTATTGGTGATCTTTTATACCGAGCATCTTTAGAATTTACATAATCTTAATCATTTGTTAATCCAAAATTTCATCCCCTAAACCATCATTGCTAGTATTTATACCAACGATATGAATACAAAGCAACTTATACAGAAATTTTGGTCCGGTTATGCTTCTCCAAAGGAGAAACAGCAATTACTCGACCAACTCGAAATAAAAGATCATGAACTCAAAGCGGAACTGCAAGAGGAATTTGATCAGCCGACTCTTTTATCGGAGAGACTAAGCCCAGAACAAAAAAAGAAAGTTTATGACCGTCTCATCACGACTATCGGAGACCAGTCTGCTCGTAAAAAACAATCGCTATCCCGTATTATTATCAAAATAGCGGCAAGTTTACTTCTCGTTGCAGGTGGAGTCTCGATTATTTGGAAAAATCAACAGGATTTTGTTCATACTTCGGTCACAGTACTACCCCTTCAAAAGCGGATTGTGAGCAGCACGAGTGTATTTGTGAGACATATATTGCCAGATGGTACAAGCGTCACTTTATCTCCTCATAGTTCCCTGACTTATAACCCTCAGTTTACGGATACCTCCCGTATGCTTTCTCTAACCGGAAAAGGAAAGTTTGATGTTACAAAAGATAAACACCGACCTTTTACGGTTATCTCAAATGGAATAGCAACTACTGCTCTGGGTACAGTCTTTATCATTGATGGGCAAAATAATAAAGAGACCAATATTCATCTGGTAGAAGGATCTATCCGAGTAGCTCCTACAGCCCAAAGTTTGCACAGATTTCATGAAACGGTATTGCGTGCCGGCGAACAGATCGTCATCAATAATATGACCCAGCTATTGGAATGGAAAATCTCAAAAAAAGCGAAAAGTCCTATCAAGAATACGGATCCTATTCCGCTGCATAGCATTGCTTTATCGTTAGCAGCAACTTCTTCAAGCCTGAATTTTGAAAAAGAAAATCTAAAAACGGTATTTGCTTCAATCGCAAAAGCAAAGCAGGTTGCAATTAAATATGACGGTGTGAACGTCAATCAACTGACCTTTACCGGTGCTTTTGAGGCATCTGAAAGCATCGAAAATATCCTTCATATTTTATGTGGTCTAAACGAGCTTGAATATAGAAAAGAGCAATCTACTTACTATGTGAGCAAAAAGGCTGAATCTTCCAATTAATGAGCTGATCCACTGAAATTTCCTTGGATAGACAAAGTATAATTAATGTATTACGTGAAATCATATTGACTAATTTTTTAAAATAAACATGAAAATTAACGAACACCTAAAAAAACGAGCATTGATTTTCGCACTGGGGAGCATTGTGCTTACATCTCCGCTGTACGGGCAACAAAAAGGTCGTGTAAAAGGAACTGTCGTCAGCCAAACAGGTTCGCTCCTGTCTGGCGTAACTGTTACGGTCACCGATTCTCTGAACAAAGTGATCACCAATACCGCCACAGATGCTAAGGGACTATTTCTATTTGAATCCCTTGAAGCTGGTAAATCGTATAACATTCGATTTTCAATCGTCGGTTATGGAAACAAAGAGGAAAATAATTTTATTGTTAAACCTGCGGACAATAACTCCATTTTGATCCGAATGGAAGAAGGTTCTTCTCAACTGGACGAGGTTGTTGTTGTGGGTTACGGTACACAAAAAAAAACTAATCTTACTGGAGCTGTCGATATGGTCGGCAAAGAAGTGTTTGAAGGACGCATGGCTGCTAATGCAACGCAAATGCTACAAGGTGCTGTTCCAAATTTAAATATCAATCTGGCCGATGGCAAACCGAGTCGTTCAGCAAGTTTTAACATACGCGGCACGACTTCCATTGGTCAGGGTGGAGCTGCTCTTGTTCTGATTGATGGTGTGGAAGGTGATCCTGCAAATTTAAACCCGGATGACATTGAGTCTGTATCTGTTTTAAAAGATGCTTCATCGGCTGCGATATATGGATCGAGGGGTACTTTTGGCGTAGTACTTATCAGTACAAAAAAAGCAAAACAGGGTCGCACTTCTGTCAATTATTCGGGTTCCCTGGCAAGTCAGAAGCCAACCGCAACGCCTCAATTTGTAACGGACGGCTATACCTATGCATCCCATTTTTCGGAGGCTTACAATTCCTGGAATAATTATTCATCAATTCCGAGTAAGATGAACAAGACACAACCTTTTTCACTGGCCTGGCTGGAAGAATTTAAAAGGCGCAATGATGCCGGTATTCAGGAACAGGTGACTGTCGATGGTAATGGAAATTACGTGTATTATGGCAATGAAGATTATTATAAAGCTTTGATCAAGGATAATACGATGGCTCAGAACCATAATATCGCGATCAATGGATCTTCTGGAAAAACAGATTTTTACCTTTCAGGAAGATACTATGGCTACGATGGTCTATATCGCTATAATACCGATAAATTTAGAAGTCTTAATTTAAGAGCAAAGGGAGGCATACAGGTGACCAACTGGTTACGTATCGCTAATAATTTAGACTATTCGGCCAAAAAGTACCATATCCCGATGACTGTTGGTGAAGGAGGAAATATTCTGCGTAACATCGCCGATGAAGGGCATCCCACCTCTCCTATCTTCAATCCTGATGGAACGCTTTCATATTCTGCGGCATATTCTGTGGGAGATTTTATCATGAGTAAAAATGGTAAAGATACCGATGATGGTCTATTGCGTAATACTACAAGTTTTGAAACTAAATTTTTCAACAACACGTTCAGAGTAAAGGGAGATTTCACTTTTATGAATAAGGATGATGTGGCAATAAGAATACGTATTCCTATTCCTTATAGTATAAAGGAAGGTGAAATCCTTCAGCTGGCAACCCAGTATAATGATATATCAAAGTATGTGCTTCAAGAACGTAACTTATTTACAAATATCTATGCGGAGTATGAGAATACGTTTAAACAGAATCACTACTTTAAAGGGTTAATTGGGTATAACTATGAGCAAAAGGTAAGAGAAAGTGTTGATGTTTCTAAAAATGGACTATTAACCAATGATGTCAGCAATATTAATCTTGCTCTTGGCGATGCCATTACTGCTTCTGGTAATTATGAAAAATACCGGATCGCAGGATTATTTTTTAGAGCTAACTATGCTTACAAAGACCGCTATCTGTTTGAAGTGAACGGTCGTTATGATGGCTCTTCCAAATTCCCAATAGGTTCGCAATGGGCGTTCTTTCCATCTGCTTCTTTGGGCTGGAGAGCATCGCAGGAAGATTTTTGGTCTGTAAATCCTGAAATTATCTCAGATTTGAAATTTCGAGGCTCCTATGGCTCTTTAGGGAATGGTAATATTAAATCCTATTCCTTTTTACAGATTTATAACATCAGTACTTCTGACCGTATCATAAACGGTGAACGGCCACGCTATACGCAACAACCGGTAGTACTGCCCGATCAGCTGACCTGGGAAACGGCGACCACTGCCAATTTTGGGGTGGATATGAGTTTCTTAAATGGTAAACTGCAATTGGTAGCCGATATGTATACACGTAAAACAACTGATATGTTTACTGTAGGCATGACATTGCCGGATATATTTGGTGCTACATCTCCTAAAGGAAACTATGCTGATATGACCACAAATGGTTATGAACTTACACTTTCTTACAACAATCGATTTGATGTGGCGGGTAAATCATTGCGCTATAGTATTAGAGGAACCTTAGCTGACTATAAATCTAAAATCGATAAATACAATAATCTAACGGGTACGTTAGGCGATTACTATGCCGGTCAAACAGTCGGTGAAATCTGGGGATACGAAACTCAAGGTCTGTTCCAATCGCAAGCGGAGATTGACAATGCCGCAAAGCAGATTTTAATCAAATCGTCTAGTGCTGGTATTGTGTATCCAGGCGATGTCCGTTTTGCAGATCTAAACGGTGACGGGAAGATCGATTACGGCACCAATACATTAGACAATCATGGTGATAAAAAAATCATCGGCAATAAGGATCCCCGGTATATCTATGGATTTAACTTTAATGCGGACTGGAACGGCATATCATTGTCCACATTTTTTCAGGGAGTAGGCCGTCAAAACTGGTATCCAAGCAATGAATCAATTTTCTGGGGACAATATAATAGACCGTACAATAATCTGCCGGAATGGCACTTAAATAACTACTGGACTGAGGACAACAAAGGTGCTTACCTACCGCGCTACGCTGGCTATAACCAGTCTATCAAAGAAACGCCTCAAACACGTTACTTACAAAATGTGGGTTACATTAGACTGAAAAATATTCAAGTTGGATATAGTCTTCCTAAATCTATCGTATCACGATGGGGCTTTCAGGATATAAAAGCTTCGCTATCGGGTGAAAACCTATGGAGCTGGTCACCGTTCTATAAGCATACACGCGATCTGGATGTAAGCAATATCGGTTCATCCGACCCGGATATCAGCGACAGCAATGCTGGTGATGGCTTCAACTATCCGACCATGAAATCAATCAGCTTAGGTATATCAGTCACTTTTTAACATTTATGATTAGAAAGATGCTTCTGGATAATCAGAAGCATTATGCAACGATTAAGAAAAAACACACATGAAAAAGATATTCTATTTATTAAGTATACTGGCTTTATGCAGCAGCTGTGAGCTAAATGAATTTCCGGAATCGTCAGCCTTAGAAGAAGACGTATTTGGAACCGAGGGAGGACTCCGTCGCTATTCGATCTCATTTTACAATGATCTGCCTTCTTCTTCTGATGCCTACAGATTGGACCAGATGTCTGATTATGGCGCTGTCAATAACCTCGACAATTTTTTAAAATTGAATGCCTATACGGCACAGACAAGTTCTGGATGGGATTGGAAGAACCTTAGAAATATCAATCATTTTTTAGCAAGCAATAACCGGTCAAACGTATCGGAAACAAGTCGTAACCATTACAATGCTGTTGCTCGCTTTTTTAGAGCATACTTTTACTATAAAATGGTCACTCGTTTTGGCGATGTGCCCTGGGTGGATAAGGCTCTTTCAATTACTGACAACGATATCTTATATGGTGACCGCGGAGACCGTACTGTAGTGATGGATCATATCTTGGCAGATCTGGATTATGCCTACGCGAATATACAGACCAGCTCCTCTACAGACGGTTCCGAGATCACGAAATGGACTGCTCTGGGACTGAAAACAAGAATTGCACTTTTTGAAGCTTCATTTCGTAAATACCATACTGAGCTGGGCTTAGCATCAACTGCAAACAAATATTATAAACAGGTGGTGGATGCCGCTCAGGAACTGATGACAAAGGGACCGCACAGTATCTATACCGCTAAAGGCCCCGAACTATCGCAACGTCAGCTTTTTGTCAGTGATGCTGCAGTTACTCAAGAGGTCATGCTAGCTATTGCTTTTAATAAGAACCTGGCCATCCTAAGTTCTGCGAACTGGTATTGGACTTCTCCGACCTATGGCCCACGTTATAGTTTTGTAAGACCGTTTATCAATACGATATTAAACCGAGATGGTACACCATATACGAATAGAACGGGGTACAATACACAAGAGTTTTATGATGAGTGTCAAAATAGAGATTACCGCTTATCTCAGCTGATCCGTACCCCAGGCTATAAAATAGATGGAAAACCAGCAGCACCAAATTTTAATGGTTATTCGTACACAGGTTATCAGCCAATAAAATATACACTTGATGAAAGTAAATATGATAATGGCCAGCTAAATACGAATGCTATTCCATTGATGCGCTATGCAGAAGTACTGCTTAATTATGCTGAGGCACGTGCTGAATTGGGTGAAATTACAGATGGCGACTGGCAAAAAACTATTGGTGCACTACGTTCGCGTGCAGGTATTACAGGAGGTACCTCGCAATTACCGACAGTGATTGATACTTACATCAAAGAAAAATTCTTTAAAGATATCGACAACCCTGTACTGCTAGAAATAAGACGTGAAAGACAAGTTGAACTGGCGCTTGAAGGTTTTAGATTTAATGATCTAAAAAGATGGAATGCGGGTCATATCATGGCTTCTTTAGAATGGTCCGGTATCTATATTCCGGAATTGGACAAACCGATGGATCTGGATCGCGACGGCAATGTAGATGTTATCTTCTATGATGGCAATAATAAAGGTCCTTCGGTAACGGTTGGAGCCAAAGTTGCAAAAATAGCTATTGGTGGACCAGCGACTAACTACCAGACGTTAACTGCAGATAAACATCTGGAGTGGTTTAAAGCGCAGACACGTACCTGGTATGATGACGGCAGACAGTACTACTATCCAATACCAAGCAATGCGATTGTTTTAAACAAAAATTTGAAAAATTATCCTTTCTGGCAATAGTAGGTCTGCTGCTTAACCTAGTAAAATGAATATTTAGAAAAAATATGAAAACACGCTATATCAAAACCATGCTCTGCCTCATGATTTCGGCAGTTACATTAACTGCTCAGGCTCAAAAAATGCGTGTGGCGACGTATAATCTTCGCTATGATACGCCTAATGATAGTCTGGACCGCTGGCAAAACAGAGTGACTCCGATCGCACAATTAATCCAATTTCATGAATTTGATATCTTTGGGACACAAGAAGCATTAAAGAATCAATTGGATGACCTTAGTAAGCAACTTCCTCAATTTGAACGTTATGGACTAGGACGAGATGACGGTAAAGCTGCGGGCGAGCATGCGGCAATTTATTATAAAAAGGACCGTTTTGAGCTGGTCAGTAAAGGCGACTTTTGGTTATCTGAAACTCCAGATAGACCGAGTCTAGGATGGGACGCGCCATCCAACATCAGAATATGTACTTGGATACAGCTAAAAGATAAGGATTCTAAAAAGTCGTTCTTCCTCTTCAATGCTCATTACGACCATCGCGGAATATTAGCCCGCAAAGAATCGAGCTTGTTAATATTAAAAAAGATTACTGAAATCGCAAAAGAACAGCCAGTTATACTTATGGGTGATTTTAATGGCGATAGCAATTCTGAATGGTATAAGAGTTTAGCGACATCTGATTTATTGAAAGATACTTATCATATGGTAAGCATGCCCTATGCTTTAAATGGAAGCTCCAATGGTTTTCGGACAGGTGAAAAATTCCCTGTTCATAATACGATCATTGATCATATTTTTGTATCCAAACATTTCAAAGGTCATAAATGGGGAATTTTGACAGATACTTATTCCGGTAAATTTCCTTCAGACCATTTCCCTGTACTTACTGTACTGGAACTCTAATGATACATTTTAAGCTAAAAAGCTGTACTACCTAAAAAATAGTACGGCTTTTTTGCGATATAAATTATTCTAACTATTTTCAATTAGCTCTGTTTTTTGATCCAAATTCTTCAAATCTACCGTAATCAGTGTATCGATACTGATCTGATGATATTGACATAATTTCAATAAGACTTCTATCGGAGGCTCTGAGAGGGCTTCCTCGTACTTCGCGTACCTAGCGCGTGTAATGGTTAAGTCTGCTGCTATCTCGCGCTGTGATATCCCTTTTTGTGCTCTTAAATACTTCAAGTTTTTTGACAACATCATACTGCTAATATTTATAGTTTCAAATTTAATAAAAATACTAATATAATTAGTATTTTTGTTGTATCATATTTTAATAAGTATAATAGGAACGTTACTCTATATAAATCCGAAGAGCCAGCTGCTGTTTTTGATAACCTAAAAACGTACAATTGGAGACTCTAAAATTTATAGTAAATGAAGAAAACACCTATTGACTGTTACCACTTTACTAAAACATATACGATGAATTTATTTAATGACACTGAAATATTCGCACCTGGCCATGGAGGTAAGGTTGTATTCGATCTACCTGATACAGAACTCATGCTAATTGATTCTTTTTTTTCAAAGGAAGAATCGGACCATTACTACAATAATTTGCTCCATACTACGAAATGGCGCGAATATGAAATGGAGATCTTTGATAAAACAGTTAAAGCGCCACGCATGATCGCTTGGTATGAGGATAAAAGCAATTTGGGTGCTGATCCCGCAGGTCCTGACTGGACCACAGCACTATTAGCCATCCGAAAACGAGTGGAAGAAGAAACTGGTTTAAGCTTTAATGCTGTTTTGCTCAACCTCTACCGTAACGGGAAAGATGGTGTTGCGTGGCATAGTGATCATACTGATAAGTCTGGTCCTAATCCTGTGATTGCATCGGTCAGTTTTGGGGAAACACGTTTATTCCGATTGCGTCATAAATTTCTAAAGGATATAAAGCAGATCGAAATTCCTCTGCATCATGGATCTTTCCTGCTGATGGCTGGTACGACAAACAGTTGCTGGCAGCACCAGGTACCTAAAACAGCTCGACAAATCCTGCCCAGAATAAATCTGACCTTTAGAAGGGTCTGCCGTGTTAAAACTCGTGACGATGTGGCTTTATAGGAGTGTCCGGCTGTTAAAATTTAATTTACATTAAAATCCATCAACCGGACACTGTTTATGAAAACGATCGTCTTAAAAGACGAGTTTTATTTTCTTTTATTGTTCCCAAACGAGTGCACTTGCACCTAAAATTGCGGCATCTGCTTCAGGAAGTTCACTAAATACCAATCTCACTTTATCTCTAAAGATGGGAAGTAGGTTTCTTTCCATATGTAATTTTGCAGGCTTGAGAATAAAGTCTCCGGCTTGAATAACTCCGCCAAACAATAAGATCGCCTCAGGAGATGAAAACATCACAAAATTAGCTAATGCTTCACCCAGCTTCTGTCCTGTATAGCGGAATACTTCAATAGCAATTGGATCTTCTTTTATGGCACACTCGTAAACTGTTTTAGAATTGATTGATTCTTCTGGATATTGATTGAGCATAGAACTTGGAAATTCTGCTCTCATTTTCTTTGCTGTAATGGCTATGCCGGTAGCAGATGCATATGCTTCCAGACTTCCTTCCGAACCTGTACTCCAGTGTTTTCTACCTCCTGGTTTTACAATGGTATGTCCTAACTCTCCCGCAAAACCATCATGTCCATAGATTACATTTCCATTGGCAACGATTCCGCTTCCTACACCTGTTCCTAAAGTAATCATGATAAAATCTTTCATACCACGTGCTGCTCCGAAAAGCATCTCTCCCAAAGCTGCCGCATTCGCATCGTTGGTAATGGTACACTCCATACCAAATTTATTTTCCATAAGTTCGGCAAAAGGAATTACACCTTTCCAAGGTAAATTAGGAGCTAATTCTACCGTACCTGTATAGTAATTACCGTTAGGTACACCGAGACCAATTCCATCAAAGTTTTTCACTGTACCGTATTTCTCGATAAGTGGAGAAACCTGAAGATATAATGCATCAATAAAATCTTCTATTTTCTTATATTCATCTGTTCTTAGGGATCCTTTTTCTAGAACTTCCCCGCGATGATTTACCACTCCGAATTTCGTATTGGTTCCACCAATATCGATTCCGAGAGCGACTCGTCTTGACAAGTTTGTTAACGCCATTTCTCTGTTTAATATGCTAAATCGCTAAAACTATAAAAAAAAATGTATAAATGCGCTATTTAAAAATACTTAATCGATCTTAATGTGTGCTTTATGGAGAGAAAAATGCACTAAAAAGGCATCGCTACTCGATAATAAACGGATATATATTTTTACAAAAAAGTTTCTGGTTAAGGTAACGGAGTACATAATTCAATTAGAAAACCATCTAAATCTCTCACATATGAAACGGTCTGTCCCCAAGGCTTGACTGTAGGCTGTTCAACAATAATTCCATTATACTCCCATACTTTGTCTACTAGATCTTCAACATTATCCGTGATAACGCCCAATTCTATTCCAAAAGGTTTCGCTAAACGAGAACTTTCCTGATATCCTGCACTCAAATTAGTCTGTGCTAAACTGTGTTTGGCAAATGAAATCGTGGTTTCTCCTGTTATTAATTCGCCGTAGTCTTTTTCAGGTGTTATAAATTTTCGTACAAAGCCAAATACTTGTTCATAAAACTGAATGGCCCGTGTCACATCGGACACATATAAGATAGTATATTTAAATTTGATCATTTTTAACTGTTTTGTTTCTTCAAAATTTTACCTTTTCTATTTTCGCTATATCAATTTGACGTTGTATCAGATTACTGGAAATAGACAAGTTCGTCGTCCTACTATGTTTTAGCTAACACAAAAATAAATCTGCTAATGACAACAGTATGTCAGTATACCTTATTAAAAAACGATAAAAAATAAAAAAGCCTTGTCGAAGTGATCAAGGCTTTTTATAGTTCAATTACAGCTTAATCGTTTCTACTATTGTCAAGTGCTCCTGCTGCTGCACCTAAAGCCACCACCCCTCCTAACAGCAAAGCATTTTCACCTTTTACTTTCTTATAAGCTATTAGATCACCTTGTTTTGTATAATACTCAAGTACATTATTTAATGATGTACCAGTCTGAAATAATGTTTCAGCATAAAATTTTTGTTCTGTAGTTCTGAAAGTAACCTCGCCATTATTCAACACAGAATAGCTCAAAAAACTGCTCAGGATATAAGGCGAATCCTGTATGTTAAACTTGGCTTGTTGAACATTATATGTTCCACCGTTCATGCCATACCGCACAACTTTTTCTTTTTTTGCTTGGGATACCGATTTCTTTACATCATCGCGAAGATCAAAAAACCTTCCATCGACAAACGCATGAGGTGGTATTAATAACATATCTTTAGGTAATGTTGCCGTGCCGTTAAAATATCCATGAATAATATCCTCACTAAAAGCGGAAACATTCTGATTCACTTTACCTTTTAAATCTATCTGGTTGTTAGCGTAACTAAGGGCCTTTCCGTTGATTACTAGTGCAGAATTTTTCAAGTTCCACATGATTGGATAATCTAATTTATTTTCAACCTTAACATATACTTTACCATCCTTCCCCGCAAAAGAGTATTTAACAGCCACAGTGTCATTTGTGTATAAGAAAGTTCCTTGGTCTTTTTCTTTAATCGTATTGGTGGTATTAACAGTCATCAGGTAATTTGAAGAACAAGCTGACAAGAATAAAGCAGTGCAGAGCGGAATAAATGATTTGTACATCTTCATTTTCAATATTGATTAATTTAGTAATGAGTTCTTAGCGCGATAAACTTTGAAAGTTTCGTCTGTGATACCCTAAGATATTACAAATATTTAAAAATAAAGTAGCCCTATAACCTATATTTCACTTTATTAATTACCTAATGACCCTAACAAGCTGTAAACGTTGTATTTAAATTGACACAGGAACTTGTAAATTATTCTAAAAATCGTGCGATCTGTGATACCGTAAATGTGATTAATTCTTCATCTACTATCCCTGATTCATCGGCCATCATATACCCGCCGTGGGTGGCAGGAAGTATGCATAATCTTGCATCAGGGAGCAACTGACTGATGGTTGCGGCATGTGTGACTGTAACAACATCTCGATCTCCATAAATGAGCAGAACAGGATTTTTAATATGCTGCATATCACGATCTTTCCAGTCTTCAAAATGGATCATCCGCTGACTGTCTTTTTGAAACATATTATGCAACTCATCTATATTCGAATTTAGTTTCAGAAAGTTCTCTTTCAGATAGGTCGGCATATTATCAATTGTGGCCTGTTCCATTGCTTGAAAGAAACCTGGTATCAGGCCATTTCTTTTATAAACTCCAGAGGCTGCTACGATCTTCACGACGCGATCTGGGTAAATCTTTGCTATCTCTAAGGCAGTCGTAGCACCATTGCTAAATCCAAAAAAAGAGGCTTTAGGTATTCCCAACAGATCCAATAATGCGACAATATCTTTTGCATCGTGTTCAAAAGTTTCTGGTTCTTCCCTATGATCTGAGCGTCCGTGATTTTGCAGATCAATGCCGATCAGCAAAAAGCGTTCTTGTAACCGGATAATCGTTTCTCTAAAATCAAACTGTATAGAACCCGCCCCTCCATGAATCAAAACCAAAGGTTCACCTGCTCCATAAATTTCATGATACAGACGAATTCCGTTTACCTCTAAGTATCCTGTTACATGTGGTTCCATACTAATATGTGATCTTGTCATCTACACCGTAACTCATACTCGAATAATTAAGGATACGTCTCATCAATGCCATCTGCCCGCCAAGATAATCCTGCCGACCTATACACATTCCGATAAAATTGAGTTTATCTTCTATAACAAAAGGGATATTCATTCCAATCGGAAATAATTCAGACAACTGTTCATCATTGACGGCTAATAAACTCCGGTAAACTTTAGGAGATATTTTATGAAAACTAGCAATGAGATCGGCTAGAGTCGGGTATTGAAATTGTTCATCTAATGTCTTTCCCATATAAAACAAATCGTTATAGGGATCTGTTTCTTCCAAACCTAAAATGTTTGCTATTCCGTAACGTACATTGACAAAGTTGCCGGCCATCCAAATAATATGATTCGTTCGTCCATCGATCCGCTTCTTGGCATCCACTTCAGATATCCCAGATAACACACTTAAAAAAGTCTGTGTATGCATTCTATAAGCGGGAATAATCACTTCTAGTTTTGTTGATTTTGGCTTATCCATTGTTTATTGATTTAGCGATGGTTGACTACCATCTGTTTAATCAAAAATAAACAATAGATCATAAAGTCTCCTTGCCCTATGGCAAGAAAACAAACTATCGTCTGCCATTTAAGTCTTGGACTGGTTTACAGTGTCGCAAGTTCTAATTCAAGAAACGCTTGTGGTAAATACTGTATAATATCGGAGGGAAGAAGACTATAAGTACCGATGGTTTTAACTGCCAAATCTGCTGCCTTTCCATGTAAATATACACCCATGATTAACGCTTCGTTTGCAAGATATCCCTGTCCACGCAATGCGGTTATAATCCCTGTTAATACATCGCCACTGCCCCCTGTTGCCATCCCTACATTGCCTGTACTATTAAAGTAGCTCTTTCCGTCGCTCATCACCATTGCACTATTTGCTCCTTTTATCAATATATTGACCTGATATTTACTTGCAAATTCTTTTACTTTTTCTAATTTATCCCAATCGTCTATCCACGATCCTATAATCCGATTCAGTTCTTTTGGATGTGGAGTCAGAATGGTGTTTTTCGGTATAAAGTTCCATAACTCGGGATTTTTTGACATCATATTTAAGCCGTCGGCATCTATAATCAATGGCGTTTGGATTCCTCTACTTATGTAATCTATCCAGGCTACACTTGTTTCTGCTGCGGTTCCCATTCCTACTCCAATGCCAACAGCCTGATAATTTGCTAAGTCGGGTATGGTGGTTATCACGTCATTATGGTCATCCAATAAGACCATAGCTTCGGGCACAGCAGTCTGGATAATGATATGCCCGCAAGCAGGTACAAAGGCGGTAGCTAAACCACAGCCACTTCGCAAAGCTGCTTTCAGTGCCAGCTGGACGGACCCCATTTTTCCCTTGCTTCCCCCTATGATAATGCTATGCCCAAAAATGCCTTTATGTTCAAACTTTTTCCTTTTTCTATAGTATTTGAGTATTAACCCTTTTTCCACATAAATCAAATCGGAATTTTCTTTTTCAATAGCATTTTTACTCAATTTAATGTCCAGTACTTGAAAATCATCATAAAAAACTTGGTTCTGAGGCATTAATAATGCGAGCTTAGGCATTTGGAAAGTATATACCAAATCTGCGTGAATCACAGGAGCAGTAATCGATGTTGGTCTATCTGCCAATAAGCCTGAAGGCATATCAATGGCATATACAGGAACATCAGCTTCATTGATCTGCTTGCAGATATAAGCCCATTTTCCGTCTAATTCTTCTCGAAGTCCATATCCGAAAAGACAATCTATAACAATGGTATTATCCGGGATTTGCAACTGATCTGTTTCGTTAAAAAAATGAATTTGCGCCGCGGATAATCTTGCCTGATTGCGGCTATTATCAGGCGCGTAAATTTCGGATTTTAGGACATATACCATCACATTGGCTAAATGTGCATCTAATAAACGTGCTAATACCAATCCATCTCCGCCATTATTTCCTTTTCCGCAGATGATGGTGAAATGTTGTTTTGGGAGATCTGGGTACTTGATCTTTAATGCAGCAAAGACCGTTTGGGAAGCTCTTTCCATTAAATCTAAGCTTGTTATTTGTTGTTCGTTGCAGGTCAGTACATCTGCGTTCATCATTTGTTTTGCGGTAAGAATTTTCATTTGATCCAGGTATAAGCTAAATATACTTGTATTTATTTAATGTTTAATTTTAAAAATTCCTGATCGAGATTAATCAATTCTGGCAGTGCATAAAATGAAAAATAAGTAACACTTGCCCATTCTCTATCTTGCAAAAGTAGGCTATATGAGCGTATACAGTTTTGAATGTGATTTTGATAGAGTTTAATCCAATGACCTTCATTTTTGATGTCGTAATTTTGGAATTTTTTCTCAGCTTCTTGAGAAATGTAATCGAACTGTTTTTGATCTAGGGCAAGTGCTTTTCCTTTTATAACTTCTAGTAGCATAGGCTGGGTCTCTGTGTAGTAACGTTTGGCTCGCTTAATTGCGGAAAGCACTTTTTTATTCTTTGACTTTTGCTCTATCAGTTGGGTCATAAGTAATCCTTCGGTACGCATGAAAACAATGTTCGTCAGGATCGCTTCTTCCTGCGATACCTGCTTTAACTGCTGGGAGTTGGCATTTACAAAAGTTGTAATGAAAAAAAGTAGTAAAGGTATGCGCATATGTCTCACATCTGGTCGCTTGAAATAATCTGTACAACTTTTAAACAAATTACATCCTCTTATTGTTTAGATTTTCTCTATTTCAAGTTAAAAAACAACCATTTATATCTAGAAATCGAAAAAAAATTAAAGCGCTCCAAAATATATAAATAGACCCTTCATGCTTAGGTGATCAATACATGAGGAGATGGTCAAGAGCTGTTTATGATAACTAAAAAATCCCTATTCATGTTTTGCAAATGGCTGTTATCAGGGATAAAAATGGTAAAAAACAATCATGACTTTTGTGTTAGAATTACATTAATATCATGAAGAGAATAACACTAACACTAGCAACAGTGTGCTTAATGAGCTTAAGTGCCCTAGCTCAATCCAACAAGTTTTTTCGTATCGATTACGGAATAAAATCGGGAGAAAACAATGGACAGCTGGATGATACGCAATTAAGAGCTTGGGTGAATCAGGATTATATGCGCATCGCTTATACGCAGGATGAAAGTCACATCGAGATAAAAGATAAGAAAAAATTAAAATCATTTATTTTAGTTCCTAACTCTCAAGAGTACTTGATGCTACAAGACGGTACCAAAAATGATTACACTGATATCCAGATCGAATACATAAAAGGCCAAGAGAAAAAAATAGCGGGATATACATGTAAACTAGCAATAATTAATATAGGAACTGATGAGGAGTCTGGCGAGGATGTAAAACTTGCGGTTTATTATACTGAGCAGATCCCTAATTTATCTTGGGCGGAATTCAATTTCTTAGAAACTTTACCTGGGGCACCATTGTCAATTACGGTATCGGGAGATGGCTACATTGCAAAAAAGATCGACTCTGAGGAATTGACTCAAGAGCTATTCGAAATTCCAGAAAGTTATACTGAAATGCAAGCTGATAGTGCAATAGGATATGGTGATCTTCAAGTTGCTGATAATCGCTATATTTTCACTAATGAAACCGGAGATTTATATGGACTAAAAGATGAGAATGATAAAGTTCTTTTACAACCTAAGTATACTTTTATAGCACCTTTTGATGGAGACATATCTATAGTAAACAATGCAGAGGATAAATTTGGAGCGATCAACTTAGCCGGTAAAGAAATTATTACGCTACAGCACGATTTTCTAAACTATTCTGACGACTCCAAAACATTCATGTACGGTGCACAAGATAAATACGGTTTATTACGTGCTGATGGAAGCGTTTTGATTAACGCAACATATGAGATGGTGAGTTTTCCGGAAAATGGGCTGATCCAATTCATGAAAAATGATAAAAGCGGTTTTATGAATGAGAAGGAGCAGGTGATCATACCAGCAGTACATGAACACATTTTCATGAGAAATAAAGACTATTTTATTACTTTCGAGGATACTTCTTATTCTTTACTCTCTATTAAAGATAATAAAAAAATAGCCGAAGGATATGAATATATGGCTTTACCTGATGAAGGAAATATTTTCTTAGCGATGAAAAATGGTAAGTATGGTTACATTGATGAAAAAGGTAAAACAATTATTCCTTTTAAATTTTCAACAGCACTTGCGTTTGATAATGGTGTAGCCATTGTCTCGGAAGATGAAGCTGGTGAAAACATATATTATATTGATACTAAAGGTCAAGAGGTTGCTGCTGTAGAGGCTGAATAATATGAGAAAACTCCCATATTTAGTAAAATAAATATGGGAGTTTTCTTGCATTTATGGGGTTTAAACAACTATTTTAATGTTTCGATCTATACATTGTTTATAAAAAATGATATCTTAGTCTCCTATATAATAGGTCCAGAATGAATGCAAATGAAGAAGAGTGCACTATATTTTACCAATAAATTGAGAGAAACTCTGCTTCTATTAATCTTGTGTTTTTTATTTAACTTTTCTTCTGCTCAGGAAGTGCTAGATAAACTAAAGGAGCAATATGATAAAGTATCTGTTACGAATCCAGAAAGATTAATTGTTGCCGGCAAATATGCAACTGCCTTATTTTTCAATCAACAAGAAGTTAAGGCCGGTCAAATCCTTAAAGATAATATCCAGATAGCAAGTCGCTTACCAGATGGAAAATATGCGGCTAATCTATATGCGATTGAGGCTATGAATTATAGAATCAGCGAGCGTATAAAAGAATCTAAAAGTAGTTTTGATAAGGCAAAAGAGTTTGCTAGCAAATCTAAAGATGTAGAGATCAAGGGTTATATAAGTTATTGTGAAGGATGGCTATATACCAGAAATAATAAAGAAGGTGAAGCTGTTAGAAGTTTTCTACGTGCGATCCGCCATTTTGATCAGGCTCCCCCATCCCGTACACTTAATAGCCGTAAATCTACAACTTACAAGGAGCTAACTTCAATTTATGCGAATTGGAATGAGCATCAGCTACAGGAGAAATATAGTCTACTTGCTTTAGATCTTGCTATTCAACAAAATGATCCCATTGCTATATTTGACGCTTATATGCTCATGGGATATATGTATGAACAACAGTACATAAAGAACGATACTAACCACAAATTACGAGATCAGGCAGAAAAGTATTACCTCTTAGCTATTAATACGTATAACAAAAATAAGGCTACAATCCCCTTCCCATCTAATCTATCTTTTGTTGCTAATAATCTAGCTTACCTCTACTTTAGTTTTTTTCCTGATTCTTATCAAGATCAGGCAATTCAATATGCTGAGCTCGCCCTAAAGCAGGGAGCAGCGACTCAACAATACACGCATGTTGCATCTGCTTACGGTATAATGGCGGAGATCGCACTGAAAAACAAAAAACCTGAGCGTGCTAAAGCCTATTTGTTGTCGGCACTTATGGAGATTACTAAAAGCAGTGTCCCGGATCAGAACATCATCCTCAGTATTTACGAGAATCTCTCTGAAATTGCGGAACAGGAGAATAATCTTGCTGAAGCCATACGTTACCATAAAGTGTATATGGAAACATTTAAATCCATATACAATCAAGAACAATTGGAATTGGGTAAACGACTAGAAGCACAGTTTGATAAAGAAAGACAGCAACAGCAACTTATCAGAATGCAACTGGAAACGGATAAAAAAGAACAGCAGCTCCGTTTGCTGCATACCGTCAGTCTGCAGCAAAAACAGCAATATGAGAATTTGAAGTTGCATGAAGAAAATCAGCGAAAAGAACTTGAGCTCACACAACTTGAATCTGAAAAAAGAACCCAGGAACTCAAGCTATCTCGTTTAGAGACACAAAATCGTGCTCAGGACATCCTCAGTTTCAAAAATGAGATTTCTTATAAAGAGAAAATAAATAAATATTATGTGGCTTTGATCTTGTTTTTTTTACTGGTTCTACTATTAATGCTATACGCATATAAACAGCGATCCAAAAGTATGCGTCAAAATAAGGAACTGTACAATTTCTCTTTAGATAAGGAACGTCAGAATTCAAAAATATCAATATTAACTGCTATGCTTGATGGTCAGGAACAGGAACGAGGACGATTGGCCAGGGACCTTCATGATGGACTAGGAGGCCTCTTATCCACCACAAAAATCAGTTTATCTCAATTGACAAATAAAGTGGATAGTCCAATGAAAAATGATATGCAAAAATCTCTTCTGCAATTGGATACTGCTGTAGAAGAGCTAAGACGTGTAGCTCATAATCTGATGCCCGATTTGCTAAATAGATATGGTCTGGAAGAAGCATTACAAGATTACGCTGTTCGTATGTCCAATGTACAATTGGATATTGATGTACAATTTTTACATTATTCGAATCAACTTACAAAAGATGAACAATTACTTGTTTATCGGGTCATCCAGGAGTTGGTTAATAACGCAATAAAACATGCTGCCCCAAAACAAATTATCATTCAAATTGTAGAAGAAGCTGATTATTACACCATCACTGTTGAAGATGATGGAAAAGGATTTGATATTGATCAGGTTAAGGGTAATCACTCAGCAGGCCTTCATAATATACAATCGCGGATCGATTTCCTTAAAGGGAAATTTACTATACAGTCTGAAAAAGATGTGGGGACAAGTGTTGAAATTATATTTCCAAAAAAATAAAATAAATGATTAAAATAGCAATTACAGATGATCATCCTTTGCTTTCGGAAGGATTGAAAAATATCCTTTCTAAGGAAGATATGTTAGAAGTAGTGGGTTGTTATCCTGATGCATCAACCATGCATAAAGCGCTTTCGGATGGGCCTGTTGATGTACTTTTACTGGATATTAATCTTCCTGATGCCAATAGTATTGAGCTGATCAAACCGTTGAGGTCCAAGTATCCTCAAATGCGTATTATAGTAATCAGTGTACATAACGAATATGCTGTTATCAATAGTGTACTGCAAGAGGGGGCCCAAGGTTATATTCAAAAAAATGCTTCTGTGGAAGAGATTGTTGCCGGAGTTGAACAGGTTATAAAAGGAAACAAATTTCTATGTTCTCAAACCAAAAATATTGTTGAAAGAAAATCAAAAGATGAACTCAAAAGTGTTCCAAAATTGACCCGTAGGGAAAAGGAAGTGCTAACTGAGGCATCTTTGGGATTAACAACGGGGCAAATCGCAGAAAAACTATTTATTAGTCCGCATACTGTGGAAAGTCACCGTAAAAATTTGATTGAGAAATTTGACGCAAAAAATCTTAGTTCTGCAATTAAATTAGCGTTAGAATATGGATTGATTCGTCAATAGTAGAACTTTGATTGATAAAACCACTAGTTTCGGGGATTGTAGAAATTGCTTCTAATCTCTAGCTTTGAGTAGACGTAAAATTGCTAAGAACCTAGAAAGAAAATCTGATGCCGTACGATGATGGCACGGTAATTAGCAGGAATAATAGCAAATCCTTTAAAACAATAAAAAATGATAAAACTTAAGTCGTTTTCGCGATTAATAATCTTAATCTGCTGTTGCAGTTTATTGACAAGTTGCTTTGACTTTATCGAAGATATCAATCTAAATGCCAATGGTTCTGGCAGTATTAAAGCTACGCTCAACCTTAGTAAAAGTAGTACTAAAGTGGCCTCTCTGATGAAATTAAAAAGTGTAAATGGCATTCAAATTCCGACAAAAGAGAAGATAAAGAGTGAAACCGAGGACATGATCCGTATTTTAAAAAATACCCCAGGTATAAGTCAAGTGCAATATAATTTAGATTTTAACAATTATATTGCAACTGTCTCCTGCAATTTCGCTTCCGTAAATGCTCTGAATAATTTTAGTAAAGCGCTTGGAACTCATTTTAAAAGTGCCCTCGGTAATAATAATAATTATTCCTACGATGCTAAAACTGGAACCTTTACCAGAACATATACACACTCTCCTACTTTAAGTAAAGAGTATGCCCGTATATCTGAAACTGACCGCAAATATTTTAATGATGCCTTTTACACACAGATTATACGTTTTGATAAAACGGTCAAATCACAAAAACATGCTTCAGCAAAAATATCCAGTTCTGCAAAAGCTGTTCTACTTAAGTTAAAGGCTACAGATCTTGCTAGTGGCAAAGTTTCATTAGCCAATACCATCACTTTAAATAACAAATAACTACATGAATATTAAATTCTTACCCTTGTTAGCATTATCTGCTTTTGCAGGAATGGAGGCTACAGCTCAAGAACTGACCAGCAAAATACCGGCTCATGCCGACTTTGTTGTTTCTATTAATAATAAAGCTATAGTAGAACAAAGTTCTATGGAACTGCTAAACGAAACACTAACTAAACTAGGTGCATTTGAACAGGCCAAAAACATGGATTTTCCAATCAAAAACCTAAAAGAGCTGGACTTTAATCTAGATAAACAGGCTTATGTTTACCGTGCAAATACCGATAGTTTACACTACATTGGAATTTTACTTCCCCTGAAAGCAAACCATCAGGTCAAACAACATATGTTTTCACAATATGAAGTTCTTCCAATATATAATGGATATGAAAGAAGAGTTTCCAAAGATGGTAAAACACAGGTTGCATGGAATTCGGAAACAATGTTTATTCTCACAGGTGATGTACACAGTCAATACTTTCAAATGAAAGATGTAGCAGACCGTTACGGCTTAGATCTTGGCTCTTATGCGACGGATACCTGGACCTATAATGAAGCATTAGGTGATGCGGCAACTGCAGCTACAGCTGCTGCTGAAGAAGCTGTGGAGGCTATGGAAGAAGAAACTTTTGAGAGTGAAGAGGAAATTTTACCTGATACCGTGAACATATTAGAAGAAATAAGCGAAGCTGAAATGGAGGCCGTTGAAGCTGTTGTTGATTCGACTATAGCCATATCCGCAGATCAATGGGATGATTCAGTAGACACAGTAGAAGCTTACGATTTGGAGTCGGACTCACTTTATCTTCTAAATCAAGCTCGAGAAGCTAAAAATGATTCTATTAAAAATAAATTATTTGGAACATGGCTTGCAAATGACTTTAATGGCTACTTAGATCCTAAGAGCAACATGGCAAACAATAAAGCGATCAAATTAACAGATAACAAACATCTGATTCGTCTGTGGGTGCCCAATGTAGATAAATTATATCAAGGTGCATTGCCTTATGATGTGTTAAAATTGGCCTATGGTATTGATATGGATAAATTTAAATATGGATATGAGGAAGGTACATTTGATTTAATCCAGGATCAGCATACGATTAAGTTTACTGGAACTTTGGGAGTCGATGCTGAAATGGCAAAGATTTTCAAACCGTTGTACAATGGTAAAATCAATAAGAAATTTGCAAAATATATCCCTGAAAACCATTTGGCATATGCTGCCGTAAATATTAATACGGAAGCTTATCTAAAACAACTGCCAGCCCTTGTGAATCGTTGGTATGCTCCCATTGCAGGCGAATATAGTGACGTTGTCACCATTGGCGCTACAGCTTTAGAAATTGCACTAGATGAGAAAGCAATCGGTAAAGTGATGAAAGGTGACCATGCTTTTTTCTTAAATGATCTTCAAAAGGTTAATAAAGAGTATGTAACCTATGAGTATGATGATGATTACAATTACAAAGAAATTACGAAAATGAAAGATGAGTATGTACCTAATTTCTTATGGATGTTTACTTCTCAAGATCAAAGATTGTATAAACGTACACTTGACTTCGCTGTAAAAAAACAAGAAGTAACTTTGGAAAATGGTATTTACAAAATTGCTGAGCAGAAAAATATAAAACCAATCTATATCCTTTTCAAGGAAGATCTTGTATTTGTGGGTAGTGATGTAGAACAATTAACTTCTATTGAACAAAACCGTTTTAAAGGCACTAAAAATGCAAAAGTGAAAAAGGATTTACTTGCTAATCCATTCAATTTGGTTGTTCACGCGAATGCTATTCCTGAAGTAGTCCATAAACTAGAAGTACCAGTAACTGCTTCATTGCAACAAACAATGAAAGACCTATCGACTTATGGCGATATTCAATTAAAAGGAAGTACGTTAAAAAATCGTCAATTCTCTGGTGAACTTTCTATAGAATTGCCAAAAGAGGATAAAAATGCATTACAGTATATTTTAAAACATATCATGCAGAACATGGATAGTAAAATCGCTAATTAATTATACATGAAAAGGATTACAATTATCATCTGCTCGCTATTACTTATACTTATATCGTTCCTATGGGTGACTTATACTGTCCGTAAAAATAGGATTGAAAAACAATATGTCAGTCAATCAAGTACCGGTATTCTCTCCATTGCTGTTGATGACTTACTGTTGGATAATGTATCTAAGCTCTTGAGCTTTGATACCCGTTCTACAGGAATAGAAGGTGGTGAAGACTTGATAAAAAAAATCGTATGGAATTCAGGAATATCTATTCCAGCCCGTCTGTTTTTATTTAGTACTGATACACAAAAAAATCAATTCTGCGGAATATTAGCTGTATCGAACTATGATGATTGTTTTTCTTTTTTTGCAAACCAATATCCGAAGGCAATTAATTTTGTAGATAAAAAACAAGGTATTGTCAGTGTTAATATAGCAAAACATATTAAAGTACTGTTTGATCATAATCATCTTGTTTATTCGATTGGACTTGATCCTAATTCGGATTTTAATGAGCTCCATGCACTGTTAAAAAATCAGGATGCATGGGTACAGATCGGTTCTTTTAAAGGCTTTGAACATGCTTTGACCAAAAAACATATTGGTTATGCCCTAAAAGACAAAAGTTTAATGGCTGAAGCTACTGTTACGAAACATAAGACAGACATTATTGGACAGTGGTTGTTATCTGAAAGTATAGAACAGAACCTTCAGGTAAGAAAGATAGATACAGCTAATCAAATTGTTACCTTTTGGAGTTTATTGTCGCTAAATGATCTTCCTTTGTTATCCCAGATTATGAGCAAGTATACAGGATTCAATCAGGAACAGTTAAAGAAGAATTATGCTAATTATTTGGATTTAGAGATTAAAACCGATAGTGTCATCCAAAAAGATACCTCGATTGCATATGCTTATGATGATGATTTTAATGCTATAGAAGAAATAAAAGTAACAGAGATTGCTGTTCCTTATATTGTACATACCTGGAAATATAACGAGCCATTAGCTGCGTCCCTTCCTGGAAAAATGTTTTATCAATTTCATAAAGCACATATCGATTCATACTTATTAAATACAACTTCTGAACGATCTCCTGATCGGATTCAAAATGAAAGAACTCAACACCCTTTTTACTTCTTTATTGATTTTAATGCATGGCCAGAAAAGTGGACAATATATCCATTTAGTAAATTAAAACAGAGCAAAGTCAGCGCTACAATGACAACTACTCTTATGGATAAAAACAAACTTGCTATAAAGGGAGAAATCACCTACTAATACTAGTAGTCATATTTGGTTTCATGAGAACAGACAGTACTTAAAAAATACTGTCTGTTTTTTGTTATATCTAAAGTTATATACTATGCTAATATCACTCGCTTTAAAAAGATCTGCACAAGTCTCTTTATATTTGCAACAATACAAGTTTTAAGAAAGTTTGAAACTGCTTATCATGTTCAAGCAATTCTTCAAATGCACAATCCATTTCATATAAATAAGCTTTTTAAATTATTATATACATCACATTGCAAGATATTACCCTTACCCCTACGGAGATTCAGCTCATCAATACATTTATTTTTCAGCCCTGTGGATTAACAATGGCACATAGAAAATATGAACAGGAAAGTCAAGAATATGATGCTCAAAATTTTGATCTAGACCATTTGAAAATTAAGTACAGGAAAGCCAAGATAACACCTAAAAAGATTGGTCAATTCGTTACCTTATGGTATAGGGATGCAGCTGGAATTACGACTCCGTATGCAGGCAGTAACCCTATTGATTTTTATATAATAGCTACCCGAAAAGATAATGATGTTGGATTGTTTATATTCCCTAGAAGCATTCTGTCAAAACATGGTATCTTGAGAGGTGAATGTAAAGCTGGTAAACGAGGTTTTAGAGTCTATCCAAATTGGGATATCGCCGAGAATAAACAGGCTAAACAAACACAACTTTGGCAAAAATTATACTTTATAGAGATTCTTGCAGGTGAAGAGGTTGACTTAAAAAAAGCTAAACAACTATTAACCTTATAATGGGGTAATTTTAAAAAATTATTTTCAAGATTCTAATCTATTGTACTTTTCATTTATTTTACGTAAATTGTAAATACCAATTACAGACATAATCGAATCATTATGCATCCATTTCGAAAAAAAAATAGAAATCATTCCATTATGAATGAAAATAAGGATTCTAAAAAACCAAATGCTCATCCTTTTGTGAGGTCTAATTTTCATTTACTCGACAAGGATACAAAATTGCATAACATGCTAAAAATCCAACAAGTACCTATTGTTAATGAAGAGACCTTAGAACAGGTTATACTCGAAATGAATTTAATGAAGAACAAAAATTAGTATTCCATAATACTTTATAATTTTTATAAATAAAAAGGCTCCATTCATGATGAATGGAGCCTTTTTATTTATAAAATCACGACTATAAAGAAGCGATTGCATTATTTAATGTTTGCGAAGGACGCATAGCGGCTGTAGCCAAATCATCATTAGGGAAATAATAACCACCAATGTTTTGTGCTTTACCTTGAGCACCTATCAACTCTTCGTTGATCTTAGCCTCATTTTCAGCTAATGATTTAGCTAAAGGTGCAAACTTCGCTGCTAGTACGCTATCCTTTGTTTGTGCAGCTAAAGCTTCAGCCCAATAAGCTGTCAAATAGTAGTGAGAACCACGGTTATCGATTTGACCTACTTTACGTGCTGGAGATTTATCATTCGCTAAGAATTTTTCTGTTGCCACATCCAATGCTTCTGCCAAAACTAATGCCTGCGCATTATTCTGTGTTTGTGACAAATGCTCCAAAGATGCTCCTAAAGCTAAAAACTCACCTAGAGAATCCCAACGTAAATAACCTTCTTGTAAGAATTGTTCAACATGTTTTGGAGCAGAACCACCAGCACCTGTTTCAAATAAACCTCCACCATTCATTAAAGGAACGATAGAAAGCATTTTTGCAGATGTACCAACTTCTAAAATAGGAAATAAATCTGTTAAATAATCACGTAATACGTTACCCGTTACAGAAATTGTATCTAATCCTTCGCGGATACGGTCTAAAGAAAATTTAGTTGCCTCAACAGGATTCATAACAAAAATATCTAATCCATTTGTATCAAAATCACCTAAATATTTCTCAACTTTTTTGATGATTTCTCTATCATGGGCACGATTTTCATCTAACCAGAATACTGCAGGTGTAGCCGATAAGCGAGCGCGGTTAACCGCCAATTTTACCCAGTCTTGAATAGGTGCATCTTTAGTTTGACACATGCGGAAGATATCACCAGTTTCAACTCTTTGTTCCATCAAGACATTTCCATTTGCATCTACCACACGGATCGAACCGTTTTCTGATGCCTGGAAAGTTTTATCATGTGAACCATATTCTTCAGCTTTTTGAGCCATTAAACCCACGTTGGGAACAGAACCCATAGTTGTAGGGTCTAATGCGCCATTTTCTTTACAATCTTCAATAGTTGCTTCATACACTCCTGCATAAGAACGATCTGGAATAATAGCGATGGTATCTTGAGATTTTCCTTCTTTATTCCACATCTGTCCCGAAGTACGGATCATCGCTGGCATAGATGCATCAACGATCACATCTGAAGGCACATGTAAGTTCGTAATACCTTTATCAGAGTTTACCATTGCTAAATCTGGACCATTCGCGATAGCGGCTTCAATAGCTGCTTTAACTTCTGCCTCTTGCGGATTACCCGATATTTTTGCAAATACTTCTCCTAAACCATTATTTTTATTGATACCCAAAGAGTTGAATAATTCACCATATTTAGCAAATACATCTTTAAAATAAACCTCTACGATAGCACCAAAAATAATAGGATCTGATACCTTCATCATCGTTGCTTTTAAATGAGCAGATAATAAAACACCTTCCGCTTTAGCCGCAGCAATTGTATCTGCAACAAAACCTTTTAATGCATTTAAGCTCATTACTGATGAATCAATTACTTCACCTGCCTTTAATGGAGATAAACCTTTTAATTCTGTAGCGGTACCCGCTGCATTAACAAATTCAATTTTGAACTGTCCTGCGTTTTCTACTGTTACTGATTGCTCAGTCTCATAAAAATCACCGTGAGACATAGACGCTACGCGTGTCTTAGAATCTGCTGACCAAGCACCCATTGAATGCGGGTTTGCTTTAGCATAATTCTTAACAGCTTTTGGCGCACGGCGGTCAGAGTTTCCTTCACGTAAAACTGGATTTACAGCTGAACCTAATACTTTTGCATACTTTGCCTTAATCTCAGTTTCTGCTGCAGTTTCTGGATTGTCAGGGAAATTTGGTATCGCATAACCTGCTGCCTGCAATTCAGCAATTGCTCCTTTTAATTGCGGAATGGAAGCTGAAATATTTGGTAATTTGATGATATTAGCTTCTGGAGTTGTTGCCAACTGCCCTAATTCAGCTAAAGCATCAGCTACTTTCTGATCTGCGCTTAATACATCTGAAAAGTTTGCTAAAATACGACCTGCAAGAGAAATATCTCTTAATTCAACATCGATATCAGCTGTTTTGGCGAATGCTTGTACAATAGGTAAGAATGAGTAAGTCGCCAACAATGGCGCTTCATCTGTCTTGGTGTAAATGATTTTAGATGACATAATTTTTTTATTGAAATCTTTTAATTTGCTTAAACAAAATTGAAATTCAAAACGAACGCTGAGGCTGATTCAAAATTCGCCTAAAGATAGGAAATTGAAATTTAAATCGCTACAAAAGGTTGAATTATGACGGTTAAAAGTAAAATGTTGGCATGACTGGATTAAACACAATTATATTTGTCTATTACCTTTCTTTTCAGATGCATGTGCACTTATATTCTATATGCGCTACAGCCTACATCTAATTACTTAGTTAGTGCCCTCATTTCTTTTAATGAAATTACTTGAACGTTTGATCCATATGAAAAAACACTTTCTATCATTGCTTGAGCGAGCTGATGCGTTTTAATAGGCGCATAATGCCGAAAAAAACCTAATGAATTAAAAAAAGTAATTGCTTTCAGTCCGACCTTTTCTCCAAATCGATTTGAATTAGGTCTTTCTATAAAACCTGGTTGCAATATCATAAGGTGTTTAAATCCAATTTTTTTGATTGCTTCTTCTAAACTTCCTTTCATACGATTATAGAAAATACTGGATTTTGCATCTGCTCCTATTGCTGATAATAGAACAAAATGGGATACTCCATTGTTGAAAGCTAGCTGTGCAAAATCCAGTGGATAATCGTAATCTATATGCCATTGTGCATCTTTACTTCCTGCATCTTTTAAAGTTGTGCCGAGACATGAAAATGCAACTTCTCCTTTTATAACTTGGTGATAAGATGATAATTTGTCAAAATCGACAATAATTTCTTCTAACTTATCATGTTGTTCAAAATAAGCTTTACGTACTAATACACGGACTTTAGTGAAGCGTACATCTTCTAATAATAGCCTAACCAGTTCTCTTCCTGTAGCTCCACTTCCTCCAATAACAATTGCTTCCATGTATTAAATATAATGATTCGTTTCCATATTTCATTATGTTGTCAAATTCTAACTAAAATAAACGGAGGGACTGAGATTGACTGTTAGAATCGTTAATTTTAGTTTTATTATTTACAAATAACTTTAATACATGACTACATATACATTAAACAACGGGATTAAGATTCCTGCTATCGGTTTCGGAACCTGGCAAATCGAAGATGGTGCGCCTGCATATAACGCGGTAGCTGAAGCATTAAATGCGGGTTATATTCATATCGATACTGCTGCCGTATATGGTAACGAAAAAAGTGTTGGAAAGGCCATTCAAGATAGTGGAATTGATCGTGATGATCTTTTTATTACGACAAAATTATGGAACGCGGACCGTGGATATGAAAACACATTAACTGCATTTGAAAAATCACTAGCTTTACTTAATTTAACTTATGTTGATTTATACCTTATTCATTGGCCGGCTAATGAAGCACAATTTGAAAATTGGGCAGAAATTAATGCTCATACCTGGAGAGCTTTTGAAAAATTATATGTTGATGGAAGAGTCAAAGCTATTGGTCTAAGTAATTTTCCTAAGAAATATGTTGAAACCCTTTTGAAAACAGTACAAATTAAACCAGCTGTCAATCAACTGGAATTTCACCCTGGGTATTTACAGGAAGAAACAGTTTCGTACTGTAAAGAAAACAACATTTTGGTACAAGCTTGGTCACCTCTTGGATCAGGTCGAATTCTTGACAATGAAGTATTGCTTTCGTTAGCGAAAAAGTATAACGTTAGTGTCGGCCAGATCTGCATTAAATTTGCACTACAGGAGGGTATTAATCCGTTACCAAAATCTACTAATCCGATCAATATCAAGGCAAATCTTGATCTATCAAATTTTGAATTGACTGCTGAAGATATAGCATCAATTAAAAATATGGGGGACTTAGGTTTTTCAGGACTCAACCCTGCAGAGGTGCCATTCTAAAAAAGAATTGTACTTAAAGTGCTGCACGGGTCTTGTTTGTGTATAATTTACGTCTGTACCAAGGTGACCAGGACTCTTACTTAAGAATAAATTTTGTTGTAGAGATGTGATTGACTATGTTTGCATACATGTCTAATTCAGAAAAAAATCCATATCAACTGTTCAATAAAACCATCTGGTCAAATTGGAAAAATCAAGATGTTGTCTGCATAAAAGTGGAGGAATTATCACAGAGCAATGGAATTACATTCTTTGAGCTCATACCTGATTCTGAAATGCTTGATGCAGATAGTGAAACTTTGTATCCAATAGATTCGGAAGATGTCATGGATATGCTATTACCTAATGCACAAGTTAAATTTGTCGTACATGACATCTACATGGCGGATTTGGATGATTAATTATCGTGCATCAAAATTGATTAATAATCACAGACAACACGGGCTCAGATTATTTATTGATCACATATAAAACCAGGTATTTATATCAAAAAAGCTGTAAGGATATCAAAGTTTCCTTACAGCTTTTTAATTTATTACATCAGTTTAAATGAATTATAACGTTTTTGTAATAACAGCTTTCTGCTTATCTGCCTGAACTATTTTTTTATAAAAATCAACATACTCACTGTATTTTTCTGGTGGATATATTTTATCATTCATTTTCTGAGTTCGGCTGTAGATAAGAAGACCATCTTTTTTTTCAAATGTGGCCGTGTAAATACCGAAATCTGATTCGATCAGAATATCTTTTGGAATAAAGTCTATCTGATAGCCTTGTGGCAATTCGAAAACGATCTCATCTTTATCTTCATACGCATAAGGAACGGAAAAAAATGTTTTTCGATCTGCAATCTTAAGAGGTACAGCTTCCCTTCTATTCATTTGATTCAGTAACAGAAAATATTTATCACCACCCTTACTTAATAATGGTTTTGATTTAAATGATAACTCCTCTACTAACTCAGGTTTAGTTTTATCTTTTTGATCACATTTATAATAACCAAATGTTTCAATAGGAATATTGCTATTTTCTAATGCTCTTTTTTTCTGTTCACTTGGTTCTAAAACTGTTTTTCGTAAATTATCTTCAAATTGAGAATTACCATATGATGTGTTGATCAATACATCAATATCATTTTCATTGTTAAATTTAATTTTTGTTTTACTCACCTGATAGTTTTGCGAGGCATTATAAGCCGGCGTCTTTACAAGTTTTCCACCAGCTTCGGTCACTAACAGTACGTTTCTATTTGAGTTTCCGTAACCAATAAATCCCATGGGATAATAAGGGCTCGTGCACTCCAGAAAGGTGGTGTCCTTCCCTATCGGTACAGCTAATATCATATGATTAGCCTGCCCGATACTTGAGTATTGAGCGTTTAAACTAGGTTTGCCATTTCCAATCATCACTAAATGTGAATTAATTCCCACTTCATTCAGCATCGCTTTCATAAAATTGGACAGCCCCTTACAATCACCATAATTAACTGTAGCTACTTTCTCGGCCAATACAGGTCTAAATCCGCCAATACCCAATTGCACACTGACATAACGTGTATTCTGTTGCAGATATTGATACAGGATGCGCATCTTTTCTTCTGGAGTCCGTGCTGCTTGTGTTAAATCGCGAATCTTAATTTTAAATGCTTCAGGTAATTGATTTCCACCTTCATTAAGCTTATAAATCCATTGTCCAAAATTATTCCAGTTATCAAAATTACCGGTGGAGCCATCATATTCAAATAAGTTCGGAGAGGCTTTAACCCAGGAACTTAGATTATCAATCCCTATAGCCATCGGTTCTTTAGCTAAAGCAGGTACTTGACTACTCTCCCATTTATAACGTATTTTACCTCCAATACTGGTCGAATCAACTTTCAACCCTGTACTCGAGAGGTATTTCATTTGATAATTTTTATCTTTTTGAATACAATAACTTGATTTTTCTACGGAAACACCAAAATCTTTTAGATCGCGCCACTGGGGAAAATAAAGTAATCCTTTAAAATCTTGGCTAAAACTATATTCAATGGTATACGGATAACTATTACTTACAAATTTCAGACTCTTTAGCCTATTGTCCTCAAATATTGAAAAACCAGATATCAAGCTTTGATCTTTTATATCAGAGGATTTATATTCCTTAATCTTCTTACCGGTGGCATCATACAAAACCGCTTTTATATTATAAATAGTAGAAAACTTATCGTAAACTTCTTCCATTGCAGCAAAGTCATCACCTGCTTTGCTAAAAATGGTTGCAGTTATTTTATAATCATATTTTGCAGCATTGATGCCTTTAATATCGAGGAACTGTTCTTCATTTCTAATAACAATAGTGGCATCTTTTTTAAGCGCTTCGTGGATATTTGCCACATCCCAATTTGTCTGTGCATTACCGTGAGAAAAAAACAGCAATGCCATTAAACCCAATGTATACTTCATTATACCTTCTTTTTAAATACAATTTTTTCTGCTTGCTTCTCTACAATAGCGGCGAAAAGTTCTTTAAGATAGAAATACTCTTCTGAACTGTACATCGACTTATTGATATGAATAGCACTTTTTATTAGAAGTGTCTGGCCATCGATTAAATACGATATCGAAAAGGAGCCGACATCTTCAGGAAGTTTAAAAATGCCGCCCTTAGGAAGTTTATCAATCTGATAATCTTCAGGAAAATTAATGACTACCCGGCAATTTTCAAGTATCGGATGAGCGAAATCTACAGGAAAAAGTCTTTCCTCATGTTTCAATGGATTTTCCTTTGTTCGTTCGAAAAGTAAAGGTGTGAAATAAACCAGATCTCCAGCTTCTTCCACATTATCTTCTATCTCAACATCCATCGTTTCAATCAATCGATCATCTAGACTATCCAGATTTAAGATCTTGAAGTTATTAAGCTCTAATCCCGTTTTATTTTTTTTCAGGTTCTTGATATAATCTTCTTCATTGATGGCAGTCCTGTAGCTGTTGCGAGCACTTAAACCGGCATATCCATTGAAATAATTGGTTACACTACCTTTTAATCGGTTTTCTTTATCTAACACGAGATTATACACATGCATGCTCTCATCTCCGAAAAGCGTTTCAGTGCTGATCCACCCACCACTTTTTTCGCCAACATTGATCAAAAAACCCTCATGATTTAAATTTTGATAATTCATCATTCCAAATGGCATGTCCTTAACCGTTGCATCGAGAAAGTATGATTTGCCTCCAATTTCTACCGCAGCCACAACATTATCAAATTTACTTATGATTGGGTATCCAGGATGTTTCCCATTGGAACGTGTACTAATTAACACTGGATAAACACTGTAATTCGCTTCTTTCAGAAAGTTGATCAGCACCAAATTTAAATCGGCTGAATTTCCTGTTTTTTTCTCAAAAATTGTTTTGGGATTTGTTTCCGTACTATAAAAATTGTACTTCTCATTCCACTTAAGATTATCCTTAACATATTTAAAAATTGATTTCGCATTTGCCAAAGAATCGTTTTCAGCTTTAATGATAGATTTCAAATTATTTTTAGCGAAGCTTGTTTTCTCTATATAACGTCCAAAATTTTCATCTTCTAGCAAAGAACTGATAATCTTTGGCCATGATCCTGTATAATCAACAAAAAACTGTCCAGGGAAATTGGTGGATCGAAGTTCAAAATCTATAGAAGGTCGATAATCATCTAGGCTTGAAATAAAAGGTTCGTCCTTCAGAGCGGGCATATTTTCTGCAACAAAGCGATCACGAATCGCAGCAGATTGAACACCGGAAACGTAACTTGCATTAACGGTTTCGTGCATAGGATGTGCAATATCATAATATCCATTTCTACTGAATTTATAATCAAAATACTCTGGAATAGTTACTGTATATTCGGACCAGCGGGTCGGAATTTCACTTTGAAAACTCCATCCGCGAAGATTAAAAATGAAATCCGATTTAATCTTATACTTATATTCAATTATAGATCCTTCTTTTACATTAGGTAATGTAAATTTTTTCTGGATAACATTCTTATTTACTTCTTCCGTAAATTTTGAATCTTTATCAATTTTGTCTGTTTTCATGACACCATCCACCATATTATAGGTAGCTGCGCTCATATTATCTAACGTTTCCTTGGACTGTGAATTACTTTTATACAATCCAATAGTATGATTTGCGTAATCATACCCATTTTTATTAATGATTTTATAACGCACGTGTCTTTCATATACATAAACAAATGATTTTGAAGCAGGACTTAATTCAAAATAACAGTTACCGATGTCAAACAATTTAATGGCTGAAGCGGCAGAGTCTGCACCTGATGGCATAATTGAAAATTCTTCAGGTTGAATTTTACCAAACTTATATTCGATTTTTTCTTTTTTTTGTGCAGACACCTGATAGTGACTGATGGTAAATAACATCAGAAAAACTAATAATACTTTTTTATATGGCATTTTATTTATAATTGGTCATGCAAATATAAATAATAAAACGATATTTAATAGCTATTAAATATCGTTTTAAACTTAAATTGTTTCCTGAAAATATGAATAATATAACTACATAAAATATTTATCAACCATCTATTGTTCTATTTTGAAAGATTTATTTTTTGTTTTTATATTATCGTCTAATTCGACAGTTTTGAAATTAATTTATGGGCACATTTTATAAAGCCATTGAGCTCGTCACGTTGCTGCAAAATAAAACTATTCTCAGATAATTTGCCAACAACCAAATCACGTTCTTCTTCACTGTTGTATACCATATTTCGAAAAGGATTCTCGTAATCTTTCGCCCTACTTGCGTAAATTTCATCAACCATCCATGTTCGATGCGAGATCGCTTCTTTCAGCCAAGCTTGCACAATTTCAATCGATATAGATTCAGATGTTACGTCTGTAATTTCGAGTAACGATGCAAATGCATGCGCTCTTTTTGTTTCTAAGTAAGATCGACTCAATTCATGATAATATTTATGGATATCTTCCCAATCATCAATCTTGCCTGATTTAATTTCACGAAGCAATTGATCAATAGCATTTTTTTCTATCAATTGCCCACCGATATTTTCCCACTCTAGGCGTTGACTATTTGTCATCTCATTTTTCAACTCTTCAAAGCTATGAGTTTCTAAAAAGTCAATCATATGAATGGTTCCGTAGTATTGGATAAAACGCTTAAAAAGTGGATAAGCAGTGCCAATTTTGACCAATTCCACTTTCCTTTTCGAATGTTCAAATCCTTTTACAAGAACTGATGTAGGTATCTGATCTAGCGGTCCAGTCAATTTTGCTCTACCAGCTCGAATAATTTCTTCTTTGGTGAGTGAATTGCTCTCTTCATTCATCTGTGAACCAACTGCCAATTCAATGATGCGCAAGGAATTGAAAAGCTCATTGATCGTATCCGGAGCAAGCATATCATACTCTAAATATTGATTTTTCAATAAACGTTTATCTCTACTTGCATACTTATTTGCATTACGAACAAGCGCATACATATTATACATAAACCAATAACCAGGTATGATCATTAATTTATCGTTTTTAACATCATTGTTGACCAAAGAAAATGGAATCGGAATATCCATTTCATATGGAAAATCACCCTTTACTAGAAGTGTATAAGATGCAAATCTTGAATTATGCTTTAAACTAACACATAGGCCTGGCCAGAAACCCCGCCCTGCAATAATTTCACCATCTGCAGCTCTAGAATTATGATTGGAACCAACTGTCGCACCTGCAGCCATATTGCTCTGCCCCATGATCGTTGCCGCGCATAAGAAAGAATTGTTATGATGCTGCTCATGTGCAGGAAAGATTAAAGAATTTAGAACTTCGCAACACGAAATAGTTGAGTTATCTCCTAAAAAAGAATTTATAAGACGAGCGCCATATTTCAATTGTGAAAAAGACGACAAAATAAACCTTACGGCTTTAACTCCGTAGAATATACGGCATCCATATCCGACAATTCCATTGACCAATTCACAACCTTCACCGATTTGTGTAAATGCTTCGGGCGAAGAATTAATGGTAAGATTTTTCAGTTTATTGATTCCTTTAATATATGCATCTGAACCAATTTGCACATTTTTTATATTCTGCGAATTTTTAATGATACAGCGATCGCCAATCATACTATAGGTGCCTCGTACTGTGGAAAATCTCTTTTCAGTCAGCTCCTTAAATCTATGCTGCAAAACAGTATCTTGCCTATTTCGTGTCCACAAATAAGCATCCGCTGCTTGCATCCCATCAAAAGGAAGAATAGAGCGTACCCCATTTTCGTTACATAGCTCCAATGCTATCCGTAGATCTTCAGCCTCCCCTTCTCGTAAAACTCCATTTCCAAATTTAGCAGTACTACTCGTCTCCATTTCGCTGATGTTACTTAATATAACATCGTTACCAATAATGAAATGAGACATATAACGGACATGGTGTATAGCCACGTAATCACCCAAATCAGAACTTACAATAGTGCTATTATAAATACCTGATTCCAGTTTAAGGTTACGGTATTCTAAATAGGTTGGGGCCATATGACCAATTCGAACCAACCCAAAGAAATTACTCTGTCTAATTTGATAAGGGATAAATGATTCACTTACCAAGATATTCTCCCAATTATCTGCCCTATTACCATTTTCGATAAGAATGACGATTTCTTCTACTGTCAAATTCCTATAATCTGAACGTGGATTTTGTTCAAAACGATGATGATTTTCATCTTTCCCTTTTGGTATAAATACCTGTGGAATAAAATCAAAACCTAATCGAGTGATGCTACCTTTTTTTATTTGACTCATATTTTTATTCAACAGTCACAGATTTGGCTAGATTACGAGGTTTGTCAACATCTTGATTACGTTCAACGCCCATATAATATGATAATAATTGCAATGGAATTACGGATAAAATAGGTGCTACAATTTCATCAGCATCCGGAATTTCGATATAATCTTCCGCCAACCCTTTTGATACTTCATCTCCCGCAGTAATAACCGCTATAATACGACCTTTTCTGGCCTTCACTTCCTGAATATTACTCACAATTTTCTCATGATAGCGGTCCTTGGTAGCCACAAATACTACTGGAAGATTTTCATCTACTAATGCAATAGGTCCGTGCTTCATCTCTGCTGCCGGATACCCTTCTGCATGGATATACGTAATTTCCTTTAGTTTTAAGGCTCCTTCTAATGCAATAGGGAAATTATATCCTCTACCTAAATATAGAAAATCTCTTGCGTCCTTATATTTACGAGCTATTTCTCTGATTTTTGGAAGCTGCGTATCTAAAATCGTTTGTACTTTATCTGGAACTGCACTCAGTTCTTTTAAAAGATGTGCATATTGCTGCTCGTCAATTGTTTTTTTGATATGCGCTATTTTAATTGCTATTAATTCAAGAACTGTTAACTGCGCAGTGAATGCCTTTGTACTTGCCACTCCAATCTCTGGACCAGCGTGCGTATACGCACCAGCATGTGATAATCTTGCAATAGATGATCCTACAACATTCACAACTCCCAATATAATTGCGCCTTTGCTTTTCGCATTTTCTAAGGCAACCAATGTATCAGCTGTTTCACCGCTCTGTGATATCGCCAAAATAACATCTCCTTCATTGACAATAGGGTTTCGATAACGAAATTCTGAAGCATACTCCACTTCAACATTGATACGGCAAAGCTCTTCAATTAAATACTCAGCTACTAGTCCGGCATGCCAACTTGTACCGCATGAGACGATAACTATTCGATTTGCTTTACAAATCTGCTCTGCGTATTGTTCAATGCCGCTCAATGTAATGGTCAGTTTATCTAAATCCAAACGTCCACGCATTGAATCAAAAATAGCTTGCGGCTGTTCTATAATTTCTTTGAGCATAAAGTGATCATAGCCTCCTTTTTCAATCGCAGCCAATTCCAGATCTAACTTTTGAACATAAGGTGTAACACGCTCATTTCCTATATTTTTTAATATTAATTCATCAGGTTTAACAATGGCCAATTCGTAATCATTGATATACACAACCTCATTGGTATATGCTAACATTGGAGATGCATCGGAACCAAGAAAATGCTCTCCTTTACCAATACCGATCACCAATGGACTTCCTTTACGTGCCGCAATGATAGTTTCAGGATGTTCCGGTTCTATCAATAAAATAACATAAGCACCAACAACCCGTTTTAAAGCAATACGTACTGCTTCCTCTAAACTACAGGCATTATTTTTCTTAATTTCAGAAATAAAATAGAGTAAAACTTCGGTATCTGTATCACTTTTAAACTCATACCCTTTACTGATTAATTCATTTTTTATAGTCTGATAGTTTTCAATAATACCATTATGAATCATGGCAATTTGACCATCAGGTGTATAATGTGGATGAGCATTTCTGTCGGAAGGCTCACCGTGTGTAGCCCATCTGGTATGTCCAATAGCGGTATGTGAACTAACATCATGGCCAGAAACGGCAGTTTCCAAATTTGCTACTTTACCTGCTTTTTTAAAAACATTGAGCTTGTTTTCTTGAACTAATGCTATACCAGCACTATCATATCCACGATATTCTAATCTCTTAAGTCCATCAAGCACGATAGAAAATGCCTGACGCGGACCCGTGTAACCAACTATTCCACACATAATTTATTATTAACGTTATTAATTTAAACAATTGAATCAAAATTAGCATTTTTTTTAATGCAATCGATTGTTTGAAATAATTTTATCAAAATTTAACATAAATTAAATACGAACACTAGTAAAAGAAGAAAGCCTTGCAGTTTTGCAGGGCTTTCTTCTTTTGAATAAACGTATGAAAAATATTTAGTGCTTGCTGGACATTTCATCCACATAATCATCACTTGGAACATAGTCTGCAACCATTTCTGCTTCGTAATCTACCTTTTCATGATTACCCAATCTTCTTTGAATGCCATCGAAAAGAGAGTAAACAACTGGTACGATTATCAGCGTAAGAAACAACGATGACAATAAACCTCCAATAATCACAATTGCAATACCACGGTTCATGTCAGCACCGTCACCTTGCGCCATTGCAATCGGAACCATACCAATAACCATTGCGATAGTTGTCATTAAAATAGGACGTAAACGTGCATGGTTTGCCGCAATTAATGATTCATATGTAGTAAAACCGGCGTCTTTCTTATGATTTGCAAAGTCAACCAACATAATGGCATTTTTCGCAACTAAACCAATCAACATAATAATACCTAAAATAGTAAAGATATTTAAAGTCTGGTTCGTCAATGCTAATAACAAAAATGCACCAATGAAAGATAATGGGATTGAGAACAATACAATAAATGGCGTTGCAAAACTATCGTACAAGGCTACCATCACAAAATATACTAAAATAATAGAAGCTAATAATGCAATACCTAATGTACCGAAACCTTCTTGCTGATTCTCCATATTACCACCCCACTTGAACGATACTCCTGGTTTAAGTTCAAGTTTCTTAAATTCAGTTTCCCATTCAGTTGCTATCGTACCAGCAGGTTTACCGACAACTTGTGCTTGTACTGAAACAGATGGTGACTTATCACGTCTCTCCAATAAAGTTGGCCCAGATCCATATTCGATATCTGCAAATTGTTCTAAGGAAATCGACTCGCCCTTCGCATTAATAAATTTTAAGTTTTTCACATTATCCATACTCGTTCTCCCAGATTGATCATAACGAATGTTGATATCATATTCTGTATCACCAGCACGGTATTTTGTATCAGTATTACCAGAAAAAGCCGTCTGCATCGTCATACCTACAGAAGCGACATTTAATCCCAGAGCATTCATCTTGTCACGATCTAATTGCACATTGATCTCCGGATTACCATCTTCTGATGTCAATTTTACTTCCGTTGCCCCTGAAATATTACGCAATAATGCGGCAGCCTTATCGGCAAATTCTAAGGCATCTTTTTGCGATGATGCAATTACAGTTAAATTTAATGGAGCCTGCTCTGCACCCATAATACCAATTGAAACCGTTTTCACTTTAGCTCCAACTAAATGCTCTTCCATCTCTCGTTTCAACTTCGCTGCATACACCTTTGTTGGAACTAATTTGTTTTGACCATCTTTCAAATAAATCTGCATTTCAGATTTATACTTCGTTCCTGAAGTACCAGCCATCATACCATCAGACGCCTGTCCCACAGTTGTGATCACTCTTTCGATCTCTGGTTTAGCCGCTAAAAATGATTCAGCTTTTTGTGTCATAAAGTTGGTTTGTTCAATCGAAGCATCTTTATTAAGTTCTAGCTGTAAATAGAATTCTCCTTTATCATTACCAGGAAAGAAATCTGTACCAATGTAACCCATCACCAATAAACTAATGGATGCGGCAAACATCACGATCGTAACGACCAGTGTAATTACCTTATTCCAGCGATTACGTAATGCCCATTCTAAAATGCCAGAAATCCAATGTGTCAATTTCTGTAATCCTGCTTCAAATTTTTCTAAAATTCTACCAAAAAAAGTCGCATTGCTAATGTGTGACAATTTTCCAAAACGTGAATACAACCAAGGTACTACGGTAAATGAAACAAGTAAAGAGATTAATGTTGCAAAAATAACCGTTACACAAAATTGACGCAAGATGTCAGATACTAAACCTGATGATAAAGCAATCGGTAAGAATACAACGACAATTACTAACGTAATGGCAGTTACGGTAAAACCAATTTCTGCAGCACCATCATACGCTGCACGAATCTTGCTTTTACCCATTTGCATGTGCCTGTGAATATTCTCAATAACAACGATCGCATCATCCACCAAAATACCAACCACTAGGGAAAGACCTAATAAAGACATTAAGTTAAGCGTATACCCCATTACATAAAGCCCAATAAAAGTTGCAATCAATGACAAAGGAATAGCTACAACAGCGATAAAGGCATCACGTAAACTATGCAAGAAAAACAACATGATAAAACCTACCAAAGCAACAGCGATCATTAAATCGTGCATTACGTTACTTGCGGCATTAATGGTGTATTCAGTCGAATCACTCGCGACATCAATTTTGATTTTTTGTTCCTTGTAATCTTTTTCTACAACCTCGATTGTCTTTTTAACAAGTTTCGATACAGCAACCGCATTGGCATCTGACTGCTTGAAAACCTGCATTAAAATGGTGTTTTTTTGGTCAATACGAGATATCTTTTCAATATCCTTGATACCATCCTGAACATCTGCAACATCACTTAAACGAATTGATACACCAGAAGGCGTAGTGATCGGAAGATTACGCATTTGGTCCAATGAGGTAAATTTACCCGATAGGCGGATTGTTGTCTGATTGTCTCTCGACTTAATGCTACCTGTTGGAAAATCTAAGTTAGAAGATGCAATTATTTTTTGCACATCACTGATCGTAAGGCCATATCCTTCTAATTTTTCAGGATTAGCACTTACTTGGATTTCGCGTTCTTCACCACCGGTCAAATCTACTTTTGCAACACCTAATATACGGGCAAAAACAGGTTGAATTTTTTGATCTAATAAGTCGTATAATTCTTTTTCAGATAAGCTTGAGGTTACTGAAAGGTTCATTATCGCCACATCATCGAGTGAAAATTTACTTAAAGAAGGGGTTTCGGCATCTTCCGGTAAATCATTGATCACAGCATTGATCTTACGTTGTGCATCTGTCAATAGAAAATTGACATCAGCACCTGTATTTAGCGTAATCATGACGACCGAAACACTTTCCATAGATTTTGTTTCAATCTTTTTTACGTTCTCTAAAGATGAAACGGCATCCTCAATTACTTTAGAAACAGATGTTTCTACTTCCGAAGGAGCTGCTCCGGGATAGACGGTCTGTACAGTTATAACATTCACATCAAATTTAGGAACTAATTCGTAGCCTAAATTCAAATAAGATCCGATACCACCTAATGTCAATAATAAAAATATGACAATGATGATACTCGGTCGTTTTATAGATATTTCAGAAATTTTCATTTAAAACTTACGTTAATTATTTAATGATTTCTACAGCAGTACCATCCAATAAATTGATCTGTCCTGTCGTAATGACTTGTGCACCACTTTCGATACCTGAAATGATTTCAACCTGATCTCCAAACACACGACCAGCAGTTACTTTAGTTAATACCGCTTTTCCGTCTTTAACAACAAATACCTGATTCGAGCTTACACTACCGACAAAAGCATCTCTAGGAACAACTAATGCTTGAGCAGTCTGATCATCACCAAAATAAGCTGTTCCGTACATTCCTGCCTTTAAATCATTAGCAGCATTATTACTTATTTCCAATTCAACAGGGAAATTTAAACTTCCATCTGCTTTGGGCGCAATAAATGTGACTTTACCTTGGAAGGTTTTATTAGCTAACACTGCTGACTGAACCTTGATGTTTTGACCTAATTTGACAAATCCTATATTTTTCTCGTCCACGTTTACCTTCAATTTTAATGAAGAAACATTGACGATTTCAAACATTTCATTTCCTGGGCTTACATATGAACCTGGCTCAATACTTCTCTTATTTACAATACCGGCAAATGAAGCTTTTACGTTAACATCTGAGGCCGTAATCTGTGATGAGCGTAAATTGTTTTTTGCATTTTCCAATTGCAATTTCATCTGATCCAATTGTTGTTTCGTAACACCACCTGTTGCAAATGCACTTTCAAATCGAGCTACCTCATTTTTCGCATTATCGTAAACCGCCTGTGCATTGTTTACACTTACGTTTTGTTTATCTCCAACAATAATGGCTAATGTCTGTCCTACCTTAACATAATCACCTTCATCTACAAGTACACGAGCTACACGTCCAGCAACTTCTGAAGAAAGTTTAACTTCTTGTTTAGGAACGAAAGTTCCATTTGTTACGTATACTGTATTGACATCCTTAATGCCTGCCTCAGCAATACGAACAGCAACTGCTGCATTTTTTTGCGCTACTACAGCTGTTTGAGCCTCATTCTCCTTTTTATTTTTTTTCAACACATACATAATACCTGCTAATGCAGCAATAACTATGATTCCTGTTATAAATATCTTTTTCATATATATCGGTTACTATTTGCTATTTAATAATGTATTTAATTCCCCTTTAGCCTTAATCAACTGAACTTCAGCTACTTTATAATTTAATAATGATGTGCTTAAATTGTTTTGTGCATCTGCATAAGCATTCTCAGCATCTAATAAATCTGTGAGCGTTGCTAATCCATTTTTATAATTATTCTGCGTATTATCCAAAACTTCTTTTGCTAATTGCACATTTTCGCGATTACTGTTAATTGTCAATAAGCTATTTGTAATCTGTGATTTAGCATTTTCATTGGATAAACTCAACGCCAATTTGGTATCTTCCAAATCAACCTGTGCTTGTTTCAACTGAATAGTCGCTTGGTTAATTTTAGCTTTTGTTGTTCCTCCTGTAAAAATAGGAATTGAAAGGTTTAAGCCTAAACCAGAGGTAGAGTTCCAGTTAAAGTTACGCCCTCCTAAAGGAAAATTTTTACCAAAACCTGTATATCCAATATCACCTCCAAATGATAAGTTAGGATAATATGCAGCTTTCATAGCATTTCGGTTCAGTTCCAATAGTTGGTTTTGTTTTTCCAACAATAGTATCTCGGTTCTTGATGCTAAATCAGCGGCGGCTAAATCAGCTGTTGATAGGTTTATTTCAAATGTCTCATTTGGAAGTTTAACTTCTTGATTCATAGGCATACCAATAGCAAATTTTAACGCATTTTCTTTCAATTCCAATGCATTAATCAAAATTTGACGGTTTGCTTTTAAATTATTGACAGCTACACTTGTACGGTCCAAATCAATTTTTTTCCCCAAACCCGCCTGCACCAAACCCGCGATCACATCTCTTGTTTTAGTTGTGCTATTTAAATTATTATCAACAGTCTCTAGTTGTAATTGCGTCTGAAAAACATCATAATACGCATTTGCGACCTTTTCAATTAATTGCTCATCAGACAAGCTTTTATTAATGATATAGAACTCTTTTGTCGTTTTAGCAGCTTTCAAACCCGTAAATAATGATTGATTAAATAGCTGCTGATTAACAGAAAGCATGGCATTAGAATTCCACGGCTGTCCCATTTTTATAATTTGCGTTACTCCACCAGCCTCTAATGCCATTCCTGGTATTAGTACATTATATTTAAGGGATGCGGAGCCACTAATCTGCGGAAGAGCTCCCCCTCGGACTTCGTCAATTTTATACTGGGCGTTCTCTAAATCAAGTGTTGATTTTTTTGCCTCTGCTTTGTTTTCCAGCGCATACTTAAGAGCTTGATTCAATGTTAATATTTCCTGCGCATGCACGAAATTCACTGAAAACAAAGCGGCTAATAGCACTCCTACTATTTTTATCTTTTTCATTTTTATAATTAATTCGAAACCGTATTAAACTTTAAACCATTGTATATTAACATTGTTGCATCTTTTTGTTTCTGTAAAACATCGCCCACGTTACATTGGGTTGGAATTCCTGTAAACACATCACATAATATTCCAACTAATCCGATACTTTTCATTAGGTAAACGTACATTTCACTAGTTTTATGTACATCTTCTATATCAAGTTCTTTACTATCGACTCCTTTTTGAAATAATTTGGCGACTTCGACAACTTCCTTTTCATGAATTTCCCGCATCAATGTTTGTAAGGGAGCACCCTTTATCCATTCCATGTTCTCATTCATATGCAACATATAATGACGTTCAATAAATGCAGATTTTAAATCTAATAAATCCAAAAGAAGATTTATTACAGATGATTTAGACTTCTTAATTAGGTCTTGTTCCTGCTTCCTGAAATCATCAGTTACGGATAAGATTACATCATGCACTAATGTTGTTTTATCGGGATAGTAATAGTAAAGGTTTGCCTTGGTAATTTTTACATCTTCTGCAATCTCATTCATGGTTGTTTTAGAAAAGCCATAGTGCGCAAATCTTCTAATAGCTGCGGCAATAATGAACTCTTTCTTATTATCATTGTTTGTTGACATACTTGATTCTAAACTTTTGACTTTATGTAAACTTTGGTCAAATATACAAAAAGTGAAAAACACTCACAATTTAATTGTCAACAGATCGTCAATTTTTGAAATAAAAAAAGTGCATACTATACGATATGCACTTTAATTACTTTAAACTTATAACTGTTAAAAAGTTATACTGTTTTGAAATTGCTTTAAAAACTTGCGTTTATCCAACTTGTAAAGCCTTGCCGCACGATAAGCTACTCCTTTTTGGACTTCGTCCAATTCTTTAAGAAAACCGTAGTTAATCATTTTTTTTCTAAAATTTCTTTTATCCAATTCTCTTCCCAAAATACTTTCATAGACCATTTGTAACTGTGTCAACGTAAATTTGTCTGGCAACAGTTCAAAAGCGATGGGTGTATTAGCAATACGACGTCTCAATTTTTCAACACTTTGTTTTAAAATTGTACTATGATCAAAAGCCAAATCTGGTACTTTATTTAAAGGGAACCATTTGGCCTGTCGCATATAAGAAGTAACTGGCTTTAACTTAATTTTTGTCTTATCCAATTGTAGTAAAGCATAGTAAGCAACTGTCAAGATCCTTCCCTGAGGATGTCTTTTTAAACCTGCAAAGGCATACAATTGATCCAAAAATACATCCTTAAGACCTGTATTTTCATATAATATCCGTTTAACAGCATCCTCCATTTCTTCATCATTATTAACAAAAAAACCAGGCAACGCCCACCAATCCTTAAAAGGATATTCATTTCTCTCCGTTAGTAGAACATGTAGTTCCCCCTCATAAAAACCGAAAATGACACAATCGACTGTAAATGTAGTATACAAAACTTTTCTAATTTATTATCTTTACTTAAACCAATGAGTTGAATATGTAGCTTATGCTATAAAGTTAATAACTTTACCTTAATTTTTATCGAAACAAAAAAATAAAAAATAATTTCAATAGTGTAAAAAATACACTATATTCGTACAACCTAAAATTTTTGACAGTGGTGAATATTAAAAGAATCGGAGTTTTTACATCAGGCGGAGACGCTCCAGGCATGAATGCTTGCATTCGAGCGGTTGTCCGTACAGCATTATACGAAAAATTAAGTGTTACCGGTATATACCAAGGATATCAAGGTATGTTGGACGGTAACTTTACAGAAATGACATCACGTTCGGTTAGTAATATTATCCAATTAGGCGGAACTATTCTTAAAACAGCGAGATGTCTCGAATTTAAAACAAAAGAAGGAAGAGCAAAAGCTTACGAAAATGTAAAAGCGGCCGGTATTGATGCTTTGGTTGCTATAGGTGGAGATGGAACTTTTACAGGTGCAGACTTTTTCTCAAAAGAATATGATATTCCAGTTATTTGTATCCCTGGTACAATCGATAACGATTTATACGGATCTGATTTCACATTAGGTTATGATACGGCAACTAATACAGTTATCGAAGCAATAGATAAAATTAGAGATACAGCTGCATCCCATGAGCGTTTATTTTTCATTGAAGTTATGGGAAGAGACTCTGGCTGTATTGCCTTGAATGCTGGTATAGCTGGTGGTGCAGAAGCAATTTTGTTGCCAGAAAAGGAAACAGCGATAGATGAATTAATTGCTCACTTATCAGCTGCAGATGGCCGTGGAAAAAAATCATCTTCAATTGTTATTGTCGCAGAAGGTGATCAAAACGGAGGCGCCTATAATGTAGCTAAAAAAGTGAAAGAAAAATTTGATTATTATGACACAAAAGTTAGTATCTTAGGGCACTTACAACGCGGTGGTTCTCCATCAAGCTTTGATCGGGTACTTGCGAGCCGTTTAGGTTTTGCTGCCGTAAAAGAATTATTAAAAGGAAACAATCGTATGACTGTTGGTGTTAGAGGGAATGAAGTTGTTACGACTCCACTAGAGGAGGCTATTAATAATAAAGAATACAAATTAAGTTCTGATATGTTAGAACTTGTTCAAGTATTGGCTATTTAAAATAAAAAAATAGAGAATTCAGATGATTGCAGTGGTCTACAGTGGTTCAAAATTTGCAGATTGGAGATTAGCCGATAAAGGTCGTGTGATCACGGGCTTTCGTACAAGTGGAATTAACCCTTATCTGCAAGACGAGCGATATATTGCACAACTATTAAATAAGAATACCAATTTAATCAATAATGCTGAAAAGATCAAACGGATTTATTTTTTTGGTGCTGGTTCATCTTCTCCGGAACGCAAGAACAAAATCAAAACTGTATTTGAAAAATTCTTTATTAACGCAAAAGTAAAGGTGGAACATGATGTTATCGCCTCTGCAATTTCTTCTTTTGGCGATGAAAAAGGCATTATCGGCATTATCGGAAGTGGCTCAAATGCGGCATTTTATACGGGAAAAAAAGTTATCCCAAATAACTATGGCCTCGGTTATATTTTAGCCGATGAAGGATCGACGAATTGGACATCAAGAATGTTGTTAAAGCATTATTTAACAGATACACTCCCGCAAGATCTGCAGGATAAACTATTAAATAAATATGCTATTGATCGGAAAATAATCTTGGAAAAGGTTTATAATTCCCCTCAACCAACTATTTTTCTCAATTCATTCTCCGAATTTGTATTGGAAAACAAAAATCATCCATTCATTATTCAGATTGTAAAAAATGGATTTCGTTTGTTTCTTAAAACTTTCATTAAACCATTGTACAAGGAACATCCTGATAATGACATTCACTTTACAGGCTCCGTAGCCGCTAATTTTGAAAATTTGCTTAAAGAGGTGGCAACGGAAGAATTTAATATATCAATAGGGACAATTATAAAGGAACCTATTCATAATCTTATAAAATATTATATCAATAAAAATTAATAATATGAAAATTGGAATTAACGGATTTGGCCGTATTGGTCGTTTAGCATTCAGAGCTGCGGTAAATCGTCCAGATGTTGAAGTTGTTGGTATCAATGACTTGGTGGAGCCAGATTATATGGCGTATATGTTGAAATATGATTCAACACATGGTAAATTCGATGGAACAGTAGAGGTTGTTAACGGAAACTTAGTGGTTAACGGAAAAACAATTCGTGTTACAGCAGAAAAAGATCCTGCAAACTTAAAATGGAATGAAGTTGGTGCAGAAGTTATTATTGAATCTACAGGTTTCTTCTTGACACAAGAATTAGCACAGAAACACATTGATGCTGGTGCGAAAAAAGTAGTAATGTCAGCACCTGCTAAAGATGATACTCCTACTTTCGTTATGGGTGTTAATCATAAAGACTTAAAAGCAGATCAACATATCGTTTCAAACGCTTCATGTACAACAAACTGTTTAGCACCTGTTGCTAAAGTATTAAACGACAAATTTGGTATCGTTGAAGGTTTAATGACAACTGTACACGCTGTTACTGCAACTCAAAAAACAGTTGATGGACCTTCAGTGAAAGACTGGAGAGGTGGACGTGGTGCTTATCAAAACATCATCCCTTCTTCTACTGGTGCAGCTAAAGCTGTTGGTTTAGTTTTACCTGAATTAAAAGGTAAATTAACAGGTATGTCTTTACGCGTTCCTACAGCAGACGTTTCTGTTGTTGATTTAACAGTACGTTTAGCAAAATCTGCTACTTACGAAGAAATCAAAGCGGCTATGAAGGAAGCTTCTGAAGGTGACTTAAAAGGTATTTTAGGTTACACAGAAGACGAAGTTGTTTCAACTGATTTCGTAGGTGATGCGCGCACATCTATCTTTGATGCTAAAGCGGGTATTTCATTAAATGAAAACTTCGTTAAAGTTATCTCTTGGTATGACAACGAGTGGGGTTACTCTAACAAGATCGTTGATTTAGTTCAAGAAATTGGTAAATTAGGTTAATCCTTATCGATTGAATAATAAAAGGGCTTTTAATAAATATTAAAAGCCCTTTTTATTTCCTCAATAACTTCCTATGGTTATTGCTCGGCAATGATCGAGCGATCAAGATGAACATAACCACCATCAACATGAATCAACTGCCCTGTTGTATGACTAGATTTGTCGGACAAAAGAAATAATGCTGTATTAGCAATTTCCTCTGAAGTCGTCATTCTATGTTCTAGTGGAATACGATCTGTGATTTTCTTTAAAGTTTCTACAGGATTATCTAAAGTTTGTATCCAGGTATCATATTGTGGCGTAGCACATTCTGCGACGACAATTGCATTCACGCGGATTCGGTGTGGAAGTAGTTCCACAGCCCACTCCCTCGTTAGCGCATTTCTACCGCCATTAGAGGCTGCATAAGCTGATGTATTGCCTTGTCCTGTCTCTGCTGTCTTTGAAGTAATATTTACAATACTACCTTGTGATGCGATCAAAGCATCTAATGCATGATGCGCCATTAAATAATAATGAATTAGATTTTTATGTAAAGAAGCTAAAAACTTATCATAATTACCAGAGGCTAAACCTACTCCGTCATTCACTCCTGCGTTATTCACTAAGCCATCTATACGCCCAAAATGAGTAATTGTTGTCGCAACTGCAGTCTCACAATCTTTCGGATCAGACAGTTCTGCCTGCACAGCAAAAGCCTGCCCGCCAAGAGCTTCTACTTCTTGCTTAACAAGATCATTATCAACCTGTCTACGTCCAACAATTACCGGAATAGCACCCTCTTTTGCCAAACCTAAAACAATTGCCTTACCAATGCCTTTTGCACCTCCTGTGACAATTATAACTTTATCTTTCAAATTCAAATTCATATTCTACCTTATAAATTATAGGTTTTTAATGCATTCAATCCCCAGAACGCCTCTTTCTCAGCAGTAGTAAATGCGTCCAATTTCGATTCCACAATAGTTACACTTTCTTCATAAGATGCTGCTAATAAACATACCGGCCAATCGGATCCAAACATAATTCGATCTTTACCAAATGAATCAAATACATATCCTAAATACTGTGTAAAATCATCCAGTCGCCAACTTTTCCAGTCTGCCTCAGTAGCAAGACCAGAAACTTTGCAACTAACATTTGAAAAAGCTGCTAATTCTTCAATAAATAATGCCCATTCTTCAAACTCGCGTGATTTAATTGGGGGTTTAGCAATATGATCCAAAATAAATGTTTGGTTTGGATTTGCTTGCACGCATGTTATAGCACCAGCATAATGACGAGGACGAATCAGAAGATCGTATGTATAATGATGTTTCGTTAGAGATTCTATCCCTTTTAAAAATGAATCTCGCTGTAAGAAATCGGGATCTTCCTCGCCTTCTACAATATGTCTAAATCCTTTAATAATAGCTTCATCTCTATACTGATGCAACTGTTCATCAATATTCGAAGCTCGTAAATCGACCCAACCAACGACTCCTTTTACAAAAGAATATTCTTTTGCCAATTGCACCAAATACTTTGTTTCTTCATCAGACTGATCTGCTTGAACAGCAATACAGCCATCAAAATCATTCTTTTCCAGTATAAACTGCAGATCTAGCGGAATAAAGTCTTGTTGTAAAACCTTCATTTCACTAGTAATCCAATTATGTCGTCTGGGATCGTACTGCCAGAAATGTTGATGAGCATCTATACGCATAAGAATTAATTATTTTGAATAAGCAATTACCTCTTGACGGGACTCACCTAGACCATCGGCACCCAATTCAATCACATCGCCAGGTTTTAAATAAATTGGAGGATTAAATCCTAATCCAACACCTGCTGGTGTACCAGTAGAAATTACGTCGCCCGGCAACAATGTCATAAATTGAGACACATAACTCACAATAAAAGGTACTGAAAAGATTAAATTTTTAGTACTTCCATTTTGATACATTTTACCATTTACCTTCAACCAGATATTGACGTCATTAATATCTTTGATTTCATCTTTAGTTGACAAAAAGGGTCCCATAGGAGCGAACGTATTACAACCTTTACCTTTATCCCATGTTCCACCACGTTCTAATTGATATTCACGTTCAGAAACATCATTATGCAACACATATCCCGCTACATAATCCAATGCAGTAGCTTCTTCCACATAAGATGCGGTTTTACCAATAACAATTCCGAACTCCACCTCCCAGTCAGTTTTAACAGAATCGCGAGGTATCATTACCTGATCGTATGGACCTACTAAAGAAGTAGTAGATTTCATAAAAATAATAGGTTCTGCAGGAATTGTAGCTCCTGTTTCTTCTGCATGATCTTTGTAATTAAGACCAATACAAACTATTTTAGAAGGTCTTGCAAATGGTGCACCAATTCTTTCAGTATCTGGTACAGGAATTAATTTACCATTATTTGCTTTAACAAACTCTTCTAAAGCCTCTAAACCGTCATTCTCAAAAAAAGACTCATTATAATCACCTCCAAATGCAGATACATCATAATTTACACCATCTATCTGAACACCAATTTGTTCTTTTCCCGCTGCTCCAAAACGTATTAATTTCATATTTTCAATATTAATATTATATAAAGTGATCTCAAAAGATCCTTAATTTAATTATTTAGTTTTATAAAACCTCCATCAATGGGATAATCATTTCCAGTGATAAAACCGGCATCGTCACTACATAAAAACAAAGCCAATTTAGCAATTTCTTCAGGTTGTGCCATACGTCCAATCGGTTGACTCTTTGACAATTTCTCAAAGACCTCTGCTTCTTGTCCTGGGTAGTTTTTGGCAATAAAACCATCCACAAATGGTGTGTGTACTCTTGCAGGTGAAATACTATTACATCTAATTCCATCTGCCATGTAATCACGAGCAACCGATAGTGACATTGCAAAAATGGCACCTTTACTCATTGAATATGCGAATCGATCTGTAATTCCTACCCAAGCTGCAATAGACGCTAGATTAAGAATTGCCCCGCCACCATTTTCCTTCATTTTTGGAACAACTGCATAAAGCGCATTATAAGCACCTTTAACATTTACATTAAATACTCTTTCAAAATCTTCAGTTTTACAATTTTCTAGATTTCCAACATGAGCGATACCTGCATTGTTAACTAAAATATCAATTTTACCGATAGTATTTACAATTGATAACACCTCATCCTGAAGACTTACATTACATGCATGGACAAATCCCCGTCCTCCTTGATTAGTTATTTCAGAAACGACACTTTGCCCCCCTTCAATATTTAGATCCAGAATATGAACAGTTGCTCCTTCTGCGGCAAAAAGCAAACTTATTGCACGACCTATTCCACTTCCACCACCTGTGATAACAGCTACTTTATTTTGCAATTTTGACATGTTATTATATTATTTATTATTAATATCTGATCCATGGTACTTCATGAACAGCTACCCAATGATTATTAAAATTTATTAACAAAAAGAACGTGTCTACCAAGCTTTACTGATAATCATGACACAAAATTATGATTATAAAGATACGCCTCTTCTCCAAGGAATAAAGTCATCCTGTCCCAGAAGTACCGCTTTCGGCACCACTGCTCCGCTAGCCACTTCAATCACATAATCTAATATACGATGTGCCGCTTCTTGAATTGATTCCTCACCCTCGATAATAGTACCACAGTTAATATCGATGATATCTGGCATTTTCTCAAATGTCTTTGTATTTGTAGACAGTTTAATCACTGGAGTTATTGGATTACCCGTTGGTGTTCCTAGACCAGTGGTAAACAAAACAATGTTTGCTCCTGCAGCAACTTCTGCGGTAGTACTTTCAACATCATTTCCTGGTGTACATAGCAGATTAAGACCTTGCTTATTGGCTAACTCTGGATAATCAATTACTGCAGTTACAGGCGATGTACCGCCTTTCTTGGCAGCTCCAGCAGACTTTATTGCATCGGTGATCAGACCATCACGAATATTGCCAGGAGAAGGATTCATATAAAAACCAGAACCATCAGCCTCAGCTTTCGCATTATAAACACGCATTAACTCCATAAATTTATCCGCAGTCTCTTCATCTACACATCGGTCACTTAACTCTTGTTCTACCCCGCATAACTCTGGAAATTCAGCTAAAATAACAGATCCACCTAACGTTACTAAAATATCAGAAAGATATCCGAGAGCAGGATTTGCAGAGATACCAGAAAACCCATCCGATCCGCCACATTCAAGACCTATACATAATTTATCCAAGGTAGCGGGTTGACGTATACATTTATTTGCTTCCATCATTCCTGCAAATGTTGCCTTCACAGCCTTTTGCATTAATTCCTTCTCCGTACCTTCTTTTTGTTGTTCAAAAATATACAAAGGTTTATCAAACTTCGAATCCCTTTTCGCGATCTCCGCTTGTAATATTGAGGCTTGAGCATGTTGACAACCTAAACTTAAGATGGTTGCACCTGCTACATTTGGATGTGTAATATAGCCTGCAAGCAAACCACAAAGTGCATCCGAATCCATACGTGTACCGCCACAGCCCATTTCATGATTTAAAAACTTGATTCCATCGACATTTTCAAATAAGCGATGGTCGCTAGCTCGCGTTCCCGAAGAACTTAAATCCTGAGCAATGATCTGATTAATATCTGCACCTGATTGATATAAACGGATCAATTCATCCACTTCAGTGGTATAATCATTCGCCCTTACTTTATACCCCAACTTCTCTTCAAAAGCTGTCTTTAAAGTCAGGACATTTCTATTTTCACAAAAAACCAATGGGATTACTAACCAGTAATTAGCAGTACCGACCGATCCATTAGATCGATGAAAGCCATTGAAGGTTTTTGCTAAAAAAGATGAAACATCAGGTTTTATCCAGTCCGTTCTTCTTTTACTTAGCTTAAAATCATCGGCGGCATGACGTAGATTTTCTGTAGAAATCAAAGCGCCAGTTTCTAATGCACAGTTAACCTTTCCAACCAACACACCATACATATAAACCTCAGCATCCTGACTTAAAGGAGAGATGGTAAACTTATGTTTGGCAGCTACATCTTGCAATAAATGAAAACTGCTATTTTTCCATTCAATTAACTTTCCTTTAGGCAAATCTTGCAAAGCCACTAATACATTATCCTCTGGATGAATCTGCAAATATGTTTTTTTATCCTTTATCATTTTATTTCTTCAAATCAAATATCTGTTTCATTAAAACCCACTTCTCATTTTCTTTAGCTCCCGGAATAGCACTCTGGTACTTCCACATCAGCTGTTCCCATTCCTGAACTTTAGGATTGGTAGCATCCATATTTGCTTTTCTTTCAAATGTAAAAGTGTCATCCACTTCCATGATCATAAACAAGCGATTTTCAAATCTAAAAATTTGCATTTTAGTTACACCGGAATCTAAAATTGATTGTTGAATTTCCGAACTGACGCTCCTATGATATTTTTCATATTCAGCAATTAATTTGGGATCATTAACCAGATCTAAGGCAAAAGTATATTGAGTCATTTTACAATTATTATTCGTGAGAAGATTGTGTCTTTAAATTATTTTTATTAGCTAAAGAAAATAAAAGCACTACTACAAAACAGATCATCGGTACCCAGTAGCCCAATTGAAGATTACCAGTTTTATCTGAAATCAATCCCAATAAAGGTGGCAAAACCGCTCCACCTACAATCGACATAATGATTAAACTTGAAGCTGATTTCGTATCTGCCCCAATTCCCTCAACTCCGACCGCAAATATTGTGGGAAACATAATAGACATAAAAAATGCTACTGCAATTAATGCATAAACTGTTATTGTACCACTTCCGTATATCACAATAAATGACAATGCAATACAAATGATTGAATAAATCATCAGCAAAGTTAGCGGCTGTATAAATTTCATAAAAAATGTTCCAACAAAACGACCTAACATAAAAGCTAAACCTGCAAAACTAGCATATTTGGAAGCATTTAAGGGAGTGATTCCAGCAACCTCAGTGGCATAAAGTACCATAAAACTCAACACACACACCTGTGCTCCCACATAAAAAAACTGTCCGATTACTCCCCACTTTACATTTTTATGCTTAAATGCATGAAAGAAACCAGCCTTTTGTTCGCCTTCATCATCTTTAATATCAGGAAGTTTAGTAAAAAAAAGAATTGCGGCAACAATCAATATAATTAAGCCTAAAATCATATAAGGCGCTTTTACAGTTGCAGTCTCTGCCTGCATATAGGCTAATTTAACCTGCTCGCTCATGGCGGCAATCTCAGTATCAGATTTTGGTTGTTCTGCTAAAATAAATTTTCCGCCTAAGATTGGAGCTATAAATGCTGCCAGTCCATTAAAGGATTGAGCAAAATTCAATCGCTGCGTTGCTTTACTGGGGTCACCTAATACCGTAACATAGGGATTTGCCGCAGTTTCCAAAATAGTTAAACCACAAGCCACAACAAATAAAGCCGTTAAAAAGAATACATAACTAATCTGATTAGCTGCTGGTATAAATAAAAAACAACCAATAGCAAAAATTGTCAGACCTATTAAAATACCCGATTTATAACCATATTTTTTCATGATCATGCCGGCCGGAATAGCTAGTAAAAAATAAGCAATAAAAACAGCTGAATCCACTAAAGAAGCCTGTAAATGCGTTAGACTAAATGCATTACGAAGATGCGGAATTAAAATAGGGTCCAAATTATGAACAAAGCCCCAAAAGAAAAAGAGGGATGTTACGAGTACAATCGCTAATTTATTATTTTTACTAACTGACATATAAAATATAATTTATCATTGGTTTATGTAAAATAAGGAATAATTAATGAAAGAAAATTTAAGTATTTTACCCAATTATTACGCTATATTACCATTCAAAATAGTAGAACTGTAAAATATAGTGCATATATTTATTAATAAATGAAACCACAACTACTAAAAGTCAATAATAGTAACGTACAGTCATTCAGCGTGAGGAACGATATTATTCCACAAAATCATAATATTTGGCACTACCATGAAGAGCTTGAATTAATTCATTTCGGAAAGGGATCGGGAACCCAGTTTATTGGTGACAGTATTAAAAATTTTACAAATGGTGATATTGTATTGGTTGGATCTAACTTACCTCATTATTGGCTATTTGACTCCTGCTATTTAGATGATAACTGTCCCGAACCTGCGGACATTAGAGTTTCCCATTTTAAAGAAAATTTTCTTGGCGACGCTTTCTTTAATCTGCCGGAAAATTACAAATTAAAGAATTTATTAAAAAAATCTAAAAGGGGAATTCAGTTAAATAAATCAATTTTGCAATTAGCTAAATCTCTAATAGAAAAGGTTTTAAACAATAACAACTCAACTAAAATAATAGCACTAATAGAAGTCTTAACTTTAATAGCAGAATCTGAAGCCTATACTTTGTTGTCCAGTGAAAATTATCCGATTGACAGTCAAGATCTAGATTTCAGAAGAATGACTGTTATCATGGATTATATTACACAAAATTACAAATCACAAATCAAGTTAGAAGATATTGCGACATTAACTGGAATGACTACAAACTCGTTTTGTCGCTACTTTAAAGCTAAATCTGGAAAAACTCTATTTCAATATCTTATCGAAATACGTATTGGGCATGCCTGTAAATTGTTAGCAGAACGTAAATATAATGTGAAACAAATTTGCTTCGAATGTGGTTTTCAAAACTTTGTCAGTTTTCACAAATATTTCAAAGAAGCGACAGGATTTACTCCATTACAATATCAAAAAGGAATTGCACATCTATTTTAAAGAACAAAGACAAGCTTTCCTGTAAAGTCACCAGAATCTAACAATGCATGGGCAGCAGAAGCCTCTTCCAATTGAAAGGTCTTGTAGATATTTGCTTTAAAAACACCTGGTTTGATTAGAGGTAAGATCTGTTTATTTATGTCATCGCGCACATTTTTTTTAAATAGAATAGATCTACTTCTTAAAAGACTACCTGATAGGTAGATTCGTTTTTGCATCAATTTAAAAAGATTTAATTCTACTTTAGCACCTTTCATTGCGTTAATGTAGATCAGATGACCATCCGGTTTCAATACTTCAAGGTTCTTTGCAAAATAATCGCCTCCTATACTGTCAAGTATAACATCAATTTTATTGTCTCCAATAATCTCCATAAAGTCCTGCTCCTTATAATTAATGATCACTGACGCTCCCAATTCTTTACAGTAAGTAGCTTTGTCACCCGATCCCACTGTTGTATACACTTTTGCTCCTGCAAGCTTTGCTAACTGAATTGCCATTGATCCAATACCTCCACTTCCACCATGAACTAAAAAGCTATTGCCATATTTTAGTTCCCCTCTTTGAAAGACATTGTGGTACACGGTAAACAATGTTTCTGGTAAAGCGGCAGCTTCTTCATAAGTCAATCCTTTAGGTATAAGCAGGCACTGTCCCTGATCAACAGCGACATATTCTGCGTATCCTCCACCAGATAAAAGAGCACAGACCTGATCACCAATTTTCCATTCATCTACCAACTCACCAATGGATACAATTTCTCCCGAAATCTCAAGACCAGGAATATCAGCGGGGGCACCTTCAGGGGCCGCATAATTTCCCTTCCGTTGAAACACATCTGGCCTATTCATACCTGCTGCTTTTACAGCAATCAACACTTGATGCCCAGTACAAGTTGGTGTATCCACCTCCTTTATCTTCAAAACTTCAGGTCCACCAAATTTTGTTATAACAACTGCTTTCATTATGATTTTTTAGGATATTTTTGTAAACGGAAATTTAAAGAGACCATAAAATAACGAGATAACCTTTCATTTTGAACGTCAAATATATCATTTCCTATTACATCTCTGGTAATACCAGAATTTTGATTTAGTAAATCAAAGCCCTGAATCCGTAACATTGCTAAATTATTACGCATAAAAGTATATTCAAAATATGCATTAATAATTGTGGGATTTATATTTGTCCATGATGATGATGAATATCCCGAATTTAACCTTTGCGATACCTCTACACCAAAAGATCCATGCGCGCTCACATAATATTTGGATCCCAAACCAAGCACACCGGTATGCGCCACAATTTGATCATTATAAGGTCGTTTATAGGTAGCTTTGTTTAATGCGTAATTTCCATTAAGTTCAGCTTCAAATACATCATTAAACATGTACCTGAATTGCAGAGACTGCGAATATAAAAAATGTCCACCGTCATTACGAATGTCATTAATGTAAGTGACATTATTATAAAAATCAGCATTGCCATTCAAACTCATCTGTATATTATCGTTAAACAAAGCTGCAGTAAATAAGTAGTATGCCTTGATATCATAATAACCCGATGTATTTAAGAAGGTAGTTTTTTGTATTGTTGAATTAGGAATAGTAGTCCGATTAGAGACAATTTTATTTGAAATAAAATTATAAGCAATACTACTTTCAAAATATTGTCCCCTTTTTACAATTGATTTTCGATATTTAGCCAAGATACGGTTAGCGAATTCTGCTTGTAATTCTGGATTTCCTTGTATAATATTTTGTGAATTTGTATTATCCAATATTGGCTGAATCTGATAGAAATTAGGTTGATTATTTTTACCTAAGTAATCAATTGACAAATCAGAATTCTCATTAAATTTCCATTTGACCCCCGCTGCTGGTATAAGATTTACATTACTATAAGATGTTTGAATTGATTTATCTTTAGAAAAACCTTTAAGTTCTGTTGGTTGAACCGCAAATCCGATATTATATTTAAATTTATTGAATATATCCTGTTGATATTTCATGCCAACTCTATTGGATGAAAAAGCATAATCGTAACTTAAACTAAGAGAATCAACTCGACCAAAATCTACCAATTCATTATTTCGTTCATGAACTAACCGCCTTGCATCAATTGAGGTGTAACTAAAGTCATAATTCAACTCTAATACTCCGCCCTTGTCCACTGGCTCTATAATAGATAGCGAACTTTTAATATCTTGATTTTTGTTTTCACTTTTCACAAATTGATTTAAGAAACTATCCTTAATTTGCACTTGATTAAACGCACTATCTATAATCTTATTCCGGTCAACTATATCTTCTTTTTTATCGACTGAATTATATCCCAGATGTAAATTGTACACTAATTTCCGTCCTGGCTTCTTAAAACTTTTGGCATATAAGATGTCTACTTCAGCATTTGGACTCGTACTACTGTTGTCAGAAGCATATTCCCCATCGTTTGTGATCTGTCTATTCTTAATATATCGATCTCTAGATTCATTACCTTTCGATTTATTCCATGAAAAAGTTGGAGATATTTTTAAAAGATCTGAATCAGATAATTTTATATCAAACCCCCAATTCATATGATGCGCATTATCAACAGTCTTTGTTACATAATCCTCTTGGTTGGTTATAATGTTATTACCATATACAGACTGTAGATAGGAATTACCCCTCGTCGTATTCTTTGTATTTGTATAGCTGTAACGTCCAAAAGCACTAATTTTATCATTCAAATTAGTGGAAAAACTTGTTCCCAAGGACCCAATAGCATTAAAACCATCAGTAGGGTCGGCAAAGTCTGCCAATTCGCCCATTACACGATCCCTGGAACCTCCTCCATTTGGAGAACCGAAAGAAAAAAGATTCGTATTTGTATTATTAACAGATCCTACAAAAGATAGTTCCTGACCATCATTGAATTTATTGAGACCTGCACTCGCGAGGTATCGTTCTTGATCACCTAAACCACCTGTAACCTGTCCAAAACTTATTTTTTTCTTGTCATCTTTCAAAACAATATTTAGAATTTTCTCAGACTCACCAGTTTTTGTTCCCTTAGCACTTGCTTCATCTCCGAAAAAATCAATAACCTGAATATTTTTAATAAAATCCGCAGGAAGATTTCGAGTAGCGGTAAGCACATCTCCTCCAAAGAATTTTTTACCATCTACTTGTACAGAAGTAATCGGTTTACCAAAAGCATATACAGAGCCATCACGAGAAACCTGGAAGTTCGGTAACTGTTTAAGCGCATCCTCCAGCAGTGTGCGTCGATCAAACTGGAAAGCTCCCATATTAAATTGAACCGTATCCTCTTTGAAGACGATTGGTTTATATTTCTTAATAACAATTTCTTTGAGCACTGAAACCTGTGGTTTTAAAACAACAGTCTCCGCAATAACACGATCTGTTGTATTATACTGAGGGTAAGAACGATCAACAATCTGTAAGCCTAAAGAACTGTAGTTTAAACGGATATTACTTCCTTTAATTTGGTAAAATTTGTAGAAACCTGTTTTGGAAGAAATTGCCATGACGGTATCCAAAGAAGTTGTCAGACGCACATTGACGCCAGCAAGCGGTTGCCCATCGATATCCACAACAAATCCGTACACCTCCTTTTTCTGGAGTTGGGCTTGTGCATTACCCACAACAAAAAAGAAGACGATAAGAAAGATGACCCTATGAGTATTTCCTGATATTTCGAATTTATCCGACATCAAAACAACTTATTCTATTTGTATCTCAATATACATAATAATTTACACAACCATAACGCAAAATAATGAATAGTTGTATATAAAAAAGGCGGCTTATTTGAAATAAGTCGCCTTTCATTTTATTTATAAGAATAAATTAATTATTCACCAGCAAAAGTAACTTTAAGTAAGTGTTTATCAATTTCCCAACGTCCAGTACCATCTTCTCCAATTACATCAAATAATTCTAAGATTCTTCTCGCAACAAATTCCTCTTCAACTTGCTCTGCTAAGAACCATTGTAAAAAGTTAAATGTTACGTAATCTTTAGCTTTCATACATTTGTCTGCGATGTTGTTAAATTGTTCAGTAACGAACATCTCTTGTTCCAATGCTGATTCGAAAATCCCACGGAATGAATCAAAATCTGAAGGAATACCTGTTACTTCTGGTGAAATAGCACGACCGCCTCTATTGTTAATATAATTGAAGATTTTCAACATATGCTCACGCTCTTCATTGGACTGTTTAGCAAAAAAATCTGCTGCATTCTCCAAACCTTGATCATCACACCAAGATGACATCGCTAAGTATAGTGAAGAAGAATGTGCTTCAACTTTAATTTGAGCATTTAATATATTTTCGATCTCTTCTGTTAAAGAAGATTTTAATTTTAATAAATCTTTCATATCTGTAAGTTTTAATACTAATTATAATAATCAAGTTTCAAATACTTGACTTACTTGAACACTACAAATATAGGGGACATTACAGATTTTTGTATAAAAAATTTGCAATACGAATTCAGTCTAAATTAGCGGAAAAAAGGTTAAACTGTTTAGAATCAGTATAATTACAAAGAATGGAAAATTAAGCCAAAACAGTAATCTGAGAACTACGTAAACAAGCCTTAACAATACTATTTAATTCGATCATAAATTTAGCTCCATCTAACAAATCTCTTAAATTCAAAACATCTTGAACTGCCAGGAGAAAGCAACGTTCTGTTCGAAAAGGCATTACCAATGTAAAATCCGCAGAACGTGCAGTGTCTGTTAGCATTTTCTCGACATCAATATTATCTATTGATTTCTTAAATTTAAAAAAGTCTGACACCGAAAAAGATGTCGTTGAACCCGCAAATTCCATCCAATAGCAGTTTTTACGACTACACTGATATATGGCACCAGTTTCAGTTTTAAAGACCTCTTCTACATTTGTTAATGGACAGATTTTGTTTGACATTTCTTAATTCATTATGATGAAGCAAAAATAATCATTATTTATAATCAATCCAAGTAAGTTTTAAATTATTTTGAACAATTATAAATAGTTGTCTTTAGCATAAAAAGAAGCCCAGATGCGCATTGTTAACTCCTTGTTTTACACAAAAAAAAGACTAATCATAATGATTAGTCTTTCATTTATTAAACTATTATATACTAATATTCTTCTTCTTCAGTCGTCAAGATCTCTTTATGATTACTGGCCTGTGTTTTAGTTTTGGTCTTATGTTTATTAATCTGTCTCCTTAAGGATTCTACTGCAATATCAGTTGCTTCTTCAAAACTCTTAGCTTGTCCTTTTGCAAAAAGTTGACTCCCTGGTATATTTATTTTAATTTCCGATACCTTATTAGATTCATCATCTACATTTTCTAAACGTAAATAGCATTCTCCACCAATGATTGAGTCTAAAAACTGATTCAATTTACCTGTTTTTCTTTGGATAAACTCAATTAGCTTTTGATCAGCATTAAATTTAATTGATTGCACAGTAATGTTCATTTTTCCTCCTTTTTTTAAGCTTTTGGATGAGCTTGTTTATAAATAGACTTTAACCGCTCCGCAGAATTATGCGTGTAGACTTGTGTTGCCGCAAGCCCCGCATGCCCGAGGAGCTCCTTTATTGCATTAAGATCTGCACCATTGTCCAATAATGCTGTCGCGAAAGTATGTCGCAAAATATGCGGACTTCTCTTCTGTTGTGAAGAAACCATCGACAGACATTTATGCACAATTCTATAGATCAATTTCTCGTAGGCCGGTTTTCCCTCTTTAGTAACGATTAAGAAACTTGATTTATTATTTTCAATGTATAAACTTTTAGCGTGTAAATAAAGCTGTAGCTCTTTTATTAATGTCCCATTAATAGGAACTAACCTTTCCTTACTCCTTTTACCGAATATAAGAATATTTTTGTTATAATAATCAATATCTCTATCCTGAATTTGTAATAATTCTGCAAGTCGAATACCTGTACCAAATAAAAGTTCCATCACCAATTTATTTCGACGACTTTCAAAATCATGCACGTTCTCTTCTAAGTGGTCCAGCAACAACATCAATTTATCCTTCTCAACTACCACTGGTAACTTCTTAGGCATTTTCAGAGCTTTCACTTGTATCGGATTATCTTTCACAATATCCTCTCGCTGTAAGAACTTATAATAAGTCCGTAATGCCGAGATGCTTCGATTCACTGTCGTAGCCGATTTATTCGCTTCAGTCATCATGGCGAAATAATGACGCATATCACGATGGCCAACCTCTTCGAATGGAAGATGTTCATTCTCTAGAAACACTAAAAACAGACTAATTTCATGTAAATAAGCTATTAAAGTGTGTTTAGAGTAGCGCCTTTCATATTGAAGATACCGTTCAAACTCTTTTATATACATAATCCATTCTATTTGTAACTAATTTACCGAATTAAAGCGCATAAAAAAAGGGAAAAGTAAACTTTTCCCTTTTTTATATCTTTTTAGAAACCTTAGATTGAAACCTCTTGGTTTAATCCTTGTTTGTAGATCGCTTTCTTAACTTGAATACGACGAGTTACAGATCTCTTTTCATAAGCTTGACGAGAACGTAGTTCTCTTAAAACTCCTGTTTTTTCGAATTTCTTCTTGAAACGTTTTAATGCTCTATCTAAAGATTCTCCTTCTTTTACATTTACGATAATCATGCTCTGTATATACCTCCTTTCGTAGCCTTTTAATTTTTAAAGTGATGCAAAGGTACAATTATGATTGAGATATACAAAAAGAATCTCACTATTTTTTCAATAAGCCTTCACGATAAATTAAATCATATAAGGTATCAGGTTTAGTGAGCAAATAAGTTTTTAATCCCAATTCACTCGCAGTCTTTAAATGCTGTGGACTGTCATCTATAAAAACCGTCTCATCGGGGACCAAACCATTTTCCTTTAATACAAATTGGAAAATCTCAACATTGGGTTTACGCATACCCATTAAATGTGAATAATAGTCTTTTTCAAAAAAAGCTGTATTATCATCGAGGTCAAAATTATTTTTTAAATAATCCATAATCCAACCATAATGAATTTCGTTATTATTGCTCAATAAAAATAAGCGATATTCATTTTTAAGATCGAGCAATAATTCATGATTTCCATCCGTCACACCAATTAACATGGCATTCCATGCAGCATCTATTTGTGTATCCGTCAAAGAATATATACCGGAAATTTCACGAATTCCATCTCGAAATGCTTTTGCGGGAATTTTTCCTTGTTCAAAATCATCAAAAAGTTTTGTTTGTGCTCGGTGACCATAATAATCTCGTACATTTTTGATTCCCAACTCACTAAAGGCAGACTCCATCCTCAAAAAGTCGATCATAAAGACCACATCTCCATAATCGAGGATAATATTTTTAATTTTTTTCATCTTTTTATTTTGAAATATCAATACAAATATCAATATTTGCATCGTCAAAACGCGATAAACGTTACATTTTGACAAAATATAATAACCGCTCCTATAGCTCAGTTGGTTAGAGTAGAAGACTCATAATCTTTTGGTCACTGGTTCGAGCCCAGTTGGGAGCACTGTTTAGAAAGCCTTACTTTTAGTGAGGCTTTTTTGTTTATGGCGGAAGAAACACGATATTGATTAAAATTAAAACTGTAATGTTGTAACAACTATTTGGAGTTTATTTGAAGCAGCTTTAAATTTCAAGATCTCCATTTAAATCCTTCCACTCCGTCTCTTGCAAAGCTATTCATCTCATTTCTCTAAAAGCAAATATACAGGACTAATAGTGTTATCAAAAAAATATTGAGTAAAATTAGATATGTTGAATAAACAATTTTCAAAACTATTGATAAATAAACATGCGCTTATTATTTATAACAAATCTATCGATGGAAATAAAAAAAGGTCGTGTTAGACTTAACGCGACCTTTTCATCTACCTATGAAAAACATGCCCTTTTGGGATGGGCTTCACAAAGCTAAAATTTTTTTTTCACAAATAAGGGAAAATACCAAAAATAATGCGCAAACTACTGATTTTCAGATCATTTTTTTTCACAACAAACAATTCAAATGTATTATTTTTTAAAATATTAATCCATTAAAAGATGAATCAGGCACTGTTGTAATAATAAATTATTGGAGACAAAAAAAAATGGTTAAGCACTTATCGTACTTAACCATTTTTTATGCTATATAAAACTAAAATTTACTATTTCAATTTATCTAACCAATCTTCTACCTCTTCCTTAGTTTTACCGGTTTTCTTTTGAAGTTTACCTAATAATTCATCTTCTTTTCCCTCGGCGTACAATAGATCGTCATCCGTTAGATCTGCATATTGTTGTTTCACTTTACCTTTTAGTTCGTTCCAACGACCTTTCCATGTTAATTCGCTCATAATAAAATCTCCTTTTTTAAAGTAAATACTATAGATATAACACTTAGGAAGTGAAATTGTTTTCATGCGCTGGATAATTTGATTCGATTAACAAATATTTAACAGTACGGTAAAAAGAAATTTCTATTGTTGATTTAAAAAGAAGTACCTTCAACAATTCAAAAACATTCAACTTTTCTAATTTCTAATTGTTTAGTATGTTGAATATGGGCAATTCACTAATATTTATTCAGAACCTATACTTTCAATAGCTCTCAAGCCAAGCACAACAGCCATGAAAAGCTATCGTGCCTAGCTTGAGGATCAAATACATATATAAATAATTTTTTTAACACCATGTACATTCCTTAAAAAATAAATACGATCATTCTTAATAAACTCATTAAAAATAACAATGATCACCGAATACCATTATATCAACCTGTTTCAGTCATGAAACATAAATAAGGTAAATTCATCAAAAACAGCTGAACTAAAAAATCAGGCATATCAAATCATTTAATTATTTAAAAAATTTAAGAATTCAACATGAAAATAGCCTACATCAGTACTTATTTGCCAAAACAATGTGGAATAGCAACTTTTACCAATGATTTACTACAATCCATAGACCATCAGGATTCAACTATTACCCAACATATTATTGCTCTTTCAGACCGATCTTATTCTTATAATGAGGAAGTTGTTTTCGAAATTAACCCCCAACAACAATTAGATTATATCCAAGCAGCCAATTTTATTAACGAGAATAAATATGATTGTGTAGTGCTGGAACATGAATATGGTATTTTTGGAGGTAATAGCGGTGTTTACATACTCTCTTTGATCAATTTACTTCATATGCCCTTATTGGTCAACTTACATACTATATTAGAAAAACCAAATATTGATGAAAGAGCAATATTGATTGAAATTGCAAAAAGAGCTTCTATCATAGTAGTCATGAGTTCCTATGCAATTGGACTTCTCCAAAAAATATATCATGTACATGAAAACAAAATACGTTTAATACCTCATGGAGTTCCAGCCTTTGATTACCAACAGAACGATGCAAAAGAAAAACTACAGTTGACAGATAGACGCATCATCCTTACTTTTGGCTTTATAGCTCGTAACAAAGGAATTGAAACAGTTATACATGCACTTCCAAAGGTCGTACAAGAATATCCTAATACTGTTTACCTTATTGTAGGAAAAACGCATCCAAACGTTTTATTGGAATCTGGCGAAGAATATCGGGAGTATCTAACTGCCTTAATAAAACAAATGGGCTTGGAAAACAACATCATTTTTGTCAATGATTTTGTCAGTAACGAAACCCTAACCACCTACTTAACGGCATGTGATATCTATATTACTCCCTATATTAATGAAGCTCAGATTACGAGTGGAACATTATCATTTGCTGTAGGGGCTGGAGCGGCTGTATTATCTACTCCCTATTGGCATGCGAAAGATTTATTGGCAGATGGAAGAGGCATTTTATTTGATTTTAAAAATCATAAAGAATTAAAGAATATTCTCATTGACCTATTTGATAACCCTAAAAAACTAGAAGAACTTAGAAGTAGGGCTCGCCATCATGGTGAAAAAATGACCTGGAACAAATTAGGCGGATCTTATGTCAAGTTACTCCAAAAGCTCTCCTCTACACAAGTAAATCTCGACACCGATATAAAAATAACGATGTTAGAGCGTTTTCCAAAATTCAGATGGGATCATCTTGATCGATTGACAAATTATGTAGGAATTATTCAACATGCCACATTTGCAACACCTAACTATCGAGAAGGATACTGTTTGGATGACAACGCGAGAGCACTTTTGGTTAGTCTGATGCAATATGAAGCCTTTGGAGAAAAGGATACTAGAAAGAGAATCTCGACCTATCTTAATTACATTTACTATGCTCAAAGAGAGGACGGACTATTTCATAACTTCATGAATTTTCAGAATGAATTTTTAGAAGAAGTCGGATCTGAAGATTCTTTTGGTAGGGCTATATGGGCATTGGGATATCTATTTAATACAGCACCTTTTGTTGACTTCTATCAGTTAGGATCAAATATGTTTTTTAAAGCTATGCCACACTTTGAGAATTTAAAATCTATACGTGCTATCGCTTATACGATGATGGGTATTGCTGAATATCTAAAACAACAGCCAAATGATGAAAGAGTCACAGAGTTACTCCGTAAACTGGCTTTTAAATTAGTACATGAATATGATTCCAGTGCTGATGATGAGTGGAAATGGTTTGAACCCGTTCTGGCATATGACAATGCGATTATCCCACTGGCAATACTCATGTCAACCAAATATTTAAATGATGATAAACTTAGAAAAATAGGATTTTCAAGCTTTTATTTTCTCGAAAATATCATTATGCAAAATGGGTTTTTATCTATTATTGGCAACCAAAAATGGGCAAAACAAAATCAGAATATAAGCAAATTCGGACAACAGCCCATTGATGTTACAGCCACAGTACTTTTATTTAGGGAGGTATTTGAAATCACTAAAAATGAAGAATATTTTGAAAAAATGATTCGATCTTTTGAATGGTTTTTAGGCGAAAATGACCTTAAGCTCCCGCTATATGATCACAGCACCAAAGGATGCTGTGATGGGTTAGAAACTTATGGCATTAACCGCAATCAAGGAGCAGAAAGCACGTTATGTTATTTTATAGCCTACTTAACTGTTTATAAGTCTTTAAAAATCAAATTTCAGGTTGAAGAATAGCCTGAATCAACTCATTCAAGTTAATGGTCGCATAAGTCGAGGCATAGTCCGACATGGCGTAAGGCATAATTAACTGATCATTATGAACTATAGCACCACATGAATAGACAACATTTGGGACATACCCTTCTCTTTCCATATCATTAGGAGTTAAAATGGGGAGACTAAGGCGTCCAATTTCTATATGTGGATTTTCCAAATCTAATAATGAAGCCCCAATTGAATACTCGCGCATAGGGCCAACAGAGTGTGTAATAATTAACCATCCGGCTGCGGTTTCAATTGGGGAACCGCAGTTTCCGATCTGTATAAACTCATATGGACTTTCAGGTTCTTGCACTAAATGAATAGCTTCATTCCAAATGTTGATATAATCGGAATAGGCGATATAATTATTTTCACCATCAATACGACATAGCATAGCATATTTCCCTTTGATCTTTCGCGGAAAAATCGCGGCACCTTTATTTGCAATTTCTCCATGGATGGGCTTGACTGTAAAATGATAAAAATCCTTAGTTGTCAATAGTTTTGGTAAAATACTAAATCCGTCATATGCAGTATAAGTTGCATAATAAATAACCTCTCCCTTCGGTGTTATAAAACGAACAAATCTCGCATCTTCAATCCCCCTTTTTTCAGTATCAGAAATTGGAAAAATAACCCTTTCAGATATTGAAGTATCCAAAGAGAAAGTCATCTCATAATGCGATGAAGCGAGCCATATCGCTTGCTTCAATATACTATCATTATCCTCTGTATGCTCTATTTCAGCACGTATTCCCTCCACATATCTCTTCAGCTCCTCATATGTAAATGTTTCTGTTAGATTTTCGCTAAGCTTTTGCATAGCCGTCGCATCTTTTGGATGCAACTCAACCAATTTAGAAATGAAGCTATTTTTATTATACCGATGATTCTTAATATTGATAGGCTTGTCCAACAATGTTCCCACAACATCTAGATGAATATTATTCTCCGTATCAATATAACCAGAGCGGAATACGATCGAAGATACATGCCCCTCACCGGTTGCTCTAAAACTGATAATAACCCTCTTCTCCCCTTTATAAAGCTCGCTCTGATCTGGATGCTCAACAATAGATGGATTAAACAAAGCTGCCGATTCTATGGAATATTCCATCGTAAAATAAGAACCAATTAATAATTTGGCTGTCATCGATATTTTATCCGTCGGCATTTCTAATCTTTCCAATAGATGTCTTATGCGATCAAAATTACGCTCAAACACCTTCACAATACTGCGGTGTCGCTGAGAATAACTTCGCAAAACCTGTCCAAAAACTTCCTTTTGTTTTTCATCCGATAATTGTAGTACCCGACGAATTACTTTAATGGAACGTTCATCACCTAGTGAAAAAAAACGAGCAAGGACACGTTTGGTATCAGGCCTAAAATAAATATCTTTCCGATTAACTTGAACGGGTTTATACATACATATCAACAATAAAAGTGACTAATAAATTCTTTTTATAAAACACATCAATGATCACATTGTTATACAATTTAAGCACAAAAGATTATTAACAGTTATAAAAATCTTATTTTTAATTATTTAGAAATACCTTCTACAGAGAAATATCATTCAAATTATAACGATTGTATGGTAAGTATAAAACACGTATTCGCTAAAAAACGGACCATTTATAAGCAATTTCGCAAAAAATTAATCCAGTTCAAATGTGCTATTTTATCTAAAGCATCCTCACTATATCCCCTTTGTGACAATATATCAAAAACCAACTGCATATCAGCAATAGTTTTCAGGTCATATGGACATTGTTCTTTACCAAAAGCGCCGTCAAGATCACTTCCTACACCGACATGATTTGTATTACCGGCCAATTGACAGATATGGTCAATATGATTGGCCATTACCTCTAATGAACAATTCATTGTCTTAGGGTCAGATACGCCTCTTACCCATCTGGGAACCATCATCCAGGCATCTAAAGCCACCCCAATTACTGCTTTTTTCGAAATCAAGATTTTGATCATATCATCGCTAAATTGTCTGTTATGGTCGACAAGTGCGCGACAATTGTTGTGACTAGCCCATATTGGACCATTAAATCTATCCATAGCATCCCAAAAAGCATCATCATTAAGATGAGTTGCATCTAAAATTACATTAAGGCGTTCCATCTCCCTTAATAACGCTATTCCCTTTGCATTTAGTCTCCCATTTGAGTCCGTACCATTCGCATACCTTCCTGGCCCATAATGAGCTGGCCCAACCGCACGTAATCCCTGCTCATAAGCATATTCGAGATAAGATAAATCAATTAAAGAATCAGCTCCCTCTAAACTTAGCAGAAAACCGATTGGTTTATTTGATTTATTGGTCTCATCATTCCAAAGAATGATATGCTCTTCTAAATCCGTTTTAGTTTTGATCATGCGCATATGCCCATCCTTTTCCATTGCTCTATACCAAGCTAATTGCCCTTGTGTTTGTGCCCAAGCTTGTTCTGGAGAATACCAACCAGGCAAAGAACTTCCCTTCTCCACGTATCTTGCAATTTGAGTAGCGACAACTAGGCCAATATTCCCCCTTTTCAGTTCACCAAAAGAGACTGTTGCATTTCCACGATCAGGTTTATCGTCCATCCCCTGCTCTCTACTATTTAGTTCAGCAATCGGAAGTCTTAAATCCCGATTCCATTCCATTGCATTCATACTAAGATCTAAATGCGCATCAAAAATCAATCTTTGTTTTTTCATCCTTTAGAAATTAATCTTTCTATCTCTAGCGGTTACATACCAATAATTATCGACCTCTCCATCAGTGATGACCACCAATTTTTCGTACAATGCCACAGTTGGACATATATGTTTTGGTACAGCATAGAAAGCTGCACCTATTTCGTATACTTGTGCATTTGGAACCTGTACGACCATATGTTCTTCACTTTGGCTTACGACTTCAAGATCGGGTTGATCTAAAAATTTGACACGCGGTAAAGCTGATTCACTTGCGACAGCTTTATATCCCAAATCCAAACAAATATGATGCTGATCAACAATACTTATAACACGGGTTAACAGTAATGCCGCATAATCAAAAGGTTGCTCTTTTAGCGTTTCTCCATAACCATAGTCCCAAAATACAAACGTTCCTGGACTACAAATCACATCAGTTCTATCTGCGTGAAAAGTAAAAGAAGGTGAACCTCCGATAATCATCCTTGATATTGAGCTACATAATTGGTTTAATAATAAATGTGCTTTACTTAATAATGCATATGATATAGCACTTTGTTCTTCTCTGATTTTGAGATCAGGGTCATGGATATGACCATCATATCCATGTACCCCCATCAAACGAAGCCCTGGAAGTGACAGTATGGTCACGGCTAACTTCTCGAACTCTTCCAATGCTACCCCCGTCCTATTCATCCCAATATTTACATCAATATACACATCCATAGAGCAGTCTGCTAAAACACATGCCCTATTTAATGCCCGAGCGCTCTCATTATGATCGATTAAGCACGAATAATTGGTTTTACCATAATGTTTTTTGAGCTTAATCAGACGCTCAATCTTAGGACCTGTTGGCTGATAAGCCAATAGGACGTCTTTAGCTCCTACATCTCCCAAAATTTCAGCTTCAGCTATAGTAGCACATTTAAATTGATTTATACCCGCTTTCCTTAAAGCAATACAGACATCTGTCGATTTATTTGTTTTGACATGTGGACGAATCCGGCTACAATCGCCCCCGACCATCTCAATAGCTTTTTGAATATTATCGACAACCCGCTCTTCATAAACCAGGAGTGCGGGAGAGTCTACTTCAGAAACATCATTTAATTCATACCAATGCTTAATCATACTGTTTCATGTAATTCAAACAAAGCTTCTATTTCTACAGGAATATTATCCGGAAGTGATCCAAATCCAACCGCACTACGCGTTCCGATTCCATTCTCAGTTCCCCAAACAGCAGCAAACAATTCACTGCAACCATTAATAATAGCTGGATGTGCTTCAAAATCAGAAGTACAATTGACCATTCCCAGCACCTTGATTACACGTTTTATACGATTAAGGCTACCTAGATTAGTTTTTATAGTAGAAAGCATTGTTAATCCGACCTGTCTTGCGGCAAGTTTACCTTCCTCAGGATTAATGCTTGCTCCTATTCGACCGATAATTAATGATGCATCATCTTGTACAGGCCCATGACCAGATAAATAGAGATATTTACCATCAATTACAAAAGGTTTATAAACACCCTTAGGTGCAGGTGCCGGAGGTAATGTTAAACCTAATTTTTCAAATTGTTCATCTGCGTTATAATTCATAATATGTATATATTTTATGTTATTCAAATTATTATTTAAGGTAATTAAATTTTAAGTAATGATCATATCCAACGCTAGGACAGCAAGTAAACCGACAACAGACACTATAGCTTCCATGATTGACCATGATAGAAGCGTATCCTTAACACTCAACCCAAAGTATTCTTTAAATAGCCAAAAACCAGCATCGTTAACATGTGAAAACATCAAACTGCCTGCTCCAATTGCGAGAACCATCAAACTTGGGTGAATATGCCCACCTGTAGCTAGTGGCAATAACACACCAGCCGCTGTTAACGCAGCCACTGTTGCAGAACCGATACATCCTCGTATCACAGCAGTTATCAACCACGCTAAAACCAATGGATGAATGGGTAAGGTTTGTAAATAATTAGCGAGTGCCAAACTGACCCCACTATCTTCCATTACTTGTTTGAACACACCTGACCCTGCAATAATAAATAAAATCATTGCTATATCTCTCACAGCTCCATCAAAGATCTCCATAATTGACTTGATACTTCGCCCCTGTTTTATGCCCAAGCTATATCCTGCAAATAAAATAGCCAGTAACATAACGAGGGTTGGATTTGAAATGAATTTCACCCAAGACAATAATTTTTCATTATCCGTATCAATTACATAAGGAAGAACTGTACCTATAATCAATAAAAAAACTGGAAATAGCGAGGCCAAAAAACTAATCCATGCACTGGGCACACTATAATCACTACCTACTTCAGTACCAACCGGTTTAAAAAACAGCTCGTGCTTTGGTCTTATATTTCGTAGTGTCATTCCAAAAATAGGACCTCCTATAATTATTGCAGGAGTTGCAATTAGCAGCCCGTAAATCAATGTTACTCCCATATCGGCATGAAATAATGCCACTAGTGCCACAGGAGAAGGATGCGGGGGTATGAATCCATGTGTCACTGATAATGCGGCAAGCATAGGAAGACCAATATATACGGCAGGAAGTTTATAGCGATAGGATATTGAAAATATCAGTGGCACTAACAGGACAAATCCTACTCCATAAAAAAGAGGGATTCCGACTATAAAACCAGTCAACATCAAACCCCATTGGATATACTTCTCTCCCATTAATCGTACCATGACTGCCGCTATACGCTCGGCGGCTCCACTATCTGCAACAATTTTCCCAAGCATAGCACCTAGTACCAAAATTAACATGAGGCTTCCCATTACTGAGCCAATACCTTTTTCAATAGCGAGAATAAGACGCTCCAAAGGTATGCCTAGCAAAATTCCAGAAATAACAGAAACTATTAAAAAAGATAGAAAAGCATTTATTTTTGCCTGTGTAATAAGAACAATTAGCAAAAACAAGCTTAATACAATGACGGTCAAGATCATTAGAGCAAGTTTAGGTCTATCCCAAAAGCATGTTTGCTTCAGAATATTGGTTCAATAAATCATTTTTTTCAATAATGAAGTTAGTGAACTAAACTCATAACTCCTAAAAAATATAAAAATAAAATCCTTTCAAACCTCTTCCCCAGTACAATAATGAAAAACTATATCAATCGTAATTTATTACAAGAAACCATTAATTTAATATATGTTGATGATTATTTTTATATCATAAAATTTATGACAAAAAGAACAATAGCTATTTTAAAACGAATAAGAAGGATGAAAAATAATTATCCGACAAAATTGAATGACAAATATTAGTGATTGAAACGCTTATTTGCATATCCATCTACAATTATACGAAGTTCATCACCTAGACTTGGATGTATATGAAAATAACCAGAAGGTTTACCTTTAACACGATAACTATTTAGTTTTTCATTCACACGCTTACTTCTAATATTATGTAAATTTCGATCGATGGCGGGATTTAAAACAACATAATTATCTTCAAAGTTAAAAATATACACTTGATCTATCCTAAAATATAAAGCTATATTAATATGTAAAAAGTGACACTCTGCTAATACTATTTCCGGATTTTCATCACCAAAGATAAACGGAATATCCAATCCGGAATCTAACAAACAGTAATCAAAGCCATCACCGTAAACATAAATTACGATATTAAAATTAACATCTCCAATGGGTTCAACTTCCAACTCTTCTGTAGAATTAATTAACTTCTCAACCCTTTTAATCAATTCGTCATTTGGATTTTCCTCACACTTTGGCTCTTCATTTTCTTTTATTGGAAGCTTTCTAAAATCATCTAAACTAAACTGATCTCCAGCTTTACCATAACTTTGATTATAGGCAAAAACCATCGCATTTTTAAAAATAGACTGAAAACCTTTTATAAAATGTAAAACAATAACACCAGCAATCAATACAGTGACTCCAGACAATATTATATAAACAGTATCTATCAAACCCCACTTATCCTCACTAGTAAATTCATTATAGCCAGGTCCAAATAAAAGAAAATATATACAAAATACACTAACCATAGGCAAATAGGGTAACAATTTCACCAAAGCATAATCAACATTTTCATTTTGTAGATATTCAAAAAAGAATATGGGAGAAACAAAAAATGTCGTTACAAGAGTTAATGAACTTATTACAAGCAAAGAGTAAAGAATATAAGTCCCATTTATAGAAGCTTTATCTAAAGCATTTATAATTATGAGTTTATGATATTGAAGAAAAACAACACTGATAACGACAACGAGTATACATAGCAGAATGTACAATACTATAGATCCTAGTCCAAGATTATTTTGAAATAACTTTCGCATAAGCTTTGATTTTATTGGTTATATAAATTTATTAATTTTTTATTTAAAAATCAAATATTAAACATGAACACAGCAATCTTACATGATAGTCAAAAAAAACAAAATAAAAATTAACTACTTAAGAGATATTTTTTTGATCTGTAGTTTTTAAAAAGTAATGCTTAATGTTACAGGCTGCAAACCCTAATAAATTATCAATGTAAATAGTATATTCAATTCTTATTGAAAGTATTCAAGAATCTGCTACTAAATGTTAAAAGCTCAAAAAATCTATTTTTAAATGCAGTAGGATATCTCTATATTATAAATAAATTAATTTAATCTAACATTAAAACAATAAATAAAAACAACAACACCAAAGATTAACCACAAATCAAATGCCTAAAAAAGGTCAGAACTAAAACTTCTGACCCACCTCTATACTGCAATACAAAGTAAAACAGTTTACCTTTAAACATTATTACTAATTTTATAGATAAAAAAAATCGCTAATATTAATAATACCAGTCTTTCCATCAATACCAATTAAATAATTCTGAGGAATTGCTTTAATACCCTATAGTTTTGATGCCTCATTATTGCATCCTTTCAAATCCGACACTTGAAGAAAAATTAAAAGCGTTTTTTTTAAACTCCTCCCTTATAATTAAAGCCAATTCACCTCAAGTACTTTTTAAAAGCACCACCATAACAAATATGAATAAATAGCTATAACCATATGTAATACCCAATAACAAATCGCCATTTCTATTAAGATTTTGTGTTTACGACATTTGTACCATTCAAAAATACAAATAAGAGAAGGATTAGTAACGAAAGGATAAGGATGGAAATAAAAGACAAAATAGTACTTCGAAAGAATAATCGTCTCCAACAAATTATATTTGTAACAATAGCTATCTCTTGCTGTATACCAGCACTCATCTCACCTCCTATAGCGCTCCTACTAGGAATAATTATTGCCCAAACAGTTGGGCATCCTTACCTCCATCTCAATCAAAAAGTAACACATATTTTATTACAGGCTTCTGTGGTGGGCTTAGGTTTTGGTATGCAAGTAGACAAAACGCTAGAAACAGGAAAAACAAGTTTTCTATTTACGTTGACCTTCCTCTCATTCACATTAATTATTGGTTATCTCCTTGGTAAACTTTTGAAAATAGAAAATAAAACATCTTTCCTAATAGCTGTCGGCACAGCTATTTGTGGTGGAAGCGCAATAGCGGCTATTTCTCCTGTTATCAGAGTACAAGAGAAACAACTTTCTATTGCATTAGGGACTATATTTACCCTTAATGCTGCTGCACTGTTTATATTTCCTGCAGTTGGACATGCGCTTGATCTTTCGCAACTTCAATTCGGAATATGGAGTGCTATCGCTATTCATGACACCAGCTCGGTAGTCGGCGCAGCCAATAAATATGGTCCTGAGGCATTAGCAATAGCAACAACAGCTAAATTAGGTAGAGCATTATGGATCATACCTGTTGCTTTTTTAGCAGCTTATTTGTTTAAAACCAATGGTCCAAAAGTAAAAATTCCGTGGTTTATAGGACTTTTTGTAGTAGCCATGTTGGCAAATAGTTATATACCAAGTATCCATAACTATCAGCATATCATTACTTCTTTTGCAAAAACAGGTTTAACACTAACTCTTTTTCTAATAGGTTGTGGACTAAGCCGTAAACTCATTATCGAGATGGGTATCAAACCATTACTTCAAGGAATAATACTTTGGGTCATCATTTCCCTGCTTTCTTTAGGGGCTGTACTTTACTTTTTTTAATTTTTTCCATCATAAATGACGAGAACAGTAAATCTAAATTTCTTAAAAAGGAACGCAGAAGATTATGTACGGTATAAGCATTGTTCAACTCTTTTCATTTATCGAAACAGCCTAAACCGATTCTTATCGATTATGCTTTTACCTGCCATTCCATTATTCAGTCAGTTCCCTTATACTGCTCAAAATCTTCACATATACCCATCGATACTATACAAATTTGTCTAGTATTTTCGCGACATTTAGAAGATAAATAATTGTAAATTTTTATAAATACCATCTTTAGTTTAGTAAAACTTTTACATCAAAATAATCCGTAAAACAATTTAAAAATAACATGTTAAATTAAAACCATTTACAGATCAATATGTTATATATTTAAAGGATAGCAGTTATCATTTATTTAAAGCTATACCAAATCAGTCAACAACGAAAAACATCAATATTTAATTTTAAAGCTATGAGCAACACTGACTTAGATTCTGTACAAATGCCAGAGGGTTATCTTGAAAAAGTATACCTTTCGGCGCTAGAAATTGCACGAAGAGAAGGATTTATAGAAGGCGAACGACACCTAAGAGAAGCCTTAACGCAATTTCCGGAATACATCGATCAAGTATTAAGGAGACTAAAACAGACTTGCTCCCTATAAACTGGAGATAAACTTTTAAAGAATTTAATTCCTAGTTGTAAACAGTAAAATTCATTCACTATGCGCGCTATTTGGACGGGAGCTATAGGATTTGGGCTCGTTAATATTCCAGTAAAATTATACAGTGCTACGGAAAGTAGCAGTCTAGATCTGGATATGCTCGATCGTAAAGACCAAGCTAATATTAAATTTAAAAGAGTAAACGAAAAAACCGGAAAAGAAGTTGTTTGGGAAAACATTGTGAAAGGATATTTTCTTAAAGATCATTATGTCATCTTAGAAGATGCTGACTTTGAAGAAGCGAGTCCAGAAAAAACAAAGATTATTGGCTTACATGCTTTTGTACAACTCAACGAAGTTGATAGCATCTATTTTGACACTCCTTATTACCTTGAACCTCAAAAAGGTGGCGAAAAAGCGTATCAATTACTCACAAAAGCACTTGAAAAGAGTAAAACTGCTGGACTTGGATCATTCGTCATGCGCAATGTTGAACACCTTGCCATAGTCAGACCCTACAAGGGCACATTATTGCTTAATAAGATCCGATATGAGCAAGAGATTAGGGCTATTTCTGAGTTAAAGTTGCCCACTACAATCAAAATTCAGAAGAATGAAATGGATATGGCTCTTCAACTCATAAAACAACATAGCAAACCATTTGACATCAGTAAATACAAGAATGAATATACTGAAGATCTGCTAAAAATAATCAAACAAAAAGATAAGGGAAAAAGAGCAACAATCAGAAAAATTAGTATAGACAATACGAAGGCCAGCGATCTACTCGCCAAGCTAAAAGCAAGTCTCGCATAAATGACCATATTTTACGAAAAGAACTTTTGAATAAAAAATACAGGTTATCTCAGCATAAGAAACGTCTTATCAATAAATCATAATTTCACAAGCATTCTCAATCATCTATAAAAGACAATTTCTAGAATTAGGTAAAAAAGACTTATCTTACATCTGTTTATTGTTTGTGAATCAATAGGCCATAATTTTGGATTAAAGATCAAGCATCAAGCATTTTAAATAGATATTTTTAGGATTTACCCCAATTGATTTATTAAACATGATACATCTTGAATCTAGTTTTCATGAGATTACAGATACCATAGGCGGTACACATGACATCTTTAAAACTCTTTACTTCCCCACGGAAAAAAAAGTCAAAGCAACAATACTCATATTGCACGGCATGCAGGAACATAGTGGACGTTATGATGATTTTGCAAGATTTCTCGCAACAAACGGCTTTTTAGTAATGACCTATGATCATCTGGGACATGGTCGCTCCGTTAAAAATAAAGATGCATTAGGATTTATACAACGCGAAAATCCGGGAGTTAGATTAGTAGACGATGGTATTGAGATGGCAAAATTAATTGCAAAACAGTATCCCGATTTACCACATTTTATTATAGGACATTCTATGGGTTCTTTTATTACCCGTTGTGTTTTACAAGAAATTGGTGATCTATTCCATGGAGCCGTACTCATCGGTACAGGTACAATGGATAAATCAGCTGTTGTAGGAGAAAGACTACTCGCTTTATTGAACAAAATGTTTCCTAAAACCAGATCAAGTTTTATTAACTATTCATTTGGTGCATTTAATAATAAAAAATTTAAAAATGAACCTAACCAAAAAAATAGCAACTGGTTGAGTTTAGCAAAAGAAAACCGTGACCATTTTTTAGCTGATACACTATGTGGAATTCCATTTTCCAACAACGCTTTTTATGCGACTGCATATGTTGCCAATCGTGGTTCCGGTCCAAACTGGACGGATGGCATTCCAAATCAACTTCCATTTCTCTTAGAAAGCGGTGAAGAAGATCCTATAGGTAATTTTGGAAAAGGTGTTATTAAGACCGCTGAAGACCTTATTGATCACGGCAATCTGGATGTAAAATACCATCTGCATCCGATGATGCGTCATGAACTTCTCAATGAATCGATCAAAGAAAAGGTATACATCGAAATCTTACAATGGCTTGAAAGTAAATTGCCAAATAATATCAAGGATTAAGTATTAATGATCATTATTCCAAAAATAGAAAAGATTCAAAATTTCTACAGAATTAAAGTTTAAGATTACATGATTTAAAGTAATAGTACTTGCGATTTCAAACTAAATTAAAGTGCAATTCAAAAACGGATTTGCTCTTTTGACAATAGTAGATCACATATTTTCCAAGTTACTAGACATACTTTTCGTCCATTTTATACAAAATGTTACTGTTTAAATATTTGATATTTTAAGAGAATGCACTTGATACTTAATATATGAAAATTCTGATTATAGAAGATGAAAACGAACTTGCCGAAAGCATTGCAACATACTTATCTCATGAACAATATTTATGTGAATTTGCCTCTTCTTGTTCTGAAGCTTTGGATAAAATCCAATTGTATGATTATGCGTGTATATTATTAGATATAGGCCTACCCGATGGCAGTGGATTAACTGTATTAGAAAAACTTAAATTTCAGAACAAACAAGATGGTGTCATCATCATCTCGGCAAAAAACTCCGTAGATGACAAAATTAAAGGGCTTCAAATCGGTGCTGATGACTATTTGACAAAGCCCTTCCATCTGTCTGAATTAACTGCTCGTATATACTCTATCATTAGGAGAAAACAGTTCAACAACTCAAATATTATCAAGCAAAATGAATTAGAAATAGATCTTTTAGCCAAAACAGTTACTGTCAGTAAAGATCAAGTTTTACTTACAAAAAAAGAATTTGATCTTCTTATGTATTTTGTTGGCAATAAAAATCGAGTGATTTCTAAAAGTACATTGGCAGAACACCTTTCCGGCGATATTGCCGATATGCTTGACAATCATGATTTTATATATGCTCATGTGAAAAATTTAAAAAAGAAATTAACTGAAGCCGGTTGTGGATCTTATATTAAAACCGTTTATGGAACAGGCTATAAATGGGAAAATAATGATCAAAATATATCATGAAAGCACTATTGACTAAAACGACTAGACCATTTCTTATTTACGTATTGATTGTACTTGGTATAAGTGTTCCCGTTTATTATGTGATTATCGACAATATATGGAAAAGTGAACTGGATGAACATAATCAAATTATTACCGACCAAACAGCTTTTGAGCTAAACAGACTTAACCTTTCTGATAAAGAACTTTCAACTGGTATTGACCTATGGAACAAGATCCAACCAGGTACTAATATACAGCGTCCAAGACATGATGATGCATTAGATAACCGCATCTATACAATCGACAAACAAAAATCTTATGATAGAAAAGTTAACATAGATCGATTCAGATGTCTCTCAACGATCATCTACATAAAAAATAAGCCATATCGATTTACAATTGAAACCAATATTGAAGAATCACAAGAAACAATTGCTGCTATTGCGGCAACAACGCTATTTTTCTTTCTTATATTAGTAATAGGTCTTATCTATTTAACCAGAAAACTATCTCGCACCGTTTGGAGACCTTTTCAAGATTCAGTTGAAAAGCTTAAAACATTTAATCTTAACCATCAAACAAACATTACGTTTGCACCAACAGATACAGTTGAATTTTATGAATTGAATCAATCATTAAATAAATTGATTTCACAAAATATATCAGTTTACAAAAATCAAAAAGAATTTACCGAAAATGCTTCACATGAATTGCAAACACCTCTCGCAATTCTAAAAAATAAATTAGACATTTTATTACAAAATAAGGATTTGACGATAGATCAGTATGAAATAGCTGAAGATATGCATCGTGCACTCAGCAGAAGTGCACGGATTAATAGAAATCTTCTTTTACTTGCTAAAATTGACAACAGTCAATTTGATAATTCGGAGTATTTGATCTTAGACACTTTAGTGTTACAAACTATCGCAGCGCTACAAGAGCATGTTGAACAGAAAGATATAAATCTTGAATTGAATATACACGAGAATGTGCACGTCAATGGTAACAAAAGCCTAACAGAAATTTTAACTAACAACCTACTATTGAATGCTATACGCCACACTCCTACAAAAGGAATTATCGTAGTTACGTTAACTGACTCTCGATTTGAAATCGCAAATACAGGAGTTAAGCCACTGGACAGTGACAGTCTGTTTAAACGTTTCTCAAAACTCTCCAAAGAAACTAATGGCAGTGGATTAGGCTTAGCGATTGTTTCAGAGATCTGTCGACACCAAAACTGGGCAGTCCGTTATTTTTTTGAAAATAACATGCATATTTTTTCGCTTCACTTCTAAAATTCTAAAAGTCTTCTAAATTCATTAACAGCTTTGCTTATAAACTACTATAAGCGATGCAAATACGACGAAATTATATCATTATCTTATTTCTATTCTTGGTAAATTATACCGTGACATTTGCTCAGGTTACAAAAGTATCCTTATCAGGTATCATCAAAAATCACGGGGATAAAACAGTTCTTTCATATGTCAATATCCAGTTGCTAGACGAATCCGACAGCACTTTTATCGTAGGTACTGTCAGCAACCATGAAGGCCGATATATAATTGCCTCCATACCTCCGGGGCATTATATATTAAAATACTCTTACCTTGGCTATGATGATCTAAAAAAGGTACTTTTTGTTGGAAGCCTATCCCCTAATCTTGAAATTCCAATTGTAGAACTCACCGAAAAAAGTACCATACTGGAGGGTGTGCTTGTAACCGGAAGCAAAGCTGAAATCAGTAATAAATTAGAGAAGAAAATATATTCAGTTGCTAGCAACATTACACAAAGTGGGGGTTCAATCCTACAAAGTCTACAAAATTTACCAGGAATCACTGTTCAGGATAACAAAGTACAATTGCGAGGAAGTGATAAAATTACAATCTTAATCGATGGCAAACAAACAGCTCTAACGGGTTTTGGCAATCAATCTGGGTTGGACAATATACCTGCATCTGCTATTGAAAAAATAGAAATCATTAATAACCCTTCTTCAAAACACGATGCCAATGGACATGCTGGTATCATCAATATCATGATGAAAAAAAATGATCAATCGGGTTTTAATGGTAAAATTGGTTTCACAACTGGGATTGGATCTCTGTGGGAGAAAAAGAAAAACTTACCTGACATCAGACCACAATACACTTGGACTCCCAAAATTAATCCATCACTTTCTCTCAATTTTAAAAAAAATAAAGTTAACCTTTTTCTACAGGCAGACAACCTCTACACTAAAACGCTTAATAAAAATGAATTTGTCTCCAGAACCTACAATAACGCCACAGAGATCAACTCTCAACTCAAGCGTAATCGAAACACTAACTTTCTGAGTACAAAAACAGGACTTGATTGGTATATCAGCGATCGGCAGACACTAACCTTTTCAGGAATGTTTGGGAGTGAAAAAATTATTGACCATGGAGACCAACCATTCTTTAATAGCGCAACCAAGGAAAGATATCGTTTATGGCAATTTTTAGAAGATGAACTCAAAACAACTGTAATGGCGACTGCACAATATCAGTTCAAATTTAAAGAAGTCGGTCATTTACTCAATACCGATTTCAACTACACCTTTCATCGGGAGAATGAAAAATATTTTTATGACAACATCTTATCGACATCAAAAGGTACAGATGCCTTTAAATTATTATCAGACGAACAGGTATATGACTTCAATCTTGATTACATCAAACCTCTTAAGTATGGCCGTATTGAGACCGGTATAAAATTACGGCATAGAAGCATCCCTACCAATATGAAATTTATGCCTGGTATCTATTCCGTTATTGATAGTAATGCAGGCGGTTGGGCTAATTATAAAGAATTCATACCAGCAGTATATGGTAATTATGTTTTTGAGAATGAAAAATGGGAAGCAGAACTAGGACTTCGTATAGAATACGTCGATATAAATTATGATGTAAATCCTAATCACAACACTTATCAAAGTAGTGGCTACAATTACACACAGCCCTTTCCAAATGTTCGTTTGGCCTATAAATTAAATGCAACTAGTAAATTTTCCCTATTTTACAACCGCAGAGTTGACCGACCAAATGAAGTAGATATCCGAATATTTCCGAAATATGACGATGCGGAGATCATTAAGGTCGGTAATCCAGCGTTACGGCCACAATTTACCAATTCAATTGAATTGGGCTATAAGCACAATTGGATTAATAGTTATTTTTATAGTGCGCTTTATCATCGTTTTGCAACAGGGACGATTAGTCGTATTTCAAGTACAGCATCAGGTAATAATTGGATTTATGCTGTATTTCAAAATGCTGGAAGAAGTTATAATACAGGATTGGAAGCGATCTGGAATCAAAAAGTGTCAGAGTACTTTTCTTACAACATCAATGGTAACCTGTATCGAAATCAGTTCAATGCCTTTACCGTACAAAACCTGTACCCCATTCCAACAGTATTTAGTGCGGACAAGCAAATTGCGCTATCCGGTAACTTAAAATTGAACAACAACTTTAATTTTTCTTCTGGTTTTATTGTACAACTGAGCGCAGTATATTTAGGTCCAGATCTCGTCCCTCAAGGAAAAATTGCCTCTCGATTTTCTATCGATGCAGGATTAAAAAAAGCCATACAAAAAAGTAAAGGAGAAGTATTTTTTAATACGACCGATCTACTCAACACTTTAAAAAATAAAAGAACTATACAAGGCACTGATTTTCATTACACAAGTACTGACTATTACGAAACACAGGTTATTAGACTGGGTTACAGTTATAAATTTTAATTTTCATTTTGAATTGGACTCATGGCATCTAAATCATTTTTTCTTTTTTTATTATTACCGCTCTATACCTATTCTCAAACAACAATTGAACAATACAGTAGCAGTAATAAGATAGAAATTTCATATTCTAATCAAGATTCCATTCCTTTTGAATATCATATGTCAGATAAGCTCCATTATAAAAATTTTATTGTGCCAGCTGTATTTATCGGGTATGGTATAGCTAGCTTACATTTCGATGGATTAAAAAAAATCAATAGCTCTACAAGAGATGAAATTTTTGAACATCAGCCTCAAAATATGACTTTAGATAATTATGCGCAATATGCACCTGCAGTTATCGTTTATGGACTTAATACATTAGGAATAAAAGGTAAACATAACTTCAAAGACCGGACTATGATTTATTTTACATCTCAATTGATAGCTGCAGCTCTTGTTACACCTATCAAACACTTTGTCAAAGAAGAACGCCCAGATGGTTCTAATTCCCTCTCCTTTCCATCAGGCCACACCACTACAGCCTTCTCTTCAGCACAGTTTATGTATAGAGAATATCGAGACACAAATTTCTGGTTAAGTATTTCAGGATACCCTTTTGCAGTATTTACAGGAGTATATCGAACGATCAATGATAAACATTGGGTAGGTGATGTCGTTGCAGGAGCGGGATTTGGAATCTTATCAACAGAACTTGCTTATTGGTTACATCCTAAAATCAACAACTTGCTATTTGGAAGTAAAACCGCCCCATCGACTATGGTTATGCCCTACTATCAGGGTAAGAAAATTGGAATAAGCTATGTCAAGCAATTCTAAATTTTAGGAAAAAACAAAGATCGCTGTATATATAGCGATCCTTATTTGATTAGAGCTTTACTTATTTTTGATTTCTCACAAATGCTGTGAATTTATCTTTGTAATCCAAGAAAGTAAACTCTTCTAACAAGGTTGCATAATTACGTTTATCTATACAATTCGGATACAGCTTTTGTGCTGCAGATAGCTTTCCCTGATCCCAACTTAGTTCTTTGAGAATTCTTTTAATCGAAGCAACAGGAAAAGCGACCTTTCCACTTACAGTTCCGAGTACTTTAAGTTTATCGTCATCAAATCCATTCTGTCTCATTGCTTTAATCAGATCATTCAGCTCAACCTCAGTCATTCTCTCCAGATAATCACGATCGACAGGTTGATTTTTTATAAAATCCATCAATTTATTTTTACTATCTCCAAAAGCAAGTTGATCAGTTAAGGTCATATAGTTTCTTTTTTCCGGGCAATTAGGATAGGCCATTTTTGCAAAAGCAATCTTACCCTCATCCCAAGAAAACTTCTTAAGTACCTCTCTGATTTGATTCACCGAAAATGCAACCTGAGGAGCAGTCATACCAGCTATTTTCAATTTGTCATTATCGAATCCAGCTTGATCTATCGTTTTCAAAAAAGCATTAAACTCTGCATTCGTCATGTGTTCTCCATAATAATCATCACCACCAGATCCTGGATCAAACTCTCCCTCAATCATTTGCTTAGGGCGACCGTAAATAAATACATGTGCTGTACGCGAGTCAGGCATATCCTCTTCTGCAGGAAATAAAGCATACAAAGTCAAACTACGAGTTCTGTTACTTCTGGAAGCATTAGCCAAATAAGTCAAATCCAAAAAAGAACCTTCTTCATTAACCATTGAAATACCCCTTTTTAAAAGTGTCGATTTTTCTCTTCCGACAAAATCAACCTGAATATCGTAGCTATGGTCTTTCATGCGCTCCACTCTGATTTGTTTCGTGGGCCGTTCGTTATACTGAATTCCATTGATGTATAAGTAGAATGCTTCCCGATCCGAAAATACAGTTACATTTCCTCCTCGACTACTTCGATTTTGACCGTGAACAAGGCAAAAGCAAAACAAAAAAACAGCAATTAAATAAGATTTCTTTAACATAAAAAAGGATTGATGGTGTCTATATTCGACAGACATAAATATAAAAGGATTAACGCAAGTAACAATTTATTTTAATAAAGACGTTTTACTGAAATTCTACTAATTTTATAATAAAATCTCTCTCACAACTTTAAGGACATTCTAAAAATTATATTTAAGAAAACTCATCAATATTTCAAAATACTGATCAGTCATAGTGAAGAGCTATTAAAAAAATGCTTCCATCTTTTCTTTTTTATAATTTCATTTTTAATGAAATAAAACACTTTGTTTCACTATATTTGACATAAAGTAATAAAAATCATTTAGCATGAAACACTTTATATTGATGAGCGATGTGATTGGAAGCGGTCAAAAAAATCAAGCATTGCTGATGCAAAACTTTAAAGAAACAGTAAGTAAAATCAATCATGATTATGAAAACAATCTATTATCTCCGCTTACCATCACCCTAGGCGATGAATTTCAAGGTCTAACAAAGGATTTAGAAACAGCATTAAACATCATTATAGCGCTAGAAGAACAAATTATCATACAAGGATTTGATTTTCAATTGCGCTATGTGCTTATTTACGGTGATATTGAAACCAACATTAATAAGAGAATCGCCTATGAAATGTTAGGTGAAGGATTACGCGATGCACGTTACAAACTCAACAGTATGAAGTCCAATTCTCAAAGATTTTACATACAGATTGAAGATATTAATCTAGACTCTCTTCTAAACAATACATTTCTCATCTTCGAAAATATCATTGACAAATGGAATCCCGAGAAAGATTATGATTTAATCTCTGCATTTATTAAATTTAAAGATTATAAGATTGTTGCAGAAAAAATAAATAAAACAAGATCTCAGATTTGGAAACGTGAGAAAACTTTAAATATTTCATCTTATGAAGCAACTAAAACAATTTTAAAATCCATAAGTAAACTACCCCATGCCCTTCGTTTATAAAACAATAATTATCCTTTTTTCAGAAGTCATACTTAGTTTATTATTTTGGCTTTTCACACCTAAATCGGTCAATAACAAAAAGTTTGACCCTAAATCAACAGTAAAAGGTATTTTGGAACGTCTATTTATGACTTATAGTTTATGTCAAGGTTTTCCACATGTACTCACGCTCTTTGGTGCTTTAAAATTAGGAACGAGGCTTAAACGCGCGGATAAAGAAGACACTCCTGAAAACATCAAAAAAGAAGCGGCTTATAATGACTATTATTTGATCGGAAATTTAATTTCCGTAGCCCTAAGCATATTCTATTATACACTATTTAAGTAAAATGGATCATTGCACTGCCATCCAAATCTAAATAGAAAAAGAAAAAAATCACACAGTCGCCAGAGAACTTACTTTGCTAACATGAAGATAGGCATTTATATAAGCTTTTGGTGATTGCCCAACCACACTTTTGAAAGCCCGGTTAAAATTTGTCAAGCTATTAAATCCCACTTGATATGCAACGCCAGATATACGGTCCTTATGTTTCCCTGTCAGTAAGCTTTTGCAGGCATCATTAATTCTGATTTCATTAAGAAAGGTAACAAAAGTATTTCCGGTATGTTTTTTAAAATAACGGCAGAAAGCCTGAGGTGTCATATGTGCCTCATTTGCAACATCCTCTAAAGTAATCTGACTATTAAAATTTTGCATGATATAATTGATAATAGCATCAAACCGAACTCCTTCATTCGCATTAAGATCAGACGAATACACATCGGTACTTAATGGTAACAAATGAGGTGACATTTCTTTCAATTGGTTCAATAAGCTTAGTAACTGTAACAGCACATCCACACCGCTAGCATTGTGAAGTTGTAGCATTAGATTTGCAATTTCGACTGTATACCTGCCCGGTATCTGAAAGCCTTGTTTATTCTGATTTAAGAAAGAACGTAATACATGCATCTCTGGCAATTGGAATAAACCCGATAATATACCCGAAAGGTTAAAATATAATGAACATGCTTTCACTTTTAACCGATCTTTCATTGTGAAATATTCCGGATTGGATTTAAATACATGAGGGACATTTGCTCCAATTAGAAAAATATCTCCTGAACGAAAACTATGCATATTATTTCCAACCAGTAAAGTTCCTTCACCTTGTTCTACCCAAATAATTTCGTATTCATTATGATGATGCATATGCTGATAGAAATGTGGCAATTCAACTCTTTCCGATAGCATACTCTTACCATCAGGTATAAGCAAAGTAAATGGAAGTACTTTCATATTAATTGATCTTATTGGTGGTTTAGTTGGTGATTAAATTCCCTATTTACAATCACATGTTGCACATTATTCCTCTTTATAATTTCTATCGACTTATCACGTCACTAAACTAAAGAATAAAAAAAATGTATTGACAATGCTAAAAATAGCACTAAAAAACATGCAACATGTTTAATATATACCGTTGTTGAATAATGAACATATTTCCATTCTTCAAAACCACCATTTCGCTTTCACAAAAAGAAATCAGAATTTAAGCAGTCTTTCCCACATATCCATTTCTAAATCTGCTGCGGTATTCGCTCGGGCTGCATTTATATCTTTTTTTAAAGGCAGTAGCAAAATATTGAGAACTAGTAAAACCACAAGAATAACCAAGGTTGGTCACGTGTTCTTCCTCCTGATCAATCAGCATTTTTGCCGCAGTTTCCAATCTGATATTAATTAAATAATTGACAGGAGTCATATTTGTTAAATGCTTACAATATTTTGAAAGACTCGTTTTTCCAAGTCCACAGTGTTCTGCCATATCTTCAAGTGTCCATGATTTTTCAAAATCGGTACGCAAATGGTTTAAAAAGATTTCAACAGTTCTTAGATTATGTGTTAACGATTGGTCAAACTCAATATCACCCTTTTTAAAAAGACTTAATATTTCCAGCAGTAAGCTGTTGATTAAGATATTAAGCCTAGACTGCGGAATTTCTATTTCCGCATGATCCAGGCACTTCCCTATCTCAATAAAACATTCTTGTATTTTCTTATCCGATTGCCAAACCCTAACATCATTCTCACGTAAGATTTTTGTCAGATATTCTAAATCTTCTTTTGAAAGAATGATCCAGTCAGGCCACTTCCATTCTTGATGAGGCTGTCTCACACCAACATCAATAATAATCCAGTATTGTTTACCTATCGTTACGATCGGATTACCGACCTTATGCAATTGCCACGGTTTAGTTATGGTTAAGCTACCGGGGTGAAGATGAACAGTTTCATTTTCAGTAGAAAAATATAAACTACCAGACTCCATAAACGAAAATTCTATTCCTTCATTCCTATGCCAGTCCAATCCCCAGTTCTGATCAGTTTTAGCATCCCAATAACCCATACTATAAATTCCCGGCAAAATAGCATCTGGTAATTCCAGTCCTGGATAATCATATCGACTAAGACCTTTCATCTGCACAACCCCGTTCTCCGAAGCATGAATTAAAGGTTCACAACGATCAGGCTGATAGTAATCATAAAAATTCTTTACTTGCTTTTTTCTCATAAATTAATTCAATTGGCGTCGATCTTCTAATTTAATGATGATTTGACCATCATTCCAAAAATGCGACGATAATTTTACACATCGTCACTTAAAAAACAATTAAAGGAATATGAATTAAGGGGTGTCTATTAAAAATAATAGACACCCCTCATTAAACATTTATATATGAAAATATACTAATCCAATCCAATCAATTTTCTATTGTATCCTTCATCACTCCCTGTTGAAGCAAAATCGTCAAAAGCTTTATCCGTTACGTGAATAATGTGATCGGCAATAAATTTAGCACCTTCTATTGCACCATCCTCAGGATGTTTAAGTGCACATTCCCACTCCATCACAGCCCATCCTTTGTAATCATAAGCTGCTAGTTTACTGAATATCGATTTAAAATCCACCTGTCCATCACCAAGCGAACGAAAACGACCTGCACGATCTATCCAGTTGGAATATCCGCCGTATACACCCTGCTTACCTGTAGGATTAAACTCAGCATCTTTGACATGAAACATCTTAATACGCTCATGATAATGATCGATATAAGACAGGTAATCCATTGCTTGTAAAACAAAGTGTGAAGGATCATACAATAAACAGGCCCTCGCATGGTTACTTACCTTTTCAAGAAAACGCTCATAACTTACACCATCATGTAAATCTTCTCCAGGATGGATTTCATAACAAAGATCAATCCCGTGATCCTCGTAAACATTTAAGATTGGAAGCCAACGCTTTGCCAATTCATTAAAACCGGTTTCAACTAATCCCGTAGGACGCTGAGGCCAGGGATAAACTGTATGCCATAACAAAGCACCACTGAAGGTCGCAACGGCATCTAAACCCATATGCTGAGAAGCCTTAGCGGCATATTTCACCTGCTCTACTGCCCATTCTGTTCTTGCCTTAGGATTTTTATGATACTTTTCCGGAGCAAAACCATCAAACTGATCATCATATACCGGATGTACTGCAACCAATTGTCCTTGGAGATGTGTACTCAACTCTGTTACTTCGAGTCCATAGCTATTGACAATACCTTTTATCTCTTGTGCATAATCCTTACTTTCAGCTGCAAGTTGTAAGTCAAAATAAGAAGTTGCCCAAGTTGGTATCTGCACGCCTCTAAATCCAATCTTTTGCGCCCACTGACAAATGGATTCTAAATTATCAAATGGAGGATTTTCTCCCAAAAATTGGGCTAAAAATATACCAGGTCCTTTAAGTGTTTGCATTTTTTAATTATTTATTTCAAAAACAGTCCATTTTTCATTACTATCACCACTTTTAATAACGGTATCAATAAAAGCCATTCCTCTGATGCCATCATCGACCGAAGGAAAATCCCATAAATCAGAAGAACTCTCACCATCCAATCGCGCCGATAAAGTTAAAGAGAAACTACGATACAAATTTGCGAACGCCTCAAGATACCCCTCTGGATGTCCGGCAGGTGTTCTGCAATTAAACTTCGCAATATCAGACAGAAAACCATTTGTTCCTGCCCGATACGTTTGGGCAGGTTCAGCATGCCATTTTACAAGTAAAGTATTTGGCTCCATCTGGGCCCATTCAATCCCGCCTTTTTCACCATATATACGAATCTTTAATGCATTCTCTTCTCCAGCAGCTACCTGCGAAGCCATAAGTACACCAGCGGCACCATTGTCAAATTTCAATAAAACATTTCCATCATCTTCCAATCTTCGTCCTTCTACCATCGTGTTCAGATCTGCACAAAGATGTGATATTTTCAAACCAGAAATATACTCCGCTAAATGTGCTGCATGGGTACCGATATCACCCATCGCTCCACTTTTTCCTGATTTTGCAGGGTCAGTTCGCCAAGCGGCACCCGCATTACCTTCACGTTCGGTCAACGTACTCAGCCATCCTTGCGGATATTCCACATAGATTTTACGGATTTTACCAAAAGCACCATCTGTCACCATCTGCTTAGCCTGCTTAACCATAGGGTATCCAGAATAAGTATGTGTCAACATCAGAAGCAATCCCGTTTCATCTACTTTCTTTTTCAATTGTAGAGCTTCTTCTAGACTAAAGGCTATCGGTTTTTCAATAACGACATGGAAGCCATTATCCAATGCTAACATAGCAGGCGCGAAATGCGCAAAATTAGGTGTCACGATCGTCACAAAATCCATACGTTCATCAGCAGGTAGTTGCCGCTCCTTCTCAATCATTTCTTCAAAATTGAGATAAGTTCGGTTTTCAGGAAGAAATAACACTTTTCCACTCTCCTTTGCTATTTCAGGATTAATACTTAAAGCTCCGCACACCACCTCCACTAGTCCGTCCATATGAGCCGCAATTCGATGTATTGCACCAATGAAAGCATCCATGCCTCCACCGACCATTCCCATTCGTAATTTTCTATTCATTTTATTGGTTTATTGGTTTAATATTTTTTGATATATTGATCCTATTTATACTCTTAATCTTCAACAGATCTTATTTTTACCACAGGTTTAGTCTCATTTCCGAAAGACTATTTTTCACAGCCTCTACAAAATAAATGATGGTTTTGATTGATTAAACAAACTATAAAAATAAAGATACCGCTAAACAGCATGCAATTAATTCATTATTTTAATAGAAAACAGGCAAATATTAACCTAAATTAATTTCAACAAATAAGTTACAAACCTAAACATGGGCTTTAAATAAGTTTCAACCCACTATTGCAACACGATCTCCCAAGTATGTTCATATAACATTAGTTTGGGGTAATATTGAGTCAGATTCTCCAATTTCATCTGATTAAATTTGATTAAACCAGTGATTTATAAAGGTCACCAATTATAAACAAGCAAACCAAATGCGTATCACACGCACGTACTAACAACTCGTAAATATGTATCGAAGACCTATTTATTCTATCCTTGTGATCTTCGCTTGTATATATATGATACAGGCATGCCATAGACCGCCCTCAAATCAGATGAGTGAAGACCCTATACCTGACAGTATCAGCTATAATTTTCATGTCAGACCTATTCTTTCCGATAAATGTTTTGCATGCCATGGGCCCGATGCAAATAAACGCGATGCAGATTTACGTCTCGATATACCTGAAGAAGCCTACAAAGCATTAAAGAGTAATGCCACAGCGCATGGTATTGTACCCTTTAAGCCTAAAAATTCTGAAGTTTTTTTGAGAATATCATCAAAAGACACATCCTATATCATGCCTCCTATTGCAACCAACCTCACTTTAACTGCAACAGAGATTGCTATTATTGAAAAGTGGATCAAGCAGGGGGCGAAATATGAAAAGCATTGGGCTTTCACTGCACCCAAAACTCCCACCATTCCCAAAGTAAAAAATACCAAATGGATAAAAAATGAAATTGATTATTTTGTACTTGATAAACTAGAACATAAAAAAATAGCACCAAATCCTGAAGCTGAAAAGGAACGGCTACTGAGAAGGGTTAGTTTGGATATCACGGGATTGCCTCCCTCATTACAGATGATGGATAAATTTATGGCAGATAACAGCCCTAATGCCTACGAAAAGGTAGTAGAAAGTTTAATGGCAAGCCCAGCGTATGGTGAACGGATGGCCTTACATTGGATGGATGTTTCCAGATATGCAGATTCACATGGCTATCAGGACGACAATTACCGCAGCCAGTGGCCATGGAGAGATTGGGTCATTCATGCTTTTAACAACAATACTCCTTACAATCAATTTATAAGCTGGCAACTCGCAGGTGACCTGATGCCTCATTCTTCTAAAGAACAGCTTTTAGCAACAGCTTTCAACCGAAATCATAAAATAACAGAAGAAGGTGGTGTAATCGATGAAGAATACCGTGTAGAATATGTAAAAGATCGAACAAATACTCTGGGAAAAGCAATTTTAGGAATAACCCTGGAGTGTGCACAGTGTCATGATCATAAATATGACCCATTCTCACAAAAAGAATATTTTCAAATGACCGCTTTCTTCAATAATGTCAAAGAAGTTGGACTCGAATCAACTGTTGGTGGACCAGAGACATTCGCTAAAAAACCATTAATGGAAATCAGTAATGCTGATGTCCAAGATATTCTAAAGTTTGTCAACAAACAGGACACGAATAAGTTAATCGTATCAGTTATGGGCGATCAAGATACCCTCCGTAAAACCTATGTACTCAACAGAGGTGTCTATGATGCGCACGGAGAAGTCGTGCAGCCAAGCACCCCAAAGTCAGTATTGGGATTTAGCGAAAAATATCCTAAAAATAGGCTTGGTTTAACGCAATGGTTATTTGACAAACAAAACCCTCTCACCTCGCGTGTATTTGTTAATCAAGTATGGCAGGAATATTTTGGTAGAGGTCTGGTTAAAACATCAGGCGATTTTGGAATGCAGGGAGAATTACCTTCACATCCAGAATTATTAGATTGGCTAGCAGTTGATTTTATGAATCACGGCTGGGACATCAAGCGACTAGTCAAACAGATCGTCCTCTCAGCAACATATAGACAATCTGCGGTGATAGATTCTGATAAATTCAGCGTTGACCCGGACAATATATTTCTCGCTCGTGCTCCTCGTTACCGTATTCCGGCGGAACATGTTCGCGATGTCGTGTTATCCAGTAGCGGATTGTTAGTTCCAACCATCGGTGGTCCTAGTGTCAAACCCTATCAACCGGCAGGGTTATGGGAAGCAGCCACATCAGGTCGTGGATTATTAGCCTCATACCGACAAGACCACCAGGCGAGTTTATACAGAAGAGGTTTATATACATTCATAAAAAGAACGGTACCACCTCCAGTGATGGCCATTTTCGATGCCAGCAATAGAGATCAATGTGAAGTTAAGCGACTGAATACCAATACTCCACTTCAAGCACTTGCGATGTTGAACGATCCTACCGTGCTGGAAGCTTCTCGAGTTCTGGCCGCTCGCTTACTACAAGATAAAACAACTCCTGAAGCCAAAATAACAACCGCATTCCGTCGCATTGTCAGTCGTAAACCTAAGGTACAAGAAGTAAAACAATTAACAGCCTATTATGCCGACCAGCTAAAGGCATTCAAACAAAATGCAAATGCTGATAAAGTCTTAACAGTCGGAGAGTTTCCTATAGATCAGAAAATCAATAAGACGCAACTTGCCGCATTAATGGGCGTAATTACCATTATATACAATTTAGAAGAAACCATTACAAAATCCTAAATTATGGACAAAAATATTTTAGAACATGGTCTTAATTTCAATAGACGTCGATTCCTTTCTAAACTAAGTTTAGGCTTAGGCAGCGTAGCATTAGGGTCTTTGCTCATTCCCGATCTATTTGAAGGTGGATTTGAACAAGCAGGACTTCCTTCTGGTATTCCAGATTTTGCTCCTAAGGCAAAGCGGGTGATTTACCTCTTTCAAAATGGAGCACCATCACAACTCGAATCTTTCGATTATAAACCCAAACTCAGAGAAATGATGGGGCAAGAGCTTCCTGAATCCATACGGGGAGCACAAAGGCTTACCGGTATGACTGCCAATCAGGCGTCCTTCCCTTTAGTAGGTTCTTATTATGATTTCAAGCAATATGGAGAATCGCGTGCATGGATCAGCGATTTATTCCCACATACAGCAAAAGTCGTTGATGATATCTGCATCATTAAATCTATGTTCACAGAAGCAATCAATCATGATCCCGCATTGACATTTTTTCAAAGTGGCGCACAGCAAGGAAACAGACCCAGTATGGGTGCTTGGCTTAGTTATGGTCTAGGAAGTGAAAATAAAAACCTCCCAGCGTACACCGTATTATTATCACGGGGAAAAGGTAATGGTCAGGGTGTTTATTCCAAATTATGGAGCAACGGTTTTCTAGATTCGACCCATCAGGGCGTACAGTTCAGCAGTGGTGAAGATCCCGTTCTTTACCTAAAAGACCCTGATGGCTTAAATCGTTTTGAACGCAGAAAAATGCTTGATCAATTAGCCGAAATGAATGAGCTTTCCTATCAGGAATTTGGCGATCCTGAGATCAATGCCAAGGTACAACAATATGAAATGGCCTATCGGATGCAGACCGCAGTTCCTGAAGTCACGGATCTTTCTAAAGAACCCGATGATATCATCAAAATGTATGGCGCAGATTGTCTTAATCCCGGTAGTTTTGCGGCCAATTGCTTACTCGCAAGAAAACTGAGTGAAAACGGAGTTCGCTTTGTTCAGCTTTATCATCAAGGGTGGGATCAACATGGTAACCTCCCATCAGAAATGGCTGGTCAGGCAAAAGATGTAGACCAAGCATCGGCGGCATTAATTACAGATCTCAAACAAAGAGGTTTATTGGATGAAACACTCGTCATCTGGGGAGGAGAATTTGGACGGACCAATTATAGTCAAGGCGCGATGACCAAAGATAATTATGGCCGTGATCACCATCCCCGCTGTTTCAGTATCTGGATGGCAGGTGGAGGAGTTAAACCAGGAATTGTATACGGTGAATCTGATGAATTAGGGTACAACATCATCAAAGACCCTGTCCATGTGCATGATTTTCATGCCACAATCCTGCATCAACTTGGATTAAACCATGAAAAACTCACCTATAAACACCTCGGTAGACGGTACAGATTAACCGATGTAGCAGGAAAAGTAATCAATGACATATTAGTATAACCTTATTTTTTATGGAAAGAAGATCATTTATTAAAAATACAGCAACTTTATCTGCAAGTTTTTTCATTATGAAAGACCTAATGGCTAAACCAAAGGGTCCAATATACGGACATCATCACATGCGTTACACCCTTGATAACAAATGGGGACAATTAAATCCGCTCAAAAACCCCGTAAATGACTGCCATGAAATGGTCCAAGATAAAAAAGGGCGTATTATACTATTAACCAATGAAACTAAAAACAATATATTAATTTATAACAAATCGGGTAAATTATTGAGCTCCTGGGGGCATGATTTTCCAGGCGCACATGGATTGACCATCGCCAATGAAGGCAAACAAGAATCGTTATTTATTACTGACACTGATAGACATCAGGTTTTTAAAACCACTTTAGATGGCAACATATTAAAAACCATCGATTGTCCTATGGAAACTGGGTTATATAAAAAAAAGGAAGAGTTTGTTCCAACTGAAGTCGCTGTTGCAGACAATGGCGATTTCTACATTGCCGATGGTTATGGCTTGCAGTATGTCTTACACTATAATGCTGACGGTAAGCTACAGGGCTATTTTGGAGGAAGAGGAAAAGATTTAAAACATTTGGACAATGCTCATGGGGTTTGCGTGGATAAAAGAAGTGGAAATCCGACCTTACTGGTTACTGACCGCACACGCAACTGCTTTAAACGTTTTGATATGAACGGCAATCTCCTAGAAGTCATCGCATTGCCAGGAGCATGCATCTGTCGCGCAGTCATTAAAAATGAAAACCTTTATGCTGCTGTTTTAAGATCCCCCGATCTCAATAAAGCAGACAGTGGTTTCGTCACGATTCTAGACAAAAACAATAAAGTAATATCCAATATTGGAGGTACTGTCCCAGTATACACCGATGACACTTTACAGCCTATGGCTCAAGAAACACCAATATTACATAACCCACATGATGTTTGCATCGATAACGACGAAAATATCTATGTAGCACAATGGGCATCAGGAAAAGTATATCCCTATAAATTTACTCGAGTCTAATTTTTATATGAAAATTACCTTCAAAGGATTTACAGAACATGCATTGTTTGCGCTAAATATCTTTATTATCTTTATATTAATATTTGGAAAGCAGATCTCGGTACCACTATGGCTCCAATCATTTGGAAGATTGCATCCCATGTTACTACATTTTCCAATCGTGCTATTGCTATTAGTGATGATACTTGAAATTTTTCGTTTCAATAAATCATATGCTACTTTAACTATCTATCACAAATTTACATCGGGACTACTACTGGGCGGTATTTTCTTGGCAACTGTAACTGTTATTATGGGTTTATTACTATCACAAGAAGATGGTTACAGCGGAAGTACTTTACAGTGGCATAAATGGACCGGAGTAAGTCTTGTCTTTATATCTTCTTTCATTTATTGCATACGCGAAAAATCGTGGTACAATTCTCCACTTTCAAAAACGTTTGCCGTGCTCACCATTATTTCACTCCTTCTCACTGGTCATTATGGTGCCATATTGACCCATGGTGAAAATTTCGTACTAGCTCCTGTCACACCTGCTCCAGAGAAAGTTTCATTAGAGCAGGCGCTGATCTATCAAGATGTGGTTTTACCTATTTTTACAGCCAAATGCGCCAGTTGCCATAATATGGAAAAGGCAAAAGGAAGTTTAAACCTTACCGATGCGTCATCTATGTTAAAAGGTGGAAAAAACGGAAAACTATTTGTGCCCGGCAATCCCCAAATCAGTCTATTATTGCAACGCCTGCATCTTCCAATTGAAGATGAAAAACGGATGCCCCCAAAAGGAAAGCCCGAGCTTACTGCCACAGAAATAGCGATACTTACACTCTGGATAAAAGGAAATGCGCAATTGGATAAAAAAGTAATCGATTTACCACAGCAAGATTCTTTACGTATTCTGGCTTCTACAACTTTAGCTCCATCAACTTCAATAGCTCAACAATATGATTTTGATGCGGCATCAGAGGCAACGGTCAAAAAACTTAATAATGATTATCGGGTTATTTCCATCTTAGATAAAGGCTCCCCTGCTCTATCAGTTAATATTTATAACAAAACCATTTACAAACCAGAAGCACTAAAAGAATTGACAGAAATAAAAAAACAGATCGTGTTTCTCAACTTAAACGGATTACCTGTCCAAGACGAAGACTTAAAAACGATTAGCTCATTTGAAAATTTACGCAAACTGAATCTCAACTTCACTGCTATCAAAGGAGACGGACTGAAGCATTTATTTATATTAAAAAAGTTAAATAGTCTATCACTATCTGGTACATCTGTAAATTTTAATACCGTAAAGCAGCTTGTTACCATGAAAAACCTAAAAGAGTTAGCATTATGGCGAACGGGCATAAAGGAAAATGAAATTGCGAAATTGAAGCAATTAGCGAAAGATATTCATATTATTACAGGCTTTCAAGACGACGGAAAAAGTCCTATAAAGCTAAACCAGCCACGTTTAAGCACAACTATTTCTATTTTCAAAAATTCATTACCATTACAAATCAAACATCCCATCAACGGTGTAGAAATCAGATATACAACAGATGGAACCGAACCCGATAGTTTAAAGTCACCTCTATATGACAAAGGAATTGAAATCAAAGAGTCTATCACATTAAAAACTAGAGCTTATAAAACTGGCTGGTACGGTAGTGATGTCTTAAGTTTTAACTTTTTTCAAAGTCGCTACAGTCCCGATAGTATTGCATTTGTAGTAGCTCCAAGTGAAAAATATAAAGGTGACGGACCGAAGACATTGACAGATTTACAACTCGGTACCTTTGACATTCAGAATGGCAAATGGATCGGTTACAATGAAAACATGGCAATAATGCTATTTTTCAAAGAGCAGTTACCGCTCAAGTCTGTATCGATCAACTTGATGAGAAAAATTCCAACACATATCCTTCCGCCACAGGAACTTGAAATATGGGGCGGTACTAACGAAAAAAACATGCACTTATTGCAACGTATAAAAAATCCAATGCCCCAAAAAGATGAAGCGGACGCTTTTATTAAGATGGAATTGAAATTTAAATCGCAGCCAATCTCCTGTCTGAAAATTGTTGGTAAAAATTTCAAAAAACTTCCAGAATGGCACGCCGGAAAAGAACAACCAGCTTGGATATTTATGGATGAAATACTTTTAAACTAATCAATTTAAACTAAAAAAAATGCATAAAATTCAAACAGCTAAACTATTTTGGGCAAGTTGTCTAGCTCTTCTAGTCACTTCGCTTTCTTTCGGTATCCGTGCGGGTATGATGGATCAACTCGGCATTGATTTTCAATTAAATGCGACACAGTTGGGTACTATCACAGCAACAGCTTTCTGGGGATTTCCACTTGCCATCGTTATCGGTGGGTTTATTGTTGACATCATCGGAATGAAACGTCTTTTAGTGATGGCTTTCCTTTTTCATTTGATCGGAATTATGTTGACCATCTTCGCTCAGGGATATTGGAGTCTTTTCTTCTCCACATTATTAATTGGCATTGCAAATGGTACCGTAGAAGCCGCCTGTAATCCATTAGTGGCCACACTATATCCGCAAGAAAAAACAACTAGGCTCAACTATTTCCATCTTTGGTTTCCAGGAGGTGTTGTTATCGGTACTTTATTGGTCACGCTATTTATCTATCTGGGTATCGGATGGCAATTCCAAGTTGGGATCATGTTAATTCCAACGGTTATTTATGGTTATATTTTCTCAAAGCTTAATTTCCCCGTTACAGAACGTGTATCCTCAGGATATTCCACTGCAGACATGTACAAGGCAGTAGGCTCCCCTTTATTTCTATTCCTATTTCTATGTATGTTTATGACCGCTATTACTGAACTATTTACCGGGCAATGGATTAGTTTATTGCTTAAAAATGTAACCGATAACGCCATTTTACTACTTACGATCACCACTGGAATTATGGTAATAGGCCGTGCATTCGCAAAACCAATTGTTCAAAAACTTGCACCCCAAGGTGTACTCCTTTTTTCAGCAATCTTTGCCGCTGCAGGTCTATATATGCTTGGTAGCTTTACAGGTAACGCTGTTTTCTTTGCTGCAATTATTTTTGGTATCGGTGTGTGTTACTTCTGGCCTACTATGATCGGTTTTGTTGCTGAGAATATTCCACAGTCTGGAGCTTTGGGTTTAAATCTTATCGGTGGGGCTGGTATGTTTGCTGTTTCCATCTATACAATGATTATGGGTAGCTATTATGATGGTCTAATAGTCAAACATTTACCTATTGGATCCAATATCAATCTGTATAGCACTGCAACAGAGGGAACAGCGGAAGCTTTAGCATACGCAACCGCTAAAAATCTGGCCGGTCCGGAAGTATTGAAGATCACATTAATCCTTCCTATCATATTGATTTTTGCTTTTGGAGGATTATATCTTTATATGAAAAAAAAGAAAGAAGTGGTTCCTCTAAGCAGTGTGGTGAATTAAATATTGAATAAAACGCAAGGACTATAGTTGATCATAAATAACCGTATTTTAATCTACAACATTTCAGGTCGTATCATCTTGTTTTACATTTATTTTATATATATTTGAGTTAAACCGAACGGCATAACAAACTGGTTTCTAAAGCACTCTTTGTTCCTCGTTTATACAATTAAACCTAATTATAAAACCATAATGAAGCATCTAAAAAGCATTATATGTTTAATTACAATAGGCATACTGCTATCAAATGTATTCCCATCTGCTGGGCAAAGTAAAAATAACACAGTCAAAAAACCCCTAGTTGTATTTGTAACGGGCGACCACGAATACAGTGGCGAAGAAACCCTTCCTATTATAGCTGCCGAACTGGAGAAAAACTATGGCATGCGAACTTTGGTATTAAAAGCAAGTCCTGACTATAATTCGGAAGAAAATATCCCAGGATTAGAAGCGCTAAAAAATGCCGATCTAGCTATTTTCTACCTCCGTTGGAGAAGATTGCCAGCTGATCAGGTTAAACATATCGACGATTATTTAAAATCTGGCAAGCCGGTTATTGGTTTCCGAACAAGCACACACGCCTTTAATTATCCTACTGGACATCCCCTAGAAAATTGGAATGCTTTCGGTGAATTTGCTTTAGGAGGCCCTCCGGGATGGGGCAAAGGTGGTCATACGCATTACGGTCATAATTCCAGTACCGATGTATCCATTATTCCCACACAAAAAAATAACCCGATCTTGACAGGAGTAGATCCAAACTTTCATGTACGCTCTTGGCTGTACCATATTGTACCCGATTATCCATCAAAAGGATCAACTTGGTTATTAATGGGAAAAGCTGTAGATCCAGATAAAAAAGCAGTTGAAAATCCTGTGGCTTGGACTTGGAAAACCGCTGCTGGAGGAAAGGTTTTTACAACAACACTCGGTCATCCCGATGATTTTAATGTAGCAAGTTTTCAGAGGTTACTGATCAATGCCATCCATTGGACTGTAGGAAAACCTATCCCTAAGAAATGGGCAGGAAAAATAGATATTAATGTTCCGTACAGACAACAATAGCTTTAATACTCACGATATACTATATCCGAAACATTATATACCCTATGGAATTATCGATACATAACTGGATGCGAGCCGAAACAATAGAAACAACAATTCGCAGAGCCTCCAGTTTAGGCTATACTAAAATTGAAATTGCTGGTAGTCCAGAACATTATGACACGAAAGAGGTCAGAAAACTCTTAAAACAATATGGATTATCATGTTGGGGCTCTGTCACATTGATGTTAGGAGACCGGAATTTACTGGCTAAAGATGAAGCTCAGCGCTCTAAATCCATACAATATGTCAAAGATGTAGCTCGTATGGTTAAAGAACTCGATGGCCACATGATCTCTGTTGTACCGGGTACAGTCGGTAAGATCATACCCGACGGCAGACCCGAAGAAGAATGGCAGTGGGCCGTTGACTCGCTACAGGACGTATATCACTACACAGAGTCATCAGGCATATTGATTGGTATTGAACCCATCAATAGATTTGAAACTTATTTCGTTAACAGGGGTGATCAAGCGCTAGCACTTGCTGCGGCCGTAGGTCCCGACTGCGGTGTATGTCTAGATACGTTTCATATGAACATCGAAGAAGATGATCTCTATGAAGCGATCAAAAGAGCCAAAGGAAAACTTGTTGGATTCCATGTTGCCGACAACAATAGGATGGCCCCAGGAATGGGCACGCTGAATTGGAGTAAAATACTTGAAACACTCGATCAGATTGGTTACAACGAAGTGCTTTCTGTGGAATTTTGTTCACCTTTGGACCGTACTCCGGCTAACCCCTATCCTAATTCTATTGATGAGCATCCCGAAAACCTCTCTCCAGAGCAAAAGAAATTTCTTGAAGACCATGGCAGTGCATCAGTTTCGGAAGAGTTTTATACAATGCTCACTCAGAAATCATTCGAGACTTTATCCAAACTTATTAAGTAGCTGTTAGAAAATCTGTTGTACACTATTTTCAGCATGCGAACATGAGTCAGCAGTATAAAAATGAGCTTTTCTCAGAAAAATGCAATTGAATAATTCATGGGACTTGATACCATATACATGGAGTAACCAATATTAAAATTCGGTAAAATAGCTTTACCATATTATAAACACTAATAACAATGAAGATAACAAACGTAGAAGCATTCTGGCTTCGATGTCCTATACCAAAAGAAAAACAGCATTTTTCAGATTATGGTCTGCTAACTAATTTCGACATGACGCTCGTAGTCGTTACCACTGAAGATGGTCTTCAAGGTTTTGGGGAAGCAAAAGCCGCTGTCGGATCATCTGGAGTGTGCGCATCCATCGTAAGTTGTATTGAAAATGAATTAAAACCCATTCTAATTGGTAAAAATGTAAAAAATATAAACCGTCTTTGGGAAGAAATGTATAACGGTACACGTGATCATTATGCACTCACGAGAGGTCGAAGATTTCCCATTCTTGGTCGAAGAGGATTGACAGTAGCGGCAATGAGCGGTATCGACACTGCTTTGTGGGATTTAAAAGGTAAAGCTTTGGGAGTACCCGTTATGGATCTTCTTGGCGGAGCCTGTCGCGAACAGATGCCTGCATATGCCAGTGGTGGCTGGGCACCTGTTGATCATATAGGTGAACAGCTTAATGGTTATGTTGCTAAAGGATTTAATGCTGTAAAAATGCGTGTCGGTATTATGGATCAAACTGTCCAAAACAGTATTGACCGCGTCAAAGCAGCAAGAAAAGTACTGGGTCCTCACATTAAACTCATGACAGATGCACACGGTACTTTCAGTGTACCTGAAGCAAAACAGTTTTGTCGAGGAGTAGAAGATTGTAATTTGTACTGGTTTGAAGAACCAATTAGTCCCGACAATAAACACGGTACAGCAGAAGTCCGAGCTTCCACTACAATTCCTATAGCTGCAGGAGAAAGTGAATTTACAAGCTTTGACATCCGTGATTTACTTGAAGTCAGAGCCCTAGATGTTATACAGCCCGATGCCGCGATTATTGGAGGTATTTCCGAAACCATGCGAGTTGGACACCTAGCAAATGTTTATCAATTAGAACTTGCTCCACACTGTTGGGGTTCTGCTTTCTCATTTATGGCCGGGTTGCATGTTGCATTTGCATCCCAGGCAGCAACTATCATTGAATTTTCACTTGGAGGCAATCCTATGATGTATGATCTGGTTCATGAGCAGATTACAGTTACCGATGGTGTCATCGCTGCGCCAGTGGCACCAGGACTGGGACTAACACCCAACTGGGATTTTATCCACGAGTTTAAACAAAAAATATAACCAACAAAATAAATTTGACCTATAAATCAACAGATATGGCACGTGCAATCAAAATCAACCACGTTACACTTATCGTAGACAATCTTGAAAAGGCAGCAGCATTTTATCAAAACGAATTGGGTCTGGAACCCCTTGCTGCCTTTAGATTCGATTACCCTGTGATGTTTTTTAAATTTAATGATGAGCAACAGCTTCATCTCTCGGAATGGGAAGATACGCCTTCATTTCGCGGACATATTTGCGTTCAAGTAGATGATTTTAACAAGATCTTTTTCCGTATGAAAGAACTCCAGGTGATCGATATTTCACCCTGGGGGAAAGTAAGAAAATTACCGGATGGTGCCATGCAGCTTTTTCTGCGTGACCCAGCAGGCAACCTCGTTGAAATATCATCAGCACCGGGCAGTGAAATCGATCCACTTATTCTAGAAGACGAACTCTATGAAGAAGGTATCTATGTTTCCAATAGAAATGATTTCAGAGGATACAAATCGGATCAAGCGACCTTATACCATAAATAAATTCCAATAAAGAGAACTGCGGGATCCCATCATATGGCTATCAATAAAAACGTTTTACTACTGGAAACTATAGCTGAAGAAGCCTTAGTAATGCTTCAAGATCAAGTTAATGTACGGACGGGATACGATCGTATTTCATTGCAGAAAGCAGTTGACAAATACCCCATCCATGCCATTATCACCCGAGGAAAAGGCCAGATCAACAAAGCGCTACTGGATGCCTGTCCTGCCCTACAGACGGTCGCTCGATGTGGTGTAGGCCTTGATAATGTTGATGTACATGAAGCGACAGCTCGCAATATCAGTGTCATACATGCTCCTGCATCCAATGCGGCAACAATTGCGGAACATACGCTAGCGCTCATGCTTATGCTCGCACGCAACCTGTACGAGTCCATGCAGCAGGTAAAAAACAACAACTGGAACTGGCGTAACCAATATAACGGCGATGAGCTCCATGGGAAGACCCTTGGAATTATCGGCATGGGCAATATAGGTCAACGTGTGGCTAAACTAGCTGATGCATTTGGTATGAACGTCATATATTCAAGCCGATCTGCCAAAGATGTTCCTTATTTGCAGGTTACACAAGCTGAACTCCTACAGCAGGCCGATATTGTCAGTCTCCACCTCCCTTACACTGCTGTTACCGGAGCCTTATTGGGTACAGCGGAACTGGCCTTGATGAAGCCTACTGCTTTACTCATTAACACTGCCCGCGGAGCATTAATCGATCATGAAGCGCTTGCAAAGGCGCTAAATACAAATACTCTTGCAGGTTTTGCCGCAGATGTATTACCAGAAGAGCCTCCAAAACATCCGGATGCAGTAGTCGATCATCCACATACACTCATTACTCCGCACTCCGGTAGCCTTACTGCTACGACCTATAGACAAATGTGCGAATATACCATCACTAATGTACTGGCGCTTTTACGGGACGAAAAACCAGAAAGTAGAAGTATCTATAATTTTAGTGCCCTGCAGAAACAAGCTTAAGGGTATCGGCGGTATAAAAAAGGTTAAGTAGCATAACACTACTTAACCTTTAGTATCAAGTAACTTCGTGACATTACTGTTCTAATGGAAACTCCTTCAATAATTCCGTTGGAGCATAAAAACCCTTTTTACTTTCTGAGGCTGCCCTGACTGCTTTTACTTTTTCTTTGGAAACTGCAGAAGCTTTGTTTCCAAAGGAATTGCGCACGTACGTTAATACTGCGGCTACCTCCTCATCACTTAACATACCTTCAAAAGGAGTCATCGGTACCTGACCCGGAAATTTTGTTCCATTGACTTCCATTGGACCATGTAAACCTTTAAGTACTATTTTAATTAAACGATCTTCACTACCTGTTACCCATTTCGTTCCATGAAGAGGTGGAAAACCTGACATCGGTAAACCATTACCATCAGCTTGATGACAGGTGATACAGAATCCTTCTTTTGCAAAAAGTGCCTTACCCTTAATAAACTGATCACGTTCTTTGCCGGTAAGAGAAGTTTTGACTTTATCTGGACTATCCTTCAATTCCTCCCTCCCATTTAAATTGGCAACAGCCATCATGTATGCAGGCTCAATCCAATCATCAACACCCTTTTTAGCGACTACCTGCATGATCGGCAAGCCTTTCTCCTTTGGCATCCAAGATGCAGCGGTAAGCACCTCAAGACGTACACGGCCATGCGGATCAGATGCGGCCTGCATCAGCAGCTTTTCCTGATCTTTTACCTGATGCCCCGTATAGCGCAATACCCGTACTGCAGCAGCCCGAGCATGATAATCATCTGATTTCAACACCTTACTCAGTAACTCTTGATCAACCTGATTTAAACCCCAACTTACCCATAATGCTTCAACCAGCTGATGCGCATATTTCGGATTACTTTTATCCAATTGCGCTACCCAGGCTTTTAATTGCGGTAGTACTTCTGAGGATTTCCGCCCCCTAAGTTCAGCACGAGTACGATAACGGGTACGATATTCTGGTAATTTCAAGTTATCTAGCAGTTGAGAAATAGAGGCTCCAGAAATTTGAGCCGGTTTTAAAAGTGGTCTTGACGGGTAAGTTATCCGATAAATACGTCCGTGCACATGATCGCGCAACGGATCACGGGCATTATGCTGCATATGCCCGATTAAGATATTGTGCCAATCCGCTATATATAGAGATCCATCCGGGGCAAATTCCAGATCCACAGGCCTAAAATTCTTATCTGAGCTCTGCAGTAAGTCCTGTCGATGTGTACTCTTATAACCTGTCCCATCATCGGTCAACCGATGTTCTTTCGTTCCTAAAAAGCCGATGGTATTATTGATTAAGAAATCTCCTTGCAGTGAATCTGGAAAATGGCGGCTTGAAACAAACTCAAGACCAGAAGTCGGACGCACACGATGTTCATCCTGTACCAGATTCCGCGATTTGGTTGTTGCTACACCATATTTAGGTTTTATAGTCACGGGCAACATCCAGCTGACATCAGGCCCTGAAGTTTCAGCATAAAAATTTTGCCCCCATTCATCAAAAGCTATACCCCATGGGTTGGGTACATTAGGTTGCGCCATCCGTTCCAAATAGCGACGTTGAGGGCTATAACGGTAAAAACCACCATTTGTACCACGAACGGGCCCATAAGAGGTTTCTATATTAGAATGTAAAAATACTCCTTCTCCCATTATGATCGCTCCCGACGGATCGACCGTAAAGGCATGAATATTATGATGGGTATCATGATCATCAAAACCACTCAGTAAAATCTCTCTGACATCAGCTCGATCATCACCATCCGTATCTTTCAAAAGCATAAAATTAGTTCCTTGAGATAGATAAACACCATCAGCAGTAATTTCAAATCCTACCGGGAGATGTAGTCCGTCTGCAAAGACAGTCTGCTTATCTGCTTTACCATCTTGATCAGTATCTTCGAGTATGATTAACTTATCATTAGGTTTCGAGTCCCCTGGTTTATAATGTGGGTAACTCGGCATTGTAGCTACCCATAAACGACCTTTATTATCAAATGTAATTTGACAAGGATTAGCCAAATCTGGAAATTCCTTTTCTGAAGCAAAGAGATCAATCTTAAAACCTGGAGCGACCTTCATAGTTGCTAATGCATCATCTCCATATAAATAAGCTAAATTACCATTCTTCCCGGGGTCGTAGTTTGTTTTTATTTCAGGTACAGGGGTTGTCTTTTTATCCGCTGAAGCAATATCCATTTTCTCCCCATGCGCCGCCAACCAGATGGCCGTATCTCTGATAGCGGTCATCTCACGGATTTTCTTAATTTCAGCAGGGTAGTTATCAGGGCCAAATGGATCATATCTTCTACCATAAGCATGTACCCCATTCGGAATTTTTATATCATTGTGCCACATCCAATTTTTTTCAAGAACAGCATGACGTACAAGATCTCGGTTAGCTTCAACTTTACCATCGACCTTTCCAAAAATAAGATCTGCCAATAGAGGCGCAAAACGCGCATAACCAGCATCTGTCAATTGCGACCCATCGATCGTTAAGGGCTCTTTTGTCCAGAAATACCAACGTTTTGTAGGACTGTATACATCGACAAAATGTACCTTATTCTTCGCTGCGACATCTTTCATTGCAGATGCATATAATAACAAATTCTGATTTTCTTGCTTTCCGTCTGGCAGATCATATTGCTTAGAGAGGTTTTCAAAAGCAATAGGAGAAACTAATGCTAGTTTCACCGGAGATGTACCGTTATACTGCTGTTTAAGCGTATGTTTGATAAAGGCATCCAGTTCCAATTTATAATTTTCCAACCCCTCAGCACCTTGGAACGATTCATTATAGCCAAAGAAAGCGATGATGATATCAGCTTTTAAACGAGACAACCATTGATCTTCCGTTTCAAAAAAACCTTCACTTCCAGAAGATTGAACAAGATCTGTTTGAAAATTTTCTGCTCCAGGAAAAGCCCAGGGCGATTTCCTGCTCGCATGTGGCCTAAAGCCTGGAGTGTTGCCCCCATCGCACATGTTTCGGATATAGAGATTCGAGTCCGGATAACGTAATTGAAGCTCTGTTTCAAAATGCCCATAATTCATCATCCGAGATCCCAAATTATTCCCAATAAGCACAATGTGTGCTCCTTTTTTTAATGTTAAGATGGGTTGTTTTGATCGTACTAGAAAAAGAATAACGCCAACTGCCACGGCAGCCACGATAATAAAAAGAACCCACGTTCTTTTCGTTACAATTTTCATCATTTTGTCATTTAGGTTATCGCTCAATATTCATTAAGCTTGGTTGCGTCTATGTTGCAATATAACAAATTATCAAGCAATTACATTTCCAAAACAATACTCTTTTGTAAAAAAAACGTTTCAAAAAAAACTCGAGATCAGATAAAAATACACTCTTATTAGTACTGCATGCCGAAAAACATAGAAAATGTCACAAATTATTCTTTTGTATCATTATTGAAACATAAAAATATAGAGAGGTAAAAATAAAAGATATAATCATCTTAGATATTCTATCTGATTTTCATAAAAAGAATATAGATCAATAACCAAAATAGATCAAGGACTGCATTCCAGAATACTCTCTTTAAGATTTTGAATGACGACAATACGAAAAGACTTTTACACCGGAAGCATTTCCACACTGTAGTGTTGCGAAATCATTTTGCGTGCTGGCAATGAGACATTGCGTTATGGCCGAATGATTTCCCACTCTTGACAACTCCTATAGCAATATGGCCGAGTGTCTTCACGTTGTTACTTAATCATTTTACGCCATGGCGGATCAGCTATTCGCTACGGTCAATTGCTTCTTTACCATCGCCATAATAGATTGCTATGAGGCGATATATCTTTGTACTTCAGGTAGTTCATATGGTGATATGGTTTATTAACAATGCTGAATGGCCATTAACCATGGCTACGTAACATGCTTTAAAGGAAATAGTATTTCATTATTAAGAATAATTAATTACTTAACATGTAAAACAGAAGTGTTATCTCGTCTCTTGTCAAGATCAAAAGAACTTCTCGCAGCCCCCCTATCCAGCTAGGGGAAGTCTAATTTTTAATTGAATCTGTTAGAAATCATCTCGGGGATCTTATTTTTCCTGCTGTCGTAACGAAAAACCCATAGGACAACTTTGCATTGCGGTACGGCGAAATAAAATAAGTATAAGGATTTGTGCATAGGCCATACCGCGACAAGATAAACCACATGCGCTCCCTGTTCATGTTACGTAGAAAATTAAGTAAATCTTAGTCTAGAACCAAAGAAACTATTTCGTGATTTTTATTTGGAAAAAGCACAATTATGAAGATCAACCTATCTAGTATCAACAATCTTTCTAAAATTGTTTTTAACAAGAAAGGCTGTCTCATCATAAATGTGACAGCCTTACAGTTATTGGCTCCAAGTTAATAATGCTACCTATTCTCCTTACGCTGGATGATTAGCGAAGTGTTTGCAAGCCATGGTGCTGAAAATTGAACAGAAACATTTCCTTGCCCAGGATTCAATTGAATGTAAGCAATCATTTTGCCATGATATACGCGATGTCTATTATCAGTATAGTCTGTCATATCACTGTTGTTTCCAGCCTCCAGTCCCAAAAGCCTAGCGGCACCTACGATCCTGCAGGTAACCTCATCATCTGCCAGCACAACAGGTCTGTTGTTTTTGTCAACCACCTGCAGTTCCACTTGAATCACGTCGCCAGTTCTTGCCGAAACAGAAGATTCTGAGATGATCTTTAAGGCATAAGAACGATCGGATGTTTCTAAAACTTGACGTACCAGCTCCTTTTGTTCCTTGTCAAATCCAATAACTTCCAATCTCCCTTCTGCATACGGGATATCCCAATAAACAATGCCCTGTTCTTCATTATACGATTTGATATCACCGACAACTTTACCATTTAGTTCTAATCTTGCAAAAGCTGTATTTGTGTAGCAGACAACACGTATCAATTGACCTTCCCGATAGTTCCATATAGGCCAAGCATCCATCGATGGAGCTTCATTTTTCCGTTGCCCCCTTTCAGTTTCGAGATCCGACCACACATCAGTTTTACCAACCTCACCTTTGAAGGCATAAGTTCCTAAGTAAGCCATTGGTTTTTCTGACCATAAGGCTTGACGAAAATATCCTCTCGGTTTAATAAATCCCGCAAAATCTAATAAGCCAGAATAAAAGCCTCTTGATGGCCAACGACCAGACTCGCCCAAATAATCAATTCCTGTCCAAAGAAACTGACCAAAAATATGGTTATTGTCCCGGACAGCTTTCCAGGCAGGCAGATCATGTCTATTCTCGCTACCAAATATCACCCGTTTAGGATAGTGGGTATGATCTTCTTGATAACGACTCTCCGTGTAATTGTATCCTGTCATATCCAGAGCATCTGGATATTCGGTTTCATTGGACATGGCAACTCCTGCTAATCCACCTGTAACAGGTCTGCTCCTATCATATTTCCGCACCACAGTGGCTAAACGCTTGGCAATATCACCCAATCTCATTGCATCTGGTGCATCTTTTTTAAAGCCACCAAAGATCGGTTGAGTAAAACCACTACTTTGTTTTCCATCAAGTATCGGATGAGAATAAGGATCATTTGGATAATCCACTTCATTCCCGATACTCCAGGCAAAAATAGAAATATGATTCCGGTCTCTCTTCACCATATCTGCAAGATCACGTTCGCCCCATTCTTTGAAGAATTTGTAGGATCCCTCAAATCCCGGTGTTCCCACATTCCAACCTGCCAGCCATTTACGCTTGGGGTATTCCCATTCATCATATGCTTCATTCATCACCATAAGACCTAGTTCATCACACAGATCATATAACGAGCTTGCTTGTGGATTGTGACTGGTACGGATCGCATTGACACCTAATAACTTTAAAGTCATCAATCTACGCCTCCATATTTCAGGATAAAATTCGGTTCCAAGTACACCAGCATCATGATGAATACAGACCCCCTTTACTTTTGTCCACTTACCATTTAACGCAAAACCTTGATCGGGGTCGAACCTTAGGCTTCGGAAGCCCGTTTTTATTTCGGATCGATCAATCTCCTGACCATCTTGTAACACTAAGGTTTTTAAAGTATAACGATTTGGTTGTTCCAAACTCCATAATTTTGGGTTTTTAACTCTCATTTTCATAGGAATTGTCAGATGGCCATTTGCAGTTATAATAATCTTCTTCGAATTCTTAGCCACCACATTTCCCGATTCATCGATCAACTGTTGCGTAACCTCTACAACAGTAGATCGACTTGTTTCATTAGCAAGTGCGACTTCAACATTTAAAGTTCCTTGATTTCCATCAATTTCAGGATAAGCATATACCCCCCATTGTTCTAAATGAATAGGACTCGCTTTGATAAACCAAACATCGCGATAAATCCCGGATCCAGTATACCATCTCGAATCAGCATTATGGCTATGATCCACTTTGACTGAAATGGTATTTTCCTGGCCAAAGTTGACGAAAGGTGAGATATCGTAAGAAAAAGAAATATACCCATTTGGACGATTTCCAACCGATTTTCCATTGACAAATACCTCACTATAATTGTAAACACCCTCAAAATACAGGTATATTTTTTTTCCTTGATCTGCAGTCGGTATCAGCAATTTCTTTTGATACCAGCCGATTCCTCCCGGCAGATAACCGGTGGCACTAGCAAGATTTGGACTTAACGGATACTTCACACTCCAATCATGTGGAAGTTGCACCGATCGCCAATTTTGATCGGCCTGTGCATTGATCTTTGCACCATCTAGATCTCCCAGATGAAACAGCCAGTCTGTATTAATTTTTTCAGCGCTTCCAAATCCAGCCTGTGCAAATAAAGATTTTGATCCCAGCAATAAAATTGGGATAATTAAGCGGATAACTTTTAATATTTTCTGCATTTTAAACCAAACTACTTCAATATATATGCGTTACTCTCCAACGATCAAAAACCCACCATCGGGTTGAAGCGTCACTTTTACTAACTTATTTTTTCGGGCAGATACTTCCTTATATTGTGCTGTTCTATCCTTATTATCAGCATACAATTCCACCTTTTTTCCCGAAAGCATAGGTAAATGAATCGTTAACTCCTTTTCCTTTTTCTCTGCATTTATTCCTACGATGTACCAACGGGCAGCATGTCTCCGAGCTAACACCACATACTTTCCAGGATATCCATCTATCAAGACCGTTTCATCCCATGTAGTTGGTACTGCTTTCATAAAATCAATAACATGTTTAGGCATCTCCGTAAGATTGTTAGGTGTAATTCCAAAGTTCTGAACCGGTGTCTGAAACAGAACAGCTGTAGCCAACTGAAATGTTTCAGTTGTTTTTCTGATCATCCCACCGTCGTTTTCACGATTATGCTGTTTATTGAGTAGAACGGGGCCGAAATCCATTGATCCTACGGCATTCCGAATAAAGGGATGCAAACTCGCATTAAAAGCCTCATTATCATTCGCATGTTGTGTAAAGATCAAATTCTCTGAAGCCAGTACAGCCTCGCTCCCCACAAAATTGGGATACATACGTTCCCACCCCCTCGGCAAAGTACAGCCGTGAAAAATAACCGATAGACCATAATCATTCGCATCCGATAAAATATCTTCATAGAGTTTCATGGTCTCCTGTTTGTCGCCACCGAAAAAATCAACCTTTATACCTTTTATACCGACACTTTGCATCCAGGCCATTTCCTTTTTTCTTGCCGTGTTAGGATTCATCATATTTTTCGGAGTTTGTGGTGCATCATTCCAAAAACCATTGGAGTTGTACCATAAACAGATACCAACACCTTTGTCTTTTCCGTAGGCAATCAAGGTCTCCATTTTATCTCGTCCGATTTTACTATCCCACCAATTATCAACTAAAACAAACTCATAGCCCATAGCTGCCGAGAGATCTATAAATTTTTTCTGATCTTCAAAATTAATGCTTCCATCTTGCCACTCTAGCCAACTCCAAGTTGAGCGTCCATAAGAATACTGTTTCGATGCCTTATATACAGGCTCAACCACATCAAATGCGATCGTAGTTTCTACAATGGGCTTTAGCGTACTTCCAACAGTCAGTGTGCGCCAAGGTGTATTACCCGGCAACGCGATTGCTGGTTGCGCATTCCCTATCCCGTTATTTTCGCCGATATCTGGAAATGCAACCTTAAATTGACCGTCCTGGGTTCCTTCACTTAACTTAGACCCACAGTACAGTGCGCCAACACCAGTTTCAGAAACAAGTACCCAGCCACGATCACCAACACGAAATAATCCTGGAAAGGTATAGCCATAGCCATACTTCGAGGGAACTCCCAGTTGAGCATCCACCGTATACTCCTCTTCATAACTTGGTTTCGTTTTCATCCAACCAGACATGGGAGGTGCTTGAGGAGTCAGAAAGGTGGTTGTCAGATTCGGGAATTTAAATGCACTCAATTCCTCTTCAATATATAGATTGGCGGCTTCACCAACCTGTGGCACATGATACCGAAAAGCAATATCATGATCACTAACCCGAAACACCACATGTAAAGCTTTTTTATCGCTATTTTCTAATTTACAGATCAGTTCATTTGCCTGGTAATGTACCTGTTTACGTTTTATTTTGTGCTCCTCATACTGCACATCAACTTGGTTATATATCTGATCAACTAATTTCAAATTAGCAGATAGATCAACATGACGTCCTTTTAATCCGAGTGCAGATCTTTCAAGCATTACCTTTCCATCCAATTGGACATCATAATAAAGCTTCCCTTTTTCCAAAAAGATATTGACCACTAATCGTTTATCAGGCCCAGAAATAGTCAGATTTTGCGCAAAAATCAACAATGAGCTCAAGCTAAGAACAGTGACGATAAGTAAACGTTTCATTATAGTGTAAGTTTTTTGTATAAAAAATTATAAAGAAAGCAAACCTTACTCGTGTGTAGGAATTACTTTTTTAATAGTTCCATCCGTGTTAAATTCCAGCTTATCCATACATACTTCCCGATTGTAACCTGCTGCATTGCCCATATGTATACCATTAGGATAATTAAATCGGTGATAGACGATATACCATTCATCAGTACCCGGTATTTGCAATACAGAATTGTGTCCAGTACCATAAATTCCTTTTGCAGGATCTTTCTCAAGAACAATATTATTCTCTGGAATATGGATCTCTCCCATTGGTGATGATGAAGTACCATAACGTACCCGATAGTTCTCACTTCGGGTATCATCCTCAGACCAGAAGAAATAATAGGTTCCATTTCGGTAAATGACATAAACACCCTCACGAAATGTACCATCTATCTTTAATGTTTTCATTGTATTTTGTTTGATTGATACCATATCCTTGTTCAATTCTGCAACAGCGAGATAACCATTGCCCCAATACAAATAACTTTTACCAGATTTCGGATCGTTAAAAACTGCTGGATCAATTTCCTGTCCACCTTTAATACCATCAGGTTTAAAATCGATCAAGGGTTTTCCTGAATCTTTAAATGGACCTGTAGGCGTGTCAGCAACAGCAACGCCGATCTTTTGCGCTGCTGTGAAATAATAGTAGTATTTATAATCGCCTTTGATCTTTTTTTCCGTTATGGCAGGAGCCCAGGCGTTACGGGTACCCCAAGACACGTCTTTTTTCAAATCTAAAATAACGCCTTCATCTTTCCATGTTTTCAAATCATCTGAAGAAAAGGTCTTAAAATAATAACCACCCCAACCATCAAATCCATCACTCGTTGGATAGATATAATACTTTTTCGTTTTATGAGAATAAAGAACATCTGGGTCTGCATAGAACCCATCCAATACCGGATTTTTCCGATTTGGTATTGTAATGTCTTTTGGTATACCCCAACGTTCTGTCACTGCTTTTAATTCACTTCTTGACAAAGGAATAATAGAACCGTGTCGGGGATGAAAATCCATGTTAACCTCATGATCAATCACCTTGAAACGATCCAGATCATCCGATTCACAGAACTGATACTTACCTTTCCCATATACATCGTACATTAAAATGTATCGATCGGATTGATTAAGTTTAAACACACTGGATCCTTCAACAGCATCAGTAGTTTGTTGTTTATAACCAGGCTGTTCGATCCATTTTCCAGAAGTAAGAGAGTCGGTTAAAGCCAATTTAAGACCGTTACCATGTCCTTCTGTTTTGTAAAACATATAGAATAACCCGTTCTTATTGATAATATCACCATCGATACAAGATTTACCATTTTTAGGAATAAACAGTACTTTAGGCTCAGATTCAAAGTCAGTAAAGTCGTTATTAGCATAAGCATAATAAATGATATCAGGACCATCACCATGCTTCATCGACCAATAAACCATATATTTATTAACAGCAGGGTCATATATGGTTTGTGGAGCCCAAACGCGCTTCAAATTTTCGTGACCTTTAAATCGATCTTGAATATTAATTACGCGATGTTTCCAATGAGTAAGATCATTCGATTTTAACAATATCAAAGCACGATTAGAATCCCAACCTTTCGATGAGGTCATATCGGTCAGCACCATCAAGAAAGACTGACCGTCCTCTCCTCTCAAAATATGCGGATCGCGTACTCCACCAGTTGTACTAATGAGCCTTGAGTCCAAGATAGGTTGATTGTTGTTTAACGCGCGATAGGTATAACCATCGGTGCTAACAGCAAAGCACACAGATTCATCAGCTACCGCATTACCTTTAAAATAAGCAAATAGGTAACCGATAAAGTCCTTTTCGGCAGGACCGTATTTATATTCTTGACCGATGGCCTTACCGATGATGTTAATAGCAAAAAAAATAATTAAGATTTTGGCTAACGGCCATTTTCTCTTCTTCATGTAAAGTTTAAGTTATGAGGTTTATAGAATAAGGTTGAGCATGTTTTTTACGAATTTACAAATAGAACCGCATAAATTACTTGAGGACTACCTTTTGTACAGGAGTATAAGTATACTCTTCCGATGAGGAAGATTTCACACCCACACGCGCAAAAATATAATCTTGGTCTTTCAATCCTGTAGACAACTGAGCAGAAATACGTGTTTCCGTTCCTATTACGATGTTGTTAAGATCAATTTTAATCTCCTGATCAAAGACAACATGATCGGTCAACATAGATTTACGTAAGAAAACCTTTACTTGATCCAGATTGGAAGACTCAGCGGTCTTTCTGATGGTAAAGTTTGCCGCTATTTGACCGTTTGTTGCCTGAAAACTTTCATTTCCCACAGAAAAATAAGGGATAACGGGTACATCAAGAACTGTATTTCCATCCACATTTACGAAGATTGTGTCAGTAGATTGCCGTAACCAAGGTGAATTTCCTTTTCGGACTAATTTATACTTGCCTTTAAATAAACTGGCAGAAAACTCCCCTGCTTGATTAATATATACCGGAATCAATGATTTTAAAGGATAACCGTCCTGCCATAACTCCAGTTCAGGACCATTATTACGTACACCGACAGCTTTACCCTCAAAAACTACTTTTCCGGTTAACGAATCTTTAGGTGCTTCAAAATTATCATATTCACAACCAACCACTAAAAGACCTAGTGTAGCGGTTAGTACTGTTAAAAATTTTATGTTCATAATTCATTAGATTATTGCAGTGGATTTCTAACAATCTTTGGATTATTGTCCAGTACCCTTTGCTCAATAGAAGAATAATAATTTGCTAAACGGAAAAAACGAGCTTTGCGGAAACGACTAGGTTTCATGCGTGCATAGATAAATTTACCATGGTCCACATGTCCTGGACGTACCACACGATAACCATACAGACCGCGCACCACAGCATTGCTGTCATTTTCAGCCCCATTCCATACTGTATGCGCTAAACGCCATCGTTTCAAGTCAAAAAAGCGGTGATCTTCAAAAGCGAGTTCTACCCTACGTTCATTACGAATGATGTTCATGGTTAATGTGCTGATACTATTGGCTGGAAACCCAGCACGTTCACGTAAAGTGTTGATGTATTGAGTCGCATCACCGATTTGTCCAAGTTCAAATGTTGCTTCAGCCGCATTGAGGTAAATTTCGCCAAGACGGAACCAGGGCCACCAATTAGCAGCAGATGTCCCTCTGGCACTAGCAGCAGGAGCATCACTCACAAATTTACGTATGTAAAATCCCGTATTACTCACATCCTGTGCATCATCCTTTGGCCCATCAAAACCAGTCCACAACCCACCTGCATTTACTTGCCCAAGTTGATTTCCTAATTGTTGTCCCAATTCTGGAGCTGTTGAAAGCTGGTACGTTCCGTTTTGCCATGTAGCAACACCTGCCTGTATACTCACACCACTATTTCGGAAAGAACTTCCTGGATAAACCACAGTACCATATAGACGAGCATCCTTATTCTTAAAAATATCATCAATACCAGTATAAGTGATGTAATTTCCATTCGCATCACGATCTTGAAGCGTACCTTTTCGTCCATCAAGGTAGTCGAAACTCTCGACTAAGCTGAGTGAAGGAGAAATCGTAGATGAGGATTCGTTATCTTCTGTCAGGCTCTTGACAATATTATCATAGGTAAAGCGATGAGTTTTAAGACCAACTGCAAAATCCTTTGCAAAAATCACTTCAGATCCTGTTTTTTTATTCAACATTTCATAGAAATTAGCGCCCTTATCTGGATTTTCATTAAACAGACGATAAGGACCGCTCATCAACTCTTTTGAAGCAGCTAATGATTTACGATAATAATCATTGGCCATAGCCGCAGGGATTCCTACTTCACCACCCGCCGTAACAATAGGTTCTGTCATCAAACCATTGTATTTAGCTAAGGATGCCGCATACAACATTGCTCTACTTTCCAAAGCAAGAACAGTATATTTATTAGCCCTTGTCTTACTCGTACTATTACCTGCGAGATCCTCTTTTATTGCTTCCATTTCCTGGTATATAAAATCGTAAACCTCATGTTCTTTAGCCCGTGGCACTTGAAGCGGCGTTGGATCACCACTAAAATCATAGATGAGTTGCGTCGTCACCAAAGGAACTCCTCCCATACGTTTTACCATTTCAAAATAAACCAGTGCCCGAATAAATCGAAGCTCCGCCAAATATTGCTTCTTTGTTACTTCCGTTAATTTGATGCTTAATGTTTCTACGTTTTCTAATGAAAGGTTGATATCACGAATTAATCCATAATCCCAATAACGGCCGTAGTCATCACCAAATTGAAAATCATTACGCCAATTCTGATCACGGTGCCCGGACCACATCGCATCATCCAGCTCACTCATACCACCAGTGTTAAAAACACCATGAAGAGTTGGTAATCGGTTATAATAATTTGCCAATAGTGAAGTCAATAATTTTGGATCGTTCCAAAGCTGATCATCCGTGATCATACTTTTGGAATCCCGATCAAACCAATCGTCGTGTTTACAGCCTCCAATTCCAAGGCATACAAACAGAGCCAAACATGTATATAGCTTTTTCATTCTTGATTTTCTTTAAAATGTAACATTAAACCCAACCATAAATACACGCTGTTGCGGATATACTACGGCTGCTGCTGCTTCGATCTCTGGATCGATCTGAAATCTTTTCACATTATCAAAAGAAAACAGATTAGACCCATTGGCGTAGATACGGATTTTCTCTGCTTTGATTTTTTTTACTAAACCAGTAGAAAAGTTGTAACCAAGCTCTAGATTTCTGATTCTTAAATAACGAACATTGGTTAACCAAAAGTCACTATTTCTACTATTGGGACCAGAGTTTCCATTTCGAAGTGCCGGATAGTAACCTGCAATCCATTCGCTTTTTGGATCATAAGGATCGGCTCGGTGCCAGCGATCTTCCAGTAGATATGCAGGAGAATTACCACCTCCGTGAAAGGCATTACGCAGTTCATAATCCTGAAACCAAGACTGTACCGCCCCCCCAGAAAAATCAACATTCATATCGATGCCTTTCCAGTTCAATCCTACTCTTCCACCAAATGACATAATTGGAGCCCAACCTGTTGGATAACCAATAGGACGTTCGTCCATACCATTGATCACACCATCACCATTGACGTCTTTATAGATAAAATCTCCAGGCAGTTGCGTACGATTATTGGCGCCATCATTATTGATCGGATGGTTATTAATTTCCTCTTCTGACTGAAAACGACCAACAACTTGATAACCCCACCATACACCACCCCAACGGTCTTCGGCCGAACTCCGGTATTCATTCCACGAATTACTGAACCTTGGTTTATAAGACTCTAGATTCTTAAAGCGTGAATAAGTCAGATTAGCACTCACCACATAGTTCAATTCCCCGATCTTATCCGTATATGTAATGATACCTTCAGCACCGTAATATCCATTTTTACCCAGATTTTCATTAGGAAGATCATAGCCAATTTCTACAGGAAGTAGAACATCGTATTTCTTTCCTGGAAATCCGGTTCGGATTATCTTAAAGGCGTCGGCCGTCATTGTCAATTTATTGTCCAACATGCCCACATCTACGCCAATGTTATAATTGGTGTTTTTCACCCAAGAAAGTTTCCTGACCGGCAAACCGCGAGGCTGTAAACCGGGTACGTAATCCCCGTCCAGTACTGCATCGCCTGAAGCCCAATTATAACCAGCTAGGTACCCGTGCATACCTACGCCTTCTTCCAGACCGGTCTGTCCAATAGAAGCGCGGATTTTAAAGTCATTAACAACACTTTTTAATGGTTTAAAGAAGTTTTCATCGGAAATCCGCCATCCTAGGGAAGCGCCAGGAAAAAATCCCCAGCGGCGATCTTTATAATACAAATACGAACCATCGTATCGGCCTAATAATTCAAGTAAATATTTTCCTTTATAATTATAATTCAACCGACCGATATACCCAGCACGAGCTTGATAATCCCAGTTATCCCCAAGCTCATTTAATTCAGAAAGACGCAACAAAGGGATATAATTATTAGACGGATTTGCGCCAAGCGTCTTCATCGTTCTCTCCCAATCGGAACGTTCGTACCCGAGTGTACCGGCGAAAGAATGATCACCGATCTGCTTATTATAATCCACTAAGAACTGCGCAAAACGAGAAACAATATCCCTATTGGTATCATAGCGCCATCCTGAACGACTTCCTCCGGTAGCTTTATATTCATTATCTTCAAAACGGTATACATCATAGGTATATTGAAATCCATCGAACTTATTATTCGTATAATTATAAGAAACAGTTCCTTTAGCTGATAGACCGAACTTGGTTTTATAAGAAGCAAATAAATTTACATTTCCAGCTAAGTATCGATTGTCTTTGTAACCTGCAATATCACGGTCAAAAACAGCGGGATTATATGCAAAATCATTGGTGTGTGTTGGGTAATCTGGATTATCATTCACATATGGTGACACCGTAGGTCTGTTTTTAAACATGGCCAAAATCGAGGAAAAGTAACCATCTCCCCCAGGCAAACCAACATCTTGTGTTCCTTCATGTCTTCCTGAAATTTGGGTACCTACTGTTAAACCTTCCAAAACTCGAGCTTCCATATTGGCCTGTAGATTGGTTCTTTTATAATTAAAATCTTTAATCATGGCATCTTGAGTAAGATGCCCTATCGAAAGAAAATAATTAGACTTATCAGTGCCTCCTGTCACGTTTGCACTGATATTACGTTGCGGAATATTCTTGCGAATAATCATATCGTAATAATCATAACTTTTATAACCAGGATCTGTCCCCATTTGCCACTTTGCAAGCTCATCAGGGGTGTAGACCGCATTCGGATCTTTTCCCTCATTTTGGGCAGCTTCCACTAACCCTCGTGTATATTGTGCAGCATTTGCCAGATCAGGAAAACGTGTTAAATTCTGCCATCCCTGATATCCATTGATATTAATTTTTGCCTTTTCACCTTTATTTCCTTTTTTAGTGGTGATTAAAACCACGCCACCAGATGCTCTGAATCCATATACAGCGGCGGCGGCATCCTTCAAAATGGATATACTTTCAATATCCTCTAGATTCAGGGCATTAAAGATATCCGCACCAGAACCATTTTGAGTTCCTACCCAGTCCGTACCTGTTTGACCACCATAAGCTACTCCATCGATGACATAAAGTGGATTACCCATATTACGAATCTCAAGAGCTGCGCCTCTTCCTGGACGAGCATCCTTACCACGTACAGAAATACCCTGCACCTTACCAGCTAATGCGCCGGCAGCAGTTGTTGAAGAAGAACGAACAATATCCTCCGATTTAATATTACTCACGGCTCCTGTAATATTACGTTTGGACTGGGTTCCATAACCTACCACCACTACCTCTTCCAGAGATTGATCACTCGTTTCCATAGTAATAGAAAATTTGGTTTCATTACCGATTGCAACACGCTGTGTTTTGTATCCAACATAGGTAATCAGTAGGAAACCTTTTCCATCATTTAATTGGAAACGACCATCATGATCTGTACTTGTTATTAAATTTGGCATTCCATCAACAAGCACGCTAGCACCAACGATCGGCTCTTTGTCCTTATTTATTACCTGCCCCGTAATTTTAGTTTGTGCATATGTTAATAAGGGTATAAACCACATAAAAACATATAAAAAAAGAATTTTTTTGTTTTTCATAATTTAGTCGTTTTTGATAAATGGTTTCAATTTTTTAAATTCCGTTCAGGTCAAAAGGGTCGCGAGCAAAATCAGATAACATAAGTATCTGAACTTATAAAAAAATTAAATGTAAAAACCATTATTATTAAATGTTAAACATACACTTAAAAAAATGTGACAAATTTTTTTATCCTTGATAAAAAATTCAAGCATAGTATTAGGAATCCATAGTCGCTAATTGAAGGTAAAAAAACTATATTGGTTATAATTGTAAAACAAATATAAAAAAATAAATGTAAAACAAACATTTATTTTTTTATATTCAATAAGGGCATTATCCACACAAAAAAAAACAACAAATGAAATACTTAAAAACCTGTAAAATAAACTCATAGCTAAAAAAATCGTATTCATTTTTTTTGGTATTTTTAACAATACGATTAAGTTATACCCTTTAAAATCCAGAAGGAATTCCAAATTTATCAGTCAGTTTTTGCAGCTCTCCACTGGTTATTGGCATGACCGAACCGTGTCTGGGAGTAAACTTACCGAGCAATGGTGTATTTTGAACAAAAGTAAAATGCGATAAATCTGAACTTTTGCAAAACTGATAATAACCCTCCGTATAACAGTCATACATTAATATATACTCATCCGAATCAATCAGCTTGAACACACTGGAACCTTCAACTGGTTTATGCTGATCCGGATTGAGATGACGATATTCGGCGCGATAGGGTCCTGTTAAATTTTTACTTAGTGCCCGTATCACTCCACTCCTCGTCTGTAAACCATTATTGATCGTAGATAAACCTTCATCCTTAAAAAATAAGACATATTCCTTCTTTTTTTTATCATACACAATATCACCATCAATAGCTGCCGTTCCAAAATCAAATAGCAGTTCAGGTGTACCGAGATCTGTAAAATCTGCATTCGCATACGAGTAGTAGATTTTAAAATAAGGCTGTTTTTTATCTCCTACCGCATACTCCCAGTCGTGTCTACCGATAGAATAATAGATCATGTATTGTTGCTTGTCATTGTCCCAAATGGTTTGTGGCGCCCAGACCGCATGTAAATTATCCTGACCAAATCCTTCCAGATCAGGAAACCGCGTTGGGAAATCAATCGCTTGATGTTCCCAATGGATTAGATCGGTACTCTTCATCAAGATAATACCATCATTGCTTTGCCAGCCCTCGCTTGAACGCATATCTGTCAGCACCATATAGAACGTTTTTCCATCTTCAGAACGCATAATATGGGGATCGCGAATACCTTTTTTTAAAGCAATGCTATCAGATGCAATAACCGGTTTTCCCTCATTTAAGGGCTGATAATTTAAACCATCTTTGCTTATCGCATAACGAACCTGTTCGCCTTCTGGACTATTGTCAGAAAAATAAGCAAATAGATAAGCTACTGCTTCAGGTTTTGAAGCTATACTTTGTTGTCCGAATGCTGTGATTTCAATCAATATCGCCATCAATATCAATGGGCATCGGATTATAATTTGTATCTTTTTCATGTTACGACTTATTTTTGAGTAGGTATGCGAAAAACGGTGAACGAATAAGGTGGCAACTGGCAATGCTCTAATTGAAGCGTAGTTGGCATAGGTTTAGCTGTCCGATCTGTCGGTGCACCTGATATGACAGTACCACGTACTTGTTGCTGTGTAATACCAATTGCCGAAAGATCAAGTTCAAGGTCAATTTCAACAGGCAACAAATTCACCAGTTTCACGATGATGTCACCCGATTTAGCGTCGCGTACGATTGATTTTCCAACTCGTTTGCGTACCGTTTCATCATGATTAGACAACTGTAAATCACTAAAAAGATAGGTATCGCCAGCATGTTGTCCAAATGCCTGTTGTATATAATAGCCCACGGTAGGCTTTACGGTTGTATTATCAAAATAAATCAGATCTGGAGACCACTGCGTATTACCTTCTTTTGCCAATAGTGGTGCATAAGAAGTCATCGTAACGACATCGGCATTCCGCTCTACATTACACAAATGCAGTGCCTCTGCCAATGCTGTTTCAATTGTACTGGCTCGATCAGGAAGATGCGCGGCATACTCTCCAAGATATACTTTAGCCTTCTTACGATCATAACGATCGTAAAAGTCTTGATTATGGATAAACCATCCTGGAGGGTTGTAGTAATGTTCATCAATTAAAGGAACCTCCAATTTTGTTGCTAAATCCCATCCTTCCAAATAATCCGATCCTTCATAAAAAGGACCTGCTGTTCCAATAACCTCAACATCAGGATATTTCTCTTTTACTGCTTGATAGATCATAGTAAAGCGTTCTTTGAATATATCAGTAATCAAATCTTCATTACCAATACCTATATATTTCAAGTTAAAAGGAGCAACATGTCCCGCTTCAGCACGTTTCTTACCCCAAAAAGTTTTACTATCTCCATTAGCATATTCTATTAAATCCAAAATATCTTGAATATAATCGTCCATATCTTCCATTGGAATGCCACACTGCTGCCCGCCAAGTTCGTGACCGTGATGTCCTGAATTTTGGCATGGTACACCTGCCGCAACAACAGGCACTGGTGCTGCACCTAAATCTTCACAAAATTGAAAATATTCAAAATATCCTAAGCCAAATGACTGATGATACCCCCAAAGATTGCGTTGTGGCTTTCGTTGTTCCAATGGACCGATCGTATTTTTCCAGTGATAGATATTATCTATTCCATCACCATGAGCTACACAACCACCTGGAAAACGGACAAAACGAGGCTTCATATCTGCAATAGTCGTAGCAAGATCTGCTCTAAGTCCGTTATCTCTATTCCGGAAAGTATTTTTAGGAAATAACGAGACCATGTCCATATCGATTACACCATCGGTTGAGTAAGCAATCACCAATCGAGCATCTGAAACGGTTGCGTTGCCGATCATTTCCAATTTGTACTGTTCCCATTTTTTAGATATTTTTTTTGTTTTCGTTTCACCAATAGTATTCCCCTTCACATCTACTAACCGAATGATCAATTGCCCAAATTGCCCAGATTTTGTTCGAGCATATATCGAAAACTTATAATGTTCACCTTTCTGTATAGAAATACCACCAAATCCTTCATTAACAATTCCTCCTCCATTTTTAGCATGCATGCTCACATAGTGGCGGTTATTTTTGTGTATCGGAGATAACGTATCAATCGAAAGAATCGTTTCACTATTCGTCGTACTCCAGGCAGTCATACTGTTCCATTCTTTTCGGTCCATAGAAGAGTATTCAAATCCCCTATTCTGGATCAATTCTGCATATAATCCGCCATCAGCGGCATAATTGATATCTTCAAAAAACGCTCCAATAAGCAAATCACTAATCTTACGTTCAGCATTATGTTCATCTAATGTTAGTTTTCCTTTCAGAGCCGGCAATCTAGCAAAGCGATACCCATCATCGGCCATACGTTCACTGTTCAACTTCCCTTTGTAAGTATCCAATTGCTGTTTTTTGAGCAAATTTTCAAGTGTTTGCCACGCAACTTTATGAACTGTCCCCTTATGGATTCCATCCACTAGACGTACCTCAACTTTGCTGTTTTCCATAACCGTTACTTTCTTAGTTGGTGAAAATATTTTAAAATCCTTTGTTTCTACAGCATAGAATCCTTCAACATTACGATCCGTTTTCCAGACGACTTGGTAAATACCTGTCGTTTTGTTGTAATCAATTACAGGACTGAGACAATTTCCTCCAGCAAATACCAAAGGATAGGACTGGCTTTCCCATTGAATCAAATCGCGCGAGGCACTGTGTGCAAAGGCACCATCTTCTTTATTCAAACTCCAGACACAATGCCAGGTTCCCGTTGGAGATAAAAACAAGAAAGGATCAATCATCTTTTTTTCCGATCCCCATCGACCATAATCGGAGCGTAAGAAACTTGCTTCAGGGCCAATTGTATTCCATTTCTTATTGTCTAGGCTCCATGCAAAATGCAAACCATTATGGTTATCATTCTTTCCTGAGCTATAGGCAAAAATATATGCCGAATCCGGTTCATTGGCATACAATATTGAATGTTGTATAAGAAAGAAAAGCAATAAGCATATGTAAATAAGCTGTTTTTTCATCAGAATAAAAAATTAATATGAGTTATTTATTTGCAATAACACAACTCAATTATGATATCTTTTATCAATCAATAATTGAGTCATGAATATAAACAATGGAGGTGTACACCTTTTATTTTTATCATAAAATGAAGAGTCCTAGATGGTGCCAAATAGAAATTAAAGTTACATTAGTTTAACAGTCTGCACCCTATCAAGACTGACTGCTTCACCTCCGCCTTTAGGCCCATATTTACACCGTAAATACCTTGAAATAATCCGAAGTAGATAACTTACATCAACCTAAAAGCGCCAACACAACCATATGCCCGCTTCACCTTTCGGTTTAAAGGCTATTTTGATGTAATACCTTTTCTAGATCGCATCGATTTCAAATGATGTCTGCCTACAGTACCAACAAAACCAAGATGGACTGTTTCGCATGGCTTTAAAGACCTTAGTGATGTACTCAATTTTCCAAATGGCACCAAGTAGAACTTCAGATCATATCCCCCTCCTGACTATCTGCATCATGTTCATCACACATCTCCGCAGACAAAAAATAATGGGGTCAAGACATTGATACGATCACGAGCTTATCGATAAACTGACACCCAGGTGAAGAGGTCAGCTTTTATGATTTAACAGCGTTGTCAAAAACAAAGCTTCGTTTAGTTCATGGTGATTTGCACTGCACTGCGCCCCATGATCGTATCATTGTAAAATTCATATTATTGAACAGCCAGCTTGATGACCGTTAAGGAATAAGGTGCAAACGTATCTGCTATCTTTTTTCCATTATAATTAACTTGTTCCACTTTGGGCTGTATTTTCAATGGTTCTTCAAAACTTGTTGATATACTCAAGTCCCCATTTGCCAATGTCGTTTTCACAGCAACTTGTTTAAGTTTTTTCTTCGAGTTGATATCAAAGTTAACCTGTACCGGTTTACTATTATAATTCACAAATTTGATGATCAATTCCTTCGTGATACTATTGTAAACAGACGATGCGAATAAACTATCTTTACCTGCTACAGCAGCTCCATTCCATTTAATGGGTACGATATCCGTTCCAGTATTCGTGGAATACAATTTCTGCACCTGATAACTTGGTGTTCCATATGCATTCAAATTATCCACCCAGATCAAATCTGGAGTCCATTGCCAACCATCCACATGTCCAAATAATGGTGCATACGATGCCATGTGTACGACATCGGCATTTCGTTCGAGTCCAGTTAGGAATGCTGCCTCTGATAGTGCTGCTTCCCAAGTACTCCGACCAGGACCATTTGGTCGCGTAGTGTGTGAAGCATATTCACCGGCAAACACTTTAGGACCGTTACGGTCGTAATCATCATAACGAGATACGCTTGACAAAAACCATGATGGCGGTCTATAATAATGTTCATCAATAATATCAATTTTCATCTCCCGTAATTGTTCATCCAAATAAGTAAAACGCTCGCCATCGGGATCTGTTCCTGAACTTGCTATAATGGCGATTTCAGGATGCTTTTCATTTAAAATCTTTTTAAATGCCGCTAAACGCTCTACATACTGAGGTCCCCAATTTTCATTACCTACACCTAACATTTCCAGATGGAAAGGAGCCGGATGCCCCATATCTGCACGAAGTTTACCCCAGGTAGTCGTCACAGCACCATTGGCAAATTCAATCAGATCCAAAGCATCCTGAATATACGTATCCAACTCATCCATCGGAACAAGTTCTGCCGTATTGAATTGGCAAGCCATCCCACAGTTTAAGATGGGAACTGCCTTAGCGCCAATATCTTCAGCCATTAAGAAATATTCATAAAATCCCAATCCAAAAGTTTGAAAATAATCGGGTGCCGGTCTGTGCTTAAATTCAGTATTCCAACGGTTAATGATCAATTCACGTTCCTCGATTGGTCCTACTGTTTTTTTCCATTGGAACCGACTCGCTAGATCCCTCCCTTCCACAATACAACCTCCTGGAAAACGGATAAATCCAGGTTTCATATCTGCCAATAGCTGCACCATATCTTTACGTAAACCTTTAGGTCTATTTTTCCAGGTGTCCGTTGGGAAAAGAGAAATCATATCCACTTCCGCATCGCCCGCTCCTTCGATCCAGACATTCAACTTACCTTTAGCAACAGTCTCTGAAGCCGTAAACTTTGTTGCCCCAGTTTGCCAATCACTTCCACTAGACAACATTAACTCACTTGATCCAATCACTTTATCCTCTTCATTCAACAATTCGACACGAATGCGCATTCCTCCAGAAGCTTCTTTAAAAAGAAGTGAAAATTCATACTGCTCCCCTTTCTTAATTCCCATACCACGGAACCCTTCATTTTGCACACCAAGCTGGAGACCCTTTGGATTACGAATCTTCAATGAGCGTGGATTTCCTTTTCGTTTACTATTGTTTATAATCAGAAAAGTGCCTTCTGGTTCTTTAGTCAGTTTTTTCCATCCCATCCAAGGTTCGTTAAACTCAAAAGATCGGTTTTTAACCAGTTCAGCATATATTCCACCATCGGCACCCATATTAATATCTTCAAAAAATACACCCCACATGCCTTGTGACATCTTTCCTGCAGATTGGTCAAGGTCTACTTTAAAACTTAAAGGAGTTTGTGCAAATAATGACGTAGATCCAACCATCATAGCTGCTAATAATAGCTCAATTTTTTTCATCCTATATTATCTTATGGTAAATCTATATTCAGATTTCGTGCTATAAGTCTGTTCTGGTTTCAACACGGTAGAAGCAAATGCTGGATGGTTAGGTGCATCCGGATAATGCTGTGTTTCTAAACAAAAAGCAGAGCGGAAGGGATATGCCAAACCACTTTTACCTTTTGGATCAGTGTCCTTCATGAAATTGCCACTATAAAACTGTAAACCCGGTTCAGTGGTCAATACTTGCATTTCTATTCCCGTTTTCGGTGCATAAACAGATGCAACCTTTCTAAAACCAGACGCTTTAGACAATTCAAAGTTATGATCATAACCCTTTCCAATTTTTAATTGGGCATCCTCTGTTTCAATGCGATCACCGATGACAAATGCTTGACGAAAATCAAATGGTGTTCCCCCCACTTGAATACTTTTTCCTGTTGGTATCAAAGTGTCATCAACTTCTGTAATTGCCTCGGCATCGATTTGCAGTTCGTGATCCAGTATCGTTGCAGATCCTGCACCACTTAAATTGAAATAAGCATGGTTCGTTAGGTTTAATACGGTTTCTTTATCCGTAGTCGCGTGATAATCCATTACCAGTCCGCCTGTATGACTTAACGTATAAGTTACCTGCATTTTCACTTCTCCAGGATAACCAGCCTCTCCATCAGGAGAAATATAAGTGAATGTGATGGATGTATCCGAACTATTCGCGACATCCCATACCTGATTGTACACACCATGTGTACCGCCATGCAGGGAGTTTTTACCATCATTCTTCTCTAGTTCATATTTGGACCCCTGCAAAGTGAAAGTAGCATCCCCGATTCTATTTCCATAACGACCTACGATAGCCCCATAAAAATTACTCGCATTAGATTTATACGCCGCAGCACTGTCATAACCAAGGATCACATCAGTCAAGTTTCCCGCCTTATTCGGCACCTGTAAATTCACTAATCGTGCACCATAATTAGTAAGTGCAGCTTTAAGCTTTCCATTCATTAATGTATACAATTTAACATCCTTACTATCAATAACCGTATCAAAAGACAAGTCCAAGGAGTCGCGCATGTCAGTCGTATGTTGTTTACTCGAATTCTGTTGACAACCGTAGGCCAATACCGTAGTCAATAAAATACCATTTATAATTTTTATACTCATATTATTATGATTTACAACTAATTAAACAATTTAACGTCTACCAAAAACGTACGTATATGGCTGTTACTAATAAGAGTGTTACCACGATCAATACCAAAATCGATGGCTCCACTTTGAACATCTTTTTGTCCAGTACAAATGCTTTTGGATTCTCTTTTGGTCCAAATAAGCTGACACCGACCATCAAGGCTAAGGTAAAAGCAAAAGCTAGTCCCATACAAATCTGAAATGGAATTTCGTAGTTGCCGCTTTTATTGATGTAGGCTGTGTACAGCCAAGTTTCAGGACCAAATACCTTTGTTGCAAACTCATTGAAAAAGATCGATAAACCAAATCCCGAAATCAATCCCGTGATTGCAGCAGGACCTGTGGTACGTTTCCAGAACATTCCCAATAAGAACATTGCAAATACACCAGGACTAATAAAGCCCGTGTATTTTTGGATGAAAGTGAATCCTCCAGCACCACCAATTCCTAATGTATCATTCCAGGTAAATAGGACAGCCACAAGGATAGAAATGACGATCGTGATTTTACCTACCCACACCATTTTCGATTCCGAAGCGCCCGCATTGATGTATTTTTTGTAGATATCCAACGTATAAATAGTCGCGATACTATTTGCTTTACCTGCTAAACCTGCAACAATAGCAGCCGTTAATGCCGCGAGAGCCAGCCCCTTCATGCCATTTGGCAGATGCCCAAGAATGGCAGAATAGGCATTATCAGCATGAAATACCCCGCCAGGAGCCATCTCTTCTTGCAATGCTCCATTTTTATAAAGTACATAAGCTGCTATACCAGGCAACATCACGATTAGCGGCATTAACAGTTTTAATAGGCCTGCAAATAAAATACCCATACGCGCAGTTTTTAGATCCGCCCCCAATGCACGTTGGGTGATGTATTGATTACACCCCCAGTAATTCAAATTCACAATCCAGATACCTGCCAGGTACATGCCTATTCCAGGCAACATCAAATATTTATTGATCTCCTCTTGTGTCGCGCCGACTCCAGGTTTATCCACGATCATTTCAAAGTGCTTAGGCGAATCTTCCATTAGCTTGTTGAAACCAGCCAATACGTCCTTGCCTAGACCAAAGTGTTCACTCACCAATGTTAATGCAACATAAGTAGTAGCGATACCGCCGATAATCAAGACTACTACCTGGATGACATCGGTAAAACCGATGACACGCATACCTCCTAGTGTAATAATCACAGCAAATACAGCAAGTGCCACCATGATCAAGTGAAAACTATCGCCCCCACCGGCCATACTTGATATAGCGATTGCGCCGAGGTATAAAATCGAAGTTAGGTTGACAAACACATATAAGAAAAGCCAGAAAACAGCCATAATCAGACTGGTTGTTTCATTGTATCGATTGTTTAAGAACTGTGGCATCGTAAAGATTTTATTCTTCAGATAAACAGGTATAAACCACACGGCTACAATGATTAATGCTACAGCAGCAATAAGCTCGTAAGCCGCAACGGCAATACCGACCTCAAATCCGTTACCACTCATGCCTATAAATTGTTCGGCAGATATATTGGATGCAATCAATGATGCCCCAATAGCCCACCAGGTCAATGAACCCTCTGCCAAGAAATAGTCTTTACTGCTATTATTAGCTGCTGTTTTTCTGCTGTAAATCCAGAAGCCATATCCGGCTACAATAATGAAGTAGACGACAAAGATGATGTAATCTACCGTTGCAAATTTATCCATAGTTTTGCGACTTGCTTATGATGAAGTCCCTCTGCTAAAAAAAAGAAGGACAATTTCTGTTTATTTCTTCATTAAAAAATAGAGTTCATTCCACTTCAATTGATTTTCTAGATGCGTCAACGTCGTGTTTTCATCAATAGCGACGTACTCCAATCCAGCAATCCGCGCAAAATCTTCCAAATATTCAGGAGTTAAGCTTAAACTATAAGCAGTATGATGAGCACCACCAGCATATATCCAAGCACTACAGGCAGTTTTCATATCCGGAAGAGGCTTCCATAGTACCCGTGCCACTGGCAATTTAGGCAACTCCTCTTTCACATCGACCCCCACCACTTTATTGACGATCAAACGAAAACGTGTTCCTAAATCAATCAATGAAGCATTCAAAGCAGGACCACTTAAACCATCAAATACCAAACGTGCAGGATCGGCTTTGCCACCAATTCCCAACGGATGTACTTCTATTCGAGGCTTATCAGTTGCTAAAGCAGGATCCACCTCAAGCATGTGCGAACCTAGTACCATTTCATTCGCAGGATCAAAATGATACGTATAATCTTCCATAAAAGCCGTAGTACCCGGCAAACCAGCCCCCATTACTTTACATGCACGAACTAAAGCTGGTGTTTTCCAATCACCTTCACCAGCAAATCCATATCCTTCTGCCATCAATCGCTGTACTGCTAATCCCGGTAGCTGTACAAGCCCATGCAGATCTTCAAAAGTATCAGTAAAACCTTTGTAGTTTCCCGATACTAAAAACTTCCTTAACCCAAGTTCAATACGGGCAGCTTCCACTAAACTTTGACGCTGCTCCCCACCTTCCACTACATTTGGCGCTAAATCGTAAGTCGCCTCGTAATCCGCTAATAACGTATTGATTTCAGATTCCGTTACTGCATCGACGATCGCAACAAGATCACCAACGGCATAAGTATTCACTGAAAATCCAAATTGTCCTTCTGCAGACACTTTATCACCATCAGTAACCGCGACGTAACGCATATTGTCACCAAAACGAACAAATTTTGCTCCTTGCCAGTCATGCCAAGCAGCAGCAGCACGTACCCATACCATAATTCTTCCTATTACTTCCTCATCCTGCCAGTGACCAGTAACTACTTTTCTACCAATATTCAAACGAGTCACAATATGACCAAACTCACGATCACCATGTGCACTTTGGTTTAGATTCATAAAATCCATGTCCATCGAACTCCAAGGGATATCACGGTTATACTGAGTATGCAAGTGAAGTAAAGGTTTCTGTAAAGCCTGCAATCCTCTAATCCACATTTTGGCAGGTGAAAAAGTATGCATCCATGTAATCACACCTATACAGTTTGCGGCGGTATTAGCAGCAGTTAAAGTACTGTATATTTCTTCACTATTTTTTACAATGGGTTTGTATACTACCTGTACAGGGATATCCCTATGTGCCGAAAAGTATTGTGCCACTTCTTCAGCATGTACCGCCACTTGTTTTAGGGTTTCTTCACCATATAAATCCTGGCTCCCAGTAACGAACCAAACTTCCAATTTATTTAAATCGATATTCATAGTTAATAATTTTTGATTGGCTTTAGATCCAATCTCCTTTCAATTTTATTCGTTTATTTTTGATTATTAGGTATTTTTATTCTTGACCATAATACGCAGCACCACCATGCTTACGTTCATAATGTTTTTTGATCAATGCATCCTTTAGACGTGGGGCCTTCGGATTGATCTGCTCCGTAAGCAAAGCCATTTTTGCTACTGTTTCCAAAACAGCGCTGTTGTATACAGATTTATCTCCCGTTTTCCCCCATGTAAAAGGTGCATGGTTACCAACTAAAATCATCTCCACTTCCTTATAATCGAGCTTATGTTCATTAAAATGATTGATTATCTGAAATCCAGTTTCGTATTCATAATTACCAGCTATCATATCATCTTCCATAGGTGCTGCACAGGGAATATCAGAAGTTAAGTGATCGGCGTGAGTCGTTCCAAAAATGGGAATATCACGCTGGCTCTGTGCCCAAGCAGTGGCATAAGTTGAATGCGTATGTGTAATACCACCCACACCTTCCCAATGCTTATAAAGTACAGCATGTGTTTTCGTATCTGATGATGGCCTCAGCTTACCTTCAACGACACGACCCTCAAAATCAACAATGACCATATGATCCGGTGTTAATTGATTATAAGGCACTCCACTGGGTTTAATGGCAAATACAGCCTTGTCACGATCCGCAACACTTACATTGCCAAAAGTAAAAAGTACCAGTCCCAATTGAGGCAACTGCATATTACATTGATAAGCTTCTTCTTTTATAGATGTATATATCATTATTTTAAATTAAAAAAATTAAAAAATCCTGAATAACGGTTACAATTAGTAAGGCGTTACGACACTTCGCTTAGTGTTTAGTTTCTTCGATAAATGTACCGAGCTTAAGATACTGTTGGTATCGTTTGGCATAGATGGCGACCATCTCAGCACGGGGTTCGTAAGTTTTTTCAAAACCCTGCCCCATCGCTTCCATGGCATCTTCAACCTTAGCATAAATACCAGCGGCAGTAGCAGCAAACATAGCCGCCCCTATAGCACAAGTCTGTTCAGATTTATGAATACGGATAGGCATATTCATTACATCCGCCATGGTCTGCATGATGTATGGAGATTTTTTTGCTACTCCACCCAAACCAATTAATCCCTTGACTGGAATCCCTTGTTCTACAAAACGATCTGCAATACTTTTTGCTCCGAAACAAGTAGCTTCGACAATTGATCGGAAGATACGTACCGCATCTGTACCAAGATGAAGCCCCAATAAAGCGCCTTTTAAAGTTTGATCAGCATCAGGTGTACGACGGCCATTAAACCAATCTATTGCCAATTCAGAAGATTCTGTGACCGGTAATGCTTCAGCCTTTCGACTTAAGTCCGGAATTAATTGTGTATCAATAAGGTTCGCGATTTTCGATTTATCGGTGTCCGAAATATCATTTGATTGCGCTATTAAATTAGCAACTGGCCATGATAGTACTTGTCTAAACCAGGCATAAGCATCACCAAAGGCCGACTGGCCAGCTTCCATACCAATCATACCCGGGATAATCGAACCATTGACCTGTCCACAGATACCCTTTACCAATGTGTTGCCCACCTCATTTTGCGGAGCTACCAACATGTCACAGGTAGAAGTTCCCATCACTTTACTTAAATAATACGGTTCGATCTGTCCACCTACAGCACCCATATGACAATCGAAAGCACCAACACCAACAACGACATCCGTGGAAAGTCCCAGTCGGTTTGCCCATTCTTCCGAGAGCGTTCCAGCAGGTTCGGCAGCAGTATACGTTTCGGTAAATAAACGATCAACTATACCATCTAAATACGGATCCAGTTCTGCAAAAAAATGATTCGGCGGAAGACCACCAAAATCAGCAGCCCATAAAGATTTATGCCCTGCTGCACAAACACTACGTTTGATATCCTGAGCACGTTTTCCTCCTGTCAATAAGAACGGAATGTAATCACAGTGCTCCACCCATGTATATAGCGCCTCGCGAACATCTTGATCATCACGCAGTATATGAAGCAATTTTGCCCAAAACCATTCTGACGAATAAATTCCACCAACATATTTTAAGTAATCCTTATCGCATTTTTGTGCATGCACATTAATTTCCTTCGCTTCCTGAACTGCCGTATGGTCTTTCCAAAGCACAAACATCGCGTTGGGATTGTCTGCAAAACGATCGGATAAAGCGAGTGGTATTCCCTGTTTATCAACAGCTACCGGAGTAGAGCCAGTTGTATCGACAGAAATTGCTTTTACCGCTTTGACAATCTCATCATTATCGGCCTTTTGAAGGCATTCTCGTATCGTTGATTCCAGTCCCTCTATATAGTCTAACGGATGCTGACGAAACTGATTCGTCATCGGATCACAAAATTTACCGTTGCTCCATCTGGGGTAGTAGAATACAGCACTAGATACTTCTTCGCCATTTGTCGCATCTACTAAAACCGATCGAACGGAATCACTCCCGTAATCTAAGCCGATCACATAAGCTTTACTCATTTATTGATTGATTTGGTTTATAATATTGATTTATAATCAATTACTTTTTAAAACACATTCACGAATCCATCATACGATTCGGCGTCTTTAGTAATTAATGTCAAATTAACATTTATTTTTTTAAATAATGAAATTTTAATTTTTTTTTTCGTTGATTTGTATTGCGGTAGAAATAAAATATGACCTTTTTTATAACGTAATCGCATAAAAATGGTCGAAAATATATTTTTTTCTTAAATATGTTAGATATTATAACAGATACGAGACATTTTGTATCTTTAATTAATTATAAAACGAGATTAATCAATTATGGATTTTTACAAGAACGAACCAAGCTTATTATTAGCTGTGGACTGTATTATTTTTGGCTTTAATGGCGAATCACTTGAAATTTTGCTGATAAAACGCGGTTTCGAGCCTGAAAGAAATAAATGGAGCTTAATGGGAGGATTTGTTCAACCTGATGAAAATCCACAGCAGGCAGCTTCCCGTATCTTAAAAAAACTGACAGGTTTAGAAGATGTATATATGGAAGATTGCGGTATCTTTGGAGATCCTGATCGTGAAAAATATGGCCGAGTTGTCAGCATTGCACATTTCGCATTGATTGATACCCACCAATATCAGCATATTATCAGTGAGGAGTTTGAGGCGCGTTGGTTTCCGCTCAAAGAAGAACCGCAATTGATTTTTGACCACCCGCAGATGATCGAGAAAGCCAAACAAAAATTGCGTATGAAAGCTGCCCTTTACCCTATTCTGTTTGAGCTCTTACCTGAAAAATTCACCATTCCACAAATTGTTGCACTTTACGAAGGTGTGTACGATACCGAACTGGATACCCGCAATTTTAGTCGTAAGCTCCTGTCTTCAGAACTGATCATTAAACTGAAGGAAAAAGACAAAGAAAATTCAAAAAAAGGAGCCTTCTACTTCCGTTTAAACAAAGATATTTATAAAGAAAAGATCATGTCATTTTTAAGCTACTTACCGAGTTGGTCCTTAAATGGTTAATCAAATGCGCTCAAATACATGAGCCATTTTTTTTGCTCAGCCAAATAAATGTATAAATAACATTTAACAATCTATTACAAAAAAGCATTCGTCAACCTGAACTTTTATGAAGCTAAAACATATCCTTTTCTATGCAACTTACGCAGTTATCTGTACGAGCACATTAGTTGCCCAAACGAAACCGCAAATAAGCTATTTTGAACTGAAAGATGTCCGTTTACTTCCGAGTAAATTCAAACATGCTGAGGATCTGGATTTAACATATTTATTAACACTTGATGCAGATCGTTTACTCGCTCCGTTTCTTCGCGAAGCAGGTTTACCTCAAAAAAAAGAATCCTATACCAATTGGGAAAACACAGGATTAGATGGTCATATAGGTGGCCATTACCTCTCCGCTCTAGCACATATGTATGCTTCAACAGGTAACATACAAATCAAAAAAAGATTGGATTATATGCTGTCAAATTTGAAAAACTGTCAATATGCCAATGGTAATGGATACATCGGTGGTGTTCCCGGTGGAAAAACCATCTGGGAGGAAATCAAAAAGGGGAATATCCAAGCCGGCGGATTCACGTTGAATGGTAAGTGGGTTCCTTTATATAATATTCATAAAACCTATGCTGGTTTACGAGATGTCTACCTCCTTACAGGCAATTCACAAGCTAAGGACATGTTGATCAAAATGACCGATTGGGCTATTGCTCTTGTGCAACAATTGTCTGAGAAGGAGATTCAGGATATGTTGCGCAGTGAACATGGGGGTCTCAATGAAATCTTTGCCGATGTTGCTATTATCACACAAAACACTGACTACCTAACACTTGCGCGTCAGTTTAGCCATCAGGATGTATTAGATCCACTGATCAAACACCAAGATAAACTGACAGGTCAACATGCCAACACACAAATCCCAAAAGTACTAGGATTCAAAAGAATCGCTGATCTTGCGCAGGATGAAACATGGGAAGATGCTGTTCGCTATTTCTGGGAAAGTGTTGTGACGCAACGTTCGATCTCCTTTGGCGGTAATAGTGTTAGTGAACATTTTAATCCTACAGATGATTTCTCAAAGATGGTACATAGTATTGAAGGACCTGAAACCTGTAATACTTATAATATGCTCCGTTTAACAAAAATGTTATATCAGACCGATCCGCAAGGTCGATATCTGGATTATTACGAACGCAGTTTATATAACCATATCCTGTCCAGTCAACATCCTGAACATGGAGGTTTTGTCTATTTTACACAAATTCGCCCTGGTCATTACCGGGTCTATTCACAGCCCCATACCAGCATGTGGTGCTGCGTTGGATCGGGAATGGAAAATCATGCCAAATATGGAGAGATGATCTATGCGTACAAGGAGACTGAGCTTTTTGTCAACCTCTTTATTCCTTCTCGTTTAAACTGGCAAGAACAAGGAGTCGAAATTGTTCAGGAAAATAATTTTCCTGAACAAGCAAATACCACATTACGTATTCATCCGAAAAACCACGCAGCGAACTTTACGTTGCATATCCGCAAACCTGCGTGGTTAAAGAAAGAACCAGTGGTCAGGATCAATGGAAAAGTACAAAAGACCAATCCTAAAGAAACGGACTTTATCACCATCAAGCGGACATGGAAAAAAGCTGATCACGTCGAAATTGAGCTCCCGATGGGTATCCATACCGAACAATTGCCTGATCACAGTAACTATTACAGCCTACTCTATGGTCCAATTGTCTTAGGGGCACGTACTGCGACTGAGCCATTACCCGATTTACTGGCCGACGACAGCCGTATGGGGCACGTGGCAAAAGGGATGCAGATACCTTTACGTGATTTACCGATACTGAGCAGTGAAGCAAATGCGATCCCTAATTTAGTGAAGCCCATCGCATCAAAACCTTTACACTTTTCGTTATCCGGACTTCGACTAGGAGAAGAAGAACTAACGATGGAGCTAGAACCATTTTACAAGATTCACGACAGCCGCTATATCATCTATTGGCCTCAAGCGACGGAACAACAGCTTGCTGGTACACAGGAAAAAATGCAACGTGATGAACAAGAGAGTCTCCGTTTAAACACTCTAACTATGGATAAAGTTGTCTGCGGGGAGCAACAACCGGAATCTGATCATTTTATTCAACAGCTGAATAGTCATGCAGGTGTATTTGACGATACCCGTTGGCGTGAAGCCGACGGTTGGTTCAGTTATATCTTAAAAAAGCAAGATGCCAAAAATGCAGACATCTATATCAAATATCTAATGGAAGATGGTCCAAGAACGACAGAAATCATGGTAAACGATGTTATCGTTGGAAAGTTAGTGCCAGAAACAGCAACATCTGATATCAAAACAGCACGTTTTACATTGACACAGAGTCTAGAAGCAGAAAAACAATTAAACATAAAAATAAAAGGAGCAGACCAAAATAGAAGTCACAAAATTCTCGAAATTCGTATACTCAAAAATCAATAAAAATTTGAGCCAATTATGTCTATAACTGGCAACAATCTACATTGGATCAGGATATCCTGAGACTTTATACCCAGTCTCAGGGTTCATATTTTTACAGCACTTCGTCGCCTTCAAATCAATGATTTTTTCCATAAGCAATTTCAGTATGGAATCAGCGGCAATTAGATTAAAATTCCATATATCGTCCGTAATAAATACATAATTACCTTCAAAACTGTAAATATAATCCCCACCTTCCATAGCGATAATCCAAACTTCTTTATTCAAGTCTGGAAATCCACGCAAAACCTTCCAACAATATTCCCGAATTTCCTCTTCTTCGTCAAAATCTCCAAAAAAACCAAAAATAGATTCCGCATCTTCCAGCCTGTAAGATAAGCGCATTTCATCGATTTTATTCATCATCATATGAAGTGTTTTATGATATTCAATTCCTTCAACACTTTTATACAGCACATTAATAATATTGTTATTAAATAAGCTTGAGCATCTCGCATACATCTGGATATCATGACCTATTACAATATAAAGTTCATGTCATTAGGTAACACCAACAATCATCATAACAGTTTGTTTTTACCTTATCGGATATAAATGCTCCAATTTTTAAAAATAAAAAAGCTCCAAGAATTTCTTCTGGGAGCCTTCCAATTATAAAGATAATCATCTTACTTCTTTACTTGCTCGGCAGACAAACCTGTTAAGCGGTCACCGACAATTTCAATCTCATTTAGCTTTGCCGTCAAACTAGTCAAATCTGAATCGGAAAATGCATAACCAGCAGTCCAAAGATTCTCCTGCAAATGGGCTAATTTAGTTGTCCCTGGAATTGGTACTATAAAAGATTTCTGTGCTAAGAGCCATGACAGTGCCACCTGTGCAACGGTTAATCCACGGAGATCTCCAAATTCTTTAAGAGTGTCAATCAATTTCCAATTCGCAATTACATTTTCAGGCTGATACCGTGGCAATGAAGGCCTGTTATCATTATTAGGATCGTATATTGAACGCTCATTTAAGTATCCCGTTATCATCCCACGACTTAGCGGACTATAAGGTACAAAACCAATCCCCAATTCTTCACATAGCGGAATCACATCCTTTTCCGGTTCACGTGTAAATAAAGAGTATTCACTCTGCAAAGCTGTTAGCGGTTGCACAGCATGGGCTTTTCTTATATTGTCCACATTCGCCTCACTCATTCCAAAATGCCTCACCTTACCTGTTGCTATGAGATCTTTCACTGCACCAGCGACTTCTTCAATAGGGATATTGGGATCAACACGATGTTGGTACAATAAATCGATGTAATCTGTTTTTAAGCTTTTCAACGAATGCTCGACAACTGCTTTAATACGATCTGGATGACTATCGAGACCTTCAGACGGTTTACCATTTTTAAAACCAAATTTAGTGGCTATAATGATATCCTTACGAAACGGAGCCAATGCCTCCCCAACCAGTTCCTCATTAAACAGGGGACCATAAGCTTCTGCTGTATCGTAAAAATTCAAACCCAATTCTGAAGAACGTCTCAATAGGTCAATCATTTCCTTTCGATCGGGAATAAAACTCCGATGATAACTCATACCCATGCAGCCTAATCCCAAAGCAGATACTTCAAGACGTTGCTTCCCTTTGCCCAAAGCCCTTTTTTCTGATGGAAGATTCAATTTACTTTTGGCACTATTGTTTTCTTTTTCGGATGAATGATTACATCCTACAAGTCCTAAAGAAGAAGTTGCCAGTAAGCTTGTTCCGATAAACGCTCCCTTTTTTAAGAAGTCTCTTCGATTATTCTGTTCCATATCATTTAAGTTTATTCTTTACTATTTAAAAAATCCCAAAAGTCGATTCAAGCTCCAAAGAATCCACGTTCTTGCGCTTATTCAAAAATCGGCACAAATATGTAGCGTTTTAGGATACGAATTACTGTTTAACTTACCATTATTACAGATTACATGCTTTAAGACTCCCATCAGACACACAACATGTTCTTCGATTGCATAAATCATTATCCTATTCTTCCGATATCGCGAGCAACTCCGCAGATAGGCGTTCACCTTGAATGGATATCCTAGTAAGAGCAACCTCTATTTCGATCAGATCTTCGGCAGTCATCATGACGTTGGGCGCCTGAATATTATCATCAATGTAGTCGAGCTTATCCATTCCCGGGATGGGAACAATAAGACGGTTTTTACTAAGCAACCAAGCTAATGCGAGCTGCACCGTGGATATTCCTTTTTTTTGTGCCAATGCATTTAACATTTTGATTAAAGGCATATTCGCTTTCATCGCTCCTTTGGTAAATCTGGGAAAGCTTGAGCGCAGATCAGTTTCAGGATCAAAGGTAGTTTCTGCTGTTATCGTACCGGTCAAAAAACCAGTACCCAAAGGGCCCCACGGCACAAAACCAATTCCCAGTTCCTCACAAAGCGGTAGCACATATTGTTCCGGCTCACGTGTCCAAATCGAGTACTGGTTTTGAACAGCAGTGACAGGTTGAACAACATGCGCCTTTCTGATAGTAGATGCACCCACCTCAGAAAGTCCGAAATGTTTTACCTTCCCCTCCGCAATTAAATCTCCCACCGTACCCGCGACATCTTCAATCGGAACATTCGGATCAACCCGATGCTGATAAAATAAATCAAGATAATCTGTCCTTAACCGCTTAAGCGAAGCTTCTGCAACCTTACGTATGTGTTCAGGTCGGCTGTTCAAGCCACCTTCTTCCGAGATCATCCCAAATTTAGTTGCGATAACAACCTCCTTGCGAATGGGGATCAACGCCTCACCCACCAATTCTTCATTTGTAAAAGGTCCATAAGCCTCCGCTGTATCAAAAAATGTAATTCCTTTCTCAAAAGCTCCACGTATCACACGAACACCTTCCCGTGTGCTAACTGCCTTTCCAGTACCAAAACTCAGATTCATACAACCCATCCCTATTGCCGACACTTCAAGTCCGCTATTTCCTAAAACTCGCTTTTTCATTTTCTTTACCCATTTAATTTGTTTAAATTCATTAGCCAATCATCATTTGCTAAATGACAGGACAAAATTCCCTAGATTCAGTTGATTCTTGCTTATACAGATTACGGCAATGCTTACCATTATTCCTGTTAACAGCCTTAGCCTATCCCGACCTGTGCTATAATTGCTTAATATTGACTTATAAAAAAAAAGAGTTATGGAAGAAATCATCAAAATAGACAGTATTGATGCGTACAATAAAATGCGTGGCATAGAAACCTTGCATCCCTTAATTACAGTAATCGACTTATCGAAAACTAAACCGATGCCTGCACAGACTTTTAACTTTGGCCTTTATGCCATCTTTCTGAAAGAATTAAAATGTGGCGAATTGAAATACGGTCGAAACACTTATGATTTTCAGGAAGGCACATTGGTTTTCATTGCTCCGGGACAAGTGTTGGGCGTACAGCCAAATATAACAACCTTTCAACCCTCAGGATGGGCCCTCTTGTTTCATCCTGACCTGATTAAAGGAACTTCATTGGGAAAGAAAATCCATGAATATAGCTTCTTCTCATATGATGTAAACGAGGCTTTACATCTTTCCGAAAAAGAGCGGCATATTGTTCTAGATTGCTTTACCAAAATTCAATATGAAATGGAACAAAGCATCGACAAGCACAGCAGAACATTGATTACATCCAATATTGAATTGTTCTTAAATTACTGTACCCGATTCTATGACAGACAGTTTGTAACCAGAGACCATTCCACCAAAGGTATACTGGAAAAATTCGAAGATATATTAAACGCTTATTTTACCGAAGATAAATCGCAAACGATCGGACTACCTACAGTAGCTTACTGTGCTTCAGAATTGAACCTATCTCCAAACTACTTCGGCGATATCATCAAGAGCGAAACTGGTATTACTGCTCAGGAATATATCCAAACTAAGGTTATCGATTTCGCTAAAGAAAGAATTTTTGATCACGAAAAATCAATCAGTGAAATTGCCTATGAGTTAGGTTTCAATTATCCCCAGCATTTCACTCGTCTGTTCAAGCAAAAAGTAGGCATGTCTCCCTCCGAATACCGATCATTAAACTAATTATATAATAGTCTTAATCCACAAGTTTCTCCTCAGGACTGTCTTAAAATGTTATTAAGTAAGAAGAAATACCAAAGGAAGTCTATCCAGTTCTTGATCAACCTTGTCGATTTGTTTTAAAGAAGACCGTCTACGATTTATATGCATGATGATAAAATTATTTAGCCAGTTCAATCTCAAACAAATTTCATTAACTTTATAGCTTATTAAGATCGACCATATTACATAAAACAATCTATTGGAAATGAATAAATTTGTTTATTTATCGCTTTGCTTATTTGGATTTCCGTTTGCTTCCTTTGGCCAGGAAACAACGCTGACTGCCGATGAACTTTTTGTTAAAGCACGAACAGAGGCTTTTGATCAAAAAAATTATGCGGAAGCGATAAAAATCAGTAAACAGGCTTTGAAACAGGCTCCCGAATATACGGATATCAGTATCTTTTTAGGACGTCTATACACTTGGTCTGATAAAATAGATAGTGCCCGTACCATATTTTCCAAATTAGAAAGTCAAAATGTACAAGATGAAGATTTGTACATAGCCTATGCTTCTTTAGAGTACTGGAACGATCAAACGGCGAAAGCAATAAACTTGGTGGATAAAGGTCTTTCTTTTCACCCGACCTCAGAAGATCTTCTCCTTTTAAGGACAAAAATAGATTACAGTAATAATGCGTATGAAAGTGCTGAAAAATCAGTAAATAATCTACTAAAATTAAATCCTAAAAATGCTGAAGCAAGAGCTTTAGCCAAAAGTATACAGGAATATACAGCTAAAAATGCTATCGGGCTTAATTATAACTTTGTTCACTTTGACAAACAATTTGACGATAACTGGCATATTGTAGCACTTAGTTATAAAAGAGCAACACCACTAGGATCCGTGATTTTCAGAACAAACTATGCGAATAAATTTGCTGACAATGGACTACAGTTTGAAGTAGAGGCTTACCCAAGATTATCGAAAATGTTTTATCTCTATGTGGCTGGGGGCTATTCCAATAATGTAGGTATATTTCCTCAATACAGAACGGGGGTATCTTTATATGCAAATTTACCGCACAGTTTTGAAGGTGAAGTCGGATACAGACAGCTATATTTCAGTGACAACATCTGGATGTATACCGCATCAATAGGCAAATATTATCAGAATTTCTGGTTCAACCTAAAAACGTATCTGACCCCAAGCAATGAAAATATATCACAATCATACGCTGGTACAGTCCGCTACTATACCAAAGGAGCAAATGATTATTTAGGATTTTTAATTGGTACAGGAATTAGTCCTGAAGAAAACCGGAATAATCTCCTGGATCAGTCCATTTATAAGCTTAAAACATTCAAGGTCGGAGCAGAATATAACTTTTCAATTAACCGTACAAATCTGTTTTCTATTTCTTCTACGTACTTCAATCAAGAGTTTAAACCTAATGAGAAGGGTAATCAGATCGATATCACAGTGGGCTATATCAAAACCTTTTAGGGTTTTGATATCGTTTGCTTAAAATAATTAGTGAAAATACTGTCAGGCAGTAGCTGTTTCTTTGTATGGAATTGCTTATTCTGACGCTTAAACAGGTCGAAACGCTTCATGAGCAGATCACGCTCCGAGCCTTCAGAAAGAGGTTCTTCATTAAGTGTTGCATCTAATTTATACAACTGGCCGTCCGAAATATGGAAATCACCATAGACAAAGTCAATCAACTGATTTTTACTTTGCATCATCGCTGCTCCATTTCCTTTAGCAGAAGATCCGATCTCCAGACCACGGCCTATCCATGTTACCTGTCCTGGGGTATTCACCTGATAATTATCTCGATAAAAAGCAAGCAGAGAAGGTGTCACATCAAAGTGGCTTACCTTATTACGAAAAGTATGTGCCGTCTTTAGTAATGGTGAATAAATCATTAATGGAACATGATACCGATCAATTTTACTTTCTAAAGGAATCTCAGGCATAGCGTGATCACCGGTTATAATAAAGATCGTATTAGCGAAATCTGCCCGCTTTTGATAATCCCTGAAAAACTGTTGCAATGCATCGTCGAGGTTCAATACAGACACCAGTTGCTTCCGGTTTTGCAAAGCCCATTTTTTGCGATCAGGCGTCAGATCGCCCAGAGCTAACCGCTTATCAAAAAGTTTTTCATAAAAAGCAGCATTATTGATTAGAAAAGGATTGTGGGTAGAGAGCGTTAACAAAAGATGAAAGTAAGGTGTCTGCTGCACTTTCTGTACCTCCAACATTTTTGCGAATACCGCTTGATCCTCATACCCCCAACTTTCTCCCCCTTTTTCGGGAAGCTTTTTATATGGTTCGGCATAAGACCACTGATCGACCAAAGTATCCACTTTACTGTAAGTCATGAATTTTTCCATGAAATCAAACTTTGAATTACCGCCATAGAAAAAACCTGTATTGAATCCATTTGCTTTTAAGATATTGAACAGGTTAAAATGTGCAGGTAGAGTGTCCTGTTCTAAGAAACCATGCGAAGCAAAGGGCAACGATCCTGTCAATGTCGGCAATACAGAAAAAGTTCTGCCTGAAGAACTTAAATTATTCTCCCAATACAAGGACTTCTTCGATAAAGAATCTATAAAAGGTGTAAAATTTCCGATATACCCTGAAGGAGAACTATAGGCATGCCCTAATCCTTCGACCACAATAATGACCAAATTTGGGACAGATGAACTTTTTTGAAAGTAGGTACCTAACATGTCCTTTGTATCTTCATTTCGAAGAAAAGGATAGCTTTGGTTTCCCCCTGATGGCTCTTTTTCTGCTCCAAATGCCAACATTCCCGGATGTTCTTCGATATAATTGGTGACATTAGAATTTAGAAAATAATGCCATTTACTACGGGCAGCATTTTGAGCAAACTCATCACCAGATATCTTAAAAATCTTAAAGCGGTCTACAGGAATAAAACTTACCATAACGCCTAAAAATAGCATACTTAGGCCTACATAGATGCTCTTAATCGTTTTTTTCGACGCTATCCAAAAAGGAATATAGGCACATGCGACGAGCAAGATTAATAAAGCGATATTGGTAAAACTCAGCATACCACTCGCTTCCAAAATTTGCATCATCTCAGCAGTATTATAATAAAACATATCCGCTCCCAACAAATTGCGTGATTCTGCAAAATATAAAAATAAAATATATTGCATCACCACGACAAAAGACAATAACACGATGGATAATATCCTTGCTAAAGAAAGATGAACAAGCTGTACTATCAGATACACAAGACCGCAACCACTTAGTATCTGAAAAGCGAAAATGAGATTATTCAAAAGAAGTGGTATTACACCATTTGATTGACCTAATTGCGGAAATTGCCTGCTATACCACCACCATTCTACAGCGACAGAAAGCATATAAAACACTAAAAATACAAGGCTTACAGCTCCATAATTTTTCAATCCTATACGCAACTGTAGACCAATCCGTTTAAAAAATGGTATATCTTCAGCCCTTTGTTGAAAACCCTGACGTTTCATATCGCCCCAGCTGTGCTGTTTACGAAAATAATCCACCACACCTCTTACACCTGCACCGACTACAATTGGATGGAAATAAAAAGGTTCCAAAATAGCTGTAACAATCAATTTGGAAAGATCTTGCTTCTTGGTGTACACCTGGTGACTCACCAAATCGACCAAAATAGCGTAAATAGAATATAAGATCCCCGATGAAATAACCAGCGCAAAGAGTGCAAAGAAAAATGGCCAGTTTATAATACCAAGAAAAAGAAAAATCAGAAAAATAATATATCCAGAAAATTCAATTACAGGACCAAGGAATTCAAAGAAAAACCAATATGGCATACTGATCATTCCTAACCGTCCGTACTTCGGGTTGAACATAAGTTTGCGGTGCTTCCATAGTGTTTCCATGGTACCTCTCATCCAGCGATTCCGCTGCTTTTTCAAAATCTCCTTAGACTCAGGCACTTCCGTCCAACATAATGGATCCGGTATGTTGACCACTTCATAAGCAAGTTTCTGTTCTTCCATATAACGGCGCATGCGTACCACCAGTTCCATATCTTCACCTACAGTTTTACTGTCATATCCACCACAGGCTAGTACAATCTGCTTATCAAAAGCCCCAAAAGCCCCTGAAATCAAGATAAGACCAGAAGCTCGGGACCAAGCCATTCTTCCCAATACAAAAGCACGAATATATTCCAAAGCCTGTGTACGTCCAAGCCAAGATTTAGGAAGGTTAACGTCAACTACTTTACCATTTTCTATACGGCAGTTATTAGCCAAACGGATGACGCCACCACAAGCAATGACCCTTTTATCAGTCTGCTCTAGGAAAGGTTTTGCAAGTTTTAAAAGTGCATCCTGCTCTAGTATACAGTCCACATCAATGCAGACGATATAATCGCCCGAAGATATATTTACCCCCACGTTGAGCGCATCTGCCTTCCCGCCATTCTCTTTATCAACGACAATTAGCTTTTTGAAAGCGGCATTTTTACTTTTATAAATACCGCGGATCTCTTTGGTTTCTAGATCACCTTGTATAAAAAACGGAACAGATTCTAATGCATAAGCTTCAATAAGCTTTTCCATAGAATCATCACGACTTCCATCATTAACAATAATAATTTCTAGGTTATGGTAGTAGAGAGATAATAACGATCGCACATTTTCGACGACGGTCATACCTTCATTATAGGCCGGGGCGATTAAGCTAAAACGAGGTGCATTGACATTGGTTGCAATGAGATTATAATCGGTATAGGAATTATCATGCTTATAACGTATTACTGCACCATAGGCATAGATACCCACCCACGCAGAGATCAAAAATATAGCGGCCGAATATAAAAGAAATATCCAGATCACTACTTCGTAAACAATATGTGAAAATTCTAGCATACTTTTTCCTGCAATGCGTGGTTAATAATATGTTTAAACTCATCCGGTGTGTTCTCGTCCAAAGCCATATCCCGTAAATACTGACGCTCCCCTAAAGTAACCAACACTTCCGCGGACCAGATTTTGATCGCAACTGCTGGATGCTCCCACAACTGTTTTTTCAAAAACCCATCACATTCCAGACTCTTGGACACCTTCATTGCTTTTAGGATCTCAATCTGAACGGCTAATGTTTCTTCTGGAAAAGCGCTCACCAATTGCTCCATCGTATTATTATTTTCAAAAGCCTCCAGTGTACGCACTACCTGTAGCTTTACAGCAGTATCATTATGCGCTAGTAATTCTAGCACTTCACTATAATAAGACAACATCTGGAATTTCCGCATTAAACGTAGAGTAAAAATAACCACAGATGTATTTTCACTTCGCAACCATAAAGTAATATTGACAATTTGCGGATCGGGAATATCAATAATAGAATTTAGTAAACGAAGCTGTTGCCACTCAGAAAGAGGATGCTTCAGGTTGTCTAAAAAACTTAAACCTTCAGCTCCTTTAAAACTGACTATTCCATACTGTGCTTCTACATATACCTGTTTCTCCCGGTGCTCCAGCAAGGATGTAAATTTAGGTAATGCACGTAAAACACGCATTGCGGTCAGCTCCTGAATCCCTCCTGCTATGTGATATGCTTTCTTTTTAATCAGATTACGCCAGGCCTCATCCTCAAGACTAAACTTATAAAATAAATGTGTAATCTCTTCTCGGGCAACACCAGAGAATTTGCGTTCTGAAGCCACTAAAAGATCTAAAAAAACACTTCTGAACGCTGGTTCCCGCAGATGCATATCAAAGGATTCATCGTTTTCAACAAAATTCTGTCCCATCACTATAGATTCAGTAATCTTATTTTCAATGATCTGTGTCCAGACCTGTCTATTAGATAAAACACGGTATTTATAAAAACTATAAAACAATACCGCAATAATCAATAGCAATACCAGCACAAATACAATGATTATGGCCAATACCAGTTCGTGAAATGTTATTTTTTGAAACATAGTAATCTTTATTTACCTGTCAGACGTTTGATCCGCAACAGCAGTTCATTTGGACTAAAAGGTTTGACCATAAAATCTGATGCTCCTAAATCAAATGCATCTGTCACAACTTCCTCCTGTCCCATGCTAGAGAGCACAATGACCGGTATTTTTTTTCCTATTGTGTGCATGGCCGACAAAATCTCAATTCCCGATGCAAACGGCATCATGATATCGGTCACAACCAGATCAAGATCCAATTCACTGATCTTTTCAATAGCTTCCTTTCCATTGCGTGTTAAAATGACAGTATGCCCCTCTTTGATTAATTTATGTTCTATTGTTCGTAAAATCAATTCGTCGTCTTCGGCTATTAAAATTAACATGTTACTTTTCGTTTAAAAGGTTTGTGATTAACTGTAATCCTATTTCAATTTCTTGCTTTATATCATCCAGCAAATCCAATCCGGGGTTACTGGACGATAGTTCTTTTTCCAGATTAGATGTCAGCATGCTCAGTTTCTTAAGCCCCGCAGTAGATGCTGTTCCCCGCAATTTATGGAGGATCACTTTCATTCGTTCAATATCTTCCGACTCCCTGACATTTTCCAATTGAAACCATGCTTGCTTAATCTCTTTGATCACAAGATCTAAGAAAAAAGATTTAAAACTAACGTCATCTCCAATCTGTTCCTGAAGTGCATCCATATCTAGATGATCATCAATCACAGCCTCTTCTTTTTGTTCAAGCACCTGTTTCTGAATAAACTGCTGCAATACCGTGTACAGATCATGTTGCCTTATCGGCTTAGGAAGAAACTCAGACATACCGGCCTCTAAACATTTTTCTCTTTCTCCACGGACATTTCCAGCAGTAATACCAATAATAGGTATAGCAGCATAACCTGTTAATAGCCTTATTTGTTTGGTCGCTTCGATACCATCTACACCAGGCATCTGCACATCCATTAAGATAAGGTCAAACTTTGACTGCAGGCATTTTTCGATTGCATCCCCTCCATTAGTAACCTCTATCAGTTCAGCATTAGGCATAATAGTGGCCATCATACGCAGATTGAGTGCCATATTTACAGAATTGTCATCGGCTAAAAGAACCCTAGCCTGTTGTTGATAAACCGTTGTTCCACTATCACTATCCTGTCCCAAATGATTAACATCAGCTTTACTTTGCTGTATAGCTTTACGTAAAGTAAGATAAAGTTCGTCCGATCGAATAGGCTTAAGCAAACAATATGAGCGTTCCTGTTGCCTGAAAGCAGAAATGACCTCATGCTCCTCCGACGATGTATGCAATACAATGAGTGGAATACTTTCCTCCTGTTTATAAAACAATTCCTTTATTTTTTCGATCGTCTCCAATCCGGAGAGAATAGGCATGTGATAATCCATTAAAATAACATCAAACCTTTCACCGCTCATCAGTAATTGTAAAGCCGCCAGACCATTCTCTGCAAGTACTGAATCAACTCCTCTATAAGTCAACATATGCTGTATAATCGTGCGGTTATTGGCATTGTCATCTACAATAAGAACGCGTTTTAAAGGCAGTTCCTCATCCTCTTCGATGCCACCTTCTTCATAAGCGATCTCCAGATCAAAGTAAAAATCAGATCCTTTATGCAGTTCACTTTCCAGACAAAGTTTACTTCCCATGTATTTCAATAAATTATTGGAAATGGTGAGTCCTAAACCGGTGCCTCCATAACGTTTGCTCACAGAGCTGTCTTCCTGGGTAAAGGCATCAAAAATACGTTGCTGTTTTTCTACCGGAATACCGATACCAGTATCACGAACAGAAAAACGTAACTTAATTTTGTTGTCATCACTGGTTCGTTTTTCGATCTTAAGCTCGATCTCTCCCTTTTCCGTAAATTTAACGGCATTTCCCAATAGATTGATCAAGATCTGCTTGATACGAGCCTCATCTACCCAGATAGAAGCAGGTAATCCCTGTTCAATATTTAATAAGAGTTCGACATCTTTGCGCTGAGCTTGGTAAAGTACAACATTGATTACCTGATGCGCCAAATCATATACATTGAATTTATCGATGTACAGTTCCAATTTTCCAGATTCAATTTTTGAAAAATCAAGGATGTCATTGATAATATTCAATAAACTGCTTCCCGACTCGTTAATATAATTGAGGTATTGCTTCTGTACATCGTTCAACGGTGTTTTGAGCAGCAGATCCGAAAATCCGATCACACCATTCAAAGGGGTGCGGATCTCATGGCTCATATTAGCTAAAAATTCAGATTTTGCTTTACTCGCTAAGTCCGCAAGTTCTTTTGCTTTCTTCAATTCTAAATTTACAGCGACAGATTCGGTGATATTTTGAGTAAAAATAATAATACCGCCAACACTTCCATCAGACAAATTCCAAGGTCTTACTTCCCAATTAAAGTGCTGTGGTTCCACATAGTCATCAACATCAATCAATTCATCGACATTTTTATAAGATTTACCCTCAAGAGCATCATAGTAAATATTTTTTCTATTTTCCGGTATATTAGGAAAGACATCAAACAGATTCTGATCTAGGATATTATCCATATCTTTATGGAAGTCTTCCATCCATTGATGGCTGACGGATACATAACGAAAATCCCGATCAAACATCGCTACAGAAGCCGGAACATAATCCACAAATGCTCTGAGCATCGCTTCTTTACGTTCCAATTCCAGGTAAAGGTTTTTACTCGTATCAATATTTTGTATAATACCGAAAACACGCTTACAAGTTCCGTTATCGAACTCGGGAATTCCTTTAACACGTACCCAAATGATTTCACCTTCTTGCTGTCTCAATCGCAATTCAGCATCAAAAGAACAACCATGCTGAGTTGCTTCCTCAAAAATACCCGTTAGTTTAACCTGACTGTCTTCATCAAAAAATCCGACGGCATGATCAAAGTTAGGAACAAAATCTTTACCCACTCCATGGATCAATTTTGTTGAATCGGACCAAAAAACCTGATGCAGATCCAGATTAACCTCCCATCCACCGACTTGTGCAACAGTATTCGTCTGCTCCAAAATCTGTTTCGTATGCAGGAGGTCATTTTCAAGCTGTATCCGTTCCGTCATATTAAGTGCAGTACTAACCACATAAGGTTTCCCTTCTGGATCCAGCTCGAGCATGTTATGATAAAGCCAATAGATCTTTTCACCATCCTTCGACTTTAGAATCATCATACCTGAATCCTCTCCATTTTGAAGTATACGCTTGAGATAATCATCGAAAGCCTGCAGGTGATGTGTAGGTACAAGTTGCTTTAGATTGAGATGCTTTGCTTCCTCCTCAGAATACTTCAAAAGATTACGGCCTTTCTCATTTACAGCAAGAATATTACCTTCCATGTCATGCATACTCATTAAACCAATAGCATTCTCGAAAAAATTGCGAAACTTGCGTTCAGAAACAGCTAACTTTAATTGCTCCTCCCGTTCACTGGTAACATTTCTCCCAAATCCGAAAATTTCTGACGTTGCCGCATCATACTTGAAGTACCATTCAATCACGACATCACTACCTTCGTCCTGCGATGTAACTGTTGTATATTGTATCCCTCCAGTAATATTTGCGAGATTTTTCAGACGCTCCTGAAAACCTTCATCATGATTATCCAATAAAGTAAAAAAAGAAGCTCCTAAAACCTTAGACTTTTCAATTTTCAGCGCCTCAGAAAAAGCAGGATTTAGTTCTTTTATGCAATATTGGTCGTCCAATACGCAGATCATATTATTGGTAATATGAAATACTTCTTCAAAATATCCCGCTTGAACCTTTCTCTTTTTTCCTAAGAGAATTTTGGCGACAGCTTTTCCAAGCTGTCCTAAAGAATCCACTTGCTTAGCAGATAACGACTTAGGCTCAAACCCGATGACACAGATCGTACCGAGTGCATTCCCTTCGTCATCCAATAAAGGTACTCCCGCATAAAACCGGATATTTCCCTCTCTGATCAAAGGATTGGTGGCTGATCTTGGATCCTCAAAAGTATCTTCGATGACAAGTACATCTTTACTCATAATCGTATACTGACATACCGTATTACGTCTTTCAACAGTATCCAACTCCATACCGACACAGCTCTGGATCCGTTGCGTGTCTTCCTCCATCATGGCAATAAGTGCCGCCGGACAATCTGTTATAAGACAGGCTGCCTGCGCAAACACATCAAGATCAGGGTCTTTCCCCAATCCCAATAGCTCATAAGATTTTAATTGGCGGATACGCTCCAATTCATTTTCCGGGACCGGGTATTGCTCCATGCCTTTAAATTATATAGTAAATAGATGTGTTCATTGAGATTGTGAAAATAACAAAAATAGTTCTCCTTTTAAATAAATAACAACCGAAAATCGGCAATAATCTTAAATTACAATATCATAAGCATTTATTCCCTAAATTTTCAGATTTTATGCTTTGTACAACTCTTAGATAGCAAAGTTATAATGTACAATTACACCATTAAAGCTATGGAAATTGTATTATTCATGAATGATGGGAGAATTACAATTTTGAGTAAAATCTTGCCAATTGACAACTTGATATCAATTGTATAATCTTATTTTTGAAGAATGGAAGACTTGATCAATTATCTGCTCAAATTTGGACATCTCAACGAGGATCAATGTGCTTTAATATTAGCTAAAGCACAGCATAGGATGGTCAGTAAGGGAGATTTCTTTTCTGAGGCGGGCAAGGTGGCAAGAAATATAGGCTACGTCACCCAAGGAGTTTTCAGAATCTGTTATTACAATAAAGCAGGAGATAGCTTCACTCGTTATTTCGTTTACGAAAATCGATTCGTTGCCGATACGATCAGTTTCATTGATGAGTTGCCTTCAGCAGAATATATCGAAGCCGTAACCGACTGTAAACTGCTCGTTTTCTCTAAAAAAGATTTTATGGAGCTAGCCGCCACCATTCCCGGCTGGTCAGACATCTTTTCCAAAATCACCTCTTATGTCCTCGAAAATAAAATGAGGGCAAGCAGTAATATGTTGGTGCAGAATGCACAGACACGCTATTTACATTTCTTAGCGCATTACCCTGGATTAGCCAACAGGATTCCACAACTGATGCTCGCTTCCTATTTAGGCATTACAGCAACATCGCTTAGCCGCATCAGAAAAACCATTAGCTAAAGGTTTTATTGCCAATTGGCAATTGTAGCCTGCTCCTTTCCCCCGAACTTTGTCGTATTAAATATTTGAACATAGGATTATGCAAGTTGATGTATTATTAGGCCTCCAATGGGGCGACGAAGGTAAAGGTAAAATTGTTGATGTGTTAAGTGCAGATTATGATCTCATAGCGCGTTTTCAGGGTGGCCCCAATGCAGGTCATACGTTAGAATTTGACGGTAAAAAATTTGTATTAAATACCATTCCTTCCGGCATATTTTTCGATCGTACCATGAACCTGATCGGAAATGGAGTTGTTCTGGACCCGATCAGTTTAATCAAAGAACTGGATATGCTAAAAAAAGTCGGCCACGACTTATTGAAAAAAGGTAATCTACTGATTTCAAAAAAAGCACATCTAATCTTGCCATCACATCTTTTGCTTGATGCGGCATCAGAACAAAATCTAAACACAGACAAAATAGGATCTACTTTAAAGGGTATATGTCCAGTGTATATGGACAAAATAGGACGTAATGGGCTCCGAATGGGCGATATTTTGCTCCCAGATTTTAAAGAACGTTATCAAAAATTGTTAACAAAGCATAAAGCAATGCTTGCTTCATTTTATCAAATGGAAGTGAATATAATGGAACAGGAAGCTGCTTTTTTTGATGCAATTGAACACTTGAAGCAATACCCTCTGGTCGATTCCGAACACCTGGTCAATCAGTATCTTCAGGAAGGGAAAAGGGTTTTAGCCGAAGGTGCACAGGGAAGCTTGCTTGATATTGATTTCGGATCCTACCCTTTTGTTACCTCGTCCAATACTACAACAGCAGGTGCTTGCACTGGTTTAGGGATTGCTCCAAACAAAATCGGGGAGGTAATCGGTATCTTTAAAGCATATAGCACCCGTGTTGGCGGCGGTCCCTTCCCGACAGAATTAGCCGATGAAACAGGAACGCAGATCCGTCAAATTGGTAAAGAATTTGGTGCAGTTAGCGGTCGTCCACGTCGTACCGGATGGATCGATCTACCTGCACTAAAATATGCCTTAATGCTAAATGGCGTGACCCAATTGGTGATGACAAAAGCAGATGTTCTAAGTGGTTTAGATCACATCTTTGCTTGCACCCACTATCGCCTTCATGATAAAGTGATCGATTATATGCCTTATGAGCTAATTAATCAAAAAGCAACTCCTATATTGAAGAAAATAGACGGGTGGCATAAAGATATCAGCACAGTCACCGATGTTTCGGATATTCCACTAAAGCTTAAAGCATATATTAATTTCTTGGAAAAAGAGCTACAAGTTCCCATTAAATTTTTATCTGTAGGCCCAGATCGAAAGCAGACTCTACGGCTTTATTAAGGTTGAAAATACCTATAAAAAATATGTTTTGAATGGTTAAAAGCGGGTTTCCAACAATTTAGGAAACCCATTTTTTCAAATCAGAGCGATTTGAGAACCCAAAGACATCTTTAAATAGTGTATTTCAAATCGATCGTATTTATAAATCAAGCTTAGACAAAAACGATTAATAATAACAAAAGCAGATATCGTATGTTGTAGATATATGAAGATTGCAATGCTTGCGCCAATCGCTTGGCGGACACCTCCTGTTCACTATGGTCCATGGGAACAGATTACCTCATTACTTACTGAAGAACTTGTAAAATTAGGTATCGAAGTCACATTATTTGCGACCGGTAATTCAATTACCACGGCACGTTTACAGGCAGTCTGTCCTTTAGGATATGAAGAAGATCGCGATATCAATGCCAAAGTGTGGGAATCGTTGCATATTTCGGAGTGCTTCGAAAATGCACGCGACTTTGATATTATACATAATCAATTTGATTTCCTCCCACTTTCCTATTCCAGATTGGTGAAGACACCAGTGGTTAGTACGATCCATGGTTTTTCGTCCCGAAGTATCTTACCTGTTTATAAAAAACACAATAAAGACGGACATTATGTATCCATCAGCAACGCCGATCGTGCGGAAGAATTGGACTATATTGCTACCGTTTACCACGGGATTGACCTTGGACAGTTTACGTTTAACGATAAACCTCATGATTATTTATTGTTTTACGGCAGAATCCATCATGATAAGGGAGCTAAAGAAGCTATTGCAATCGCCCAAGCCTTGGGAAAACGTCTGATCATAGCTGGTATTATTCAAGATGAAAATTACTTCAGACAGCATATCCAACCCCATTTAAAACCCGGTAAAATTGAGTATATTGGTTCCGTTGGCCCGGAAAGACGCAATGAATTACTCTCGAACGCCAGTGTACTATTACATCCCATAAATTTTAGGGAACCTTTTGGTTTATCGGTCGTCGAATCGATGGCTTCCGGCACACCGGTTGTTGCTTTTAACAAAGGCAGTATGCCCGAACTGATCGATCATGGTCAAGATGGATTTCTCGCAGAAAACATCGACGAAGCAATTGAAATGGTTAAAAATATCGGTTTCATCAACCGAAAAGTATGTCGAAAAAAAGTGGAGGATCACTTTTCCAAGGAAAGAATGTGTCAGAATTATTTAGCAGTATATAGAGAAATTTTGAATAAATAAGTGCTATTGTAAATAAACTCCAGCCTCCACTTTAATTTCATATAGTGAAAGCTGGAGGGATATCTTATTGATTGGAAACACTTATTTTGACCTCGATATTTCCTCTTGTTGCGTTAGAATAAGGACATACTTGATGAGCTTTTTCTGTTAAAACTTCTGCTTCTTCCAATGAGACTCCCGGGATGTTGGCTTGAAGTTCAGCTGCTAATCCGAAACCACCGTTTTCCAGTTGTCCTATACTCACTTTTGCCGTAACAGTGGTCTCCCCTGTCTGCACTTTTGACTGTTTGATCACTAAATTCAGTGCACTGTCAAAACACGCTGCATATCCTGCTGCAAACAGCATTTCAGGATTAGCATAATCGTCATTAGCTCCTCCTAAGGCTTTCGGCATACGCACCTCAAGATCCAACACATTATTTTCACTTTTAACATGCCCATTTCTACCGCCAGTAGCTTTAGCACCTATTGTATACAAATTTTTCATTACTATATATTTAAATTTTTACTCTTTTTTCAATTCGACCAATTCCCTGACTATAAACTTTAAACGCTATATCAGCAAAGATTTTTGACCCTACTATTGTATAGTACAAACTTAAAGAAATTATATTGTGCACAATATAGTTTTCAGCAAGGCAAACAGATTTTACTCAACATTGACAAATCTTTATTTATATAAAACTGTTATTTGATCGGCATTTTGAAAAAATGTCCTTGCACTTTCAATGTATAATTTGAATCTTGGAAGCTTGCGGATTTTTCGTTCACCACTAGTTGAACTATCTCAAAATTCAACATCTTACTCTGTTTGTAACAAGTGAAGGCTAATACATCCGACTTTTGAATATAATCCAGCGACCTCGATTATTTTGAAAATCTCGTGAGAATTCTTCTGCTGACAGCAAATGCTTGACATAGAACCGACTGCGCACATACTCCACACGTCACCAAAAAAAGGATAAAAACAGCAAAGCCTCCAGGTCTGGAGGCTTTGAAGCACAACAAGTTAACTGTGTGCAATTTTATGAAAGGTTATGTGAATATAAACATAATCATCATATAATAAAAAATAATATTTTATTTTTTTGTAGTGCTTTAATTCAAATTCTTTCTCAGATCTTCTTCTAACCCTATGATTGGTTTGTCAAACTTTCTGTCATAAAAACTCTCTAAGAGCCTTTTTAGCCGCTAAAATCATTAACTAGAAAACCTATTCGAGTCAGGTGCGGACGACAAAAGCACAGTAGACTTAATTTCGGTCCCATAAGCCAATGAACATTCAATACATCATACTTATTATTTGTTAAGATGATAATCCCTCGAGCTTGATATAGCAGTTTTATAACATACTGATTTGCAAAAATCCATGCCTATTATAAACGTGAACCACCTGGTCAAGAAGACTTTAACAGGCTCAGCCAGATACCATACAACCTTTATCATGTGCTAATTTGAGATTAAATTATCTTTCTTTAACTGCTTGGCCATTGCCTTTTTATATCCTGCTAAAAAACTATCCAAAGAACCTGGATTATAACTCTCAGATTGAGTTGACCAGACGAGTTTCCCTGTGCTCACATCGTATAAATTTGTTTCGATGTAATAAGTTTTCTCTGTAGTATAGTAGCTATTGTTATAAAGGTTACCGTACCAAAAATCATAATAACCACCAAATGTTCTATAATAGCCAAAAGTGTTCACAGGATAAACAGAAACATTTGGAATGTATCTGGATTCTGACTTAGAATCAATTAGAGCAATGGTCAATATGGCATCACTATTTGTTCCGGCTACTTTCTGCATAGCTAGATCTGAACGCTTGGGTTCCATACTTGCAAGATTAGGCGGAAAAACATCAATACTCTTTACACTCGTTAAGCCGAGTGAAGTGAGTGATGAAGCAATTTCATCTTCCACTTTCTGACGAGCAGGAACATTATCTGTCATAACTGCCACAAATATTCTACTATACTTCTTCAGATCGACAGCGGGATCACGCCAAGATCCTGTAATCATACTGCTGGTTGCACAGCTGGAAAAAATAAGCACTATGGTGCAAATTTGTAAAATGAACTTTTTCATAATTATAAAATTTATTATTTCTTTTGTAACACTAATTCTCAGACTTGATTTCTAACTCATAAATTGGGACAATAGATTAATAATCGACAAACTTCTTTAAGATAAATGCATTATTCAACACTTTTCGACTATTATATTTCAATCTAAGAACATAATTTAAGCCTATTTTGTTTAATAATTTTCATTACTGTTATTAAAATGAAAAAATACCCGTTTCAAAAATGGTATCATGACCCTTTAATTTACTGAGTTTTCTAATAATAGATTTTGTGAAAAATTATATTTGTGTTTGAGTATCACCCTAGAGAAGCTAAATTTACTATAGAAATACCTCTATCTTTTCTTACTGATAAAGTACCATCCCCACTAAACATACTCTTTTAAGGATTTGTTCTATTGGGTACTATTTTTTTTGCATTATCTTAACTCAAAAAAACAACATTGATACGCTGTACTGAGAACTCTATCCTTACAAAATGGAAGACTAACTAATCGTAAATCATTAATAGAAAAATTAAGTTTTAGGTTGTTTAAGAAAGACAAAGCCTTGTTCCATTTTATTGAAACAAGGCTTTATTTATGATATAATCACAGCTAGAATTATTTTTGATATGTTTTCTTTACAAATGGCGCTTTAAGTAAATAATCTATACTTTGTTTTAGTCCAACTTCTAGATCTGCAGTTGTCTCTTCAAGCTCAACAAATATATTCTCAACACCTGCAATATCGGTATTGGCAAATATCGCATCAAAACCTACCATACCACTCTGACCAATCTCACGGTGATCTTTAATATGCAAAGTAGCATATCTTCCAGGATATTTTTTAAAATAATCTACAGGACTTGCTTTTCCAATGATAGTCCAATATACATCCATTTCAAAAAAGACATTTTCAGGTTTAGTATGTTCAATCATGTAATCAAGCATAACCACTTTTCCTTCTACCTTTTCAAACTCATGGGCATGATTATGATATCCGTATTTGATACCATATTCACGGCAAAGCTGACCAATCTCATTGAGATACTGACATTCAGTATCAAGATCTTTTATTGTCTTTGGTAAATCTAACCATGGGGTAACGATATATTTGATACCTGCTGCTTTGTGTGCAATGATAGTCTCTTTCCACCATGTTAAGGCTTTGGAAAAATCGCCTGAAGCTAATTCCTCTTGGGTTAAAGTTCTTGACGCATGTGAAGAAAGAACTTTCATGCCTGCTTTTTCTACATTATTTTTGAATACTTGCGGTGTGGTATTATAAAACATACCGTCCTTATATCCTGCAGACTCAACGGATGTATAACCCATTTTAGCAAGTTTTTGTAAAACTGAGAAATAATCAGCATTATAAGTATCTGGCTGTACATGACTTCCAATCATACTTCTAACTGAATATAACTGTAACCCAATTTCTTTTTTTAATAATTGTTCCTGCGCCTGTACTGTATTAAAAATGGACCCCATCCCCGCCACTACAAAAAGAAGTGAACAGGTTAAAAATTTAAGTTTCATATATAAGTTTTAATTTCTAATTTTTAAACCAATGTTATCGGTTGTTGCCTGAATTCGTCTAAGCTCTTATCTGTAGTGGCTAAATTGGTTATCAGCACATCGATTTGTTCTACATCACATACTTTAAAAGACTCTGTAACTCTTAAACGATCCTGATTTGCAAGAGCTACTACTTTCTTCGCTGATGCCAGCATCGCCAATTTAACCTCCGCATCTTCTTTAACCACAGCAGATATGCCAAATTTCGAATCAACCCCACATGTACCCATGAAATAAAGATCTGCAATGTAACTTCTTGCCTCATTACAGGTTGTCTGGCCTACCGTGCTCGCTGTCTGTTTATGGTATTTCCCGCCCAACAAAATCAGTTCAATATTGGGATAATTTTCTAGAATCGGAATAAGCATGGCATTGCTTGTTATAATTCTAAGATGAATATCCGCAGGCAGGTAATTAACAATAGCACATATTGTTGTGCCTCCATCCATAAAAAGAGTCATTTCTTCTTTTATAAACTGCTGTGCCTTGAGAGCAATAACATCCTTCTCTCTCTTTAAATAGCTGTTTCGATCTTCGAAAGTAAGCGGATTTTTAGAACGTTGAATTGCACCACCACGCACTTTAGATAAAAGACCTATTTTATACAAATGATCAATATCTCTTCTAACAGTATCTTCGGAAACATCAAGCTTTTCTGCTAATGATTCATAGCTGACCATCTCCTCACTTTCTAGTTGATTTAATATAAATTCAAATCGTTTTTCTTTTAACATAGCTACTTACTGATATAAAGATTTGCCTACAGGATTTTCTATTATTTCTAATACAACTTAATTTGCAATATTATGCATTTAAATTTTAATTCGCAAAAAATTGCAATTAATATATTATAAACTTAAACAAAGCCCTGAATCCTCACTTTTTGTAATTCCAACTTTAATGCTATTGAATTTGTAAAATGTATGGCAGCAAATCCAAGCTTTACTGAGGCCTTTACATTTTCAATGTTATCATCGATAAAAATGCATTCTGTTGCCAGTAAATTGTATTTTTTCAACAAAATTTTATAGAGTTTTTCATCTGGTTTAATAAATCCTTCTTCACCAGAAACAACAATGCCATCAAAATCTGCAATAAAGTCAAATCGATTTTTAACCAATGGGAACGTTTCGGAAGACCAGTTCGTTAAAGCATAGACTTCATAGTGTTTTTTTAACTCCTGTAGAATAGCAACAGTACCAGTAATTTCACCTTTTAGCATCTCCGGCCATCTTTTCCAAAATACATCGATTTCATTTTCAAATTGGGGATACTGCTTTTTCAGCTTATACATTCCTTCGTCAAATGATCTTCCTTTATCTTGTTGCAAATTCCAATCTGTAGAACAGACATTTTCTAAGAACCACTCCACTTGATCACTTTGAGAAAATATATCCCGATATACATATCGAGGATTCCAATCTAAAAGAACACCTCCGATATCAAAAATTACAGCTTTTATCATTATTTCTATCTTTAAGCCGAAATTTCTAAATAATTCCCCTCCGGATCCAGCACAACACTCTCATAATATCCGTCACCTGTAGTACGCGGCTCACTTGCAATTGTAAAACCATCATTTCGAAACCTTTCTGTCAACAGATCAACAGCCTCAGTTCCCCCTATTGAAATAGCAAAATGCGCAATTCCTTTGCTAAAACCTCTTTTTGACGGTTCATCTACAATATCAGGTCTGTTCATAAGTTCTAAGCGCGTAACGCAAGTACCAAACTTAAGAAAATATGATGTGAAGCCATTTTTTAAATTCTTATATTTCTCACTACATTCTAAGTTGAAATAAGTCAGGTAAAAGTTGCGCATTTTTTCCAAGTCATCTACCCAAATTCCAATGTGTTCAATTTTCATGTTCATCTTATTATTGTTTAATTGTTTTGCAAACATATGCAAATTTATATAAATTTGCATATGTTTGCAAAACAATATTAAGTATTAGAAAATTCATTTAGAAAAATAATAATGATAGAAAATCAAACAAAAAAAGCAAAAAGAGCAACCCAATTCATTTTTTTAGTGTGTGGATTAGCAATTTCAAGCTGGGCACCAATGGTACCATATGTAAAGGAAAGATTGGATATTAACGAGGCCGAATTAGGATTATTACTTTTATTTCTTGGCTTGGGTGCCGTAATTATGATGCCAATAACAGGTCTTTTATCAAAACGCTATGGCAATAAAATTGTGATTCTATGTACAACAGCAATCATTGCTCTTACACTACCTCTATTACTGATTATTTCATCAGCTTCACTAATGGCATTGTGTATATTTATTTTTGGTGCCAGTATTGGCGCCATAGATGTTGCGATGAATTCGCATGGTATACTAGTTCAAAACAAATATAATCGTCCGATTATGTCTTCATTACATGGTCTTTTCAGTTTGGGAGGCCTATTTGGATCCCTTGGTTTAGGATTTTTAATTAAAATGGGATTGATTCCTCAAATAGCAGCAATTTCAATATCACTCCTGTTGTGTTTAATTGTACTTAGTCAATTCAACTATTTATTTGATCATGCTACAGAACAAAAATCTCAGATTATACATAAACCAGAAAAACAGCTAGAACACAGTTCAAAAAAACTGATTTTTAATAGAACGGTACTTTTTTTTGGTCTACTATGTTTTGCCAGCTTTCTCTCAGAAGGCGCTATGCTAGACTGGAGTGCTGTATTTTTAAAAGATATCAAAGATATTGATGTCGAATTTACCGGAGCTGGATATGCCACTTTCTCTATTGCTATGGCTAGCATGCGATTAATGGGGGATCGTTTGGTTGAAAAATTAAATACAAAAACAATGGTCATTGGCGGTAGCCTGCTAGCAGCTCTAGGGTTGATAATAGCTATTTATTCAATCTGGATGCCTTTCGTTCTTTTCGGCTTTCTATTGTTAGGAATAGGTTCTGCAAATCTTGTCCCCTTGTTTTTTAGTGAGGCTGGCAGAATACCGACAGTCCCTACATCTGTAAGTATTCCAGCAATAACAACCATGGGGTATGCAGGTCAACTTATGGGGCCTGCGATCTTAGGATTAATTGCTCATCAATTCAATCTTGAAGTCGCATTTTTATTTTCCGCTACATTGATGGTATTAATTGCAGTCTTATATTTCTTTCGTAAGTAAAAATGCAAATAGTAATACCTGAATGAATTTGACTTTGGGTTTGAAGTTATTTTAAGACAATCGTTAATTTCTAACCTAAATATTTAAAGAAATTATTTACTGACAATAAGCCCTATGACATTGAAATTAAAAGCTGCAAAAAACCATTGAAAAGAGTTTGTTTAAGAGCATTATCTTAACGTCAGCTTCGCTATTTTTCAAATTATGGGTAACTAAAAAAAGAACGATGAGAAACAAATAAATCACTATACTCTTAAACTGAGAGCATAAAGGGGCTAACGAAAGTTGGCCTTTTTAATTATTGATAATAACTCGCAAAATAATAACTGCAGAAGTAAAGATTCCGATTCGATATTAGATCATGCTATGATGAGACAAATCTCAAATTTTCCATCCGATCAAAGTTGGGAATGACATGAAATTGCCGGTTCAATTTTTGAAATAAAATTATAATGGATATATTCAAACTTAACTTACTCAAAATCAAAATACAATAAGAAACACATCCTCTAAACAAATTCAGCTCATTTATGAAAACACAAGAATTATTAGCAGTGACAACTATCCTCTCTGGTCTAATGTCGGGCTTCTTTTTTGCATATACATTTTCAGTAAATCTGGGACTTGCCAAACTAAATAACAAAGAATACCTCACAACGATGCAAAGTATTAACAAAGAAGTATTAAATCCAATTTTTTACATTAGTTTTTTTGGCACTTTGTTTTCACTTGTTATATCTTCGATCATATATTTCGATATTCATTCGCCTAAATTTTTTCTGATATTTATTTCATGTATAAGTTATATAATCGGTGTATTCGGCATTACAGCTATACGGAATGTGCCATTAAATAATCAAATAGAACTATTTGATATCTCAAAAGCATCGGAAGAATCAGTACAGAAAATGAGAGCTACCTTTGAAAAGCCCTGGTTGTTTTGGAATAATATTAGGACATTAGCTTCATTTGTAACTTTCGCTTGTCTCGTCATAGCTTTAGCTTGCCTAAACCACTGATTTAGATCCGTACAATAGAGAAATGTACGATCAACAATTATATACTATTTATATGGGAATTAGTAAGATCCACTATTAATAGAAATAGCGACACGAAATATTTTATTTTAACGTATGACCTTATCACAAATTAAACATTTTTACGTTCCTAATTTTTGAATTGGAGAACTATATTTAAGAGTCTAATTTTAAATTTATTGTCTTTTTGAAAAAAAATAGGCTACTTATCATCTACTAAGTGTAATTTTGTAGTTTAATTTTAAATAAAGATGCCATATCAAACTGTTTTTGTTGAATTTTATGAACAAGTAAAATTAAGTATCAATCAAGGAACTTTTGCAAAACTTACCTTAGCCAAAACAATTGGAGATACTGAACTTAAAAATATTTATGTCCGACTTCATATTTTAGAAACCGGAGGGTATAAACTTGCCTTAACATTGCGATACAAAACAGAAGAAATTGAGAGCTTTCACACGTTTGATGAAGCTTTTACTGTTTTAAGTTCATACCTTAAGAATCCTTTTATAACTGCTTTACTTTTCACTACCGAAATGGATCTAACATTTAAAATCAATAAAAAAAATGCAGGAAGTCTTACAGAACAGATACCCACATTTAAAAATGCTTCACCCGTAATGTTAGAAATGCTTGATAAAGGGATCGTAAAAGTATAATTTAAATTACATAAGTGAATGAATCATTACCGGGGACAGCAGTTGTTCCTAGCAGGTTCAGACAACTGCTATTCGAAGACTAATAAGAGCTAAAATATTATAATATTGAAAAAAGCCCAAAAGATTATAAATTAGGTTTTACAAACGGAAATTACCGCAAATAATCACAATTTAACAAGACTCTCAAACAGTAATGACCCGCTATTTCCATTTAGAGAATATATCAGAACTATTCTTTTTTAACTAAAGATTAAAAGAATAACGGAGAAAGGTTAGTTAAAGTTTACTTTTCTTTGTTGCGACGATAGCATAAATCATCGGTATTTTATTGTCCAAATGCTTAATACGGTATTTTTTAGGTTCAAACTCAATCATGTTATTGAAAACATCATAAGGCGAATAATCGTATTCTTGAAAACCCACTACTTCCATTTCGTGATTAAGCAGACTGCCTACAACCTCACTCATACTATGATTCCAAGTTACATAAGACTGAGAAATAGCGGCACCTTTGTCTGCATAAGTTCCGCTTTCTGTTTCCACAATTGGAGCCACATTAAAATAATTATAACCAATTTTATCAAAATTATCATCAAACATCCAAACAACCGGATGGAACTCAACAAAAATTAATCTTCCATTTGATTTCAAAAAATTCGAAATTATTGTTGCCCATCTCTCCAAATCAGGTAACCATGTTATGGTCCCATAACTTGTAAAAACAATATCAAACTGTTTATCTAAATGGTTTTCTAAATCATACAAATCACAACAAATAAACTGGGCATCTGAATTTGTTTCTATAGCGATTCTTTTTGCACTTTCAATAGCTTTGTCCGATAAATCAACACCTGTGACTTCCGCTCCAAGTCTGCTCAATGAAATGGAGTCCTGGCCAAAATGACATTGTAAATGTAAAATACTTTTCCCTTTAATATCTCCGAGTATTTCTAATTCTATGGGATTGAGTGAGCTTGCTCCTTTTAAAAATCCTTCAAGATTGTAGAACTCTGATTTTAAGTGTGTATCAGTTCTATTATTCCATGAATGCTTATTTATTTCAATATAGTTATTTTCTGTTTCCATTTAAGATTTGTTAAAAAACACACTCATTCAAAAATTATTGCTTATGTCCGTTTATAATTTTTTTTGCTTTGGTTACGACTAAATTACTACAAAATTACTGGAACAATGTTGAATTCGAACGGTTAAATCCTTTTTAATTTTTCTATCGATTCTTAGCTACAATTTATTATTGAACGCTAACTTAGTTCTTACAGAAGATGACCCAAACACAGACAGCGAGAAAGGTTTTTAGTATCTTCTCTAATACATATATACTCATCAGGAATATGATAAATTAAACTTATTTTTGGATATGAGCATATTTACAGACCATCTAGCACCTAACCCTATGGAATTTAAATGTTTTGAAATTTAATTATGAAATGTTTCAAAAACAATAGTCTATTAATTGGCCAAAATTAATCTACCTAAATAAGACGAATTAAAACAGCGAATCAGCGAAGCTCATTTTCAGGAGCATTCAGGACTTTAGATGGGCAACAGGGCCGAATAAATCATTAAGAGAAGAATCTAATTCCCACTGTTATAAAAAAATGTTTACCGTTTATTTTTAAGCGTCTAAATAGATACAATAAAATGAAATGTTTTACCTTTATGACGTGGATACAATTGCGCATTAAGAATTATTAAAAAGAACTTATGGTAGAAGAGAATGTCTTATTAGTTTTATCGTTATTTTTTGTTATGGCGATGCTATTTGTAGTAAGTCAAAGGATCAAAATTTCTTATCCCATTTTATTGGTTATTGGGGGCCTAGGCATCTCTCTAATTCCAGGTATGCCCGTGATCAGTATTAATCCTGATTTGGTTTTTTTAGTATTTTTACCTCCACTGCTATTTGAAGCTGCCTGGTACACCAATTGGGACAGTTTGAAGAAATGGCGCAGATCCATTATGAGCTTAGGCTTTGGTTTAGTGTTTTTTACATCGATTGCTATCGCCTACTTCTCCGTTAATATTATTCCGGGGTTTACTTTGGCACTTGGATTTTTATTGGGCGGTATTATTTCTCCACCCGATGCTGTTGCAGCTACATCAGTATTAAAAGGTGTGCAAATTCCTAAGCGGGGATTAACATTGTTAGAGGGAGAAAGCTTGGTGAACGATGCAGCCTCTCTGACCGTATTTAGGTTTGCCATAGCTGTGATCCTTACTGGTCAATTTGTATTTCAAAAGGCGGCTTCGGAATTTGTCGTATTATCGATTATGGGTGTTGTCGTAGGCTTAGCAGTAGCACATATATTGTATTTATTTTTACGCTATGTTGCAAAATCTTCAAGCATTTCGACTCCGATCACATTAATCGCCCCATACATCATGTATCTTGTTGCGGAGCATTTTCATTGGTCGGGCGTGCTTGCTGTTGTGAGTGGTGGATTATTTTTATCATTCCGTTCTGGCGATTATTTAAATTATCATACACGCATACAAACAAAAGAGGTCTGGGCTACCCTAGGTTTCTTACTCAACGGCTTCGTATTTATTTTAATTGGTTTAGAGTTACCCGTTATTGTAGCAGGACTTGGCCAATATTCACAAGAAGAAGCCATAAATTACGCCCTTATTATTAGTGCTATTGTTATTGTATTACGGATTGTTCTGGTATATCTTTCAGAATATTTACCTCGGATCCTATCTAAAAAGATCAGAACAAAAGAGAAAAGTCCAGGCTGGAAATTACCGCTTGTAGTAGGTTGGGCAGGCATGAGGGGCGTAGTTTCTCTTGCATCTGCATTAGCGATACCATTAACTTTAAATAATGGAGATCCTTTTCCCCACCGTAATTTAATTCTTTTTATCACCTTCGTTGTTATCCTAATTACATTAGTTTTTCAAGGATTGACCCTTCCTATTCTCATAAAAATAATCAAGATGGATGAAATTGATTTAGAAGAACCACTCGAAAATCAGATTGATGAAATTCGCGTGCAATTAGCAAAAGACTCGATTGCTTATCTGGATAGCAATTACAGTAAAGAAATGCAAGAATATGAAACTATAGCAAGAATCAGAGAGCAATTAATCAGAAGTATTACGGTATCTGAAAATGCTAAGCAGGAAGATAGGCGAGCTCAATTGACTGCTGTAAGAAGTCTTTACAATAAGATCATGTTAGAGATAGTTGCGGTTAGAAGAAATGGATTGTACAAATTACGACAGGAAAAACATTACGACAGTAGTATTATTAAAGATTTGGAATATACACTAGATTTAGAAGAATCTAGATTAAAGCGTAAATAAAGGGTTATATTTTTGTTGTTTCGTTATAATTTATGATAAATCATGACTAATGAAAATAAAGAATTGCTTTCATTTGAAGCTAAATTAGAGATCATCGGAATTAATCCCTTCGTGTATCTGCCCCAGGAAGTTTTATCTGAAATCTTGAAAAGAGCAAAAAAAGAAAAAGGAAAAATTCTGGTAAAGGGCCGTGTAAATAACATCGATTACACACAGACATTGTTAAGGTATAAAGGAGAATGGCGTCTTTACATAAACACAAAAATGTTAAAAAATTCACCTCAAAGAATTGGTGAACTTCTACAAATTACGATACAGATCGATACAACACCAAGAATCATAAATACCCACCCTCAATTGATGCATGCCCTGCAAAATAACTCGGTTGCAGCAAAAAGATTCAATGAGCTTACACCATCCCTAAAATTAGAAATTATAAAATACATTTCACTTTTAAAAACTGAAGACAGTATTAAAAGGAATGTTGAAAAAGCAATAGATTTTTTAATGGGAAATGGCACATTTATTGGCCGAAAACCTTAAATAAGAAATGTAAAGAAGTTAGAATTTAAAAGAACACTTATTATATTCTTCTTAACGCACTGTTTATTAAGTAAAATAAGGATCTTATAATTTCACTCCTACTAACTCATTGACTCAGAGACCCTTTAGAGCGATACAAAACGACCTTAATCAATAACTCCATATTAAACACACTAGTTTGATTATGAAAGTGTTAAATATACCTATAACATAAAAACTAAAAGACCATTATAAATAACCTTCTTAGTTAAAAACATATTATTGATAAGAGTTAACTAAAAGCATCAGCGTATTTTAATCGGGTGACAGTAGGAAATCTTCACGTGGAGGATTAAAAGAATCTATAAGTTCACCTGCGACTATACATTCACAACCATGTACTATATTTCCAGAAATAATGCAACTATCACCTTCTTTCATGACATGTACAACATTACCAATAGTATAGTGAAATACCCCAGATTTAACGTATGAAATTTGTGTATGAGGATGTTGATGCAATTCGCCCCTAGCCCCTTCTTCAAATTTGACTTTAGTGAGCATCATAACTTGATTATGTACTGCAATTTGTCTTTGAACTCCCTTACCTAAATCTTCCCAACCATTGCTATTTTCAAAGTGAAAAACTTCATTTTCCATATGTGCTTGTATTTTTATTATATTTTTTCTGCTAATATATAAAGGATTCATTCAATAAAAAACACCCTCAATTCATACATGAGAACTAGTTACGACAAAAATAGACCTCTCTTTAATTTGTGATTTATCATAACTCTTTCCTAATTATGAAAAAACGTTAAGCGCTACGTTTCATCCACCACGTTTTTCTATTAATTTCGAAAGGAAACTGCTTATTTATTTTATAAATAACTGTGCAAAAGATCGCGATGATAATGGTTAAAAACCTGAAAAAGTTCGAATAAGTTCCTCCTAAAACATTAGTATCAACATCAAAAATAAGCCAGTATAAATTCATGAAGCAATGTAAAAAAATAGCTGTCCATAAATTGAATTTCCATTCAGCATAAACCCAGGCGAATAAAACTGAACCTGAAAATGTCATCGCAAATATTCCGATCAACTCGTTGATATCATTCCCTTGATATAAATGTGCAGACCCGAATAATAATGAACCTAAAAATACAGAAGGAAAAAAACCTAGACGTGTATACCTGTATAATTGTCCAAAAAGAAATGCACGATAGATAACTTCTTCAAAAAAAGCAGAAGAGATGGTATTAACGATAATTGTATCAAAAGATAGTTCCTTGTTTAATGGAAATTTCACAATAAAACCAATTACCATGGGTAGTGTGGTTATTAAGGCAAATAAAATAGCTGTCCAGATACCTTTGGATATTCCCAATTTCTCAGAAATGTTTCGATAATCTTTATGAAGAACCCCAACGGTCATAAATAAAGGTATCAATGTTATACCATATGCAACAACATGTCCTACGGCTTTTGAGTGAGTTACTATGAATATTTGTTTTAATATTAAGGTAAAGAAATTGGTGTCGATGTAAAAGTAAATTACAAATCCGATAATGAATACTAAATAAAATCTTAATCTGTCCATAACTGTTTTTTTTATAATTACGAAGATAAAAGACCTAAAACACCATGGCAAAACAAAGTGGTCGCTAACAACAATTAGGGACGAATAGCAAACTTTTTTAAAAGAGGCGCAACTGAACCTATGTAGTTTCTCGACACTCTTAATTCTTTATTCATGTTTTCCAGTGTTATACTATATCCTGAAGTATTTCCTTTAAATTTTATAACCTTTTTGAGATTTACAATTAAAGAACTGTGCACTTTTCGTATGTTATCACGCTGAATTTGATCCAATAATTTTGTAAGGGAAATTCGAATTATTTCATTTTTAAGGATATTATTTTCATAAAAATGAAGAACACAATAATTGTCAGCAGCTTCTGCAAAAACAAAATCCTCAACAGCTATCTCCATGAAAATATTGGAATTTTCGGAAATGATACATAGTTTTAAACTACGTTCTATTTCTAGGCAGTGATCTGTGTCTGCAATGTTGTCGTTTTCAAGATTTCCTTCCTCTTCATTAAATTGGCTATTATTGCTGAGATAAATATATTTTGCCAAGATATAAATACACGAAACTGGAGTTCCAATTGCCGCAGAATATGCAAACATGTACAAAAAATTCTCAAATGAGAGCCGCACCCTACTTAAGAATAAAGTATTGTAGAAGTATGCGAATATTGAAATTATAAATAAAATGAAAAAAATTTTTAAAATTTCTCGACCTGTTGTCCATTTCTTTTTCCATTGCATAGATAAGATATTGACAATGTAAAACGAAAATGTGGTAATAATTGCATAAGGAGCTAGTAATAAATATTTAAAAGTGTGTTCAAATTGACTTGTACCAAAAGGTTGATATACAATCAAGAGTATGTAAAATAAAATACCTACCAGTGAAGATGTTAAAATAATTTCTTTACCTGACCTGCTTTCAGGGTATAAAGTGCTTAATTTCATGCTTATTTATGATTGAAAATGGTAATAATTAAATATCTGAAATTTTAACCACAAAAATTATTAATCTCTCACTTATTATCCAGGTCAATATCGAGATTATCTGTTCCATTTACGGCATCAATACCGACACTTACCGCTCATAAGGTAGCATTTACCGAATACTACCAAACAAAATGAAATAATCCTTTGATATTTAATCCATTAAAATACTGCAAAAGAAAAAAACAAAAGATAGCTCACTTTAAATAAACAGGAATGAAATTAACTATCCTCCTACTCTTTATTACATTTTTTACCATATCCTTAGTTTATCCTCAAGTCTCTGAGCGAAAATTGGTATCCATTAACAATAAAAAAATAGCTTATATTACATTTGGACTTGAGAAGAGAAAAATTGATGAACCGATTGTCGTATTTGAGAGTGGACTCGGTTCTTCTGGAGGAAGTAATGGAAGTTTATTTCCATTTATTCAGGATAGCTTTGCAGGTATCGTTTATGATAGAAACGGAATTGGTGAATCTGAATTAGATAGTGCAGTAAGAACCGATGCGGATGTGATAAAAAGACTTCACGATTTACTGACTACTTTAAAAATAAGCCCACCCTACCTGCTAGTTGGACATTCGATAGGCGGACCCTTTATTCGCTTGTTTGCTTCAAAATACCCTGAAGAAATAGCTGGTTTATTTTTCATAGATCCAACAGATTTTATGTTAACCAAAGAAGAGGATGATGAAGTAAAGTTAAAAACAAGTAGTAAAACAGGATATCAGGAACTTTTGAGTATAAACCTCCAAAATATCCTAAAAGATCCTACTATATCTAGAGGTTTCCGACATGAACTGAAGAGAGAGTTGGATGAAAGCACCCCATATTTTTTCAAAAATTACACTTCTTTACCACCACTACCCGACATTCCGGTTACCATAATGATTGCATACAATAAGCATATCGAACAATACGAAACTAAAATGAATGAAGAGTTGAAATTGGGTATCAACTTAATACAGTGGTGGAAAGCACTCGATCAACTTCGTATACAACACTATGCGGAAATGATAAAAAATAACCGTAACAGTAAATTAATCTTATTACCAAGGTACAGTCATGGTATCCATCAACAGGATCCTAAACTAGTAGCTGAAGCTTTAATTTCCACATATAAAATCTGTATAAAACAATGAAAATCAAACCATTCCTTAAAATAATTTGTACAAACTATTTCTAGATTTACGTTACATATACGATCAATCCAAGCACATTGATAATAAAACTATAAATCACTAAAGCAATTAATTTAGAATAACAATAAAAGCCGCATCTCACGACGGGGCTTTTTATTTTCTAAACATATGATACTTATGAGGGTTACGCTATTTATATTAAAAAAATCAATTACCCCCAGAATTGATTAGAACTAAAATTCTATTGATAAGTATGAATAGAAGCTATAACTTTCCAGTTTCCATCTTCATTAATTAAGGTGATCAGATCAATCTTCGTAAAAGATTCAAATTTCATGATAACCTTAGCAATCATATAATGTGCACATTCATCAATAATTTGAAGTTTCGTTTGACAGTTCATCTTCTCTCCTCTTTGCTTTTTCAAAAAACTAATAATTTCCGAACGGCTATAATTTGAAAATTTCAAACCTTGCACACGTTGACAAAAATCAAGCGCAAATAATTCCTCTATCCCTTGATATTGCCCCTCAGTTATTACATCCATATAGTGATGGATAGCCTGTTTTGCCATTGAAAAGTTGATGCTCCTTTTGACAGGTCTTCCGTCAGCCATGGTACAAAATGACAGTATAACTAAAAATGTTGCTAAACCTATTTTTATTGAAGTCTTCATTGGTTCTTTTCTTACAGGTTCCCTTTGAGACTAACATCCCTAGTTAAAATAATCAAAGTGAATAGATCAGCTACAGCATTGATTACATTAACGTCTATTCTGAACTACATCATAACTTTTGCAATTCCAAGTTATTATTAGATAGTAATATCCCATAAATCTCACTCCATGACAATTAGAGTCGTTATTCTGTTATAATCATGCTAGCGCAAAGTTTCACAAATTATAAAAATAAAAAATAACCCTCCGAAACTATAGTTCCGAAGGGTTACAAATAATGCTTGCAATAACCGCAAAATAGGTATTAAAATGAATTGAGGATTAGCTTGTTATTTTAAGCGACAATGCATTCAATAGAGCTTTAGCTTCGTTTAGATTCGAATTCCAAACTTTAGTTCTTTCTGCACTATTTAACTTTTGTATCGCTGTTTCGAAACGTTTCAAATCTTCTATTAATCCCTTCTCTTTAAGCGCCTTCTTTACGATCTGCACTTTTTCGTAGTCCTGAACACCTTCGAGTGTTCTTTCATAACGGATCGAGCTTCTCCCATTTGGATACACGATATAGGTATCACCTGCTGGCCAGGTGCGGAATCGGGAATCTAAAATCGGGTTTTCCACCCATGAGTTGAATGCCCAATGCAATAATCCATCAAAATCAGCAGCTTCAGCATACCATCCCATGTAAGCAGACTCTGCAGGATCTGAAAACGTAAATTGATTTGGAAAATTATTCCCACAGTACACATAAAAAGTAGTGATCAAACCTCTTTTTTTACGATCGAGCAGATCTTCATGAGAAAAGGGATGATTTGCAGCAATACTAATATCTTTACTGTCAGGATAGCGCTGATAGGTTTTCTGATTATCCGCATAAGAAACACCTAAAGTTGGTGCCACCTTTTTTAAAAGAGACAAAGCACCATCTACTTCTTCTTTTGTACGTTCGTCCATGGCGATATTTGTAATTCCCAACCAACCTTTTGAATCCAAATGTTTTACAAGGTCTTTTAAGAAAGGGGTCCATAATTCCTCAAATGCAGGTGTTCCTGGTTTTGCAACAACATTGACAACTTCATTTTTTGCTACATCGCGATAATGTATTTCATTATTCCATGGAACAATTGAATATATATTAATCATCTTTTTAATGCTTAGGTCCATCATAAACTGAACCCAGCGATCAAATACTTTATAATCATAAGCCCAAGTACCGTCTGCATTTTTATTCCAAACAATCATGTCAGCATATGGATCATAAGTCTGCACATTCCATGGATCTTTATTCATGGTTGCAGTGATCACTTTCTGTCCTGCATCAGCTAACATTTTCATAACTGGTTTCATCGCTTCAAAATGGGCATCACTCCACATTTCTAATCCATGCACACGTGCTACAGCCGATGGATGTTGCCATTGATCCAAATGGAAAACCCATTCACTAGGCTTTGGCAATATATTTTCTAAAACAGTAACTTTCAATGTTAATTGGTCAGTAACCTTTCCTTTACTCTCGATGAGCACTTTAGCTTGATATTCTCCAGGGGTAGCATCACTCGGGATCTTCACCGTCAGCCAAACAGGGCGGACCTTGCTAGCTTCAAGATCGAATGATTTTAAATCATCTAGCATATCTGGTGATAATGAAGAAGCAAAGTCCTCTTTCTTCCGATATCCACAGCCAGCGGCAAATTCATCAGTCATTACGTAGCGAACAAAACGTGCTGAAGCAACATTTGAAGACATTTTAGCACCCTTTATACCTTTGAAATCTGATATAGTCACCGTGACATCCGGCGCAGTCTCTTGCGTCCATAATAACACTTGTGATGAAACACGTTCTCCACGCCAACCTACTACTTCATCGCTAACTTTCTTCTTCAAGTCAGGAACCAACGATTTAGGATACCGTTTATCAATTGTTACGAATGAGCTATGTACGCCCTTCTTAACCGCAGACCAGTCTGACAATGCATCTTTCGTTGGATCCGCCATTTCTTGAAAATTTACCATTTCAAAGGCCGGTGTCTGTGCCTTCACCGTTTGTACAGTCCATAGCGCTCCGACAAGAAGTGCTGACGCTAAAGTTGTATTCTTAAAGCTCATATTTATATAACTTATTATTCAATTCAGATTCATCCTACCGATTTGATTAGTTTTTAAACAAGTATATTTAAAAACTAATCACAAAATATATTTTCACAATATGAAGCAAACTAATTAAATTTTAAGATGTATACAAATGCTAAACAAGAACAAACGATTGCTCATTTTTATCACCCCGTTAAGTCCATACTTTTTCATTGTAAGCAGCCTCCCAAAATTGATACTCCAGTCTAGATGCTAAAACAAATGCTTCACTCATCTTATTACGAATAGCAACAGTCGCATTTGCGGCTACTTGATCACACATAGCAATTGCTTGTCGTACAGAAATAGCAAAATCTTCTCCTCCATACGTATCAATCCATTTTTGATAAGGATTATCAACTGATTTTTCTTGTCTAGCAATATATTCCCCCACTTTTTTATATATCCAAAAACAGGGTAAAGTTGCAGCCATCCCAACCTCTACAGGATCTAGCGCTGCTGTACTTTTTAGGTAATGCACATAATGATGGCAAACAGGCTGCATATGACCTTTTTCGGTGACACCAAAATCCTTAAAATAAGAGTCGTGCAAAGCATTTTCGACAACAATCGCATTTTCTCCAAAACGCATATAGGATAGCGCATCTTGAACATCATGTGCCCGAGCACCAATAAGGGCTAATGCTCGACCAAAATGTTCAAGATAAAGCGAATCTTGAGCCATGTAAAATTGAAATTTTTCTTTCGGCAAATTTCCTGTCGTAAGTTCCTTTATAAAAGGCATGTCTAATATAGACTGATATTTATCTGAGATACTATTCCAGACCTGTTCAGACCAATTCATATTTAATTTGTTTTTGAGGATTAAAAAAATGATTTAAAGGACCGTTTCCCATCCCTAATTGTACATTTGCCCCCTGCTCTATTGCCATAAAAACATAATTTTGCGCTAAAGAAACGGCTTCAGATATCGTATGCCCCTGTGCCAAATAAGCGGCTATTGCAGATGATAGTGTACAACCGGAACCGTGTGTATTCTTCGTTTTTATTTTTTTACTTTTAAATATTTCTGGGTGACTATTCTTATCAAATAATATAGATTGCAGCGTATCTTGCTCCAGATGCCCCCCTTTTACCAAGACACGCTCACAACCTAATGCAAGGATGCTTTCCCCTGCAACGTACATATCTTCTAAAGTTGCCACTGACACCTTGGCAAGTATACCTGCTTCATCCATATTCGGTGTAATCACATCTGCTAAAGGGAATAGTAGGTCGATCATTGCAGCAATAGTTTCTTCCTCAATAAGCTTGTGGCCACTGGTAGCAACCATAACAGGATCAAATACAAGGGGTACTTTTTTATATTTCTGAAGCGTCTGTGCGATCGTAATAACCAATTGTGGTGTATGCACCATTCCTATCTTTATGGCATCAGGAAAGACATCGTCCATAATAGATTCAATCTGATCCGCTACAGCTTCCAGCGCTATAGGATAAATTTTGCGGACACCCATCGTATTTTGTACAGGCAATGCTGTCAGTACTGAAGTAGCGTAGCATCCTAATGCTGAAAAAGTTTTGATATCAGCTTGGATTCCGGCTCCCCCACTGCCGTCGAAACCTGCGATCGTCAGCGTACTTGGATAACGGTATTTTTTCATTTCAAAATTTCATTTTTAAGTTCATAAGCTGCTTTTTCCGGATCTTCACTTCCACATATAGCAGATACTACAGCTAAACAATCGGCACCTGCTTGTATAACACGACGAGCATTTTGTATGTGAATATTGCCGATAGCAACTAGCGGTTTGTCTGTTCGTTGCCGAATCTCGACAATACCTCTTAACCCCCATTCGGTGATAGTGTCTTTTTTCGTTTCAGTATTAAATACAGGGCTGATACCCAGGTAATCGGATAATGGAATTTGCTCATTTTTTAACTGTTCAAGATTTTCAATAGAATAACCGACTAGAGGTCTTGGGCTATACCAGACTTCTCTAATACCACGAGGAGAAATATCACGGTTACCTACGTGAATACCATCCGCACCTACTTTTTGGGCCACTTCAAGATTATCATTGATGATTAGCGGAATTGTGTATTTATCTGTAATCTCTTTCAATTGTTTAGCTTTTGCTAAGTATAGGTCAGATGTTAGATTTTTTTCTCTAAGCTGTATGACATCGACACCACCCAGAATTGCTCTCTCTGCTACGTGAAGGAAATTTTTCCCACGGCAATCCTGCTCTGAAATTACGAGGTATAGCTGATAAGGAAAAGATGTATCTAAATTCATAATATGCCAAATTTTAATGTATTATTAAATTCAGCCTCAGTGATATTATATAGTTTATCAAGAAGTTTAACTTGCAAACTACCCGGCCCATTACTTTCCTTCTCAGCTAACTCCCCCGCTACTCCGATTAGAGCCATTGCAGCAGTTACAGCCTCTGTTTTATTGGTGATTACAGCCATAAATGCCCCAATAATCGCAGTTGCAGAACAACCTAAACCGGTTACTTTTGTCATCAAAAGATGTCCATTTTTTAGATGAATCTCCTGACTCCCAGAAATCACGATATCTGTTTCACCAGAAATACAAACAATGGAACCATATTGTTGATGAAGATTCAATGCTGCCAAAACTGCTTCACCACTTTGAGAAGTACTATCCACTCCTTTCGTCTTTATAAGATTAGATTTGTTTAGTGCGATAATTTCAGATGCATTACCTTTTATGACAGTGGGTTTTTCACGAAGCAATTCTTTTAGAATATGATCGCGATAAGATGTCGCCCCCGCTCCAACAGGATCTAAAATCCAAGGTTTTCCTAATTGAGAAGCAGTATTTGCGGCCAATAACATAGATTCGGACCACACTTCGTCTAATGTTCCTATGTTAATAACAAGTGAATCGCTGATCGTGACCATCTCGACTACTTCAGATTTAGCATGCGCCATAATGGGTGAAGCACCAACAGCCAACAAGGCATTGGCAGTATTATTCATGACCACAAAATTACTAATATTATGTACGAGTGGCGATTGCGCTCTTACTTGTTGGATATACTTCCAAAGTGTTTTTTCCATGTTCATTTCATTTAGTAAAAAATCGAATGCTTTAGGAAAAAACCACATACAAAACAGCACAGGTGTACTGTATTGCTTTTCCCTACGTCGGTATTAGCCGTATCAGGTTCAAAGGGACTCTCTCAATTCTTTTTAGAATACCCCTAAAGCATAACAAAGATATAAAATATAAACATTCATTCTTATAGCTATGAAAGTTTATATTGATAACCACAGGATGTATTTTAATACAAGATTGACACCATAATAAAACAACATCAATTCCTATCAAACAGTTGTTTTAACTAAGCTGGCTAATTTTTTCCACTTGTTTTGAGGTAGATGGGTTAATTTATTCATACTATAAAGATGCAAATAAGTAAGATGAAAGAGCTATCAACAAACTATTTTGAATATATTAATTACAGCAACAGAAGAAAAAATACATATCTAATTATTGAGTTATTTGATCTCATCGATTAGAATATCTTTCAACCAGAATATAAATATTTTTTAAAATAATATTATTCAAAATGTATAACCATTGAAATATACTATTTGTATCTCACCTAGGATACTAATAAAAAGATGATAATAAAGTATAAAATTAGGGTAAAAAACTTTTATTTTTTTTTTAAAAAGTGTTTTAATCTTTATGTTTTATTTTATATTTGCAATGCCTATTCTTAACAAAAAGAAAATAATTTCATAAAGATTTTATTTTAAATAATATTTCTCTTTTAAGATTTTTTCAGATTGTTAATTGCTAATCAAACATTATTACGCATTCTATTAATTTAAGATCTAATAATCTTGTTAATTTATGTCAACGAAAATTTAACTATTCAAACTAGCTAATAAAAACATAAAGTCAATAAAAAACAAACTAACCAAAGAAAAAATTATCAGAATAATACCAACTAAACAATTTTATTTTACCTATTTTTTTATGCATGTATTTTTAAAAAGAACCACAGGAATTGCGTTATGCACGCTATTTAGTGCAACCTCCTTGTTTGCCCAGCAAACCATAAAGGGCACAATTTCTAATGAAAAGGGCCCTATAGCGGGAGTGACAATTACAGTTATCGGCTCAAATCGAGCTGCACAAACTTCACATGATGGAACATTTTCTATCTCTGCTAATCAGGGAGAAAAGCTTCGTATTTCGATGATCGGATATCAAAGTGAGGAAATTACTATTGGTAGTAATAATAGTTTGAAAGTGAGTTTAAAAGAAACTTCTGCATCTTTGGACGAAGTTGTGGTAACAGGCTTTGGTGAGTCGCGTGAGAAACGTCAATTGGGTTATGCAATGACACAAATCAGTGGTGACGAAATCCGTCGAACGAATGCGATTAATCCTATTGCCGCACTACAAGGAATGGTTCCTGGTTTACAGGTTAATGTCGGCACTGGAGGACCACAATCGACTCCAAGATTTCAGATCAGGGGAGCGGGATCATTAAACCAATATGGTAATACTCCTTTGGTGGTTGTCGATGGGATTATTATGGATGAAGAAGTTGTGCTTCCTAATCGTGGTGGAGATCAGGATTTTGGTAATGTGCTTAAGAATATTAGTCCAGACGATATAGCAACAATCTCAGTTCTAAATGGAGGCTCAGTTACAGCATTGTATGGAAGTCGTGCAGCTGGTGGGGTTATTCTAATCACAACAAAAAAAGGATATTCACAAAGAGGATTTGGTATTGGCTTTACACATACTCAGGGCTTTGATAAACCATATGCTACTGCGGATATGCAAGACAAATATGGTCCTGGATCTAATCCAAATGCAGTATATGTGGCTGGAACAGATGGCTATGAACAAATTCCAACAACAAATTATGGGTATAGTTTCGGTCCAAAATTTGATGGTAGAACAGTCAAAGATATTGATGGTAGACTCGTTCCTTTTCAAACGAATAACAATCCATTAGATCTATTCCGTACAGGAAGATATAATAATTCCAACCTATCACTTCAAGGCGGAAATGAACAAACTACGTTTAGGATGTCATATTCCAATACCAATTCTACAGGAGTGGCGCCCAATAACAAGCTCACGAGAAATAATTTTAATTTGAGAGCTACACATCGTATGGGTAAATCGATTATTCTCGATGCAGGTGCCACATATGTCAATAGTCAAAGTTTCAACCCACAATATGGGGGTGAACGTTGGAATATGAATAACAACGTAATGTACGGTTTATCATATGGTATGCCACGTTCTTATGACCTTAATTATTGGAAAGATAATTATAAAGATGCTATAAATGGAGGTGTCACGCAAGACGATCCTACCGGTAAAGCAAGTCTTCTGTTTACGCTTTATGAACAAAAACAACAACAAATAGAAGATAATTTTAGAGGAACATTTAATGCTCGTGTTAATTTTACAGATTGGTTGATGTGGGAGAGTAATTTCACAGCGAATCTTTTTAATACTAACCGTCAAATGAAAAATCGAGGACAGGAAGAAGGTTTCAACGGAGGTTCTTATAACAACAGGAGTTCACGGGTTCTACAAACTAGGTATCGCTCAAATTTAAATTTTTCAAAAAAAACAGAAGATTTTGAATTTACAGTACAAGCAGGTGGAGAGGTTAATCATTCCTTACGCAATGGTCTGTATGGACGAACTGATGGGATGCTTATCGCCGATGTATTTCGTTTATCAAACTCTTCAAGCAGAGCTTTTGTCGATGAAGATAAACCAAATCAATCCCGTATTGTGTCAGGTTTTTTTCAAACAGCAGTTACTTATAAGAACTGGTTATCGATTAACATATATGGTAGAAATGACTGGGATTCAAGTCTAGTATATCCTGATGGATCAGGTAATTTTTCTTATTTTTATCCAGGAGCAGATTTGTCTTGGGTATTATCAGATGCGCTGAAACTTCCTGACAATATATTTAGTTTTGCTAAATTAAGAATGTCCTACAATAAGGTTGGTAGAGGAACTAATGCCTATACTGCAATGACTGGGTTTTATAGAGCCAACAGTCCTTATCTGGATGTTCCAAACTATGGATTTGATTCAAAAACATTGGGAAACCGGAATCTAAAACCGGAAAGTAGTGATACCTATGAAATCGGAACCGAGCTTAAAATGTTGCAAAATAGACTAGGTTTTGACTTTACGTATTATACCAAGAATACGATCGATCAAATTACTTCAGTACCGATTTCACAAGAAAGTGGAGTTACTGCAGCATTGGTGAATGGAGGTCATATTAGAAGTCGAGGAATTGAAGCTCGCCTTTATGGAACTCCTGTTAAAACGCAAAATTTTTCTTGGGATGTCAATTTTAATTACTCTAGGGATCGCAATAAAATCATCAGTCTTCCTTTTGGCGCAGGTGTCCAAGAACTTGATGCAGATGATGGTATTCGCTCTATAGCTAAAGTTGGTGGTGATTATGGGACACTTGTTGCCAATTATGGTCATGCGCGTTTTCAAGCGAGAGATGGAGCCGGCAATCCAATTGACCACGTGAATAATGGCAAGCCTGTTATGGCAACTACGGGAAATATCGGTTACTATTTACGTTCTCAAAACTACGCACAGGGCCTAGAAAAAGAAGTAACAATAGGTTCTTCGCTACCTGATTTTATGGGAAGTTTATTAAATAGATTTAATTACAAATCTTTTTCTTTTAGCTTTATGTTAGATGCCAAATTTGGAGGTATGGTCTATTCTCCAACATATAATTATGGTATGCAAACTGGACAGATTGCAAGTTCTCTTTATGGTAGACAAGGAGAAGCAGGAAGTGTAGCCTATAAAGATGCTAATGGTAATGAAGCTTGGGGTATAATTCCTGATGCAGTATTCCGTCAAGGAACTGTTGTCAATGGTAATGATCTATCAGGGATGTCTTATCAAGAGGCTGTTGACAAAGGCTGGAGATTACCGATCAGTGCTGTTAATTATTATAATAATTCTTACGGATGGGGTAACGGTATTCGTGAATTATCAACATTTAAGTCATCTTGGTTGATTTTAAGAGATGTATCATTCAGTTATGATTTGCCAAACTCAACTGCTTCAAGATTAAAATTAAACAATTTAAGATTTACACTTACTGCCCGTAATTTAGGCTATCTGTATAATACTTTACCTGATAATATCAATCCGGAAGATAATAGATCATCTGGTTCTATCAATGCTTTCTTGGGTGGTGGCTCTCCAATGATTCGCAATTTTGCTTTCACTATTAATACAAACTTCTAATGATAATAAATATGAAAACCTCATTCTATAAATATGCTTTAATCCTCTTTAGCTTATATTTTGTAGGCTGCAGTAAGGAGAAGTTTGCTGAATATAATACCGATCCTGATGCCGTTATTAAGTTACCAGTTGATTACTTACTATCAAGAGCGATCATCGCTACGAACGATAATGATTTTGATGCCTACTACGACAACTATAGTTATGTGAGCCGATGGTCTCGTGTTTTCCTGCAAAGAACTGGAAATACATTTACTGTAACAGATAATGCCGCAAATGCCAATAATCGTTACGGACGCTTCTTTCAAGATGTAGGACCCATTTTGGAGGATATAAAACAAACTATTGATAAAATGCCAGAAGAAGAGCGGGCTAGAAATCTTTACAAAAGAACCATAGCTACGATCTTAAAGGTCCAACAGGCTTGGTATGTAACTGATGTAAATGGTAGCATACCATATGAAGAAGCTTTTCAAGCAAGATATGGCGGCACATTGCAACCGAAATACAACACACAAGATGAACTCTATAAAATATTTGAAGCAGAATTGAAAGAAGCTGCAACTATTTTAAACACACCTCAAGCTGTAGAACAGTTTAACTATGCTAAAGCAGATCTTTATTTTAATGGTGATGCGAAAAAATGGGCAAAAACAGCCAATTCTTTACGTTTAGTTATTGCTCTCCGACTTTCTAAAAGAGACCCTGAACGGGTGAAAGCTATTGTTCGGGATGTACTTAGCCATCCTGCTGGATTAATGGAAAGTGCGTCTGATAGTTGGATGTTACAAGCACGTAAGGATTTTACAGCTGGTGGTAATTGGAATATTACAGGTAATGGACGTCTCTTTGTCGGTGAATATGGGGTTATTAATTATATGTGGAATAACACTGATCCGCGTCTACGGTTCTTCTTCCGTCCAAATCAATGGAGTGAGGTTAACTTCCAAAAAGCAAAAGACCAACGTGTCATCAGTCAAACGGCAAAATTTGATACAAGAAGATACTATGGTCAGTTTTCTAATCCAGAAACACCTAATAATAATCCTATCAAGACTCGTTTTTTAAATCCATACCAAATTAAGGATGGTGAAAATACGATAATTTTAGATACAGTGTCGCGAATTCAGGATCGCCTTTTTCAACCAGAAAATAATGCTGGTACTGGGACTGGAATTATTCCGATCTTAACTTATGCTGAACTTTGTTTTGCTCGCGCAGAACTGGCTCAACGTGGTTGGTCTAATGAAAATGCGGAAGAGCTATATTATAAAGGAGTAGATGCTTCACTTAGATTTTATGATAATCTAGCAAAAACTGCACAAGTTTATGACTATGTTCCGTTAACGGATAGTGAAATTACTAACTTTAAATTACGTTCTGATATTGTGTTTAAATCTTCTACAGGTCTTGAACAGATTATACTTCAAGCTTATTTGAATTACTTTAGAAATTTTAATGAGGCGTGGGCTTTAGTTAAAAGAACAGGAATGCCTAATAAAAACACAAAACTTATTTTTGAAGATTGGATAAATGAAGGACAAACTTTAGAGGTTCCAAGAAGATTTGTTATCAATTATGCATTGGAAGGTGATTTAAACTTTGATAATAGAAACTCTGCTATTGACAATATGCGAAAGGATCCAGATTTTGGTGATCCATCAAGTATTCAAGGCCGAGTTTGGTGGGATAAAAAGTAGTAAATATTGAATTATCAAAAGAGGAGTGAAATTTTGAAAATTTTCACTCTTCTTTCATTTTATAAAATCTTATTATTGAATTCTTGGTTCCAGTTCTTAGTATTTATTTACATAGTTGAAACTATGAAAGTTATATTCTCAATCTTACTGAAAATTTCGTACTCCTTTTTCTTATCAACTTCAGAAAGCCCAACTTAGATATCAAAATCACATATTGCACCGACTCAGAAAAAGAACGAAAAGAAAACTTTCTTTACAGTAAAAACTCAAATTCAGTAACAAAAGAAAAAAGATCCGTTTTGAAAGAAACCTGTGACGAAAATAATATTAACACTTATTTTTAAAGATGGACTAAAAGAATTGACAGGATATTGCAGAGAGGTTTACTAGACAGATTTTTTTTCTATTCACGGTCTATGTGTAGCATGTCGTTTTTAAAATAGTAAATCGAACTAAAAAAACACTCCCAAGATAAGTTAAAAAAAACTCAATATATGAAGCGGAGTTAGTACAACTATTAAATCAGAGAGTTAATACAGATTACTTTCAACAAAACATTACAGTAGAGCAACCTCCGTTTTAGTTGCTCTTTTGTCATTACAATTATTAAACCTTTATCTACACAATTAGGCGCTTCAAACATTTTAAAATTCAAACTTGACAAATAAAGCTTTATGATCAGTAGACCAGCCTCCTGCAATTAGAGGGAATTCATAATGACTATCCTGATCTTGTTTTTTAACATATTTAACTGTTCCAGAAAAATTCACAATTTTGACTTAAGAAACTTTTACAGGCTTATTCCTTTATAATAAACATAATAACTACGATCCCTGCCAAATGAGAGCATATTTCATGCATTAAAATGCGAGGACATTACTTTTCTTCTTAAAAGTATTTTAAAAAATCTTAATCCAAAAGGGGGTAATGATAATATTTCTGCCCAAGCTACTATAGCAATTATACAATCATTTTAAGAAACAATAACCGCAACCTATAATGTTGCCTAATCTACTCATCCGTATTAGTTTTTTAAAATCATATTAAAGCGGTTCTTTTTCATAGTGTGTCACTATCTCATAACCACAATCCTTTTATTGTATCAAAATAAAAAGGATCGACCATACTTATCCATTTACATGGTGATGATTCAGTAGATCACTATTTCGCTTCAGAAGCTATTTTTACCAGTTCAGTCAATTATTTCTTTATTAAACAATCTAATCTTCTGTTATTTGTATTTGAAATTTTAATCATAAAAAAATGGTAAAGCAAGAATTCAAAGCAAGAAACAATTTCAATCTATATATAGCCGTATTTGCTTTCGGTTTATTATTCATTTCATGTGGCGGACAAAAACAAGATGAATCGTATGAACAACAAGCTGTTCCTGCTGATTTCATTGAATTAAAAGAATCTCCTACTACGATCGTAGAAACTTATCCTGGTACCATAGAGGGAACAGTCAATGTCGATATTAGAGCACAGGTTTCTGGTTACCTCGAAGTAACATATGTGAAGGAAGGACAATATGTACAAAAGGGGCAATCACTTTTTAAAATTAAAAGTGATGTTTTTAATGAACAGGTGAACAACAGTAAAGCTTCGTTACAATCGGCACTAGCTGCACAGGCAAATGCACAGATTGAATTAGAAAAAATAAGACCGCTAGTTCAGGGAAAGGTTGTTTCAGATCTACAGTTAAAAACTGCTCAAGCGCAATATGATGCAGCAACAGCTCAGGTGGCGCAAGCTAGGTCGGCAGTGAGCTCTTCACAGTTAAACGCCGCTTTCGCAATTATCAAAGCACCAGTAAGTGGATACATCGGCCGTATTCCGAGTAGGGTCGGAAATTTGGTCACACCTTCTGATGTGAATCCATTGACAAGTCTATCTGAAATCGATCAGGTATTTGTCTACTTCAACCTTAATGAAGCAAAATTCATTGCTTTTATGAATGATCGAAAAACTGATGCTGGAATGAATACAGTGGAAATTATCATGGCAGACGGTAACCGTTACAATCAAAAAGGTCAGGTCGAAATAGCAAGCGGTAACATTGATCGTAACACCGGTACGATATCACTAAAAGCGATATTTTCAAACCCAGATAAAATTTTACGCTCAGGTGGTGCTGCACGCGTAGTTTTAACTAAAAGTCTAAATAGTGCAATTAAGTTACCTATGGCGGCAGTGAAAGATATTCAAGACAAATTTTTTGTCTATGTGCTCGCTGATAGCAATAAAGTGGCAATGAAAGCTATTGAAATAAATGGTAGAACTGGTGCAGATTATATCATCAAATCAGGCGTAAAAGCAGGCGATAAAATAGCCGTAAATAGTATTGACCAATTAACAGAAGGTATTACAGTTCAACCTAAAGTAATTAGTCAAGACTCATTGAAAAATTAATTTTTAGACGAGTATCAACATGTTAAAAAAGATTATAGATAGACCAGTAATGGCCACCGTTATTTCGGTTGTGCTGTTAATATTGGGCGTTATAGGATTATTAAGACTTCCTGTAACAAGATTTCCAGATATATCTCCACCTACCGTAATGGTTTCGGGGAGTTATCCTGGAGGGAACAGTGAGGCCGTGATCCGCTCAGTGGTAACACCACTGGAAGAGCAGATCAATGGTGTGGAAAACATGCAGTATATCAAGTCTACTGCAAGTAATGATGGTTCTTTTTCCATTTCCATTATCTTCAAACAAGGTGTTAATCCAGACCAGGCTGCTGTAAATGTACAAAACAGAGTTCAACAAGCAACGCCGATACTTCCAGAAGAAGTAATCCGGATGGGGCTTACAACCTCAAAGCAACAAAACAGTATGATCATGATTTTCAACGTGTATACGGAAGATAATGAAAAATATGATGAGTTGTTTCTTCAAAACTATGTCAACATTAATGTCATACCACAAATTAAACGTGTACCTGGTGTAGGTCAGGCACAAGTTTTTGGTTTAAAGGACTATTCGATGCGTGTATGGCTCAATCCGCAGAAAATGGCATCTTATGGTTTAGAACCTGCTGATGTAAGTAAAGCCATTGGCACTCAAAGTTTAGAGGTGGCACCCGGTAAATTGGGTGAGGAATCGAATGCGGCATTGGAATACGTTATGCGTTATAAAGGTAAAAAGAGCCAACCTCATGAATATGAAAATATCGTTGTTAAACGTGATGGCGAACTTTTAGTACGCTTGAAAGATGTAGCACGTATAGAATTTGGTTCTCTTAGTTACAGTGGAAATACAACTATGAGTGGTAAAAACTCAGTTACTGTTGCAATTCTCCAAACTACGGGATCTAATGCAAATGACATCGAAATCGGTGTACGCGATGTATTAAAGAGTGCTTCCAAAAACTTTCCTCCCGGCGTAGACTACACGAGTTTGATGAGTACAAAAGAGCGTTTGGACGAAGCAACAGGCCAGGTGAAATCTACTTTGATTGAAGCATTTATTCTGGTGTTTATCGTCGTATTCTTGTTTTTACAAGACTTTAGATCGACCATTATACCTGCAATTGCTGTACCGGTAGCGATCATAGGAACATTTTTCTTTCTCCTTGCTTTTGGTTTCACCATAAACGTATTGACACTCTTTGCACTGGTACTTGCAATCGGTATTGTCGTCGATGATGCCATTGTGGTCGTCGAAGCCGTCCATAGTAAAATGGAAGGTACAAACATGACCGGAAAAGAGGCAACTCATAGTGCTATGGGCGAGATCACAGGTGCAGTTGTATCGATCACTTTAGTCATGTCTGCGGTATTTATACCGATTGGTTTTATGACAGGATCTGCAGGTATTTTTTATAAGCAGTTTGCCTATACATTAGCGATTGCAATTATTATATCTGCGATCAATGCATTAACCCTTACTCCTGCCCTATGTGCCTTATTATTGAAAAATAATCATGCCGAGGGTCAACATGGAGAAGTCGAAAAGAAAGGATTTGGAAAAAGATTCTTTACTGCATTTAATGCTGGATTTGAGAATTTAACAGGTAAATATATCAAAGGGTTACGGTTCTTAATTGTTAAAAAGTGGATCGGTGCAGGTTTAGTTATTGTGATTACTGCACTAGCAGGCTGGATGATGATCAGTACACCAAAAAGCTTTGTACCGATGGAAGATGATTCATTTATTATCTTCAGTTTAAGTATGCCTCCAGGTACTGCCTTAGATCGGACAACTGCCGCTGCTGCACGTATAGATGATATGTTGGAAAAAGAAGAATCAGTACAGAATAGTACCATTATTACAGGCTTCAATATTTTATCAAATAGTGCCAGTCCAGCATATGCTATGGGTTTTATCAAGTTGAAAGATAAGAAAGATCGTGGTGCGGAGAAAGATATTGATGTGATTTTAGGAAATCTAACAGCAAAGTTTGCAACGGTTAAAGAAGCTACTATTATGGCCTTTAGAAGTCCACCGATAGACGGATATGGGGTTACAAGCGGTGCCGAAATCGTGTTACAAGATAAGGCAGGGAAATCTCCCGAAAAGCTAAAACAGATGTCTGATGAGGTTATTGGGAAAATTATGCAACAACCCGGGGTACAATTTGCTTATACAACATTCCGTACGGACTTCCCGCAATTAGAACTTGAAGTTGATGAGGATAAAGCCCAACAAATGGGTGTAGAAATCAGTAATATGATGAACGTAATCCAGACCTATTTCGCAGGTGATCAGTCTATGAACTTTACACGATTTGGCAAATTCTACCGTGTCAATGTGAAAGCTGATGGAATATTCAGAACAGACGAAAATTCCTTTAATGAAATATTTGTCCGGAATGACCAAAATCAAATGGTTCCTGTGAAATCACTTGTTACCCTACATAAAGCATATGGTCCTGAATCCTTAAGCAGATACAACTTATTTAATGCGTTGACCATTAGTGTAGTGCCCCTACCCGGCGCCAGTAATGGTGAAATCATGGATAATCTGGAAAAAAATGTATTGAGCAAATTGCCTTCAGACTACGGTTACGAATGGACTGGCTTAAGTTTAGAAGAAAAGTCAGCAGGAAATCAAACGTTAATTATTTTATCGTTGTGTCTCCTATTCGTTTACTTTTTATTAGCGGCGCAGTATGAAAGTTACCTTTTACCACTAGCAGTATTGCTATCTATTCCAACAGGTATCATTGGTGCATTTGCTTCAATTAAAGCTATAGGATTGGATAATAATATTTATGTACAAGTAGGATTAATTATGCTTGTGGGGCTATTAGCTAAAAATGCAATCTTAATCATCGAATTTGCCGTACAACGTCGAGCTGCAGGTTATTCTATTGTAGAGTCTGCTATTGAGGGTGCAAAATCAAGATTACGTCCTATCATCATGACATCTCTAGCTTTTATTGCTGGTATGATTCCATTAATGTTTGCTACGGGTGGATCTGCGATGGGTAATAGATCGATCAGTACAGGTGCTGCAATAGGGATGCTTTCAGGCGTCATATTGGGTGTATTTGTCATACCGATCCTTTATATTCTCTTTCAATATTTGCAGGAAAAGGTATCGGGTAAAAATAAAAATCAAAAAATTCAAAGCGTTGAATAATGGCATTATCTATAAATAATATAATTTACGCTGTTGGAATGGCAACTTTATTGTCATCCTGCTCTGTAAACAAAAAGTATAGTCGTCCAGAGTTGGAGACCCCACAACATTATAGGAATACGATTGTGGTGACAGGTGATAGCATTAGTCTACCCTATAAAACCTTCTTTAAAGATACTCATTTGACGGCTTTGATCGATAAGGCACTTGATAAGAACAAGGATATATCGATCGCTATGATGAGTCTTCGTCAACTGGATCTTTCCTATAAACAGGCAAAACTGGGACTTCTTCCTACAGCTGATCTTTCGATATCTGCGGCAAGGAACTATTTATCAAAAAGCTCTTTGAACGGTTCTTTGAGTGAGCAGTTTACAGGAAATCAACACATGGACGATTATTCTGCTTCTCTTAATATTTCGTGGGAAGCGGATATATGGAGGAAAGTTGCGTTGCAAAAAGAATCTGCAAGAGCAAGCTTCTTCATGCAACGTGAAAATTTATCAGCATTGCGAACACGTATTGTAAGTCAAGTCGCACAGGCTTATTACAATTTAATTACTTTGGATGAGCAACTTAAAGTTGCTTCGCGAAATATTGCTTTGAGCGATACGACTTTGCACATCATAAAACTTCAGTTCGAGTCTGCACAAACCAATTCACTGGCAGTGGATCAAGCTGAAGCCCAGAAGAAAACTGCTGAATTATTGGTACCCCTTGCTAAGCAAAACATCGCACTACAAGAGAATGTACTGAGTATTCTTTGTGGGTCTTTTCCAGATAGCATATCACGAGCAAATACAATAGATACGACACCCTTTGTGGAAAGCTTTCCAATAGGTGTTCCTGCCGATATGCTCAGTAGACGTCCTGATGTTAGAGCTGCAGAATACGCTGTGGTAGTTGCTAACGCAGGTACTGGTCTTGCAAAGGCTCAGATGTATCCATCTTTGAGATTAACTCCTTCTATTGGAACAAATTCATTCCAGTTTGAAAATTGGTTTGATTTACCGGGTTCATTAGTAAAGAATATTGCTGGTAACATTACCCAACCTATTTTTCAAAATAAGAAGTTAAAAACAGCTTATGAAATAGCAAAAATCGAACAGGAAAAATCTGCCGAACAATTTCGTCTGGCAGTCATGACTGCTGTGAGTGAGGTATCTGATGCTTTAGCAAAAAGAGAGTACGCAAGCCAACGTATTACACTGATAGAACAGAAAAAAACGGCATTGCAAAAGGCCGTTAGTGATGCAATGTTGCTGTATAGAAGTGGAATGGCCACATATCTTGAAGTTATCACTGCACAGAATAACTCCCTTCAAAATGATCTAGAGGCCATATCGATTCAAAAAGAACAGTTTGATGCTTCAACAGATCTTTATCGTGCATTAGGTGGAGGAACAGAATAAATAATCACAGCATATCAAAAAAGAGGATCGACATATTATCGATCCTTTTTTGATTTAATCATATCTCTTTTCTTACCCTCGAATCTATCCAAAAGAGATCATGCATAGGCAAAAGATCTTGTGGCGCTATGCGATTGTAAATTAACTGTTCAGTATCACCAGAAATGTTCCATCTATAATCATCCCCCTGAACAGCTAATACTTTTAAAATAGCATCTTCATCACAGACCCAAATATCCGATTCTATTACTGCGACATTGTGCATCATAAACCAGTTAAGTGCTTGAGTAGAATCAAGACAGATTAAAGATCGGGTCAAAGACTCCAAATCTTTCATTCCTACAGCAACATGTTCTGGATAATGTAATTGAAGGTAATCCAGATACATGCTATGATCCCCAGTATGTAAGGCATAATTGCGGATAATCAATCTTTGCGGGTCGAATGAAAAATCATAGACTTCCGGATTGGCTACAAATTGATAATATTGATTATAGATGTGAAGCCGTTGATTCAGTCTTAAGTTATGATCATCTTCAATAAATACTTGCCCATCAAGCTGTTGATCTTCCACATTTAATAAAGCGTCTTCAATAACAAGGACAGCCGGTTCCTGAAAACTCATTACCTTTGTTTTACCATCTAGTTGCAGCAGGTAATCCCATACATTGGGTACACTAATCGGATACCAAGTAGGATTCTCATCATCAATCCTGTTCTTAGATGTTAAAATATTGTACCCTTTAGACTGCAGGTCTAACAGGATGGATCTGGTCAGAGTAGCAAACTGCATAACGTGATCTTTAGGAGGTTCAACTTAATTCATTTAACACATAAACACTAACCGTTGCAGATCAGGTGTTTATGATTAAACACTTAAATAACAAAGTTGTTTTACCTAGATATTGTTCAACAAATGAAGGTCCGAATCGAATCTATCCCATAAATAAACCCATTCGTCACATATAATTTGACAACTGATAAAAGGTTGATATTCTTGTATGGTCAATTAATACAAGAATATATGAAAACGAAATTAATAATGGTATTTCTCTTATATGTAATTATTCTAAATCATCTTCATGCGACTGCGCAAAATCATAAGGACCTAGATCGTGATTACGTAAAAAAGGATAGTATCTTATGGAATGAATATGAAAAACGTATGGATAGTATTGTTAGAAATATTGCAGATAGACAAAAAAGAAAAGCAGACCTTATAGCTAATCTAGATGAAACAAATCGTAAAAACAAAGAATTAGCGATCTCGTTCAAAAATACTATTGGCGGAATAGAACGTATATTTATGACCCGAGCACAGTTTACAAAAACTGAACTCAAAAATGTTTTAGAAAGCACGTCCTTAAGAGTAAGAAAAACTTCAGCATTTAAAGCAATTCAAGACCATCTTAATATTGATCAGATAAAAATCGGAAATTTATGGCCAGAGCATCTCACGATAGTCGATACGGCAAATTTACCTATAAGATTAAAAAAGAATATCACGAATATCATTATCTATAATGGATCAGGAATGAGTGACTGCATGGGAGAATCCAATAGATCTGAATTGAACAAACTTGCTAAAGATGCACAATTCTCTAGCCGGGCTAAGATTTATTTATTTTACAATACAGAAAATATAAATACATTGAAAAACATTAATGCTAAATTTAACGATCATTTAGAATATATCAGTGACCTGACTGGTGATTATAGCAACTTTAAAATAGCAATGGGAAGCCAAGCAGTACCAACTGTTTATATCTTTAATTCAGATGGTAAGCTAGAAGCTATTCAACTTGGTGTTGAAGATCTAATCACGAAGTGGCAAAATAACTAACCTTAAAATCAAAAAAAATGAATCTGAGAAGAATTGAATTTATCTTAATAACAGGTATATATGTATTTTTAATGCTCTTGATATATACACGAACCGCTAACGAACAAAGCCATGCAATGTTCTATCAAATCATCGGTCTTACTATCTTTTTGACCACAATATCCTTTATCTGTTATCTACGTCCCTACCTGTTTGGTAGAGGTAAAATAGATTGGGGAATTGGTGCTACGATACTACTTTTCATACTGTCATGGTCTGCAATTACATGGTGCTATTCCAATATTAACATCAACAATAATTCATGGAAAGATAATTTTTTTGATTCACCATCTTTTCCTGTTTCTTTGTTTACTTTCTTAACTCTATTTGCTTATGAAGGTATAAAAACTTGGTTTTATTACTTCTCTTATAAAAAAGAAACTCTTATTAGAAAAATAGCAAAAGAGGCATTTATAGTAGTTATCTCAGGAGCTCTACTAACCTTTATATCTTTTGGCCTTTCCAGTTATTTAGCTTATCTGACTTTAGCAATTCCTTATGGATACTGCCTATATGCTCTACAGCAATATTTGCTACTAGAACATTTAGAATCCGGCAAATTAAACCGCGCACTGTATACTATATTTACCATCATCAGCGCTATTTTAACCTATATCCCTTTTGCCTCCATAATCAAGATAGCTTCAGGAGCGAGATTGCACAATGAGATCATTCTCACAGGTTTATTAATAAGTATCATGATCATTCCATTGACCTACATCTTATATTTCAATCAGCGTAAGCAATCTAGACAACTTGTTAATCTTCGTAATGAACTTGGGCAAACTGAATCAGATCTTAAACTTTTACAGTCTCAGATTAATCCCCATTTCCTTTTTAATGTAATGAATACGATATATGGGATTGCCCTTCAGGAAAATGCAGAGCGGACTGCTGAAGGCATACAAAAATTAGGAGATATGATGCGATTTATGTTACACGAAAATCAACAAGATTCGATACTATTGGCTAGAGAAATAGAATATCTAAAAGAGTACATCGATCTACAAACATTAAGAACCGCGCCAGTAGAAATGATTAAGATTACTTATGAGATTCCTGAAGTACTCGAATCGCATGCTATTGCCCCGATGCTCTTAATTCCATTTATAGAGAATGCTTTTAAGCATGGTATAAGTCTTAACAAGCCGTCATGGATCCGTATTCATTTAAATATAGACAAAGACATATTAAAACTGAGTGTTTACAACAGCATTCATAGATTGAACGAACGCGATCCCGAAAGCAACAAATCTGGGTTAGGCTTAGATAATGTCAAACATCGATTAAATTTATTATACCAAGGCAACTATGAATTACATATTGAGGAAACCCCAATTGAATTCTTTACATTTCTAACTTTGAAAATTGGAAAAAATAGTACGTATGCTTATTCCTAAGGTCTTTTTATGTATATTAACTTTAAATCGATTATAATATAAATATGATAACAGCTATTGCAATAGATGACGAACCAATTGCATTGGATATTGTCGATCGCTATGCACAGAAGGTACCTTATATTACTTTGGAAGCAAAATTTTCAAATGCATTTGATGCTTTAGCATACTTGAGGAGAAAACAAATTGATCTTTTGTTTCTCGATGTAAAGATGCCTGATATTTCAGGCATCGATTTTTTCAATAGCCTAAGTAAAAAACCGATGTTAATATTCACAACAGCGTACTCAGAACATGCCGTAACAGGGTTTGAACTAGAAGCAATTGACTATTTACTAAAACCATTTTCATTTCCCAGATTTTTAAAAGCCTGTAATAAAGCAAACGAACAAAAACAACCAGTTTCTACTGTAAATCATATCTTTGTTAAAGATGGAATTAATATGGTGCGGATTGATTTTGATCAAATTTTATTCGTAGAAGCAACAGGAAATTATATAAAATACATCTTAAGAGGTAAAAGTATTTTAGTTCGTATGACCGTAAAAGAAGCGCTAGAATTATTGCCAACACATCAGTTCTTACAAGTACACAGGTCATATATCATCAATCTAAAGCTGGTTGAAAAAGTCGAAAGACATCTTGTTTTAATCGCTGATTATATAATTCCAATAAGTAGCTCCTATTTCAGTGATCTCAAAGAAAAATTAAAAGGCAATGTTAACATTAAATTATAAATTTCTCGATAATTCGTTTATATGGGTCTAAAGTGAGTACTTCAGGATTGAAGTAAATAAATATTACCATTATATCACTAATTAATACAATTAATTTATAAATTTGTCATATTGAAGAATTTGAAGACTCATATTGGTATAATCTTATTATTCTGTCTTGGCTTTTTACTCCTGCCAAGTACGGGGTATTCCTGTGATATGGATCATACCAACACGCAGCAGGCTTCCACCGCACAAGAACATCAGCCCACACATTCAAAAACAAGTAATTCCTGTTCAGAAAATGCTTCTAAGAAAGCTGATCACGGAGACTGCAACCATAGCAAGTGCGACCATGTCACGTGCAGATGCCTCTCTTCTTCTTGTTCTGTTTTCTTAACTATTCCATTTGATATAAATCTGAAAGAGTTTTCTTTTGTTGCCAAACAAAAATTCGGATTTCAGCAAAATAATTATTACTCAGAATTTTCAAGCATCTGGCTACCTCCCAAAATAGGTTAAAAAGGGCTCTTAATGCCCAAAGTACGTCATATCAAAAGCTAAAGTTAGCTTTTGGAAATCTTTAATTTATTTTAATTATTAAAATCATGAAATCAATATCAAAAATATTGGTAGTAATCACTGTATTATTATCATCCATAAATACGTATGCCCAAATTAATAATGCAAAAACAGAAACCGTCAATATATATGGTGAATGTGACATGTGCAAAGCAACCATAGAAAAAGCAGGAAATAGTAAAAATCTCGCTCAGGTGGAATGGGATTTAGACACAAAGAAAGCAGTAATAAATTATGATGCTCAAAAAACAAGTAGAAAAGAAATCTTAAAACGTATTGCCTTAGCAGGGTATGACAGCGAAGATTTTCTAGCTCCCGCAGATGTATATATGAAGCTTCCCGAGTGCTGTCAATATACAAGAGAATTAAAGACTGGTACAAAAACTGATGCCGTACAGTTGAAAGATCACAACGAGATGTCAAATCATGCAACGCATATTGCTACCACAAACAAAAATCAAATACAGACAGTTCTTAACAGCTATTTTTTAGTCAAAGATGCTTTAATACAGACTGACGCGACGGCGACCTCCACCCGAGCAACGGCATTACTTGCAGCTATCAAAGCAGTAGATATGAATACACTATCTTCAGAAGAGCATCAGGTATGGATGAAAGGAGTTAATGGCTTAACTGCTAATGTCGAAAATATTTCCAAATCTAAATCGGTTGCAAAACAACGTGAACTATTTGCAAACGTTTCCAAAACAATTTATGATCTAGCAAAAACATTTAAATTGGAAAGTCCCATTTACTATCAGCACTGTCCCATGTTTAACGCGGGAAAAGGTGCACATTGGTTAAGTAAAGATAGTGCCATCAAAAACCCATACTTTGGTTCTAATATGTTGACTTGTGGTAGCACAGTGGAAACGTTGAATTAATAAATACAATTCTAAAATAACATAGACAACGTATATCCTATTCCTATACGCTATATGTAACTATTAAATACAGAAAAAACAAAAATACTTATTCACTGGTTAAAACTAGGAATAACTTCCACTAAAAAATAAATAAACAATGTATATAGCTAAGCATGTATCTATAAAAGCATTACAGACATTGATTATGCTCATTTGTGCCACAACTGCGTTTGCACAAAAAGTTGTCAAATATGACCTGTATGTTCGAGATACGATTGTCAATTTTACAGGGAAAGAAAAACGGGCAATTTCGGTTAACGGACAAATTCCTATGCCCACCCTTACATTTACAGAGGGTGATACTGCTGAAATTGTGGTCCATAATGAGTTAAAAGAAAATACATCCTTACACTGGCACGGCATATTTTTGCCTAATAAAGAGGATGGAGTACCTTATCTTACCCAAGAACCGATAAAACCCAATACCACATATACCTATCGCTTTCCTATTATCCAACATGGTACGCACTGGTACCACTCCCATTCTGGCTTACAGGAGCAGATCGGCATGTACGGCAGTTTCATTATGAGAAAGAGAAGCGATGATAAAACTTTCAGAAAAGGAATTGACGATTTACCTACTATACCCATTATATTAAGTGAATGGACTGACCTAAATCCGGATAACATACATCGCATGTTGCATAATGCAAATGATTGGGCCGCTATCAAAAAAGGTGCAACCCAATCTTATACCGAAGCTATCAAAGAAGGTCACTTTAAAACTAAAGTCAAAAATGAATGGAAACGTATGATGGCTATGGATGTAAGTGATGTGTATTACGACAAGGTTTTAATGAATGGCAACGAGTTCTCCGAATGGCAAAAAATCGAGAGTAAAACTTTGAAAGCTGGAGATAAGGTTCGCCTTCGCGTATCAAATGGTGGTGCATCATCTTATTTTTGGCTTCGCTATGCAGGAGGTAAAATAACTGTTGTCGCAAATGATGGTAACGATGTAGAGCCTGTACAAGTAGACCGATTAATGATTGCAGTATCTGAAACCTACGATATAGTTCTCACAATCCCTAATGAAGGCATTTCGTATGAATTCATGGCGACGACAGAAGATAGAACAAAATCAACAAGCTACTTTATAGGAAACGGAAAAAAACAGCTCATATCTCCCCTGCCTAGACTTAAATATTTTGAAGGAATGAAGATGATGAATGACATGATGAAAATGAATGGGGATCTGGATGATATGGGCATGAAAATGAGCCTAAACCAAATGGATATGAACGTAGTCATGTATCCTGAAATATCTGGTGATAAGACAAAAAAAGAAGATCATAGTCAACATGGTGCATATAAAATGACCGAGGATAAAGATCGATATAATGCCAATGCTATAGGAGATATTGTAACGCTAAATTATGCCATGCTCAAATCTCCTTATAATACTACACTCCCAAAAGATGCACCGGTAAGAGATCTTAAATTTACCCTAACTGGAAATATGAACAGATATGTCTGGAGTATGGACAATAAAGTGCTGGCTGAAAGTGATAAAATTCCTGTAAAGAAAGGTGAGGTATTACGCATCACACTATACAATAACTCCATGATGAGACACCCAATACATCTACATGGGTTTGATTTTAGAGTACTTAATGGTAAAAAAGAAAATGCACCTCTTAAAAATGTTATTGATATCATGCCCATGGAAGTCGACACTATTGAATTTTTAGCTAACGAAGAGGGAGACTGGTTTTTTCATTGCCATATTTTATACCACATGATGGCGGGCATGAACAGGGTTTTTGAAGTTGGAGATTATAAAAACCCCTTACTTCCCAATAAAGAAAAGGCCTATAAAGCCTTACAGAAAGAAAGTAATATGGCCCACTTCATGGCGCAGAATGATTTCGCAACAAATGGTAATGACGGTAGTGCAATGATTCAAAATGCAAGATGGTCATTAGGAACAGAGTGGCGATTAGGCTACAATGATATGCATGGATATGAAGTAGAGACCCATCTTGGACGATACATCGGAAAAATGCAATGGTTTATGCCATTTGTAGGTTTCGATTGGAGATATAGGAGAATGGGCGAAGATGAGCATGAAAAAAACATCTTTGGCCAAGTTAATAAAAAAGATGTCAGAAGAGCTGTCAGTGCCGGATTTATGTATACACTTCCGATGCTTGTAAATTTTCAAGCTGAAGTTTATCATGACGGAATAGTACGCCTACAATTGATGAGAGAAGACATTCCTATTTCACCCAGATTAAGAGGAGGTTTTATGGTTAACACAGATCTAGAATATATGGGTGACCTTACGTATGTGATCAATAAAAATATGGGTATACGTACGCATTATGATAGTGATATGGGCTGGGGATTCGGATTATCATTAAACTATTAAGACTGATATATTTCTCTTAATGTATTGTATCGTTAATAAGGAAATAAGAAAACACGAAACAACTGAACGCACAAATAAAGGGTCTATTTTTTCATTAGACCCTTTTTGTTAAAGATTTATATTTACTTTCTAATGTATGAAATGACAGTAACTTGAATTTTTGTTTAAAAAAAGAACATAAACTCGCGGAAATGGTGTCGAAAAACTTTTTGCAGGAACAGTTTGTTCCTACAGTAGTTATATTTCTAAAAAATAAATTATGTATACAGATACTGTTACTGCAGGAATTCTAATAGATTTGATTCAGATTAACAACGACAGAATCGAAGGCTACACGCTAGCTTTAGAAAACCTAAAATCAAACCGTGATAATGACTTACGCTCCCTATTCGAAGGTTATATCCAAGAAACCATCTTGTTTAACTCCGAACTTGCTCCATTTACCGTAGTCGATGGCGAAACTCCAACAGTACCGCCACGCATTTCTGGTAAATTGCATCGCTTCTGGTTAGATCTCAAAGCAACACTAAGCGGCCATGATCGTAAACAGATTCTTGAAGAATGTGAGCGCGGTGAAGACGCTAGTAAAAAAGCATATGAAAGGGCTTTAAAAGAAGCTCCAGATCTTCCTATTGCTATTGTCACCATAATTCGAAATCATGCAGAAAAGCAAAAAAAGGCACACGATCAGATTCGTACCCTCAGAGATGAGGCTGATTAAACTGGGTATACTAAAAATCAAAGTTCCTTTAAGCCTAAACTTATAAATGACCGACGGTATCTGTAGCATCATCTCGATCAAGATTATTGAGAGGAAGACCTGATTTATTGTCATTAACATCAACAGTTGAGTCCCCAGTTCTACTTCGATGAAGATTATCAAGAGGAAGTCCTTTCAGTTGCTGATGAACTGTATCTTGAGTCTTAATTATATCTGAACTAGCTTTTGTCCGATCGCGACAAGACGAAAAGAAAAAAGCATTGATGATCAGTATTAAAGCAATATTTAAATTTTTCATTTGTATATTTAATTGAAATTAGCATTTATAGATTTACAGCAATTGATAATAAATATCACCTATTTGCTCCTAGCTTTTTCAATAGCGTTGCTTCATCAGTCAAGTCTAATCTCAGTGGAGTTATAGACACCATATCATTCTCCACAGCCCATCTGTCTGTACCTTCATCAGCTGGTTCAAGTGGAGATACCGTAAACCAGTAGTGCTTACGCCCCAATGGATCAGTTCCTGGTATTATTGTACCATCATATAGACGTACAGACTGTCTCGTCCAAATAATATCTTTTGGCTTTTCTGGAAAATTAACGTTATAGAGAGCCAATTCTTTGTCTTCCAAAAGAAGCGCTAATGTTTTTTCTACAAAAGGTTCTAATGCTTCAAAATCAGGTTCTGTTTTTCCCACGGGTGTACTCAGTGCAATGCCCTTAATACCAAACAAAACGGCCTGCTTTGCAGCAGCCAACGTTCCTGAATGCCACATCGAATTACCTAGATTTGGCCCCATGTTAATACCAGATAGAACCACATCAACATCGTTCCATAGATGAGTCCCCATAGCAACACAGTCTGCTGGAGTGCCGTTTACCCGATAAGCTTCCACATCATCAAATATGATGGGAGATTTTTTATAACTCAACGGTCTAGAATGCGTGACTGCATGTCCCATGGAAGATTGCTCAACATCTGGTGCCACTAACTTCACCTGGCCAAATTTCCTAGCCACTTTGGCCAGCGCGGCAATTCCTGGACTGTAAATACCGTCGTCATTTGTAATTAAAATTCTCATAGTCTCTATCGTTTCTGCAAATAAATATTTTATATAAATAACAACAAATGGATAAGCCAAATGTTGTTATATAAATTAAATCTATGGAACAAGCAATTTTATTACACAATCCCGGAGCAGGCGATGAGGATCATCTGAAATCTGATTTAATAGCGTTAATTGAGCAAGAAGGTTATGCTTGCGTATACTTTTCGGTAAAAAATGGAGATCAATGGATTCATCAAATAGATCAAGCAGATTTTGTCGTAGTAGCCGGTGGCGATGGGACCGTAAGAGGAGTCGCTAAGGAATTGGTTAAAAGAAATTCTCTTGAGAAAAAGATCCCTATTACTATATTACCGATGGGGACTGCCAATAACCTATCTATAGCATTGGGTATTGACAGTACTAAAAAAAACCTAGATCATATTAAAAATTGGAAAAATACGAAACGGCAACGCTTTGATGTAGGTGTCATTAAAAATGCAGATTCTACAGATTTTTTCTTGGAAGGAGCAGGATACGGTGTTTTTCCACATTTAATCCAGAAAATGGAATCGGTTGATAAAAGTAAAGTTGAAAATGCCAAAGATGAGTTAAAATTAGCTTTAGAAGTCCTGCATGAAATTATTAAAACTGCCAAAGCAGAAAAATATTGGATAAAAGCGGATGATAAAATCTACGAAGGTAAATGTTTATTACTAGAAGTGATGAACATCCAATCTGTTGGCCCCAATTTAATATTATCACCACAAGCAGTAACAGATGATGGCCTTTTTAACGTTGTATATGTTGATGAGGATCAGAGATCAGATTTCGCTAATTTCATTAAGAAAAGATTAAACGATGAAGAAGTGACGTTCGACTATAGAACATTTGAAGCGAAACAACTCACCATTGATTGCGAAAGCACCTATATGCATATAGATGATGAACTGGTACTACCCCTCAAGAATGTTGCAATTTTGGAAGTAAGGGAAAACGTACTGGAGTTTCTTGTTCCGCAATCATAAATAAACATTTAAATTAGGGCTTTCCAAATTGCAGGAGATAAATGCCGATGAACTATAATAATTGAAGTATAAAAATATAGAACTAAATTAAAAAAGGATCCTGAACAGGATCCTTTTTTAATGCATATACAATAATTAATTCATCTAAACATTTAAATCTGATTTCGATAAGTTCAACATAGATTTAACAGCATTTTCAAGATCATCCAAGTTAAATGGCTTCTCGAGATAACTGTCTGCACCCGCTTCTTCTGCTAAGAGTTGAATATCATTATTAGCGGATACGTATATAACAGGAATATGATTGAAATCTGGATGCTGTTTAACAAGTTGAGTAGCTTTGATACCACCAATCTCAGGAATCCAGTTATCCATTAAAATAACATCAGGTTTAACAGCCGTTACTTTTTCAATAATATCATGTGATGTCTCAGATGTAGCCACCTGATATCCATAATTTTCTAAAATAATGGTGCAAACTTCCAAGATGTTCACATCATCATCAAAGAGCAATATAGTCTTATCTTTCATCGTAAATCAAAGTATGGGAAAACGTTAATAAGTCGCTAATATAATAAAAAACTAATGCAAGATTAGTTGCGTCAAATACGCAATTGATTGATATAAGACGCAATTTCGGTCGGTTTTAATACCTGGTCTACCTCCATAGCTAATAGGGCGTGCTTAGGCATATAATCTATTTCTGCTGTCTCTGGATCTTGCACCAAAATAGTTCCGCCATATTTTTTAATTTCTTTCAATCCATTTACACCATCAGCATTTGCTCCCGATAATAGCACTGCAACCGCATTTTCCTTAAAGGTTTCTGCAGCTGATCGAAATGTAATATCGATAGAAGGACGTGAAAAATTTAATTTTTCTGAAAAGTCTAAGGATACCTGAGTTTGATTTTCAAACAGCATATGATAGTCAGGTGGAACGATATAAATACTCCCTGGCAAAATAGTCATCTTATCCTCCACCTCCATAACCGGCAATTTACTGCTATTAGCTAATAATTTATTGAGTACAGATCCAGGGTAAGATTTACGGTGCAAAATGATAACAATAGGAAATGATAAACCCATATCAAGTTGAGGCAATACCTCTAGTAATACTTTGATACTTCCTGCTGAACCTCCGATTACGAATATTGAATCACCCATTTAAAACGAGAATTATGATGAACGTGTTTTCCTCCAGATTCGTTCATCGTTAATTTGTTTATATTTTTTCTCCAAATTAGAAAAACGAATAGTTTCCTTAGACCCCAATGCCAGATATCCTAGCGTATCTAAGCTTTCATCAAATAAATCAAAAACACTGTTCTGTAAATCCTTGTCAAAATAAATCAGCACATTCCGGCAAAGGATAAGCTGAAATGCATTGAAAGAGGTATCCGATACTAGATTGTGTGTCGAAAAGATCATTTTATCTTTTAAATCACCGTTAAACTTTACAGAATTATAATTAGCGGCATAATATTTAGAAAAATCCTCTAAACCTCCAGATTGTATATAATTCTCCGAATATTGTTGCATTTGACTGATGGGAAACATCCCACTGCTTGCCCGTTCTAAGACTCCTGGATTAATATCTGTCGCATAAATCAATGATTTATGATACAAATTAGCCTCCTTGAGCAAAATTGCAATTGAATAGGCTTCCTCTCCAGTAGAACACCCCGCTACCCAAATCCGTATAAAAGGATAGGTACCTAATCGGGGAAAAACATCTTCGCGTAAAGCCTTATAAAAATTTGGATCACGAAACATTTCGGTGACGTTGACGGTAATTTCCTCAACAAAACGTTGCAGGTATTCGGGATCACTTATTACCCGATATCTCAGTTCAGCAAAGCTTGTAAATTTATCGATCAGACACAGTCGATTTAACCGTCTTTTCAATGAAGCTTTACTATATTGCGTAAAATCATAACCATACCGTTCTGCCACATCTGTCAAAAGTAGCTCGATATCCTCATTTTTTATAATACTAGGTTCCCACATCTAACTATTCTGTTCAATTATACGGATTAAGAGATCTAAATCTATTGGTTTTGGCACATAAGCACGAGCACCCGCCTCCAAACATTTCTCACGGTCTCCCTGCATGGCTTGAGCTGTTACAGCAATCACTGGAATATGACCATAAGTCTTGGATGCTCCAATCACCTGAATAGCCTCATAACCATCCATATCTGGCATCATCATATCCATTAAAACAATCTCAATGTCGCTATTCTTATCCAATAACTCCAACCCTTCTTGGGCACTGTTACAGGAAAGTGATTGATATCCTCGCGACTTTAAAGCCAATCGCAATGCGAAGATGTTGCGATTATCATCATCGATAATCAATACTAACTTAGCTTTCTTCATCACCTATTTTATGCTCTTAATTATCATATAACCATACGCGGAGTAGAGATAGCAGTTGATCGGTGTCAACTGGCTTAGATATATAGTCAGATGCACCTGCTACAATACACTTTTCCCGATCACCAGTCATTGCTTTTGCAGTAACAGCCATGATAGGCAGTTTTGAATATTTCGGATTATTTCGCATTAGCCTGATCGTCTCATAACCATCCATTTCTGGCATCATCATGTCCATCAGAACGATAGATACATCGGGATTATTTTCAAGCTGTACCAAAGCTTCCTTCCCATTTGTAGCTGATATAACATTCATTTGATACTTTTCTAATGCTTTTGACAATGAAAATATGTTCCTTACATCATCATCTGCGATCAAAACCTTCTTTCCTGTTAATACCTCACTCAAAGAACCCAACTTATTCACTTTTCTTTTCTGTACGTCAGCAGAATTTTCTTCAACTAGGTGAAGAAAAAGTCCTACCTCATCTAAAATTCTCTGATAAGAATGGGCAGTTTTAATAACAATGGAATCTGCATATTGTTTAATTTTGACCTCCTCCGCATGTGACAGATTTTTTCCTGTAAAAATAATAATAGGAAGATTTTCCAAACCCTTATTATTTTTAATTGCTTCTAACGTTTCATAACCAATCTTATCGGGCACCCCCATGTCTAGAATTACACAATTTGCGCCATCCGAACTTAATGCCTGAACACTTTCATCAACATTTGTCTTAATTTCAGCAGTAATATTAAAATTGCTCAAAAAATAAGAAAGTGCTGAAGCATGCTTTGGATTCTCTTCAACAATCAGAACCTTTCGCGGGTAACGCGTTAGCGCATCCTCTATTTTTTTAAACATAACCCCGATCTGCTCAACGGCAACAGGCTTATTAATAAAATCTATTGCACCTTTAAGTAGACTCTCTCTTTTGACCTGAAGAGAAGACATGATGTGAACAGGTATGTGCCTAGTAAGTGGATTGCTTTTTATTTCATCCATAACCTGCCAGCCATCTTTTATAGGCAACTGAATATCTAGCAAAATAGCTAAGGGCAAATAGCGAGCAGCAAATTCTGCCGCAATATCTCCTCTTACCACAACTACCCCTTTATAATTCTGTTTACGTGTATACTTGAGCAAAGCCTTCGCAAATGCAGTATCATCCTCCACAATAAGAATAACTTTATCTCCTTTTACAATATGATCGCGATCATCTTCGACCTCTTCAGGAATAGTATAAACGACATTTGGGGAAACTGATTCACCAACAATGCTCTTCATTTCATCTATATCGGAAGCAATGATATCGATCAATCGCTCAGACGTCGGTTTTATTATGTCAGCAGTTTTCCTTTTCGGAATAATTAATTTAAAGACACTACCCTCGCCCTCTTTACTAGTCAATAAAATCTTACCACCAAGAAGGCGGGCTATCTCCCGGCTGATAGACAGTCCTAATCCAGTACCGCCAAATTTTCTCCGTGTTGAACCATCAGCTTGCTGAAACGCTTCAAAGATAATTCTCTGCTTGTCTTCAGCTATACCAATTCCAGTATCCTTAACCTCAAAAATCAAATTCTCCGGATGGTCTTTATCTTCAGAAATTGATAAACTAATCTTACCTTCAGACGTAAATTTAACCGCATTTGATAACAGATTTCTTAAAACTTGATCCAGTCTTAAACGATCTGTCTCTATAGTATGAGAAATATTCGAATCAATAGATATATCAAAAGAAAGTGATTTTTCCTTGATTAATGGTAAAAACAGATTCTGCAAATCATGGGTTATATCGTGTAATTTTACATCTTGATAATCCAGTTCCATTTTACCAGATTCGATCTTAGAAAGATCTAAGATCTCATCTATTAAACTTAATAAACTTGTTCCTGAACTCTGAATAACTTTTGCTGATTCAATTTGATCATCATTCAAATTACCATCAGTATCCTCTGACATCAACCTGGATAAGAGAAGGATAGAATTAAGCGGTGTTCTAAGTTCATGCGACATGTTCGCCAAAAATTCCGATTTATATTTTGTGCTCAGTGCCAACTCTTCAGCTTTGCGCTGTATCTCTAAATTACGCTCGGCGATAAGATGGTTTTTTTCTTCAAGAGATTTAGACCGTTCTTCTAATTCGTGATTCGACTGTACTAATTCTTCCTGCTGCACCCTCAATTCTTCCTCCGAAGATTGTAATTTTTGAGTCTGCGCTTCAAGTTCAGTATTTAAATTCTCCAATTCAGCATGTTGTGCTTGTAATTCTTCCGTTTGCGTTTGCGTTTCCTCAAGAAGTTGCTGTACTTGATCACGGCTTTTAGCCGCAGCTATTGCAATCCCGATATTTCGGGTTGCTTCTATGAAATAAGGTAATTTTACATTTTCAACAGGATTGATAGATCCCAATTCAATAACACCAATACAATTATAATCCGCAAAAACAGGTAATAAGAGCACATGATCGATACGAATCTGACCACTGGCAAAACTCACGACATAATCACTGTTCGATAGATTTTCAAACCGTTTAACCTTTCCTTCCTTAAAAACCTGACCAATCATACCTTCTCCCGGAGTAAAATATTTTACCATACGGTCTTCTAAACCATATGCATTTTTAAGTACAATGCGATTTTGCTCCCACAGGTAAAATGCACCATTGGTACAATTACCGTAGGTGATAAGTTGATCTAAAGCATCTGATATTAAGATTTGTTCTGTTTTATTTCCAACAAGAGTTTCATTAAGTTGAGCTAACCCTGTTTGTCGCCATTCATTGTTATTTAGGTCATCAAATGATCGTTTTAAAGCATCAGCCATCTGATTCAACGAACCGCCGAGAATACCTAGATCATCTTGCTCCGTATCATTCACATTCACGGTATAGTCTCCTCCTGCAATCTTATTTGCAATCCTTTGCGTAATTTTTAGCCTACGGCTAATTTCTTCATCTTTATCTTTCAGTGATTTTTGTAACTCTTCTCGCTTGATAAAATCTTCCCGAATACGTAGATAAAAAACTATGGTGATCAATAGCGAAACAATAGCCGCAATAACGACAAAAATTGAGGTATAGAACGACGATTTATTAAGTTCATCAGATCTTCTATTGAGTAGAACCTCTTCAGCATCAATAAACCTGGCAATAATAGCACGGCAACTATCCATGTATTGCTTACCCTCTTCCAATTGTGCTAAAGAGACGTCTCCCCCCTGTCTTTTTATGGTAATGAGATTAGCTAAAATCCCAAGCCTTGAGTTTACTAAAGAGGATAGACTATCCGCTACTTGACTTTGTTTAGGATTATCAGTCACAAGTTCCCTTGTCAAGATTAGTGCTTGAGGTAAAGATTTTTGACTATTAATATACGGTTCTAAAAAAGTTTCCTTTCCGGTAAGATGGAACCCCCGCTGACCGGTCTCGGCATTTTGCAAATCATTTAAGATTTTATTTGCTGATGCAATAACGCGCCGACTATGATCAACTTTTGTACGGTTATTGATCTGCTCTTTAATACTTATATAAGATGCAGTAGAACTTGCCAATAACAGAACCAAGGAAAAACCAAAGCCAATCTGTAAATTTCTTAAAAATGGTTTAGACATTTTCTTACTAATTTAAAGGTAGAGTAAAATAAAAAGTAGAGCCCTGACCCAATTCACTTTGGATACCTACAGTACCATTATGTTGTTTAATGATCTCCGAACAGATATAAAGGCCTATACCAAGTCCCTGAAATCGCACGGATGATTCTTCTACCCGATAAAATTTACCAAATATATTCTTTTGCTTATGTTCAGGAATACCGATACCATAATCCTTTACACTAACGATTAATTGATCATCCTCTTTTTCTGTACGTACAATGATCCGATCAGTATTTGGCGCATATTTAATGGCATTTGTCAAATAATTGATCAAAACCTGTTCGATACGAACTTCATCACCTAAAAAGAGCTCTTCTATTCGATCACCTTCCCTCTCAATAGTAACGGTATTATTTTCATGGGTTTGATAAATAATATCAATAGCATTGGTTAGTAAGTTTTCAAAATCAAAATTCTTTTTTGTAATCTTCAATTTCCCGTTTTCAATTTTTGAGATGTCCAACAAATCTGTAATAAGTCCGCTAAGTTTGGTGACCTGGCTTTGTACCCTATTGATATATTTGACTGCTGTGACGTCTTTAGCAGTATTAATTGTTCGCTCCAATAGCTGGGCATATGCCTTAATACTTGTTAATGGGGTTTTCAATTCATGACTGGCTATACTTAAAAACTCATCCTTCTTCTTTTCCATCTGTTTTTGATCATCAATATCCGTAAAGGTACCGACCCACTTAACCTGATTATTCTTTTCTTTAATGGGAATGATTCGCAATAAATGAAATCTGAACAGCTCTGCTTTTAATTCTTTAATACGTACTTCAAGCTCTATTGGTGTTTCAGCAATTAATGCTTCTGCCCAAGATACATGTATATCCGGATCATCAGCATGCGTTGCAGGAAATTTATTTGATGTTGCATAGGATAGCCATTTACTGTTAACAAATTCTATTTCACCATCTCCATTTGCCGTAAAAGCCAGCTGTGGCAGTGACTCTAATGTCGAATGCAAATTTTCAACTTGTTCTTTTAACTCCTGCTGCGCTTTTTTTCGCTCCTCAATTTCCAATCGTAGTATCTGCTGCATATCATTCAGAGCCACTGTCTGCTCATATAAACGAGAAAATGTTTTCACTTTCAGCATTAAAATATCTGGATCAATAGGCTTGGTAACATAATCTATACCACCTGATGCATAACCTTTCGTAATAAACTTTTTATCCTTATTGACAGCAGATAAAAAAATAATCGGAACATCCTTAGTTTTATTAAAACCCGATAACGTTTCTGCAACTTCAAAACCATCAATTCCCGGCATCTGAACATCCAAGATAATTAATGCATAATTATTCTTTAAAACCTTTTTTAGTGCCTCTTCTCCAGATAGCGCAGTATCAACTGAAAAATTTTGAGATTCGAGTAATTTCTTAAGTGAATAAATATTCGCTTCTTGATCGTCAACAATTAAAATCATAGCAGTTTAGTTCAATTCGTCTGTAAACAACAATCGTGTAAACACAGGTATTCGAATGATAAAGTTTAAAAATAGTATTTTATTTTTTAATAATGCCACCTAGACACAAAGCAAACTATATTGGTTCAAAAATATTACTTTGCAAAAAGCGATATTTTCCAATTATGAACAATAAAAAGGAATTATTTAAACGATAATTCTATGAGTTACTGACAAATAAAGAGACAACCTCGGTGATAACAGTAATTTATACCTGTTTATAAGAATAAATGCCTGTTTACATCACCGGATTCGATTCGAATTGAACTTAACAGCGTTTACCCTGTTCTTAATACAAGAAGAATGTACCGAAATATTCCATATCATTCAATAATTCTTGTGGATTTAATTTATACTAAAAAATGAAAATAGCTATTATTGGAACTTACCCACCTAGGCAGTGCGGAATTGCAACGTTTTCACATGATCTTTATCACTCCCTGCCACGATCTTTAGCGAATGAACATCACATATTTGCGGTATCTGATGGTTCGGAATATGTGTTTCCTGAAGAAGTAACTTATATCATAGAGAAAGAAAATTTAGATAGTTATATTCAGGCGGCCGATGTCATCAACAATGCATTTGATGCCTGTATCATCCAACACGAGTACGGAATATTTGGCGGAGAAACAGGGAGCTACATTATTGACTTACTTCAACACTTAAATGTACCCGTTCTGACCAACTTACATACCGTGCTGGAACATCCCCATCATAATGAATACCGTATTCTCCGTGAACTAGCGCAGTATAGCAGTAAAATCACGGTTATGACGAGTCGTGCCATCAATATGCTAGAGACAATATATCAAATTGATCGTAATCAGGTAAGTCTAATACCACACGGTGTTCCAAACTTCGATTGCGACCAAGAGATGGCGAAGAGAAAATTAGGATTTCAAAATAAAAAAGTCATGCTCAGTTTCGGCTTTTTAGGTAAAAGCAAAGGTTTTGAAACAGCGATTCAGGCAGTTTCTGAAATTGAGAATGACGACTTCGTTTATATTATATTAGGTTCAACACATCCAAATGTTTTAAAGCATGAAGGTGACTCGTACAGACATGATTTGATGGATATGGTGATGGCCCTTAATATTGGTCATAAAGTGCAATTTGTCAATCAATTTGCATCCGAAAAACTATTAAAGGAATATTTGAGCGCTTGCGATATTTATGTCACTCCTTACCCAAATGAAAACCAAATCAGCAGTGGAACACTGTCATTTGCACTGGGTGCTGGAGCGGCCTGTATTTCGACTCCATATTGGTATGCTAAAGACCTCTTAGCAGATGACCGTGGGTTATTCTTTCCTTTTAATGATGCACATGCACTTTCGTCAGTTGTCAATGATCTTTTAGATCAACCTGAGAAAATGCATTATTACAGAAACAATGCTTTAGAATATGGAAAACAAATGTCTTGGGCAAATGTAGGAAAGAAACAATTTCAGTTACTGAATGAGCTATGCACAGCACCGAAAGCTTCAACAATTTGTTTCAATGACACTGTTCAGCAAAACAACATTACGAACATATTTCACAGCAATAAAAGACTATCTTCATAATGAAACTACGACAATGATTTGTTTATATGAAAAATAAAGCTCTAAAAACAACAGCAAAAATTCCCAAAGAGAAATCTAATGATGTATCTCAGAACAAAGTGAAAAGCAATACCGGTACACCACCAAAAAAAGACACAAATCCGCTTCCGCCAAATCCAAATGAAGTGGACAATCACGATACGTAGTGCCATGGCTATCATGGCACTACATTCCAATTATTGAGCTCAAAAATTTATTCTTTACCTTCAAACTTTTTATACAGATCATAATCAAACGGAATACGCATCGTCAGATCTTTAGCTTCCCAAATATCGCCTTTTGACGGCTGATAAAAATCATACGCGGGCTTAAGAAAATTATCTCCATCAGGTGCTTCCTGCCAATCTTTCTTATCTCTATTATATAACAAAATCATACAGCTTACACAATTGTAATTGCCATCTGTATTTGGGTTATCGTAACACTTACCAACTTTTATATTGATCTTTTGATTAATAATAACGTCCGTTAATCGGCCATCAGTATGGCGGATCAACGCAGCCTGTGCATCTTCATGATCAGGTCTAATTTTAGCTTCAACAAGACGATCAAAATTTGCTTTCTTAATCTTTTCAAGTTCACTTGCAACAACTTCAGGTGCCACACGGCTCGTATCTAACGAGTAAATATCATCAGGAGAAACTACCGCAGCTACCTCAGTTTGAATATTACCGTCTGTTGGATTATTTGCTAATATTCTTTTATTTTCTTCATAATTTTCCCAATCAGCTTTTGAATAGGTTACATATTGCTGCGCTTTATAGAGCAATGTTTCATTTGGCGTGATATATATAAAATTACTAGCAATAAGCAATACGATTAATAAAGCTACTGTTCCTAAAAGAATCATTTTGGTTTTGTTACTTTTCATTTAAATTTATCTTATGTTTTAATTATTTATATTACTGAGGTTTTTACACCTGCAATCGTAGTCTTATCCAATTGATTACAAACAGACCAATAAAACAGATCAGGATATAAAGCTGAATTTTATTTACTTTTCTTGTTCCAAATTTCAGAACACAGATTCTGTCAATCACAATGATGAGCAAAACAGGAATCAGTCCAAAAAAAATGTACATCGCGGCTAACTTATCTGGAGCAGAAACCCCCGTAGCTAATACAATCGCAATTAAAATTCCGATCAAAATCGATAATGCACTTAACGTAAAAAAGATCGTTATTTTATTTTTAAAAAAATCTTTCATTTTTCAATAGCTTTAATAAGCAGATTTTCGCAACGTTATTATGATACATAATAAGGCTTAAAAAAAAGTGTTCATTATTTTTTTTTAATTATTCCATTTTCATTTACATGATATTCTATACCTTCTGATACAAGTGTTACACTACCATTTTCAAAACGACTTGGATAAGAAAAACGAGGTGGGCTAATTATTTTTTGATTAAAATCCATAATTCCCCATTTAGCGGTATTGTTACCATTACCTATAGGAATCAAAACTTGAAACATGATCAAGCCATTCTTGCCCATCATAAATAAATCATCATATTTTACCGGAACAATAATTTGACCAGCGGCATTGATGTAGCCCTTCTTATCATTTTTACTGACTTTTATCAATCCAAATTTTGTATCCATCGAATCGGCCGCATTATTCCCAAAATAGATATCATCAAATTGAGGGTTTACAATTTCAACACCATCGCTATTGACTATACCATAATTATTAAGGGAATCACTAACGACGAAAAAATCATTTTCCGCCCTAATGCGCATCGTTACACTGCTGTAAATAGGCTGTATAATAACTTTCCCACTCTTATCAATAAGACCCAGACCCAAACTATTTCCATCTTTATCCAACTTACTGAATGTGGCATAAAGATCTTCTCCAAATGAAGAATAAGCATCATAATTGGGATCGCTGTTTTCCCATGCATTATCCTGCACATTATAATGTCCTGGCAATTGCACTATTTTAGATTTTCGCATGTCCTGCTTTTGTATCGTATTATTGGTAAAGGCAGATAAAATCGTAAAGAAAAATAATAATAAATAGTTCATTTATATAATTTGAAAATGACACCATTAGCAATCTCGATGATGTTCAATTGTTACTATTACAAAAATACCTTAAACATCGACAATATTGTGATGGGTTTACAATTCGCTTAAGAGATCTTACAATCCGTGTTCGACTATTTTAAATGAAAAAACTAGTATATGATTTAGCTATGAAAATATTAATACTGAAAAGTACACTTCATACTCTTGCTAAAAATTTACTAATGACAACTGGCAGAATAACCATTAGTATTAAACAGCAAAGCGTTAGGATATGATCTTTACCATTATCTCCGAAGAAATAGATAACAAGTGCCAAAATGAGGATAGGACTAAAAATATAAATCTTATGAATGTAATATTGATTTTCTTTACTTAGATTTTGTTGAATAAACTCGTCTCTATTTAAAAGATTTGGATAATTAATTTTTACAAAATCGTAAATCTGTTCTAGATCAATTGTTGTTAGCGCTCTAGGTCGTATCAATAGATCATCTATTGCAATGGTAATATCTTTTCTTTTGAAAGAGATAGCGTTAATTTTTTCTGCAGCATACTTCTTTAAATAACTTCTAGGATCTAGTGCATAGCCTTTATAATCTGCATCATTCTCCGTTGATAAACAATGTAGCTCTCTGCTATCCAAATAGAAAATTTCAAAACTATCAAGTGCTTTATAAGTTTGATAACTCGATTTTATGAAAAATAAAAAAGTTAGAAAAATCGAAGAAAGGACGATCTGTAAAAATTCAATATCCTGCCATTCACTCAACAGATATATAGCAACAAAGGACAAGCCAATAAAGTAGAGAAAATAGTTGAACTTGACGAAGCTATGAACAACATATAGTACAGTTACTAAAGCAAGTCCGGAAAGTCCACTTTTCCAATCTATTATAATGCCAATGACTCCTAAAAGAGAAAACATAATGACAAAAATTAATGAAATGGCACTATTATTCTTTCCAAACTTTTTTTTCGAAATACTGATAGAATTATTTTTTTTACTCATTATCAATTGACTTCAAAATATCATCAATGTATGGTATCAAAGTATATAAGCAACAACCTGAATTTTTTAGCGCATAGCCTCAATTAAAAAGAAATGATTCCATGTACACAGTGATCTATCTAGGACAAAGAGAAAGATTACATCGTCTATGAAGGTTTATATTATTTATGGATCTTTTTACTATTTTTCTCATTCCCCGTATTAGTTTGTTCGACCGGCAATGTCATGATAAGAGGTGCCACAACCTCCTTCAGCTCTTCATCATCGACCTTCTTCAATACTTTTCCTTTATAACGATATGACTTTTCGATCTCAGTACAGCTACTGAAAAAGATAGTTGAATCGGAAAATACTAATTCTTCTCGTCCCTTCATAACCCTATCCATAAGATTCTGTTTAAGAAACTGACTCAAGATACGATCATCCTGATACACATTATCTTCATAATAGGCATCATTATCCGGGTCATCCTGCCGCATATACTGGTTAGTAAATTTGTCCAGACGATAGGTAGAAAGATCCCTTTCAAAAGTGCCATAATGCTTATTAACAAGCATAAAATCACGTGATTTAAACGATGTAAGATATTCATTTTTCATCATCATGATATCATTCCATTCATGATCACTTTCCTGTTTCTTATAACCGTCTTCCCCTCCATAATTAGAAAGTTGGATCACCAATTGATTATCTTCATTCTTATATAACGCTCCGGAAAAATCTTCATATTCTCGTCGGGCTTTATTGTGTACGAGCACAAAATTATTAAAGCCTTTATCATTCTGATAATTCCATGAAGCTAGAGAATCGTCCTGACTATTTTCTGCGGCATATAAACTAATACTTCTCGGAAAAGTATTTTTTTCATATACAAATGGGCTACTAAAGCAGTTCGCATCGTCATTAAACACTTGCTGTACACTGTCTTTATCAAACTTGACATAGGTATTTCCATCTTCAAAACCTACAAAAGCCATTTTCGTTCCCGCGCCTAGAGATGGATCTTGGTGGGCATAGATCTCAAATAGATCTTGTTTATCCGTATAAAAAAGTAAGTAGTCCTTTTCAAAACCATAATGCCCAAAAACTGCTGTAGCATAGCCATAAAGCATAAAAGTACCATCTTCAAAAAGACAGATGCCGTCATTACTCCCGTACCGTCCACTGATTTCTTTATATCTTTCTTGATTTTCTCCCTGCGGAAGATAACCCTTCCGCTGTGCCGATACAGAAATTCCCATCATCATAACACATACCATTAAAGATGTCTTTATCATCATTTATATTTAATAATTGAAAAGTAATTCAACTGCCAGATATCTTTACCGCAGATCGGAAAGAAAATAGCATTGATAACAACAAACTTATCATTAATATTAACCTTTTCGAAATAGTATTATCAAAAAATTTATACACCTCCTATTCATGAAAATCGAAATAACAGCATAAAATCCTGATAATCATCTGACAACATTATATTAAGACACACCTTGGTCAGCGGGTTTGGCCGGAATTTCTTCCACCACACGCTCACGCTCCTTTTCTTCTACATAAACCGCATAGTCAGCAGGTTTAATCGGTATACCGTTTGCAATGGCATTTTCACGTGTGTAGACCGCACCAAAATACAAGATAGCAGCAGTATAGTATACCCATAATAATACTAATACAAGTGCACCTGCAGCACCATAGGTTGACTCAGTTCCGGAAGATTCTAAATATAATCCAATGGCATACCTACCGATAATAAATAATAAAGCTGTAAAAAGAGCTCCCGTGCGTACAGTCTTCCACTCGATCTTAACATCAGGCAATGTTCTGAATATGATTCCGAATAAAATAAATATAATTCCAAAGCTTAATGCAAAATTAACTGCATTCATAAAGAAAACTGTTATATCAGGGAAATAGACCTGCAATCGATCTGTAAAAGCTAGAATGATACCATTGACAACCAATGTGACCATTAATAAAAATCCAAGTCCAACAACTAGAGAGGAAGATAGCAATCGATCCGTAATCAACTTGAGCCAGCCTCGTTTTGGTTTTGCCCGAACATGCCATATCCTATTAATGGAATTTTGAATATCTCCAAATACAGTCGTAGCTCCAATTACCAAGGTGATGATACTAGCAATCAATGCAAAATTTGATTTACCTGATAGTTTCAGATTGCTGATCACTTCCTGAATTTGTCTGGCGGCGCTTGGACCAACCAAACCTCTCATTTCTGAAAACACTTTCCCTTGAATCGCGTCCTCTCCAAAAAAGATCCCTGCAAGGGAAATCATAAGCACGAGAATCGGACCGATTGAAAATATAGTGTAATACGAAAGTGAGGCACTGTATTTAAGACAATCTTCATTCATAAATCCCGATACTGTCGATTTAAATATGTTTATGTATTTACTTATAAATCCTTTTTTTTTATTTTCCATAGTCCTGATCACTTTGTTAAACGCCTAGAAATCATTTTTTATCATTTATCTATAACACAATGTCGCTGTAACACTAAATTTGTGGCACAGGAGCATTGTTATAAATTAAACCTTCATTTTTTAATTCCTCCCAAAGTTGAGGGGGAATTACGGTATTCAAAGCCTCAACATTGGATCGTACTTGATCTGTAGTACTTGCACCAGGTATGATTGAAACGAAATCCTCACTTGCAAGCACAAATTGAAGGGCAATAGGGATAATTCCGACACCATGAGAAGCTCCTATTTGTGCAATACGCTCACGTTTTTCAATCATGCCCTTTGGTATAAAAGATTTGTAATTATATCGGTTTCTCCCAGCAATAAATCCTGAATTATATCCAGCACCAGAAACGAGCTTTACTCCACTTTTTTGCACAGCGGGTAGAAGGCGGTCGACAGCATCTTCATGTTCTAATATTGAATATTGAGTGGCAGACAGACAGATATCAGGGTCCGCTACTGCAAGACAGTCCAAAATAGGTTCAATTTTATTGACACCAAGTCCCCAGCCTTTTATTATACCTTGGTTACGGTAGTCGGATAATACTTTAAATGCGCCATCTGCTGCTTGTTTGAAGTAATAGTCATAGCGGTCACCAACCTGATCTTCAGACAGATCATGTACAAATACAATATCTAGATGATCAACGCCCATCCGCAGTAAGCTATCATCAATTGAACGCTTAGTTCCATCTGCAGTATAGTCATGTTCGAAATCAAATGGAAATGGTGCCTTCCACATGGTAGGCGGAACAGCTTCGGGTATCACTGGATCAAATAATCGACCAATTTTTGAAGAGAGGATATAGTCAGACCGATCTTGATCTTTTAAAAATTCTCCAAATCGCGCTTCACTTTTTGTTAGACCATACCAGGGAGACGTATCATAGTATCGAATACCCAGATCCCATGCCTTTTGCAGTATATCATATGACTGCTTATCTGATAATACTTCAAAACCAGTTCCTATAGCCACGCCACCTAAGCCCAAGCGATGTTTTTCATTAAATAAATTCTTCATATACAATTTTTATATCCTGCTTCCTATATAATAACCCAAAATCCATAAAAATGTTCCCTTTATGGAATCGGAAAATACCATTCCAAAAAACACAAACAGGAAAGTTGAAAACAAAAAAAGAAAGGCTTCCTAAGGCCTAAACCCAAGGAATGCCCTTCTTTTCACAAAATGGAAATTAATCCTGTTTAATTTTTATATGTTGATAAAGTTCCCTTTAGTCTTTTTCTTGCAATATGGATACGAGTTTTCACTGTTCCAATAGGAAGGTTAAGATGTTCAGCAATTTCATTATATTTATATCCTTCGTACAACATAGTAAAAGGTATATAGAACCCTTCATCCAATTCTCCCAATGCTTTCTGAATATCTTCCATCACAAATTTATCTTCTCCACCATTTCTTACCGAAGAATATTGCAAATGCGAAGTACTGATCTCTTCTTCTGTTGTAATAAAAGAACGACTTTTAGTTGTACGTCGATAATTATTAATAAAAGTATTGCGCATGATGGTATAAAGCCATGCTTTTAAATTAGATCCTTCTTGAAAATTACGGAAATAGCTTACCGCTTTTAACATGGTATCTTGCAAAAGATCATTGACCTCGTCATAATCATTTGTAAAACGCTTTGCAAAAACTTTGAGCTCATTTGTTTGCTCGATCACTTGGGTGTTAAATTCTGTCTTTGTCATAAAGGATAGTTTTTTATTGCTGTACTTGCGTACATCTTTGTTAACACTTAATCTAATTTTATCTAGCATGGATCATTTTAATATTCATGCATTGTTGATAACATTAAAGCAATCGCTGTGCTATATCCTTTAATATTTTTTCAAAAAAAAGAGTATTAATACCCCCTAAACCACAAGTTAAATCATCAACACTATTTTCAAACAATTAGAAATGTGTATTCAACCATTGAATTTATACGCAAGAGCGGGTATTTAACCCCAATGAAAGATCATAATTTTTCACACAAATGGTTAAATTTCTTTATGGTATTGCTATTCAACAAATAAACCGTCTACTTCTCTATACAATTTACTAAAAGTAAGACAAAAATTGGTTTTATAAATCTGAAAATATTCAAATAGCAATTAAGTGTTCACGCTTTGACAATAGTTATAAGTTCGCTAAAGCTTCTTTAATATTACTAGGTTTGTCGAAAAAGGTTTTCCATGGATCCTCTACTTTCTTCAATCGCTCCGTTATAGTTTTTAAATTAAATTGTCTGATGTCCAAACCTTTCTTTACTTCCTCCCAATGTAAAGGCGTGCTGATAGTAGCACCAGGTTTAGGACGTATAGAATATGGAGCTGCGATGGTCTGTCCTCTTCTATTTTGTAAAAAATCAAGATAGATTAAACCCTTTCTTTTCTTAGGATCCCGGATAAGGCTTGTTGTATCAGGATGCTCCTCATGAATAATTTCTCCGATGAGCTGGATAAAATCGCGTACAACCTCATAAGTATACCGTTGTTTGACATACAAGTAGATATGTAATCCTGTCGAACCAGATGTTTTAATATAATCTGCAACTCCAACTTGTTGAAAAATTCGATGAGCAGTCAGCCCTATTTCAATTACCGAATCAAAATCTGCTCCATTTGGATCAATATCCAGAACTGCAAAATCCGGATTTTCAATCTTTTTATACGTCGATAGCCATGGATTTATCTCAATAGAGCCGAGATTTGCAATAAACAAGAGAGTTGCTCTATTATTGCACACCATATAATCGATATTTTTATCCGTACTTTCAGCATATATGGGCACGGTCTTTACCCAATCTGGAATTTGTTTTAAATCGACATCCTTTTGAAAAAAACTATCAGCTCCTATTCCATTAGGAAAACGATGAAGTGAAATTGGCTTATCTTTTAAGTAAGGCAATAGTAAATCACCATATTGTTCATAATATTCAAGCATTTCACCTTTCACATATCCTTCATCTGGCCAATATATTTTATCAAGATTAGTGAGTTTTACACGATGGCGGTTTATAGAAATTATCTTCTCTTTTACCCTTTCATTTCTGACCTCTTCCATGACGATCTCCTTAGCTTTTTTATCTGTACGTAATCCCTTGAAAACCGGGTGACGTAAATGATGGTCCATTGTCCACTCTGAATAATAAACTTCGCAGACGAGATCCGGCTTCACCCAAGTCACTTCCTTTTCCTTCGCAACAGATACATCTTGAGGAAACGGCTTCTTGCTTATTATAAGCCCTTTCAATTTATCCATTAATATTTCCAACAACTCATCACTAAATCCAGTACCACAGTTACCTAGATAGGTTAACTCCGAATTGTCATAGCAACCCAAAACGAGAGCTCCAAAAGAAGAACGGTTTCCCTGCGGTTTTGTAAAACCGCAAATAACAGCTTCCTGGCTTTGTCGAATTTTAATCTTAAGCCACTGATTGCTTCGTTTTCCAGGATGATAAAAACTGGTAAGATCTTTGGCAATTACTCCTTCCCATCCCTTTCGTTCCGCTTGACGATAAATGGACATAGGTGTCCCTTTTAGTAAGTTAACCAACTCAATCATTTGACTTTTGAATCCTTTAAAAAACAAAGTCAATAGTTCTTTTCGCTCAGATAAAGGGTATTGACTTAAGTCATTTTCATCCAAATTCAAAATATCAAAGATATAATAATGCAGTTGATAGGAACTACCCAATGGTTCGCCTGTTGCCAACATCTGAAAATACGATTTACCTGTGCTATCTTCTATCACCACTTCCCCATCTAACCAAACATTCCTATTTAAAGCCATTAGCTCCTTCACAATGGAAGGAAATAGTTTGTTCATATTTTTTCCATTTCGGGAATAAAGAAAAATATGTTCATCCTTTTTTACTGCAATAATGCGAAAACCATCAAATTTCTTTTCAAATAACCAATCATTCCCTTCGGGCATAGCATCGGTTAGCTTGGCCAACATTGGCGACAGCTCAGTCAGCTCTGGTTCACTATTATTCGATGGCTTAGCTATTCGTTTTGACTTCTTCTTTGCTCCTACTTTTTTATATTCTAATCCTTCTTTTTTTATTTTTTCAGGAACTGCATCTTCAGCATTATAGGATACTTCGGTTGCATATTCATCTTTATGTTTAATGAGTAACCACGACTTACCTTCTTGATCACTTTTTATTCTGACAAGAGCAAATTCTCCTTTGAGCTTATCTCCATGTAGGACAAATTTAATAGACCCATCCGCTAAATTACTTAAAAAAGTATCTTCATCTTGTCCATTTAAAGGCTCATAATACCCTTTATCAAAAACACTTACGGTACCAGCACCATAATTACCTTCCGGAATTGTTCCCTCAAAATTTGCATAATCGACGGGATGATCTTCAACTTGAACAGCCAATCGCTTATCGGTAGGAAACAATGATGGTCCCTTTGGTACAGCCCAACTTTTTAGTACACCGGCTACTTCCAATCTAAAATCATAATGCAATCTACTGGCATGATGTCTTTGTACAACAAAGCGGAATTTTTTATCTCGTTTAATCTTTAACTTACCTTTAGGCTCTTCTGTACTTTCAAAATTACGTTTCTCGTGATATTGCTTTAGTGTATCCATGTTTTTAGTTATTGATGTACATGAAACCCTCGAAGGGCTCTATCCTGACTGAATGAAAAACTAGGTGACGATAAAGTGTTTCCTTTTATAATTATAACGCTTAAATGCATCATTTTGTTAGTTTTGGCGGACAACCTTTTGTCCCAACTTTAAAACATGAGTTATACCCTCTTTTCTATGGTCATTTTCAATCACTCTAAACTTCCATCACAATAGTCTTACATAAAAGCATGTCAGATTTTAACATTGAATACTTATATTTACGTGAAATCAATCTATTACAAAATGAACAAAATTTATATATCTTGCTGTGTCCTCAGCACGAGCCTAATTGGTTCTTTAAGTTATGCCCAAACGAAATTTCAACCGCAGGATACCGAGTTTTATACTCCAGTACTGCGTACGGTGACAACTACTGAGAACAAAGCCCCTTCTGATGCGATCGTTCTTTTTGACGGCTCCAATCTGAACCAATGGGTAAGTTCCAATAACGTAAAAGAGCAGGCACCCTGGAAAGTACAAAATAACGTTTTAACGTCCACCCCAAAAACAGGGAATATCCAGACAAAAGAAAACTTTGAAGATTTCCAGCTTCATGTCGAATGGAAAAGTCCGGAAGTCATCAAAGGTGAAGGACAAGGAAGAGGAAACAGCGGTATCTTTTTGCAGGGTCAATATGAATTACAGGTCTTAGACAACAATAATAACCCAACCTATGTCAATGGACAAGCAGGATCGATCTATAAACAACAGCCACCCTTGGTCACAGCAACCAAACCAGCTGGACAATGGCATACTTACGACGTCTTGTATACCGCTCCACGATTTAATGCCGATGGTGTATTAATCAAAAAAGGCATCGTAACCGTTTTACACAATGGTGTTGTGGTACAATACAATACGCAGATCGAAGGAACTACAGAGTACATCGGATTACCAAAAACATTTGTTCACGGTCCAGGACCAATCGTATTGCAAGACCATGGCGATCTTGTTGACTTCCGCAATATCTGGATAAGACGTCTTTAATCAGTAAAAAAATTAAAATGGCCGAGTGAATTACACTCGGCCATTTTACATTCATATTTATAGCTTGTACCTACAAAACTGTTTTTACAGAATACAGACTACCTTAGTTTGTTCCTGAATAAGGGTTTTGATCAGCCTCTGAAAGTGCCGTATTATTGGCAATTTCCAATTGTGGTATTTGACAGAGCATACGGTAGTCATTAGAAGGAAAAGTTCCCGTTGGTGCCGGACTGCTTGCAACATAACCGTTCAAGTTCGTCACACCCCAAGTATAGTGCCCCTCTACATAAGTTGCTGTTTCCTGAATACGGACAAGTGGTTTTTGCAAACGCAATAAATCATAAATTCCAGTAACTCCCTCACATAACAGTTCCTTGCGTCTTTCCACATAAATAGCCTCTAGCAAAGGAGTTCCAGAAGCGGCAACTGTCAAGCCTTTAACTCCACGAGCCGTTTGCAATCTATTTAAATAACCCAAACCCTCACCATTATTTAATTGAGCTGAAGCCTCAGCCATAATCAATAACATCTCAGATCCACGCATTAAAGAAACCTCAGGTCTCGTATTTCCCTGTTTAGCACCATTCGCATCACCATAATGTTTGTACTTATTATACGCCCATTTTGTCGACCATTCTTTAGAAGCATTTTTAGTACGTTTCCAAAATTGGTAACGATCTTCCGTTTTTTCAAACAGTTTTTCATATTGACCATCAGCAAAGAAATCCAAAAATGAGTAAATAGGCCCATCCGTATAACCCTCGCCATAGCTTTCATCCTGGTTATACCAGAAGTTAAATTGTGTTCCTCCACCTAGGTTATTAGTCGTTGTAAATGGAACTGCCCACATCACCTCAGCATAGTTGTTTGTAATCACATCATCAAATCCAGACTGATACTGTGTCTTGGTCATCAATTGACTATAATTTGTATAAGCAGTTTTCGCCTCTTGATAAGCACCTTGCCAATTGTTCATCACCGAATACACACGTGCCAACTGACCAGAAACCACATACTTATCAATGGTCCATTTATTAGGCTGTGTATAATTAGCTAATAACGATTTTGCATCCGTCAAATCTTTGACGATTTGCGCATAAGTCTGTTCTACAGTAGCTCGAGGTAAATTTTCACTTTCCTTAGGACTCAAACGCAAAATAACACCTGGTTTCTGCTTAGCCAACATATAAGTTTGCTGATAATTTTGAATCAGATGGAAATAGCAAAGACCACGAATCGCTTTTGCCTGACCCATAATCTGGTTTTTTAATGTCTCTTCCCCCTGCGCGGCAGGCAACGCTTCAATAATGATATTTGTTTGATTGATGATTTTATACATCATCGTCCAAATTCCATTAGATAAACCTGTCGTCTGTGTTTTTTGCGGTTCATAGGTATATGCTGTTACCTGATTGCCTCCCATATTGGTGTGACTCACAATATCAGCCCCCCCTAAATCAACATACATCTGCAAACCGGGTAAACCAGCATATACCCGATCCATTCCTTGATCATTGAAATACAATTGTCTATAAGTAGCAGTCAATACACGCTCCAATTGAGAAGCACTTGATAAAACAACATTCTCCGAAGTCGCTGTTGAAGAATTAGCATCAAGGAAATCCTTACAGCCTGTTTGCATTAAAACAACAGTTCCTAATGCAATATATTGTAAACTTTTAACGATATTTTTCATTTTCTATTCTTTCTTAAAATGACACTTGTAAACCAGCCATATACACTCTTCTTGAACCTTGGATTCCGTTATCTTTATCTGCAGAACCATTATAATTATTACCAGATAAAGCCGTCTCCGGATCAGAATAGCGATTCTTAGCCGACCCAAACGTTAATAAGTTGTCTCCAGAAACATACAGACGCACTTTAGACAGCCCCAGTCTCGCCATTGTAGCTGTCGGCAGCGTATAACCTAGAGAAACATTTCGAAGTCTTAAGTAATCGTTATCAAACACATAGAAATCAGAATTTTTACGGGTACTCGCATAGTCATCATTCGAAAATTTAGGTAATAAAGCCTGATCACCAGGTTTGCGCCAATGGTCTTCTATTAGATCCTGGATTACACCAACACCACCACGTACTGCTGTACGCTCCACATAAGCATAATCAAACATTTTAGAACCTAGCGAATAGTACAACATGAAGGACATATCCAACCCCTTATAATTAAACGCATTGGTCAAAGAACCATACACTTTAGGAAGAGCAGACCCTATACGTTGATAATCATTCGAAGTGACATCCTTATCATAGTTTTCCGTCATTTTCCAATTTTCACCATCACGTATCCAGTAACGCATGTTTCCTGTTTCAGGATTAACACCTGCATTTTTCACCATATAAAATTCATACAAGGAATATCCCTCCGAAAGTTTATAACCAGCACCACGGTTGTTGTACGTAAATTCACCTCCTGGCAAATAAGTGATCTCATTCTTCAACGTCGAAAGATTCGCATCAATTTTCCATCTAAAGTTTTCATTACGGATCGCATCAGCACCCAATGAGAATTCAAAACCCGAATTTTTCAAATCACCTAAGTTTGTATTCAAACCATTCGCATTACCGACCTGTGCAGAAAGTGGAAACTCTTTGTAGTAAAGCAAATCAGAAGCAGTACGGGAGTAATACTCAATGGTACCGTAGATGTTTTTCAGAATACCAAAATCAAATGCAGCATTAAATTGCTTGTTCTTCTCCCAGATCAAAGCAGGCGTAGGAAATGCAGATGGTTTTAAACCCGCTTGACCATATAGATCACTTGCTTCATATACACCCTGGTAGGCATAGTAAATATCACCGGTTCCAACACCGTTATCTCCTCTACGGCTTAACTTATCATTACCGGTAGTACCATAACTGGAGCGGAAGGATAAGTTATCTAACCAGCTCACATCCTTTAAGAAATCTTCCTTAGCGATCTGCCAGGAAAGTCCTGCGGAAAAGAAATTCCCCCAGCGGTTATCCGGATGAAAACGGGAAGATCCATCACGACGGAATGAACCCGATAAATAGTATTTACCGCTATAATTGTAATCTAACTTTCCAAAGTAAGATAATAAAGCAAAACGGTTTTTATTGGACTGCACCTGCCAGTTCTTTGTTGTCGAACTTAGTTCATATTGCCCCAATTGCATAATGCCTTCACCATAACCATAGTCGTAAAGACTGTTGTTGGTATACGATTCCTGACCGGCCAATGCAGAAAAATTATGATTACCAAAATCCTGATTCCAGCTTAAGATATTGTTAAACGTCACTGATTTAGTGTTCGTATTCGAGCGAGTCGCATTTCCACCATTAGTAAGCACCGTTACACCATAAGGAGCGAGCTGTCCTGCTCCATGAACTGCAGATCCGTACAAAAAGTTTTTAGAACTGTTATCGTCAATACTGAGGCTCGTTTTGAAACTCAAGTTATAAGGCAAGGTAACCTGAGCAAAGAAACGGGATGCCATCATCGTACGCATAAAATTATTAAAATCTTCATCATTGTCATTATTCCAATAATCACCATTATTCTGTAACACATTGGCTCCAAAGAAATTATTAACATAATCGCCATAATCGTACATGCGTTTACCTGTTTTTTCGGAGTAAACCCAATCTGTATTATCGCGATTACGTAGATAAGGTGAATACATCGATGTCGTAAACACTAAAGCACGTGCTGCACCAGAAACATTCTGTCTAGACCCACTGTAAGAAACATTTCCACCCACCTGTAACCATTTGTTGATTTGAGTCGTCACATTCGCACGGAAGCCATAACGCTTAAAGTACTGATTGGAAGCATATCCTTTATCATCTAGGTACGAAGATGAAAGGAAATAATTTGTCTTTCCATCACCAGCAGTTCCCGACACATCCATGCCATAATCCTGTCTTAGTTTTCTAGAAAAAACAGCCTTATACACATCATAATCTTCTTCATTCCAGATCATTTTCAAGTTTGGATTGATATAGGGATTACCCTTACCATCATGCAACACATAGTCTTCATTGATATGCTGAAAAGGAGAAACATATGTAGGTTCACCTTTCGAATTGGTCACCTGCTTAAGCAGTTTACTCAAGACATTGTCCGAAGCCCAATCCCCGGCCTTGTCCGATGTTAAGTTATATTTATAGAACTGATCATTGTACATGGCTTCCCAAGTATTCAGTAATTGTTCCTGCGGAGAAGCTTTTGTCGGATTTTTGACTGCATTGTCCGAAGTACCCCATGCCGATCTAAAATTCAATTGCGGTTTAGCTGTTTTCCCCTTTTTAGTTGTCACCACGACCACACCATTTGCTGCGCGCGACCCGTACAATGATGATGCTGCAGCATCTTTCAATACTGTAACCGACTCAATATCCGAAGGCGATATTGAATTCAGCTGTCCATCATAAGGCATACCATCCACCACATATAGCGGATTAGAATTACCCGACATAGAACTGATACCACGAATTTGAATACGGGTGTCACCGCCCGGGTTACCTTCATTATTCACCACATTAACACCTGGGCTCATCCCCTGCAATGCCTCTGCAAATCCCGATCCTGATATTTTCTCCAGCTGATCCGATTTCACCACCGAGGCAGATCCTGTAAAGGTTGATTTTTTAGCGGTACCGTAAGCAACCACAACAACTTCATCCAGATCATTTGATGTAGACTCCAGTTGCACATTCAAGGTACTTTCCCCTTTCCATTCAATTTCTTTAGATGCATACCCGACATAGCTGATCACAATTTTTGATCCTGCAGGAATTGTCGCTAAAGTAAATCGACCTGAAGCATCCGTAAAACTGGCGATCGATGTGCCCTTTACAGCAATAGATGCTCCTGAGATCGGACCAGTCGCATCTTTAACAACTCCAGAAATCTTAACTTGGTTGCTTTGATATTCAGACAGCGTACTGGCGATCGATTGGTTGAGACCACCAAATCCAAATGCCATAGAAAAGGCTAAAACATGAAATAGTTTAGAATTTTTCATTTAATTTAGTTCGTTAATATATGTTAGTGTGCATGATTCCAAGTGAACACGCAGAAACAAATAAATAGAATATTTTTAACATAAACCACTAATTACATAAACAATTTAAAAAAAATCGTATTTAAATTATCAAAACAATAACAAAATAGTAATATTTATTACAAGTAACGAAATTAAACAATTGCGCAAAAATGAACTAAACAATAGAAAATGAACTTATTATATGATTATGAATCTGCATGGATATACTAGCAAAATGAAAAAATTGGTAGGCTTAAAGAGAGTCACATGCTACCCATAAAAAATCAAAATTGATCAGCTATTGTAACATAAAGTTAATAAATACTTTACTTTTATTCCCTTGCCTATGCTGTAAAACAATATACTTTTGTATCAAGATCAACCTTATTTGGTTGCTCGAACCGTACCGCCTACAACGTGGTAGCTGCCAAATGGAATAAACCTCTTCTAGAGTATTCCACATCATTTGCAAATAGCTGTAGAAAAATCTGTAACTTCGCAGGATTATGGGTTACGCAAAAGAAAGAAAAAAGCTTGAGAAGCTTTCTGAAAAAACAAATGAACTTCAACATTTTGATAGTGCAAATTTAGCTGTCATCACGGATATATTTGAACAATATTCACACACGATAAGAATACTAAAAAATAAGGATACCGCAACATTTAACGATCTTTATTTAAATGAACTGCAAGCTGTAAAGACAGCTAAGACAGCTTTAAAAGTATCTGAAGAAGTAGATCGTCAGATCCATTTCATGGCATATAAGGAAGTATTATTGGATGCGATTACGAAGACAATTCAAGCAACACTAGAGGTCGCTTAAAGTATGTCAGTCTATTTTGTAATAGACAAAAACATTAAAAAATAAGGGTTGTTCAATAATTGAACAACCCTTATTTTTTAAATCAATACCCTCATTATTCCACAGTAGCAAAAGCATCAATAATCTGCATTAACGTTACCGCTTCTTCAATGGAACTTGGATTAGATCCCATATCCTTAAAGAAATTAACTGTACTTGCAATCATAGGTAGCTGTATATTTTCGGGATGATCAAATGAAAATTCCTCCTCTCCACTTTCATTTTTCAAAACAACTTTATTACTAAAAATTGAAAATGTTAAGCTCCCCGTTTCTCCAACTATTTCGCAGCAATCCACGTTATCCGACGATGCTACATTAAAAGACCAGCTTCCATTAAAAACGATCGTATTATCAAAAACAATTGTGCCTCTTGTTTGATCAGCAACAGCACTATCCGTAGATTGATTTAGGCTAAAACCATGATAAGACAAAGGCGTGCCAAAAAAATAGATCATCAGATCCAATTGATGTGGTGCAAGATCAAAGAAATAACCACCACCAGATATCGCAGGATCTGTCCGCCAATCAGCAGCTCCCTTAGTGACTAAAGCCGGAGAACGGCTCTGCCAAAGACGCAACTCCACCATCCGGACATTACCAATAACACCATTATTGATCATTTCTTTAATTTTTAAAAATAGCGGAAGCTGTCTGCGATAATGAGCAACCACCAATTTACCTTGATATTTCTGAACAGCATTTGCCAAAATCGACACTTCACTGGCGTTAAGTGCCACAGGCTTTTCAACATAAACATACTTTCCGTGCTTCAATGCTAAAAGTGCGTATTCCAGATGCGAAGATGGAGGAGTTGCAATATAAATGGCATTAATTTCGGGATTGTTTAGTATTCCGTCAACATCAGCATACCAAAAAGGAACTCCATGCCTATGCGCATAATCAGCAGCTTTCTCAGCATCTCTACGCATAACAGCAAGCAGCTCACTACCCGGTACTTTATTAAATGCAGGTCCGCTCTTTTTTTCCGTTACATCACCACAGCCTATTATTCCCCATTTTATCTTAGTAGTTTCCATAAAATACGCTTAAAATTATCGGGCCATTACTTTTCTAAACAATGTTTTAATATGATCAATTTCTTCCTGATGGAGTGTCTTTTTTCGACAACCAAAATATAACGTATTTTTGAGTTTTTTATCTCCTTCCCACACCAGTTGGATCTGCCCGTTATCAATCTCAGTATTACATAAAAAATCAGGCACAACAGCCAGACCTCCACCTGCACTTAAACAGCGTACGATAGAATTCAGATTGGGGACAATATAATTAGGTCTAAAATCTGGTTTTTTACCAAAATTTAAGTTCCAAAAATTAAAAAGATGTTCCATATCGCCAGTTGTACCGTACCACTTCTGCTGTTTCAGCCAATCTTCAATAAAACCCTTATTTTTTGTTTTCAGGACTTCTTTAAAAGCGTCAATATCGACCTCTTTACCCCCTACAAGTACTATTTTTTCATATGAAAACGGTTCATGCTCAATATTGGCCGACACCCCCTTTTTAGGGGTGATGATCAAATCTAGAATACCTTTGTCCAGCTGATCAAGCATTTCGGGATACTCGCCGAAACTGATAATCAGATTAAAAGGCAGTGTCGAGACATATTGTTCCAAAGTAATCTGAAAAGTTTCAAAACACATGCCTACACTTATTGTCGGGATATGTTTCTCTGTTGAGCGCTGAAAGTTTTTCTCCACCTCCTCGAGTTTTGTTAAGGGCTCGACCAACGCATTATATAATACTTTTCCATGTTCTGTTGGGATCATTTTTCGACCTGTACGGTCAAACAACTTATTACCAACATAGGTTTCTAATGAACTTAAATGCAAACTAACACCCGGCTGTGAAATAAATAAGATTTCCGCAGCACCTGTTAATGTTCCTGTCTTATAGATCGCTTTAAAAGTGCGGTACCATTCCAAATTAACCATATTATCAAAAATATGATTTAAAAATATTAAAAGTATCATAAAAATAATACGTCTATAATAATAAAAAGATTATAAATGCTAGTATCGGTCATTTTCACTAGAACATAAACCGTTATTTTTCAGAATATTAAAAAGGTTCATTAATGCTCACCCTCCTAATTCCTATATATTCGTCTATATTAAGTTTGGTAAATCATGTACGGTATGATGTGAAAATACAAGTATCATAAATATAATACTTAATTATAATTTATACTATTTCTGTAATAACAAAAACCCCGATACCTTTGTAACAGTAAATTTAAAATAAAGCAAAATGAAATATCCACGATAGCCTAACAGCAATAAAAATAATCTGGATATTCCATATGCCCATTAAAAGAAAATTCATTTACATATGAAACATATATTAATTATCAACGCCGGACAATCATTCGCGCATTCAAGCGGACGGTTCAATAAAACAGTAACCGAAAATACAATCGCTTTTTTTGAAAAATTTGACTCCGTAGAAATCAAAGTAACCCATATTGCAGATGGTTACGATCATGACGAAGAAGTTCAGAAATTTGTTTGGGCAGATTACATTATTTACCACACTCCAATGTGGTGGTTCCAGGTACCAAATGCTTTTAAAAAGTATATTGACGAAGTGTTTACCGCAGGGCACCGTACAGGCATATACCACAGTGACGGCCGCCGCTCTGAAAACCCGGACATCAACTACGGAACTGGTGGTATGTTGCAGGGTCGCAAATATATGGTGACCAGCAGCTGGAATGCGCCAAAGACTGCCTTCACTTTACCCGGAGAGTTTTTCAATCAAACCAGTGTAGATGACGGTCCTTTATTTGGTTTTCATCGTATGAATGCATTTGCATCCCTTGAAAAATTAGAAAGCTTTCATTTCCATGATGTGGAAAAAAACGCAGACATATTACGTGATATGGAAGCCTACCAAAAACACCTTGACAAAGTATTTACCCCACAACTAACAGAAGCATTAGTATCATGAAAATACATTTAACAGCTATCATTAAAACAAAAGATGAACATAGAGCAGCAGTTCTTTCCGTACTGCAGCATATGGTAGAGCAAACCCGAAAAGAGGATGCCTGCGAACTATATAGCCTGCATCAAGGAATCGATGACAGCAACCTGTTCACCTTTTATGAAATATGGAAGAGCCAGCAAGGTTTAGATGCGCACAATCAGCAACCCTACATCCAGGCATTTGGTGAACTTGTAGCAGATAAGCTTCAGGAAAAACCAATCATTCTTGCAACAACATTAATTTAAAAACAACCGCACAATGGAATATAGAAAATTAGGAAATACAGCATTAGAATTATCGGCCATCACGTATGGATCATTTGCCATTGGAGGCAATATGTGGGGCGGAAATGAAAAAAAAGACTCCATTGCTTCCGTACATGCATCACTTGATCACGGTGTGACAAGTATTGATACTGCACCTTTCTATGGATTTGGTCTCAGTGAAGAAATGATCGGCGAAGCCATTAAAGGAAAAGACCGATCAAAAATACAGTTACTGACCAAATTTGGTTTGGTCTGGGATGGAAGTAACCAGGGAAAAGGTGAATTTTTCTTTGATGCATCAGAGAACGGTAAAACAATACCGGTATATAAATTTGCATCTAAAGCCAATATCATTAAAGAGCTGGAAGAAAGTTTGAAACGTTTGGGTACCGACTACATCGATCTGTTGCAGATCCATTGGCCGGACTCGACTACCGCTATCAGCGAGACGATGGAGGCTTTAGAAGTTCTGATCCAGCAAGGAAAAATCCGTGCAGCGGGCGTTTGTAACTACAGCGTTGATCAATTAAAAGAAGCATCGGCAACACTTACCCTAGCCAGCAATCAGGTTTCATACAGCATGCTCAACCGCAGTATTGAACAGGATCTAGTGCCTTATGCATTGGAAAACCAAACCGGCATTATCGCCTACAGCCCGATGGAAAGAGGACTACTGACCGGAAAATACTTCACAGAAAACACCTTAAAACAAGATGACCACCGCAACGGTTATTTCTCACAGTTTGATCTCGAAAAAGTAAAAAGCCTGATCGCAACACTTGCCCCTGTTGCACAAAACAAGGGAGTTACCGTAGCACAATTGGTCCTTCGCTGGACAACATTGCAACCAGGCATCACTGTGGTATTGGCAGGCGCCAGAAATGCGTCACAATCGATAGCCAATGCACAGGCAATGGATATCAATTTTACTGCAGAGGAACTTATTTTAATAAATAACGAACTATCAAAATTATAAGTTTTATAAGATTATTATCCCTTAGAAATAAAATGTATCCAATGACTCGCTCTAATACATGCATTTTTAAACAAACAAGACCAGAAGTTAAAACTTCTGGTCTTGTTTCCATTCTAAATTAAGTTACTTATATCTCAATGGTTTACAGATAACTCTAAACAGTATTTACTTAAAATTTACAAAGCTTGTACTGCCTTTATGATGAAATCTGCAATCTCTTTAGGATGGGAAGCCATAGAAGCATGGCTGGCATCAAGACTAATTACCTCTTTTGCCTTTATCCTTTCGGCCATTTCCTTTTGTGTTTCAGGTGGAATCATATGATCGTTATTGGAAATCTGATACCAACTCGGTTTTACTTTCCAAGCGGGTTCATCAGCCTCAGCGCCAAAAATACTGCCATGAGTAGGTTTCTGAGACAAAGCCATTACCATTGATTCTATAGGATCAAGATCCTGTGAAAAACTCTCATGATACTTGTCATACTTGATCCAAAGAAAACCCTTCGCATCAGGGACAATATTAGCAGCACCGCTGGGCTGCTCTCTACGTGAAAAAATACCTCCTAAACTTTCACCCTTGTCCGGAGCAAATGCCGCGACATAAACTAGTCCCGCTACATTCTCATGATGACCAGCCCCTGAAATCACAGCGCCACCATAAGAATGTCCAACAAGTAGCACCTTACCTTCTTCTTTATCAATAAGATTGATCGTTCTTTCAATATCAGCGGCCATGGAGGTTAAAGGATTCTGCACGCTTCTAACCTTATATCCTGCCTCATATAAGATTTTTGTTACTTTACTCCAATGTGATCCGTCTCCCCAGGCTCCATGTACCAAGACAATTGTTATATCATTCTTTTCCATACTATTATATTTATTTTACAAAATTCAAATAACATCTTTATAAATAAATAATCACACTTTTTTGTTTGTCATAAAATAAAATATATCAAAAAGGCATTCACAAGCTGTTTCAATAAATTCCCTAGGATGTTAAAAGAATTTATCCGTCATTAATTTAAAGTTGAATGTATAGGTAAGGAAAAAACTTATCAAAATATGTAACTTAGTACTTTTTACAATATTTAGCCAAGTAATTTTCATTGAGTTATTTTCTTGTTATAAACATATAATATCTTTTACTTTTCATCAACGCTACATTACTATGAATTTCAAACAAAAAATACTACATACTTTATATCCCCTAATCAAAAAACTTTCCAGATCCGGAAAAATGGGAACAATATTGCATGCTCCTTCTGGCAAAACAGCACCACAGTCTTTTTACCAGTTAACAGCAGTAAAAAGCAATGGTATGACAATACACTTCTCAGATTTTAAGGGAAAGAAAGTAATCCTTGTCAATACCGCTTCTGATTGCGGTTACACACGTCAATATGAGGAATTACAAGCGCTATATCAGAAAATGGGCAACCGCATTGCTATCATCGCTTTTCCGTCCAATGATTTTGGAGAGCAAGAAAAAGGCACAGACAAAAATATTGAGCAATTTTGTAAGGTAAACTTCGGAGTCACCTTTCCTGTTGCAAAAAAAAACATAGTGATCAAATCTAATGAACAGCATCCTGTATTCCAATGGTTAACTCAAGCTTCACAAAATGGATGGAATGATCATGCACCCGATTGGAATTTCAGCAAATATATAGTCAATGAAAACGGTAATCTAAGTCATTATTTTGCGTCGAGCATATCTCCTTTGGATCCAGTATTTTTAAAAGCATTGGAAAGTTAAAATTTTATTAAAACATCGATTATGTTTTAGTGGCCAGAGATTTTACTAGGTATTTGTCTCAAAATCTATTTAAAATTTTTCATTAAATTCATCGCATAAAAATGATTCGACTGATGAAAAGAGCTATAATATATTTTAAGATTATAATTTTCTATCTTTTTACGCTCATTGTATTTGCCCTAGCTTCTGGTGTAACAAAAAATAGCACCAACCCTGACCTATTTTCACTAGGACTTGCTGCTACACTTACCTTCATAATTGCTTACCTCTTTACGTACTGGGATAAAATTAGTTTAACAAAAATCGGAATCCAATATAATCAGAAAAGTATAACTGAATTTGGAATAGGTATTTTGCTAAGTGTTCTGATGGTAATGACGATGACAGCACTACTGACATATTTTACTGATGTTAAATTCGTAAAATCACGATCTTTTAATTACAAACTTCTTACCGCTAATATATTTTTATATTTTTTTGTATCCTGTCGTGAAGAGCTCGCTTTTAGAACATACCTTTTATGGCGATTGCGCGACAATTTAAGACCATGGCTAGCATTATCAATTGTTATATCAGTTTTTATCGGAGAACATATTTTAACAGGCACTAATTTAAAAATGGCAATATTTGGATCTGGATTGGGAGCAATTTTGTTCGGTTTAGCTTCTTTAAGAACAAAAAATATTGTCTTACCATTAGGACTCCATTTTGGATGGAATACCGCTCATTGGTTAATGGGATATAAAAACAATACTGGTTTATTTCATGAAACTGTACCTTTAGGATTCGAACAACAGGCAGAATCTACCGCACTCATTGCCTACACAATTACAATGATTTTAGGCATTGGAATTATTTTATTACTATTTCCACAATCTCAAAATAGCAAAAAAATATAACAGATTTTTATCCACAAAGTACGATTTCCATTAATTTTATTTTAGCCTCATCATAAATAAAATTAATTAATAACTGGATTCAAAAGTTCATATAAATAAAGTAAACAGTATTTATAATATTTCAAATCACCACTTGTAAGGTTAATTTTTAAACCAATCGATTGCAGCTTTTACTTTAGCATCATCAGACAGTGATTTAAAATTATCACCTGCATTGATCAATAAATCGGGTGAAATATCCTTTGCATACACATTATTATCCCTAGCTTTAATATCCCCCCCTGAGTAAGTAAAGATAAGATCATCACTAAATTGCACCAGTTTTGTCATTGTTAAATACCCTGCAGTATTTTCACCAATAAACTTAACATTAGACTTCCCTTTAAAAGCGAGTGCTGTTTGTTCTGCCGCACTACCAGTCAAAGGTCCTAACAACACTGCAATCTTGCTAACTTTAAAAGAGCAATCAGCTGTGGTGTTAGAAATTATATTGCCATTCTCCAGCATACTTCCATTAACTAATTTCACCTCAGTATTACTGTTGGCCTGTTGAACAGTAAACACGATACCGTCACCGATTAACGGAGATAAACCACTTATTGGAATAGCATATGATCCTCCCAAACTTAATCTTAAGTCCACAATTATTCCATCTAACTTTTGGGAAGTTAAACTGCATAATGAATCTTGCAATGTCTGAGACATACTCGAAAGCATTTCTAAAGCAAGTTTTCTATCTTTTATCAATCCCAGTGAAATAGTAGGTGATGGTACTGATATATAACCATATTTGTCATTAAATATCTTTGTACAAAATGCATATTGTTCATCATATGCATAAGTATAAAGCGACGAATCTATCTTACGATTAACGTATTTTTTTCTTGCTTTAAAAATATCATTTTTATATATAAGAACACCATGCTGATCACCGAGTAATGAAAAAAGCTTCTGAACTGCTGGAATGATTTGATATATTGAATCAGTAGCTTTAGAGTCTACTGATTTGTAAATAGTAGATTTTACATGTTTCCAATTTACAGAAGTTCTATACATAGAGTTATTTTCTAGCACTCGAACAATAGAATCAAGAACAACATGACGTTGCCCGTAACTGTCTAACGTATTGAAAAGAAACAAAATCACCGCCACTACAATAAAACGCAAATAAATGTATCTCATTAGATAACTTGTAAAAGGATTATAATATTTCGTATTGTTGTTATTAAATAAAGATACTATTTTCAGTAAATTTTAAACAATATTTTTCACTATTTTGACCGATATATCCCGAATACTGTTGGTTCTTTGCTATCATAAATTCTGAAAAATATAACTTGTATGCAGATATCATTTCTTAAAAATCCCCAATTTCAGCGAATGTTTTAAGAAACTAATCTTTTTATCTTTGATCAGGATCTTAATACAATTATAAAAATGGCACATCGCATTTACATCTATAATATCGACTCCCAATCTGGTGAAAGCTATCCCTATTATTTGGGAGAATGGAACTACGAAATACCCCCTCTTTTATTACCACTTTTTGCTTCTGAAATCAGGGCAAAAGGAAAACTATTATATGCAAACAGAGAAGCGGGAATTGTGTTATTAAGGCAATTCTACACGCTATTGGCCGATGAATACCAATTGCACTATAAAAAGGCGTATTACGAGCCCGTCAATCAGTTATTTGATTTGTTAGAAAACTTACCCTATGATACGTTCTTGATCGATGGTACGGATGTCTTCAATATGAATGAGGAAAGAAAATCAGAACAAGCGAAAGATTGGGTTATTGAAATCCAACAAAAAAATAAAAGTTACCTAAAGGCAACAAAATCTCAAAGCTTAAAACCGCTCGATAGTATATTGAAAGCATCCGGTTATCAAAATTTTCTTGAGGCTCTGAAAACAGATTGGATAAACTATGGTTTAGGACATTGGAATGAAGATGTTTATAAACACGATTATGCTGAAGTGTTTACAGAAAATGATGTAAAAGGATTAAAAGATATAAAAGGTAATATCATTACACCTGCCTACTATGATGAAATATCTGAATTTGAGGATGGAATTGCAGTTATTCAAAAAAACAACAAATTTGGTTACCTAGACACAAAAGGAACTGAAATAGTTCCACCAACTTATGATGATGCATCTCATGTTTTTGAAATTTATTACGGACTAGTTTCAGATTACGATTACGAATTTAAGCATCTAGTTGGTTGTGTAACTTCTGATGCTAAGGTTGGGCTTATAAATATGGTAGATCATCAATTGCTTATTCCACCTATTTATGAGGAGTTAACACATCTATATGGGAATTATTTTAATGCAAAAACAGGTAACACATACACGTTAATCAATCATAAAAATGAAAACGTCATCAATCAAGATAGTGAAACTCATTTTGATTTTGACGGGAGTGAACTTTTCTTTATAAAAATTGCAGGAACCTCAAAGCGTAAGTATTTTAATAATAGAGGGGTCTATATTGGCGATTATCTCGAAGATGTATTACATGTACTGCCCCATAACTTTTTCTATGTAAAACCAAATAAAGGGAATAAAAAAATTGAAATTATCAAATCTGATGGAAAAATTCTTGATACAGAAATAGATCAGGTAATCACACTTTCGAACTACCAGACTTTTGTTTACCGTAAGGCTAAAAAATGGTTTATTTATAATCCGATAAATGAAAATTATCTAAAAGAAGATGCTAATATTCAAAAAATTGAAATTGATTATCTGGCAAACTTCTTTAAAGATATCTACATATTATATACCGAAATTGGTAATGGAATTTTTGATGTCTTTAACAACCATTGGTTACTAGAGCCCAATGCTTCTTATCTTAAAATCGAACAGCTTGAAAAACACTTTTTAAGAGTGCACTTAAAAGATGGAATGCAATATTGGGATGGACAGACCAATCAATTAAGTCCAATTTACGAGTATGTTTCAGAAGTAATTGACCATCATAACGATGAGCTTTTCCTCTATCAGAAAGAAGAATTGTTTTGTCTTGACAAACTGATGAAAATCAGAAAAATTACACCTGAGGAGATGGGTAAATGCTATAACCAAAAAGAGAACTTAAGGGGAAAAGACTTAGCTTTTTTCTTAAAATATTACACCGGTTGGAAATCTAAAATCGGCGCAAATTACTTTCACTATTTCGATAATCAAAGCTTGTACGAATTAGGTCTTGATCTTTTGAAAAAAAACAAAATAGAGGAGGCAATTGAAGTTTTAAAAATAGGTGTGCAGCGAAAGCATCCTCAAATGATGACCGAATTGGCCATGATTTATACCGATACCGAAGATAAAGTTCATGCCAACCTAGCTTTAGGTCTCGCATTATATGAAAAGGCTGCAAAATTAGGAGAAAAGAATGCTTGGAACAATTTGGGATATCACTATCAAAATGGCCTGGGCTGTAAGAAAGATATTGATAAAGCAGTAAATGCATACACTAAAGCTGGAGAATTGGGCAATGGATTAGGATGGGCTAATTTGGGAGATCTTTATTACCACGGCCAATGGGTAGAAAAAGATGAAGACAAAGCGTTAGATTATTATTTAAAAGCCCAGAAATTATATTATTTCAATTCGGATAAGCTAGCCGATATATATTTTACAAAAGAAGATTATAAAAAGGTTCTACCGCTTTTAAAAAAAGATTACGATGAAGAATTTTCACCTATTTACTATGGTATTATGTATGAACGTGGCCTCGGTGGATTAAAAATAAATCTTAAAAAAGCAATCAGCTATTACGAAAAAGCAATGCAGATAGGTGTTTACCATCATGCTGTAAACCAATTATTATATTATTATAGACCTGCTTCAGAATATGCTGATGAAGTTCAATTTGCAAAATGGTATGCGTATGCGGAAGAAAATAATATCGAAATAGATCTGAAAATCTTAGGTCTTGATAAACAGCGAAAAGACACATTAGGTTCATTTTTTAAAAATCTATTTAAAAAGTAATAGTGCCATAAATAGTAATGTCTATAAGACCAGAATATTCTGTGGCCTTATAGACATTACTATTTACTGATTATTTACCACTTCACCAACTTACCGATCCGATAAGTCAATACTCCAGTTGTTGGATTATAGCTATCTGTCGACAAAACCGGCATTGGCATTGCAATCTGATCCTGATCCGGATGATGTGTTCTGTTATGATGAGTTTTTATTTCCTTTGGAATAAACTCTTTATCATTTATCCTCAAATTACTTAAAGTCATATCAATGACTGGGATATCCTTATATCGGAGATACCGCTCTCCTAGTTTACGATCCTTACTGGCAAAATCAAACGCTTTATGATACTGCTCTGTAAAGTATATGATACTTTTGCCCATCACTAACTTCTTGCCAGGAAAAGCCATGGAACCTATGGTATCAATTTTCTTAGTTTCCAAATTTTCAACCGTGTAGGTCACCCACGTATGTTCCATATCGCCCCAGGCGAAATATAGATCTTTAGGATTATAGTGTTCTGGAACTGCTTTTCCAGGAACATAATCTGCTTTTGAAAGTTTTAGGCGATATTTTCCTTTATTCCAATTAAGTTTATTTCGAACACTGATGAAATCACCTTCGCCATCACTACTATTGTAATATCCTTTGGAGCGAGTAGCTTCCTTACTTCGTTCATACCAACGCGAAAAAATCCCACCTCTGCCGATCTGCTGATAGGAATTATCTTTCACACTAAAACCATCAGAATGGGTTTGGATGCCCCCATATATAGGCATACCATTTAAGCTGATGTTGAAAGGTGAAATATAAAACGCATAATCATCAGGAATGTCATTCAATATTTCTACATCGATACTGAAAGATTGAAAGTCACTAACAGCGCTATCTAAAGTAACGAAAGAGTTTGTAAAATGAAGAGGTGCTAGAATCACACTATCGGGATAGGCTCTAGAATTTCTCATCTTTTTCTCCGTTTCCTTATGAAGATCGCTGTTTTCATATTTTTTCTTAAGCTCTTCTTTAGTCTGCGCCAATAGACATGTACTTGAAAGAGAAAGAAGCAATAAAATAGAATGTATTGAATATCGCATTGGGTTATAATTTTAAGACCTAAATTACACTTATTTTTAAATATTCAAATTTAATCACAGCAAATCTTAAAAGAAAAAAAAGTAAGGTTAAAATTATGATGTAGGCAGATCAACACGAACACCATTTTTCCAATAACATGGCTTATAATTTACAGGAACGTCTCCTGTTGAACCTGTTACATAAACATCTTCACCGTTAATAAAAATTCCTGAAGCTTGAGCATTATCTTCTAATTCGTGAAGAACGCCGTTTTTCCAATAACAAGCAGTATGACCAGTACTGTTTGATTGATGTTTATTAATTAATCCAACAGCATAGATATCATTGTTCGATTGTGTAATCTGCAGAACTTCACCATAACGTTCATCCAATACAACAAGTTCTTTATTTTTCCAATAGACCGGAAAACCACAATTACCACCTATATAAACTGTATTTGCACTACCTTGAAAAATTGTTGTTACTTCTTTAAATATTCCTTTGCTCGGCAACGGTAATTCTTCTGGCGCAGATACACCATTCCAATAAAAAGGTTTACCTATAGCTAATGAGCTTCCTCCGAAATTTCCAGAAACCTTTCCATACATACCTGCAAACAATGGTTTATCATTATACATAGTCATAGTACGTAGGACCCCCACACTATCACTATTCATTTTTATCTTCACATTATTTTTATAATAATACATAACGGTATCTAACAGGAAGCTACCTTGGTCCATCTGATAGGATTCCTTTGCTCCTGACTTATTTTTATATTCAAAATTTATTCTTGATTTATCATCAATAGCTTTACGATAAAAAGTTCCATTCGGAATATTTTTAATAAATGTAGTCGCATCTATCTTTAGACCATCTAACCAATAGACTGTACTAACTTCACCAACAAAGGATCGATAGCCACTAATTGCAACGTGGCCATCAGTCGCGATAATGGATAGACCATTACTTAAGAGCTCCTGTTTGACATCCGATTTTTTACAAGAAAAAAATAGAAATATAATTGAAAATATAGCTAAAAGGCGACTAGGATATATGCGACTCATCATCAATGGAATTTATGTTTACTAAAATTGATTAGTTGTATTGTCAAAGTTAAAAAAAATATAAAGATCAAGCATATATTAATAGTACTTTTTACAGGCTAAATATAGTTGTCGTTTGGTTAGATGAAATGAGTTAAGGATAAGAAATTGTTGAAATAATATAGATTAGATCAATTTATTCTCTGTTGCAACCCTTACTAATTCGATCATATTTTTTGCCTGAAATTTTTTCAGGAGATTTCTGCGGTGAGTTTCTACCGTAATGATGGAAATGAATAACTTCTCAGCTATTTCTGCTGATGTTAGTCCGTCAGCTACAGATTTTAGAATCTGCTGTTCTCTCTTTGTCAGTCGTGGTATTTCGAAAGTATTGAGGGAAGGCCTTAACATAATCTGCTGTACTTCTTTACTTAAAGCAATCTCACCGCCCAATGCTTTTTCGATGCACGCAACGATTTCTTCTGAATCAGCATTTTTTAAGATATAACCATTACCACCATTTTCTAAAAACCGGAAAATAATACTGCGCTCAGCCTGATTGCTTATACCAAGTACAATGGAATGTGGTGATTTTTGTTTAATATTTTTACAAAAATCCAATCCATTACCATCACTTAAAATAATATCCAATAATACAATATCGACTGTATTTTCCTGAATAAAATCCAATATAGCGGCACCTTTTGTAAATGAAAACACTTGAAATTTATGTTCATTTTGAAGTAAAGATCTTAGTCCCTCCACAATCATCGGGTGATCATCAACTATTGCCAGATTTAACGTATTTTTACTAGACATAACATTCGACATTTATTGTAGTCCCTTCCCCTTTTGCAGAAGTAATATCTACCGTTCCATTAATCAATTGTACACGGTTTTCAATGTTCTTTAATCCTAATCCTTTTGTAATTTGATTTTTATCAAATCCAACGCCATCGTCTTCAATGGTAAGATTCAAAAGATTGTCATTCTGACTGATCTGAACAATTACATTATTTGCCTGTGCATACTTGATGACATTGCTTATACTTTCTTGGGTAATGCGATAAAGAGCAAGCTGAGTTTCAAAAGGAATATTTTCCGATAAATCAAAAGCTTCGAATTGAATGCGTAATTTTTTATAACTCATGGATTCACAAAGCTCTGATAATGCAGTTTCAAGACCTAGATTTTTTAAGGTCTCAGGCATCAAATTTCTAGAAATACGACGCATTTCCGAAATAGACCTATCTAGCTTTTGGACGATATCACTTGTTTCATTAATATTTCCTATCCCATCCTTTGAAATGGACATTCTGATGTTGGCCAGCATTCCTCCCATACTATCATGTAGATCCTGGGCAATACGCTGACGTTCCTGCTCTTCTCCTTGTAAAAGAGCGTGTGTTGCATCATATTTCCTTTTGTTCTCAATACGTAACAACTGTTGCTGATGACTCAAACTGATTTGTTCATTCAATTTCCTCTGTTTCGAATAATTGAGATAGGCTAAGAATGCAATAACCAAACTCAAACCAAGCGCAATGCCCAATAATATAGTACGCAGATTCTTATTTCTAGCTAAGAGTTCATTTTCCTTTTTTTCCTGTTCTAAACGATTTATGGTTTGTTGCTTTACTGAAGTTTGATGTGAGATTTCCAACGCGTTCATTTTCTCCAGTAATTTTTTTTGTTGCAGGCTATCGCTTAATGCGCTTGACTTTTTTAACCATTGATAAGCTTGTTTATAGTCGCCCATTAATTCATTAACCGTAGCCAATTGGGTTATTATTATCTTACGATTGATACCTTCTTTTGTCAAGATATCCTCATCTAAAATCCCCTCCATTAAGGCTTTAGCTTTCGTATAATCTTTTTGCATCAGATAAACATTATACATCCTAAATTTTAACATCTGCAACATCTTTCCTTGCTTTTTTATTTTTGCCAATGGAATACCCTTACTTAGATTTTCCAAAGCTGGAGTAAATTCCAGTTTTGTTGTATGATACATGGCTACCTGATAATAATAATTAGCCGCATGCTGTGTATTGGGATATTTTTTAATAAGTGCTGTTGCCCTGTCCAGATAGATTTTTGCAGTTTTGCTGTCAGGTTTATAACAGTAATTACTAACAAGATTGAGGTAAGTAATAAGATGAGCAGTATTTTGTTCAGGTATACTAAGGAGTTGCTCCAATGCCTTTTTTTGATATTCTTCAGCAGTATTAAGCTGTCCAACAGACATAAAAGTTAAGCCTAATTGGGTATAGCAATAAGCTAAAAGTTCTGTATTTCCACTTTTTTCACTCAAGGGTATACATTTCTCAGTCAAAGTCTTGACTAAAAAATCATAACCTTTTTCCTCCATTTGCATGTATGCGTAGTTATACCAAGATTTGATCAAGGTACCTTTATTCTTTGATTCTTTTTCAAGTATAGATATCGCATCATTGTACAATTGTTTAGCCTTAGTTTTATCACCTTGACTTGTTTCATACACTGCCTGGTAATAATTTAAAAGTCCGGAGCTTAAAATATTTTTATTCTTAGCGTGTAATACTGCATCCAATGCCTGCTTGCTTTTTAAAGCGTCTGTTGGCGCCCAATATTCTGAAAGCAGTAAATAATTGTAGAGGCGTGTACTATCGCTATTACCACGATTGATCTGATCATTAATTTGCCTTACATAAGCCTCTTCATCCAACGGGATAAGCTGTTGTGCTTTCGCATAATATGCAAAAATAAAAATCGAAAATATGATTGATAAAAAGTATCGCTTTAACATGGGTTTAGTAATTAAATGACAAATATCTGCATAAAAAGAGTTGATCTTTTATTTGCAAAAAAAATCATGGTAAACCATTAGAAATTAAATCATGGTTTAAGGTGATTGTTCAAATAACCCAATCTATGGAAATTTGCTATCACAAAATAAATAAAATTAGTAATTATGAAAAAAGTAAATGTAAAAATAGCACTTTTAGGGATTTTGTCAGCGCTGACATTTAGCATGTTGACGATAGGCTGTAGTAAAGATGATGATAATACAATACCAGAACAAAAGGGAAGTCACTATAAAATCACAGTAACCCTTAACAATGTAAATGCTGACCAGGATTTTGTTTCGATTGCTGTGGCAGGAGGAAATCCAGGCGGAAAAACAGATGTTTGGAAAGTTAATGGTGTCGTGAAAACAGGTGAATCGGCTATTGGATTAGGCGATACTGATTTCACTGGTGCTACTAAAACATACGTTATTGAAACGACAGAACCGATTCGCGCATTTTCAGGCGGTGTACAAATAATCAATTATGGCGCACCTTTATCTGTGGACTATAAAATAGAAGTAGATGGTAAAGTTAAAGTTACTGAAAATCCTACACTAACAGGAGATGGTGCGAACTTAACGAAACAATATTCGTTTTAAGATTCTTACCTATTTATATTATTTATAATAGATTTTATTTAAAATCTCGTGATATAACAAGAAAAGCCTCTATCGAGGCTTTTCTTGTTTATTGATTAATACAATAGCAAACAGAATCAATATAATTCCACCCCACTGTATTGTATGAACTGACTCATTTAATATAATTACTGCCGATAATATCGATACAGGAATCTCCAAGCTGGCAAAGATATTACCAAGTGAAATTCCAACTTGCGGAATACCTTTAGTGAAAAGAAGTGGAGGCAGAATAGTTCCAAAAATCGCAATCATAATTCCCCAATATAAACTGACCGCACTCATTTGTTCGACAATATGAATATTCCAGAATAAAACAACTAAGATTAATCCACCAAGGACAAGATACTTACTTCGTAAATGACTGGGTACATCTAAAGCTACGGAACTTGAAGCAAAGAGTGACAAAGTGTATGAGGCTCCGGCTCCTAATCCCAATAGAAGACCTTTTACGCTGATATTAAGTTCAGTTTCAAAAATATTTGTCGCAAGCACTGTACCAATTAAAACAATGATTACACCGATTATTTTAGCTGTAGTGGGTCGTTTTTTGTGGACGACAATCTCCACAATGAGACTAATCCAGATAGACTGCATGAGAAGAATAATTCCTACGGATACAGGAATATACTGGATCGAAAGATAGTATAATGTGGTTGTGAGTCCAAGTGATGTTCCCCAAAATACCAATCTTGACTTTGATCTGAAAGATACAATAACCTTCTTCTCCCCTCTTCTTTTTTTCCAGATCAGGTCGAGGAATAATAGAAATATAAATCCAATAAAAAATTGCCAAAATGTTAGGGCACTTGTCCCTATACCTAAACCATTCGCATATTTAACGATAGTCGCCAATAATCCGTAGCTAATGGCGCCTGCAAGTACATAAATAACTGCTTTAAAGTTTTTCATAGTAAAAGTAGTTATTAAATAAAGCCAATTGATTGGAAAGCGATCTGCTCCAGTAAGCGGTATCGTGACGACCATTTGATTCCTGGTAAATATGATCTACATTAGCCTTTATCAGCTGATTATGAAAGTCACGATTCATTCCGATCATCTGCTCGTCTTGAATACCGCAGTCCAAAATGTAAAACTGATCTGCAGTTTGCATTTTTGCGACCTTACTGGATGTCAGAAATGCTGGATCTAACTGTTCGTATTGACCTAATACTTGATCAACTTGGTATCCATGATAAGCTTCTCCAAATCGAGTAAAATCCAATGCTCCACATGAACTGCCTACTAATGAGAATGATTTTGAATAAGTAACACCAATATTTATAGCGCCATACCCTCCCATACTCCAACCGAGAATCCCTCTACTTTCTCTATGAGCAAAGACTGGATAATGTGCGTCTACATAGTTTACTAATTCATCTCCTATAAAAGTTTGATATTGTGATCCTATGTCGATGGGACTATCGACATACCAGCTGTTAAAATTAGCATCAGGTAAAATATAAATAGTTTGGTAAAGTTCCGACTTTGCGACAAGATCTGGAATATCTTGCTGATGAGTTCTTTCGGAATTGCCACTATAACCGTGCAAAATATAAACAGATTTATAGCTTTTCCCCGCTATTATATGAGGTGTGATAATGACCACTGGAATTTTCTTGTTCATTTTCGCACTATAAACATGTTCATGGACTATGTGTTGTCCAAAAACAGGAAGTATTAATGTAAAAATAAAGCACATCATTGCAATTTTTTTCATCTTCTTATTGTTTTAATTCAAGACAAAAGTCAAGTTTCAAAAGATGAAAAACGTTTACATATGTTGAAGGATTAAAAATTTAATTCTTTTCGTATTCGACTGAGTTGTGTTGGCGTAATACCAAGATAGGAGGCAATATGATGTTGCTTAAGTCTTTTAAACAATTTCTGATTTTCATAAAGCTTGATATAACGTATTTTTGCTGTATCCCATTTCAAGTCGATTTCCAAAGGCTCTTTTTTTACAACCCAATTTTTCTCTAAATAATGAATATGAAACAATGCAAGATCGTGATATTTGATCAGCAATTCACGAAAAACTTGAGCAGGATACATAATTACTTCACAATCTTCAAGCGCTATGATGTTAAATAAACTTGGCTTATGTTCAATAATTGCGGCTGTGGAAGCCACAAAGCTATTCTCTTCAAAGAAAAGTTTGAAAATTGTATTACCACTCTCATTAATAGTATAGTAACCCAGCAATCCTTTACGAACATAATAATAATAACGTGCCATATCTCCCGCTCTTAAAATTAAATCATTCTTTTTAAAAGAGTGTATTTTGCAGATTGCCTTCAGAGCATCTGCTGTTTCTTCAGATAGTGAATAATAGGCATTTATCTGTTTCAAAAAATCATCCATGTCGAGTTGAATTACTATCCGCTAAATTAGGTAATGAAAAATAAATATTAGACTATATTCTGTATGCATTAATAATCACTTGGCATAAATTACCACCAGCTTCCCGAAATATTTAGTTATTTTCGCTAGATCGCTATTTATAAAACATCAGCTTTAAAAGAATATATTTTAAAAGTGTTTTAAGAAATTTTGAAATGTTGCTAATACATGATAAAAAACAGTAAAAATAAAAGAACAACCTACGTTGGTTTAGTAGCTATCACAATAATACTTGGTTTGGTTTCTAGAAGAATTGATTTTGTTCCTGCAATAACAGGCGACGTGTTATACGCTATAATGGTATATTGGATCTTTCGTTTTCTATTTTTTACGCGTCCACTCCTATTTTCAATTATACTCACTCTAGTTTTCTGCTTTTCGATAGAATGCATGCAATTAATACAAACTTCCTTCTTTATTTATATCAGAAACAACCCAGTTCTTCGTCTTGTTTTTGGGCAAGGTTTTCTCTGGTCAGATCTATTCGGTTATATCGCGGGTACCTGTATTGCCTATCTATTGGACAGAACTCTTAGAAAAACTTTAGAGAATTAAAAGTCAGAACTATAGTATCATGATAATAACTGTATTAGATATTTATTTATAATAAAAAAGAAACTTATGATTAAAGGATTATTTGAAACTCATATTGAAGTGAGTAATTTGGAAAATGCAATCACATTCTATTCAAAAAAAATAAATTTGGAATTAGCTTTCATTGACCACCCACGTCGAATCGCATTTTTATGGCTGACTGCAGATAAAAAGGCGATGTTAGGTTTATGGGAAAAAAATACCTCTATACAAAAAAGACACTTCGCATTTCAATGTGATCTCGAGTTTGTACGCGACGATGCAGTATCTTGGTTAGAAAAAAATGATCTAAAACCTTACAATTTCTTGAAAGATGATTCGACAGAACCTATGGTTTTTGCATGGATGCCAGCACTTGCAATCTATTTTGATGATCCTGATGGCAATAGTTTGGAATTCATCAGTATGCTTGAAGGAAAAGGGCAACCAGAACATGGTGTACTGCGCTATGCCGATTGGTTAAAAGTAGTAGGAAAACATGAAAAGTAAATAAATTCATATTTAAAGACATCTCTATTTATCGATATTTACACATCTTATGACCACCCAGCTAACTTTTAAAAAATATACCGAAGAAGACTTTTCAGACTATCTTAATCTTGTTAAAGAAGATGACCTGATGCAATACATCACCGGAAAAGGTCTATCTGAAACAGATGCTAAGAGAAGGTTTGCATTTATCTTAGATTTAGGCAAACAGCATGATTCTCTTGGTTATTACCAAGTATTGGATACAGCTACTGGTCAAATCATTGGTGATTGCAAACTAGTCTTCTACAAAAGAAATATCCATATTTTTGAAATTGGTTATTTACTGCGAAAAGAACATTGGAAAAAAGGTCTAGGAACTAAAATTTGTGAATATTTGTTATCCCAAGCGTCAACCATCAATAGAAAAAATGATGTAATTGCTGTCATTCACCCAGAAAACATCGCTTCAAGAAAACTACTCGAAAAATTTAATTTTAAAAGCTATTTTAAAGGAAATGAAGATGGTACTACAATCGAAAAGCTGATATTAAAGCGGACTTAAAAAAGATATATCCTGTATACATATCATCCTTCAAAATACCCAGTAACAATTCACTATATAATCATAAAAACTCATTACTAAAATGATTCTTAGAACAGCATTAAATAAAATAAAGTTGTTTCTTAAGATATCATTCCCAAGAAACAACATTAAAATGTGCGCTGTACGGACATACCAACAATCAGCGAAATTGATCTATCGTTATTAGTATCGAACGGTATCAGAAGCTAGAAATGGTAACTGATAAGATCCTGTGTCGATCAGAACTTGTTTTGATATCTTCCTTAAATTTTCAACACTTGCCAACGTCGCTTTTGTCTGATAGGCATAGATTTGTTTCAATTTTGGCATTTTATTGAGCTTTTCTAACCCTTTATCAGTAACTGGCACTGCAAATAAATTTAGATAGGATAAAGCTGGATGTCCATTCAGATGTTCAAGTCCTAAATCTGTAATTTTTGTATTTTCTAAATGTAACTTCATTAGGTTTGGGAATTCGGCCATCATCTTGAGGCTTTGATCAGTTATAGCGGTATTCCCTAATTTCAACTGCACAATGTTATCCTTGATCTTTAAAAGATCTTTTAAGTCTTGATCCTTAAATTCAGGATAGTTAATTGCGTTGATGGTTACATATTCACTATTACCTGCAATAGGCAAAACTTTAATTCCTTTTGCTTGTAACTGCTGTACAAAATCAGCCGGTAGCTTTTTTGCCTCCGGTAATTCTTCAAATGGAGAAGTCGGTTCACTTCCCTTTTCTAATTTCCCTAAAATTTCTTTTATTTCTGCTGTCTGCGCCAAGTCACTTGATTTTTTAGCAAAATCAGCACCTTCTTTCACCCACCATCCGATCAACTTAATTTGCTCAGCAGTAATTGGCTTACGGCCTTTTGGAGGCATTCTTTTCTTATGACCCTCTGGCAATATCAATCGCGCATATAATTCACTTTTTTCTAAATCATTTGCGACAAGTACTGTCCCGCCATCACCACCTTTCAATAAATGAGCTTGATCGTGAAGAGCAAAACCACCTTCTTGCTTTTTCTCCCCATGACAACTTTGACATCGCTGTTTAAGAATGGGCTGAATAATTCCGGAATATACCTGCGCTTGTTGCACATTAGTCAGTAAAACAGGTTCTTCAGATGCATCCTCTATCCCGACAACAGTTTTAATCGCTGTAGGAAGCGCATCTTTAAAATACCCTTTCCCATGTGTTAAAGTACCTCCAAAGTGACCAGTAATGCCAATAAGAATAAACATCAAAAATAATAATGTAACACGCTTAGATTTAAACTTTTCAATGAATGAATTACGAACACCTTCCTTATATAAAAAATATAAAAAAAGACTAATAGCAGCAACTGCAAGTCCTAACCACTGATGGAAATTCAAAGTATCTTGCTCATAACCGCCTTGTAAAGACAACAGATACCCTGTAAAACAAGCGAATATAGCCGCCACACTACCAAACAATAAGGATAATGATATTGCTGGGCCTATATTCTTATAATTTTCCTTTCTTGAGAAAAGTGCCAATACACAGGCAATAACTAACATTCCAATAGGAAGATGTACCATAACTGGGTGCCATCTTCCTGTAAAATTCATTAACTCTTCAAAAAACAACATCATGATTTATAGCGTGTCTTTAAAAGATTTAACATAAAGACATTGATACTCCATTGATCAGCTACAGGCTGTTGTGTATAAGGTAAAGTCGGTAAATATCCAGCGGGACCAAATTCAGTTGTTATGGTTAGGACTTTTGCTTTACTTTCTTTGTGAATACGTACAATTTCATCCCACCATGCCAAATGCTGATCCAAAATAGATTTCCATTCTGGAGCTGCGGGATCATTAACCTGTGGTCCTTGCGGATGACCAACACGGGCGTGTATATGTCCAGTTTTTAAAAGCGCCAATTGAACGGCTTCTTTCTGATCTGATAACATGGACTCATGAACATTACACCAATGTGATATATCTAATGTTAAACGCAAATGCGGAATCTCTTCTAAATATTTTTTTGTAATATGTGCGGCAAAGCTAAATCGGCCGCGGTGTGTTTCATGTCTAACTGGGATACCCGTTTTTTTAGAAATGGCTTCTGCTGCATCAATCAAAGCTTTATTTTGTTCAAACGTGTAATACTCTTTTCCAGTATGACAATTAATATAATCTGGTTTTTGTTGCGCGGCATCCTCAACATTTTTTATAAAAGAAGCAAGATACTGATCAAAATTGGCACCGCCACCTCCACTTAATAAACCCAAAGAAAGGTTATGTTTTTTTAAAGCATTAAACATGGCTGTACGCTCTTCCCCTGCCGCTGGAAGCCAGGTCTCTAAACCATCAAATCCAGCCTGACTTACTCGAGCACAGTAGCTGTCCCATGACTCTGACATACCCCAATTGGTACAATAGAACTTTATTTTTAAATTATTATTCACTTGAGCTTGATTTGGTAGAGCCCATAAAATAAAAAGCATAATGCTGTATATATATTTCATTCCAATTATTTATTAAACAACTGCACTAATCAGGTTACCTTCAACATCCGTTAAACGGAATGGTCTGCCCTGAAATTCATAAGTAAATTTTTCATGATCGAAACCGAGCAAATGAAGCATTGTCGCATGTACATCATGAACGGACGATCTTCCGCTTACACCCGTAAACCCGATTTCATCAGTCTCTCCATAGGTCACCCCTTTCTTGACACCGCCTCCTGCCATCCAGATCGTATAGGCATCAGTATGATGATCACGTCCTAAAAAGGGCATATCGCTATTATCTCTATTTTCCTGCATTGGAGTTCGTCCAAATTCTCCTCCCCACACTACAAGCGTTTCGTCCAGCAATCCACGTTGCTTAAGATCCATAATCAATGCGGTCATAGGTCTGTCAATTTCCCTACATTTATTACGGAAACCATAATCGATAGAATCGGAGGCATTAGTTCCATGGCTATCCCATCCCCAATCAAACAACTGTACATAACGGACTCCTTGTTCAACCAGTTTTCGTGCTAATAAACAATTATTCGCAAATGACTCTTTACCCGGTTCTGTACCATATAATTCATGAATATGCGCCGGTTCTTGACTGATGTCCATAACCTCTGGAACCGCGACCTGCATTTTGTAAGCCATCTCATATTGGGCTATTCGAGATAATGTTTCAGGATCCTTATAGGTATTATATTCGTCCTTGTTGACTTCATTAATCGCATCGATAGCATGTCTCTTTAAGTCTCTGCTCATGCCTTCCGGATCGGCAAGATATAGAACAGGATCACCTTTCGAACGGCATTGCACACCCTGATATACTGAAGGTAAGAATCCTGATCCCCAAACACTTTTTCCGGCATCAGGAGTCTTTCCTCCTGAAGTCAATACTACGAAACCTGGCAAGTTGCTGTTTTCTGATCCTAAACCATAAGTTACCCAAGATCCGATACTAGGCCTACCCAATCTTGCACTACCAGTTTGCATAAACATCTGTGCAGGACCATGATTAAACTGGTCTGTATGTACAGCCTTTAAAAAGCTTACATCGTCCACAACTTTACTAAAATGCGGTAGATGATCGGAAACCCAAGCTCCACTTTGCCCATACTGTTTGAAAGTCGCTTGAGGACCTAGCATTTTAGGAGTACCTCTGATAAATGCAAAAGTTTTACCTGCTAATAGTGACTCAGGACAGGGTTGATTATGTAATGTCTGCAACACTGGCTTATAGTCAAAAAGTTCCAATTGTGAAGGAGCCCCTGCCATATGCAAGTAAATGACACTTTTTGCTTTTCCAGGAAAATGAGGTGATTTTGGTACAAGTGGATTTAATGCATTTAAATCTATAGCTCCAGATCCACTGGAGTTCCCTCCACAACTTGCCAAAAAACTTGCTAATGCTATGCTTCCAACACCTGCCACACAATCTTTCAAAAAATGTCTACGCGTTACCGCCTGCAATTTCTGCTGTTGCAATTCACGAAATAATTTATCGAGATCTTTCATGTCGTTTAAGATTTTGTAAGAAATTCATCCAGATTTAATAAAGCATTGGCTACCACCATGTAGGCAGCCTTTGATGTTAAAGATGGATCTTTTAAATCACTCGCATTAACAGCCATGAATTTAGCCGCCTCTGCCGGTTTTTTATTAAAATTTTGTAATGCTTCTTTATATAATTTTTCCAGTGCAACCACTTTTTCTGCACTCGGATTTTTTAACATCAGTTTCTTATAACCATAAGAAATTATTTTTTTAGAATCTCCTGCTCCTTCTTTCTGCATGAGTGTCGAAAGATGTTTAGCTGCCTCCAGATAAACGGGATCATTTAACGTGGTTAGTGCTTGTAATGGAGTATTTGTTCTGATCCGATCAACCAAACAGACCTCTCGACTCGATGCATCAAAAGAAATAAATGAAGGATAAGGACTTGTCCGTTTTAAAAATGTATATACCCCCCTTCTAAATTGATCTTCACCTATACTTGTTGCCCACGATTCACCACTATATACCGTCATCCATACACCATCTGGCTGATAGGGCATCACCGAAGGTCCATACATTTTAGAACTTAGAAGACCACTTACGGCTAATGTCTGATCCCGAATCTGCTCTGCCGAAAGTCTGAATCGTGGTCCTCTCGCTAGAAATATATTAGCCGGATCTTTCTCCGCATCTCCTTGATTTAAACTCGATGATTGCTTATAGGTGGAAGACATAACAATATCCTTAATAAGCGCTTTCATACTCCACTTTTTATTTTGCATGAGATCTAGCGCTAAGTAATCCAATAAATCAATATGCATAGATGGTGTACTCTGCGTCCCCATATCTCCTAGTGGTTCCACCAACCCGCGTCCAAATAATTGCGCCCAAATTCGATTTACCAAAGTACGTGCTGTCAAAGGATTATCTTTACTTACAATCCATTTAGCAAAGCCCAATCTATTGTTAGGAGCTCCCTTTGGAAAAGGATTTAATGTTTCAGGAACTGCAGGTTGCACCTCTTTACCTAGCGCTAATCTATTTCCTCGCTCAAAAACATGTGTTTTACGATGCATTTCTGAAGGATTTTCAATCATCACAGGTACACTTTCAGGATTTGTATTAATCAGTTGCATAAAGTTATTTTGCATACGCTGGGACTCCGGGTCTGCAGATACCGGAAACCCTTCGCGTAATGCGAACCACTCAATCATACAAATCGGCTGATCTTTTGCTGCTGTTGCATTCTTAAATATTAAATAAAGGTCATGAACTCCGGTATCTTCCTTCAGATCTGCTTGAATAACTTGTCTTCCTGAAGTACTAGGCAATTGGACTGTCGTCAGTAACGGGCCTGTTTTACTACCCTTTCTGACTTCTATGGCACCTCCATTTAATGATGTCCAATAATTAATATAAAATTGCTTTTTACCCTGCAAGGTGATGTGTTTCAATCGAGCACTTCCTCCTGAACGTATTCCGAGCCATTTAGTATCATACAAAGCGCCATTTACAACCTGATCACTATAATGTGCATGAATTTTTGGTTCCAATGTATGCAAGAATAAGTCTGTAGAACGAATCAGCTTTTGATTCCCTTTCTGGGTCAACCAAGATTTGATACTATCCACTCTGCTTTCATCTTCGGCCTTATAGAACCGCAACCTTGGATGATCACCTTGGGTATCTTCATCTCGTGTATTATTAAAAAAAGCAACAGATTTATAATACTCTTCAAATTTAAATGGATCGTAAGTATGGCTGTGACACTGTACACACTCAAAAGTTGTACTTAGCCAAACCTGGTAAGTTGTATTGACCCGATCTAGAACAGAGGCCACACGAAACTCTTCACTGTCGGTCCCCCCTTCATCATTATTCATTGTATTTCTGTGAAAAGCTGTTGCAATAAGCTGATCTTTAGTTGGATCAGGCAATAAGTCACCCGCTAATTGCTGTACCGTAAATTCGTCGAAAGGCATATCCTTATTAAAAGCTTTAATGAGCCAATCGCGATAAGGCCATATTTGTCTTGACCCATCCTTTTCATAACCTTTAGTATCCGCATATCGGGCTAAGTCCAGCCACCAACTAGCCCATTTTTCACCATACTGTTGTGAAGCTAGTAAACTATCAACTCTTAACTCGTAAGCATTTCCCCTCGTATCATTTACAAATGATTGCAATTCGGTTAAACTTGGTGGAATACCGACCACATCTAGATACAGTCGTCTCAATAAGGTCTCCTTATCTGCCTCTTTTGAAAAAGACAGGTCTTTCTCTTTCATTTTATCCTGAACGAAATAATCGATATTATTGGATATACCCGATGGATTCATTCCAAATAAACCAGCAAAAGAAAATGGTTTAGGTACTTCCACTTTTTCAGGTAACGTATAAGCCCAGTGCTTGCCCCATTTCGCCCCCTCGTTGATCCATCTTTTCAAGATGTCGATTTCATCATCACTCAATCGTGGTGCATTGTATGGCATTCTTAACTCGGGATCATCAATGGTCAACCGTTTAATAAATTCACTATGATCTGCATCGCCTGCGATTATAGCCGGCTTACCAGACTCTGCCTTAGCAAATGCCTCATTTTCGAAAAGCAAACTAAAACCTCCATTTTTCTTTACGCCACCATGGCAAGTAATGCAATGCTTATTAAGGATAGGTTTCACTTCAGCACTAAAATCAACAGGATCTTCCTTCTTAAAGGTAAACAATCCGGCGACCACAATGGCACTCAATAAGAGGGATACGACGACGACTTTCTTTTTCATGTTTAATACGATTTATAACTTCTAAGCTTTTATTTTAAATCGCAGTACAGCGATTTTAAACAAAGCAAATTAGTTGTATTCGCTTAATAGGTTTATAAAATAATACAAAGGTTTTATAATGTATCTTGCTAACAGCAGTTCTTCTTCATTTATAAAAAATAAAATTAAGGATCTTCAACCTCATAAAATACAACCTCATTAACAAATAATGACAGTATATTGACGTTAATACCTTTTTTGTGTAATTTATTTGTTTCTTTCAGCGTAATAGTAAACCTATGTTTAATTTATGATGCCCTTTATAACTTGAAATGCTATGGCTATCATGGAGACTTTTTCCCTTTAAAACTAGCGACCATTTACAATATCAAAAATTTTACTATTCAAGATTTGATCACCTCGCTTATGGGGAGTCGCTCATAGATCACATTGTTCTAATGCTTATTAGCATAAATCAACATCAGCAGTTCATCTTTTACAACTATATATCCCTAAAAAGCGATCGAAGATCACAAAAGATCAAAAATTGTTTTATTATACCGAAATTTATATATTCGTAGGTTACAAGCCAATTATCTAGACGAATGAAAGCTAAATTAATAGAAATCAGTCCACTTCCGAAGAAAACAATACATATCAAACATGTGGACGAAGCTTTTTTTAGTAATCCTTTGCACTTTCATGAACTATGCGAACTAGTCCTTATCGAAGAAAGTTACGGCAAACGTATTGTTGGTAATCATATTGACTCATTTAGTGCAGGAGATATGGTATTAATCGGGCCTAACATTCCACATATTTGGCATAATGATGATGCTTTTTTAAAGCCAGACTACCATGAGCGTGCTAAAGCTCTTGTTATTTACTTTCCAGCTGACTTTCTTATTCAATTGACCGATGATCAATCGACAATTCAAGCCATGCAAAAATTTATTGATAAGACTAAAGATGGTTTACGTTTTTATGGGAATACATTAAAAAATGCAATGACACTCATGCGGGATCTAGTCCATAAAGATTCTTTTTCAAAAATAACCGGTTTCCTAAACCTTATAGCATTATTGCATCAAAGTACCGAATATGATCATTTATCATCAGGCACATATAAACCTGTTTACAGCGAAAAGGATAATAAACGGATAAACATCATTTATGTTTACGTAATGCAAAACTTTAGAGAAACCGTTTCATTGCAGGAAGCGGCTAGCCTCTTAAATATGAACTCAAATGCTTTCTGCAGGTTCTTCAAAAAACACACCCAAAAATCGTTTTCTAAATTCGTAAATGAAACACGCATAGGACATGCCTGCAAATTGCTGGAAGATAAGAATCTGAATATTTCAGAAGTATGTTATGCTAGCGGTTATCAAAATTTAACAAACTTCAATAAGTTTTTTAAAGAAATTATGAATAAAAATCCGAGAACCTATCGAAAAGAAATGGAGGTTGGTAGATTCAGCACACCAATAAAACCTATTTCTTCCAATGATTAGTATTATTCACAACGAATAAAATGTCCTAAATAATTATGGTAACATTCATATTCCAAAGTTTTCAAATAAAAAATAATTCGCTTTCTTTGGAACTGATAAAGAATAAAAGTTAAAGGGTATTCTATAGTAGATATATAATATCAACATAAACCATAAAAACTAAATGAAAATAATTAAGAAAATTGCTCTTTTAGGATTATTATCGACAGCAGTATTATCGAGTAATGCGCAATCTATTCCATACGAAGGAGTATCCGGATGGGAGGAAACAAAAGACAGTCGGATGGCGTGGTTCAGAGAAGCCCGATTTGGACTTTTCATCCATTGGGGACTTTACAGTGCCGCTGGAGGTAGCTGGGAAGGAAAACAATATCCACAACATTATGCCGAATGGATTCAAGCATGGGCAAAAGTACCGAGCAAGCCATATGCCGAAGTTTTAAAACCAAAATTCACAGCTTCAAAATTTGATGCCTCTGCTTGGGCAGCCCTTGCAGAAGAAGCAGGCATGAAGTATGTTATTATAACCTCACGTCACCACGAAGGATTCTCAATTTTTAATAGTCAACAACCTTATTCATTAAAAAATGACATCACAGGTGGTACTAATATTTCACCTAAAGGACGTGATCTTTACGGAGAAGTCGTTAAAGCTTTTCGTGCTAAAGGTCTAAAAGCGGGTGCTTACTATTCATTATTAGATTGGCAACATCCGGACTCATATGAAGGTCTTTCTTATTTAAACCCCAACCCTACTGGCTATAAGTCCAATCATGAAGTCTATAAAGATTATTTATATGGGCAGGTGAAAGAGCTTGCGAATAATTATGGAGGTCTGGATGTCCTATGGCTTGACTTTAGCAGTAAAAATCATCAGGGTGAGAGCTGGGGTACAAAACGTATTCTTACAGATTTAATTAAATGGCAACCTCGGGTTATTGTCAATAACCGTTTCTGGGATGGTCTTGAAAATAAAAATGGGGATATTGGAACTCCCGAAAAATATATACCACCAACAGGTCTTCCGGGTATGGACTGGGAAGTGAGCCACACGATGAATGAAAGCTATGGCTATAGTGCACATGACCAGAACTGGAAATCATTTGATAAAACAATGCGTCTATTTATCGAAACAGTAAGTAAAGGTGGAAATTTCCTACTCAATGTTGGTCCGGATGGTGAAGGTGCTATTCCAGAGAAAGCCGTCAAGCTACTTAAGGACATCGGTCAATGGATGAAAGTAAATAATGAATCCATATATGGAACCACTGCAAGTCCGTTTCAAGGATTAGATTGGGGCTACTGTACTCAAAAAGATGGTAAACTATATTTCCATGTATTCGATATTCCATCAAATGGCAGTATAGAAGTACCATTGGCGAGTACTATTCATAAAGCCTATTTATTAGGAAGTTCTAAAAAATCATTAAAGATATCAAAATCTGCTGCGGGAAAAACAATCCAATTACCTGCGGACTTTAAAGGACAGATGCCAATGGTTATTGTTGCAGAAATCAAAGGAACTCCTCAAGTAATACAGCAACAGATATTAACTCAAAAAGATGGTAGAATAATCTTAACGGCTAACAATGCTAAATTAATCGGTACTGGAGGAATTAAACTTATTGGCGCAACGACTCATGATCCGAATCGTCCAAATGCAATTGGCGACTGGTCTAAAAAATCCGATCAAGTGGCGTGGGATGTAAAAATCCAGCGTCCTGGCACCTATAAGATAGTCGTTAATTATCTTCCGCACGAGCAAAAATCAGGAACTATTTCGCTAAGTCTCGGAACGAACAACTTATCTTATCAACTCAAGGCAACCAAAGGTAGCCAATTTGTAGATGTTGAAACAGGAACATTTGAAATTTCACAACAGGCACTTGGAGACACCGCTTTAAAAGTGGAACTAAAAGCGCTTGAAATTACGGGAAATTCACTACCGGAGATTAGTTCAATCAGTCTCGTTCCTGTCAAATAAACTGAAATAAATAGACAGCTAAGAGCCTGTTTCCATCTTTAAAAAGCAAATGGAAACGGGCTCTTTTCATTTAAATTTGATGTCGAGTTTCACAAAAAATGAAAAATATTTTTTGTTTTCAATTAATTGCCGTTAAACTATTTTGAACAGAAAGAATTAAAATTCAATTTTTTAACATCAGATTCGAATGATTTATATTGCTCTGCAGTCATATTTTTGACTGGTAGTCGAAATTCTCCACAGTCTAGTCCAACCTGTTTCATATATGCCTTACCTACTGAAATACCGCCATATTTTCCAAGAAGGGTAATCATATCAATAGATTGTTGCTGAAGATCATTTGCCCTGTCGAAATCACCATCATCAAATGCTTTGATCAGGTCATAATATAATGGTGCGGCATAATTGTAAGTACTCCCAACCGCTCCCCTTGCTCCTAATACTAGAGCAGATAGCATATTCTCATCTCTGCCCCACAGCATATCATACTTTCGATCCGCATAGTTCATACACGATAGAAAATCCATAAAGTCTTCATGTGTATACTTAATTCCTGCAAAATTCGGAATTTTGCCATCTACTGCTTTCAGTAAATCAATCATTGGAAAATTACCACCTGTCAACACCGGAATATGATAATAATAGAATGCCGTATTGGGAGCTGCTTCAGCAACAGCGGCACAACATTTAGCAAGCTGATCCACATTTGAAGGCTTGAAATAAAATGGTGATGTAAATGAAATAGCGTCTACGCCTTCTGCTTCAGCAATTGTGGCCAACTCTCGGCATTCTTTAATGTTTGTACCTCCTAAGAGAATCATTAAACTAAAATCAGGATCGCTTTTTGTTAACTTGGTCCATGCTTTTAAGACATCGACTTTTTCTTGAAAAGTTAATGAAACTCCTTCACCTGTTGACCCACAGATAAAGCCTCCCGTAACCTTATTATTTTTTAAAGACTGGTAGTAATTTGGTATTTGTGCTAAATTTAATGCTCCATTCTCGTCAAATGGCGTGAAAGGGGCGGCAATTAAGCCATCTATCTTTTTTGTGATCATATGTAATAATTAGATTTTTCTAAAGTGAAATTCTACTCCGTTATGGAGTAGAATTTTTGTGGTTAGGTTCCGGAATAACCGGGATTTTGTTATTGCAGTGCTTGTATTTTAGTAAAATTAAAACTCAGGATAACCAGCCGTTTGTTTAAGAGCTCTGTTGTTGGTTAAAGAAGTACGATCAATAGGCCAAAACAATTTATAGGATTCTTGCGCAGATAAACCTGTATGTAAAAACACATACTGATCTCCAAATCTTCTGAGATCATACCAATATTTGCCTTCTCCTAAAAATTCCAATTTTCGTTCCTGCAATATCGCTTCATTTGCATTTTTATCCACTGCTTGATTTGGATATCCAAATACACTTTCACTATAATTACTTCCAAAAGCACGGGTACGAATCTGATTGATTTCTTCTTTTGGATTTTCTCCTAAAATTACTTTAGCTTCTGCCATCAATAGTAATAGATCAGCATAGCGATACAATGCATAGTCATTGGTGTAGGCCCTAGAACCCGCATTTTGCTCACCCTGATATTTCTTAAGGAAGCAGCCAGCAATTTTATAGTTTCCATTACCATCTTTAGTGTATGCAGCCTGAATAGATATATTTTTACGGGTATCTAGGTCATTATAATTACGATATGTACTAATACGCGTTGGTATCCTTAATAAGCCTCCATAATTATCTTGTGTTACGCTAAATTTACGATTAGTCAATGAATCAGAAAAGTTAACAAGAATATTTGAATTGGGAACAAAATCAGTAATAAATCCAAGAGTAGCCTCGTTCAGTTTATGTCGAAGCACAAATATCATCTCATTATTGCCCCTACTTTTTACATCATTTACGTTATTAAAGTCTGTTTGCAAAGCTAATGGCAAATTGGATTTCACATCTGTAAGTGCGTTTTTCGCAATAGTAGCATCTGGTTTACCGCCCTCACGATGCGCTGACCACAAATAGACCTCTGCTTTGAGCATTAAAGTCGCATTTTTAGACCAAAAAGAACGTTCTTGACGTATAGAATAATCAGTACCAAAAGCTGAAATTGAGCTTTCTAAGTCCGCTTTGATCAATTTCATAACATCAGCGGCCGGTGATGCAGCTTTCGCTAAATTGGAAACATCAATATTGCTTGGTAATGCATCTGTTTGAATGACAACATCTCCCCAGGTACGATACAATTGAAAATAGTAAAAAGAACGCATACCATGTGCAATCCCAAGGTAATAATTCTTGCTTCCTTCGCTAAGCACAGTTGTTGTATTTAGTTTACTAATCATCAAATTAAGCTGATTAATCTGTTCATACAGATTAGCAAAATTAGTCACTCCAGAATTATCCATGTCTAGATTGTGTTGCCACATTCTTTCTAAACCTTGTGATGCTTCACCTGTAAAGGAAGCTGTAGTTCCTGGATCATTACCAAAAAGACCGGCACGTAATTCCCCTAAAAGTAAAAAATTACGTTCATTCGTTCTAAATCTTGAATGCAAACCGACAGCAAACGCTTCAAATTGATCAGCTGTCTTCCAATAAATTTCATCACTATAGTTACTGATCGGTGTAAGTTCTAAATCATTCGTACAGGAGTTTAATCCCATACAGGTTAGGCTTCCTAAAAAAAGATATGTTAATATTGTTTTTTTCATGATAGTTTCAATTAATACAATTAAAAAGAAAGTTGAACGCCCAATACATAAGACCTCGGAGTTGGATATGTACCTCCATATACGCCTGTTGTTACATTATTTACATCTACTGGCGGTTCAGGTGTTGGTCCAGAAAATTTAGTGATATAAAATAGGTTGTTCGCACTTACATAAACTCGAGCACGTGAAAGAATATGAGTTTTTGAGTGCAACCATTTCGGAAGATCGTAAGAAAGCGTAATCTCACGAAGAGCTAAGTAATCTCCTTTCTCATAAAATCTTGAGTTATTACTGTTCAAATTTGGATTTGCATTATTTCCTCTTGTATAGTTTTGTTTCGATCCTAAAACCTGATCTGCAAAGTAAACTTTTGGAATGTCTGTATCTGTATTTGTTGGAGACCATGCCTGTTTTTGCATTTCTAAATAATTAAAAGTCCCTTGATAATTACCTAATGTACGTGCTACCAAATCATTATAAATAGTATGACCCAATGCAAATTCCCAATTAGAAAACATACTGAATCCTTTATAACTCATGTTTGTTGTAAAGCCACCAGTCCATTTAGGGTTGATGTTCCCTATATACACTTGATCACGAGAATCAATAATATTATTACCGTCCACGTCCTGCCAGTTTACATCTCCTGGTGTTATACGTCCATTTTTCCCAATTGGTAGATTCGGCCCAGTAATTCCGGCAATATTATCAGTCCTATTTCCTGCGATTTGATTTACTTCTGCATCGTCCTTAAAGATAGAAACCTGCTTGTAAGCATAAATATCCCCCAAAGTATGACCTTCTTGGTAGCCCCCAACCCACTTCACCTGACCCGAAACTGGGTCATAGATTTGCAAACCACCCTGTCTATTATTGTCATTCCCATTATAAGGAAGTTCAAGAATTTTGTTTTTAACAAAAGCCGCATTTGCGCCTATACTTAAGTTAAAACCTTCAGGATCTTTTAATATTTGAGATTGAACAGCAATTTCAAATCCTTTATTTTGAAGCGTACCTAAATTTGTTGTAATGGAGGGGAAACCAGTATAACTTGGTAATAGCAAATTAGTTAACAAATTACTTGTGCGACGATCATAATAATCTAGTAATACTGTAACGCGATTGTTCAGTATGCCTAAGTCTAAACCAGCACCTGTTGTTTTACTTGTTTCCCAAGCTAGATTCTTATTTACTGGTGAAGTATTTAAATAACCTGCAAGACCATTGTAACTAGGCTGCACGTTGTACACTCCCTGTACTTGATAACGACCTAAACCTGCTATATTTCCGTTCTCCCCATAACTTAACCGTGGTTTGAATGTTGTAATATATTTTGAAAGAACAGATTTTTTAAAAAACTCTTCCTGATGCATATTCCAGCCAGCGGATGCTCCCGGAAAAAATCCAGTACGATTGCCACGCGCCAATATAGAAGTTCCATCCAATCGATAAACAGCATTCACCAAGATTCTGCCATCATAATCATAAGCAAGACGTCCCATGGAAGAAATGATGCGATATTCAGACGCACTACTTGTATTATTTCCTACAGGAAAAACCGTAGAGGCATTGACGGTTGTAATATCATCAGTAGGTGCATTTTTTCCATACACTTGCATATAATCAGTCTTTACCTTAAAATATTCCGCACCTATCATTGCTGAAATATTATGCTTTTCGGCAATGCTTTTCGAATAATTCAAGATACCATTAAACTGTGTCTGAAAATCTCTATTCAAGTTACGGTAAGCATCTCTTGAAGTACTGCCAATGGTTTGTGGATTTGAAAAAATGTTAGAATATGTTTGTGTTGACATCTGAAAAGATTCATTTAACTCTTCTTTCATATAGGCATTAGCTGTTGCCTTGAAATAAAGTCCGGGAATAATGTCCCATTTTAATGAAGCATTTGCCACAATACGATTCGTTTCATTTTTACGCTTTAACCGACCTAACCAGTATAGTGGATTACCATCACTTGCTGAAACTCCCGGATTTGGCTGTGTTTTCGCTTCATCAATCCACGGATTAAAAGTAGGCCAAATTGCTAATGTCCTATAAAGTGCATTGGTTTCCGTAGATGGAGTACCATATTGAGAAGCAGTAGAGAGTGTAACATTGGTAGATACTTCCACATTTGGTTTTAACTTATATGAACCATTGATATCTCCAGTATACCTTTTATAACTAGATCCAACTATAACCCCATCTTCATCATAAGCATCAAACGCTGCGAAATACTTTCCTTTCTCATTCCCTCCAGTGACATTTACATAATGATCTTTCGTATAAGTATTTCTAAATAAAGCATTCTCTACTTCACCACTATGATCTTTATAAATTATCTGACCTCCATAGGGATCATCAACAAGCTTCCACCCCTCATTTAATAATGGCTTTAATTCATCGGTGAATTTTCTAATGTCAAATGAAGCGTTGTAAGCAGGATCAGAAGAAATTCCCAGTCCCCTTGAACTATTGACAGATTCCAATGATCGTCCAGCATTTAAATAGCCTTGCCGTGTATATTTTATATAATCACCCGCATTCATATATTCATAGCCGGCTCTACGCTGATTATATCCTCCTACAAATTTATATGATACATTAGCAGTACCCGATTTACCTGTTTTTGTAGTTACAAGAAGTACTCCATTATTTGCTCTAGCACCATAAATAGCTGTTGCAGAAGCATCTTTTAATAAGTCTATCGATTCAATATTTTCAGAACTAATATCATTCAAATCACGAATAACCCCATCAACAATAACTAACGGCCCTCCTGGGTTATTAATAGAAGCTCCTCCTCGTAACTTTAGCATGGGAGCTGCACCTGGTTGACCAGATTTATTGACAACCTGTAATCCCGGAATACTTCCTTGAAGTGCAGTTGCAACATTAGATCTAGGAGAATTTTGAAGTACCTCTTTATCAAGTTTAGCAATAGATCCGGTCACACTTCTCCTACTCTGTGTTCCATAGCCCACAACAACAACCTCATCAATTTGTTGATTGGAAGATTCTAATTTAATTTCCAAGGATTCTGCCTGTCCAACTTTTACTTCCTGAGGTTTGTATCCTGTAGAAGTAATGACCAGGATCGCATTGGGATTTGTCGGTAAAATAAAGGAACCATCAGCTTTTGTTTGTAAAGATTGCTTACTTCCCTTCACGTTAATAGTTACATTTCCCAAAACTTCTCCTGTAACGGCATCTCTGACTTTACCTTGAATGTTTCGATCCTGCGCATGGATTACAGCTAGATTTCCTGCTAGCATAGACCAGAGTAATAAATGTTTTAATTTTCGGTTTGAATACATATTGGTTATTATTAAGTATTACATAAAGCAAATTTATATAATTTAATTTGTAAAAAACAACATTAAATTAACATTATGTACAACATACTTGTAAAAATTTATATGTATATTTGTTTTTAGGCGTATAAATGCACTTTTATGAGTACAAATCCAACATTGATCAATTTTGTTAACACCATTGATACCTCTTCACTCGTTGATAAAGTGGAGAAAGAAATCATCAATTTATTCATTAGTCAGGGATTAAAAATAGGCGATGCACTTCCCAAGGAATTAGAACTAGCGGAAACTTTAGGAGTAAGCCGCACGGTGATCCGCGAAGCAATGTTACGTTTAAGACTAGTAGGCTTAGTAGAATCTAAAAAACATAGAGGTGCTGTATTAACCAGTCCGGATCTGATCAGTCCGATGAAAAAATCGCTTTACCCAACGATCATGGATGATAAGACACTGCGTGATTTATTTGAAATGAGATTGATATTGGAACTTGGAATGGCAGATTTACTTTATCAAAGAATTACTCCTGCAGATATTCAAGAATTAGAAGTAATTGTTGCTAAAGAATCAAATGATAATGACAACAGCATATTTGATATCGAAACAGAAGTTGCATTCCATGGTAAATTATATGAGATCAGTGGGAATATCATGCTTAAAGATTTTCAAAATCTTCTTTTACCAGTCTTTAAATTTGTACATTCGAGTGGCATGCTGATTGAAAAGTCAAATTCAAAGAATTTTATATCTCACCGTGGCTTGGTGGACATATTAAAGGTAGGAACTCCCGAAGTTTTCAGAAATGCGATGCGCCAGCACTTAGATAATCACTTTCAGCGTATACAACAATACGATAACAAACCTATTGATTAAAGATTCAATATTTCATCATAACTTATTACTATACAGCAACTGCTTTCATACCAGAAGTATGAAAGCAGTGTATCTCATACCTATCAACTTGCTACTTAAATGTTAAGTATAATGAATATGTAGCGCTCCCGTAACCGACTTCATTCGAACAATATCTATATTTATTCTAATTTTATAGCTCACTTCTATTTACCTTTATGCCCACAAAAAAAAGTACGATTTATAAAGGCTTTTCTTTAGCAATTGCAGCGGCTATCCTATGGGGAGTATCTGGGACATTAGCACAATTTCTATTTCAAAAAAGGGAAATAAATGTTGAATGGTTGATTACAGTTCGTATGTTACTATCTGGCATCTGCTTACTAAGCTTTGCAAAAACTAGCGAAAGAGCGCCTATATTTGAAATTTGGAAAACTAAAAATGACCGTTTACAACTACTTGCCTTTAGCATTTTTGGCATGCTGGCTGTACAATATACTTATTTTGCGGCCATTAAGCATTCGAATGCCGCTACGGCTACTGTGCTACAATATGCTGGTCCAATCATAATCGCCATCTATTTAGCGTTTAAGCATAAAAGATTACCCAGCCTTTTAGAATTATTTGCTATTATTCTGGCAATAATTGGAACTTTTCTATTAGTCACGAATGGTAACATCAATACCCTCGCCATATCCAATACCGCGCTGTTTTTTGGCTTAGCCTCTGCGGTCGCATTAGCCATCTACACTTTAATGCCGATGATATTACTATCAAAACACAAATCCTCTGTAGTGATTGGCTGGTCTCTCCTTTGTGGTGGTATTGCCTTCAGTTTCATGAAAGCACCTTGGGATATTCAGGGCGTTTGGGATACTAAAACTTATTTATTTACGGCACTCATTATTCTTTTCGGAACTGTATTTCCATTTTACTTCTATCTGACTTCCGTAAAACTAATCGGTGGACAGAAAGCGAGTCTGTTAGCATCAGCTGAGCCTCTTTCTGCCACACTTTTGGCCGTATCTTGGCTTCATGTTCCCTTTTCCTTGTGGGATTGGATAGGAACTTTCTGCATTATCGCTACCGTCTTCACATTAAGTAAAAAATAAAAAAGGCTGTAAGATTATTACAGCCTTTAAATAATTTATAAAATCTTAGAAAGAAAAATCATCTTTAGATGATTCACTTACATATGCTGGATCATCAAAATTAGGCTCGTAGCGTTTTTCAAGAACTTCCTGATTCGATTTAATGTATTCAACAACATCTGTCAAACCCTCTGCAAATTTCTCAAAGTCTTCTTTATACAAGAATATTTTGTGTTTAATAAACTGGCCGTCTTCAAAACGTTTCTTGCTTTCAGTGATGGTAATGTAGTAATCGTTAGACCGTGTAGCCTTTACATCAAAAAAATAGGTACGCTTACCCGCTCTCACTTTTTTTGAAAAAACCTCTTCTCGCTCTTTGTTTTCAAAATCTCCCATTGGTTATTATTTAAGTTTAAGTTATCTTAATCTTTGATAAATATATAATATTTAGCATGTAACTTCCAAATATTATTCAAAAAAAATAAATTTTGAATCTATGATAAGCTCTTTTAACGAACTTGATTTTTATATTTAGCCGATAAATGTCACCTATCGCTCCTCAACGATATTTTTTCACCGAGGATTTTATTACATTTACCGAATATTATTGATCGATTACCTATTTCAATTACTTCGGGTTATATAACAACTATACCTTTGAAGTATAAATTTTAAAAGTCATGGAAAAAGAGCCATTCGTACCAAAAAGCAACAACAGTAAAAATATCATAGGTGGTATCATCATACTCATCGGTATTCTATTACTATTAAAAAATTTAGATTTAGACTTCTTCTTCCCTTCATGGATATTTGGCTGGTATATGATTTTGATTATTATCGGTCTTGTAATAGGTGTCAATTCTAATTTTCAAAAAAAATCTTCTATCATCTTAATTGCGGTTGGTCTAGCATTTCTAGCTAGAAGAATCATGCACACCGATTTTGGAGGAATTATATTCCCGATCTTGATTATTGGATTAGGAGCATATTTTATCATGGGAAGAAAAAAAGGTTTACCTCCTATGCCTCCCATGCCTATCAACCCGAGTGGTCCTCCAAAGCCTCCCGTAGACTTTGACTGGGATAAGCGTGTTATCGATCCGGCAACTGAAAATGATCAACAAACAGTAGCTGAAAATGACGAGACAAGCGGAAACGCCAACAGCAATACAAATAGCAATCAAGGTCTGCCTAATGAGCAGGCCTTTGCCACTCCATATTATGCACAGACAGAAAATAGCTTTGAAGATGTTTTAAATGTCAATTCCATCTTTGCAAGCCTCAAAAAATTTATTCTATCTAAGAATTTTAGAGGTGGTAACATAGCTTGTATGTTCGGTAGCGTATCCATTGATCTGACACAAGCGGATATAACCGACATAGCCGTAATTGATGCTTTCCAAATGTTCGGAAGTGCTAAAATTATTGTTCCTGCGAATTGGACCGTTTATTCTAACGTTTCATCCGTGTTCGGTGATGTTGATGACCGACGTTTCAATGTAGGTCTAACAAGAGATCCAGCTAAAAAATTATATATCACAGGTACTTGTCTTTTTGGAAATTTAACCATTAGAAATGCCTAGACATGAAGGATAAACTTTTATTGCAGAATAAAAATAAACTGATTTTAATCATTTGTTTAAGCATATTGCTTGGCTACTTTGTCATGCAATATGCTTTAATGTATAGGTCCGGGTTTCCAAGCGAAATAACAATAAAGGACTCCATCATCAACAGTTTAATGATGATGCTCTGTTGCTATGCAATTTCCACCACGCTCAATTACTATATACCTAAACCTAACCAAATCTGGAAGGTGCTTATTATAGGCTTCATTATGAGCGGTATAAGCATTCTTGGAAGCCGACTGGTCGTTCAATATTATCTTCCGAAGGAGCATTTAAAAATCTATGACCTCATTATTCCTTATCGCTATATTGTTAATTTTTTAATCTTAACATCAGTAGCTATTTTCATTATTGTATGGAATATACAGGAAGAATATATTTCTAACATCAAAAGAAAGCAAGATTCGGAGAATCAACTGCGTGAAGCAGAACTGTACAATCTAAGACAGCAATTACAGCCTCATTTCCTCTTTAACAGTCTCAATTCCATTATTGCTTTAATAGGTAGTAAGCCAGATCAGGCTCGCAATATGACCTTTCAATTGTCCGATTTTTTAAGGGGTACACTCCGAAAGGAAAATAACCAGTTGATCGTACTTCAAGAGGAATTAAACCATCTCGAACTATACTTAGATATTGAAAAAGTAAGATTCGGTCACCGGCTTAATATCCACATTGATCATGACCAAGATGTTTTATCGACCAAAATACCGGCGATGATTTTGCAACCGCTAGTTGAAAACGCTATTAAACATGGCCTATACAATGTAACAGAAAATGTAACCATCAGCATTAAATGTTTCTTAGATAATAAAACATTACATGTTTCGATAGAAAATCCCTTTGAGCCAGGTGAATCCGTGCAATCCAAAGGAACAGGCTTTGGGCTTACCAGTATCCAAAGGCGCTTATTTCTTCTTTTTGGAAGAAATGACCTACTAACAACACAAACCGAACAAAATATATTTACAAGCAGTATCAAAATCCCGCAATATGATTAAAGTTATCCTTATAGATGATGAACCTCTAGCGCGTTCTATCTTAGTAGAGTACCTGAGCAAAGATCCGTTAGTTTCTATTGTTGCAGAGTGTGGAGATGGATTTGAAGGAGTAAAAGCAATACAGCAACACCAACCAGACCTACTCTTTCTAGATGTTCAAATGCCTAAATTAACAGGCTTCGAAATGTTGGAATTAGTCGAAAACCCACCCGCAGTAATCTTTACAACAGCATTTGATGACTATGCACTCAAAGCTTTTGAAAAAAATGCGATTGACTATCTGATGAAACCAATTTCACCAAACAGATTTAAGCAAGCATTCGAGAAGTTTAAATTAAGTTTTTCAAAACCAAATGCAGAACCGGCACCTAATTATGAAGCTGTCATTCATCAAGAGGAATCAAAACTAGACCGCATTGTTGTAAAAACAGGAACACAGATTAAAATAATACCCGTTCCACAGATTAAATATCTGGAAGCTTATGATGACTATGTGAAAATTCATACAGCAGATGGTCTTTATCTGAAAAATAAAACAATGGCTTTCTTTGAAAAGCATCTCGATGAACAGACATTCGTTAGAATACACCGTTCTTATATCATCAAGATCGATCAGCTGGCACGCATTGAACCATGGGAAAAAGATAGCTTTGTCGCTATTTTAATAACCGGTGAAAAGCTTAACATCAGTAAATCTGGATATGCCAGATTAAAACAAATGATTGGCATATAAATAAAGTTTATGTAAATTTGTAGCAGTATAATCATTATGAAAAATTTTATTGCTGCACTTTTACTCAGTAGCTCATTGACTGCTGTTGCTCAAAATTCTAATCAAGAACAAATTAATCACACGTTCTATAATAAAATAGAATTTTTTATCAATTCACAACAGACAGATTCCATTTATAAACTGGCGAATGAAAACTTTAAAAGAGCAGTACCATATTCTTCTTTAAAAAACTTACTGGAAAATGAGATCTATCCGTTAGGTAGGATCAAACATGCTGAAAAAATAAACTTCAGTAATGGAGTAAGTCAATATCGTGTAGATTTCACCGATAAATCCTTTCAGGTTCCTTTCGGTGTGGATAGCACGTTGCATTACCATACTTTAGGTTTTCAACCCGTTACAAAACCTGTTGCAGAGAAACAGGCACCCGTATTAACAAATACCGTTGTCGAAAATAAAGTTGATTTTTTCATTGATTCTGCTGCCAATATTTATACCAAAAAGGGGAATACACAATCTTTAGCAATTGGTATCATAAAAAATGGACAGTTAAATACCTACTTTTATGGTGAGACTGAAAAAGGAAATAAAATTCTACCCACAAGCAGTACCCTGTATGAAATAGGTTCACTGTCAAAAATCTTCACGGCTACATTATTAGCGGATTTCGTTCAAAGTGGAACATTAAGTTTAGAACAGCATATCGTTGATTTTTTACCTGATTCATTAAAAATAAATCCTAGCTTACAAAAGATAACGTTTAAAACCTTAGCAAATCATACTTCCGGTTTGCCCCGATTACCAGATAATCTTGATAAAACAAAAGGTTTTGACCCCAACAACCCGTACAAAAATTATGATAGGAAATATTTACACCAATATTTGGCAACTTTCAAAGCCGAAAATGAAAGCGGAGAAAAATATGAATATAGTAATCTTGGGTATGCATTATTAGGAGATATATTAACATCACTCCATAAAAAAAGTTACAACACGGAAATTCAGGAAATTATCGCAAAACCTTTAGGCTTAACATCGACTACTGATGTTCTAAATCCTAAAACACAATATCTGCCAAAAGTCTATAACATAAAAGGAGAAGAAACGAAAGCATGGGATTTTCAAATTTTTAGTGCGGCTGGAGGTTTAAAATCGACTGTTACCGATTTAATGACCTTTGCGCAGACACAGTTCAAAATGCCGGAAACGCAATTGGAGAACGCTATGGCACTGACACGTCAGTTCACATATTTCCTTCCTCCTAGCACAGACATTGGTCTGGCTTGGCACATGGATTTATTGGATGATATTACTTACTGTTACCACACAGGTGGTACAGGTGGAAGCAGTTCATTCATAGCTATTGCACCAGATAAAAAAACAGCGGTAGTTTTACTTTCCAATGCTGCCGAATCTATTGAGACAACTGGATTATCGATTTTCCATTTTCTACTTTCTCAAAAATAAGATAAAGCAACCATTCAAATAGTTAGGGGACATATTATGCAATATGTCCCCTATTTTTTTAATCGTCTCCATAAAATAATGATGAACCAATGAGATATCGATTTGTTTTTACATATATAATTACATCATAAATAAAACAAATTTAGCTAAGTTTGGTAATAGAAAATTGATTTTAAGCGTATGAAAGTTTTTATCTGCAGAACAATTCCTCAAAAAGCGATTGATAGTTTACAACAAGCTGGTTTTGATATCTCTTATCGCACAGAACCCGGGAATATACTTCAATCAGATTTAATTAATGCCTGTAAACAGGTAGATTATTTATTTGCCGCCGGACATAATCTGCTAGATGAAAAATTTTTCGAACAATGTAGTCATCTTAAGGGAATAGCATTGATGAGTGCCGGATATGACAGTGTTGACCTTGAAGCCGCAACCAAACATGGTATTCCTGTAAGCAATACACCTGATGTATTATCCAACGCAACTGCTGATATCGCTTTTCTATTAATGCTCGCAGTGTCGCGAAAAGCGTTTTTCATGAACAGAAAAATCATGAATAACGAATGGAAAGATTTTGAATTAACGGAACACCTCGGAGTGGAGCTTGATGGAAAAACTTTAGGAATTTTTGGATTAGGCCGTATTGGTTTTGAACTTGCAAGGAAAGCCAAAGCGGCTTATAATATGGATATCATTTATTACAATAGACATCCAAACAGTAATGCAAAACGACTTTTGGATGCTACTTACGTAAATTATGATGAATTATTAACCCGAAGTGATGTGCTATCGGTTCATGCGAATCTTACAGCAGAGACGAAAGGGAAATTTAATAAAGAAGCCTTCAAAAGAATGAAAAACACAGCTATATTCATCAATACAGCACGTGGGGGATTACATCAAGAAGAAGATTTGTACACGGCATTAACAAGCGGAGAACTGTGGGGAGCTGGTCTAGATGTCACTAACCCTGAGCCTATGGCATTTGACAATCCACTGCTTAGCTTACCCAACGTGGCTGTATTGCCCCATATCGGATCTGCTACAACAGAAGCTAGGGATAATATGGCGTTAATGGCAGCTCATAATTTGATCGCCGCTAATAAGCACATCAAAATGCCTCAAATTTTAAACAAAGAGATTTATGAAAATAATATATAAATTCATCAATAAAATCAATAAACTGATTTTACCGCGGTATGCAAAGAAAGATCCTTCAAAACTAAAAAAGTACCAACAAGCTATATTAGCTTATCGGTACTTTATTTTGATCCGATCACTCGATTAAGATTTCATAATGCGGTCCTGTCCTCCCTTTAGATCCGAAATAATACGCATCTCAGTCTGTGGATAAGGGATGCTGATATTATGTTTATCCAAAGCATTTTTAATAGCTTCTTGATTTTCATTGTTCGCTGGCCAAAAATCTTCCTTTTTTGTCCATGCACGAATGGTTAGATTAACGGAACTATCTCCCAACCCTTTCACAAAAACCTCAACTGGAGGAGTTTTCAGAATACGTGAATCATTATGGAGTACGTCCATAATAATTTCCCGCGCTTCCTTAATATTGGCATCATATGAAATACCGACCGTATACTCAAAACGGCGATTGGTAATTTTGGTAAAATTTTGAATAACAGAATTTGCTAAGGGACCATTTGGACTAAATACACGAACGCCATCTCCAGCAATTAACGTCGTATATAAAATATCAATCCTTTCCACAGTGCCCGATGTACCGTTACTGCTGCTCACATAGTCTCCAACTTCGAAAGGTCTAAATAAAAGAATCAATACCCCGCCGGCAAAATTACTTAAACTGCCCTGCAATGCTAAACCTGCTGCCAGACCAAAAGCTGATAAAGCGGCAATAAAGGATGTTGTTTCAATTCCCATGGTACTCGCTACTGTTAGGAATAATAGGGCGTAAAATACAACACGCAAGATACTCATCGCAAATCCCCGTATTGATAAGTCTACATTACGTTTTTCAAATCTCCTACTGATCAGGCCAAGTAAAAACTTGACAATGTAGCTTCCAACGATTAATATAATAATCCCTGTAATAATACTTGGTGTCTTTAAAAGTACAACTTCTAGTAACGTGTCCAGACTGCTTTCCAATCTATTCATTTGTGATCTGTTTTTGTTTCTCATAAATATAACAATTGGGTCACGAATTGGCAATAAAATTATCAATCGTTGAAAAACACCATAAAATCGATAATTAAATCAGTTGCAAATGTGATTTTTGAAGTAAATTTGTAATGTGATAAAGAAAAGTACCATACCCGTATTAGATAACTGCTCCATCAATAACGATTCGAGCAGCCTCTTATTTGTCGATCATCTTGCTAATTACATCGCGATGCATCACAATATGGTATTTCCGCATAAACACAATTTCTACCATTTTGTGCTCTTTACAAAAGGTTCCGGCAATCACCTGATCGATTTTGAGAAACACGAAATAGAAGCATATCAAATCTACTTTATGGCCCCTGGGCAAGTTCACACTTGGAATTTCAACGGTGATGAAGAAGGTTTTGTTGTAAACTTTGATCCGGAATACTTTCAATCTTTCTTATTACGAACGGATTATTTAAACCGTTTCTCGTTTTTAAGCGGTCAGAATGATCAGATTGTATTTACAATTCCCGAGTCGAATAGACAAGACGCTGTAAAAATATTTGAGGCATTTTACCAGACAAGTAAAAATCCGACTGCTAGCGATTTAATACGGGTGAGCTTACTTCAGCTATTGCTCTGGATTGAATCTTGGCATGGTACAAAAACAGAAAAGGCGAGTAATCCCTATAATTATACCATATTCCACAATTATCAGCGTTTAGTGGAAAAGAATTTTAAAGAGATTAGATTACCTAAAGCATATGCGGAACAGTTATTTATTACTCCCAATCATTTAAATGCCATCTGTAAATCCTATATCGGAAGTGCAGCAGGAGAAATAATACGAGAACGCGTATTACTTGAAGCAAAGCGATTATTAGTCAATAAAAATCTCAATATTAATGAGATCGCTATCGAGTTGAATTTTAATGACAACTCTTATTTTACTAAATTTTTTAAAAAAGCTACTGGATTAACACCCGATGAATTCAGAAAAAACAACAGTTAGATATGAAAGAGAAGGAAACTACTTACGAATTATCAGAATTTAAAGCCGCCAGCAAGGCACTATGTCCACGCTGTCGTAAAGGAAAAATATTCACAGGGAATACTTATGGCTTTAAAACACAAAAAATGAACACACATTGTGATTATTGTGGTTTACGCTACGAACGTGAACCCGGTTATTTCTACGTGTCAATGTTTGTGAGTTATGCATTCACCGTTGCTGAGATGATAACAGCCTGTGTAGCAACTTATATACTAACGGGAAATGACAGTTCTTTTTGGCTCTACTCCATTGTGGCACTTGTAACCGTTTTTGTATTGAGCCCTTTCAATTACCGTTATTCCAGAGTGGTACTGATGTACTGGTTGAGTCCAGGGTTGAATTACAATCCGAATATCAAACAAAAAGAAATCAACCCCACATCAAGGACTTTATAAACAAGATAATATTTACCTTTATACAATGAAGGAGTTAATTTATCTCGACAATAATGCAACAACTAAAATCATGGATGAAGTATGGGATACCATGGTACCCTATTTCATCCATAATTATGCAAATGCATCCAGTGTGTATCATAGCATGGGGCGTGAAGCCAACGGAGCAATAGAAAAAGCCCGTCTACAGGTTGCCCGATCTCTTAACTGTCAACCTAAAGAGATCTTTTTCAATTCAGGTGCAACCGAATCCATTAACACAGTACTAAAAGGAATTTATAAAAATTATAAATCCAAAGGCAATCACATCATTACAGTCAAAACAGAGCACAAAGCTGTTTTAGAAACCCTGCTACAATTAGAAAAAGAGGGAGCTTTAGTTACCTATCTTGATGTTGATCACACTGGAAAAATAGATTTAAGTGTTCTAGAAGAGCATATTACGGCACAGACCATATTAGTCTGTATAATGGCCGCAAATAATGAAACCGGTTATATCCACCCTATTCAGGAAATTGCGGCGTTATGCAAAGATAAAGACTGTTTATATTTTTGTGATGCTACACAATACATTGGCAAAATCCCACTTAACCTTGCTCAGCTCCCCATTGACATACTATGTTTAAGTGCTCACAAACTCCATGGACCAAAAGGCATCGGCGCATTATTCATCCGTCGCAAGTCCAAACCCATCCAAATCAGTGCACTGATTACAGGAGGAGGGCAAGAAAATGGTTTTCGGGCAGGTACATACAATGTCCCCAATATTGTTGGTCTCGGATCAGCAATAACCCACATACAGCATCATGAAAGAGATTTTGAGCATACGATTCAATTGAGGGAATATTTAGAAAATGTATTAAGTAAAATCCCTGCAACTTATATTCATGCAAAGACTGCTTCACGTTTACCTAACACCACGTCGATCTGTTTCAAGCATTTACTTGCGAGCGAGCTCATGACCCATTGTCCACAATTAGCATTATCATCCGGTTCTGCATGTGTTAGTGGTACCAGAGACCCGTCTCACGTACTACTTGCTATGGGGGTTTCAAAAGAAGATGCCTTAGCAACAGTACGATTCAGTATAAGCAGATTGACAACAAAAGAAGAATTAGACACCACCACTAGGCTCATTACAGAAGCCGTGACAAAAATTAGACAAAACTCTCCTATCTGGCAACTCTTCCAAGCCGGTCTTATTACTTAATTATTACATTTAGGGTCAGATTTGTATTGGAAATAAAAAAGAAGTTAGCGTAATTTGTACTATTCAATATTAATATAATTATTCAGCGATATGGTAACCGTTACAGACAAAGCAAAATCTCGAATTGAAGAGATAATGAGTACTGAAAAATATGACAGCAGTTATTTTGTGCGTGTTGCTGTTGAAAGCGGAGGATGTTCAGGCCTAAGCTATAAACTGCATTTCGATAACGAAGAAAAAAAAGGTGATCAGTTTTGTGAAGATAAAGGTGTTAAAGTATGTTTAGATATCAAGTCATTCTTATATCTAGCTGGAACAGAGCTTGACTATTCTGATGGATTAGATGGTAAAGGATTTGAATTCCATAATCCAAATGCCACAAGAACTTGTGCTTGCGGTGAAAGTTTCTCCGTTTAAAAAAACTAACATATAAAAAATATTGGAGGTCGCCATATCAAAATGTCGACCTCCTTATTTTTTAAGATCTCATCAATTCAGGCAATTTCTTGCCATCACATCAAAAATATATCAATCTGGAAATAAATTTACCAACAATACCTTGTTATGTCTGAAATATTGCTATTTTTGAGGAAAATTGAGGGAATCAGAATTTGTTTTGAGTATTACTCTATACAGATTCTTAACAGATACAAATAAAAAATAGATAACTAAGAGGCTATTTTTTGATATATATACATTTCATGGATAAAAGAAAGTTATTAAAAACTGAAGTTGCTATTAGTTTTGTAAAGGATACTTTTGCACAACAACTTAGAAATAATTTAGGATTGATTCCTATCTCATCACCTTTGGTTGTACTTGATGGTACAGGTATAAATGATGATTTAAATGGCATCGAAAGACCAGTAGCCTTCCCTATCAAAGCGCTACAAGAACGTAAGGCTGTTGTTGTTCACTCACTAGCAAAATGGAAGCGCTTAAGATTAAAAGAGCTTGAACTTGAGGTTGGAGAGGGCATATTGACAGATATGCGCGCATTACGTCCTGATGAGGACTATACGCCGATTCACTCTATCTATGTAGATCAATGGGATTGGGAAAAAACAATCTCCGCAGAACAGAGAACATTTTCTTTTCTACAAGATACCGTTCTAAAAATATATGATGCTTTACGTTTCACTGAAAAGCAAGTAGAACGTCAATACCCAGATATTAAATCTGTTTTACCTGAAGAGATTACCTTTATTTCTTCAGAAGAATTGTTGCAAAAATATCCAACATTCACACCTAAAGAGCGTGAAAATGCCATTGCAAAAGAGCATGGCGCTGTATTTATCTATGGTATAGGTGGAATTTTATCGAATGGCGAAGCTCATGATGGACGTGCAGCAGATTACGATGACTGGAGTACTGAAAATGGAAGTGGAACAAATGGATTAAATGGGGATATCTTAGTTTGGAATCCTATTTTAAACACTGCATTTGAACTATCTTCTATGGGCGTACGTGTAGACAAAACTGCGTTAGAGCGACAGCTTAAAATTAGAAATAATGCTGAACGTGCAGCATTATCATTCCACAAAATGTTGTTAAATGATGAGTTGCCAGAAGCCATCGGTGGTGGAATCGGACAATCACGTGTATGCATGTTTATGCTTAAAAAAGCACATATTGGTGAAGTTCAGGTCAGTATATGGGATGAACAGGAAAAACAATCCCTACAAGATAAAGGAATTCATTTATTATAATTGAATCCATAAACATAAAAAAAGGTCTGCTTACGGCAGACCTTTTTTTATGTAATACTTTGTGTACTTTTGCAACATGCAAATAGACGCCATATTACAAAAACTCCATATCTCTTCGCTGAATGACATGCAGAATGAGGTCATGGATAAATTCAAAGAAAAAGAAAATCTCATCTTACTTTCACCAACCGGTTCAGGTAAAACATTAGCTTTTGCACTTGCTTTGATGAAAACATTAAACAAAGATGTAGCTGACGTCCAATCTTTGATCCTTGTACCCACCCGCGAATTGGCTTTGCAGATTGAATCCGTATTAAAAAGAGTTGCTACCGGTTTTAAAATCACCTGTTGCTATGGCGGTCATGATACCAAGACTGAAAGAAACAATTTAAAGAATCCTCCTGCTATCCTCATTGGTACACCAGGTCGTATTGTTTATCATCTTGAAGGAAACCACTTTGATCCGACACAAATCAAGACGCTGGTTTTGGATGAATTTGATAAATCATTGGAATTAGGTTTTCAGGATCAGATGTCTTTTATAATTGACTACTTAACTAACTTAAAAACACGCATCTTAACGTCGGCTACCGCAATGAAAGAAATACCTGATTTCACAGGCATTTCTGCTGCAACGGAGGTTAATTTTCTAAGTCACATACAAAGTGCACCAGCGTTAACGATAAAAAAGATTGTTGCTCCAATCCATAAAAAATTAGAAGCGCTATTTCAATTGCTATGCAAAATAGGTAATCAAAAAGTACTTATCTTTTGTAATCATCGCGATGCTGTTGACCACATCAGCGAATTGCTACAAAACCGTGATATCATACATGATGTATTCCACGGCGGACTGGAACAAAGTGATCGCGAGCTGGCACTATTGAAATTTAGAAACAATAGCAATCATATCTTGATTACGACCGACCTTGCTGCCCGAGGACTTGATATCCCTGAAATCGATGCCATTATCCATTATCAGTTACCTTACCGTGAAGATGATTTCACACATAGAAATGGTAGAACAGCACGTATGCAAGCAAAAGGAAAAGTCTTTATCATTTTAAAACCTGACGAAGATTATCCATATGTGGCGGATGATATCGAAATCGAAGAAATCGATGGTGAATATAAGCTTCCTGAAAACTCTGATTTCGCTACCCTATACTTTTCTGCAGGTAAAAAAGATAAAGTCAACAAAATTGATCTCGTTGGCTTCTTACTTAACCTCGAGGGAATAGAAAAAAGTGATGTCGGTATTATTGAAGTTAAAGACAGGGAATCTTTCGTTGCTGTCAAACGCTCTTTAGTTAGCACCATACTTAAACATTCTAACCTCGGTAAGATTAAAGGCAAAAAGATTAGAATATTGAGAAGCTAGGCTATTCCTATCCTCTCCCAAAAACAGATAACTGTTATTAAAAAAGGCCAAATTAAATCATGATATTTAATCTGGCTTTTTTTTAATCCAGTCTTTATTCATTTTTCTTATCTTGTCCTATCGTAAAATTAATCTAATACCATGAACAAAGTATTTTTAGCTTTTTCAGTGCTTGCAACAACCTTTTCATTTCAAGTAAAGGCTCAGTCAATCCTCGAAACAGACTATGTTAAAAAGAATTATGATAAAAAGGAAATTTCAGTTCCGATGCGTGATGGGGTCAAATTATTTACCACCATCTACACACCAAAAGACAAAAGTCAGCAATATCCTGTTTTATTAAACCGCACCCCTTATACCGTAGGCCCTTATGGTGAAGATAAATACAAAGAGACATTAGGGAATTTCCCGGCAATGACTTTAGAAGGTTACATCTTTGTTTACCAAGATGTACGTGGCAAATGGATGAGCGAAGGAACCTTTGAAGATATAAGACCGACAAACTTAAAAAAAGGAAAAAAAGATATTGATGAAAGTACGGATACCTATGACTTACTAGAATGGCTCAGCAAAAACCTAAAGAACTACAATGGTAAAGCAGGCATGTACGGCATTTCTTATCCAGGATTTTACTCCACAGTAAGTCTTACGAAAACACATCCATCATTAAAAGCAGTATCACCGCAAGCTCCCGTAACAAACTGGTACCTGGGCGATGACTTTCATCATAATGGCGTACTTTTCACAGGAGATGCATTTAAATTCATGTCCAGCTTCGGTATTCCTAGACCTAAACCCATTACGCCAGATCAGGCACCCAAGACTTTTCAATATCCTTCAAAAGATGTTTATCAGTTCTACATGAATGCCGGGACAGCGAAAGACCTGAAAGACAACTACTTTACCGATTCTATCAAATTTTGGAATGATGTCTTTGACCACCCACATTATGATCAGTTTTGGAAAGATAGAGAGATATTACCGCACTTAACCGATGTTAAACCAGCCGTTATGGTAGTTGGAGGCTTTTTTGATGCCGAAGATGCCTACGGAACATTTGAAACTTACAAAGCAATCGAAAAACAAAACCCAAAGAATAATTCGATTCTTGTGGCTGGCCCCTGGTTTCACGGAGGCTGGGTACGTGGTGACGGTAGCTCTTTTGGTGATATTCAATTTGACCAGAAAACAAGTGTGACGTATCAGGAAAAATTTGAACTACCCTTTTTCAATTATTATCTGAAAGGGAAGGGTGATTTTAAGGGGGCAGAAGCGAATATCTTTGTAACAGGAAGCAACCAATGGAAATCATTTGATAAATGGCCTCCAAAAGATGTAGAGGACAAAAAACTCTACCTACAACCTCAAGGCAAACTAGGGTTTGAAAAAGTAGGACGTACAGATTCTTGGGATGAATATGTTAGTGATCCTAACAAACCTGTACCTTATCAAGGTGGTGTTATGGAGAGCAGGACACGTGAGTACATGATCGACGACCAGCGTTTCGCCTCATCTAGACCCGATGTTATGGTTTATCAAACAGAACCTTTAAACGAAGATATCACAATAGTTGGCCCCATTAAAAACTTCCTAAAAGTATCAACCTCTGGAACAGACGCAGATTATGTCGTAAAACTTATTGATGTCTACCCTGCAAACAGCCCATCCTCCAACAATAAAGTTATGGATGGCTACCAAATGCTGGTTCGCGGTGAAATTATGGCTGGAAAATATCGGAATGGATTTGAGAAGGCAGAACCTATGCAACCGGATTTTGTTACTGCGGTTAACTACAGCATGCCTGATGTAGCGCATACGTTCAAAAAAGGACACCGCATCATGATTCAGGTACAAAATACCTGGTTTCCAATTGCAGAACGTAATCCACAGCAGTTTTTTGAAGGTTATGAAGCCAAAGCGAGTGACTACAGGAAAGCAACACATCGTATTTTTCATGATCACAACAATTCGTCATATATTGAATTTTCGATCTTAAAATAGAAAAAGCATGCTTTACCATTTCTTTCTTGCCCTACATTCGGCTAGCAGATGGATGATCGTCGTTTGTCTTATCGCATTATTAGTACGTGCCTATATGGGCTGGAAAAAAAAGTATCACATGAAACCGTATGATTATATACTACAGATAGTAACGTTAATCTTACTTTACATACAGTTTATAGTAGGATTAACACTCTATTTTGAAAGTCCGATCGTACATTATTTTATCAAAAATTTTAATGAAGCCATCAAACTGCGTCAGGTACGTTTTTTTGGAATGGAACACATCACCATGATGACTATTGGCATTTTAGTGTTTACCATTGGATATATAAAGGCCCGTAAAAAACAAAGCAGTGTAGCTAAATTCAAAACGATATTTATCTACACTGCTTGGGCTATATGCATTATCATCACCTCTATCCCGTGGGAATTTTCACCTTTAACGAGTAGACCGAGCTTCAGAATGTTTTAATAACAATTACTCTCCTTTCCAATTTGGAGGTCTTTTTTCCATACGCGCGGCCATTCCTTCTTTAAAATCATGGCTTGTTCTCAGTCTTTGCAACTGCTCAAGAAGAAAAGCATACTGATCAGCCTTTCTAAGCCCTTCTAATTGTTTCGCTGACTCAAAGCCCATCTTAACCGCTAATGGCGCAATAGACGTCAGCTTATTGATCAAATCTGGCAACATATCGGGTTTCTGATCCATCAGTTCAAAAACTAAACCCATATTTTTCATTTCTTGAGCTGAAATCACCTCTGGACGAATGCATAGATCCATTGCTTTGTTATGGGGCAAATGCTTCAGCAGACCCGCCAAAACCTGAAAAGGAAACAATCCTAACTGCACCTCTGGTAAAGAGAACTGAACTGTCGACTTCGCAATAACATAGGTGCATTCCAGAATCATTAAAAAACCTCCCGCAATCACATTTCCTTCGAGCACTGCGATCGAAGGTTTATTCAATTGTGATATGACTTCTCCCAAAGACAAATCAACATGTGGAACCGTCTTTGCCAGCTCGGAAACATCTGGATTTTCAAAAGCTTTCAAATCCATACCAGCACAAAATACAGGACCTTCCGCGTCGAGAATAAGCACCCTAACATCCGGATCTGAATCTGCGATTTGTATGGCATGATAGATCTCATCGATCATCAACGGTGTAAAAGCATTTCGTTTTTCAGGACGGGCCAAGGTCAAATAAAAAACATGATCGGCCTGTTTCACCCTAATAAACTTATAATTCAAATGACCACTCATAAACTTCTGACTTTATGCTATTAAATTAATAAATTCACCACCAAAGGTCAATATTTTATCCTGCCCTTTTCGCTCAAAATAATATATCAAATCTTCCGTTGGAATATTCCCTACCAACTCATCTTCGGCAAACGGACAGCCTCCGTATCCTAAAATAGCACCATCAAATTTTCGACATCCAGCAAGGTAAGCGGCATTGATTTTATCTAGACTACTTGACTTAGGAGAATGAAAATGTGCACCGATATTTAAGGTTGGAAACCGTTGTAATGCCTGTTCAAAAAGTTGTGTTATCTGTGGCAATGTTGCCTCAGAAGTTGTGTCTGCCAAAGAAAATTCCACCACCCCTAAGGCAGCAATCTTGGCCATCCAATCAAGCACGAGCTCATTACTCCAAAAATCACCAAATGGATTTCCAAAAGCCATGGATATATACACCACCATTTCTTTTTTGTGTTGATGTGCAATTTCCACAATACCTTTGAGACGTTCAAATGAATCAACGATAGAAGCATTTGTATTTCGTTGCTGAAAAACCTCAGAGATGGAAAAAGGATAGCCCAAATAAGTGAGATTATCCGATTTCACAGCACGTAGAGCACCTTGTTCATTAGCAATGATCCCCAGCAGCTTCGTTTTACCGGACGTATTCAGCTGACGAAGCACTTCTTCAGTATCCGCCAATTGCGGAACAGCTTTTGGAGAAACAAACGATCCACAGTCAAGCCAGTCAAACAATTCGCTTTCAAGCAACATGTTCAAATACTTAACTTTTTTTTCCGTTGGAATCACATGCGATATACCTTGAATGGCATCCCTGGGACATTCTACCAAAATTATATCTTCTTTTTTAGGCATCTTTTTGAATTTCCCGAGAAATAACCATCTTCTGTATACTGGACGTACCTTCCCCGATTGTACATAATTTTGCGTCTCTAAAGAACTTTTCAGCAGGATAATCTTTTGTAAAGCCATATCCTCCAAAAATCTGAACAGATTCATTAGAAACCGAAACTGCCGTTTCTGAAGCGTATAGCTTTGCCATTGCTCCTATTTTAGAAATGCGTTCACCACGATCTTTCATATATCCCGCTTGACGGGTCAGCAGCTCTGCTGCCTGAATTTCTGTAGCCATCTCTGCAAGCTTAAATCCAACCGCCTGAAATTCAAAAATCTTCTGATTGAACTGTTCTCTTTCGTTTGCATACTTTAACGCACATTCATAAGCACCACGAGCAATACCCAATGATAAAGCAGCGATAGAAATACGGCCACCATCCAATAGTTTCAATGCCTGAACAAAACCCTGCCCCTCTTCACCGACCATCTGATCCTGATGAATACGACAATTATCGAAAAACAAACATGCGGTCTCTGAAGCACGCATCCCTAATTTATTTTCCTTTTTACCTGCAGAAAAACCTTCCGTCCCCTTCTCGACAATAAAAGCAGTAACACCCTTTTTGTCACCTTTCTCACCGGTACGGGCAAGTACAACAGCTACGTCCGAGCTTATGGCATGTGTGATGAAGTTTTTAGAACCATTCAGCACAAAATAATCACCGTCGCGAACTGCAACAGTCGCTAATCCTCCAGCATCAGACCCCGAACCCGTTTCTGTTAAACCCCAAGCTCCTAGCCATTCTCCTGTTGCCAATTTTGGTAGATATTTCTGCTTCTGACTTTCATTTGCGAAACTCAATATATGATTTGTACACAATGAATTATGTGCCGCTACCGAAAGTCCTATGGAACCACAAACTTTGGAGATCTCGTCCAAAACGGTTATATATTCCTGGTATCCAAAGCCAGATCCACCATAAGCTTCCGGGACAATAATGCCCATAAAGCCATGCTCGCCGAGCTTCTTAAATAAAGGTGCAGGAAATGTTTGTGCTTCATCCCACTCCATGATGTAGGGACGAATATGAGTTTCAGCAAAGTCTCTAGCACTTTGGCGAATCATCATCATTTGTTGTTCATTTTCAATAAACATAAATGTAATCTTTAATTTATAATTGGAATTCTGTTATTTACAATAATAACAAAATTATAACATCTTTTTTTAGAGAAACTCAAAATATAATGTTAAATTTATCTCATATTATCAAATTCTGAATTTGACATGCTTAAAATCCAATTATAACATGAATGAACTGATTGTAGAGTTAGAACTAAAAAGAGCAGCACTTCGCTTGGGAGGTGGCGAAGATAAAATCAAAAAATTAAAAGCCAAAGGAAAGCTCACTGCATGGGAGCGTGTCGAATACCTCCTAGATGATCACAAAGCTTATGTTGAAATTGCCCAGTTTGCCGGAGACAATATGTACCCTGAAGAAGGCGGTTGTCCGAATGCAGGTGTTGTCTGTGTTTTAGGGTATGTTAAAGACGAATTATGCGTCATTGTCTCTAATGATGCAACTGTAAAGGCTGGTGCCTGGTTCCCCATTAGCTGCAAAAAAAATCTACGTGCGCAAGAAATTGCTATGGAGAACAAAATTCCCATCATATACCTTGTCGATTCTGCAGGTGTCTTTTTACCGATGCAGGATCAAATATTCCCTGATAAAGAGCATTTTGGACGCATTTTTAGAAATAATGCTAAAATGTCCTCTATGGGTATACCTCAAATAGCCGCTATAATGGGCAGTTGTGTTGCGGGAGGTGCCTATTTACCGATCATGTCCGACTACGCATTTATCGTTGAAGGAACCGGCTCTGTATTTTTAGCTGGCCCCTATCTGGTCAAATCTGCTATCGGTGAGACTGTTGATGCCGAAACATTAGGAGGCGCAAGCACACATTCTGTTATTTCTGGCGTTACAGACAATAAATTTCCAGATGAAGCAAGCTGTCTTGATGCTATAAAAGGTGTTATGGATAAACTTGGTGCGCATCCAAAAGCAGGATTTAATCGTAAAGAAGCCAAGGCGCCTATACGTCAAAGCTCCGAAATCGCAGAAATATTGCCTTTAGATCGCACAAAACCGTATTCCATGCACAAGCTTTTAGAAGCTTTAGTTGACGAAGGTACTTTTGAAGAATATAAACAGGATTATGGCAAAACGATTGTCTGTGGTCTTGCCCGTATTGACGGATGGGCAGTAGGAATCGTTGCAAACCAACGTGAAATTGTTAAAGCAAAGAAACCAGCTGGTGCTGTTGAAATGCAGATGGGTGGGGTAATATACAGTGATTCTGCAGATAAGGCTGCACGCTTTATCATGAACTGTAATCAACAATTAATTCCACTGGTATTTCTGCAAGATGTAACAGGTTTCATGGTCGGTAGTCGCTCCGAACAGGGCGGAATCATCAAAGATGGAGCTAAGATGGTCAATGCGATGGCAAATTCAGTTGTGCCCAAGTTTACCTTTATCATCGGCAACAGTTATGGCGCTGGCAATTATGCGATGTGCGGTAAGGCATACGATCCTAGACTCATATATGCTTGGCCTACGGCGCAGATGGCTGTTATGAGCGGTGCTGCTGCCGGCAATACCCTCTTACAGATTCAAGAATCTGCTTTAAAAGCGAAAGGCATAGATATATCTGAAGAAGAAAAGAACACACTGCTAGATGATATCAAGAAACGTTACTTGGAACAGCTAAGCCCTTACTATGCTGCTGCCCGCATCTGGGTCGATGGCGTAATCAGACCCGATGAGACAAGAACTGTTATTAGCCTTGGTATAGAAGCTGCAAATCATAACCCAATTACAGAACGTTACAATGTCGGTGTGATTCAAACCTGATCCCCTACATCACATTTTGCAAAAGTAAAATAGCATAAATAATGCCCCGATTTTTGACCGGGGCATTATTTATTTACATATAGTAATTATTTACATTAATAATAACTAATTACTATCCAACAGCAATTTAACCCAAAAATCAAGAGATTTAGGATCTCTTAATACAGCGACGCTGACTGCCTTCTCTAACGGAGTTCCCATCATAATTTTTTTCACAGGAATCTCCAGTTTCTTACCACTAAGCGTGTAAGGAATGATTGGTACTGCTACAATAGTATCGGGTACATGACGTGGACTATAGCTTTTTCTTAGCTTTAATTTGATAGCCGTTTTCAGCTCATCGGTCAAAGAGACTCCATCCTCCATCTGCACATACAGGGGCATGGTAGACGTCCCGTCCGCATGATCAAGACAAATAATTAAACTATCGACAACTTCCGGAAAAGTATTTAATATGTTATAAATTTCAGCAGTCCCGATACGTACCCCACCCCGATTCAAAGTAGCATCAGAACGACCGTAAACGATAATACCCTGATGTTCCGTAAATTTGATCCAGTCGCCATGACACCAAACTCCTGGGTATTTTTCAAAATAGCTCGCCTGATACTTTTCATTATGAAGATCATTCCAAAAATATATGGGCATTGATGGCATAGGGAGCGTTATAACCAGTTCACCTACTTCATTTTTCACTGATTCTCCATTTTCATTATAGGCTTCAATCTTTGACCCTAAGGTTAAACATTGTATTTCACCGGCATAAACAGGTAATAAAGGATTTCCGGATAAAAAGGCGCTACAGACATCTGTACCGCCACTCAGTGAAACAATCTGCGCTTGGGGAAATTGCCTTTGTAACCAGGAAAAGGTCTGCGGAGGCAATGGAGAGCCTGTTGAACCAATCGTTTTGGGTTGAAAACGAGGTTGCGTCAATTCAATATGCTGATTGGCGATATAATAGGCGGCGCCAGCCCCCACATGGTCAATCTCGTGCTGTCCAATAAAATTCCAAAAAGATAACTTTTCAGGATAGACCAATGAACCTTCATAAATACAAAGCGTGGCCCCCAGCAATAAAGAAGAAAGCGCATAATTCCACATCATCCAACCTGTCGTGGCATACCAGATAAAGCGTTCACCCTCCTGTACATTCTGATGCAAAGCCAAAGCTTTAAAGTGCTCCAACAAAATACCGCCACAGCTATGCGTAATTGCCTTCGGCTTGCCCGTAGTACCCGATGAGTATAAAACCCATATGGGATGGTCAAAAGGAACCGCTGTAAATTGCAGGGGCAATCCTGTTTCCTGCGATAAAATATCCTGCCATACCTGCTCTCCAACAAAAACAACATCATGAACCAGACTTTCCAGATTTGAACCGAGATCAATCATCGCATCTTTAAGATCAAACAATTTGTTATTATAGCTATACTCGGCATCTGCGAATAAAAGCTTGGGTGTCACCTGAGAAAATCGTTCTACGATACTTGAAGCTCCAAAATCTGGCGAACAGCATGACCAGATAGCGCCAATACTGTTTGTCGCTAAAAAAAGAGCGATAGAAGCCGGACTGTTTCTCAACACCCCCACAACACGATCTCCCTTCTCTATACCCTGCCCTATCAAGAACCGCTGCAATGAACTAACCATTCCTTCCAGTTCGTCCCAAGAAATGCTCTGAAGGGGCTTATTCTCTTCCTGGAACAAAATAGCCGGCCGTTCTGCAGTAGATTTTCGGAAAATATGTTCCGCATAATTTAAAGTGGCACCTTCAAACCATTTAGAACCAATAAATCCTTGTGGAGAAGCTTGAAAAATTTCTTGGTGAGGAGTATGAAAAATTACGTCAAAAAACGCGGCGATATCTTCCCAGAATTCCTCCAGATTTGAAACTGACCAATCCCAAAGTATAGGATAAGAATCCATCTTAAATTGTCGTTTCTGTTCTACAAATTGCTTAAACTTGTATAAAGAAGATTCCTGTTGATAAGCAACAGAAGGCTTCCAAAGTAAATTACTCATTATTCTGATTCATTTGGTTTGAATCAAATCTAACGAAAATAATGTAAAATAAATCAGCTCAAGAAATTGATTTGTAAACAATAGATGTATTGCTATAATCAGGTCTTAAATCTAATAAAAATGCTAATCAGGGTTGTAGCCATTACGAGAAACATCAATAAATCTAAAAGATTCAAACATAGACATCAGCTTTTATACCCCATTAAATTCGTGAAGAGAACTCTTTGAAAGTCCGTACAAGTCCATGAAAGTTCGTGAAAGTCCATACTCTATTCGACAACGGCTCTGCATTGATAGGTATTTACTAGGATACATGTTCGGTACTGGCTCGACTGCGCCTCGACTCCTATTCGACTGTGCTTCGACAAAAAGGCAAACAAATGCCAAACAACTACCGAACATGACCCGAACCAGTCTCCTAGCAGGTCCAAACCATTTTCGAACCACAACCAATGGATACCCGAACAAATGAAATTAAAATGTTGCTTTTTTAGATAAGCCCAGAATGGGGAAAGAGTTTAGATTAATACACATCGATGACCGTGTCGTCTTCAACAGGATGTCCAGTACACAGCAGTATCCGGCCATTTTCAACTTCACGATCTGTCAGTACCTCATTATACGACATACGCACTTTTCCTTGGGAGCAATTTGATATACATGTACTGCACATACCCGATTTGCAGGAATATGGAAGCTTAATCTTGTTTTCCAAACCCACATCTAGAATAGATTTATTATAAGGAATATCTAAATGATAGCTTTGGCCTTGAAAGTTTAATTTGATGGAGTAAGTCGTCTTATCCACCTCTTTTTCTGTTTCATCATCATCGTCTTCTTCATTTTCAGGAAGCAAAAAGGTCTCCCGTTTGATTTGAGATTCATCAAACCCCATCCCCAACAAAGTGAAACGACACAAGTCCATATAGATCACTGGACCACAGGTGTAAAACAGAACGTCCTGATGTGCAGTTGGCAAATGATTTTTCAAAATGGAAAGGATATAATCTCTATTCAATCGTGCTGTCATCAGATTTTTACTATTTGAATAAATCCAAATGATCTGAAGACGACCCGGATATTTTTTTGCCCATTGCTGTAGTTCTTCTTTAAAAGGAGTTACCTCTGGAGAGCTATTGCTATAAGCCAGCACTATCTTTGATTTACTTTCACGAACCAACGCAGTCTTCAAGATGGAGAATAAAGGAGTGATACCAATACCTGCGGCGAATAAAAATACTGTACGTGCGCTATCTTCAATAGGTTCATAAATAAACAGACCTTGTGGATCTAATGCATCCACAATATCTCCCTCCTGAATTTTATGATGTAAAAAACGGGAAATCTCACCGTTTTCAACCCGCTTAACCGTAATACTTAAGGGTTCATCGACATCTGGTGAACTACTAAAAGAATACGATCTCCTCAACTCCCGATTAGCAAATTCAAAAGATAAAGTCAAAAATTGACCAGCTTTATAAGTTGGAAACTCCCCTGATACTGGTTCGAAATTAATGGTTACATTGTGATTTTCACGCGGAATGATGTTCGTAATTCTGAGCTTGTGCATAACCAAAGATAGTATTCACATCGAGTTTTATCAAATCATTAATTGCAATAGGCTATAGATAGCTGTAATAACCAATTCATCTATTTCTTAACCAAATCTATACGAAAAATTTAGTACTTAATGAATCTGCTTTATCTTCAAAAAAGTTGAACATTATGCTTCCCAATTATCAAGCATATTATCTACAGCACACCTTCCCTGATAAAATGCTTCTTCAAAAATAGAAACTCCACTTAAATCAGAATGAGCAAAGAAAATCTTGTTAGCAATTGGTAGAGTCAGCTGTTTTCTATATTCAGAAGACAAATAACCCGGAATTGGGGAAACCATGCCATGGCCATGCCTAAAAATCTCTATCGAAATGATTTCATCTTCAATACCAAAATGCGCTATTGAAAGATCCTTAATAATAAACTCCTTCCATTGCTCATCAGTTTGATTATACAGTTTACGCCTTTGTTCATTCAAATCCGTACCATCCAAACTATGATAATAAGAAATCACAAATGGACTTGTGAATTGGCCTAAACTCTGGTGCTGTGCATATACATACCCTAATCCCTTTGCTCCAAAAATAATGTTTTCCCAGGCAAGATTGGCGCCATCAGCAAAAGGAAATTTATGCAACACCACTGTTGCAACAATCCAGGGAGCATACTGTAGCAGTTGAAAATTTTCACTTCTTTGCGGCAATAGGTACTTGTTGACATATTGCGGACAGCAATTAATCACCTTTTCAGCTATTATTTTTTTTGACACCTTTCTCTGCGCATCGAACAGCAACACTTCAACATTACTTTCATTTACCGTTATTTTGTAAACCATATGTTGTTTCAGAATTTGATTTTCGAAGCTTTCAGCCAATAACTTGGCTAATCGACCATTTCCTTCTTGCCACGTAAGTACAGCATCTTCATATTTTTTAAAATCGTGCTTTCGAGCGGCAAAATAGTGAATCACCGCAAATGCAGCGGTATATTTTATTCCAGTACCATAGTCATCCCTACAGCAATAATTAAGATACTCATGAAGATAGCTCGAAGTATAACCTTCTTTTCGTAACCACTCTTCCATCGTTATTTGATCAAGGCCTAAATCAAATTTTTCGGGTGAAGAATAGCACATTGGAATATTAAAAATATAATGGCCATTTTGATCTTTCAAGGCTTTAAACTCTTCCATCTTATGCAGAAACCTTGTAAACTCCTGTTGATCAGCATCACTACTTCCATATTGCGGTACAATACCTTCCTGCCAATAATTTTTGATAAATAAACGTTCCTGTGGAGCAAAGGACAATTGCTCTTCGTCAAAAATTGGATTGCCATTGTCATCTCGGCCAATTACAACTCCTACATCAAATAAAAAATCAATCAGCTCAACATTAGAAGCATTTGGAAGTGGTAAATAATGAGCTCCAAGTGGATATTTGGAATACTTATTTTCTCCACTCTTTGCATTCCCTCCCGTCTCAGCCTCTAATTCTACAAGAAAAAAATCTTTCCCTCCACGCTTATTTAATGTATATCCGGCTGTAAGCCCTGCAATCCCACCCCCTATAATTAAAACTGGAATCTCCAGTGTCTCACTAATATTTGGAAAATCAGGAAACCGTAGTTTATGTCCTAAAATATGGTTTGTCCCCGTTAATTTTAGAAATATGGTATTCATTCTCCTTTTACAAGAAGATAAAAGATAGCTTCCTAACGTCAGTAAAATACTATTTTTAACAAATGATCGCCTGGATTCTTTATATTTTACTCCACTCCTCATCAAAATACCGTACTAAAATCTGATTATCTAAACGATTTATTTCCACATCTACAGCTTTCATATCAGCTGGAAAATCGGTCATTTTCTGAAGATTATAATTATAATACTTCAAATTTGGAACACGCTGGTTTACGCGATTAAAATTGACTCTCATATCGGGTGAGAAGAGGTTAAATCCCCATTCGCCAAAAGAAGGAACATAAGTATGATAGGCCAAATTATTCGGAAAAACAGATGCGATAGTCTCATAAATGCACCAATAAGATTTTGGTGCAAAATATGGAGATGTTGTTTGAACAGAAACGATACATTGCGGCTCCATGAGTGGATATAGGCTTTTGTAAAAATTGTTTGTATAGAGTTTTCCCAAACTATAATTAGATGGATCAGGAAAATCGATAATCATCACATCAAATTTATCTTTTGCTTCCTTCACCCAAAGAAACGCATCCCTATTTATAACCTCAACACGAGAATTGTTCAATGCATTAGCATTATGCTTTCTCAACAGTTCATTTGTCTGGAACAATTTTGTCATCCCCTCATCCAGATCGACAAGCACTACTTTTTCTACAGAAGAATATTTTAAAATTTCTCTTACTGCAAGCCCGTCACCCCCTCCTAAAACAAGTACTTTCTTTGGACTTTTAGCAATAGACATCGCTGGGTGGACCAACGTTTCATGATATCGATATTCGTCCTTTGTATTGAATTGTAGATTATTATTTAAGAACAGCTGATATTCTCCTTTTGCCTCAGTCAGTACAATACGTTGATATGGCGTAGAGTGTTTATAAATAACATTGGTACTGTATAGCTGATTCTCGGAATATTTTAACAGTTCATTAGAGTAAAAAAACAAACCAATCAAAATAATAAAGCATACAAGTGACTTTATTTTAAGAATAATTGGATTTTTAAGTTGTTTACTCAAATAAAAAGAGAGAAATATGCCAACAGTAACATTGATAATTCCAAAAAATAATGATGTCCCCATTACCCCAAGTTTCGGAATGAGTAATATTGGAAATAATACAGAGGCAATAAGAGCACCGATATAATCAAAAGTGAAGACATTAGAAACCAAGTCTCTAAAGTTGACACGATCTTTTAAAATATTCATTAACAGCGGTATTTCCATTCCGCTAAGACATCCTGTTAAAAAAACAAAAAGATATAAGATCAATTGGAAATGTTCAACTTGTTGAAATAACAGAAATAAAATAACAGAACTAGTTCCACCAATTATTCCAATCAACAACTCGATATCTATAAATCGGTCTAAAAGATTTTTAACAATATACTTAGCAAAAAACGAACCCACGCCCATCGCAAAAAGATAGGTCCCAATAATAAATGAAAATTGTTTTACAGAATCTCCTAACAAATAACTAGCTAATGCACCTGCAACCAGTTCATAAATAAGACCACATGTAGCAATTATGAAAACAGATATCAGCAGAAATATGGGCAGATTCTTTTTTTTATCCATGAATAGCTGCCGCAATAATAATCGATATGCCTAGAATGAATGCAGCAAAAACAATCGCTAATGCAATATTTTTGTTTTTAACGATTTCTTGCCATGATTTTTCAGGTGTTAACCTCTCTATAACCCAATAAGCAAATATAAAAACGACAATTCCGATTATAGAATAGACAATAGATGCCGCTATTCCTTTGTAAAAGATTTCATAATTCATATGACTATATATTTTTATTTGTGACTAGAACCATAATCCGAATATGTTGGTCGATAATAATGATACCGAGATCCGGTATATGTATTATCTTCCACTGTATTTACCTGATAAGATGTTGTACAAGTTTTGATATATTTATTATAGTACTGTAAGCCTAAAGATAATCCAAACAAGATCACGAACCAGGATCCAAAGCCTTTATAATTCAATACCGCTAAATAATTAATTTCTTTATTGACAAACATAAGGCTATCTTTTCCAAGTCCTAACAATGAATTTCTTATCCACAAGACCAACAATACTAGCAAAACATAAGTAATAATTAAGCCCCAGTAATCTACACCACCAAAAGTAATCTTGTAGTCTTCATTTAGATATATTGAAGCAACATTCTTAATAGTTGAGTAGGTTTCAAATACCATGTGATATGTGCCGGGCTCTACTTTGCAAAAACTCACCGAAATACCGCAAGCATGATTAACTTCATTATAATGATGTTGCAAAAGTGCTGTTTCCTGTATTTGGTTGGTAAGTTCATTAACCAACTTGATCCGAAGATGCACATTTGGAACATTAACATCTGAAATTCCTTGAAAAGTTAATTTTTGTGGTTCACTGCCATTTACACTAAAAGACTCCCCAATGTACTCATTATTCAATTTTGAGGAAGTAAATTTTTGATCAAATTGATAGTAATACTCCTGAATATTAGACCTATTAATTAACATGAATCCTAATCCGATTAAGATAACAAAACCAATGGTCAATATATTGAGGATCGTACTCGTCTTTTTCTTCCGGCTTAGGTATTCATTATAATATTCAAAGGTTTGAAAATAATCTTCTTGATTTTGATATGTTCCACTATAGTACTCGTTCACGTTATCAATTATTTCATGCGATACGAAACGATCTTCATTGATACTATTGATATAAGTATTAGCTTGAGATCTTGCATCAAGATCTTCAAAGACAAACCCTTCCGCGTACACTACCTTTAAAGTATCCTGATATTTTAAAATATAGGTCCTTGTCTGTAATTTAAGCCGATCTTCCTTTACTGATTTTATTTCTGGCAGTCCAACTGAATGTAGAATAGCTGCATAATCAGGTCCATCACTCCAATAAATTTCGTTGTTTTTGGAATTGAGACCTACATATTCATTACTATACTCGCCATCTAGATTAACCCGTTGTATTTTGGTAATAACCACATAATCGTTTTTCTTTTCTCCAATCCGTTCCCCTAAGCTAGTCCATAAAATATATTCAGGCTTCGGAAAGACTTTAACAAAAGTCCAAGTTGTATGATCTTCACCTTTATAATAACTTCCGCAATTAGAACATACGAAACCCTTATAATCAACCACTTCAACATCAAAACCATGTTTAAAATTACATTTCGAGCAAATGATAAGCATAAACTATCGATTAACAATGGTTTCATTCAATACTGACGCATCAAAATAATGCTTAAAAACCTTCCCTAGCTCAAGTACTTTCTTCGTATTATCCTTGAGATAATTACATAGATAAATATCTAGTGTAAGCTGTGAAAACTCAGGCCATGTATGGATACAGATATGTGATTCCATCAAACATATAGCTACTGTGAAACCTTTACTGTCAAATTCATGAGATGAGATTCCGACAATTTTCAGACCATGATCATTTATTTGATGTATTGTAAAATCTAAAAAATTCGACATATCGGTTAATAGATTAACATCATTCACCTGAAGTGTTAACAATTGATGGGTTCCTGGCTTATACTGTTCGTTCATTTCTAAAAATGGTTCTCGGCTATGGCGGCAAATATATACATTTTTTTAATTTAAAAGATATTAAAATAGAGTAGATTAACCAACTTATTGCCCGATATGACACCTAGATTCATCGGCTATACGCTAATTATCTTATTCATAAACATCTGTTTGCATTTCAATCAACCTGTTTTTTAAAATAGAATAATTGCTCGTCATTTAAAGGTCTCATTTCAATAAATTAATTTAGATCTATTACAAATAATGTATATTTGTAATAAGGTATGATTATAAAAGCAAAGATAAAACAACATAATGAATGGCTATTTTGGGAAGAGCTTCCTGAGATCAGCTCGATCAATACCATTTTATCCGAAAAGCATATTGCAATCAATAAAAGCCCGATAAATATCAGTACCTATCAGATCCTGAGCAGAGGCTTGTTTGTGCTCTGCGCGGATATGCGTGTTTCAGCTCCTGTAGATATTATCTCGGAGATAGAAGGCGAAGCTGTCGTGAGCCAATTTATCCTCAGTAAATCAGAATCTGCGCATGGATTTACTTTCAGTAAACATAACATACGTTACATTCCTTCTCTTTACGAAGAGCATCCGATTCAGAGCAATCAGGACTTCCTGTATTTTATGGTCATCATGACACCTGAACTCTATCAGAATATGATCAGCATACATACGCCACTTCATTTGGAATTCAAAGAAAAGATGAAGGAAAAGAAAGTGATCTCCATTGTCGAAGAAGATCTTTTTGTTACCACAGAAATGAAGGGGATCATTGATAGTATTCGTACCACGACAAATAAAAATGAATTGAAGCAGATATTTGTCAATGCGCGCATTCTCGAACTCATCATGCTTCAGTTTGAACAGTTCAGTTTCATCAGCGATAAACTTACGGATCTTTTAAAGATCGAAGATGTTCAAAAACTGGAAGAGGCACAGCGGATCCTTCGCAATAATTTTGTCAATCCGCCAACACACAAGCAATTATCAAAATTAGTACTATTGAATGAGTTTAAACTTCGCAATGGCTTTAAACAACATTTTGGTACTACCATTTACAACTACATCACACGTATCCGAATGGAGGAGGCAAAACGTCTGATTTTAAATGAAAACAAAAACATGTATGAGGTGAGTACGATCGTGGGTTTTAAACATCAGGCTAGCTTTACACATGCATTTAAAAAATATTACGGCTTACTCCCTTCAGAAATAAGCCGTTAATTTACTTTTATACCTTTTGACCTTGCAATAGCGAACGCCATGATTCTAATTCAGGAATACCCGGTTTTCGTTTCCCAAAAAGTTGAACAATTAGATTTCCCTGCTTGTCGTAAACTTCCAATGCGTTTACATCACCATCCGTAGAAGGTTTTCTAACCTGCCATATTTGGTCAATCGCATCCATATTAAGATGCAGATTAAACTGTGGATCTAGTACATTAAACCAATTCTCCATAGTTACAAGTTTCGTGATCAATCCCGAATGTATCTGTATACAGCCTTTATTGCTAACAAAAACCATGACAGGAACTTCCTGTTCTGAAGCCTGGTTTAAGATTTCTGTAAATCGCTCTAATGGCAATTGCTCTGCGAAACCAGAAGGTGCCAGACGCAATGCCTGTGTCCGCTGTAAGCTATATTTACGTAAAATACCAAAGAATTCATGGCTATCCTTCATATTCAGCCAATCTGACTGAAAACTATCGATGGCAATCTCCGTATCTGGAATGGAGATATCACTTAAAACTGCGGGAACATTGATTGTAAAATACGTCTGGTCTGCAGCACGAAAAGAATTTACAAGTTCTTCATAAACAGCAATCGGACTAGAGTCTTTGGTCAAATAAACTTTATGAACAGCTAATCCCGCTTTATCAAAGAACTGGATACTCAAAAGATCTTTAACTTTTACAGCAAATGCATAAGCCCAATTCTGAATAAAAACGCGTAGGTCAATATCATCATTATGAAATAATACGACATGCCCCTCATTGGAAGGTGTGGGATACGTTCCTTTTCTTTCATGAACACATGCATCATTACGTGTCAAAGCCATAACATGCCCTAAGCGCGGTAATTCCTGCAAAATAGCCCAAATATCATCCTTAAGTAACACCACATCATCTGACAATTGTGTCAATAGAAGCTGTGCTTCACTTACCTTAAGTGCTTTTGCACAGTCGTAAATCCTTGCCTTAGGATTATCTTTTTTATAATTTTCGTACTTTTCTTTTAATTCCATCGCCAGTTCATGTTTATAATTTGAATTAAATTTTGCTGCTGAATAATGTACTGTACAGGTTTGTACAGACGGTGTCAGCGTAGCCATATCAGTACTCACTTTTGTTTGTACACCAAATATAGCATATATATTTTCAGGCTTGAGCACTTCAATAGGAGCTCCCTCCCACCATTTCCTACCCGATTTGAGCATCAATACACGATCGGCATACTGTGCAACAAGATTCAGTTCATGTAATATGGCAACAACACTAAATCCAACAGCAGTCAAAGCTTTCGCAATGGCTAGTGTTTGATGTTGAAATTGGATATCCATACTCGCTACAGGCTCATCTAATAATAACAAAACGTCTTTCTGGTCCCACACCTGTGCCAATACCCTTGCAAAATGAACACGTTGCTGCTCTCCACCCGACAGTTGCTGTATTTTTCTATCGCCCAGATGTTCGACTTCACAGATGCGCATACACTCTGCTATAGCCACGTTGTGTTGCTCCTGAGATGCTTTCAAATGATAGCGTCCCATACGGACGACCTCCTCGACAGTAAACGCCATAGCCATACTATTGGACTGGTGTAGGAAAGCTCTCGCATAAGCAAGTTCTTTCAATGAGTAAGAACGAAGTGGTTTGCCTTTAAACAATATTTCTCCCTTTGCAGGTTTCAGATCGGAAGCCAACATACGTAACAAAGATGTTTTTCCGGCTCCATTTGCTCCTACAATTGCGTAAAATTCGCCTTTTTGAATAGAGATATCAATATCCCTTAAAATGGGACGCCCTTTGATTTCGTATGATAGTGATTGTACTTGTAGCATAAACTAGATTTTATTCTTGTCTCTGATCAGGATAAATAAGAAAACTGGAGTTCCCAATAATGCTGTAATAACCCCAATAGGAAGTTCCAATGGCTGAATAATTAAGCGCGAAAGCAGATCAGCAAGTGTGAGGACCAATGCTCCGGCAATACTTGATGCCACGAGCACGTAACGATTATCAACACCACCAATCAACCGGATTGCATGCGGCACTAATAAACCCACGAAGCTGATAACTCCGGAAAATGCAACAGCTGCTCCTACTGCCAATGTTGAAAACAAAATAACAACAATTTTCAACCGGCTTGTATTGACGCCCATCATTTCAGCTTGAGATTCTCCTAAAGCAAAAACATTCAATTGTTTCGCAAAAAGAGGTAGAATAACTAAAGAAATCAAGACACAGGGATACAATACTTTAATATTTTCCCATGATGCTCCCGCTAAACTGCCCAATGACCAAAAGGTGATGGAACGTAATTGTTGTTCAGTTGCTAAATAACTCAATAATCCCGTTAAGGCTCCTGCAAATGCATTCATAGCAACACCTGCTAAAAGCATGGTTGCAATATGAGATTTCCCATTGTTCATGGATATACGATAAACAATAAGCACTGTCAATGTTGCTCCTAAAAACGCGGCAAATGCCAGAACGTAATAACCCAGGCTTGCAGAAATCATGGGAAGTAACAAGCCTTCGAAAGAGATAACGAGTGCGGCAAAGAAAGAAGCGCCTGAAGAAATTCCCATTAAGCCAGGTTCCGCTAATGGATTTCGAAATATACCTTGGATAGCTGCTCCACTGATTCCTAAAGCTGCACCAACTGCAATTCCCATTAGAATTCTAGGTAATCGTATTTGCTCCAAGACATTCACAGTCAGCTCATCAATACCTGATGAAGCTTTAAGACCTATCTTATGTAACAGTATAGAGCAAACATCCCAAAAGGAAACCGAAATCGATCCCATCCCTAATGAAAATATGACTACGATAATAAGTAATATGCTGAGTAGCGTGTAAATTAAGGTATTTTTCATTACAGCAACTATTTTCCAAATAATTTTTCGTGCAACTGCTGTATCGCCTGTGGTAAACGCATACTGAAACCATTTAACAAGGATGCATCCATAGCAATTACTCTTTTATTTTTACCTGCTGTAGTTAAGTTAACACCTGGTAACTTCAAAATAGCTTCTTTTCCTCCTAAACTGGACATCCCAAAATCAAATAACAAAATAACTTCCGGATTGGCCTGAACTAAAGCTTCTGTATTATATGTTTTGTATCCTGTAAAACCTTTCATCACATTTTGAGCACCGGCTAACTTGATTACCGCATCAACGGCAGTTCCTGAACCAGATACACTCATTGCTCCTGCCCCACGTGCATATACAAACATCATTTTAGTTGCTTTACTCGATTTCCCCTTCGCAATTGCCGACTTTAGATCTTTCGATAATTGATCTGCAACCTGATTTCCCTTTGTAGTAACATTTAAAGATTGTCCTACTTTGCGAACCAATCCTGTTAATCCTGCCTCAGAAAATTCCTGTTTAAACAAAACACATGAAATATTCAAGGTCTTAAATTGCGCCAATACAGCCGCACTGACCTCTCCTTCAAAACCTAGTACGATATCTGGACGAAATGAAGCAATTCCTTCAGCCGTAATTGATCTGTTTTTGCTCACTTTAGGAATCTCTTTCACATAACTTGGATAATCGCTTGTCACATCAACAGCCACTAGATTAGCACCTAGCCCTAATGCATCAACAATTTCCGTCAAACTTCCACTTAAGGAAACAATTCTTTTTGGCGTGTTGCCCTGTGCTATAGCTACTGTATAGCTAGACCATAAAATGATGATAAGCGCAAAATTATTTAATATTTTCTTCATATAATTTGTTCATTTATGAAGAACAAAAATGGGCTTATTTAAACTAATTACAAATAAAGAGTTCTGTTTGCAATACGCTTACACTAATACACAAGAATAGATATAAACAACTTAAATACTCTGGTTAACAATAAATTAACTAAACAGCAGGGATCATTATGTCACTTAAATAATATCATATTGCACAAAAATTAATACGCTTTGCACAAATCAAAATACACAATGCATAAATAAACTTTGGCATTTTATGGAGATACTTGCATTATTATTTAGAATTATTACAAATAACTTTGAAGACAACACACTATCTATGCCTGCTATTTAGTTTTCTTTTTCTGATCGGGAAAAGCAATTCAGTGCTTGCACAACAGAATGCGCAATTTCAGGGGCTTATTGTGGATGAATTACAAAGACCGTTGGCAGATGTTAGTATTTTAATCGAACCAGACCGATCTACGACAAAAACAGATAATCGGGGAAATTTCATAGTCAAAAAATTATATGCCGGAACATATACTTATACTTTAAGTGCAATTGGATATGAAACCTTAACTGGCTCCATTGAGTTGATCGCAAAAGACAAGCAGTTACATCGCTTCCAGCTTCATAAATCGAATCAAGTTTTAGATGAAGCATTGGTTACGCAAGAGATTCAAAACCGTCCAACATTAATTGATCCTAAGAACTCTGCTATGCCGGTTACTATTATCGACAGGAAGGCAATTGAACTTATGGGGAGTAGACGTTTGGACGAGGTCTTAAAAGAACAGACAGGTATTGCTATTGTTAACAATACTGCTGGCGGTAACCGTTCTGTAGGTGTGCAGCTTCAGGGATTCTCTAGTGAATACGTCATGATCCTCATTGACGGACAGCCGATGCTCGGCAGAAGTTCCGGTAACTTTGACTTATCACGTATTTCGGTAACAAATATAGAACGTATAGAGATTATCAAAGGGGCTTCTTCTTGTCTTTATGGGAGTGATGCACTGGGAGGAGCGATCAATATCATCACCCGTTTAGGGAAAGTAACTCCTCAAATGCATGCAAATATTAACTATGGAAGCTTCAACGTATTGGATGCAACTTTAGAAGGTGAGACTTCCTTTAATAAAAATAGAGGAACAGCTTTACTATCTACGAATTACTACCGTACGGATGGTTTTAATACAAACAAAAAATTTCAGTCAAGCGGAACCACAGTCCCACCCTACCAAACTTTTTCCATCCAGGGAAAAGTAAGACATCAATTGAAAGATAATCAGCATTTCATTGGCGCTTCAGGGCGTTATAACTATCGCCAATCCGATATGCACCGTGGTTACGGACAAGATTTCAGCACGCTAGATCAACAAAAAGAGACTGACATCAATGCTTCATTGTTCTACGATAGCCGTTGGAATGAACGCTGGAAATCACTTTCTACCTATTACGTATCGCATTATCAATCCGATAATAAAGTAACAGCACAGCAAAACAATGCCAATTTAGCTTCAGACAATTTCACACAGATGGTCCATCGTCTGGAACAACAATTTGCTTATCAGTCAGAAGGCTTAAATGTGACTATGGGACTAGGTGGCGCTATAGAAGCTATGGATCTTGCTGAAAATTTTGACAGCAAAAATCAGAAGAACTTCTTTTTATATACCCAAGCGAATAAAACAATCGGAGAAAAAACCACTGTTGTTGCAGGATTGCGCTATGACCAGACAGACAATTACGGAGGGCGATTAAACCCAAGTTTAGGTGTGACCTATCAATTGCTGCCTCAGCTTGCTTTGAAAACAGGTATAGGAACTGGATTTAAAGCTCCTGACTTCAAGACCCGTTATCAGGTGTTTTACAACCCTGCTGCCAATTACTACGTTATCGGCAATGAAGTTTTAAACAGTACTCTGGATGAAATGGATGCCGCAGGACAAATTTCTGAACGTCGCAATTACATCATCAATCAACTTGATGGTAACTTAAAAGCCGAGCACAACACCTCAATCAATGCAGGTTTGACCTGGAAGCCGTTAACGAATACAACAGTAGAAGTCAATGTATTTCGTCATCAGCTTAAAAATCAAATCAATAGTATACAGGTTGCTACAGGTATGCAAAACATGGCGATTTATTCGTATCAAAATTTACCAAAGTCAGTCAATAAAGGATTTGACATATCTTTTTCTACTCGGGTGTTAGAAAAAATCACAATCAATGCAGGCTATCAATACCTGATTGCGAAAGATATGAGTGTTGTTGACAGCATAAAACAAGGGAATTGGCCATTTAATACCTTAAGAGATCCAAAGACCGGAGAGACATTTACGCCAACATCAAAAGACTACTGGGGCTTAGAAAACAGATCAAGACATCAATTCAACATAGGTGCAATTTATCAAGCTCCTTGGAATCTGACAATAAATGCACGTGCTAACTACCGAGGGAAGTATGCATTTTCAGATGCAAATGGCAATCATTTTATTGATCGTTTTGACACATTTGTCAATCAGCATATTCTCTATAATGCAACTATTGAAAAAAAGTTTGACAAACTTCCTTTAACTGTCCGGGTGACTGGAGAAAACCTCGGAAACTATATTAATTATTTAATTCCAGGTCAAATTGGTCGAAGTGTATCCTTTGGCCTATCCTACAGATTAATAAAGTAAAAAGATGAAATTATCCATAAAAATACTCTTTTATAGTTGCATAGCAACAGTGTTTACTTCATGTTTTAAACCTAACATTGAGCCAGACATCTTAGCCGACGGAAAAAGTACGATCATAAAAGATCTTGCTGGTGATGTAAATGCTTATGTCGGAGCTGGTGTCGGTGGCGGAAACCCCAAAGAAACAAGAGACTTTTATACTTTCCTATTTCGGTTTTCAGATCAAAACCAGACTTGGTTAAAAAATCATACCGATTCGGTAACGAACTTTGCAAAAACAGATTGGGATCTTGCCTTTACAGGACAATACAATGGAACACTTTTTATAAATGATGGAACGATGGAAAATAATCCCGCTTACGGAAATCCATCAAGACACCGCGTCGTACTGATTAAAAAGCCATATGACCAGGTCGATTCAGCTCCTGAGGATATTGAATTTGAAAACTCAAAAATAAATGCATTCGGTATTATTATGGATGCCGAGTCGTCAGGCTGGTATGATTATAATATACAGCGCCATTTGGTACAGGCCATGCCTGACCGCACCTATGTCATCCGTTTAAGTAATGGAAAATATGTCAAGCTACAAATGATCAGTGTATATCAGGGTATTCACAATTTTACGCCTATTACTGACCTTTACTGGCCTGCCCCCTACTTTACTTTCCGATATTTCATACAAGAAGATGGAACAAAAAATTTAAAAACGAGTAATTTATAAAATTAATAAGCAAATATCATGTTAAACTTAAAAATCAAAGAAGCCACAAAAAATGGCCATCAAGAGTTAGAAAAAAATGTTATTTTTAAATTGAAGGCTATTGAAAATAACTTAGATTATGCAGACGTATTGAAATATTTCTATGCTTATTTCAATGCTGCAGAAGGAAACATTGAAGCGGCATTACCAGCAAGCTTAGCGTCTTACTATGCCACACGCAGAAATGCATCACATGTTGCCAAAGATATCATTGAACTAGGTGGTAGTTTAGAAAACTTACCTGAAGTTGTGTTACCGACGATCAGCACAAAAAACCAAGCTATCGGTGCTCTTTATGTACTAGAGGGATCTATCATGGGCGGGCCACATATTGTCAAAATGCTTCAACATAGAGGTATCAATTCGGGATTTAACTTTTTTAATGGTTATGGTGACCAATCAATGGAAAAATGGGCGGAGTTTACTGCAATAATCAATGCAGAAGTTGCCGAAAATGACGAGCAAGAAGCTATCGATGCTGCATTAGCGACATTTGAAGCATTTACCAATACATTTAATTCAAAAGCAGTTATCTCGTAATTTTAAATCCGTGTAATCATGAAATCATCACACAAATTAAAAAGTATCCTGTGTGTTAGTGCTATTGCACTGACCTCTTTTCAATTTACAGCTTGTAAAAAAGATAAAGTTGAAGATCCAAAAGAAGAAGAAGTTTTCAAAACTGAAGGACTTAATGTTGCTGTACCAAGTGGTAAAACCATATTTTACGACTTAAAGAAACAAGAAGATGCGACAGAAAGCTCTTATACTTTTAAACTTTCAGGCATGTACGGGTCTCGTTTAGATTTGGGAAACCAAGGCTATCAAATGGGATATTTTGACTTGAAAAATACGAGTATCAAAGATATCAAATTGACCAATACAGCAGACTTTAACCAATTGGATGTTAAAGAAACTAATTTTTTAACTATAGATGCATCCACTGCAGGAGAACCGGCAAACGGTCCAACTTGGATTATTTATGACTATAAAAATAATCATGCTGTATACCCGACTGCAGATCGTTATATTGTATTCTACAAAAAAGCAGACATCACAAGTGGTGCACAAACTGAAGTCATCATTATGCAAGCAGATAAAGTAACAGCTAAAGATGGAAATGCACGATACCAATTAAAATCGGAATCGCATGATATCAATATCCTCAAAGAAAAAGAGGTAAAAACAGGTACTGTTGCTGTTGCTTCTGGGAAAACAGTATTTTATGATTTATTAAATGATAAAATTACTGAAACTGTCGAAACAAGTCTAGTAAATTTCTCAGGAACTTCCGGTACAACTCTTAAACCAAGTACAGCAGCTTATAAATTTGGATATTTTGATTTAAAAGGAAAGGCTATTGAAGATATCAAAATCGCGAACTTAAAAGAACTTGATTTTAAAGAAGCAACATCATTAGGATTAGATGCCACAAGCATGAACGTACCAGTAACAGGTCCAACATGGATGGTGTACGCAGGTGCTCCAACACATGCTGTATACCCTACTGCTGATCGGTATGTAGTATTGTATAAAGGAACATCCTTATCTGAAAATCCAAATGAAGTCATCATCTTCAAAGCAAATGAACTCGTTACTGCAGGTAGAGATGTGACCTTTAAATTGAAAATAAAACAGTTCATAAAATAGACCTAAAAGTCAATTTTTATAATAGCATGAAGCATCTTGATTTGTATCAAGATGCTTTCTTATTTTTAGTACGATGTATGATATCTCCGTGATATTCGGTCTCTTTTTTGAAATCAACTGATTTCAGCATAACTTAGGGAAGGTAAAAAAATCTTAGATCTGATCATTTTACGCAGCAATACAGACATTCAAACTACTGCAACCATATTGCTTATACTGCATTTTATTTCCGAACCCTAGTCAACAATATAAATAAGCTATTTAAAAACAGCGTTACTTATTTCTTGTTTAATTGGAAAGTCCTATTATATTTGCCGTTCGATAATACTATTTACATCTCAAAGATCTACAACGTGCAGCCTATGAACACTCTTGTGTTGATAAGAAGCTCAGACCTGTTTGAAAGAACATAATTAACTATTGATGAAAAAAATCAATATGTATCATGTTTTAATTCACTTGTTTTCAGTAAATTAAACCTCAACCTACTCCTTCTCTGTAAATTATCTGTAAATCTTTTTGAAAACTTGACAGTTTTTAAAGGGATTTCTATTTCCCATTCTCACCAAATATCACAAATAATTTAAAATATTTTTATTAACTGTTTTGTTATGTCGTGTTAAGTTGTTATGTTTGCATCATAATGTTTTGGTTATGTCGCGTTATGTTATGAATTCTGGATTACTTGACACTGATTTAGAATTAATAGTGCTTACCAGGCTTAAGAAATTGAAGATAGGAGAATCTCTTGTTATCGATGAAGTCGCCAAAAGAAATCCGAAAGGATTTATTGAGGTTGTAAAAAGACTCATCAGATGCGGATGGAGTGAATACGAATTTTCAAATGATTATAAAATGGTTAAGCGCTTGGACTTGCCAGATTTTGCTCGTGATTACTTTTGCGAGCAAAGTTGGGCTCTAAAGCTTAACATACATGATAACAATATTAAACAGAACTGGGTTACCAGAACCCAGAATAGTTAAGATAGTCGATAGACTACCTAATCCTAATCAGCCTGTATTATGGCTTGACTCAACAGGACTTCTTGATTCACGAGAATATTCCACTCTTGAAGAAGTGAAAGAATTGCTTGGTTTCTTTTACGACTCATGGATCGATATTATCCCAAATACTCATCATGATAGAACTGAAATATTAAATCGACTTCAAGTTGATATTATCGAAGTGCGCCCAAATACTTTTGACATTGCACCTGAAAGAGAAGAAATCAATTTAAAGTAATTAAGAACCTCATTTCATTTATTATGAAACAACAAACCAAGTGCATAGCTATAAGCAAGGGTAAATTCAATTGCTTAAGGGTTTCCGAAATTATTCAAACTGCTGAATTTTTAGGTGCTGATCATTTCACTTTAATTCATGAAATAACTAGCGAAGGCAAATTCTTATTTACAATCAATGACGTGGAAATAATCATTCAAGGTGCATTATTTGAAGATGGAACGACAATTTCAACATTAGAAAGCGAGGTACAAGATGTGGATTAAATTATCTGAATTAAAAAAAGGTGATTTTTTTAGATGGACTCACCCATTTGGAGAAACTGAAAGATTCCACTCTCTTGACATAATTAAAGACGGAAGATACCACATTTACCTAATGTCAAACAGATATGCAGGAATTTTAGAAAATGCTTATGCTTATGCATCGACAATGAGAGATGATGATATTTTGGTATTCATTCCAATATACTATATGTCAGAAAAGAAAAAGACGAAAGGCAGACCATGTTTACCTGTAAACTGTCAAAGACATATCCTACCAGAAAATACAAATAAAATAAACGTATCTGAATTCTATTGCTCTCATGACAAATATTGGTACAATTTAGCAAACGATACTCAAGGAAAGGAAATTCAAAATGGATAAGCTAACAATACAAAAAGCCTTAGAACAAGGCTACACCCACTACAACGTTTATCAGGAAGAAGAAGTCGGAAAGCTCGAGCATCTTCTTGAAAATGGCGTTGAAGAATACAACCGAGATAAAAAGGTTGTTTTGATGTCCAAGACTACCATAACATTCAGCATAAGTGCTGATACCATCCAACAGTTACTTACCGACTATGTAAGTAGTCAAGAAGAGTTTGCAATGGAAGACGATACTCTTTATGATGAGTTAGATGTGGCTGACTTCGATAAGATAGCCGTACTTGTAAATGTAGGTTTCAAAACAGGTTTTATGTTTCCTACTGATATCGAACTGATTTTAGAAAGCGAGGTACTAGATGTATCACCTAGTCCAGATAAAAGCATCAACAATGATCAGTAAAATAATGAAGATGCCAAATCCAATAAAACGAACATGCAATGAGTCATACTCTTTTGATATTTTCATAATGTAGCCAACTACTATACAAAAAACTGCAATAACTAATCCGGATACATGGTTATCGGTCATCATGAAAGATAAAATAGAATTAAATAAGATAAGATTTCATAAAGTAAGCTAGTGCAATTAATATACAGATCGAGCTCCAAAAGAAGAGGATGAAATAGTTAGTTCTGTAGGCAACATGCTCTGCTTTCTTTTTAGGATTTTTCAAATCATTGATTGATAATCCTAATCCGAAAAGGCCGACAACAATTAAAAATATATAAAATTCAATATCCATTCAATGGATAAATATAGTAAACAAATGGAAAATAAACTATACAGAGAGGTAAGCGTAACTGATCGCTTGCCTCTAAAAAACGGCGGCGTCATTGGAATTTGTGATTCAGCAGATGGATTGCAACAGTTCTACTTTCAAGATGGAGAGTTTGTCGATCCTGTTGATGATTATCCAATGCCAGTAATAGCATGGCTTGAGGAAGTAAAGCTTCCTACTAAGGAAGAAATAAGAAAAGTTCGTAACTCTTATTCTTGGAGTCACATAAATCCAATTTTTAACGATGGTTGGAGATTCGGAGTAAAGTTCATTTTAGAAATTTTGAAAGGGGGAAAAGATGGAATATAAAGAATTTTTAGAAAGTAAAATTGTAGCTGCTGAAAACTTCGGTACCACAATAGATGTATCGATTCTTTCGGATAAACTATTACCTCATCAAAAATCAATTGTTCCCTGGTGCATCGAAGGTGGTAGAAGGGCAATATTTGCAAGCTTTGGTTTAGGTAAATCAATGATGCAGCTCGAGATTGCAAAAATTGTTATCGGATTGGAAAATAAGCCATTTCTTATTTGCATGCCTTTGGCTGTTGTTGGTGAATTTAAAAGGGATAATGAATTCTTAAATACTGGTTATGATGTCGAATATATTACAGATACCAATTCTATTGAAGAATACAGCAATAAGATCTATTTAACCAATTATGAGCGAGTCCGAAAAGGTGATATTGATCCTTCAAAATTTGGCGGTGTCAGTTTTGATGAAGCCTCTATATTAAGGAATCTTAAAACAGAAACTACAAACTTTGTTCTTAAGTACTTCAAAAAGGTTAAATACAGGTTCGTTGCCACTGCAACACCAACACCAAATGACTTTATCGAGATACTAAATTATGCTGATTATTTAGGTGTAATTGATCGTGGACATGCGTTAACTAGATTTTTCCAGCGTGATAGCACTAAGGCTGGCCATCTAACATTATTCGAAAACAAGAAAGAAGAATTTTGGAAATGGGTTGCAACATGGGCAGTATTCATCAATAAACCAAGTGATCTTGGTTTTGATGATCACGGATATGATTTACCAAAGTTAAATCTTCATGAAATTGAAGTCCAGAACATTACAGAGGATGTAATTACTAACAAAAAAGGTGATATCGTCATGTTCAAGGACACAACTAAAAGCCTTGTCGATGTAAGCCGCGAAAAATCCGAAAGTGTAAATGTGAGAGTTCAAAAAGCATTCGATATCGTACAAGAAAACGGCATAGATTCTAACTGGATATTATGGCATCATCTTGAAAGCGAACGCATGGCCATTGAAAAGAAATTCAAGTCAGTTAGACATCACGATGATTTCCAATCTGTATATGGTTCACAAACCAATGAAGAGAAAGAAAATTTATTGATTGATTTCTCAGAGGGAAAATATCAGATACTTTCTACCAAACCTAAAATAGCAGGATCCGGCTGTAATCTTCAGCATCACTGTAACAATATGGTTTTTGTAGGAATCGACTATAAATTTAATGATTTCATTCAAGCAATACACAGAGCTTATAGATTCGGACAAACAAAGGAAGTTAATGTCTATGTGATATTTACACAGAATGAACACGAGGTCCTTAAAACACTTAAAAACAAATGGAGCAATCATATTGAACTGCAATCAGAAATGATAAACCTAGTTCGCGAATATGGATTGAATTCAAGTAAAATCAAATCAGATATGAAACGTCAAATTTTTAGCAATAGAAGATCTGCAACCGTGTCCGCCGCAACGGTATATAATGAGGATACAACTATCATTCATCAAGAAATGCCCGATAACCATACGGACATGATCTTAACGTCAATTCCTTTTGGTGATCATTACGAGTACAGCGATAATTACAACGACTTTGGTCATAATTATGGCAATGAAGGATTCTTTAAACAGATGGATTATCTGGTACCTGAACTATTAAGAACATTGAAGCCAGGTCGTATTGCTGCAATCCACGTTAAAGACAGGATCCGATACAGTTATCAGAATGGAACTTCTTTTACTACTATTGATGATTTTAGCGGTGATACAGTGAGATGTTTCCGTAAACATGGATTCCATTTAGTGGGGAAAATTACGATCACTACGGACGTTGTCCGCGAGAATAACCAAACTTATCGACTCACATGGGGTGAGCAACGAAAAGATGCAACAAAAATGGGTGTTGGTCTTCCCGAATATGTTTTACTATTCCGTAAAGCACCATCTGAGATGAATAATGCATACGCTGATGATCCCGTAATAAAAAAGATTGACGATTACCTATTAAGCTTATGGCAGTTGGATGCACATGCTTATTGGAAATCAAGCGGTGATCGTTTCTTATCTGCAGAAGAATTATCAAAGTCAGATATGAAGTATGTTTTTAATAAATGGAGAGAATTTGATAAGTCTACAATTTATAATTTTCAGGAACACTTAAGAGTATGCAATGATCTTGACAGTGTTGGAAAGTTATCTAAGTTATTTATGACAGTTCCACCCACATCTAATAATGACCTCGTATGGACTGACATTAACCGCATGAATACATTAAATGCTAACCAAGCCAATAGGAAGCGTGAAAAACACATATGTCCTTTGCAATTAGATATCATAGATCGTTTGATTTACAGGTTTACGAATGAGGGTGATTTAGTTGATGATCCTTTCGGTGGATTATTTAGCACCCCTCATCAAGCGCTGAAAGCAAAGAGAAAAGCTGTATCTGCCGAGCTTAACCCTGAGTATTACGATGATGGTCTTTTCTACTTAAAAGCTCTCGAGTATAAATTAAGTATACCCACATTATTCGATTTATTAACTGCCTGACATGAAAAACCAATACAGCCACCCAAACTCATTGAAAGTTCAGGCTATCGAAATGGTCATTGGCTTAGGAATACCTAAGTACAAGACTGCAGATATGCTTGGCTTGAGCTCCAATACTGTTGAGGCTTGGGTAAAGCTGTATGAAGGTAATCCAAACCTAGCAATGAAGGTAAGACAAAGTAAAATAAACGGTCCTGAAGTAGTTGGGGATAAACTAATCAAATAACCATCAAATAAGATTATGAGCATACATAAAGTAGAAATGTATACAGTTGTCTGTGATAACTGTAATACCGATATCGGATCGATGCAAGACTATTGCGCATTAAACGACAAAGAAGCTGCAGAGGAAAATGCATTGGCTTCCGATTGGATAAAAGTTGATAACAAGCATTATTGCGATGAATGTTTCAGCTATGATGATAGTGACAACCTAGTATTAAAAGAGGTGTAAAATGAATCAAATGCTAAGCTCAAAAACAGTAACCGCAAAGAAGTCCCATAGATGTGACTTCTGCGGTATGCCTATAGATATCGGGCAAGAATACAATCGATCATTTAATGTAGGTGATTCTGCGTTTACGTGGAAGTCTCATTTACATTGCGATAAGCTAGTCGAAAAGATCGTCGATTGGGATGATCTGGACGACGGGTGTTCATCCGACGATTTTTGGACACATGTAGCAGCTGAATGGGAGCAGATAAACAACAAAAGTTCAAATGGGCAATCATACAGGCAAATGTTTGAAGATGTCCGAAAATATCATGAGATATGACAATAGACGATGGAAACAGCTTAGATCATCTTTTTTAATCTATAGTCTATTTCATATATAACTGAATCAATTTCGTCAATAATAAAGTTGTTATTTTTTGAATGGTGTAGTTCAGAATCCCATCCTTCAGAAACAGTAGAAAAACATGAAATCACTTCTTTTTCTGCTTTCATGGTATTATACATACGACTGTAAATCTGTTGGCTATTTAGTCCTTTAATTGAATCTAAATATTTAGTGAATCTTGACTTAATATCAAGCAATTCGCCCCTTGAATTTTCCGAATATAACATATACGAATTTACCAATATGAAACTAAACAAACAACAACGCGAACAGCTAAAACAAAAATACGGGGGTCACTGCGCATATTGCGGTGATCTCCTGCCTGAACGATGGCATGCCGATCATATAGAGCCAATCAAACGAACTATGAAGTATGATAAGGATAAATATATGTTTGTTTACGATGGAGGATGTGAACGTCCGGAAAACAATCACATAGATAACTTCAACCCCTCATGTCCTAGCTGTAACATCATTAAACATGCAAATACGCTTGAAGGCTTCCGAAAAATCATAGGAGGTTTCATTACCTCACTAAATAGGGATAGCACTCAATATAAATTTGCTAAGAGATATGGGTTACTCGAGGAAAGAGAGGCTGAGGTTAAATTTTGGTTTGAGCGGATATAGTTATTATAAAAATTTAAGATGAAAAGCTGATTCAAAATAATTTCTTAATTGTTTTGAATATCTGTCGCTCCCAAATCCTAAGTTTATGCTATATGCCATTCCTTTGAACATATCTGTATTTGTATTTAATATAAGAAAAGGTAAATCTGTGGCATCATAACTCACATATTCGGGGTAATCAATATCAAATTCTTCTCTGTTATTTAGAATAAATAATACTAATGAATTTACCTCATCACCTGTCAATGGCCGGCTTAATTTAATGTTCATAATTTTATTTTTTAAGTATGGTACAAATATAAGTAATCCAAAAGGGGAATTTTAAAGAGGGTATCAAACACCCAATTAAACAATACGGAAAACCGTATTTAATACACAATAAACACACTTAATTTTGAAAACATGAAAATCACATTACCAACCGCCGAAGTAGGTAAAGCTATCATGGAAGCTTCTAAGGACAGCATGGTTGTCAAGGGAATTTTTATCGCATATGATGTAGATATTAAAGGAAATAGGTTAATACTTACTGCAAAGGATGGTTATACTGAAAATGCAGAGGATGCGTTTTTGTTGGCTTGGTATGTAAAGGAGTATATGTAAATAATAAAATTTATATAACTACCACATTAATTGTGTATTTTCATTTATTAAACTAATTATGTACTTATGTCTGATAACCACGACACTTTTAGAAAGATCTTTGGCAATAAACATTCTGATAGTTCTGATAAATTCGATATTGAACTATTAAAAATTCAAGAAAAATATAAGATATGGTTTGAAAATAATAATGGAGAGCATGAAGATGGCTCTCAGAAAACCATATTAGATCACCGAACTGTGTACATAACTGATTTAGGAGTCGGTTATAAGATAGATTTTGAAAATATTCCTAGAGAAATATTAAATAATATAGACTACATTTTTAATGAATTATTTAAAGAAGAGTAAGTTATAACCTACTCTTTTTTATTTTCAGGCTCTTTTCTTATAAATGATAAGATCAATACAAGTATAGCAAATGAAAATACCATCTGAATATGAATTATTGACTTTGAAAACAAATTAGTTGCTTTTATTTCGGTCAAATTATTATTAAACATATTTCCAATCGAAAAAAATAAAAATTCTGGAATACTTTCTTTATATGTATTGGGCACATTCGAAAATGTTTCTTTATCAAGAAAATAATATATATGATAATAAATTGCATTAATTATGCAGAACCACATGATAGTACCTAAAATACTACTGACTAATTTTATTCCAGAATAACCAAATTTGAATCTTTCCGCAATATATAGCGAAAAATAAAAAGATGAAAATAAATGAAAAAATAGTAAACCATATTCAGGGAATTCATACTTAGCTATCTCACTAAATATAAATAGCAATAGAAATGGTACAATCACAAATAAAATATGCTTTTGGAAATTACTGGAAATTAATTTTAATATCATCGAAAATAATTAATGGTTTATTATATAATAACAAATATAATAAACCATTAATCGTTATTTCCTATAGGCTTTAACTGATTATTGAAAAACGCATAAAAATACTGAGGTGAAGGTAATCTCAATACAAAACTGTTCCTTTGAGATCCTCCTCTTTTAAACCTAATAGGTCATCAATTACAGCACTTCCCTCTTCCCCGTCAAGAGTTTCCAAGAAACCCCATAAGTCAGATTTATATTCTGGAGTAAACTCCGGATCTTCATCTTCTACCGTTGACTTTGTTAGTAGGATGTTATAGCCGTCTTTCTTAAGTTCTCTTAGTACGGCGTGATTTACTTTTACGTATTCCATGGCTATATTATTTAGCTAGTTTAATATTGATCCAAGTCTTATTAGCTGTTTTTATCAAATTCCTAGGTAAAATCCTATTTTGAATAAAATCTTCCTCCTCTATTACATACATGTCTGGGTCTTCAGAATCAGAAACATCCACCATCTTAAAGATAGCATCAGGATCTTCGGCAGATATGTCGGACTCAACAACTTTTACATCATTACTAGCAAGCCACCTTGCTAGCTCATCATTGTTAAAAGATTTGATATACTTAATTTCTACATCAAAATTCTTAAGTTCAATTTCAGTCAGATCCGGAAAAAAGGTATCCAAATACTTATTATATATCGCCTTATCTCCCGTTCTAAGTGCATAGTTCTTAACGATTAAGCGATGAGGATTATATTCAAAGTTGAAATCCTGAGGATTTTCAACAAACCCGTAATGCTTATCATAGGCAATAACACGAGCTTCCATATTTAATTTATCTTGATCCATAACATTTGTTTACTATAATTGTTATTCTAATTCACTAAAAACCATATTATGTGTTACCACGTTTCAACCCCTGACATAACATATCTTAAAAAAGCAAGACCTGAAAAAGAAGTGACTTTTGAACCTTCTGAAATATACCATGTCTCAGGATTTGCACGTCCTTATCTTCCTGTCACATTAAACAACCAAGATGATAAGATTGTTTCTGCTCGGTGGAAGTTGATTCCTTTTTGGGTCAAAACAGAAGATGACGCAAAGAAATACGCAAATACTTTAAATGCTGATTCTGGTACCATCTTCGAGAAAGCCTCATACAAAAACTACATAATGAAAAATCGAGGTCTTTTATACGTTAATGGCTTTTATGAGCCACATAAAGTTGCTGGTAAAAAAGACACCGAAAATTATTATATCTATACTCCATCTAAAGAGATTTTTACCCTTGGCATTGTTTTCAGTGAGTTTAAAGACTATGAGACTGGAGAAACTTATCCTACATTCTCAATAATCACTACTGAAGCCAATCCCCTACTTGCTGAAATCCACAACGAAAAGAAGCGTATGCCTCTGATCATTTCTCAACAAGATGAAGATGCCTGGTTACATGCTACCAATAAAGACGATATCATTAAATTGATGAAGCCTTATGATGGCGAACTGGGTAGTCATCAAGTGGTCCGAGTTACAGATCCTAAATTGACTGACACCAATCACCCAGACATTCAAAAAGCTATTTAGGTGGTTTGAAAGTTATATCATAATCTTCAAGCTTTATTAATAAGGCTTGAAGCTCCTCACTTGCCCTTTTTATCCACCCTGCTCTTTGTTTAATAGCAGCGTAAGGACTTTTTACTACAAATTCTTTTATATTACTTAAGCCTGTATGCTCCTCCTTATATATCCGCTCCCATTTCTCCAAAAATTCTTCGGGTGTATAAAATATCCGAGAAACATCATGATAGATCCAGCAGTTATTCTGAATTGCAAAGCGGTGCAATGAAGTGACCTCGGCTGGAATTTCCTTTTTATCTTTTACTCTCCACGGTTCCATAATATTAATTTTATTCAAAATTAGATTTAAAATTACTAATTTCAAACTAAATAAATGCTAAAAATTATAGCAAATCTATATTTTCTATTAATGATTAAACAACAAATGCCAGATAATTTCTATCTGGCATTTATTGTGTTGCAATTTAATTTGTACTACTACACAAATTTGTGGTTATGTCTTATTTATTAATCTGCAAGTGTTTTTAAAAATTCTACGGTAGTTTTAGGTACAAAAGGATAGCATTTAGCTAAAACATCAATTGTAGCTAATTGGAGATCTGCCCCTGTTTGGCTAGGAAATCTACTACCTAAACCTTCGAATACTTCTTTGATCTTAGGTTCAAGGCCATGAGACTTTTCCATCAAAAACCACTTTGGAAAGATTACAGCTTTTCCATTATGATATTCAACTTTAACCTTTTCTTTTTGAATCCTGTAACATTGATATTTATTTTCAAAAAGTGAAAAATATTTATCTGCAATTTCCTGAAGTCTCTCATTGGTTTCATTTCCAATACTAAATTGATTATAGTGCTCACCAAGTCCAAATTGTTCCACTTCTTTGTATTTTTTTAGATCATATAATAGACTGATAATATAAAAGGGATCCAAAATAAAATTTTCCACGGCCCATCTCTCATTGATTCCATGTACTTTAGTTGCGTTCTTTGGTTGATTATTCTTGTCAAAATCAACAATTCCAAAAGAAGTAGAATTGCCAAAACCTCTAATTTGATCAACAATACTATAAACTTGAGAACAATTACCTTTACCCGCACTATTGGCAATAAAATAATACTTATAACAATCAGATACTTCTGCTATAAATTTATTATGGATGCTTTGATAATACTTCACATCCGTCGGACTTTCGCAAAAAACTTGCTTTTGATTTTTATAATCAATACTTAAGTTTGGCAAGAATTCTGTTAGTATTTCTAAAGCGTTATCTTTTTCTATCTGCGTAATAAATTCAAATCCTTCTTTTTTGTTGTCTACAAGATAAAGACAATCTTCATTTGCCAAAGCTACAGTCGTTGGACTATGAGTTGTCATTACGATTTTTACATTGAACTTTTTATACAATACATCGTATAACACATAAAGTAATTTTGTTACCATCTCAGGATGAAGATGAGCATCTGGCTCATCTAGAAGAAGAATTTTAGGAAAAGTAGTAAGATCTTCTGAATTAAAAATCCATAAAACTAATGATACCAGAACACGTTCTCCTGAAGACAAATCCTGCACTTTGATTACTATCCCTTTCTCATTTACAAACTGAGGAGTAAAGGAATTTAATAAACCTACATTATTAGGGCTAGTAATTGAGATTTTTAAACCAATTTTATTGAATATCAAGTTAATATCATCCCAAGGAGGTGGCCCATATATTTCTAAAAACCGTTCTTCATTTTGATGAATTTTACTCTCAATATGATGAATATAATAATTATAAAACCTTATTCCTATTTTAGTATTAGACAATTGCTCTCCTGGAGATACTGGTAACTTACCTTTTAAATGCTTTTCGAAATTATCTTTATTTATATCAATTTCCTTTGATTTAAAATACTTTAACACGTCCTTTAACAAACTTTTAGTATCGATTTCACCTAGAAAATAATAACCATCAGGATGATTTAAAAATTCTAGGAATTGTTCAGACAAAGCATTAACTAACTTTGTAACTTCATGAACATCATTAATGTCAATTGGTAGAAATTCATTTAATTCCCAACTATTAGTAATCAGTGCAATTTCTTCTGGTTCATATATATCGTTATGTATAATTCCCGTCCGAACAGGATAATTTTGATTACTATGATTTCTAAATAATTTAAAAAGCAAATTAAGAAACTGAGATTTACCCGATCCATTTATACCTATTAAAATGTTAAAGTCTGATAAATTTATTTCGAAAGGAGGTAATGACAGCCATTGAACATCATTTTTAATTTTCATAAAAAAAGTAAAATATTTCTAGCAATTATAATAAATAATTGTGAATTATTATATTCTTGTTTATTTCAAAGTAAAAATATCGTATTTGTAAGATATTTTTAAAATTCACAAAAAAACAGCTTTAAGCGGGCGCCTAAAGCTGTTTGTCAATTATTAACCTGTATATTTTTATAATGCTCTATTAAAGAGGTGATCTAAAATAAACATTTAAATTTTGAATTGCAAAATTTTGAATAAAAAACAGCTTTAAGTGAATCCTCAAAGCTGTTAAGTATATTTTATAATAAAATAAAATTAAATATTTATGTATTTTATTCCTTTTAAGTCTAACTCTTTTAATAATTCATGCTTAATAGAATTAGGTAGCATATGAAAAACAGACATTTTTATTTGAGCAATATCATTCAACTCTTTATTATTTGATTTTTCAAATATCAGAGAAAAATCACCTCCCAACCATCTACCCTCATTTTCTAAGAATGAATTATATTTGATATTTAATCTGCTTATTATATCTTGCATCATTTAATCCCCCAATTTATAGCATCCATTATTATATCTTCTGTTTCAAGTGCATAAGCTTCTGCTCCATAGGTATTAATGTGACCCCTATCGTAATACATCAAAGTATCTTTATAAAAAGGTGCATCATCAAATACCTTGTCAAAAGAGAAACGTACGTATTTACTATTTTTAGAGCTATTAATTAAATCTAAGACCTCATTTGAAATAGGATTCCAGATTAATTCATATTTCTGATCAATATCGTGATTTTTAACGATACTTTTGTTGATTCTTATTGGATTTTTGTCAATACGTGGAAAATCTTCAAGGAATATGACCTTCTGATCTTCTCTTAAACTTGAAAGGAAGTTCTTTAATGGAGTTAACCATTTCTTTCCATCACCGGTAAAGTGTACTATAATTAATTTTGCTTTTGGAATTTCTGGTTTGACATGTTCAATCAATTTAGTATGTTGCTTAATTAATTTTTCGTCTTTAATTTCACTTTCGGGAATTCCAGGAATAGTCGGGAAACTATTATTTGTTATCGTTACAAAAGAGAACTCATTTTTCTGACCAATAACTTCTAAATATTTTTTCATCGATAATGCATGACTGTCACCCAATAATAATATTTTAGAATCTTTTTGAGTAGTGTCACCTAAAATCTCTGGACGCTTGAAAGTAGGGCCATGTGACATTGTCCCGAATTTTTGAGACATAAATTCCTCATTTTCATTAAAAATCTTTTTATTGATTGTAAGCGTCAATAGTACCATCGAAGCAGTTGCTCCACTTAATATTAGAAATGGACCGTAGAATTTTAATCCCTTTGCATTTCTCATAGTTTTTTCGACTAAATAATATGAAAGCAAAGAAGCAAATATTGTGGCAGCTACTACGTATAATTTTTCAATAGAAGTAAATTCATATTCATTTTTGTGGTAACGCAACAGAGCCATAATTGGCCAATGCCACAAATAAACAGAATAGGATATTTCACCTATATAAACAAATAAACGATTTGACAAAAAGTCATTTATCTTATTATTAGATGATATTAATATAAAAATAGTACCTATACAAGGGATGACTGCTAGTGCACCAGGAAAGGGTAAACTCTCATTAAAAAATATTGAACATCCCAGAATTATTAATAAACCCAAAGAACTGATTAACGTTGAATTCTTCTTTACAAATTCGAAATTTCTAACATTTGCAGCAGAAACAATAACACCTAATAAAAATTCAGGCATTCTTGATAGTAAAGAAAAGTACATCAATCCTGCTTTGCCGTTAAAAATATTATAAGTGCTATAACCTATCAATACTAAAGATATAATTGAAAGTACAGTTATAACATTCTTTTTACTCTTAATATACAGCAGAATTAGAGGCAAAATAAAATAGAACTGCATTTCAACTGCTAATGTCCACGTATGGAGCAAAGGATTTTCATCACTTGAAGCACCAAAATAATTATCTAGAGTTGGAAAATGATTATTAGAGTTAAATAAAAGTGTCCAAAAAAGGGATTTTTTAAATACGGTAATATCTGATCGAACAAAAAGGAATGCAACGAAAATCGATGTTATTAACAAAAAGAAAAAGTAAGGGGGTACTATCCTCTTAATACGACTTTCATAAAATGATACTAAGGAGAATGTTCCTTTATTAATTTTATGCATTATAATACTTGAAACAAGGTATCCAGATATTACAAAAAATATGTCCACTCCGACAAAACCACCTGGCATCCAGCTTGATGATAAGTGAAAAATGAAAACTAAAATTACGGCGATTGCTCTTATTCCTTGAATATCGTTTCTAAACTCCATGTTAAAAGGTTATTTTTTTGACCAAATATAAAATAATTATCATGATTTATTATTAATCAGAAATATTGTTTTATTATTTCTTTATTATCTTCAACATTATAATAATACCGCAAGCGACAATAAGAACTGAAAATGCAATCCATATAAAGCTTGAACCCTCAGGTTCAGACTTCTTGTCTTCTACTATTAAACCTTCTTTCTGTCGATGTTCCTGAGAAATAGCAACTTGCTTATTTTCTTCTGAACTTCCTGACTTCTCTTTTTCTTGTTTACGATCTTTACGGTCTGTTGTAGTTGACTTTGATGTTGTGGTTGTTTTCTCTCCTGGAGCTTCCGCTTTAGCTGTTAATTGATTGCTTAAAGTGTCGAGAAGAACAGATATTCTAAAGCCTGCAGAGTCAGTAATTAAAATTTCAGCTCCACTCTTTAATTTATCGAGACCAACCGAACCTTTAATAGCCCCCCCCTTCTTTTCTGTAATGGTAGTAGTTTCTGAATGAGTGACAATAACTCCCTTATCAACCGTAATTGTTCGCTCTATACTATCTTTTCTAATTTTCTCGATCAATGTGCTGTCTTTTCGACTGACTACTTCTAAAGTAGTTTTTAGCTTGTGCTTTTCCGACTTTTTGAAAATCGAGCAGGAAGCAAAGGTGATCACTATGACCACCAATGCAAAGATCTTATTTAGCATAATTTAATATTCTTTCTAAAGAATCAATAGACCTGTCAATTTCATGAAGTTTCATTATAACCTCTTTTTCCTTTGTATTTGGAACTCTTGAAGCTGAATTTATAATATAAAATACTAGCATCATTCCAATGGTCAACATTGCTTTTTTCATTTTTGTATTCTCCTTTCTACAGTATCAATAACATTGTTAAGTCTACTCTTGATAGCATCAACACCTTCAACCACTCCATTTAGTTTATCATCAACTTTAGTTTGTACCGCTGGTGCAACTTGATTCTTAACTTCTTCAACTATTCTTTGATTAAGATCCTTATTCTGACTTATATAAAGCCATACGAGTGCGATATTACCAAGTATGGATATGATAAGCATCAAAGCCATAAAATCTCTTTCAGCAAGCCCAAAGATCTTTCTAACATCATTTACTCTTTTTCCAATGAAATCATCTTTTTCTTCTGCCATAATTTTACTTACTAAAATATAATTCAGCCTCTGCCTTTCTCCGTCGTGTTAGTCCATTTAGAACCACACCACCTGATTTATTCCATTTTGGAAACTCATCACGAATTGTTGTATCATTTGGATTGACTTTCATTTTCTTAAACAATGTAGAGCCAGCCAAACCTTTTGCAGGCCATTTCGCAGTTTTCTCATTGCCTATTCCAACGTTATAACCGAAGCTTATTAGAGCATCAAATTGATTTTGATTGATTTTAATATTGTATTTATCTAGCCAGAAGTTTAGCTCCTTTTCGTATCTAGGCAAAATATTAGTAAACAAGTGCCTGGCTCTTTCATCAGTTATAACATCACCCTTTTTTATGAGGCTGCCATCCTCGTAATAAGTTGAACCTATTCCTATCGTCCAGACCTTTCCTGTCGCATCCCAATAAGCGGTAAGATATTTTTTTAAATTCCCTCCGGTCTCAAATTCAAATATTAGGTCAATTCCCTTTTTTCCTGTTTTCATCCTGATAAAAATTATAAATTAGCAAACGGCCTCTTAGGAATGCCTTCATATTCACCCAAAGCATTGACATAATTGTAGTCTTTTTCAACTACGGCCTCAGCTGTCCTACCACTTACCGTTAAATCTTCAATTAGCATTCTATAAAAAGTCTGATTTCCTGTTGCTGATATTTCAGGTTTGCCAATTATAATTGTCATATTAGCTGCTGAAAAACCCGTTGCTAGAGCTGCTGTTTCACCTTTATACACTCCGTTAATCCAAACTTTTAGACCTTTTCCAACCCCTTGGTATAGATAAGCTAATCTTACATCTGAATTTGGTAATGGATAATAAGTAGAACTTTGAAGTGCAACTCCCGCTATTGTCATCGTTAAATTGCCTGTGTTTGAAATGTTAGCACGAAAAGCAGTATTAGACCAATCTGTACCACCTCCATAAGTTCTTATAAAACCTCTAGCATTTCCTGAAACACCAGTATTTACCCATAGATTAAATAAGATATTATTATTTTGATGATTTGTTAAATACTCCGCAATTGCCTGTATATTTAAACCATAAGCTCCTGGCCCAGTAATTCCATCTGCAGTAAATCCTTTTTTAGCAGTTAATTCGCTACTAGATTTATTGGTAATAATTTGTCCCTGAGCTATTACTCCTAACGGTACTGAGCTTTCTCTTGCCAAATCCATAACTATATCAGAATTCTTTACGGAAAAATTATTAGTCGCTCCACGATTTGAAAAATCTGTTAAGTATATCGTTCCATTTGTGACCAAAGCATCTCGATATAGTTTTTCTCCAGAAGGGAGCGATACGTTTTTATTCTTTATTACTAATGTCATAGTGATACTATTTTAAATTTCTAATCAATGATATTATTGCTGTATTTAACCACCTCATTGCATCCGTTGCACTTTTACTTATAGTGGTTGGCACCTGTTCCCATTCTATTGTAAATCCTGGTTTATCTATTGTATTGACACAATATTTATACGAGTATGGAACATTCGGTAAATCTTCAACAACCCTTGAAAATCCATCTGAATTAAATACTGCTTGATGCTGTTTTAACTCATCGAGTGCAGAGTTTTGGCCTGAAAACACCTTCGTATTCCAATGCAAATAATTATTCCCAGACCCACTATGTAAATCAAGAAAGAATAACATATCTGTATTATTATCAATCAAAGATTTCAAAACAATACTTTCACTCAATGAAAATGGCTTAGTTCCTTTATTATCATTTGGGTTTGAAACATAATCATTTGGATATGCAGTCATTACTGTTGAGGGCGTGTAATTATTCCAAGATGTATCTCCAAGTGATTGCATATTTCTGTTAATGTCTACGCTTACGTATAATTTTGCAGTACCACTTCCCGAAATAGAGTTGTCAGTTTGTACTGTTATTGTTCGAGCATCAATAACAGACTGGATCAAGTAACCTTTATTTCCTAGAGCACTATTAGAACTATCAAAAAGTGATACCCAAGTTTTACCTGCTATATTTGGGTTTGAAAAATAGGTAGAACCATCTAGACGTCCTCCTGTATCAGGGAAATCGACTAACTGAAAGGAGACTGTGGCAATATTGCCAGTTTTAGTCCATGAGACATTGATTGGAGTTGTTTCATGAACTCGTCTACCACCCCCACTTAATGGCGTTAAACCCTCTGTACAACTAGGGGAAAGCACTGGTATTACAATAAAATGTACATTGAAACGAATCCATTCCAATAAGGGATCTAAATACCAACCTTCCACTAATGATTTAAAAAAAAGCGGTAAAAGTTTAATGTATACCTTTTCACTACCATGCATAGCTGTAGTTAACAATACTTTTACCTTTGGATTTTCTGGTTTGAAATCATATCGAAAAATAGCTAAGTCTTTGGTTGATGATCTCCCTATTTCCTCACGAGTCACATAAGAATACAAGTAATTTGCTTTACTTCTAATTTCTTCCCATCTTCCAATTATTTCATCGTATCTAATTACATCAGTATCAGTTTGTGTAAATTCTGATACTTGCGCCGGTTCATGAAATTTTTTAGAAAATAATGAGTCAATTTCTTTTACAGTCGAGGCAGTGTTAGAATTGCTCGATAGAATTCTATTGTTCTTATCTACCTCCACAATACCACCAAGATCAGGGCGATCAACGTCTTCCATGCCATAATCCTGCAACATGGAATAATCAATATTCCAATTTTCAGTTAGAATATTGCCTTTTGAATCCACAGTGATTATGTCAGGTAAAGTAAGATCCGGACGCTCAATTTCATCTACTTCATAGTTAGAAGGAAAGGCTCTTAAAGTTGTTTTAGGAAGTGAATAATCTGCAACAGCTTTTTCTTTAGGTAATGCATTACCTAGAGGATTAATAACATCAACACCTTCTTGGATAGGCAAAGCCTGCATCTTTGATATACTCCACAAAGGAATAGTCAAAGTTCCGTTCCAATATAATTGTCCCTCATTTCCCTCAGGTATTCCTTCGGTACCAGTCGGGTTTTTCAATACTATATCGTTGTATTTCCAATATCCCCAACTTGCATCAAAAAACCTATTTTGTCCTACTGGACCAGCGGGTAGAGCAACAGCTGTTGCAATAGTTGCTCCACCTTGAATTGCCGGCATGGATTCACCTTGAACAACAATAATTTCATTGAGCTTTTCTTTTGTTATTTTCATGATTGGATCATCCTCGTTTCCGACCATCATGAACTCGAAATCTGAAGCCTGTTTGGCCTCTTTAGGCCAAACCGTTTGTTTGTTTTCTGTTTCCTCAGCCATGTTAATATTTTTACTGTGAATTGTTAACCGTTTGTTTCTATCCATTGACTCCCTGAAAATCGATACCCTCTAATTATTCCACTAGCTAGTATAACAGTTCTTGAAACTGAATTATTGATCATGTAGATATCATAACCATTACCATCAATTTCTGTAACTCCTCTTGCATTTTTTATACTCACTGTACGCCCAACTTCGACACCTTCAGATGGTAAAAAAACTTTATTATTGCTTCCTCCTTTGACAAGGAAATAGTCATTTTCAGTCATATAGGTATCTGCATTCTCATTGTCAACTCTTACAGGTTCATATACTGCCCCGAGTACTTTTAGGCTTGAGAACATACCTCCATATCTTCCCCATGCCTGCCATAATTGATCTAATACATGAGTTGTTAAATCCTGTCTTCTTATCCCAAACACACCAGCTCTAACGTCGGCTATTGAAAATGGTCTTTCAATAGGTCTTTCGACGGAAGCTTCCCCTACTAATGATGCTGAAAAGTCTAATCCAGTAGATGCTGACAGAAAGCTCATTCCTGCGTTTCTGCTCAAAACTCCCCAATCACTTAAAATTATACCGGATGATGCACTTGTTGGATCTTCTCCAGGATCGATTACTTTTGATTGAAAACTGTACTCTGTGAGATCAAAGCCTCCAATTTGCCCCTTAGAAGCTTTCATACTTCCATCGTCCAAAACTTGGAAAGGTGCATTATATCTATTCGCCTCTGTGGCCCCTGCCCATAATCTTTGAGATAGATTTTCAAAGTCATTCAATCCTGAAATACCAGCGTTCACAAAACCATCAGATCCGACTGTGATCAATTGAGCAAATAAGCGTTGTACATTGATCAAATAAGCTGTGATGACATCTGTGTCAATTTGCCCTCCACTAATAAGAGTAAATCCTTTCGTCGCTTGAAAAGATCGTAGTCCGTCAATTACACTTGACAGGATACCAAAATTGAAATACCAGTATCCGGCTTCAGAATCTGTCATTTTTTTATCTTTGGATAAAACCCATTCACCCGTCAAAGCTGTACGACTTACTTTTGCAGATAAATAGTATTTTTCTAAAGGTTCTAAATTCGATATACTGAAAGGATCTAGAATCCAAATATTTCCTATTCCTATCACCTCATAAACTTTATGGATAAGGCGACCACCAGACATTTTAAATGTATTCGGATCACCTGCAACATTTAAAATCATCGAAACGCCATCCAAATCATAGTACTGTGAAGGAGTTCCAAACCAACCAGCAATAGCTTCTTGCATTGGATCCTCTAATTTTCCATCTGGATCAAAGACACTTGATCTAAATTCTGTTAACGCTTGGACATTGCGACGATCTCGCTCCCAACTGGCTTTGTTATACTGTGTAACTACTTCCTTTTGTTCTTTAATGTCATTCTGAATCTTTTCAAAAAGCGTATAGGTAACTTCATTTCCAATAACAGCTTCGAAAGACATTCCATTTTCAATTACTTCTGGATAATGCGCGGGGTAACTCAACTCAGTTATCCTAATTTCAGCATCAATACCTTTATCGTTATCCACCAACCTAACTATATCACCAGCCTCCAAATTAGTGGACCACCTTTTCAGTTGGATATAATCAACTTCCAATTCATAAACTATACGTGGAATGCTGTTACTATCTAAATATTCTTGACGTTTTGCCGTGAGTTCAGCAGTTGCTGCATCTATGTATGACTGTGGCATTCGAATACCTATTAAAGTGTATTTATCCCCGATTTCAGCATGCACATTCTCAGTTGGAAATAAAGCTCCATTCCCTTCATCATTAGCTTTGAATCGGATCGTTTTAGTTGAGTTATTATAGCTATGAATTTCAAATTGATTACCCTCTAATAATCCCGATTTAAATACTACATATGCTGATTCTCCTTCGATTCGTTGTCCATTCAGATCAAAATCTATTGCTACATCTGTAATGGTAAAAAATTGCTTATTAATCTGAGAGATAGCTGTAATAGTACTAGTACGTTGTGGGTATATATCCTCATCAATTAATTCTCCTTCACGAATTCCGTATAGGCTAACGTTTTTTTCAACATAACCAGGAATGTTGAAATAATTAAACATTCCTTCTGGAAGGTTCTTATCACCACCTCTTGCATAAGCACGTGTTACTATTTTTTTATTTTGAAGCGATTTTCTTGATAAACTATATAAACCATTACCTTTTCCGTATTCAAATGTCAATGCTCTCGGTGTACCAATAGTTTTCTTTAATGATATTACCTTACCCCTTATCCCCCATTCAGCATTTAAAGCCTGAGCTACCATAGTAAGAGCATCAAGTATATAAGTACTATCAAATTCAACTGTCACTCGTCCTAAGTCCTCAAATTCTCCAATGGTCCATCCGCTATTTTTTGAATTTGCACAATCAACGATCAAATGCAACCATTCTTCAGTTGTACCACTGAAAGTGAATTTTCTACTACCTAGGTGATCAAGAAAAAGAGTTGATAATGTGTGTCTAGTACCTTCAAACACAAAATCGTAGGATGATATAAATCGGCTCATCTTTCTAAAGTCTTCAACCTGATTTAATGTATATTCTTCCCCTTTATACAAAATAGTATCTCCAACGCGCAATCCTAATGATGCTACATTATCATAACTAAATGAAAGCCCATGCTCAGCCATAATCTTATTACTGTATTTTGCAGCATTAAGTGGGAGCATTATTATATCCACACCGTTTCGTTTTACCTGAACTTTCATTAGAATAATTGTTTTTGCTTCTCAAATAAAATCGGTTGATCAGGGTAACTTAAAATCAGACCATTTACATCTGCCAAATAGAAATCTACGCCAACTGGATCAAAGTTGTTTTCCAATATCAAAGTGAAGTCAGTGTATATAAACCCACTTTGCTTACGTGGATTAATTACAGTTAGATTTGGAGAGCCTATGTAGCGCAATGCGAATGATCTACCTAAAGCATCAACTCTAAGATTAAATCCCTCGGGTTTTTTAAAAATCTCCAGTAAAGCATCTCGTTGATTTTGCAAATCGTTAAGGCTTGAAGATTTTAGATAACATTTTATATTATACTGAATAGCCTCAAAGAACGTTGGTGATGTAGTATCATAATCCTTTCCATGTTCGTCCATCCAATTATGAAATGCACGTTCCTTAGTCTCCGGAAATTTATTCAATTCGCTCCATGTACCGCGCTGAAAAAATAGTCCGAATGCACTACTGGCTACTTTATTTTCAAGTTCGAAACTCATCTTTTAAAAACTTTTATTTTTGACTGATCAAAAGACTCCTGAATCAACTCACTATCTTTCAACTCAACCATAACAATAGCATAGTCCATTGATGTAATCATTAAAATCCCACGTTTCGCATAGACAGAGCAAACTTCGTAATTATTGATTTCAACACTTACCTGCCCGCCTAGAAGAACAAGAAATCTTGGATTTACAACTGTATGAGAGCCTTTAAAAAAAATATTTTCTTTCTCTAAATCCAGTTCGTATTTTTCTAAAATGTGAAGTGGAATAAAATCCTCCTGCATTATAAATTCAATACCTTTTGGAGATTTCATCAATCTAATCAGATCATGAATACTTGTAGCCTCACTTATTTTTTGTAGCCCGAAATTGCACCCATTGTGCTTTTTAACATGATTATAGATTTCCTCACTAAACATTAAAACCTCCCTCCCAAATTTTTATTAATAGATTGAAGTTCACTAACTGCAGTATCCAATCTTTTTACTGTCTCTCCTGTATTTACTTGTATTGAGTTTAGTGCTGTTAATTGATCCAACGCCACGGCCAGTTGCTTTACCATAGTAATTCCCTGAGCCTTGCTTTCGTCAAATGATCTTTTCAACAATTCGGTTTGAGATCTAACAAGACCACTATTTTCACTAATTGACGCTTCCGTAACTTCCCTAGCTATTGAACTTTTCAATCCACCACCAGAGGAAAATCCATCTTTACTTAAGCCCAATTGCTTATACGCTTCCTCCAAAGCACTCGTGAATCCTTTTCCAGCCGAATCCACTTTATCTTTCCAAATCGTAAAATCAAAACCATTTAAAGAATTGTCATTTGATTTCATGTAATCAGCCAATTGACCTACCATCTCATTAATAATTGGTTCGATCATTTTCAATTTCAATGAATTAACCAATGCGTTTTTAATAAATTTATCAAAGGTTTCATCGAGTGCATCGATAGCGTTTTCACCTGCTTCAAAAGCATTAACTAATGCATCAGCAAGTGAATTAGATAAGTCTTTAAAAGTAGTTTGGACTAAGTTTTCAGTAATAGACTTCTGGATTTCTTCGATCTGATTATTTATCGAATCAATTTCATTGTAATATCCTTTGACCTTATCCTTATCAGTTTTCTTTTTATCTTCCTCAGATTTTGCCATTCCCTCAAGAAGCCTTTGCTGTTCTTTTAAATTGGAAATTGCTCTATCACTGTCGGAGTAATAACTTTCACCTACACTATTAGAAATCTGCTTTTGCAACCTATCATACGCTTTGCCTAAAGATTCAAGCTGATCTTTATATGCATCTATCTGCTTCTGAATCTTTTTGTCTTTAGTATTGAAAATATCAATAACAGAAGTCAGGGTTTTTATACTTCCGGTTATTACTGCAACTGGGTTTCCTGAAGCAATACCCATTGCTAATTCGGACATGCCGCCTACGAGTTGACCAATTTGATTAACTGTTTGCTGAGTTCCTTCACTAGCACCTAGAGACCCTAAAAGTCCACTCACATCACCAATTATCGCAGACGCATTTTGCAAATCAACCGCCAAAGCAGTAAACATATCCTTTTGGGATTTTTTAGCCTGATCAGAGTCTTTTCCATAAAGTGCAACTTGTTCTCTATATTTCTTTAATGCACCTGCAGATGCAATCCACGATTTATCAAGATTAACAGTTGCTTCAGCATTATCTAATTCAAATGATCTTTCTTCAAAATCTCTATCAGACATTCCTTTATCACGCTGTTCAATTAAAACTTTGCGAGCTGCTGCAATAGCTTCTAATGAAGCTTTTTTGCCAAGAAAAGAAAGTCTGCGAAACATTTTCTCTGTATTCGCTATACGTTCATATTGAGCTACTAGGATAGCGCTTTTCTCATCTTCCAAGCCTTTTTTAAGAATGGCTTTTTGCTCCTCTGAAGCGTTTATTCCTAAAGAAGAAAGATGCTCTTGGTACTTTCTTTCTAAGTCTAATACCTGGTCATTAAATGATTTAGATGCCTGAATTGCAGAAATATATTTTGCATTTTGTTTATCTTTTTCTTCCTTATCATAGGAATCAATCATAAGCTTCAAAGCTTTAGCTCTTTCTTCCTGAGCCTGAGTAAGCTTCACTGCAGATCCCGAAAACGTAGAACTTTCTGCTGTAGTTTGTAGAGCAATGATTTCCATATACTCTTTTTTGAGACGTTCGATATATCCTTTAAAAGATTTCAGCTCCCCAGCATATCGCTTATCGGCTTCTTCTTTGGACGTTTGAGACACAAACGAATTGTATTCATCAAGGAGTATCTTTTGTTGATTTAATGACTCAACTAATTTCTTGGTGCCAAATCTTGTCTCAGCTTCACTCACTTCAAAATTTTCACTTGCAAGTAACCCACTTGTGTCTACTCTTTGACCTTTGTTCTTGGGATCATCATAAAACTTTCTAACTTCTTCTTTTATTTTAGCATATTTATCTCGAATTGATTCAACCTCTGATTCATCTCTAGACAATTGATTTCTTGAAGCAATCTCATTGATTTTATCAATTTCCAATTGTAGGGAACGCTGACGCTCTATAGCTTTTCTTGAGTTTTCAGCAAGTCTTTCGGATTTTTTAGCAGCAGCAGCTTCTGCTCTTTCTCGCTTTAATCTTTCTTTTTCTGATTCTTCGGAAATGCCGGCATCAGAAACTTTCTTTTTACCAGAAAAGTCATAACCTTTGGCGCTCCGGATCTGCTCCATACGAGACAAATGGAGTCTAGCAAGAGATTCTTGTTTTTTGTATTCGTTTACGGTGTTTTTATCTTCACTTAACCTTCCTGAAAGCACAGCTGCCTCGTACTCTAGAGAAGCTTTAGCCATTTTATCTGAATATTCTTTAGCTAACTTATATGATTTTTCAAAATCCTGTTTAGTCATGTTACTGAACTCTGTTCTTATCCAGGCGTTTGATCCGTCTCCAATTTTGCTTATTTCTTTATTATACTTCTTTACATCATCAAAAACCTTCTTTAAACCTAAAGCATCATTTATCTGACCTCCTCTACCCCAATTAGTTGGATTAATACGAGTAAAAAACTCACCCCAAGATTTCGATGTAACAACATTCGTTATACCTTCTAACATCTCAGCAAAGAATCCAACCACAGCAACAGAGGCAACTCCAATCGCACCTGATCCATTTTCGATTGAAAGAACCATATTATCCCAAGCAATACCGATTCGTGCCGATTGATTTACGATTTTACCTGATGCAGTCTCAAATTCTGCATCCATTGCTCCAGTGGCGTCCTTTACAGTAACAAGTGCATCTTTTAGAATCTCAAATCCGTTTGAAGCTAACGAACCAAGAACTGCTTGATCTCTGATTGCAGTAATTCCAACAGCTTCCAGTGATTTATTAAAATCAGCAGCAGACTTACCAGTGCGATTCAAACCGCCGATAAAATCGATTAGGACCCCACTAGCATCTTCTCTAAATCTTTTACTTAAATCAGCTTGAGTGCCGCCTACTAATTTCAAAACAGTTCCTAAGCCCTTACCAGACCTAATCACCTTTTCAAGTGTTCCTAAAGTTCGGCCCATTGTAGACCCAACGAGCTCAGCCTCTACACCTACTGATTTAGTTGCTGTAGCAAAAGCTAACACCTCTTGTCTTCCAACTTTATATACACCAGTTGATTGAGCAATCTTGGTGGCATTACCTAAAATTTCATTTTCAGTAGCAGCAAAGTTGTTTCCTAAATTTACTATCTCGTCACCAAAGGCTTTAACATTTTGAACACCACCATCAGTTAAAGTAAGTAAACGAGCAATTTCAGAACCCCCTTCTTCTCCTGAGATATCTGAAGCTGTTTCAAGTTTTGCTAATGCCTCAGTAAATGCAAGAATATTTTGAGAACCCTTAACACCTAGTTGTCCAGCAACTGTAGCATACTCTAATAGTTTAGTGGTTGATACAGTTTGTAAGGCTCTAGAAAGTCCGATGATATCATCTGCTAATCCCTGTAGAGCCCGCCCTTCTAATCCCGTAGTTTTACCAACATTCAGTAAACCATTATTGAAATCAATTACCGCTTGTTTATTTTTAAAGAAAAGCCATATTAAAGAACCTAATGCTGTAATTAATAATCCAATCGGAGATAACACAAATGCTAGAATGCCTTTGCCCATCGAAATAAATGAAGAACCTAATTCTTTAATCGCACCTGGCTTAGTTGCAAGGTCATCAATAGAGGTTCCGAAATTGGCTAATTGGGCATTAACATTACCGATAATAGGCACTAAGTTGTCTAGAGCACTTGCGTAATTCCCTACATTTCTTTGATGCAGACCTAAACTGGCATCAATCTTTTTTATACCTTTATCTAAGTATTGAGTTTGAGCAACTAGCCCACGTGCTTTATTCGCAAGTTCTTGATATCCTGCAGAATTCTTTTTACCTTGACCTTCAAGCTTGAACATTTCCGCAAGGACATCTTTTGACTCCTTACGAACATTTGCTAATGCTTGATTTAGTTGGTGGTATGCACTACTTTCTTTCTCAAGTAGTTTACGATTCTTTTCAAGATTTTTTTGACGCAGTTGCTCGGCCCTGTCAGCTTCTTTTCGAGATTTTTCGGCATCCCGTAATACTTTATCAGCTTTTTTCTGTTCTTCTGCAGACTTCCTGCGTTCCTCAGCTTGATCTTTTAAAGCTTTGTTATATTGTTGAAGATCAATTTGACCCTGCTTGTATTGAGCATTTAATTCTTTTTCCTTCTGAATAAGTGATTCTGTTTGATTCTGTTTTTCAGCAAGTAGAGTTTTAGCTTCAGATTCAATTTGTTTGAGAACATTTAAATCACTTATTTCTTTAGATCGTTCTTCCCGAAGTTTACGTAAAGAAGCTATACTTTCAAGTTGAGCTTCTTTAAGTTTCTTTTGAGCATCAGTCAATTGGTTTAATGAAGTTGTCGACTTTTTTGAATCAGCCGAAGTATCACCCAAGCCATTAGCAGACACACCGCTACCCTTGAGCAATTCGCTTATTTTGCGCTTAGCTTCCTCATCATCGACAACTACTTTATACCGTAAATCAGCCATAAAACAAAAGTAACGAATGCGTTAAGCTGCGTTAACTAATTGTAGTTGTCGATATGAGTATTGACAATATTAATCGCCACCTAATCCATTAAAAAAGTCGAACATATCAACTGTTTCACCTGTATCGTTAGATTTTCCTTCCTCAGTCTGTGATGGAAGTACTAAGCTATAAAGAAGGAGATTTTGATAGGTAATCTTATACTTAAGATCTTCTTCGGTCATCCATCCTTTAAAAGCAATAGCAGTATTAGCAACTATTGACCAAGGGCTTCCTTGTCCTGGGTAAGATTTATCACTAGGCTTCTGGCTAAAGTTAAAGAGTCGAAAAAAGGCGATAGGTCTAACCTCCCGTAGACCAGTCGGAACATCTCATTTATCTGTCCGTTTGTAAATTGATACCTAAGTGCGTAAGAAAGATTTTGATAGTCGGATATTGGATTATTGTTAATAGCCATAGCAATTACATCAGTAAGTCCGGCCACATTATCCCTAAGTAAAGTGAATATTTGATCAGAAGACGGTAAATCCTGAATTTCTTTCACCCCTGTCATTTCCATTATCCGTAATGCTATATCTTGAGCAATTCCAGATGATATACCACGGAGTTCTAATCGTACATTTTTTTTTAATCGGAATATACGTCCTAGTAAATTTGTCCTTGGTAATAGTACTTCACCAATAAAATCTGGTTTATCATTGAAAGTTTTAACAATGAGGCGCTGAGCCTCTATCGGAGATAAATTATCTTGTTCTTGCATATTTGGAAAGGAATTAAGAAACCCCTACTAGCCAACCTTTCCACAAGAGTGGTGTTCGGGGTATGTTTTAAGTAACAAGGCTTATACCTATGCTACCGCTACTTTTTCGTAGTACCATGGAGAAACTGCATCACCTTCTGCATCAGTTACTGCTTGAGCTTCTGATGTGAAACCTAAAGCAAGGAAATCTGTGCCATCTTTTGTCAATGCATTTTCCATTCTACCAATAACAGCTCCATTAAGGATTACCATCACAAACTTGAAACCTAATCTAGGCTTACTCGTTAATCTTACTGCAAGATTAACTTCTGCAGTTCCATCAATAGGCGCTTCGAATTTTGTGGTTGCAGTTGAAGCTGCATCTCCTTTAAAAATCAAGTCTGCTATTTTTGGGTCTAAGTTTAATGATTTACCAGTAATACTTGCGCCATCACCTTCCTCACCTACAACAGCCCAAGTACCAGATTTATCCTCAACTTTAATTTTCTGCAAAGTTTTCTCAGGAATATTTATAGATACTGAACCCATTTCAATATCTGTGAACTTTACCCATCCTGTTGTTGGTAAAGTTCCGTTTGCACTAACTGGCGCAAACTCTATGCTTTCTACTCCTTTTACTGGAAACATATTTTTCTTTGTTAGAGATCAAATCGAATATTTTTGCCCTTCATCGATTTGATAGTTAATATTCTATTTTTTACTAGCTTATATCTGTACGTAGGAAATTGTAATTAACCTGAATATTTAAGAGCCAATCATTATTATTTCCTTCAAGTTCTCCTGGATTGCGGAGTCTCAAAGAAAAATCAAATCCGTAATGACAATCAACCGCCTTAGTAATTTCATCTCCAAGGAATCTCATACGGACTACATCAGGTTGTGTATTGTCTTTTGCTATTGGATTTTCGGCAGTTTGGTTTTTTAGATTAGGTAGGTGGATATTGATATTAAAAATACCGCCTTGTTTTTGATCTGCATCAAATATCAGTGAGTTTATAACAATATCTTCCTTTGTAGAATTTAACCGTCGTTGCACTATGCGTATTTCTCCATTGATTAAATTAGAAAGACCGGCATTTACTAATACTTGCTTGATATCATCCATAGCATCAAAAACACTTTTAATAGTCTTTGTCATACACTAATGTTATTAAACGCTTGATCTAATGATTTTTCAATCTCACGAGAAGCCATTGCAAGTACCGTTAAACCCCTTGACTCCAACCAACTAGCATATTCTGCACCTGCAACAATAGTTATACCCCAACCTTTTGATTCACGTAACTCAGCGAAAGCTTTTTCTTTACCCTGCTTTAGACCTGGAGCTTTGTCGGTACCATAAGGACTTAATTCGAAATCTTCATGCAACACCTTGCCATCACGGAATATAATCCCACCAGTACTAGAACGCAACTGTCCTGTCTGATCATCATAACCTCCATCTGCACGCATTTTTGCTCTTTGAATTTTCAAGGCTTCGGCAAGGACTAGTTTAAATGCTTCAAGAGTTTGGTTATCCAATTCAGTATACATTTCCTGTTGGACCAACTCTAACTCTGCAGGTGTCATATCTAAAACCAATTTATACATACCCTTCATTATTAAACATAAGCGACACAATGCATTTGACCTCTATGAAATAACGCAATAGATTCTTGCCATACAATCACTTCACCGTTTCGATCATATCCTGTAATTAGTTCATCAATAAGAAGCATTGGAGAGTCTACAGGCATAGCAATTGTGAATTTTGCATCTACCTCACTCCCATCTTTCACCTTCTTAATACCTGTACTACGGTTGTTTGGATAGAACCTGCACTCGTGCTCACTACCGTCCTCCCTAACCAACTTATCTGGGTATATATCAATCATCATGATTAATGAGTGTTTGAAATGTCAACAAAGCCAGAATTAGCAGGGGACTCGTCGATTCCCCAACGAAGTAGTAACCGACGGCGTAATACCTCCAAAGCATCAGCATCTTGCTGAGTCATTTGATAATCCAATTCCTTTACAGATTTTGGCTGTGTTAAAAGGAAGTCTATCAACCCTGCTCGGGAAAGATCCAATGCTTTGGTCTGGTCTTTATCTAGTGGTAGGCGCTCATCATTTACGTTTAACCCATTCTCCTCTAAAATCATTTCGACTGTTGCATCAGGGAACTTATATCCCATCGACGACACTAAAACTTCCTTTACACTTGCCATATGCCTTATCCTTTCTTAACTAACCCACGTTCAACACATAGATCTAAGCGGGCCTGCTCGAAGTGAGAAACATCGTCACCTTCAACCCATTTTTTACCGAAATTATCTCGATCTGCGAATGGAGATACAACAGTATACTTCTTTGGCTTTTTATTGTCCTTTGCTTTCGCATCTGCATCAGATTTTGCTTTTTTATCAGCATCTTCTTTAGCTTTTAATTCGCGCGCATCAGCTTTTGCTTTAGCTTCCTCTGGTATTTCAACCTCAGATCCTACTGTAATACCTTTTGCAACTAAATCTGGGTTGTATTGCAAATCCAGTTCTGTTACGATATGCTTTACCAACTTTACCTCACCTGGTGTGGAAGTTGAAGGAGCGCCAGTCTGCGCCCCTTTTGTATCTTTTGTTTCTTCGGCCATTATGCTTGAATTTGTGTCGAGTCCAATAAATAAACTTCATCAATTGCAGTTACAATAGGTACAACTCGAGCTTGAGCCCGGGTAACCTCTTTCAATGAAGGCGTAGTTGTTCGAAATTTACTTACGAGAATGTATTCATTGGCCTTTTGGTATTCAACTCCTGCCTCTTTGTGGTTCTCTTCGGCTAATTTTGCATAAACTAATTCCCCTACAATCTGATTAGCCACAAAAACCAATGCACCAGACGCAAAAGGTTTAATCTTAGTTCTTTTTGCATTCTTCTCAACACGGACGGTACGATCTACTTTTTCAAAGATAAAACCGAATTCCTCCATCATTAATTCGTTAAGCTTTTTAAAGCTTAAATTTCTAATTGTAGAGTTAGATGCAGAGTTATCGGCATTAAAAGTATATTGATCTTTGACCTCATTTGATTTAGAAATCAAAGTAGCGGTTGGCGTATCAATTAAGACTTTTGTTATTTCAACTCCATCTTCAATCGCCTTTTCAATCACTCGTCTAATATCAGCAAGAGGTGTTGATGTAGCAGGATTGGTCCATAAGCTTGCAACTCCAAATTTGTTTTCGGTTTTATATTTGTAATCACACCTCACACCAATACCTGTATTATTTTCAGGATCATCTACCAAAGCAACTCCTGTCGAAAGCCCTTGTAAAAATATAATCTCATTCCGTTCGTAGATAGCGCCAATTGCCTTTGGAGTATCTGCAAAAAGTTTCGCTATTATTTGACCATTGGTTGCTCCTGTAGCGATTAGAGTATCAAGAGCCGTGAGTTCCGACTCATTCAAAGATAGTTCAATAGCTTGCTTTGGTATATCTCCTGATGCCTGAGCGATTGAATCTCTCATTATTACAGGAATACTTGAATCCATAGCCACCAAATTGGCTGCCACTAAACTAAATGACGCCGATAGACTTTCCCATTTTCCTGTTAAAGAGAACACAGGTTTTAACATCGTTTGATGTAAATAAACCTGAGGACGCTTAGTGTCGTTCAATGTTTGAACTGTTCGTACAATAATTCCAGGAAAGAATTTTTGCACCCATTGAATAAATAACGATTTTTCCATTAGTCTGCTCTAAAATCAATTAAAGGCTTTAAAGCATCTATCGCATCCGTAGTAGGTTCGATATAACACGCCTTATGGTTAACTGTTCCCCTTACCAATAGCCCAGCGAAGGGTTTCGCTGTTAATAATGAATTAATCAAAATATGCGCATACTCATAACCTGCAGGCAAAGCTTCGTAGGCTGTTGCATCTGCATTTACTGGCATCGGCTTATATATATTTCCTGTTGCTGTATCCTTTATAATGATATGCCCAGCATTGATTGTTTTTGGTGTAAAATCAGTAACATCAAGTGTGCGACCACCCCGCACAGATTGAAAGTTATCCACGATAATCACGGTATCCCTCGATGTATCAATGATAACAGTGTCGTTGTTTAAATTTGCTTTTGTTCCCATTTGATTTCTTATTGTAATCCAATTTCGCTCATCACAGAATCCAGCTCTTCCTTAGATGCCTCTGCGATTTTACCGTCTTTTCCGACGCCAACAAACGGTGCATCATTTCCTAATTTACTTTCAGCAGTTGTTTGAATGTGTGAGGTAAAGTCCTTTTCAACATCGCCAAGGTATTCTTCAAATGCAGCATCATCAGCAAAGTTCATTCTACCAAAGTCACGTAATACACGTCCAGCATAATCTGCATCTGCATCTTTGATTTTAGCTTGAATCAGTGACTTACGATCACTAACAACCTTATCGCCTTTAAGAGCTTGCACAGTTTCTGTTAACGCTTTTAAAGCTTCCAACACAGCGGTATCTTTGGTTTCCTCAGATTTCTTCACTTCTTCTTTTTTGGGATCTTCCACTTTGGTCTCTGTTCTCTTTTTTGCCTCTGCCTCCAACGATCTAACTCGATCATCTTCCTTAGCTATATCAGCAAAAGGTAATGCTTCATCCAATGTGACCAACTTAGCTTCCAATTCCGCCTCATCCTTAACCTTTCCCTCTAACCTGCTTGCAAGTGCGTCAATACGCGCCTGTGAAAGTTGCACGCCCCCAAATTTTGATTGGAGTAATGCTTTAATTAGTTCTTTGATATTCATCCGTTTTTGTTTTTTAGTAATAGCCCAAAAGGGATGGCCGTCCCACTCAGTATATGCCCAAATTCATTGGCACACCACAACGGAATGCCATCAAACAAATTTACCTAGGTATGGTATGTGGGGGAAATAGTTGTGATTGTCAGTAACACTGTTGACAATTTGAGCTTGTCTCGCGGTGGTTTACGGTAATCCATATTTAATTGAAATATTTTTACCGTATCTTAACCGTATTTTTAACTAATATGGGTTTTATGAAAAGAATATTAATGTTAGGATGCCTGCTAGTATGTTTTATTTATGGCAAAAGTCAGGAATATGGAGATATTAACAATCTTGATAAAAAAAATGGATTCAAAAATATCACATTAGGTGATTCTGTATCGAATAAAGAGAGATACAAATTCCTAGGAGATGGAGCTGACTCTACTGTGTTTTATGATGTAATTAATGAAGAATTGAAAATTGGGGAAATTCCATTAAAATCTATTTCTGTAAGTACATTCAAAGGGCAAGTCGCATCAGTATTTGTTATCTATGAACATTCGAAAGGGTATCTAATAAAAGATGTTTTAAATAAAGCATATGGGATTTACACTGACCGTCCCAATAGGTTTATGGACAAGTATGATTGGGAAGGAAGAAAGGTTAAGATCCATCTTAATTATGACAATTCTGGCAAGGATGGTGTGATGATGATCATATCAAAAGATTTGGACAGACAAATCAAGGAGGTTAGAAACTCCAAAACAAAGAAGGCAATTGATGATTTATAAAAAAGGCCCTCTATTTGTGAGGGCCTTTTTATCTATTTTACTAATTCACCTTTCGTTTTATCTACTTTAATAGTTCCTTTTTCAGTATAATCTTGTAGATCACCCTTCGCATCATATTTTTTACCCTTTGCAGAATATGATATAATTGCGTTTTCCTTATCATCAGAAATTTCTAATTCTATATTTCTCGTTTCTCCAGTTTTTGGTGTCCAATTCAAAATCGAAAACGACTTAGTCCAATTTGTTGTTGTTTGACCAAATGGAGTATGAATATTAAGGTTGCTAAGATATATCTTAGAATCACTTCCTATTGAAGCTTTAATCAATTGATCTTTATTTATGATAACATATTTTCCACCTTCAACAACATCAATATATGATGATATTGTATTTAATAGTTCACCTTTGTGTGAATACAATCTAAGTTTACCCCCAGATATAAAAGAAATTACTTCGTAAGATTTACTTAGTCTCACAAGTTTCTCCATGTCGGCATCATTATCCCTAATCGGGTATACTGTTCCGTCAACAACATTGATAATGATCAAATGACCAGAATTAACAATGTCAGAATCACTAATTAGTGAAAAGTAAAATAAGTCATCAAATCCTTTTACTGGAGATACGATCAACTTTTTATATTTCCCTTTCACTCCTACTTCTAATTGTTTTGATAATTTTGCAACAACTTTATTCTCTGGAGATACGAGAGAGAACAAATATCTCTCATTGTTAATACCGCCAATCATATAATTTCCTTCGTTCGGTAACCTGTTAAACCCTATTATTGGATAATCCTTCATTTCAGGTAATGCCTTTTCAAGTTTCGCGAGCAATATCTGTTCAGGTGTTTTAGTTTCTTCTATCTGCTTAATCGGATCATCCGATGAGCTTTTACTGCAACCGGACAGTGCTAACGATGCAGCAAATAAAACTGGTAATATTCTTTTCATAATGTGTGTATGTTAACACAAACTTAAGGAAAATAACACTTAATCTTCAAAATATAATTCGTTAGAAGAAATCTTTAAAAAATTTAATTGAGGGTGCATAACCTGTAATGATAGTAACTATTCCACTTATTGCTGCAATAATTGAGAATATGGCAGTGATAATTTTCATGAATCCACTATTTTTTATTGAGATCATTGTTGGCGACTTTATTAATCCAAAAAAATGTAACAATGTAAATGGAGATGAAACAATTTCCCTGACGCCCTGTCTAAACCATATTATTGGATTCCAGATATCTTTAGAGGCATATTCCATTTTCTCTATTTGTACACCTATAAACCGCAATAGACTGTCTTGAGAAGAATTAATATGAAACTGATCTAGAGTCCGATCTCTAAATTTTGGCAAAGTATTCAATATTAATGAATACTTTGGCACTTCTAAACCTCCACTAAAAAAATGAGTTTCACTCATTTTTCCCATTTTACTAGTTATTTTCTCTACGTTTAGTGTTAACCAAATATATAATTCACGGTCATATATTGGGCTTTGGTTTATATTATATATATTCTCATCATAACTATTACACAACTGAACAAATTTATCAAGGTATGTCTCGGCAAATTTTATTTTCTTAGACAGTGTGAAATATTGTTTTAATACATTATATATACCTATAGATAGTATTATTATAAAAACTATAATAATTTGATAATAAGAAAAGGACATCGTGTTTTATATTTTTTTCTAATATAATTAATTTTAATATTAAAAAATATATAATTAGACTTCTTTATCTAAACAATTACTTACTCTAAAAATAACGCTGTATTATTCCCAAAAACTCACCTCCATTTCTACTCCGATTAATTCGTAAAAAAGGTTTTGAAGTTGGTGGACGAATTGGATATTTATACCTGTGGATTTATCATAAAAGACATTACTGCATTGTCTGTATCCAATTAATCTATTATTTAATAAAAGAGATTGACCATCTGGGAACTTTGTAGCTCCTAACTTCATTAATAGTTCTGAACTTATAATGATAGGCTCTAAATCACTATAATCACATTTTATCCCGTCACCAATTAAAAGGTGAGTTTGTGTAAGGGATTGGATCTGACCATAATGTTTAGTCTTCATCACACTAAGTATTGCCCAATTACCTATTCTTAAATCTTGTGGTTTCATTTTCTGTCAGTTAAATAGGCTAATAAAATTAATTTGACATCTGTTTTTTCAGGAGCTTCATACTCAATTTCAATACTATCTTGTTCCATTTCTTGCATCCTTAAAAGAGTAAAGTGTATAAGAATTCTCAAAACAGATTCGTTATTTACTGCACCTTTTTTTATCTGATTGATCAAGAATCGCGACCATATTTTTGTAATTATTTTTTTCATAATCGTATCTTTAGTTTCTTGTATAATCCAGGTGAATAAAAAAGCCGTGGGAAAACGGGGAGAGTCCCCACGGCTAAACCAATTATAAACCTAAATTATGAAGTGGAGAAGGATGGAATCGAACCACCGTTTCAAGATGGTAGTAACTTTCGCTTTCCCACTAGTCTTGCGTCCTAACCCCTAGACGACTTCCCCGCCTGCTTTCACTTTTACCCAAAGGAAAGTCTGCATACACATAACGAAGGGGATACTGACCAATATTTTACGTGTTTTACAATATCAAACCATTTGCACGCCATTTTTACTTTAGTTTAAGGTCATTCTTAAATGATAACAGGACCTTTGAGGACAGAGCGGGTATCGAGCCCGCGCTTGGTCAATCAGGAATCAAACCTGCATTGTGATATTTACCATCTGTTCTATTTAAGCTAGGGCAGGATTTGACACCTGCACCAACCAAAGCCACACTACTACACATCTTCATGTTTCGTTGAGTCGAATTAGGAGCTACTTTACGCCCTATTGCTCGCTACGTCTCTATTCCGCCACCTTGCTATATCTTTAAAAACATCTTCCTCAGGGTCATTAGGTGGAAAAAATTCCGAAAACCACCACGGGCAAGACTTTATGCCCCCTTCTTGCGTTATGATTCACTCAGCCATACCCGACGGCTAAAAGATGTTTTTGATTTCAATGAACTATAAAACGACCGTCGCAGGCTAATAGGGCGTTATGAGCACCCTTGATCAAGCATTTATGATCCCTTATTGTATTTTGATTTACTCACCTTTCGGAAACGGTCGTTTTGTTTTTTATCCCAACCGACTACGTGTCGTTAGCTTCTCGCTATTGGGTTATGTTTTGCCTTGCGCTAACACTACAAATATAAAAATTAAAATAAACAAAACAAACATTAATTAAACATTTTACACATTTAATTTTTATTTATTGATTAGGTTGCGTTTACGGGTTGGTTGGGGTATATTTGAGATTAAACAATTAGCCATATGAATAGAGATAGAATACAACAGCACCTTCGTTTTTTACGAGAGGACATACTTGATAATGTTTCAGGACAATACTATACCTATATGAACGGAAAAAACAAAGTTATCAGAACTTCTGCCGAAAGAAAGCTTGATAATGGATGTAATTATGCTAATAGATACCTAGAAAGAAATCCAGATTTATTTGATTTCATGGTCGCCCATCATGGTTGCGAACCCGCTTTTTTAGAGTATCCCCAGTGGAATCATATAGAAAAAGATAGTGCGGAATATATCCGTGCATTAGAAGAGTTATTAGCTAACACACCTGAATAAATAAAGGCGCCAGAGCGGCGCCCTATATTTAACTAGCATCTTTTAATTTCACCAAAGGTTTATCTGCATCTACAGCTACTTTTGCACCATCTATTATCTTCTTAATCTCATCCTGGACATTGGTTACTAATCCAGACATACCAATCGCCGTTTCCTGACTGATCAATCCCCCGTCTTTAGCTTTAATTGCCAAATCAACATCAGCGTCTAAATCTTCAAGTTTGAAATGCTGTGCTTCGAATGTCACACTAAGTGAAGCTAAAGGAACTTTTAAAGTTGTTTCCATGGATGCAAGCAACGCTTTCTCCAAATTAATACTCCTTTGGATCAACTCTCCATAGCCGCCTTCAATTTCTTTTCTACTAGCTAGATGAGCATCGATAAACACACGATCAAAAGCAACACCAGATAGATCACCTAAAGCTTTCATTTCTTCAAAACTGATATTCGGAGTTTGAGTAAGTGAGTAAATGAAGTTTACCAACGTGTTTACTTCGAACTCAACAGCATTGATCACCTGGTCCCAAGTAACATACTTTACGTCAGCTTTATCACCTTCAATTGATACACCTTTACCTTGCTCACCTTTCTCTTGCATCTGTGCACCTTTAACATTCAAGAATGCTAGTAATGGAGATGCATTATAAGAGTTGGCATCACTCAGATCACTTAATGCAGTTTCTAGTCTTTCAATCAGTGGCTGAACATTCGCCCAGATCGGGACCTGACGAGAATAATAAATGATCGGTAGCTTTCCATATGGTAGATCAATAGTGCTTACTAAAGTCCATCCTCCCTCTGAAGCTTCACCTACAACATTATCCCCTTGCTCAAACTTATATAACTTATCCTTACTGTATATATCTAAACACTTGATCTCCTTTTCAGCATCAGCAACCTCACCACCATTAGTCATGATTTCAATCAAGTCGGGTTGTCGAACATATCCCCTACCAAAATAAATTAATTCACCTCTGGCATTGAATATAGGCAATAAAGAATCCCCTTTACTTGGAGCCAATACTTGCATACTAAAATCTTTCTTCACTTTAGATAACTCTCCCCAATGAGAGGCGTCATCCCTATCAGTTGAATAATAAAGTTTAGCTGCCTGTAGCTCTTTATTCACTATGGTAGCGATTTCAGACTCTTTGAATGAAACCTTGTTATTCTCTCGAAGGCGTTGCAATAAATTATAAGCACGTTCTTGAGATTCGTCTTTAGGTTCTGCGAATAGTTTGATTTTACCAAGGTTCATAAAAGCCACCCTTCTAGTGACAATTATTTCTTGCATTGAAAGAGATAACCTAGTGGGGTCAACTGGTACAGTTTGTGTTTTAATACCACCTTTACCATCTGTTTCAGGTTTACCATCAGATCCTAAAACAGGCTTTACAATCTGTTTGACCTTTCTTTTAGATGTGTCATAAATAGCATGCTCTTTTGGATCAATCTCCACTTTAGCATCATATGTAGGCTTAGCTTTTGCGCCTAACTGTTCAATTATTAATGGATTTACTTCTGTTGGCATAGCTTAATATTTTTAAAAAAACATTCCTAGTATTGTTGGATCTATTGTTAATTCACTGTTCACTCCAAAGTTTTCGACAATTCCAGTTAAACAGTCTTGAGCATCATCATGAGGGTTATTACCTTTTTTACTATAAGTAGTAACATGCTTATAAAAGGCAGGCCACATCTTATCCCAACCTGCAGGCATATGTATGAGCATATTTACTTTTGCTGAGTTAGTGAAGATCCTATTGTGTTTATTATCACTCTGATGAAACCATTCAACTTTAGTATTAAAAGCTTTTAAGGTCACCAAATGAGATTCAACATTTCTAGCGAATCCACGCCCCCCATTATTTGATTCAATCTTAGCGTGATCGATCCGATGAGTGGCTAACTGACGCGCAGTATCTGGCTCAGTTATCTCCATAGGGTCTTGGGTATAGATCACATCGAGAACATATACACCTAAATCAGTTTCTACATATGCAATAGAGCACAAGTAATCTTTACCTGTATCAGCTGTATCAGTATAAGACTTGCGCCATATCTTTGTGGCAGGTGGTATTTGAAGGTATTCTTTAAATGGCCTGTACATTAATCCGGCTTTTGGTTGAGGATTCTGCATGTATTGCCTTCCAAAGTTAATCGGGTTAATGTTGTTCATCTGCAAAAGCTCATTAAGCGTGTGCTTAAATTCCCATAAAGCCCTTCCCTCTTCTAAATTTTGACCTTCCTCAGTAATTATACACGGCAATGAAAGAACGGTCCATTCTCCTGGATAATTCTCCAGAACATGACCACAAAGATCTTCTTCATGTAAACGTTGCATAATAATAATAATAGGGGTATTTCTTGAGTTTACACGGTTGATGATCGTGCTATCGAATCTGTTATTAACCCTTCCTCTTACTACATCGCTGTCTGCGTCGTCTGGCTTAATTGGATCATCTATGATTAAAGCACCGCCAAAAGTGGTAACTCCATTTTCAGCAAGCATCTCATCTAATGCATCCTTAAACTCCTGTTCTTCCAGATCAACTTGTCCGGCACCGAAACCCGTAACCTGACCACCTGCAGCACGTGCATATACACCACCTCCTTGGGTCGTATACCATTTGTTTTTTGCAGTAGCTCCGATCTTCAATTGAACATCAGGGAACAATTGTTGGTAAGCTTCACTTGTGACTAGATCCTTAACAGCTTCCGAATTATCCAAAGCAAGATCGTCTGAATAGCTAAGGTGAATAAATTTAGAAGCAGGATTAATTGCTAAACCGGCAGATATAAAATTCTTAACGGCTAACTCAGTCTTACCATAACGAGGCGCGATATTGATTATAAGTCTAGTAATCCTACCCATCAATACATCGTCTAATGCTTTTGCTATCTTCACATGATGCTCACCAACGACAAAGCTTCGCCCATACTGTTTTTGGAAGAAGTACTTTGTGTAGTTCATCATGGATGACTTACACCATAAACCAATAATATCCCGTTTAGTAATGACCACCCTTAGCCCTCCTCTATATTAAAGTTTCCGGTTGCTAATTGTTGTAAAATTCTTTGAGCTTCCTCAGGCGATACCTTTTCATTTAATGATTGATCCTTTGTTGTGACGTCGAGCTTATCTTTATACATACCTCGTACACGCATTAAACGGTCCATTGCTGCATCAGCAGGATATAATTCTACCTCTAGACCATTCTTCCCATATTTAAATGATTTAATAATACCCCTCTCCTTATCAGCGAGGAGCTTTACCATATCAACCTCAACATGTGGAACTAATTCCGTTTCCCCACTAATTACTCTCGTTGCCGTAGGATTATGCTTTAATTCAATTGAGTATTTTAAAATTTTATCTTGAATAGGTAAGACGGTATTATTTTGGAAATCATCGTACTGTTCTTCGGTATATCCTTTTTCAGCACAAAATTCTTCTTGCAGTATTAGATCAAATTCAAGCTTATCGATAATTTGCTGAAGGCCTACACGAATACGAGGAGTGTGTTCGATCATCCTAGTTGTCATGTAGTTTGATAGATCGCCCATAGCGATATCAGCAGTCCTCTTTGTTAGTTGTTCAGCGGTAAGTGTAAGGTTGTCTAGTCTATCCTTAATCGCTTTTGAAATATCAGGTTTTGTAAGGTTTTCAGCTCCCACTGACCTTGCTGTTCTTTCACTATATCCTGCCTTTATTGCAGCTTGTGTAGCGTTATAACCATTAGAGCAATACTCCTCAACAAATCTCCTTTGGTTTACGGTTAACTTTACTTCATCTTTATCCTTACTCACCTGTCACCTCCTTAACTTCATTAATTATTTCATCTACTGTTTCTCTTGTCCAGGCATTGTTTCTGTAATAGTGACGACATTGTTCTAGTTTTGCACTAATTGCTTGTTTGGTTATATCCAACTCTTCTGATATAGATAAAGCAACGCCTTTACGGACTCTCTCATCGCTGTGAATAGATTCAGGAGAACATAGCAGAAGTATTGATGATGTAAGCAAAAGCCTAACCTTCCAAGTTTCTGAAGTTCTTTTTAAAACTATCGATAGTACTTTTTGCACTAACTGGGAATCACATGGTATAGAAGTAAGCTTTGTATTTACTTCCGTGAATATTGAAGGGTGATTTCTTTCGAGATATTTTGCGATGTTATTGTTACTCATGATGCAAGCTTTACTTGAGGTTTACCAATAATAGTTACGATCACGTTAATAAACTCTTCAAATGATCTGATTACCCAAACTGGCGTACCATCCTCTGCCCAAACTTTATGAACTTCTTTTTGAGCGGGACTTAAAGTGCCTGTCTCAGTCTTAAGTTCGAATCCAAAAGCACTTCCGGAATCAAGTAGGATCATATCAGGGATACCAGCTACAACTCCTATAGATTGTCTTTTGCCTAAATATATTGCGATTCTTTTTTCGATTTTTTGTTTGAGAATCTTAAACCACGATGGTAAATAAAAAATGTTACCTCTTTTTTCTTTAACATTTCTCTCGACTTCATTCATAACATATCTCAGATCATTCGATAACTCATTTGACACATGGAAAAACTTTCTACGTGTTTGAGGGTAGTAGTTCCACATATATTGAAAAATCTTTGCTTGTAATTGCTCTTCAGTCATGTTATCATATTTTTAGTTATTAACAGGAACCTTCACCCTTGACTGATCCAGCTCCCGTTAATGAACATACACACCGTAAAGATAAAACATAACACAACATAACACAAATGTTAAGTGTAAAAATATGAAAAATGATAAATATTGGTTAAAAAGCAAATATTGTTACAGGATTGACCCATCAGTGTTACAGGATTAATATGCGATTAAAGGCATTTAAAGGCGTTTTTTAATAGTGTTACAGAAAAACACCCATTTTCTACTTCTTTTACTAAAATATAAAATACATAATGATCTTATTTTTACGCAAACGTTTGTGTGTTATAACACTCATGTAGTATATTTTAAAATATCTTATTTTATACTAAAAATACTGTAACTCTTGTAACACTATTAAAATACTAGCTTTAATACAGTTTAAACAGTGTTTTTTGTTACAGCAGTTTCTGTAACACTCCTGTAACATGCTGTAACAAAACAGGCAATAGCTGTAACATCTGATAAAATTTGGAATTATAAAAAACTGTTTACAACAAAAAAAAGCCCTGCTTTAAACAGGGCTTTCAGTCATCAAGGTGATCTTAGTAATTTCATTTGTGTGTATGTTCTTAAAATTCAGGGAAAAATATCCCAAGTATAATACCTAATATTATAGCAATAGACGATATCAAAATGAATAGAATAAATGCTTTCTCTTCATCTGTAAGACAATCCAATTTAAATCGGAATCTTCTCCATTTACCACGTATCTTACGCATCAAATATTCCATTTTTGTAACAGGCTTAAACGTATTTTTTTCCCAATTACTTTTTGTTTTACTCCAATCTTCAGGGCGTTGCATGGTAACGCGGATCTTATCCACGCTACCAAAATTCCTTTTCTGATCTTTCATGATTTGATAGATAGCCAGGTTTCAAATTCGGGTTTTTCAAGTGACCCAGCACTAATTTCCATATTGCAATGCGGACATTCGTTATGGGATTCGCAGGGGTCCTCATATGATGAGGAATAATCCTCTACATATACCAATTCATCTTCACTTACAGACGATTCACAGCAAGGACATATAGTCGTAGTACTGTCGTTTTGGTAATCATGGTGCATTTGAATTGCTTCTTCAAAATCCATCTCTCCTACCACCTCCTTAACTAGGTGATAGATTTTGTCTAAAATTTCGTTACTTTGCATTACGTTAAAATTCTTTGTTAGAGATTTTTTACTAGCGGTTAGTTTGGAATGCCCTCCTACTAACCGCACTTTTTTCCAGTACATCAAGGTGACTGTTTTCACCGTTATTTCGTTTTGACACTACAAACATAGTAAACAAAATAAACAAAACAAACATTTTAAACAAAATATTTGCAACAATCTGTAAATCAGTTATTATTTTTTAGACTTAAAAAGGAAATTCTTCCTCAAAAACATCTTCTCCCTCAAATACACCTTCAAAAATGTGTACTCTTTTTGTTTGATGCGCTAATCTTTTAACGACTGATTGCTGAAAACTTATAGCGTATCGATCGCAGAATTCTATCAAAGCAGCATTCAATGTGCGCTGACTTAGTTTGTATTTTTCTTTCAGATCGGTAGCGACATACTCGTCATATGCTTTCTGGAAAAGGCTCACTTCTACATAATCACTTCTTAACCACGAATGAATATTATCAAGAAAAAATTCTAGTGTTTTCTCACCATATTGATTAGTAAACTTTTTATTCCAACCAATTTCGGAAAGATCTACAAGTTCTATTTTACCTCCTTGTGATAGATGATGCTGAATAGATTTTAAAACAAAATCATCGAAACCTTTCCAATCCTCTTTTGTAAAACCACTAGGAAACATTTTCCCATGAACAATATCAACACCACCATTTAAAGTGTAGAATTCTGTAAATTCGACAGGTCTTATTCGTCTTTTCAGACCTCCATCAGCATCTTCGTAAGAATAGTTCGTATTGATCAATATTTTCGGCATATCGCACGGATTTACTTCTTCCTCATTTTTGTACAGCTTCTTAAGTAACCCGTACCCTGTTGTTTGCTCTTTTAAAAATGGCCAATCTACCTTTTTTGGTATATCTGCTAAGAAAAACACACGCTGGTTGTTCCAAGCTTGCAAAAACTTTTCATTAAATTGGACCATCGCGCCAGGAACAGTACATACTGAAGTCATTTCCCGAAGGATGTTACCAAATATATTCTTACCTGAACCACCACCCTTGCGAGGATCACTAACCATCTCCTGAAGAACAGTTATATAACCTGCTGACTCTGACTTAAAATCATGCGTAAGGTATCCGATAACATTCTGAATATATTCCTTTACATTCCCGTTAGAATCAGTGCCAGTAGCATTCTTTAAAAAAGTTTGGTAAAGGGAACTTGCATTAACATCCTCTCCTAGATAATTTCTGCCTAACATTTTATCCGCCCAAATAAAGCCGTCTATTTCATCATAATCAATTTTTATTATAGATTCTGCCGTGATCCGAATAGCAACATTATTATAAAATTTATAACATACATCAGCAGAGTCCTCGACACATTCGGTATCATCAAACTTTTCCAACCTATTCTCAATTATAAACTTCCCTGAATTTTGAATGAATTTTTCATAGGAATTACATATACTAGTATAAACATCAGCTTCTTCCTCTTGAATATATTGTTTCATTGTATCAAAAAACTGAATCAGAGTTATTCTTTCAATGAACTTTCCATTTATCTGGACTGGCGAAGATTTATAATGCCTGAAACCTAACTCTCGAGCAACGTTTAAAAAGTCTTCCCTACTTATCTGTACCTTTCCATTTTCATCATACTCCCAGTACACACCATAAGGATGTTGCTGAGTAAACTGATCTTGCAGAAGTTTAAATTGCTCTTTTGCTTCGTCTGAAAAATTATTAGGCACTGCTGCTTGCCCATTAATCACTGCTTTTTTAATCGTAGCCTGCTCAACATTGCGCTTAACCTGCCCATAGCCTTTTTGCACTAATGAACGAAAAGCTGATTTTTTATCTCCATTATGTGTAAACTCCGAATAAAGAGTTGCGGGATTATATCCACGTGTAGACTCTAGATCTGTTGAACTTGTAAAAATATAAAATACGCGCTTTTCAATATTAAATGAAGCAGACACCCCATCATCTTTACCTGGACGAGTAAACCAAATAAAACGATTATTATCTTTAAGAAATTTCCATCCCTGAGATTCCATTAATTCAATTGGATCACACTTATGGTTGAAATCTTCAAAAGGGTTCGTTGTGTAAAAATTATCCTGAGCTTGCGTTGGTTTAGGAGTTGGTGCGATCTTAACAACCTCATCATAACTGCGACATAGATTAATAAGAGAACAGCGCTCTTCCCATGATATTAACGGAATCGGATTATCTTGATGGATGGTATAACCTAAAGATGGAGGATACAAAAAATATCCCCCTTCTCCACGAGTCTCAAGAAAATTCACTGACTTAGTTGGCTTTCGCTTTCCACTTGCATAATCAGCTTGTAGCTCCTCTTCCGTTTTCATCCTTCCGGCCAACTTTAAATTACCTTCTGGATGATGATCTTTAATTCGATAAATTATATGATATCCGCCAGAAGGGGTGCGGTGAACACGTAAGCGCACAGACAGCTGAGGGTAAAACTTTGAAATGTCGCTCAAAAGTGTCGCGTCAATTCCTGGATTATATTTACTATCAATATCTATACATTCAAGGTTTCCGGAAACAGTCCCACATACTGCAGCAATTGCCGTAGTATTCTTGGCCTCCATTATCGCCCACAACTCTCCTTCCTCAGCAATCCGTTGTTGGTATTCCGTCCATGATCCATAAGGAGTCTTAGCCGGACGTGAGCTATCGCTATCTTCCCGAACAGGAATCAGAGAAATCCCATCTTTGACCAAATCGGAAATCTTTCCCCAAACTTTTCCTAACTCAACCGCCATCATCGTAATTGTATATCTGTAAAATCTATTCTATTTGTTCCAATCATTCTTGATTGTATTTCTACCCAAGTTGGCTTGTATCCCATTGCCGCTCCAAATGCTGGAAGAAATCCTTTCTGCTCCTGCTCTTTCGCTTTAGCTACCCGGGTGGCAAACACTTGCTTTTTTTTCATCTTAGCGTAAATCGCAAGTTCTTTTGGAGTTAATTCACTTATATGTCGGCCAACTAAGTTTGTATAATGCGATGTTACTTCAACCAATTCTCCCTGTTCGAGTTCTTTTTCTGTTAGTGGACGTTGATGTCCACAGAACTGACAGACTCTCTGTGATGCTGCAATTATTGATTCACACGATGGACAAAGTACCACTGGAGCAACCCCCTCTCCCTTCCCCCCCTTCTTTACGGTGTGCCACATACTTTCCCAATCGCGATCTTCAAAGTACAAACCGTGACGTTCCCAGTTGCCACCATAATCAAGCACTCGAAAATGGTTTTTAATGAGGTTGCCCATGTTATCCAACACAGGACGACTTCCTCTACCGATCATCTGCAAGTAAAGAGGTAAAGATGTTGTTGCCCGATTAAGTATTACTAGATCCACTGTCGGACAATCAAATCCTTTTGTTAATGAAGCGACAGAAACACAAATATTGGCTAAACCTAATTCGGTAAATTTTGCAAGTTCGTAAGATGAATTTTCAAGCTTACTATGATATTCTACAGATGAAAACCCTTGTTCAAGAAGTCTTAAATTCATTTCTTGACAGTGTTTAATTGAAGCAACAAAAATCATTGCCTTGGTAAACTTAGCTGAACGTAAATCTTCAAAAATACCATCGTAAACAGCTGATGTAGAAAATGCTGCCTGTTGAGATTCCTCAGTGAAGTCACCATTACGCATTTCAAGTATATCTGTATCAGCATTTGTTCTTGCTAGATGTTGATAGCTACATAGAAATCCTTGCTGTATAAGCTCATCTACCTGACAGCATACTACACACGAGTTGTACAACTCAGGCAAATGTTTTGCTACACGAGCATCTGGTGTGGCAGTAAAACCAAGTAAATAAGGATTACTGGCTTCAATCAAACGGCGGATAATATTGCTAGGAGTTCCAATATGGGCCTCATCAACGATTATAAGTGGTGGAAATTCTAAGGATGCAAGTTGTTCAATGATTAAAGGGCGTCTAGTTAAAGTTTGAGCCATTGCAATATATAACTCACCTCCTTTAATGTTAACATGCTTTTTACCGTTAGCAATTTCAACACCTCCTGCCTCATTAATGATCTGATCAAATATTTTTGTTGACTCACTGATGATTACAACAGCACGTCCATTATCTATTGATCTTCTAGCAACCTCAATAAGCATCTTTGTCTTACCACTTCCGGTTGGAGCGCAAGCAACAGACCTCCGATGATCACGAAGGCTACGAGCTAAGTTATTAACGAAATCTGTTTGGTATTTTCTAAGTTTAAAATTGATCGCTTTCATGGCGCTACCTCCATTTTTGATAGCGCGCAAAAAATCTGCACAGGATTCTGCATAGTAAATTCTTGTTAGAGATTGAAAAAATAGCGGTGAAAGGGTTTGCCCTCCACAATCACCGCTTTAATAGTTAGGTGTTAGAACGGTAAATCGTCGTCGTCGCTGACAGTTTCCACTGGTGCTGTATTGCCTTGCATAGAAAAATCTTTGATGTTACCCAATATCGGTTGAGCTGCTTTCAAATCATCTGGCTTGTCTTTCAGCGTCTTGTAAACTTCACTTGGAACACCTTTACTAATGAAACCGTTTTGACCGTATTGATCTGTTTCTTCTCTTACAGTCACACGAACGTCCATATATACAGCGCCATCTTTTTCAATTAAATGATTACCATCGATAGGTAAGAAAACACCTCTTACAATTCCTGATTTACCTTTCTTTTCAAGGATAATTGATTGCGCTAATTTTGTCAGGGCAATTGACCCGTTTAGATTTCTGTTTGACATATCTCTATTTATTACTATTTGATAATTTGTTAATTAATTCGGCTACCTCGGCCTGTTGTTGTAGTGACAGGTAATACAACTTATCTACTGTATCGATAAGATCGTATTGCATATCAATAATGGCATCTTTACCCTTTTTCTTAAAATGAACCTGCTCAATAATGCTATTAACTTCTTTCATTGCCTCAATAGCTAATGTTGCTTTTTCATTAATGTATGCTACCGGATCTATATATTTTGGTGTTGAAAGTCCTGCTGTCTTGACCAGTTTTGGAGTCATCCTTACAAAGCTTTTGTAGGTTCTCAATGAATTCTCAAAATGCTCGGAACTATTGAGTAAGCTAATAGCTGACTTAAACTGTGTCAGGTATTGAGCAGGAACAACTTCATTTTTTATTTTTGAGTTGAACATCATGGCGCCACCTCCTTTAAAGGATTTACAACAATATTTAATTCCCCTACTCGTTTTAAACCAAATGGCTTATTGCAGACATTACAATCTTTAAATGAGAAATCAATACGCTTTCCAACCTGTTTACGTTTCACCATAACTATACCGTTTCCACATGCATTGCAATGATAGTTGGTTGTAATAATAGCCATTAAGCAGCCTTCCTTTTCCCAGTAGCTCTTGCAACTGCTTTATATTTTGGTTCGTAAATAATATCGGCATGAGAGACCATTTCACCAGTAGTTTTAGCCTCTTTCTCTGCAAAAGTGCGCATCTGATCAAGTTTTACCTTACCTATGTCTTCTGAAGATAAACCACTATTGGTTAAGTAATAATCCACAATAGCGCGCCATCCATCGACACTATTTATAATTACTGAGTATGATTCAATTGTTTTCGGCGCTTCGACCTCTCTATTTGCTTGAGCAACCATTACAGTTACAGTAGCAGCTTGCTTAGCTTTAGCTGATTCGGCATCTGCCCGTTGTTGAGCTGCTAATTTTGTTGCTTCAGCTTCCTCTAGTTGTTTTTTTGCTAATTGTTCAGCCTCTTTACTTTGCTTAATTCCAGCTTCAAGTTCTAATTTTCGTTGAGGAAGTAACTCTATAAGATATTCGGAATACTTCGATAATTCAGAAGCGAAGTGATTTGAACAAGCATCGAACTTTTCATTAGTTCGAACCTCATTGATCAATTCGATATCGCCAACTAATGAAATTGTTGACCAGGCCTCTTCGGTTAATTCGCTATTAGAAAAACCTTTTAAAGCTTCGTGTGCATCAGTAATATTTTCTAAATTACAGTTAGTATAAACAAACAACATTGTCTGCTTAACCTGAGTCAAATATGAAGCATATCCATTTCTTAATTGAGACTCTAAATTGGCTATGTCGTCAATCCGCTTTTGCTTTTTAGCAAGTTCGACTTGTTCTAGACGTTTTGCTTCAGCAGCTTCTTCAGCATGAATTTTTGCAGATTTATCACGTATTTTTTGAATAGGGTCGTACAAATCTTTTCCCAATTCGTTTTCAATAGAAGTGAACGCCTTAATAAAAGAATGAGCTTTCTCAGTATAAGGTTTGCGTTGTTCTTCAATGGACTTAATTGCTTTTTTATTGGTGACTTGATATTGCATTAACTCATCGTCGACTTCTTTAGAAAGTTTTTCACCATCCGCCACAGCTTTAGCAAGCAAGTCGTTATGTTTTACTTTGCGTTTTTCCAAATAAGCAATTGAAGTTTGATAAACAGCACCTGCACTTTGCAGGTCTGTCTGTGACAGGTAAATTGCTAAACCTGTGTTATCTTGATTTTGAGTCAACATAATTTTAAAATGGTAAAGGTTCAGATACTGGTTCTTTAACTTTAGCTTCTGGACGGCGTGTCGGTGACAACTTCTCCTCATCTGGTAAAGCATGTCCAAATTTTCTGCCGACATATTCACCAATGCCTTCCCGACGGATAACATTACTAAGCCCTTCTGATCGATCGGCTATTGAAAAGATTCCTCCAATACTTGTGTAAACTTTTGATTCAGCTTTACTTGCATAACGGATGTCGGCTAATGTCATTACTGCTTCAACCTCGGCAGTTGTGATATCTCCCGACCAATCCTTAAAATTGTATGAAGGAGTTCCTCCTTTCCAATCTTTGGGCGACCAATTGCACGCTGCATCCAATAAAAGATCTGGAAAGTTTTCCTCCCAAAGTTGACGCTCAGCCTCTAACTGCAATCCATTTGTTCTATAAAATCCGTGGCGACCTGATTTAAAATTGATGATAGCACGTATTTCCTTTTCAACTTTACATTCACGAGGCTCTCCTTTTCTCGGTCCACTTTTGTAAGGGTTTTCATAATCCAATCCGTCAACTTGAATAGTCATATTGCAAACTAGATCGATCAAAGTTCCGTAACCCCGATCGCTGAGTAAAACGTACTCAATGCCAAGTGGAGTAATGTTGTAATCTAAATAGAACTGAATAAACGCGGTTAAATCATTTCTTAATTTCTCAGGCCACTCCTTACAATCAGGTTGATAGTATGTGTTTTCAGACAGGTAATCCTCCACAACCGTATCGACCATATCGAAATCATAAAATTGGTTAATAAGAAACTTTCCAATTTCTAAATGCATAAGTGTGCCGTAATGTTGGCTCAGCTCAAGAAGACGTCCAGCTTCTTTAAGTCCATGTTTAACATACCATTCCAATAATGGCTGTTCCATTGGTGCACATGCATTGATGGCGGTGGTAAGAGATGTGTACAACCTAAGAGGACTTTCGACTTGTGCCCCGTCATTATTCAAACGAATGTATGAACGACCTTGACCAAAATTAACACGACCTACTCTATAGTTTGGCAAACGGAGTGCGTTATCATTGAACCACTCAGTATTTATATTTTCAAATGTAATTGACATGATTAGAATTTTTGTTGGTGAATATTTCCTATTACTTTTTTATTCTTAAGGAAACCTTGTGTCATAGGTTGATAAAATACACTACCTTTATCTGTATACTTAAGAGCAGGTAGGTTATCCCAAATTACTACTGTATGAACTCTGCCTTTTGGATTTACCAATTCATCTCCAACATAAACTTCATTGTCACCAATACGCGCGACTAATTGCCCAACAGTTTCAGGTATTACCTTGTAAGCATGATGTAAATCCATGATTTCACAATCACCACTATATCTTCTCCAATCAATCAAGAATCCTTTGTGCCAAGTTTTTCTATCTTCTGAAAGACCACGATATTTTCCTGCTTCCATTACTTTACCTCCTCCGCATCAATAAATTCTTCTGTAATCACTCCGCTACTTAATTGCTTAACATTACCAAGGATTGCCCCTGAAGTAATCATATTAGTAGTAATCCGATTTAAGTCAGCACCTGACTCCACATAAGCACGAACCTGCTCAATTGTTTCCTCTGTGAAGTTTGGAACTAGTTTTACAATTGGATAATTTTTAGCTTCACCAGGAGAGTAGCTTTTTACTTTCTCAACAACTAAGCTAAAGGGAAAGCCAATAATACTACCAGAACGCTCCATAACCATATCGAAAGCCCTTACGATTGATGGAATAGTAGTTTCTTTAGCTTTAGTTTGAAATGTCCAGTAACCCAACACACCTTTCATTTTCAATAAAACGAAACGAAGTGTTAATGTCCTAGCGAACAATTTTTTAATCGCAACTACTTTTGGATCAGTAGCTGTTAGCTTTGTTAAATAAGCACCTTTACCATCTTTTCCGCCTTTTGGATCCCAAACTGTGAATGTTTCACCATTTCCCCATCCAAGACGTTTACCTTTATCCCAAGCTTCAAACTGCTCATTACATACTTCACTTAGGTCGTTACTTACGAAAGCAATATGAAGTTCATTTGGCTTTTCTCCCATTAAGGAAGTAAATTGATTTGCGAACTTTCCGGTTGCGCGGAAATAGTCCAATGATGTAGGGAATCCTCTTTCAGATTTTTCTCCTACTTTAATTCTTCCGATTTCGGGTAACGTACTGCCTTGCTGTGTCGCCCCCGTTGAAATTCGTCCTTTCATTCTTTGTTAGAGTTTTATAGGCTTTCGCCTTATTAATAATTTACGCTTTAGTTTGCCCTCTGCCACGCATTTTGTTTAAGCTATTCCCGCCGCTTCTGCGTCCATCCTAATTTGTGCAACTGTATCGCGCAGATCACGAACCTCGGCAAGTAATCCTTCCACTAGTTCTTTTAATTTTTCAGTTTCCATTGTTTGTATTTAAAAACTGAACTAAATTTTGTGAAGCTGCTACCGAAGCTAATTGCTTACGACATAAGCGAACCTTGGTATTTGGACCGTCTTGATTTTCATCTACGACGCCCTCTGATATCCATCCATCCACTACACCTCGCCCATATTTACGATATGCCTCTGCCTTCGATAAGTATGGCCTAAGTTGACCAACCTCTGTCAAAGCTACAATACCACCCAATTCCGCTGCGCCTTGCAGCATCTGAGCTAATCTAAAATCTAATGTTAATCCGTTCATTTTATCTCTCCTTATTTAGCGTTCCCGCCAACATCTAAAATTTTCACCATCCAATGGATCTCTTTTTACCGTGAATCGCTTTTCACTAACAGGTTCACCTGTATCTTCATTTTTTCTATGGAAAAGGTTCCAAGCGACGTATCTCACATCTTTTTCGTCTCCATTGGTTACGGGAAATGAATGTCCTACATCCATTTTTTTCATTGCTTTCCCCCAATTAGCAACAGGCTCTGGCAGTGCTACTTGGTCTGTTATTTCAACCATACAGAAAAAGTTTATTTTGTTTACTTTGTTTGTTATTTAATTTTTTGATACACACCTTGTTTGTTTTTTGTTAAATTTGTTGAATCTTGATTACTTGACATAAGCAAAGGTATTAAACATTTCAAACAAAACAAACATTTACAAAACATTGTAAACAACATAAACATTATATAGCTGATTTTCAGACTTATAATTTTTAATAACATACACACGCAATGAATAGACTATTTGGTAAAGGCAATTACCTCAAACGCTTAATGAAGCGTAAAGGGATAAGCCAAGTCACCTTGACAGATCGCGAAAATCCTGATTACATAGGATATGGGCGTAATACATTATCAGCACTTCTAAACCAAGATGAATTTGCGGATGGTGTTGAATCAGATAGAATTAGGATCCTAATGGACAAACTCAGTCCAACGAAGGAAGATTGGGATTATATTTTCCCTTCAAAAACCAAATCAAACGCCCGTGACTTAGGTGAATTCGATGAAGAAATTGATGAGCACATCCAACCTCTTGGAGATGGACTATATGCATTGACTGCTGAATTTGTGCCAGTCAAAGCGAGAGCTGGATATTTAGAAGGATATGCAGATCCTGAATACATCGAAACATTGCCGAAATATACGGCCACAGTTTCGCACATTCCAAAAGGGAAGTACAGATATTTCGAAGCTTCAGGAGATTCCATGAATGACGGAACCATTGAAAATGCAATACTAGACGGGACCGTATTACAATGCAGAAAAATACTTCCGCACCACTGGGCAGGTAAATTACACAGCCATAAATGGTCAAGCTTCGTTTTTGTTCATAGAACTGAAGGAATTATTGTAAAGCAAGTTAGTGGTCAAAATTTAGAAACCGGAGATGTTACGCTATCCTCACTTAATCCAGATAAAAAGAAATACCCTGATTTCACTGTTAATCTTGACGATATAAGAGAGATTTATAATGTGGTGAAACGAATCTTGTAGTCGTGGCTAACGATTCATTTAGAGAGATAGATTTTTGGAATGATACTCCTATTGTTTGGGAAGTTGTTAATTATATTCGAACTTGGCTTCTTCCGAGTCCTAAATATGGAGTTTCGCCGAAATATAAACCTACTCCGAGGCATTCTGACAGAATAGAAGTTAACTGCGTCCATGAGGATGAAAAAAAGGCAATCCTTAATATTTGGTGCTTTCCTCCGGAATGGTTGCCTGCAGTAATGTTAATACTTGACAAAGCATTACTTGAAAATGGCAGCTATTGCGAATTTGAATCAAAAAACAGTGAGATCCAGGTGGGACACTTTAAAATAATAGTACACAAACATACACAAAATGAAAGAAAATAATGATGAACCTTCATTTGCTGAAGAAGCAAAGCTTGTAAGAGCATTTAGAGAATCTAAAGGTTGGACTCAAATTCAATTAGCTGAAGCTCTTGAAACTTCAGTAAATACATTGTCTAAAATAGAAAATGGGAAGCGCAGATTATCTGGCCATATTATAAAGAGACTTGGAAAATCAGGAATGAATTTTGACGACCTCACTTATTTGTCTAAGCAAGATAATCCAGGGCAGTCTTTTGCATACCGACTTTCCGAGGTTGAGAATCGTTTAGCAACGATGGAAAAAACTTTAACAAAAATACTTGCTCTTTTAAATGAAAAGGAGTGATAACACCTCACTCCTTTTCATTTAAAAGTTTTTCAACAAACTCAATTACTCCATATTGAACTTTATGAACGACTGACCAATCCGGTTCTGTATAAGCGTCAGTGACATCAATACCAAATTTATGGTTCAGTGCGAAAGAAACATCGTCTTTTTGAAATTTACATGAGCTCCTAGCTATTTTAGCAAACGTATGACGCGCGTAATACATTGTAGTTTTAAAATTTAATTTTTTACTAATAGATCTCCACCCTATACTTAGACTTTGATTTAAACAAAGGTTATTACTATACCGGCTCTGAATAACACCCGCGTATTTTTTTATTATCCATCTTATCTGTTCGGGAATTTCCACATTAGTAATGCCACCATCAGATCTTTTGTTTTTTATTTTACTCCTGGCATATTCAAGATTATTTTTTAGTTCTGGATCAATTAGATAAACATACATATCTTTTGGATTCATACCGCACAGATAAAATGATAATATAAAAAGATCTTTACACATATTTTCAACATAACCACTAGGCTCAAACCTAAATATTTCTATCAATCTTTCTACTTCTAGATTCCTCTTCTTACGTAAAGTTGGCTTTGGCGATCTATAATATTTAAAAGGATTTAGAACTGGCATATGTTGGACCATTGGATTATTGTATTTCTTTTCTAAAATTGAAATACAATTGCTAAATGATGCCATATAATTAATAATACCATTTGCTGCAACACCTTTTAGAGAGACAGTGAATTCGATTCCCCTTGTACTTACATTAGTCCTAATTTTATCTTTTTTCAAATAATTTTCAAACAAATATAGAAATGAGGGAGTCACATCATTTATATTAAGGCTAGTTCTCTTGGTAAAATCCATAAGATGCCTTAGCAATACTTTATAGATTGCAGCCTTCCACCCTTTATCATCATTTTTATAAGTACTTATAATAATTTCCAATTCTTTAAAAAAGTCAATCTCCTCACCCTTTTGTTCAGATGTTTTTAAAAAATCTCTAATATCATTACAAGACATAAACTCCGTTTTTGTCCCTAAACTGGATATTAAGTCTCTATATTCACTAAGTCGTGAAGCGAAAAATTTATCTATATAAGTCTTTTTTAACTTACCTTTACCGTCAAGGTAACTTTTATCAATATAAGACGGTGTGTCTATGTAGGTGGTTTTTGATTGGTGGCTGACTGAAATTTTAACATTCCAAGTACCATTCTCTTTCTTGTGATGCTTCAACACCACTGCGTTAACTGTTGCCATGCTCGTTGTAAATTATTTGTAAATCTTTTTAAACACAAACTGTCAAGTAATCGTGTAATTTTAGATTTCAACAATGAACAAAAAACATTGAAAAACGGCATATAATACAAATATACAAAATAAACTAACATATTTAGCATTCTATACTATTGATGAAAAAAATCAAAGATATTACGACACTAGGATTCGCCTTATTTGCTATGTTTTTTGGAGCTGGGAACTTACTGCTTCCTCCTTTTATTGGATTAAATGCGGCAGATCAATGGGACTGGGCAATAATAGGTTTTGGGCTTACAGGTATTTTACTTCCTCTGTTAGGCGTTTTATCGATCATCAATTCAGGTGAATCATTCAAAGATTTAGGTAATCGAACTCATCCTTATATAGCCACCATCCTGGGTATCATCATCATGCTGGGTATAGGGCCTCTAATTGCCATTCCGAGAACAGCCGCGACTACTTTTGAAGTAGGTTTATTGCCTGCATTTCCGAACTTATCTCCCATCTGGGGTTCAATACTATTTTTTGCGGTTACTTTTATCCTTTCTATCCGCCCTTCCAAAGTCGTGAATGTAATTGGAAATTTTCTAACACCGTTACTTTTGATTTTATTGATCGGTATGATCATCATGGGAATTTTGTTTCCTTTATCACCGAATACCGCACATCAGATGGAATCCATGCAAGCCTTTAAGCTTGGTTTCATAGAAGGGTACCAAACATTGGATGTGTTGGCTTCAGTCATTTTTAGCAGTATTATTATCGCTGCAGCAAAAGCCAAAGGATATGAAAAACTTAAAGATAAAAATAGAATCGTCACGAGTGCAGGTTGCCTAGCAACATTTTGTTTATTATTGATCTACGGTGGTTTAGTTTTTTTAGGGGCAAAATCTGGATATCCTTTATCTCCAGATGTAAAACGGGCAGAGTTACTCCTGTTTATTTCGCATAAAATCTTTGGAAGCTATGGCGTGCTTGCCATTTCAGTCAGTATTGCTTTAGCGTGCCTAACTACTGCAATCGCATTAACTTGTGCTGTAGGTACATTTTTTAGTCAGCTGTTTAATAATCGAATTACCTACGAGTGGATTGTCATTATTTGCTGTCTCTTTTCGGCAGTACTTGCCATAACCGGCGTGGAGTATATTATTCAAATTGCTTATCCATTTTTAGCATTCATTTATCCAATTGTAATTACCCTCGTACTCTATGTACTTATCTTTGGTCGTTTGATTAAATCTAGACTACCCTACATTGGAGCTTTAGCAGGAACAACACTTGTTTCTACAATTTATCTCTTAGCAGGATTTGAAATACATATTAAAGGAGCTGAAAATATATTAGCATCAATTCCTTTGGCGACATATGAACTGTGGTGGGTTATCCCTTCAATTGTTGGATTTTTATTGTTTTTGCTCTTGGATAAGTTAAAAGTTAGCCGCTAGATATAATATCCTAAAATGGGTTGTTGTCAAAGAGTATGATAACAACCTTTTCATAACCGCGATATACAAAACCAAATTTCCCGTCAGACCTCTTGCTGGTGCAAGATAAATGTGGCTATCCTCATGCATTTACAGCATCAGCAAGCAATTATAATTTCACAATAAGAGCTTGTATCATACCGCGGTATTTCGACTAGAAGTTTAAATCGTATCCTAAAAAGTTTGGTCCACGAAGTAAACATTAAGAGTTAATACTCCGCCACTTTTTATAATTAATTTTAACTTTATTAATTTTAAAAGAAAATTACAACTACAATAGTATCTTAAAAAAATAGTAAAAGTCATGGTTTAGTAACATTCTCGTTCTATTCTAAAATTTCCCGTGTTAAAGAATAATAAAACAAAAAAAACGCGTTATATTACTACCATTAACTTAATAAATAAAAGAATGCAAACACGTAGAAACTTCCTTCATAACACCGCTAAAGCAACCTTGGCTGTCGCAGTATCGGGCAGTGTTTTAACTAATTTAGCTCAAGCTGAACCTGCACGTAATCAAGCCGCTCCTCTTTCTTTTAGTCAAATCAAACTTCCTTATACTTATTCCGACCTTGAACCCAATATTGATGCCTTAACAATGGAAATCCATTACACGAAGCATCATACTGCATATATTAAAGCTATCAATGAGGCAATAGTAGCAGAAAATATTACTGAAACTTCTGAAGAGCAATTGTTGGCAAATATTTCTAAATATTCTGCTAAAGCACGCAATAACGCTGGTGGGGCTTGGAATCATAATTTTTTCTGGGAAAACCTATCTGGAAAACAAACGGGTCCTTCTGAAAAAGTGATGCAATTGATCATCTCATCTTTTGGATCAATGGACAAATTTAAAGAACAGTTTGCGGCTGCGGCGACTTCAAGATTTGGTTCAGGCTGGGCCTGGTTAATCTTGGACGATTCAGGTAAGCTAAAAATAGCATCAACCGCTAATCAAGACAATCCATTAATGGATGTGGTCGATCAAAGAGGTATTCCAGTTTTAGCATTAGATGTATGGGAACATGCCTACTATTTACATTATCAAAATAAGAGAGCAGATTACATCAAAAACTGGTGGAATGTAGTGAATTGGAATAAAGTACACGAAAGACTTGCATAATATATAAAATGAAAATGTCTTCCAAATTGGAAGACATTTCTTTATAGACTGAAAATTTATAGGATAAAATAGGGATAGATTATCCTAAAATCTCTTTCAATTTATTCACTTGAAAATCAGCTAATTTTTGAAGAGGTCCTGAAGCGATCATTTTCATCATCATATTCAAGTCAGCTTCAATCGTAAATGTTGCCACTGTTACGTTAGCCGAAACTGTTGACAAAGTCCATTTTAATGTAACATCAAAAGGAGCCTTTTCAGATGGAACTAGTTTTATTTCTTGATCTTCTATCCTTTCGTCTACTTTCAGGGCCAACTTAGCCATATTCTGAATTGTAAAACGTGCCTCATCGGCAGTTGACGACCAATTATAAATATTCTCAGGCATCAATTGCTCATGATTATTTAAGTCTTTCAAAAAAGCATAAACCTCCTGAACCGACTTTTCAATTGTTACATTGTTCTGAATAGTTGTCATAAAAATTCCTTTTTATAAATTAGACAATTGGTGACCAGGTTGAAGGATTTTTTCTCCAATCTTTTAATAACTCAACATCTTCTTCAAAAATAAAACCATTTTCTGCAGCCACTTGAATGAGTGAATTGTAATCACAAAGACTATGTAAAGTACATTTTGCATCAGCAAAATTCTTTGTTGCTTCATCCAGACCATATGTGAAAATAGACACTAGACCTACCACATTACATCCTGCCTCACGTAAAGCTTTTACCGCAATTAAACTACTTTTACCCGTTGAAACTAAATCTTCAACAACAACAACACGTTGACCGCTAACAATCTCACCTTCAATCATATTTTGACGACCGTGATCTTTAGCACTGCTTCTCACATAAGAAAATGGTAAGCCCAAATCTTGAGCAACTAGTACACCTTGTGGAATACCTGCAGTAGCTACACCAGAAATCATATCCACTGATCCAAATTCTTCTTGAATCAACTTTGAAAGCTTCTGACGAATATACGTACGGATTGCTGGATACGATAAAGTAATACGATTATCACAATAAATTGGAGACTTCCAACCCGATGCCCAAGTAAAAGGGTTTTTAGGTTGCAATTTTATTGCTTTAATTTGCAATAAGGATTCGGCAACTTTTTGTTCAACCTCATTTAAATTATTCATGTCGCAAATTTATAAAATTTATATGAACCAATCTGTGCTAATTTTGGCAGATTTTGTTCCCACGGGTATTAAAAACCCTCAAACTATTGATGTTCAAGATATTGAACTTGAAAAACTTTTTAAATTATCTGAACAAAATGACATTCCTAAATCATTTTTATATATTCATAAAGACTGTGAATTGATTTTCCATAAATTAAAGGAAAAGAATAAAATCATAAAAGCGGCCGGAGGCTTAGTGAAAAATGGCGATGGCGACTATTTATTCATCTTTAGATTAGGCAAATGGGACCTTCCGAAAGGGAAAGTAGAAAGTCATGAAAAGATGAAAGAAGCTGCTGTAAGGGAAGTGGAAGAGGAATGTGGCATAAAAATAGATTACCTCGGAAAGAAAATACAGACATCATACCATACCTATTATTTGAGAAATGGTGATTTTATCCTGAAACAAACCAATTGGTATGAAATGGGTGTTAATAAAATCCCTAAACTCATACCTCAAACTGAAGAGGATATCACCAAAGCAGAATGGTTAGATAAACATAGTCTGAAGCAGGTAAAACAAAATACCTATCCGATCATCGCAAATATTTTAGAGGAAAACTTGTAATTATTAAATTTGATTGACATTAAACTGGACTTGAATCAGTAATTTTAAAACATGGAAAATATAGCTGGGAAAAAAGCACTCGTCACTGGTGGTGCTCGTGGATTAGGAAAAGCAACTGCTATCGCACTAGCGAAAGAAGGTGTTCATGTGGCTATCACAGGTCGTAATGAAGAACTTCTGAAAACTACGGTAAAGGAATTACAGGATATAGGCGTACAAGCTACTTATGAAGTTTTTGATGTTTCAGATTTAGCAGCTGTGCAGGAAGCAATAGCAAAATTGAATGCTTCATTTGGTCAGTTTGACATTATCATCAACAATGCCGGAATTGCAGCCTTTGGATCTTTAGTGGATATGGATGCCGAAACTTGGACAAATATTATTAACACAAACGTATTGGGTAGTTACCACGTAACAAAAGTAGTACTTCCACAGTTGATTGAAAAAAATGAAGGTGACATTATTTTTGTTTCTTCTACCGCAGGGCTGAATGGAGCCGCAACGACTTCTGCTTATAGTGCATCAAAATTTGCTGTAATCGGTATGGCGGATTCGTTAATGCGGGAGGTCCGTAAACATAATATTCGCGTTTGTACGCTAATGCCAAGCACAATTGCTTCGGATATGTCCAAAGATCTCGGATTAACAGATGGAAATCCAGAATCAGTATTGCAACCTGAGGATTTTGCAGAATTGATTATTGCAAACTTAAAATTACCAAGAAGAGCGATGTTAAAATCTGCTTCGCTTTGGTCAACAAATCCATAATATAATTTAAAGGAGCATCATGCTCCTTTTTTATTTCATTTAAATCATTTTATATGAGCATTCTATTTTCAAGCCTTAGCCTAAAAAACATAAGTTTAAAAAACAGACTAGTCGTTTCTCCGATGTGCCAATATTCGGCTGTAGATGGTTTTGCCAATAACTGGCACCTTGTTCATTTGGGACAGTTTGCAATGGGAGGCGCCGCCGCCATTATTCAGGAAGCAACGGCTGTTTCGCCCGAAGGAAGAATCAGTGCCGGAGATCTAGGGATTTGGAAAGATGAACAAATCGAAAAATTAAAAGAAATAACGACATTCATAAAAGAACAAAATTCAATACCTGGCATACAGTTAGCACATGCTGGACGTAAAGCAAGTTCAGGCAAACCTTGGGAAAATCATTATCAAATTGCACCGGATGCTGAAAACGGATGGCAAACAGTTGCACCTTCTGCTCTGGCATTCAGACCCGAGAAGGACATAGCCCCTCGTGCCATGACCTTAGATGATATCAAAAAAACAATTACTGATTTTCAGCTAGCTACGAAAAGAGCTGTCACCGCTGGCTATGATATTATCGAAATTCATGCCGCTCACGGATATCTAATCCATCAGTTTCTATCTCCCCTATCGAATGACAGAACTGATCAATATGGTGGTTCTCTAGACAACAGAATGCGATTTTTAAAAGAAATCATTGAGGCCGTTCAGCATGAACTTACAACACAATCGTTATGGGTTCGTATTTCTGCGACAGACTGGGCTACTGATGGCTGGGATCTGGAACAGTCTATTACTCTTGCCCAAGAATTGAAACAATTAGGTGTTGAAGTAATTGATGTTTCTACTGGTGGAGCAGTTGCACATCAAAAAATTAGTCCTGCAAAAGATTACCAACTACCTTTTGCTGCGGCAATAAAGAAAGAAACAGATCTTATCACAGCAACTGTTGGGCTTATCAAAGAAGCGTCGCACGCTGAACAAATCTTACAAGATAAAAAAGCAGACATCATCATGATAGCGCGTGCTTTTCTAAAAAATCCACATCTTCCACTCTATTTTGCAGAAACTTTAGGTGATCACATCGAATGGACCAATCAATACGCCCGTGCTAAATAATCTGGTATGAAATTAAATTTACAACAAGTACATCATATTGCTATTATTTGTAGCGATTATGAAAAATCCAAAAAGTTTTACACCGAGTTACTCGGATTTACCATTATACAGGAAGTGTATCGTGAAAACAGAAACTCTTACAAGTTAGACTTAGCTTTAAATGGCAATTATATCATTGAGCTATTTTCATTTCCAAATCCTCCCAAACGACCTTCAAGACCTGAGGCCGTAGGGCTGAGACATCTTGCTTTTTCGGTACAGGACATCTCCAAAGAAGTCCAACTATTACAGCAGTCTGATATTTCAGTAGAGCCCATCCGAATTGATGAACTTACAAATAAAAAATTTACATTTTTTGAAGATCCCGATGGATTACCCATTGAGCTTTATGAAATTTGATTTCAATAGCGCTAGCTGTACTTTAGTCCAACATTTTTTTATTTCATTCCGGAACTTGCTTAGTCCTATTTAATCAATTTCAAGTATAAAATAATTCTTGAAGGTAGCGCAGATATCGATAAATTTGTTTTATATTATGATACAATTAAATAAAACAAATTTATCTTAGTTTAGCTAAAAAATGCTTAGTATTTATTTATTCTGAGGATCCAGCCATGAAGTACAAACAAATAAACAATAACTCCATTAACCAAATCATGTTGATTACGATCATACTTTTGATCTGTATATTAATATTTACAAATTTATCATACTATCTACCGGGCTTTTTAGGAGCAATAACACTTTATATATTATTTAGAAATATTTACCATACCCTCACTGAAAAGAAAAAGTGGGGTAAATCTATTTCAAGTATATTCCTGATCAGTCTTTCTGTGATCTTTATTGTGTTTCCATTATGGGGATTGATTAACTATCTAATTCCCCAGTTAGAACAGCTTATTGTTAATCAAAAAGACCTATTGTCTAAATTTGATTCTGTAAAAGACTATATGCACAATAAGCCTGTATTAAAAAACATAGATTTATCCGATGCCGCAATTCTTAATTCTCTTCAAAAATTAGCAAAATACATACCCAATGTTTTAAATTCTGTCGCGGAAACTGTCGTCAATATCATCGTCGCTTTATTTGTACTTTATTTTATGCAATATTATAGCAAAGAGATGGAATCTACGATTCAGCATGCTATTCCTTTTTCGCAACAAAGTAAAAAGGAACTCTGGAACGAAATAAGCATGATGGTACGTTCAAATGCTATCGGTATTCCAATTCTTGGCATATGTCAGGGCGTTGTTGCCGGTATTGGCTATTGGATTTTTGGAGTTGACAGCCCTATTCTACTGGGAATAATAACGGCGGTTTCCACGATTATCCCCGTCTTGGGCACGATGACTGTTTACGTACCTACCGCAATTTATCTGTTAGCTATTGGCTCTACAGGAAATGCCATTGGTCTGGCTTTATATGGATTTATATTAATTGGTGGAATTGACAATGTACTTCGTTTTACGATATTGCGTAAACTTGGCGATGTACCGCCACTGATTACGGTATTTGGCGTATTACTGGGGTTAAATCTTTTTGGTATGCTGGGGCTTATTTTTGGACCATTGATCATCTCATCAGTTCGTGTATTATTAAAAGTATACAACAATGAATATGGAAAGGGAAAACCTGAAATCATAGAATCAACCTCCTTCACAAATTATGACAATGATAATAATATCATTACTTAACATCGTATGATTATACAGTACAGTGTCATTAATCAGCTTTTTTAAGGTTTAAATTCAATATTTTTTATAGTTTTGATAGATAATTGATACCCATTACCATGAATAAAAAATTAATATTAGGCATAACAGGAGTTGTCACAGCGTCCCTGTTATTCTCTTGCAATTCAAATACTAAAACGCAAGAAGCGGCAAAAACAGAAGCACATGATGAGCATGATGGTCACGATCATAGTGGGCATGATCATAGTGCACATACGGAAGCTCCTGCAGCTATGCAAAAAGAAGCTGCAAAAACACTTCCTGACTTCACTTTTTACCAATTAAGATCGGGTATTAAAGTTTCAAAATCAGATGTTTCCAAAGATAAAAACACAGTTTTTATACTTTTTGATCCAGGATGCAGCCACTGTCAACAAGAAGCAACTGCTTTAGAAAAAAACAGAGAGCGCTTGAAAGATGTTAACATCTACTATGTTTCAATGAATGATCCTGCTTTAATATTAGGCTTCTTTGACAATTTCGCTCCAAAATTATCAAAAATGGAGAATGTTGAAGTTTTAGTAGACAAAGGCCAAGAGTTTATTCAAAAAATACATGTTCCTGAGCAATTCCCTGCAAATTATGTTTACGGTGCCGACGGTCAATTAAAAGCACAATGGGAAGGTGATAAAAATATAAATGAAGCTATAGCTGAATTTCATAAATAAAAATCAGTTATGCATATTGCAATCAATGGGTTTGGACGTATTGGCCGTAATACACTGCGCAATATTTTCATTAGGGATGCTGAACATCTAGAAGTCATTGCGATCAATGATCTAACAGATACAAAGACATTAGCACATCTATTCAAGTATGACTCTGTTCACGGTCCATTTTCTGGATCGGTTGACTTTGATGACAATCATCTCATCATCAATAACAAGCGTATTTTAGTCACGAATGAAAAGAATCCCGAAAATCTGCCCTGGAATACGCTTGACATTGATGTCGTTGTCGAGTCAACGGGTCATTTTACCAGTAAAGAGAAAGCAAATTTACATTTGATAGCGGGAGCAAAAAAAGTAATCATTTCTGCCCCCTCTTCAGATAAAGATATACCAACAATCGTATTAGGCATTAACGACAAGGATTTTGACTTAAATGTCCCTATTCTTTCCAATGCTTCTTGTACAACGAATAATGTTGCTCCTTTGGTCAAAATTTTAGATGAAAACTGGGGAATCAAAGACGGTTATATCACGACGGTACATTCCATGACAGGTGATCAGAATCTGCATGATGCTCCCCACCGTGATCTTCGCCGCGCACGTGCTGCGTCATCTTCCATTATTCCAACTACAACTGGTGCTGCTAAGGCAATTACCAATGTTTTCACTCATTTAGAGGGTAAACTAGGTGGTGCCGGTATTCGTGTTCCTGTTTTAAACGGTTCGTTAACAGATTTTACCTGTACATTGACACATCAACCAACAGTAGCAGAGATTAATGCAAAATTTAAAGAAGCAGCAGAAGGTGAATTGAAAAATGTACTTTACTATACAGAAGATCCAATTGTATCTGTTGACATCATCAACAATCCATATTCTTGTGTCTTTGATTCAGAACTTACCTCAATTGTAGGAGGTCTGGTAAAAGTTGTTGGCTGGTATGATAATGAGTTTGGATACTCAAATCGACTTGTTGATCTTCTTGATAAAATCAGTAAGCTATAAAAGACGAAATCACATGCTATTCAAGATAAAAAGGGCCTCCATGGAGGCCCTTTTAACATAAACTATAAGCAAACTAAACATTTTAAAATTTATACGTCAATGTTGTCATGAAACTTCTTGGAGGAATTGGATTCACACTGTAGTTTTCATGGATATAATAATTGAAAGCATTATTAACATTAGACATTTTAGCTAAAATGCTCCATTTTTTATATGTATAACCAGCAGAGATATCTACTGTTGTGAATGGGCTAACAGTAATTAAACGGTCAACACCATCTCTCACATTGATTTTTGTGTTATTCCAACCGGCATTTCTTCTTCCAGTGTAAAATGCAGAAACCCCAAATTTCAGACCTTTAGCACCACCATTTTGCAAAGTATAGAAAATAGTTCCATTGGCTGTATGTGCTGTTGTTCCCACCAGACGTACATCTTCCTCATTACCAGAAACCTCCGTAACTTTAGAACTACCGTTGACAACAGTCGTGATCTTTGTGATCGGACTTGTCTCCGTATAGCGCATGTAGTTGTACGAGTATCCGGCCAAGATATCTAGTCCTGGTAAGATAGAACCAGTTACATCTACTTCAACACCATCTGAAGATGTTTTTCCAGAAAACTCTTTCATGTTTGTATCACCATTATCAGTGCCATCAGGTTTCACCAATAATTGCTGAGCAAAGCGATTGTTATTGATTCTGTAAACCGATGCATTCAGGGTTAAACGACCATTGAAGAAATCATTTTTAACACCTGCTTCGTACTGATCAATCGTTGAAGGTCCCATTGGCTTATAATCAACATCATAACCTGCGTTTGATGTGAAGTTATTCGCATAAGTTACATAAACACTAGAGCTCTTAATCGGTTGATAAATCAAACCAAATTTTGGCGACCATGCCTGATCAACTTTAGCACCCAGTTCATTTTTGTTTGCATCTAGGTTCTTTACCTCCTCTGTTTCACCAGTTGCATAGGTGTATTTATCTGCATATGGAGTTCTTTGGTAAGTATAACGTAAGCCCGCTAATACTTTGAATTTTTCCGAAACTTCAATTAAATCTTGAAAAAATACACCATAACGGTAAATATTAGTCGTTGTTCTGGTCAAATACTCTGCACCAGGCATATCTGTACGCAAACCTTTGCCAGAAGGTAAATGAGCCGCCGTTTCACTCGGATTAAAGACATAAATAGAATCATAAACATTGACTTTTAATGCCCCTTGCTTATCATAATAATTAATACCGTCTATAAAGTATGCATATGCTTTTGTATTAGACTGATCAGCATCAGCTCCGATTAAGATCTTATGCTTGATAGCACCTGTTTTAACAGTTCCGGTTAAATTCAACTGCTGATTGAAAGTAAGTTCATCCGATTTTGAACGCGTCAAATTACGTGGCGCGATACCTTGTGCATTTGCTTGAACCCTATCCGATCCATAGTAATCACGTCCATAGCTTTGATAACTCGCAATTGCATTCAACTTCCAGTTATCATTAAACTGATGATTTAAGTTGATCTGCCCATTTGTGGTATTGGTTTTATTATACGCCCATAAGGTATTCACAAATGTATTGCGACCAACATCTTTATTCAATTTACCGTCTACCGATCCAATACCAAAATCTGGTGTGTAATCGCTTTTTAGGTAATCAAACATAAAGTTGATATCCGTACGGTCATTGATCTTATATAAAATAGAAGGATTGACATACAATCTTTTTGAGTCGACATGATCTCTAAAACTTCCAGATTTTTCATAAGTACTGATTACACGGAAAGCAACCTTATCTGAAATAGGCCCGTACACATCAACCGTTGGTTTGTAAAAATCATAACTTCCCACACGGAATGAAGCTTCACCTCCATATTCAAATTTAGGTTTCTTAGTTACTAAATTCACGACAGCACCCCCAGTTACACCACCATATAATAATGCGGCACTACCTTTCAATATTTCTACCGACTCTAATGTACTCGCTTCAATAGATCCACCGTTATTGGTACGTGCACCATTTTTGAAAATATTATTCGCACCAAGGCTGTATCCACGTGCATAAAAATTTTCATTTACACCACCTCTATTTGCGCCCATAGCAATACCATTGGCATTTTTCAAGGCATCACTCAATCGATTAACCTGTTGATCCCGGATCACCTGCTCATTAATGATCTGAACGCTTTGCGGTAAGTCTTTATCTATAATTCCAGCTTTTCCAACATTGACAGTCTGATTATTATGCGAGTTATATCCTCGGACATCTACCACATCCAATTTCGAATCACGGCTTTCTCCAACCAAATTAATAGGCTGAGAAGAACCGTTCACTACTTTTATCTTCTCTTCGTCTATAACATTACCTAAACTTTTAACAATTATGGTATAAGTTCCATCTGGTAAAGTTGAAAATGAAAACGATCCATTGCGATCTGTTGCAGTAGAAGTCCCCAATTCTTTAACTGTAACTGTAGCTGCTTCGATTGGAGCACCGGATTTGCTTTTTAGTTTCCCATGAATTCCATGATGTTGTGCAACCCCCTCAAGTTGTACCCCTCCAACTAATCCTAAGCTTAAAACTAAGCCGAGAAATGACTTTTTCATATGTATATGAATAATTAGATTAATTTTATTTTGGATGCAAACTTACAATCTTTTTTTGATTCTATTTAGATTTATTTTAAATAAAAGGAGTTGATTTATAGATATCCATAACAAGCTAAAAAACAGTATTTTAAACTGCATAAAAAAGTAATTTAAATTATATTTTATAACTACTGTTACTAAAATCGGCTTCAATGATATCGATTCCCATTAATGATCCCAAATCTTTGAAAACCGAATGAATCAGCATAAAAATTGCATAAAAATGCAAGACAATATCATGATCTTTATTAATTATTTATACCTTTCCAATACTAATCCTTAAATCATGAAAAAGTACGTTCCTCTTCTTTTAATTTATTTGTTTCTGATAAGTCCAATAACGTGGGCACAAACGAACAGTTTAGACAAAAAAATTACTGATATCATGGCTCAATATGAAGCTATTGGACTGTCGGTAGCTGTTATTAAAAATAACGAGTTGTTTTTCAATAAATCTTACGGTTTGAAAAACAGAGAACAAGCACAACCTTTGGATCAGGATGACCTATTCAGAATTGCCTCTATATCAAAGTCCTTTTCAGCAACAGCTATTATGCAATTAATAGAGCAAAAGAAATGTCATCTCGATGATGACTTTGGTGATCTAATAGGTTTTAAAGTTCAAAATCCAAAGTTTCCGAATAAGAAGATTACACTCAGAATGGTTCTCTCCCATACTTCCAGTATTAATGATAAAAATGGATATTTTGATCTTGATGTCATCAATCCATCAAAGTCAGATCAATATGCCTCTTCTTACAGCCCAAACGAACCTGGCACGACCTACGATTATTGCAACCTCAACTTTAATATGGTTGGCGCTGTGATTGAGCGCCTTTCAGGACAACGTTTTGACCAATATATTAAAGAACATATTTTAGATCCGCTGCAGTTGTATGCAGGATATTGCGTGGACTCTCTAGATCAAAACAAATTTGTAACCTTATATGAATACGATTCTGCTAAGCATGAGTTTTTTCCACAGCCCAGCGCTTATAATCCAAGATCGCTGGAAATAAAAAATTATACACTAGGGCATTCCACTCCTATTTTCTCACCTACGGGAGGGATGAAGATCTCAGCAGTCGATCTCGCTAAATACATGGGTATGCATATGAACTATGGTACAGGATTAAATGGAAAACAGATCATTAAGAAACGGAATTCTAAAATTATGCAGACGCCCATTACTGCTGAAGAAGGATATGGGCTAGCTTTAAGATCCATCAACACATTGATCCCTAATAAAGTATTAATTGGACATACAGGCTCCGCATATGGTCTCTACAGTGCTATGTTTTTCGTTCCTAAAGAAAAATTCGGAATTGTTGTGATAACAAATGGTTGCCGTATACCTGAAAACGTAGACTTTAACCCACTATTAAAAGATTGCATACAGCTCATTTATAAAGAAATGATACAGCAATAACCACTATATTATCATATTATTAAGGTTTATTTTTTCCAAAACAAAACTAGTATATTCGTGTAAATAGTAAAAAGAGAATATCATGCAACTTTATACAATTGAAACGCAGAACTTCAAATTAGATGGAGGTGCCATGTTCGGTGTGGTTCCAAAATCCATATGGCACAAAACAAATCCTGCCGATGCAAATAATATGTGCACCTGGACCAATCGCCTATTACTTATAGAAGATGGCGCAAAATTAATTCTTATCGATACTGGACTCGGAGACAAACAGTCTGAGAAATTTTTTGGACATTATTATATACACGGAGACAACTCCATTGACAAGTCTTTAGCAAAATATGGATTTAATAGAGAAGACATCACCGATGTTATTTTAACACACTTGCATTTTGACCACTGTGGGGGTGCTATAGTCCGCGAAGGTGAAAAACTGAGGCCTTCTTTTACAAAGGCGAATTACTGGAGTAATGCCGAACATTGGAACTGGGCCACAAATCCAAATCCAAGAGAAAAAGCTTCTTTTCTAGATGAAAATATAAAACCGATACAAGAAAGCGGACAACTCAAGTTTGTCGAAAAAGAAAAAAATCCGTTTGGACCAGATATCCAAATCAGATATGCCCATGGACATACAGAGTCAATGATGTTGCCCCAGATCAAATATAAAGACAAAACAATTCTTTATATGGCAGACTTACTTCCTTCTGTGGGACATATCCCCCTTCCGTATGTGATGGGTTACGATGTAAGACCATTGACAACCATGGAAGAAAGGAAAAATTATTGGGAAGAGATTGTCGATCAAGAATATATACTTTTCTTAGAGCATGACGCCGTGAATGCTTGCTGTACCTTACAGCATACAGAAAAAGGAATACGGCTCAAAGACAGTTTTCAACTTTCTGACATTTAAACAAAAATGGGATGATTTTTAAATCATCCCATTTTTACTTTATTAGAATTTAAATCCAAGGACCCAATAGTTCTCGAAAAACCATATGGATTGACTTGCTTTATCTATATTATTTCTACCCGTTGTACGAATATTATTCAGGTCTGTCCAACCTGTTTTAAAACTCGTTTGAAGATATAATCCTCTAAAAAAATGATATTGCAAACCTACTTTTGCAGCAGCACCGTAGCCGGCAATGTTCCAATAGTTATTCTCTCCAACTCCAAACAGACGAACATCAGTTCTAGGAACCAATAAACCAACTTCGGCACCTGTTTCCATCGACAAGTAAGACTTTCCGGTTCTGGAAACCCAGATATCATCATGTCTTTCTAAAGCGACAGAGGCAAAATTATAACCATCGGTATGCTCAAATTGCAATACCGAATCAACCAAAGTAACCTGTTCCCCATTATAGGTTCCAGCCATGCCATATGTTGGGATACCTGGTTCAGAGATCTCAGGACTAATATGTCCTTTAATTCTTACCGTCTGCGGAATATCAACAACATATTTCATGTGATCCCAACCTAGCGAAATCGAATAATTATCTTTTATAAAATAACCGAAGTGGAAATTAAACTGCGGAATCGAGATCGTTGCCGGGTTAATATAGGTCATGGACAGTTTAGTCGGTCTATCTGCCGCTTTTACATCCATTAATGTAAAATCATATCCGGTTCCTTTAAAACGGATATCACTCTTACCATAAGATGAAAAATTATAGCCCCAGTGAAAATAAAATTTTCCCTTATTACTTTCTGTACGGGAATATTTCGGATTGAAAATACTCTTAGCAATTGGTTTTGCAGGAGATTCATTACTATTATCTTGCGCAAATAAAGAAGAAGCAGATAAAGTTAGCGCACTTAAGGCTAATAAAAATTTATTCATATTGTTGTCAAAAAAAACCCGGCACAAAAGTACCGGGTTATGCGTTGATAAGCAAATAAAATTATTTTGCTTGGTTTTTACGTATAATGTTCAAAGCACCACCTTCTTTAAACCACTCAATTTGTTGAGCGTTGTAAGTATGGTTAGCTAAGATCTGATCTTCCGTTCCATCTGCATGGTGAAGTACTAACGTTAGCGGTTGCCCTGGAGTAAAGGTTGTCAATCCTAAGATGTCGATTGTATCGTCTTCTTGGATTTTATCATAATCTTCTTTATTAGCAAAAGTTAAACCTAACATACCTTGTTTTTTCAAGTTTGTCTCGTGGATACGAGCAAAAGATTTAACCAACACTGCACGAACACCTAAATGACGAGGCTCCATGGCAGCATGCTCACGTGAAGAACCTTCACCATAGTTTTCATCACCAACAACGATAGATCCGATACCGGCAGCCTTATAAGCACGCTGCGTTGCAGGAACTGGTCCGTACTCACCTGTCAATTGATTTTTAACGGAATCTGTTTTCTCATTAAAGTAATTAACAGCACCAATCAACATATTGTTCGAGATGTTATCCAAGTGACCTCTGTATTTCAACCAAGGACCAGCCATAGAAATATGGTCAGTTGTACATTTACCTTTAGCTTTGATCAATAATTTCAAACCTTTCAAGTCTGTACCTTCCCAAGCCGCAAAAGGCTCTAATAATTGCAGACGATCAGAATTTGGATCCACATCAATCTTAACCGATGAACCATCCGCCGCAGGTGCTTGATAACCTGCATCCTCTACAGCAAAACCTTTTGAAGGTAATTCATCACCAGTAGGCGGGTCTAATTTAACCTGCTCACCCTTAGTATTTGTCAAGGTGTCTGTCAATGGATTGAAACCTAAATCACCCGAAATGGCAATTGCAGCAACGATTTCCGGTGAAGCTACAAAAGCAAATGTATTTGGGTTACCATCGGCACGTTTAGCAAAGTTACGGTTGAACGAGTGAACAATCGTATTTTTCTCTTGTTTTTCAGCACCAACACGGTCCCACATACCAATACATGGACCACAAGCATTTGTAAAGATCGTCGCATTCAGATCTTCGAAAGTTTTCAATAAACCATCACGATCAGCAGTATAACGAACTTGCTCAGAACCCGGATTGATACCAAATTCTGCCTTCGTTACTAAACCTTTATCAACCGCTTGTTTAGCGATAGAAGCAGCACGTGACAAATCCTCGTAAGAAGAGTTTGTACATGAACCGATCAATCCCCATTCTACTGTTGTAGGCCAGCCATTTTTAGCCGCTTCTTCACGCATGCGTGAAACTGGAGTATATAAATCTGGTGTAAAAGGACCGTTTAAAGAAGGTTCTAATTCAGATAAATTAATTTCAATAACTTGATCAAAATATAGCTCAGGATTTGCGTAAACCTCAGGATCCGCAGTTAAATGTTCTTTAACAGCATTCGCTGCATCCGCAACATCCGCACGGTCAGTTGCACGTAAATAACGTTCCATTGACTCATCATAACCGAAAGTAGATGTCGTAGCACCAATTTCAGCCCCCATGTTACAGATGGTACCTTTACCCGTACAAGACATAGATTGAGCCCCTTCCCCGAAGTATTCTACAACAGCACCAGTACCGCCTTTAACGGTTAAGATACCTGCAACCTTCAAGATAACATCTTTAGGAGACGTCCATCCGCTTAGCTTACCTGTTAATTTAACACCTATCAATTTCGGGAATTTCAGTTCCCAAGGTAAACCAGCCATCACGTCACATGCATCAGCACCACCGACACCGATAGCCAACATACCCAAACCACCAGCATTAACAGTATGTGAATCTGTACCGATCATCATACCACCAGGGAAAGCATAGTTCTCCAAGACAACTTGGTGAATAATACCTGCTCCAGGCTTCCAGAATCCGATACCATACTTATTTGCAACAGAACCCAAGAAATTAAAAACCTCTTTTGATTCTGTATTTGCTCTTTGTAAATCCACTTGAGCTCCTTCTTTTGCCTGAATCAAGTGATCACAGTGCACAGTCGAAGGAACAGCCGCTTGAGGACGACCTGCTTGCATAAATTGCAATAAAGCCATTTGTGCAGTCGCATCTTGCATCGCTACACGGTCTGGAGCGAAGTCTACATAAGATACACCTCTATCGTATGTTTCAGTTGCATTACCATCCCATAAGTGAGTATATAAAATTTTCTCAGATAGGGTTAAAGGTTTATTAACCAGATTACGAGCAGCGTTTACACGCTCCTCATAACGGCTATAGACCTTTTTAATCATTTCTATATCAAAAGCCATATATTTCTAATTTATGATATTAATTTAGTTAATTACCAAAACTTCAATATTAGTTTTTTCTACTTTGTCGAGATAGGCGCAAACTTAGTTAAGTTGATACCTTCGACAGCAGCTTTGTACTCTTCAACGTTTGGAATTCTACCTAAGATAGCAGAAAGCACAACCACTGGAGTAGATGCTAATAAAGATTCTCCTTTTTTACCGTCTCTATCTTCAACAACACGACCTTGGAAAAGACGGGTTGAAGTAGCCATTACCGTATCACCTTTTGCCGCTTTTTCTTGGTTACCCATACAAAGGTTACAACCTGGACGCTCTAAATACATGATATTTTCGTACTCTGTACGTGCAGTACTTTTTGGCAAAGCATCACTGAATTCAAAACCCGAATATTTCTGTAAGTATTCCCAATCTCCTTCTGCCTTCAATTCATCAATGATGTTGTAAGTAGGCGCAGCGACAACTAAAGGTGCATTAAATTTAACAACACCAAGTTGTTTCTCCACATTCTTAAGCATTTGAGAAACGATTTTTAAATCGTCTTTATGTACCATACAAGAACCTACGAAACCTAAGTCTACTTTTTTGTCACCGCCGTAATAAGAAAGTTCTCTAATTGCGTCATGTGTATAACGTTTTGAAACGTCAACATTGTTAACATCAGGATCGGCAATCATCGGCTCATCAATAATATCAAGATCGATCACAACTTCAGCATAATATTTAGCATTTGCATCTGGAGATAAAGCTGGTTTTTCACCTGTTCTAATTTCCTCGATACGTTTATTAGCTTTATCGATCAATCCCTGTAATACTTGATTTTTATTCTCCATACCCTTATTGATCATGATCTGGATACGGCTCTTAGCGATTTCTAAAGACTGAATTAACGTTTCATCTTGGGAGATACAGATCGAAGCTTTTGCTTTCATCTCTGCAGTCCAGTCTGTAAAAGTAAAGGCCTGATCGGCAAGAAGTGTACCGATATGTACCTCGATAATTCTACCTTGGAACACATTCTCTCCACCAAATTGCTGTAACATTTGAGATTGTGTCGCATGAACCACATCACGGAAATCCATGTGCTGTTTCATACTGCCTTTGAAAGTTACTTTAACGGATTCAGGAATCGGCATAGACGCCTCACCCGTAGCTAATGCTAAGGCAACAGTTCCAGAGTCAGCTCCAAAAGCAACACCTTTAGACATACGTGTATGAGAATCGCCACCAATAATAATCGCCCACTCATCAATCGTAATATCGTTTAATACCTTGTGAATAACGTCAGTCATGGCATGGTATTCTCCTTTAGGATCACGTGCAGTGATTAAACCGAAGTCGTTCATAAACTTCATCAACTTAGGAATGTTAGCTTGCGCTTTCTTATCCCATACAGATGCTGTGTGACATCCTGATTGATACGCACCGTCAACTGTAGGAGAAATAACTTTAGCAGCCATGGCCTCTAACTCTTGAGCGGTCATTAAACCTGTTGTATCTTGAGATCCTACGATATTCACTTTAACACGAACATCAGAACCAGCATGTAACACTTTTCCTGGAGTTGAACCAACAGCATTTTTATTGAAGATTTTTTCAACAGCCGTTAAGCCCTGATTTTCAATAGAAATTTCTTTTGCAGGAGCAAAAACAGTCGGAATTGAAATCCCTAAAACTCCAGCTGCAAACGTTTGGATCTTTTTACCAAATACAATTGCATATGAGCCACCTGCTCTTATAAACTCTCTTTTTTGAGGAGTAAGCGCTTTAGAGATGTCGATCAATTCCTGATCTCCATTATATAATTTTTCAGTCTTCGTGTTGATTGTAAGAACTGTTCCTGTAGCAACAGAATAAACTTCTTCTAAAACAGGTTCATTATTTTCATTACGGACAACTTGACCATTTTCGTCTACTTTTTTCTTCCAGTTCTGAAGATCAATTCCAATACCACCGGTAACATCTACCGTTGTCAAAAAGATTGGAGAAATACCATTCGTACCACCAACAATTGGAGCAATATTTACAAATGGGATATAAGGACTTGCTTGTTTACCTGTCCATAACGCCACATTGTTTACACCTGACATCCTTGAAGATCCCACTCCCATTGTACCTTTTTCAGCAATCAGCATAACGCTTGCGTCTGGATATTGTACCTGTAAAGCTTTGATTTCTTGCTGCGCTTCTGGAGTGATCATACATTTTCCATGTAGCTCACGATCAGAACGCGAGTGCGCCTGGTTACCTGGAGACAGTAAATCCGTAGAGATATCACCTTCACCTGCAATATAAGTTACAACTTTTATTTCTTCTGGTAACTCTGGAAGTTTAGTGAAAAATTCAGCTTGGGCATAGCTTTCAAGAATCTCTTTCGCAATTGCATTACCGCTGTTAAATGCTTCTCTTAGACGCTCTGTATCGGCATCATAAAGGAAAACCTGTGTTTTAAGAACTTCAGCAGCTTGCTTAGCAATAGCTGCATCATTACCTAACGCCAAATCCAGAAGTACTTCAATAGAAGGACCGCCTTTCATATGAGATAACAACTCAAATGCGTAAGTAGGTGTAATTTCTGCAACAGTCTCTTGACCAAGAATAATTTCTTTTAAGAACTTTGCTTTTACACCAGCCGCACTAGTCGTACCAGATAAAGTGTTGTAAATAAATAACTTCAGAGACTCGACTCTATTTTCGTTATTCAAATCTTTAATTTGAGCAATAACTTCACTTAGTAATTCTGCTCCGTCAATTGGTTTAGGATTTAAACCTTCACCTTTTCGTTCTACAACCTCTTGTACGTAATCGTTGTAAATACTCATAGTATATAAATCTTTTATATGTTTAAAGGCAATACAAAAAATATCAAATATTATCTCCTGATACTACCACACGTTTAATAATTAAGCTAAAAAAACATCAGTAATGCACTGCAAGCCGGTGCTTAAATTTAACTCTACAATTCTTTCATTTTGACGATCTGTTTTCATTTAAAAAAACTTCTCATCTCGTACTACAAAAATACTAAAAATCAACGGTTAATACGTACCAATAAGACTTATTGCTTTAATTTGGAAATATTCTAAACAACATTTATTTTAAAATAAAATATCGAAACAACATGCTAAAATACAGACACTTGACTATTTAAATTTAAAATATTTAGGGTAAGAAATTAGTAAATTTTGACGCTAAGATTAAATATAATGTGGAAATAACCCACAAAAAAAGGGAAATCATATCCGATCTCCCTTTATAGCCAATATATTAGTTTAACTAAATATTTTTCAATTGAATATCAACAGCTTTCAAATCAGCTATTGACTGTGTTGGATTTGCTGCTGCAAACACAGAACTTCCCGCTACCAACACATCTGCGCCAGCTTGTAAAAGAGCGCCTGCATTACCTACTCCGACACCTCCATCGATTTCAATCAATAATCCATCATTCACACCTGCTGCCATAGCGCGCAATTGTTTTACTTTATTGTAGGTGTTTTGAATAAATTTCTGCCCGCCAAAACCTGGATTTACAGACATTAAACACACTAAATCTAAATCTGCAATCACATCTTCCAATAAAGAAACTGGTGTATGCGGATTCAAAGCGACGCCAGCTTTACAACCTAATTCCTTAATCGCTGCTAACGTGCGATGTAAATGTGTACAAGCCTCATAATGCACGGTAATAACAGCAGCTCCAGAATCTTTACATAACTGTAAATAACGATCAGGATCTACAATCATTAAATGTACATCTAAAGGTTTTGTAGCATGTTTAGCGATTGCCTGCATTACTGGAAAACCAAAAGAAATATTTGGCACAAACACGCCATCCATAATATCAATATGAAACCAATCGGCTTCACTATTGTTTACCATTATAATATCATCGTACAATTTAGCGAAATCCGCTGCCAAAACTGAAGGTGCAATAAGATGCTTTTTACTTGACATGAGTCTTTGATTTGTTTTTGCAAAGATAATTAAGTCTTGCGGATAGCCCGAATTTAAATCAAAAAAATTAAACATAACCTGACCTCCTAATGACAATGAACTTTATAATAGCGCATTTTTAAGTACATTTGTTTGAGTAATTTTTTATTATCCAACTACAATTCAACCCCGTGAGTAGATTAAAAATTAAATATAATCGTGAGTCCGACACTAATCTTAACCTTATTCGTAAGATAAGCTTAATATTGGCAACCATCATTCTTATTTGTATCTTCCTTCCAAAGCAGGCTCGCTTTCGCTATGAATTTCAGAAAGGAAAAGTCTGGGATCACGAAAACTTAATTTCTCCTTATAATTTTGCGATACTCAAAACACAGGAGGAACTAAATGAAGACAAGAAAAACATTCTTAAAACCATTCAACCTATCTATGACGTTAATTCGACCATCAGTCGGGAACAGCTAGATCAATTTGAAACTGATCTAGCTGAAAAATGGCAAACCAATAAATTAGACACTACTCCTCAAAAAATACAGGATTACCGTGCCGTCGGAAATGCCATATTAACGCATCTCTACGACCGAGGCATCCTGTCTTTAAATAATCGTTTTCAAAACCGAAATGACGACAAGAGTCCTGCTGCAAAGCAGTATAATTTCACCTTGATACAAGATAAAGTCGCCACTCAAAAAAATACGGCAGATTGTTATACAATCGAATCTTCTTATGAATACGCCAATTCAGTCTTAAGCAATTCGTCAAAGATCGTGTACAAGAAATGGCTCTTAGAGACATTAAAAAACTATATTACCCTAAATTATGTTTACAATGATCAACAGACAGAGCGACTGGAACAAAATGCTTTAGCAAATATCTCCTCTACCCGAGGAGTTGTACAAAAGGGAGAATTAATTGCTGAAAAGGATAAAATTATCAGTAATGAAACCTATCAGAAACTAGAATCGTTACGCAAGATTTATGAGGACGAAGGAAAAATCTCTGGCAATCAGATTTACGTTACACTGGGGCAATTTTTGATTATCTCTCTTGCTTTATGTATTCTGATGGTATTTCTATATCTTTTCAGAAAAGACATCTATTACAACAATCGCCTGCTATCAATCATTATGATTGTGATCATCGGCATGCTTGCCGTCTTGTCATGGGCCATCAAGATTAAAATTCCTAATTTATACTACATTCCATTCTGTTCAGTTCCGATCATTATCCGCATCCTATTTGATTCCCGGGTAGCTTTGAATATTCACCTACTCATGGTCCTACTGGCAGCGTTATTTGTTCCGAACTCGTATGAATTTGTATTTCTGCAATTCATGGCTGGAATCGTGGCGATTTACAGTATCAAAACATTAGTAAAAAGAGAACAATTCTTCATCTCCTCAGCCATTATACTCGCGACTTATTTGATTGCTTATTTTGGACTTTTACTCACACGTAACGGATCCTTAAGTACCATTAACGTCATGGACGTCATCCCTTTTGTGGTCAGTGTCATGATCACATTAATGGCGTACCCATTAGTATACGCATTTGAAAAACTATTTGGAATCGTATCTGATCTGACGTTAATGGAATTGACCAACAGTAATTCAAAGCTTCTGCGGGAACTTTCATTTAAAGCCCCTGGTACTTTCCAGCACTCCTTACAAGTAGCCAATTTAGCTGAAGCGGCTATCTACCGAATTGGCGGAAATCCTCTCTTAGTACGGGCAGGTGCACTTTACCACGATATTGGTAAAATGACAAATCCACAGTTCTTTATTGAAAATCAAAAAACAGAAAAGAATCCGCACGATGAATTATCACCTGAACAGAGTGCGCAAATTATTATTTCACACGTTATAAAGGGCGTTGAGATTGCAAAAAGAAACCAGCTTCCAGATGTTATAATCGATTTCATCAAAACGCATCACGGTACGACAAAAGTCGATTACTTCTATAATTTATTTATAAAGAATAATCCCGACAAACTAGTTGATGAATCTTTGTACCAATATCCTGGGCCTATTCCCTATTCGAAAGAAACAGCTGTACTAATGATGGCAGATTCCGTAGAAGCAGCATCTAGAGCTCTTAAAGAACATACGGAAGATTCTATTAATACGCTTGTCGATAAAATTATTGAGCATAAGCTGAAGCTGAATCAATTTGCAAATAGTAATATTACATTAAAGGAAATCACAGAATCTGCAACCATTTTCAAGGCAATGTTGAAGAGCATTTACCATGTTCGGGTCGATTACGATCTCAGCAAGAAAAAATAAGTGAAAATTATTCTGTAAGCAATAAATTGACATACAATCGCTTACTATAACCTTACGTATTTTTTGTATTTTTTTTATAAAATTGACTTTGCAGAATAGAATAATTGCCTTATGTTTGCAATGTCAAAACGAGGAAGGGTGCCTGAGTGGCCGAAAGGAACAGTTTGCTAAACTGTCGTACTGGAAACGGTACCGAGGGTTCGAATCCCTCCCCTTCCGCAAAGACAAAACAAAGCCCGACAATAGTCGGGTTTTGTTGTTTATGGACTTTTGTAAACGTTAGTTTTAACAAAAAGGATATAAACAACAAAAGTAATGAACAAAGTGAATGGCTTTGTTTTGTATTGAAGCCCCCCTTTTTTGGGATCATGAAAATAATCCCTCCCCTTCCGCAAAGACAAAATAAAAGCCGACTTATAGTCGGCTTTTGTTGTTTACATACGTTTGTAAAAATCGATTTTAAGAAAGTCGATGTACAGTAAAATAATGGGCGAAGAGGATCATTAAATTTTATAAGAATAACGATCTCCATTCATGATGAAGTAAATAATCCCTTCATCAAGACAAAATAAAGCCTGCTGATAAGTGCAGTTTTTGCTATTTATCGACTTTCATAAAAAAAAATCAATAAAAGGATAAAAAAGGCGTTTCTAGACTTTGCAAAAATAAAATAATTGCCTTATGTTTGCATTGTCAAAACGAGGAAGAGTGCCTGAGTGGCCGAAAGGAACAGTTTGCTAAACTGTCGTACTGGAAACGGTACCGAGGGTTCGAATCCCTCCTCTTCCGCCAAGACAAAACAAAGCCCGACTATTAGTCGGGTTTTGTTGTTTATGGACTTTTGTAAACGTAAGTTTTAAAAAAAAGTATATAAACAACAAAAGTGATGAACAAAGTGAATGGTTTTGTATTGTCTTGAAGCCCCCCCTTTTTGGGATCATGAAAATAATCCCTCCTCTTCCGCATCCTGATAAAGAAAATATATCAAAACCCTATAAATTCAAGGATTTATAGGGTTTTTCTTTTTATACACCTATCGTTTTTTTCAATACTTCTCATTTCTAGCGAGACCCTAGCGAGACCCTAGCGAGATCCTAAAATTTGGCTAGCTAGGGTCTCGCTAAAATGAACCGCTAGATGAATACCGCATAAAGGCATGACCAGATGCTGAACATCTTGACAGTTTATATCCAATAGAATAAATTGAATATTGAAATAAAACACCACCACAATGAGCAATCAAGTTACTATCTACATGTATACCCGTGCTGTAAAAGCTAACAAAGCAGGACTACATCCCATTAATGTCCGCATAACCATACAAGGTAAACGAACCGAATTCTCGACCAAAGAAAGCAAGTAAAAGAACGTCGCTATATTGATGTTGGATTTTAGATATTTCATAAATTTACAGTATATTGATAACTAAAATAAGTTTTACAAAACAAAATATGCATTGCGTCAATTTTTGAGTTAATGGCAATTTTAAAACAACGCACCAGCAAAAATGAAAATCATTCCAATAGAAGAAATAAGAATAACACTTTTAGTTGAGAATTCTAGTAAACAGAATTTTCCTAAAACTGTCAATTACATATTTGACACGCTCTATTCAGAAATTGTAACTCAAATTAAAACTATTGAAATTTCATCTGAATGCATTTTATTCAACAGCGTTGAAGCACATAATATAACTAAAGAATTTTCAGACAAAAGCTATTGGACAGAAAACATAACTTCAACAGAAATAGAAAATTTTTGGTTATTCGGTCAAAACGGACAAGGAGATTTTTGGCTATTTGACAAGAATAACAAGGTCTTATTTTACGACCATAACCACGAAGAATTAAGCCCAATAAATTTTATAAACCTTGGTGTTAATTTTCAGCAATGGTTGCAATTTTCCTTTTTAAACAAACAACTTGATGAAATTTATGATACAATCGGAAAACTAGACAAACAAACAAAAATTGAGTTAAAAAAACAACTTCAATCAATAAACGAACATTTATTAGAAAATTATCCTTTTGAAATATAAACAAATGACAAGTGAGTTTAAAAATGCAATAGATAAATATTTTTCATCAGAAGAAACTAAAATTTTTCTGAAAGAGAGAAACGAAGAAAAAGATATTCAACAAACAGAAAAAGAGTTAAACATAACGTTTGACAATACTTATAAATATATACTTTTAAATTATGGAGATGCTTATGTAGGAATTGATTTGCTTCCTTGCACAAAAAGAGGTTCAAAAAAAGCAGAACAAACCATTCTTGAAATTACAAAATCATTTAGAAGTAGTTATTTAGAATTTCAGGTTTGTAATGAAATCCAATCAAGCTATGTAATTTCTATTGACGGTTCAGGAGACCCAATATTTATTACACCAAATGGAAATGTAAAAATATATTACCACGACAATAACGAAATTGAAAAACTTGCTGAAAATTTAGAAGAATTAATATTGAATAACATATAAAAAACTGCCACTAACAAGGGTTTCCGTCAGGCGGGCTGAAGTGCAAAACTCAATAGTAGTTTTTCAATTTAACTTTAGTAATAATATCGGCTTTTGTGCTTCGATTTCCTGCCCGAACGCAAAGCCCCAAATCGTTGTGCGATATGCTAAACCGATAACACGCAGACAACCAAAATTTAAATCAATGGATACAAAACAATTATTTAGATTTTTTCACAGTAAATGTGACTTAACGAATTGGCTAAATGAAAACGGAGAGTTAGCCCAAAGCGAAGGAGATGTAAAATGGTTTTACAGTGGTATAAATGAAGATTTTAAATCCGAATTTGTAAGTCAAAAAATCGAAGAGACTTTTAATGATGGGGATATCTATTTGTGCATTTCTTCAAATAAAAGTTCTTTGGTTTCTAAATCAGAAGCTGTCACAGAAATCGCAAAAATTCTACATAAAAAGGAAATTGGCATTATAGATAAATCATTTACGAAAATGATGTTCTTTAATTCATATGGCACATTTAAAAGTGGTATTATCAGAGAATTTCCCGAAAGTCGTTCAAGACCTAACGGACATCGTTTGAAAATGGAATTTTTTGCGAATATTATGGATAAAAATACCACTAAAGTAGCTAAAGCCATTGACAAATATTTTGAGCACTTTGAAAAAGAACTAAATAATGATTATGGAGGTATTATGGAATATCTTTGGATAGATTTGGAGTTGGTAGCACATTACAAATCTCATCCATTTCGTTATCAGAAAAGAGTTAGTCAGCCTTCCTCATACACGGACTTCTTTACATATAATGTTGGTCATTATAGTATTCATCCAGATTACGAAAGATTGAAAGAATTATCAACGGATAAAGAAATTTGCGACTATGTATTTGAATTGTTATATAATTCAACACAAGTTTTAGTTGACAAACAAAAGAAGTTAGGAAATTTTGACGCTACGAAATTTCGATTGGATTTTCTGTCTGCTATGGAAAAAATAGAGTATTCTTGATAGACTAAAAAGCACAATCGCACAACAAGGGTTCTTTACAATAGTGGGGCGAAACTGCTAAATTCAAGTTCAGTTCTTCAATTGAACTTTTGTGCAAAATTGAAGATTTGTGCTTCGATTGGCCCACCATCGCCAATGATTCAACGTTACCTGCAATGCTTCTCAACCTCCCGTATGAAAATAGGTTGACACAATCTAAACAAATACGGCCAACAATGGACAGACAAAGGAATGAAAATTACTAAAATGAAAAAACTACTCTCGCTCACAACACTACTTTTCACCTGCTTTCTTGCTTTTGCACAAAAGGGGCAGGACACATTGAAAGTAAATCTTGGGAATACAGAAACTGATAAGGTGTTCATGCAAAAAGTAACAGTATCCGACAGCCGGAACGATAGAAAAGTATTACTAAATGATGGGAATTACGCATTTAAGAATAAGGAGCAAACGATTGATATTTCCATAAAAAAAGGTCTGATTTACGGATTGGTTTTCGTTACAAATAATCATAAGAAAGAGAAAGTAACCCAATACAAGATTGAGAATTCTATGGTAAATGAATTCACGATATATATTGACAGCCTTCTATGCCAGACAGGACATAGGGATGATGAAAGAGCCTACTACAAGGAATATTATCCCGACGAAAAGCAAACGCTTAAATCTGAAGGATGGATGTCTTTAGACAAAAACAAATACTATGGCAGAGGAATATCAAAGAAATATTATGAAAACGGCACTTTATCTTATATATCAGACAGGGTTACAGAAACTTATACAGAGTTCTATCCCAACGGTAATAAAAAAAAGAAACAAGGACAAAATATCTATGAAACCTATAATGAAGACGGCAACTTAGACAACAAACAATACACCAAAAATAATATCAGATACAATGACTATTACAATAAAGGGAAATTAAATACACGTTTTTACCAAGACGAAGAAAAAAATGAAGTAAGAGAATACTATCAAAATGGTGTTTTCCAAAAAAAGGCTGTAGAAAAAAAGCTCAACGGAGAAATACGCACTTTAAGCTACGACAAAGCAGGGAAACTTATCAATAATGAGCCACCATATTCTGGCGTATCGGAAGTACGAGAAAATAAAAACAAATGAAAAAACTATTTACCGTGCTCACTTGCACTATAATATTGAATTCTTGTAACAGTAAAGACAAAAACAACCTTGAAAAGTCGGTATGGAAATCGTGTGGAGATGATTGCAGTGTCGTTGATGTATTGGATTTTAGAAAAGATTATTTGCATAAAAAGAATGATAGCATTTATATAAATTGGCATCACAAAGATTCACTAATTGGCATTATTGATACTATAACCTATCATTACGGAAAACGAAGATTGTATGTAAAGAACCTTACAAAAGGTTGCATAGCTAGATATTGTGAACAATAAATAGATGAAGAAAAAAATTGCCATAGCATTATACTTAATTACCATTCTAATTTGCGGATGGATAATTATTAATTATGTCAAATATGTTGACATCTCATCTAACAAAACTGATTGGTATGTAATGGATGCAAAACATAAAGTAAGTGAAAGAACTGACATTAACAATTATGAGAAAGAACTTCTGAAAAATCAAATAGACCAAAATCGCAAAAATGAAAAAAACATTGCAAAACATCGCTTTTCAAACTCAATTAGTTGCTTTTGTTTTGATTGTCATACAACTAGTTTGGTTAGTTTTTATTTTCCTAATCCCAAATAAACAGAAAATATGATAGCAAATTAGCACAGCAGGTAACAAGGGTTTTGCAATATTGGGGCGAAACTGCAGAGTTCAACGGCAGTTCTTCGGTTCAACTTTTGTACAAAACTGAAGATTGTGCTTCGATTACCCCACCATCGCAAAGCCCCGAAACGTTATGTGCAAGTATTTTCAAGCATAATCCATAGACTGAAAGATGAAAAAATTATTTAGTGCAATAAGGAAAAAAGAAATTAACGAAATTTCTAAGATTCTCGACAAAAATCCCGAATTAGTAAATTGTATTGCAAAAGGAATATCTAAACGCGATGATGGAGAAATTCCTTTACAGACTGCAATTAAAACTGAAAACTTTGACATAGCTAAATTGCTCATTGAACGTGGAGCTGATGTAAAATTTATGGAAACAGAAATTGAAGATGAAGATTGGAGAAAACCGGCCTTATATTTTGCAATTGAAGCAGTTATTGCCAATTCAAGAGATGAAATTTACATTCCTAAATATAGTCCTCAAAATAATTCTGGCTTTTTAGGATTATTCAAAAAAGACCAATGGACGGTTAAAAGTGAACCGACAAAAAAATATCGAGAGGCATTTGAAATTATGAAATTACTAATAGAAAAAGGTGCTGACATTCATTCATCTAATTCAACTAGTAATTATCAAATAAGTGCTAGCGAATTTATATGTAATCGTATTGCAAATTATCATTTTGACAATAAGAGACCACTTGTTAAACAAACATTAGATGATTTACATCCGATATTTGAACTATTCAAGATAACGAAAATTACTGACTTTGATTTACCGAGTGTTAGCGAAAGCGGAAATACGGTTTATGAAAGTTACAAAAATTTAATTGACCAAATTTTCGAATAAAATTATGCCTTCACATGACAAGGGTTTTGCCGAATCTGCAAAATAACAAATGACCATTTTATTAAAATTTTAGATGCAATTTACGAATTAGGCGAAAGTTGTAAATTGGTGTTAATTGATTGGAACAGTCTGGAGCTAATAGACTTAACTGACAGAAATAAAATTGAAAGAGTATTTCCTCATCTATACAAAATAATATGACAAGCGATAAACAGCTGACACATATAAGCAAGTTTTTAAGTTTGGTACTAAGACACCAACCTAAAACAATTGGTATTCAACTTGACCAAAATGGTTGGACCGACGTTAAAGAATTAATTGAAAAGGCAAACGAAAATGGTATAAATTTCGACCGAGATACACTTAACTATATTGTTGCGACAAATCCAAAAAAGAGATTTGCTTTTAATGAAACGCTTGACAAAATAAGAGCAAGTCAAGGACATTCAATAGAAATTGAATTAGGCTACGAGAGCCAAAAACCACCTGAAATTCTATATCATGGAACAAGCGAAAAATCAGTACAATCAATAATTGACAAAGGACTTGAAAAGCGGAGCAGACAGCACGTTCATTTGAGTAGCGACATTGAAACAGCAATTAAGGTTGGACGAAGACACGGAAAGCCTGTTGTACTTAAAGTCCTTTCTGAAAAAATGTACACCGACAATTTTCAGTTTTTCATTTCGGCCAATGGTGTTTGGCTGACTGACCATGTACCTGCGAGATATTTAAAGTCGAATGACGAATAAAATAATAAAAGTTGGTAACAAGTAATGGGGTATTACATCTTGTCTTTTTTTGTTTTAATGATTACATCGCAGATGATAATAGTGGGCAGAATGTACATACTTCAAGTTTTGTGCTTTGGTGGAAATTTGTATTTGAGTTGAAAGTTTCGGCTCCAAAATCCGCCATTGCGTAAAGCACCTTAACGTTTTGCGTCAGCTTAAAAACAATCCCGTGCAAATAACAACAGTCCTCCTACACGTTTTAATTATAAAGCTAGGGTTTGTAAGCGTTGTAAATTTCATCAACACTTTTGATACACTAACGTCGTTATATTGATGTTGGATTTTAGATATTTCATGAATTTACGGTATATTGATAACTAAAATAAGTCTAATAAAACAAAATATGCATTGCATCAATTTTTGAGTTAGAGGTAATTTTAAGAAACACCATAGAAGGGAAAAAGATAATAAATGGAAGTGAAAAGTTATTATTTATCTAATTTTAGGTCCATAACTATAGGAGTAATTTTTATAATTATAGGCATTGCCACAACATTTATTGGGTTTGATATAAAAAGGTCATTTTGGAATAACTTTCAAAGCATGATTATTGATTTCAGAGGCATAATGCATTTTATTGTCTCGATATTGTTATTGCTTTTCAGAGCTGGCTTCATCTTTTTTGGATATATTACTATAAAATATAGAAGTAAAATCATTAGAGCAAAAACTGATGACAAGGGATTATATTTTAAGGAAATTACAGGAGGTAATAAACTTGAAAGATTATCTTTTGACCTAAATCCATTGACACTTTTACATTATTCAAAGATTACTAATATATATTATGTAGAAGATTTCTGGAAAGGAAACTATTTAGAAATAGAAACAAGTTCAGGACGAAAAATATTGACCGCGCTAAATGTCTTGTCTAAGTCAGACAAAAATGAAATTTATAATACTGTTAAGAAGCAAATAAATAAAAAAAATTGCTAACATCGATTTAACTATAGTGGAGCTCAACTGCTAAATTTCAGCATGAGTAATTCTAGTAATCTTCAGTAATAATTTGAGCGGAATTGCGTACAATTCTCCACAATCGACAAGCTGTAAGACATTGGGCGACATTTCAATAAATAAAATAATAAAAGCTAAAAATAAGGTAAAATGAATTCGTCTTTTATAAAATTATCATTCACTATTTCAATTGTAAGTTTATTAATGTCTTGTAAAACAAGCAAAATATCAACTGATACAAGTAAAACTTTAAATGAGGTTGATATATATGTTGTAGGGTACGAATACAATGATAGCAAGTTTGAATCTTCAATAGAAGAAATTGCAGACGAGGTAGGCATGAAACACGTAGCAAAACTATGGAAAAATGGTAAAGACATTCACTTAGAAAACAGTGAACTATATTCAGATGCTAAATCCGTATTTGTAAACAACAATGATGTTTATATTGTAGGATCAATTATACTTGATAATGAATACGTTGCAACTATTTGGAAAAATGGAAAAATACAAAAATTAACAAACGGTAAAACTGCTGCTCATACCAGTTCTTTGTTTATAGATAAGAACAATATTTATATTCTTGGTGCTCAGTATAATACAAAAAATTATATGATTAAAGTATGGAAGAATGGTGTTTATACTGATATAACAAATGGAGAAAACCCAACAGATGATGCTTCGATTTTTGTATATAAAGGAGATGAATATATATGTGGACACGAACAAACCGGAAATAAAAGTAAACATTACAGAAATAATAGCGTAGCTAAAATCTGGAAAAACGGAAAACCACAAAATCTTAGTAATGGATTAAATGATGCTTATGCGCTCTCGTTATTTGTTGAAAATGGTACCATTTATGTTGTGGGATATGAAATAGAAAATGATAAATATATAGCCAAATTATGGAAAAATGGAAAATCTCAAAATTTGTCTGATGGCCTAAATGATTCATATGCAAGATCCATATATATTTGGAACAATAATACATATATAGTTGGTAGTGAAAATATTAATGGTGTTGAAGTGGCGAGATTATGGATAAATGGAAAAGTACAATCCATTACAGATGGAAAACATCACGCTGTTGCTAATTCAGTTTTTGTAAACAACAATAATATTTACATCGGAGGATATGAAAAAAATGATAACGACAGAGATGTGGCGAAATTATGGATAAACGGGGTTGCTAAAAACCTAACTGATGGTACAAAAAACGGATATGCACAATCTATTTTTGTTGAAATAAAAAAATAAAAAACGATCGACCAACAAGATTTGCCTTTTATACACCTATCGTTTTTTTTCAATACTTCTCATCTTTAAAGAGATCTAACGAGACCCTTAAATTTGGTCATCTAGGGTCTCGATAAAATGAACTACTTTGTGAATTGTTCTACTATTCCCCTTTGGGTTCATTTAAATAGTTTTTTCGTATTTCCACGCCCCACCTTTAGCTCCAAAAAAGCCTCCATCATGAGCAATCAACCGATGTCCTTGATTATAAAAAGGATTGATCAGGAATCCGTAGCCAAAGTTTTGTTGTTTATGGACGTTTTGTAAACGTAAGTTTTAAGAAAGCACATAAACAATGAAATAGCTTGATACCCTATTGCACTACAAATTGGTAAGAATCCATAATTATTGTCAAGGAATTCGTTAAAAAAGAGTAAATTATTTTTGATAACTTAACGTTGAATTTCTAGGTATTCAATATTAAAAAGAATTGTCATGAAACTTTCGTCAAAAACAGCGCATATTCTAAGTCAGATCAGCACAACAACTAAGCTCGGAGACTTAAGAAAAATTGCGAAGGAGATCAAAAAAGATCACGAATTAGCACTGGAGTTATGGTCTACACCTGATTTTTTAGCAAGGCTATTGGCCATTCTGATTATGGATAATAAGCGCATTTCACAAGACACCGTCAATCAGCTCGATCAGGATATGCTTATGCATCCACCCGAAGAACGGAATCAGCTTATGGATTGGCTTATGGCAAACCAACTGACTAAAGACAAAAAAACGATTGCACTTATTGAATCCTGGCAAAATAGTGTATCACCGCTACAAAGGCGGATATTCTGGTACTACCAAGCCCGTTTAAGATGGACAGGACAAATACCTCCTCCTAATTCACTAGAATTATTAAATGAAATAGAAGCCAAAATTGCCAGAGAAGAGCCAGAAGTACAATGGGCAATGAATTTCCTAGCAGGATGGATTGGCGTTTATGAAAAACAATACCGAGATCGGTGTATTGCAATCGGAGAAAAAACAGGCCTCTATAAAGGTGATATGGTATCAAAAGGCTGTACACCCAATTATTTACCAGAATTCATTGCTATAGAAAGCAACAAACGAAATTTATAATCCAGTTAACAATTTCTAATCAACAATAGATCAATTCAATGCGTTATGATAGGATCACTAATAATCTCCTATCCTAACGCTATTGCTATTTTTAGTGCTCACGACTAAAATCAACTATTGAATCCCTCCATATCGCTGCAGATATCGTATACTGGTTACCTCAAAAATAGTTTACCTCTAAATCCTATATCAATTCAAAAAAAATAAACAATTTTAAACCAAGTACTTTGTTATACTATGTATTTTCTTTAGCTTAGCTCCATGGATAATGACTTTGTAAATAAATGGACTTCACAGCTCAAAAAGGGAACCTTATCTTTTGTTGTTTTAAGGATCTTAATGGATAAGCGTGAATATTATGGCTATGATCTAATTAACGAAATAAAAAAAAGGACGGCCATTGAAATCGCGGAGGGCACATTATATCCGTTGATGAACAGACTTAAAGATGAAAAACTTGTTGACTATAAATGGGTAGAACAAAATTCAGGAATTCCCAGAAAATATTACAACATCACAAGTTTAGGTCAGGAAACAGCCGAAGAGATGAAAAAATACTGGATCACATTAAACGAAACCATCAATTCAATCTAATATGAAGTTTAAAGAAATAGAATTTGAAAACAGGAATTGTACACGGATATACCGAGATTACCTTAAACGTGTCCGAAATACTGTTAAGGTATTAAATGAACAAAATCAACAGGAAATTTTACTAGAGATAAACAGTCATCTTTTCGAAGGCTTTTCAGATAATCCCAATGGTCGGGACGAAGTGGAACATTTATTAGATATTTTAGAAAAACTCGGACAACCGGAAGAATTTCTAAAACCTCTGGTAGCAAATAAGAAACTGGAGGAAGCAACACGTACTTTCAATCCTCTCGAAATAGTGAAGGCTTTAACATTAAATATTAGCAACGGAATTTCCTATATAATATTTGCAATACTATATCTATTCTTATTTGGATTTCTTTTTTTAATCATTGCTAAACTGATCGACCCGGATCACGTGGGACTCTTTTATCGTGCAAAGGACATCTTTATACTCGGGCAATATAATAATTCAGATGGTGTCAGTTATCTTCAATATGAGCGCTTAGGAAATTGGTTTATCCCTTTAATGGTTGTAGCCTCGATTACATTATATATACTATTAACCTTACTGTTAAAATTGAAAAAAAATATAAACCACAAACCGTTATGATGAAAAAATATCTCTTCTTGTTATCCTGTTTTTTTGTTTCGACATTGACAAATGCGCAACAATTTGACACGAACAAACTCGATTTGTATTTCAGCTCCCTGGAGAAAGCTAATAAATTTATGGGAACTGTTGCAGTGTCGAAAAATGAAAAAATTATCTACAGTAGATCCATAGGTTATTCCAATTTTGAAAATAATACCAGATCGAATGCTAATACCAAATATAGAATCGGTTCAATCTCTAAAACGTTTACTGCAGTACTGATCATGAAAGCAGTTGAGGAAAAAAAACTGGACCTCGCTCAACATATTGATAAATTCTTTCCTTCCTTAACAAACGCATCTGCCATAACAATTGGTCATTTGCTTAGCCATAGAAGTGGTGTCCATGACTTTACGGATGATGAAAATTACATCAACTGGTGCTATACTCCCAAAAGCGAAAAGGAAATGATGGCATTTATTGAAAAGGGAGGTTCGGACTTTCAACCTGATACAAAATCGGAATATAGCAATTCAAACTATGTACTATTAACCTATATTCTTGAGAAAACTTATAAAACGCCCTATGCAACACTTTTGAAAAAATGTATTACTGATCCATTCTCGCTTAAAAATACTTATTTTGGAGGTTCAATTAATACTTCAAATAATGAGGCAAAATCATATACCTTTGAAGATAACTGGAAAGTTGCCAAAGAAACCGACACATCAATTCCTTTAGGAGCTGGAGGAATCGTTTCTAATCCGCTTGATCTGATAAAATTTAGCGACACACTTTTTTCAGGAAAGATATTAAAAGCCGAAAGTCTGGCATTAATGGAAAACATCCAAGATGGACATGGTCTGGGACTTTTTAAACAACCTTTTTACGACAAGCAAGGATTTGGTCATCGTGGCGGAATAGATAAGTTCACCGCAGTATTTTCTTACTTTCCGAGCGATCACATATCTTTTGCACTGACTTCAAACGGTTCCAATTATAACAATAATGAAGTAGCTGTGACTGTTTTGAATGCCATATTCGGTAAACCTTTTGAAATTCCCGAATTTTCAACATATCAAATAAATGCTGAGGAACTGGCAAAGTATAACGGAGTTTATGCATCCGCTCAAATACCCATAAAAATAACAATTACCAATGATGGCAAAAATTTAACTGCGCAAGCTGACGGACAAGCATCCATGCAACTTGAATGTACTGCGGAAAATATATTCAAATTTGATAAGGCTGGAATTGTACTCGAATTTAAACCTGCAGAGAACGTAATGATTCTTAAACAAGGTGGTGGACAATACATCTTTAATAAAGAAAAATAAGTTTCTATCCAGAGGACATCCTGAATAATAAAAACCCGACAATAGGTCGGGTTTTTCAGTTATTACAAATTGATCAATCTATCAACCTCTTCTGCCGTTTCAATAACATCAAAAGACGTCGTTCCGTGCGTTGACGAAACAATACAAAATATAGTAGTCAAGGTCCTTCCCTGATATTCATTTTGAACAAAATGAACAATGTTTTCGGCTATAAAAAAGATGGGTCTTTCTACTACTTCATCACCTTTTTTAACCCTTTGAGTTAGTTTAATTGATTTAGCCATATGAAGATATATTTTTTAACTAAATATACAAAAATCAAATTCTTATTCCAATTCATAATTTTCCCCTATTCTCTTGAGAAAAATTGACACGAAAGCTTTCTTACTAGCTATGGTAATGTCGCATTAAACAACAGCTAAATTTAAAAATAGAAAATCCTACTATCATAACAGATGATCATAGATTTGCGATAAACATCCACACTATATAGGCCCGTATTTATATTTCAGGTTCAATTTTGTTTATTCCTAGTCGTAAATGCCTATTTTTGCAGATCATGAACGAAGATCCTATTATCATCATTGGTGCTGGTCCAGCTGGACTGATGGCTGCGCAACAACTGGCAACAAGAGGTTATCAAGTACACATCTATGAAAAAAATAAAGCTGCTGCAAGAAAATTCTTAGTCGCTGGTCATGGCGGATTTAACCTAACGCATAGTGAGCAAATAGAAAACTTCGTTACTCAATATGATGCCGCGCAAATCCAAAAGATCGTACGCCATTTTGATAATAATGCTACTGTGGAATGGCTTTCATCAATCGGAATTCCGACATATGTTGGCAGTTCTGGAAAAATATTTCCCGAAAAACATATAAAACCCATCCAAGTTTTACAAGCATGGCTAGATCATCTCAACCAACTGAGAGTCATCATTAACTATGAGTACAGTTTCGTGGATTTTGATGCAAATTCTGTCACATTGCTGCACAACAAAGAAGTTGTGCGCAAAAGTTATCGTCAGCTCATCTTGGCACTAGGTGGTGGTTCATGGAAAAAAACAGGATCAGATGCTTCATGGATTCCGATTCTGACAAATAAAAAGATAAACATTACCCCTTTACAAGCGGCCAATTCGGGATATAATACGACCAATGACCTGAGCTATCTAGAGGGACAGGTATTAAAAAACATTCAGGTTGCATTTAACGGCACGAGTAAATTAGGAGAAATTGTATTTACAACCTATGGAATAGAAGGGAGTCCGCTCTATTATATGAACCGCTACAGCAGACCATACGAATTCCCGATCACACTTCATATTGATCTCAAGCCCAATGTGTCATTAGATGCAATTTTAAAGCAGATGCAATCTGGCGGAAATATAAGCTCACTATTAAAAAACAAACTTAAACTTTCATCCACTGCAGTTGCGCTATTAAAGAAATTGGATAAACAAACATTCACAGATCCAATAGCACTAGGACAGCACATTAAAAACTACCCTATCCAAGTATCAGGATTAAGACCCTTAGATGAGGTGATCTCTACAGCTGGAGGTATACCCTTTAATGAACTGAATAAAGACCTTTCATTACATAAATTTCCTTTGGTATACTGTGCCGGCGAAATGCTAGACTGGGAAGCACCAACAGGCGGATATCTGCTACAAGCTTGTTTTAGTACAGGTGTTTGGGTTGCTACATCGATCAGTAAAAATCACCCTTTAACAATTTAAGGGTTTTGATTATCGCAAGGAGGACGAACTTATGCTCCAAGTCCCTTCTATGTATAGGCTTCTAACTTGAAGCACATAAAAAATGCTTAATTACAGCTATAACACAAACTGTAATTAAGCATCTAATGCTAGCAATTGGACGCTTAATGAATCATGATAATGGCCCATTTGGTCGCAATAAAACTACGTTTACTTTTTAACAACCTTATTGATCAATTTTTGATAAGCATCGGCTATTTTTTTCATTCCGATATCATTTGGATGAGCAGAATCTACGGTTGAATTAATATCTAAACCAATTTCCCTATTTGTTAATAGATAGAGATTTTTATCTCCAGATTGCTTAATACGATTTACAAATTGGTTAGCGACAGCACTGCTCTTTTTATATTCTTCGTTAATATCTAAATTGAAGATGGCGTTATTAAATCCTGAGCTATGCTCGGTAACAATAATCGGTGTCTTCGGATGTTTTTTTCGAATTTCGGTAACTGCATTAGACAGTAAAGAATCCAGTTGCTGTGCAGTTCTATCTTTCGTTAAAGCTAGATTTGGAATACAGTCCAATATAAAAACAGCAGCATCCACTTGGTTTATATGATCGATAATAGGTTGTTCTAAACGACCATTACCCGAAAAGGCAACATTGATGACTGGGTTTTTAATAGCTCTACCTAGCATATTACTCCAGGCTAATCCAGGTCTAGTAGCACATGCGCCTTGAGCGATTGAAGTTCCGTAAACAACAACTGGCTTACCTTCTTGAACAACAAATTTAAAACTCTTATCAGACCCTACTCCTATTTCCAACCATTCCACTGTATTGTATAAAGGCAGGTATAAGCGATACGTAAAATTTGAATTTTTGCCTAATGCTTTATAATTAAAGGTTACCGTATCAGCAAAATTATAGTTACCAAATGCCCAGTTCCAATGACCCCTATCATCTTGCGCATATAAATCGACACCACTAACACCAATCGTAGGCATATGTGGCATATTTAAAGATCCGCTTACTTTATAGCGTACTTTAATGGCTTCCGCATCGGTCTGAAAGTCAACATACAAACCGGCACTATTGGTACCTAAGCTCCATACAGGAGATCGCACCTGACTTTTCAGGCTCTCGGGCAAACGGTAATAATTCGGTAATTCTTCCGTATGGATACGTCCTTGAATCACCTTATTTTTAAGCGGATCATTCCAGTTGATCGATTGTTGAGCAAATGAACTAAAAGCAACAAATAGACTGGCAAAAGATAAAACTAAGTTTAATTTCATAATTTAGATTGAAAATCAAATCTACCAATTATCAGGATAAATAGAAATAATTCTTTTGTATCATTCGAATTACTTTAGTTGCCATAAAGAATTCATCGAGGCAACAAGAAATAAGTGCATAAAAAAAAGTCATCGTTTAGAACGATGACTTTTCTTTATGATAAAAGCTCTTTAATTAAAGAATAGCTTGTCTTACACGAACTAACTTTTCCATTAAGTCTTCTAAGTAATCTAAATGTAGCATATTAGCTCCATCAGATTTTGCTTGTGCTGGATTTGGATGAGTCTCAATAAATAAACCATCAGCTCCAACTGCTATTGCAGCTTTTGCGATCGTTTCTATCAATTCAGGTTTACCACCCGTTACGCCAGAAGTTTGATTTGGCTGTTGCAAAGAGTGTGTACAGTCCATAATAGTTGGTACACCAAAACCTCTCATCTCTGGAATTCCTCTGAAATCAACAATTAAATCCTGGTAACCAAATGTATTACCGCGATCTGTTAATAACACGTTCTTATTGCCCGAGTCAATAACTTTATCAACAGCAAACTTCATCGAAGCTGCATTTAAAAATTGTCCTTTTTTAATGTTTACTACCTTTCCAGTCTGCGCTGCTGCAACAAGCAATTCTGTTTGGCGGCATAAAAAAGCTGGAATCTGTAGAACATCAACATATGCTGCAGCTAAAGCTGCTTCATGACTTTCATGAATATCTGTTACAGTGGGTACACCAAATGTTTTACCAACCTTCTCTAAAATACGCAAAGCTTTCTCATCACCTATTCCTGTAAAAGAATCAACACGCGAACGATTTGCTTTACGGTAAGATCCTTTAAATATATAAGGAATATTTAAGCGGTCTGTAATGGTTACGATTTTCTCTGCGATTCTTAAAGCGATTTCTTCTCCCTCTATCGCACATGGTCCTGCCATTAAAAAGAAATTCGTCGAATCTCCATTTTTAATTTGAGGTAGTACTGTATTTATCATTTAATATATGCGTTTCTAATTCCCTAATTCAGACATGAACTTTATTCGCATCAGTTGAATATCTTCATACGAATAATCATCTCCACCTAAATCTTTTAAAGCTTCATCAATAGAATCTGAATCTGCTTGCTTAAAATAATCGTAGACTTCATCTTGACGATCTTGATCGATCATCTCATCAACGAAATATCCGATATTAAGTTTGGTACCAGCATTTACAATTGTTTCTACTTCTTTCAACAATTCTTCATAGCTAATTCCTTTTGCGGCTGCAATATCATCTAAACCAATTTTACGGTCTATATTTTGAATAATCGCGACCTTAAGCGCTGATTTATTTGCTGTACCTTTTATAACTAAATCTACCGGACGATCAATATCATTTTCTTCGACATACGCCTTAATCAATTCTACAAACTGAGCGCCAAATTTAACCGCTTTGCCGTTACCGACACCCTGTATCTGTTTCAGTTCGTCCAATGAGACGGGATAATGCGTACACATTTCATCCAATGATGGATCTTGAAAAATAACAAACGGAGGAAGTGACTTTGATTTCGCAATCTTTTTACGAAGATCTTTCAGCATTTTCAATAGCTCCGTATCTAAAGCGCCTGTTGAATGTCCAGCATCTTCAGATGATGAATCATCTGAAAAATCCAAAGGACGGTTCATCACAAATTTCAGTGCATACGGATTTTCCAGGTAATGACGACCAATGTCCGTCATCTTTAATAAGCCATAATGATCAATATCCTTTGCTAGAAAGTTATTGAGCACCGCTTGACGAACCAATGATTCCCAATACACTACTCCTTTATCTTTACCTTTTCCGAACAAAGGATGCTCATCATGTTTATAAGCAGAAACAGGTTGATTATTCTGACCCACCATGACATTGATCACGTGTAGATCGTCAAAGTTTTCACCTTGTTCTTTAATAAAAGAAAGAACTTCAAATAACGATTGTTCTGCTTCAAAATAAGTTTTTTGAGCACGACAATTATCACACATATTACTACATCCGGTTTCGTCAAAATTCTCACCAAAATAATGTAGAATTTGTTTACGACGACAGACTGCAGATTCTGAATAATCAATAACTTCTTTTAAAATTTGTGTTCCGATTTCCCTTTCAGCAACGGGCTTATCCTTCATGAATTTCGTTAATTTCTCAACGTCTTTCTCCGAATAAAAAGCTAAACATAGACCTTCTCCACCATCACGTCCAGCACGACCAGTTTCTTGGTAATAACCTTCCATAGATTTTGGAATGTCATGGTGAATCACAAAACGTACATCGGGCTTATCAATACCCATACCGAATGCTATCGTTGCTACGATAACTTCGACATCTTCCATCAAAAACTTATCCTGTGTATCGGCGCGTGTTTTCGCATCCAATCCAGCATGATAAGGAAGTGCTTTGATTCCATTGATATTAAGAACTTCACTAATTTCTTCAACCTTCTTACGGCTCAAGCAATAGATGATACCTGTTTTACCAGACTGTCCTTTTATAAAACGAACAATTTCTTTAACGACATTTTTCTTCGGCCTTACTTCGTAGAATAAGTTACCTCTGTTAAATGAAGATTTAAAGAGCATAGCATCATTCATTTGAAGATTCTTACGAATATCTGACTGCACCTTAGGTGTAGCTGTAGCTGTCAATGCAATAATGGGTATTTTTTCACCTATACCATTGATAACCTGACGAATCTTGCGGTATTCCGGACGGAAGTCATGTCCCCATTCGGAGATACAATGGGCTTCATCGACAGCAACAAAAGATACCGTAATCTGCTTCAGAAACTCGACATTCTCCAATTTCGAAAGCGATTCTGGTGCTACATAAAGTAATTTTGTTTTCCCTGCTGTAACATCCTGTTTGACACGCATGATATCACCTTTGTTCAATGAAGAATTTAAAAAGTGAGCAATACTATCCTCTCCGCCAAATGCGCGAAGCTGATCAACTTGGTTTTTCATCAAGGCAATTAACGGTGAAATGACAATCGCTGTCCCCTCACTCATCAATGCCGGTAACTGGTAACAGATGGATTTACCACCCCCAGTAGGCATTATGACAAATGTGTCCTTTCTCTGTAGTACATTTGTTATGATTGCTTCTTGATCCCCCTTAAAAGTATCAAAACCAAAAAAATCTTGTAAATTGTCGAAAAGTGATTTTTCTATTTCCATCGAGCCTCGGGCAAAAATAAGATAGATAAATGACCAAAAAATCTGTAAAATAACCTATTTTTGTATTCATTCTTTAATATAAAAGTAGATATTTTTTTTGTGAAAAGCAACATCGATATAAAAAATATAGCTATCCAAGCTATACAAGAAGAAGCTAAAGCGGTAGCTGATTTATCACAACGGATTGACGACGACTTTGTTAACGTGGTTAAACATATAATTAACTTACAAGGCCGTGTTATTGTCACTGGAATAGGAAAAAGTGCTATTATCGCACAAAAGATTGTTGCGACAATGAATTCGACTGGAACACCCTCCATTTTCATGCACGCAGCCGATGCCATTCATGGTGATTTAGGGATCATTCAAAACCAAGATTTAATCATCGCAATTTCAAAAAGTGGTACAACTCCTGAAATCAAAGTCCTGGTGCCTTTCTTAAAGCAGACCGGAAATACATTGGTCGCTCTGGTAGGAAATATCAATTCTTATCTGGCTGAACAAGCGGATTACGTACTGGACACCACTGTAGAAAAAGAAGCATGCCCTAACAATCTTGCTCCTACCTCAAGTACCACTGCTCAGCTAGCAATGGGCGATGCACTGGCGGTATGTCTGCAGGAATGTCGCGATTTTTCAGATCAGGATTTTGCAAAATACCATCCAGGAGGTGCGCTAGGTAAAAAATTATACCTAAAAGTAGCGGATCTCTCCGATCAAAATGAAAAACCAAAAATCCCAAGTAATGCCACTATCAGAGAAATCATACTGACCATCACACAAAACAGATTAGGTGCTGTTGCAGTATTGCAAGATGAAAAGATTGTGGGCATCATTACCGATGGGGATATTCGCCGTATGCTTGAAAATCATGAAGATCTTACAGGATTAACTGCGAGCGATATTATGGGGACACATCCTAAAACGATCGAAAAATCAGAGCTTGCTGTAAATGCGTTGCATATGATGCGTCAGAACAACGTGTCTCAATTAATTGTTTTACAAGGAAATAAGTATGATGGCATCATACATATTCAAGATTTATTAAAAGAAGGAATAATCTAGTCATACATAATGTAATATTATTGTTATCGCGTTCTTTTCTAAGGCAATTACGTATTAAAATTTCTATTTTGGTACGTTGTTTGACATTATCAAAGAGCATAGTTAACAAATTAAGAAGAAGAAGATATGAAAAAGTTTTTAGCCGTATTAACTGTTATTATTGCATTTGTAGGATTTACTGCAATGCAAACAAGTCAGAGCGAATTTAAATTTGAAAAAGAAACACATGATTTTGGAAAGATCGCACAAGGAACTCCAGTATCATACAGTTTCAAATTTTCGAATGCAGGAAGTGAGCCTATCATTATTTCTGATGTTAAGCCTTCATGTGGATGTTCAGTAGCAGAATTTACAAAAACACCAATCAAACCCGGTGACACAGGAACAATTAAAGTTACTTTCAACGCTGCTTCAAAAGCACCTTTTACAAAAAGCTTTACAGTAACATCGAACACAAAAACACCTGTAAAAACTTTATACATCAAAGGAATTGTAGAATAATTACTTTGCGTACATAATTAAAGAAAAGCCACTTCAAGTAAAGTGGCTTTTTTAGTTTTAATTCAGTAGATTTGTTTCGCTAATTTATATAAAATAATGCCATCAATATCAGAAAAAGGGTATAATATGCCCGCATCCCCAATTAGAAAACTAACACCTTTCGCTGATCAAGCAAAAAAAGAAGGGAAAAAAATCTATCACTTAAATATCGGACAGCCGGACATTGAAACGCCAGAAGTAATGCTCAATGCATTAAAAAACATTGATTTCAAAGTTTGGGCCTATACGGCATCTGAAGGAACAGCATCTTACCGCAATAAACTGACGACATACTACAATAAATTAAACTACAATATCGAACCTACTGATATTTTAGTGACAAACGGTGGCTCTGAAGCGATTATGATTGCGATGCAGGCTTGTCTTAACCCGGGTGAAGAAGTAATCATTCCTGAGCCTTTCTATGCCAATTACAACGGCTTCGCATGCTCATCAGACATTGTGGTAAAACCGATCATGTCTTATATCGACAATGGATTCGCTTTACCTTCTATTGCGGAGTTTGAAAAAGTAATCACTGAAAAAACAAAAGCGATTGCGATCTGTAATCCGAACAACCCCACAGGTTATTTGTATTCTAGAGAAGAACTAGAAGCATTGCGTGAGCTTTGTTTAAAATATGATTTATACTTATTCTCTGATGAAGCCTACCGCGAATTCTGTTATGATGGGCGTGAATTCATTTCACCTATGCATCTGGAGGGATTGGAACAACATGTTGTTGTTTTTGATACCGTTTCAAAACGTTACTCAGCATGTGGTGCCAGAATAGGTTGCTTAATCACAAAGAATAAAGAACTGTACCAAGTCGCTCTAAAGTTTGCACAAGCGCGTTTAAGCCCTTCTTTGGAAGGACAAATTGCAGGTGAAGCAGCTGTAGATACACCAGATAGTTATTTTGAGGCAGTGTCTGAAGAGTATACTGCACGTCGTGATACTTTAGTCAACGGCTTAAATAAAATTGAAGGTGCATTTTCACCTAATCCAGGTGGCGCATTTTACGTTGTAGCAAAACTACCGATCGATAACGCAGATAAATTCTGTCAATGGATGCTAGAAGAGTTTGCATACGAAAATGAAACGGTTATGATGGCTCCTGCAACAGGCTTCTACAGCACTCCAGGTGCCGGAATCAACGAAGTTCGACTAGCATACGTTCTTAATCAGAACGATCTAAAAAAAGCATTGATCTGCTTAGAAAAAGGACTGGAAGTTTACCCAGGCCGTACACACTAATCAGTGAGTATAGACGATAAAAAAGGGTTGCTCAAATGAGCAACCCTTTTTTATTTAAAACATTTTGACCACTTTATACGTTATATATAGTAATTGATCACTAAATTTTATATAATATGGATAAATTGAAGAAATTTGAATTGATGGAAAAAATTGCGAGAGAATTAGAAGATGTTAGGAAAAGTCAGCAAGCCGTATTAGAAAAAATTGGGAAAATCGAGGTGGATAATATCGAACTTGGAGACCAAAATCTAGAAAAGATTCTACCGGATATTTTTCAACGTACAGCAGACAATTCAGATGCAATCCGTCAACTATTAGATTCTTTCCAAGAAAAAACAGAAGAATTTGGAGAGAAAAATAATGTTGCGAAACTAAAAGAACAACAACAAATCAATAGCATTAAATAAAAAAGAAGAGCTTCCTATTTGGAAGCTCTTCTTTTTGTATATTCATCAATGACAAATGTCAATTGATCTTCTTGACTCATATAAGAATTATCCAGCACAATGGCATCTTCCGCTTTACGCAAAGGACTTTCTTCCCTTGTACTATCAATATGATCACGATGTGCCAGATTCTTTACAATTTCATCGATCGTCACCTGCTCTCCCTTATTGGTCAATTCTAAATAACGTCTGTTAGCACGTACTTGCGGATCCGCTGTCATGAAAATTTTCATATCTGCATCCGGAAATACAGTTGTGCCTATATCGCGACCATCCATCACGATATTGCGTCTCCGCCCTAATTTCTGCTGTTGTTTTACCATGGCTTGACGCACAGCTTTTATTGTACTCACTTCACTCACCATATCCGAAATATACATCTGACGGATCTCATCCGATATATCTTCATCATTAAGATGAATCTCAGTTTTATCATCATTAGGAATGAAATCGATATGAATATTTTCCAACGCCTCAGCTATTGCTTTATCATCTTTCATATCTATTCCCTCTCTTAGAAAATAAAGTGTCACAGCACGGTACATTGCACCACTGTCAATGAAAACAAATTTTAATTTTTTGGCCAGTGCTTTTGCCACTGTACTTTTACCACATGATGAAAAACCATCAATAGCGATAATAAAGTTATGTCTTGTTGTCATAAAACTAATTCATCCCCCCAATAATCACCCCAAGCTTATTCACTAAAGGAACCAGTATTAAATTCCCTTCTATAATGCTTTCAGGTAGGAAGATGTATTTCTTATCGTAAATAATATTATCAATATAAAAGCTTAACCAATATTCATTGGTTAAACCGAATACCTGTTCATCAATAGCTTCGATTTTTTCGAAAGAATGTGGAGCAACATTACCGATAAAATGACGTAATGTGCTTGTGATCACATTTGCACCATCCTTTTCGCCATAACCTTTTGAAGTAACCAAGACATTTTGAATTTCTTGATTCTTTTCATTAATTAAATAAACATTCCAAACTTTTGACTCCGGGCTTTCACTCTCCAAAACAACAGCAATCGTAATATTTTGAACAATGTTTTCAGGTAAATCCTTTTTCATTTCAATTATTTGTCTTTAGTCGCTTTCACAGCAGCCTTTGTAGTTGTCTTTTTAACCGCAGTCGCTTTCTTCGCTGCTGGAGCTTTTTTAGCAGGAGCTTTCTTTGCAGTAGTCGCTTTTTTAGCAGTTACTTTTCCTTTGCCTTTAGGAGCATCAGCTTCCGCCCATTTCAAGACATCTTCATACGTGATCTGCTCTACTTCTGTTCCTTTTGGAATTTTCAAATTCTGTTTTCCAAAACGGATAAACGGTCCCCAACGGCCTTGTTCAATTTGAGCTTCAGGATTTTCGTCAAAAACACGAATTACCTTTTCAATATCTTTTTGTCTCTTGTCTTTGATAATCTGGATACACTCTTCCTCTGTCACATCAAGTGGATCAACATTCTTTGGTAAAGAATAAAAAGAAGAATCATGACGGATATAAGGTCCAAAACGGCCAATGGCAACAGTCATTTCCTTTTCTTCAAAGATACCAACCTTCTTAGGAAGCTTAAACAATTCCATAGCATCCTCAAAAGTAATCGTTTCGATCATCTGTCCTTTTCTCAAAGATGCAAAACGAGGTTTCTCTTCATCATCCTGTGCACCAATCTGCACCAAAGGACCAAACTTACCAATACGGACAGAGACAGGTTTACCCGATACAGGATCGACACCCAATTCACGTTCGTTGTTAGCACGTTCAGCATTTTCTAACGTATTCTGTACTTCTGAATGAAAAGGTCCGTAGAATTCACGCAACATATCTGTCCATTCGGTCAAACCATGTGCAATTTCATCAAATTCCTTTTCTACTTTTGCCGTGAAATTAAAATCTACAATCCCTTTAAAGTGTTCAACTAAGAAATCATTAACAACAATACCGATATCTGTTGGAAACATTTTTCCTTTTTCAGCGCCAGTAATTTCAGTCTTAGTAACGGCAGAGATTTCCGTATTTTCTAAAGTCAATACACGATAATCACGTGAACGTCCTTCTCTTTCTTCTTTCACTACATAACCGCGATTTTGAATCGTAGAAATTGTCGGTGCATAAGTAGATGGTCTACCAATACCCAATTCTTCCAACTTCTTCACCAAAGCAGCCTCTGTATAACGAGCAGGAGGTCTTGTAAAACGCTCTGTCGCGTTCATGCTTTTCAATACGACCGATTGTCCTGTTACCAAAGGTGGCAACAAGGAGTTATCGCTATCATCATCATTCGTTACCTCTTGATCATCATCTGTAGATTCAAAATAAACTTTCAAGAATCCATCAAACTTCATTACCTCACCTGAAGCAGATAAATCCTCCTTACGTGTAGAAATAGAAATTTTAGCTAATGTTTTCTCGAACTCTGCCTCACTCATTTGAGAAGCAATAGCACGTTTCCAAATTAAATCGTATAAACGTTTTTCTGCTGCATCACCTTCAATGCTATGTTCAGAAAAATAAGTTGGACGAATGGCTTCGTGAGCCTCTTGAGCTCCAGAAGTTTTTGTTTTATATTTTCTTAACTTATGATAACGATCACCATAAGCAGAACGAATTTCTTTCTCAGCAGCTTCTGTTGCTGTATCACTTAAATTAACAGAATCGGTACGCATATAGGTAATGCGACCAGCTTCATATAAGCGTTGAGCAACCTGCATAGTACGCGCAACAGAAAACCCTAGCTTACGACTAGCCTCCTGCTGTAGCGTTGAGGTAGTGAACGGAGCCGCTGGAGCTCTTTTCGCTGGTTTTGTTTCCAAACTCTTAACAGCAAATTCCGCTGTCTTACAATCCTCTAAAAACTGCTTTGCTTCAGCCTCTGTTGCAAAACGCTGTGGCAACTCAGCTTTAAAACTATCTTTAACTTTTCCAGTATGGAAAAATGCCACAATACGAAATGATGCTTCCGCATTAAATTTTATAACCTCGCGCTCGCGGTCTACAATTAAACGCACTGCTACCGATTGAACACGTCCTGCGGACAACGATGGTTTTACTTTCTTCCATAACACAGGTGAAAGCTCAAATCCTACCAAACGATCCAGTACACGACGAGCCTGCTGTGCATTTACTAAATTATAATCTATTTTACGTGGATTCTCAATGGCCTTTAAAATTGCAGGTTTGGTGATCTCATGAAATACAATACGCTTAGTACTCTCATCTTTTAAACCTAAAGTCTCAAATAAATGCCACGATATAGCCTCCCCCTCGCGATCCTCATCGGATGCTAGCCAAACTGTTTCTGCGGCCTTAGCTAATTTCTTTAACTCACTGACAACAGCCTTCTTATCACTCGGCACTTCATATTTTTGTTGAAAATCTTTATCTGTATCAATAGCATCATCGGTCTTCACCAAATCACGAATATGTCCGTAACTGGACTTTACCAAAAAGTCCTTCCCTAAATACCCTTCTATTGTTTTCGCTTTCGCCGGAGACTCTACTATGAGTAAATTTTTAGCCATTTAAATTTGAGATTTGTGCAAATAAAGGCATTTCTTTAACGAATGACAATATTTTTAGTCTTTTTTTACATTATTTAAGGAAAAAAAAATAAATAACCATTTGTTTTATTCCAAAACAAGAGCTCATATTTTTTTATAAAATTCTGTTTTTTACCCGTAGAAATTTAACAAACAAGCTTTAATAATACCAAAGAGGTACGTACCTCTTTAAATTACATCTATATTGGATGAAATCGTACATCAAATGTATGACCTATCAATTATTGACAACAACCATATAGCTAATAAATGGTTAAGGTATCGTTATAGCTGATAAAAAGATTACCTTGGTTTACCTAACGACAAGAAAACAAACTCCAATCGGTTGGTGACTTTGTAAAAAAACAATTTGGAGAACAAAATACTAATTAAAAAATAAATAAAACAAACTTTCAAGCTATTTCGTTTATAATGTAAGGCTCTTCTTTATAAAAGATATACCTGAAAAAGTGAACATTTGATAAACAAAATATCCAAAATCATATCACTGTATGAGCAATTTCAAAAGAAAGACGAATCTAGAAAACGTAAACAAAACTTCAAAATGGGACATTGTTATCATTGGAGGCGGGGCAACTGGGCTTGGTATCGCTGTCGATGCGGCTTCTCGAGGATTTAAAACATTATTACTCGAAAAATATGATTTTGCAAAAGCAACCTCAAGTAGGAGTACGAAATTAGTCCATGGTGGTGTGCGGTATCTCGCAAATGGAGATATTAAACTTGTCTATTCCGCATTACATGAAAGAGGATTAATTTTCCAAAATGCACCACACTTAGCTAAAATTCAAAGCTTTATTATTCCATGCTATACATTTTTCAGTAAGTGGAAATATCTAATTGGATTGAAAATCTATGATTGGATGGCCGGTGCATACCGGATCGGAACTTCCAGATTTTTATCCAGCAGTCAGGTTGTTTCAAAACTGCATGCTGTCAAACAGGATAATCTAAAAGGGGGTATAATCTACTATGACGGCCAGTTTGATGACTCCCGATTTGCGATCAATCTAGCACAGACAGCAAATTCTCTTGATGCAACAATCTTAAACTATTGTGATGTAAATGCCATTCATAAAGATACAAATGGTCAAGTTTGTGGTGTTTCTTTTACAGATTTAGAGTCAAACCAGAATTTTGAAGTTAAAGCAAAAACCGTCATTAATGCGACCGGAATCTTTGTTGATGATATATTAAAACTGGAATCACCTGTCCATAAGAATTTAGTAAGACCATCTCAGGGAACACATATTGTCATTGACAAGAAATTTTTAGGGGAAGAAGATGCCCTTATGATTCCGGAAACTAATGACGGACGTGTGCTATTTGGTGTGCCATGGCACGACCACATCCTATTAGGAACGACAGATACGCCCTTAGATATTCACACTATTGAACCAAGACCTTTAGAAGAAGAAGTAGATTTTATTTTGGAAACGGCTAAAAACTACCTCAATCCTGCTCCTACCCGAGCAGATATACTCAGTGTATTTGCAGGTTTACGACCACTGGCTGCACCAGATGAAAGTAATCCAGCTTCAACAAAAGAAATCTCCCGGGACCATAAACTGATCAGCAGTAAATCAGGATTGATTACCATTACAGGAGGGAAATGGACGACATATCGTAAAATGGCAGAAGATACCGTTAACAAAGCCATTCAGATCGGAAAGTTAAATACAGCTCCTTGTATTACAAAAACCTTAAAAATACATGGTTATCTTCAAGAAAAACAGCAGGGACACTGGCAGATATACGGTTCAGATGCAAAGTTAATACAAGAGTTAGCACAAAAGGATCCAAATTTGTCCCAAAAGATTCACCCAAAATTTGATTATATCGCAGCAGAAGTAGTATGGGCAGTAAGAAATGAAATGGCAAGATGCCTGGAAGATGTTTTAGCAAGAAGGATACGCATGCTGTTTTTAGATGCAAAAGCAGCCATGGAGGCAGCTCCCCTAGTTGTTCAGATTATGTCCAAAGAACTTGAGCAATCGAAAACATGGGAAGAAGAACAGCTTGCACAATTCCTTATACTTTGTAAAAACTATACTTACAATTCCTAATCCATTAACAACGCACTTATGAGTACTAAAGAATACATTTTGGCATTAGACCAGGGCACAACGAGCTCAAGAGCAATTATCTTTTCGAAGTCAGGAAAAATAGAAGCGATAGCACAAAAAGAATTCAAGCAGATTTATCCAAAATCTGGTTGGGTTGAGCATGATCCTAAAGAGATTTGGTCCAGTCAACTTTCAGTTTTTACAGAAGTTATGGCCAAGATGAAGATTACCCCAAAACATATCAAAGCCATCGGAATTACAAATCAGCGTGAAACCACTATTATTTGGGATAGAAAAACCGGGGAACCCATCTATAATGCTATTGTATGGCAAGATCGAAGAACAGCAGACTATTGTAAGCAGATCGAAAATCAAGGTCATGGCAATACCATTCAGAAAAAAACAGGTCTTCGTATCGATGCCTACTTCTCCGCATCTAAGATCAACTGGATATTAGACCATGTAAAAGGTGCTAGAGAAAGAGCAAATGTGGGCGAGCTCGCTTTTGGAACCATAGACAGTTGGATTATTTGGAACCTAACGGATGGAGCTGTCCATGTAACCGATGTGTCCAATGCATCAAGAACAATGTTGTACAATATCGAAACTTTAACATGGGATAATGAATTGCTGACCATATTTAACGTACCTGCAAGTATCCTTCCTAAAGTTGCCTCCTCGTCAGAGGTATATGGACATACTTCGGGGCAGATCCTTTCCAGTAGTGTACCTATCGCAGGGATTGCGGGCGATCAGCAAGCGGCACTATTTGGACAAATGTGCACCCAAAAAGGAATGGCAAAAAATACCTATGGAACAGGTTGCTTCTTATTAATGAACATTGGCTCAAAACCAATTTTTTCGAATAACAATTTAGTCACTACGATTGCTTGGAGAATTGGAGGAAAGGTAACATACGCTCTGGAAGGAAGTGTATTCATTGGAGGAGCTGTTGTGCAGTGGTTACGAGATGAATTAGGTATCATCAAAACTTCTGCAGAAATAGAAAAATTGGCTGAAAGTGTAGCGGATAGCGATGGTGTCTATATGGTTCCGGCTTTTTCAGGTTTAGGAGCACCACATTGGAATCCTTATGCACGTGGTACGATATTAGGGCTTTCTCGAGGCACCAATGTCGCTCATATTGCCAGAGCTGCGCTAGAGGGAATCGCATTTCAAATAACAGATATTCTGACAGCCATGCAGTCTGATTCAAATATTGAAATCAAAGAACTTCGTGTTGATGGTGGCGCAAGTGCGAATAATTTCCTGATGCAAACCCAGGCCAACTTTCTCAATACAATCACCATACGTCCTGAGGTAACAGAAACGACAGCACTTGGAGCAGCATATTTAGCCGGTCTAGCGGTTGGATTTTGGCCCAGTGTGGAAGAAATAGCAAAACAATGGCAAATAAACAGAACATTTACACCAATACCAGATCCATCAATTGAACAATCATTGCGAGAATGGAAGCGCGCTGTAGAGACAACCAAGTTTTGGGCTAACTACGATCTCAACGCTTAACAACAGTTATTATGAATGTACTAATCGCAGAATTTATTGGGACAGCCGTGCTCATTTTATTAGGAGGAGGAGTTGTCGCAAATGTTGTATTAAAAGATACTAAAGGGAACAATTCAGGTTGGATGGTAATCAGTACAGCTTGGGCTTTAGCGGTATTTGCCGGAGTAACGATTGCAGGACCCTATAGCGGGGCGCATCTTAATCCTGCTGTTACGCTTGCTAATTTAATATTGAACAAAATGACCTTAAGTTTAGGACTTCAATACATCACAATGCAAATTTTAGGGGCTATGTTTGGTTCATTTGTCGTTTGGTTGATGTACAAAGATCATTTCAGCCAAACCGAAGATGCAGGAGCCAAAGAGGCCGTGTTTTGTACAAGACCTGCTATCTTTAATCCTAAAATTAATATCATCAGTGAAATTGTAGGTACTTTTGTCTTAATTTTTTGCATCCTACATTTCACTGAACCAACTATCCAACAAGGACAAACTTTGGGCTTAGGTACTATAGGAGCAATACCGGTAAGTTTTATTGTTTGGGTAATCGGATTATCTTTAGGCGGTACAACCGGGTACGCCATCAACCCTGCCCGAGATTTAGGTCCTCGAATTACACACGCTTTATTACCGATAAAGAATAAAAAAACATTTAATCTAGCATATGCCTGGGTGCCTATAGTCGGTCCACTTATAGGCAGCACTCTTGCCACATTGATCTATTTATGTATAAATTAAGACGATTAAAATTTGTCCAATTGCAAGAATAAAAATCCAATATTCTATAATAAATATCATAATAAGCATTAAGAATAACCTAATCCAGCTAAATAAACTGGATTAGGTTATTTTTTATCAAGTAGAATGAAAGGGAAACCTATTGTCCGTAAATCATGTGATCTCAAATAGACTATCATATGCTACATAAAAAACTGAATAGCTAAGTGATAACGAAGAAATAAAAAGGCAGTGCACAAACCCAGCGTTCACGAGAACATAATAGTCCCTAGTATATAAGAAGTATCAAATAGCATTATATGAGTATTAAAAATTAGAGATCGGAAGATATAGTGACAGTATGCTTGTCCGATAGGAAGAGGATATAGAAGCTGAATAGGTTAAATGATGAGCATGAAGGGCCTGTAGAAGCTACCGAAAGAACAGGAATAGCCCTGTTCACAGCATAAAAAGGTATAAACACAAAAAAGCCTCTGCTGTATAGCAAAGGCTTCTGTATAAAAAAAGGCACCGACCTACTCTCCCACCTGTTACGGCAATACCATCGGCTCTGGCGGGCTTGACTTCT